>CECA01004015.1_pt1 | contig 186214 bp, 206 predicted proteins | sample 557351 | NCBI WGS metagenome assembly CECA01 (sample SAMEA3182051, study PRJEB8094) | gut metagenome | biome: human; feature: gut; material: Stool; isolation source: human stools | place: Canada | collected 2012-03-07 | reverse complement strand
GCGAATGTATGCCCTTACGGTATAATTACGACAAACCGGAAAAGCCCCGTATATCAAGGGCTTTCGGTTATCTGGCAAGGTTTTTCATCCTTTTCCAAACCGAAAAATCGAGCCGCGAAGTAGTTATATCGTAGGGGGTGTTATAGTAACGACAAAAATAAAATACCGTTTGGGCAGGCTGTCAGCCCGTCCAAGAAATCAGGACATTTCCTCTGAAAAGAAGAAATGTCCTTTTTTTGTACCCAAAATCAGATGCCGACAGGAGGAACACAATGCCTGAAAAAACCGTGCAGAAGGAACCGGGCAAAAAGCCCGCGCCATCCAAAAAGCCGAAACCACAGCAGGAAGTGGTCGTTCAGATTCCACTCTCCGAGCTGCATCCGTTCCCGGATCATCCCTTTCAGGTGCGGGAGGATGCGTCCATGCAGGAAACCGCCGAAAGCGTCAAGGAATACGGCGTCCTCGTCCCCGCGCTGGCGCGGCCACGGGAGGACGGCGGCTATGAGCTGATCGCAGGCCATCGCCGCAAACACGCCTGCGAGCTGGCAGGACTGGCCACCATGCCGGTTATTGTCCGTGACATTGACCGGGACGCTGCCACCATCATCATGGTGGACAGCAACCTCCAACGGGAGAACATTCTTCCCTCCGAACGGGCCAAAGCCTACAAGATGAAGATGGAGGCCATCAAGCGGCAGGGCGCACGAACGGATCTGACTTCGCCGAAAATTTCGGCGAAGTTCCGCAGCGATGATGAAGTTGGTCAGGATGCCGGTGTGAGCGGAGATACCATCCGCAACTACATCGCCTTGACGCAGTTAGTCCCGGAGCTTCAGCAGATGGTGGACGAGAAGAAAATCGCCCTCAGTCCCGCCTATCAGCTTGCGGCGCTGACACCCAAGGAACAAGGGCTGCTTCTGGAAACCATCGACAGCGAACAGACCACCCCCTCGCTCTCGCAGGCGCAGCGGATGAAAAAGCTCAGTCAGAGCGGCGAGCTGAACGAGGACACCATGCTCTCCATTATGATGGAGCAGAAGAAACCGGAGAAAAACGACATCACCCTTTCCGGTGAAAAGCTCCGCAAATACTTCCCGCGTTCCTATACCCCGTTCCAGATCGAGAACACCATCTTCAAATTACTGGACGCATGGCAGAAAAAGCGCCAGCGCGACCAGAGCCGTTGAGCGGACAAGCAGTTTGTTTGTCCGCTATTTTCATGCCAAAAGGAGGACGCCATGTATATCAACACGTTCAAATACACGCCCAAAGATGTGAGCTGCCAGCTCTGTACCGAGTATGTGAAAAAGCTGGGCTGTACCGCCCTGCGCTGCCCGTGGCTGGCCGAGCGCATTGAGGCCGGTGTGGTCGGCTACCGCGAGGCAGTCTTAGAGACATTTCCCCATGAACGCCGCCTGTTCCAGCGCCTGAACCTGCTGATCAAGCACTATCCCGAAAGCCTTTGGAGCAACGAGCAGCATGAGCGCCGAATGCAGTATCAGTGCGCCGTGCAGGGCTACCGCCGCCGCAGGGATAAGCCTGCGCTTGAAAAATCCATCAAGCGCAAGCTAAAAATTTTTGTCGTGTGCTTGACATACGGGTGGCGCAGATCATGAAAGCGGACTCGCTTGCACTCCGCCCGCTCCAGTATCGTCTGAAGCCGCCTTCGTGCCACGCCGGGCGTGATCGGTCGATCCGCCTTCACCGGGGACGGAAACATCCAGCGGGAGTCCACCTTTTTGCGGTATTCCCGCAGCACGGCCAGCACCGCGGGCGGCAGCACCAGCTTTCGGACAGATGCCTTGGTTTTGGGCGGGATGATCTGCAATTCGCCGTTTACCGTGTACGCCTGTTTGTTGACGGTCAGCACACCGGTTTCAAAGTTTAGATCTTCCCATTGCAGCGCTATCAATTCACCCCGCCGCAGGCCGGTGCAGAGATCCAGCAGGAACAGTTCGTAGTACCCGTCCGCCTGCGCCTGAATGAGAAATTTCTGCAATTCCTCCCGATCCAGCACCTGCATCTCCTTTGCCTTTTTCGGCGGCAGCTTACAGCCGATGGCGGGGTTTGTACGGAGCAGGTCATCCCGCACGGCCCGTTCCAAGGCGGAGCGGCAGACCGCGTGGCACATCCGCACCATGCGGTCGGAAAGGCCCGCGCCGTATTGCTCCGTCAGACGCTTGCGACCGTTCTTTTTCAGCCGCCCGTAGAACTGCTGCAAATCATTCTGCGACAATTTGTTCAGCGGGATTTTCCCGATCTCCGGCAGGACATGGTTGTAAATGACGTTTTCGTAGTTGTTCTGTGTGGAGGCGCGGAGCATCGGCTTGCTGTGGTTTTCGTACCAGTAGCACAGCCAGTCCCCGAACAGCATATCCGACTTAACTTTTCGGTCATTTCGCCCTACCATGCTTTCGGTGAGCTGCCGCAGCTTCTCCTGACATTCCCGCTTTGTCTTGGCGAGGACATTCTTTGTCTTGGGAAAGCCGCTGTCATCATAGCCGATGACAACGCGGCCCTCCCACCGGCCGTCGCCGCGCTGTCTTATAGTGCCGGTTCCGCTTTTCCGTTTCTTTGCCAAGGTCTCAACTCCTTCCCGAGCAAGAGAATCGCATCCGACGGCAGACCCATCGAAGTCACCGATACCCCCGCGGGCCTGAGCGAGAGCACGGGCATCAGGAACAGCATCGTGCAGCCGGTCATGCGCCGCGACCTTGAGCGCGCCGGAACGGAGATTTACGCCCTGCCGCAGTACAAGCTCACCTACGATGAGAACGGCTACTGCGTCAAGAAGGAGAAGTGCCGTATCCCGGACGATATTGCAGCTAAGCTCGCGGAGATGAACAAGTGAGCAAGGCCGGGGCAGCTCCGGCCGACCCTGAAATAAGAAAAGCCGCCCGAGGGCGGCAAATTGACAAGGCGCGACGCGCGTGGTATGATGAGCGTGCCAGTAAGAGCGTGAAACAGGTTGTTTCCCCCGAAAGGGGGTGACCGCATGAGCACAGAAGAAACCATCGCGTTACTTATGCTTGTGATTGCGGCTATCAAGTTAGGTCTTGACCTAAAGAAATAACCGCCACCTGAGAGGCAGCGGCTTTCCTTACGACACGAAATCGTTATGGGGGAGCGACAAGCACCTCACCCGTGCGCCGCTCTTACTGGTCTTGAATATATCACGCTGTAGCCGCTTTGTCAAGAACGACAGGGCGGCTTTTTTGCCGCCGGAAAGAGAGAATGCCTATGAACCTATCGACCGTTGCATCGACCTGCTCGGAGATCACGGTCATTTTGGCCGCGCTGGCGATGCTCATCAAGCCCATCCGCAACAAGCTGCTGGGCTGGACAAGCTGACCGACGCGCTCAAATGCCAGCTCCGGCACGACATGCTGCACACCTACTACCGCCACAGGGAGGGCCGCACCATCCGACAGTACGAGCTGGAGAATTTTCTCTATCTCTACCGCAGGTACAAGGCCCTCGGCGGCAACAGTTTTATCGACCGCATCAAGTCGGAGATCGACGAGTGGGAGGTGATTTCGTGACGTGGTGGCAGGTGTTCCTCATCGCGGTCTGCGTGCTGTGCGCGGTTGTCGTGCTGGCCTCCGTGCTGGCGATCCTCGCGCAGCTGCTCGGGGTGTGCGCAAGCGCGACCGGTACGTCTGGGCGGCGATTTTCAACCTGACGTGGTACTGCATCGTGAGTCTCGTACTCACCGCCAACGACAAAATTGTGCCGGACAGCCTGACCGTCGCGTGGTTCGCCGCGTGGACGGCAGAGCTTGCCCTGCTCACCAATATCAAGATCAAAGGAAAGGACGATTGAAATGAAACTGCAATTCAACGGCAAGGCCTACGGCATGGACGGCGTGTACTGGTGCATGCAGTTCGTGTGGTGGTGCTTCCAGCAGGTGGACAAGTCGCTCTTTATGGACGGCGGCAAAACGGCCCCCTGCGGCGAGCTGATGCGCTGGGCGCAGGCACACGGGCAGTGGGTCACCACGGGCTACCGGCCCGGCGACGTGCTGATCTACGACTTCCTGGGCACGTCGTACAAGACCGACCATTGCGGCATCTGCGAGAGCGTCAGCGGGCAGTATGTCACCGCCATCGAGGGCAATACCTCCAACGGCAACACCGGCAGCCAGTCCAACGGCGACGGGGTGTATCGCCGCAAGCGCAAGCTGTCGCTGTTGCTTGGCGCGTACCGCCCGAAGTACACGGACTATCGCGCCCAGCTCCAGAAGCGGGCGGGGTTGGAAGACAAGACGATGGACTACCTCGCGGCGTACAAGTACGGAGCGGACCTGATCCGCAAGCTGGCAACGATGAAACAATTTGCCCGATTCGGGCAAAATTCAAAAGGCTGTGTCCAGCGTGGGCACAGCCTTATCCATGACAACATTTTTGACAACAAAACTGTTCCAAAACATTCCGAAACAGCACAAAAGTTTCCGCTTCGACCCTATCTTCTGAGACAAAATTTTGGGTGCTGGGAAAACGAAAAAACCTTGAAACTACAGTAGTTTCAAGGTTTTTCTTGGCGCGGAAGAGAGGATTTGAACCTCCGCGGCGCTTTTTACACACCCTACTCCCTTAGCAGGGGAGCCCCTTCGGCCACTTGGGTACTTCCGCAAATGTCGAAATTCTTCAGCCGATGTTCCATTTGGCGGAGAGAGTGGGATTCGAACCCACGGATGCTTTCACATCGCCGGTTTTCAAGACCGGTGCTTTCAACCGCTCAGCCATCTCTCCATGCTTGTGAGGAGCCGGCTCACTCTCAAACGCAAGTGATATCTTAGCATATTGTGGGGGTACTTGTCAAGGAGAAAGCGCGAAATGTTTGCCGTAAATTAGAAAAACCTTTCGCGCGAAAAGAACTTCTCGGCAATGCTTGACCGTTCCGACGTTTTTCGATACAATACATCAATATTGTGTCCGCATGAATCCGCATGAAAGAGAAAAGGAGACCTGCCCATGCTCACCCCTCCCGAGATCGCCCGGAGCCTGCTCGCCGCCGGCGAAAGCAAGGCGCGGCTGCCCTTTGGAAAGATGCTCCTGCTCGCCATATTGGCGGGAGCCTACATCGCGCTCGCAGGTGTCGGTGCGACGGCGGCCGCCGTGACGGTAGAGAGCGGCTCGCTTGCAAAGCTCCTTTCGGCCTGCGTGTTTCCGGCGGGACTTTCCATGGTGATCCTCGCGGGCAGCGAGCTTTTCACCGGCAACTGCCTGATGGTGATGGCGCTGCTGGAGCACCGCATCACGCCCGCTCAGCTGCTGCGTAACTGGCTGACCGTCTACCTCGGCAATGCCGTGGGCGGTGCGGCGGTGGCAGCGCTGGCGGTCTACAGCCACACGGCCTCGCTTTTCGGCGATGGACTGGCGCGCTCGATGGTCTCCATCGCGGAGAGCAAGGCGGCGCTCGGAGCCGGAGACGCTTTCCTGCGCGGGGCCCTGTGCAATTTTCTGGTCTGCCTCGCGGTGTGGATGGCGGCAGCCTCCAAGCGCGCGGAGGGGAAGGTCATCGCGCTCTTTTTTCCCATCCTGCTCTTTGTCCTCTGCGGCTATGAGCACTGCATCGCGAACCTGTACTACCTGCCCGCCGGTGCGTTTGCCGCGGCGGAGTACGGCATGGAAACGACGCTGACGCTTGCCGGCTGTCTTGAAAACCTCGCGGCGGTGACGCTCGGGAACCTTGTCGGCGGCGCGGCGCTCGGAGTGGGCTACCGCTTCATTTATCTCAAGGAGTGACGCGTCGCCCCTGAAATAGTTTGCGCAGAAAACGAAAAAAGACACACCCCAAAGGTGAGTCCATGCTTATCATAGCACGGCGCCCTATGCAATGCAAGAGAAATTTTTTCTCTTGCAGCAATTTTGTGGACAGCGCCAACACATTGCCCGGATATTGGAAAAAGCTTGAACAATATGAAGTCTTGACGTCGGAAACTTGCAGAGGTAGAATCTATCCATATTTTTTGTAAATAAAAAACGAATAAGGAGGTTCGTAACGATGAGTGAAAAAGATCGTATTCCCGAGCTGTTTGGTTCGATGTCCTTTAATGAGGGAACGATGGAGCAGTATGTTCCGCATCAGGCGATGGAAGTCTGGCGCGACTGCCTGAAAAGCGGCAAGCCGCTGCCGCTGACCGCCGCGAACGATATCGCCGAGGCCATGAAGACCTGGGCGCTGGAGCATGGCGCGACGCATTTTACCCATTGGTTCCAGCCCTTGACCGGCATCACCGCCGAAAAGCACGACAGCTTTATCAATCCCATCGGCGGCGGCAAGATCATCATGGACTTCTCCGGCAAGGAACTGGTGTGCGGCGAGCCCGACGCTTCGAGCTTCCCCTCCGGCGGCCTGCGCGCGACCTTTGAGGCGCGCGGCTACAGCGCATGGGACCCCACCGCCTTTGCCTTCATCAAGGACGGCAGCCTCTGCATCCCGACGGTGTTCTGCTCCTACGGCGGCGCGGCGCTGGACAAGAAGACCCCGCTGCTGCGCTCGAACGAGGCGGTTAGCCGCGAAGCGGTGAAGCTGCTGCATCTTTTCGACAGCCAGAAGGACGTCAGTAAGGTCACGCCGCAGGTCGGCCCCGAGCAGGAGTATTTCCTCATTGACCGCGAGCTGTACCTCAAGCGTGAGGATCTGCGGCTGTGCGGCCGCGCCCTCTTCGGCAGCAAGCCGCCCAAGGGCCAGGAGCTGGACGACCACTACTTCGGCGTCATCCGCCCGCGCGTGGCGGCCTTTATGAAGGAGCTGGACGAGGAGCTGTGGAAGCTCGGCGTGCTCTCCAAGACCAAGCACAACGAGGTCGCCCCCGGTCAGCACGAGATGGCTCCCATCTACTGCGACGCCAACACCGCCAACGATCAGAACCAGCTCGTCATGGAGACGATGAAGAAGGTCGCCGAGCGCCACGGTCTCGTCTGCCTGCTGCATGAAAAGCCCTTTGCCGGCGTCAACGGCTCCGGTAAGCACGTCAACTGGTCGCTTTCCACCGACACGGGCGAGAATCTGTTCTCCCCCGGCAAAACGCCCAGCCAGAACGCCGTGTTCCTGCTTTTCCTCGCCGCCTTTGTCAAGGGCGTGGACGAGTATCAGGAGCTGCTGCGCTGCTCTGTCGCCTTCGCGGGCAACGATCACCGTCTCGGCGCGCAGGAAGCGCCGCCGGCCATCATCTCCGTCTTCCTCGGCTCCGAGCTGCAGAGCATCATCGACGCCATCGTCGGTGAGAGCGACTATACCGAGACCGAGCGCAAGACGCTGCGCATCGGCGTGGACGTGCTGCCCTCCATCCCGCAGGACACCACCGACCGCAACCGTACCTCGCCCGTGGCTTTCACCGGCAACAAGTTCGAGTTCCGTATGCCCGGCTCCAGCCAGTCCATTGCCGGCCCCGTCACGGTGCTCAACACCATCATGGCAGAGGAGCTCAGCCAGTTCTACGCGGTGCTCAAGGAAGCGCCGGACTTCAACAAGGCGCTGCACGACCTTGTGCGCAAGGCGTTCATCGAGCATGGCCGCATCATCTTTAACGGCAACGGCTATGAGGAGGCGTGGGTCGAGGAGGCCGCGCGCCGCGGTCTTGCGAATCTGCGCAGCACCGCCGACGCCCTGCCGACCTATGTTCTGCCCAAGAACGTCGAACTGATGATGAAGCACGGCGTTTACACGAAGGAGGAAATGTTCTCCCGCCACGAGATCCACATGGAGAAATACCGCAAGGTCATCCACATCGAAGCGGCCACCATGGTCGATATGGTCCAGCACGAGATCCTCAACGCCGCCTCCGAGTATGAGAGCAAGCTCTGCGAGACGATGCTGCGCAAGCACGAGGCCGCGCCTGAGCTGCCCTGCCACGTCGAGAAGTCGCTGGCCAACTCCATCGGCATCCTCAACGACAAGCTGCTCGAGCAGACCGTGATGCTCAAGACCGCGCTGGAGACCGCGCCCGTCGGCGCCTCCGGCGAAGAGGAGATGCGCTATTACCACGACGTTGTTGCCGCCGATATGGACGCGGTGCGCGATACCGTCGACCGTCTCGAGACGCTGACCGCCGGCAAGTACTGGCCGTATCCGACCTTCTACGATCTGCTTTTCTCCGTTTGATCCCCAAAAGGAACGCTCTCTGAGCGTTCCTTTTGAAATGATTTTTCCAATTTATTTGTGTTGTGGAGGAGAACATGAAGTACATTTTTGTCACCGGCGGCGTGGTGTCCGGTCTCGGCAAGGGCATCTGCGCGGCGTCGCTCGGCCGCCTGCTGAAGCAGTGCGGGCTGCGCGTGAAGAACCAGAAATTCGACCCCTATCTCAATGTGGACCCCGGCACGATGAGTCCCTACCAGCACGGCGAGGTCTTCGTCACCGACGACGGCGCGGAGACCGACCTGGACCTCGGCCACTACGAGCGCTTCGTGGATGAGGCGCTGAACGCGAATGCCTCCGTCTCCTCCGGCAAGGTCTACTGGAGCGTCCTCAACCGCGAGCGGCAGGGCGGCTACCTTGGCGGAACGGTGCAGATCATTCCGCACGTCACCGACGAGATCAAAAGCCGCGTCTACGCCATGGACGACGGCGAGACCGACGTGTGCATCACGGAGATCGGCGGTACGGTGGGCGACATCGAGAGCCAGCCGTTCCTTGAAGCGATCCGTCAGGTCGCGGCGGAAAAAGGGAGAGGAAACGTCCTCTTTATCCACGTTCCGCTCATCGTCTCCATCCCCGGCAGCGGCGAGCTCAAGAGCAAGCCCACGCAGCATTCCGTCAAGGAGCTGCTCTCGCTCGGTATCCAGCCGGATATCCTCGTCTGCCGCACGGACAGCCCGCTGCCCGTCGATGTGCGCCATAAGATCGCGCTGTTCTGCAACGTCGAGCCGGAATGCGTGATCCCGAACGTCACGGCCTCCACGCTCTATGAGGTGCCGCTGCTGCTTGAGGACGCCGGCCTCTGCCGCGAGGTCTGCCGCAAGCTCGGCTTTGACTGCGGCGAGCCGGATATGAAGGCATGGACGGCGCTCGTCGAGAAGATCAAGCACGCGCACAAACAGGTGACCATCGCGCTCGTCGGCAAGTATACCGGTCTGCACGACGCTTATCTGAGCGTCGTCGAGTCGCTCTTCCACGCGGGCACGGCCTGCGACGCGCAGGTGACGATCCAATGGGTCGATTCCGAAACGCTGACGGCGGAGAATGTCGCCTCCGTTCTCGGCGGCTGCACGGGTGTGCTGGTGCCCGGCGGCTTCGGCGACCGCGGCATCGAGGGCATGATCCTCGCCGCGCAGTACGCGCGCGAGAACGGCGTGCCCTATCTCGGCATCTGCCTCGGTATGCAGATCGCCGTCATCGAGTTTGCGCGCCACGCCGTCGGCTGGGCCGACGCGCACAGCGCGGAGTTCTCCTCCCTCACCGCGCACCCGGTCATCGCGCTGCTGCCCGACCAGATCGGCGTGACCGCCAAGGGCGGCACGATGCGTCTCGGCAAATACCCCTGCGTGCTCGGCGAGGGCACGAAGGCGTATGCCGCCTACGGCACACGCGAGATCTCCGAGCGCCACCGTCACCGCTACGAGTTCAATAACCTCTTCCGCGAGGAGCTTGAGCGCGCGGGCATGACCTTCTCCGGCACCTCGCCGGACGGCTCACTCGTTGAGATCGCCGAGCTGAGCGAGCAGGATTGGTACGTCGGCTGCCAGTTCCACCCCGAATTCAAGAGCCGTCCCGACCGTCCGCACCCGCTCTTCACCGGCTTTGTCGCCGCAGCGCTGCGCAAGGCGGGCAAATAATAGCGAAGGGGCGGAGCCGTATGGCTCCGCCCTCTGCATGAAAAAAGAGAACCGCCGCGCGGTTCTCTTTTGCTGTATTCAGCGGTTTTTCAGACGCTTGTCGCACTTGGCGGCGAGCTTTGTGCCGACGCTCTGGAAGAGCTGCACAAGCAGAATGAGCAGGATGACCGCCGCGTACATCACGAGATATTTGTAGCGGTAGTAGCCGTAGTCAATGGCGATCTTGCCGAGGCCGCCGCCGCCGATGATGCCGCTCATGGCCGAATAGCCGAGGATGGTCGTGAGCGCGATGGTGAAGTTCTGCAGCAGGGAGGGGATGCTTTCGGGGATCATCACCTTGCAGATGATCTGCATGGGCGTCGCGCCCATGCTCTGCGCGGCCTCGATGATGTTGGGGTCCAGCTCACGCAGGCTGCTCTCGACGAGACGCGCGACGAACGGAAAGGCCGCGACGACAAGCGGAACGATGGTCGCCCTGGTGCCGACGGTCGTGCCGATGATGAGGCGCGAGAGCGGAAAGACCATGATCATCAGGATCAGGAACGGAATAGAGCGCAGCAGGTTGATAAGAACGTTCAGCACGCTCATCAGCCAGCGGGGAAGCGGCAGCACGCCGTCCCTTTCACCCGCCACGAGCAGCACGCCCAGCGGCAGACCGATCACGATGGCGAAGGCCGTGGAGAGAAGCGTAACATAGAAGGTTTCCCAGATGGCGGAGAGAAACTGCGTTTGCAGCGCTGCGGTCAGCTCCTCGATGGACTCGGGAGAGAAAAGATTACTGTACACCGACGCTCGCCTCCTCGACCTGAAGATTTTCGATCCCGCTCAGAAATTCCCACGCACGGTCAAACTGCGCCGCGGGGACGCCGAGCAGCATACTGCCGTAGATCTCCTCCGAGAGCTTCTGCGTGCTGGCGGAAATGACGTTGGCCGCGATGTTCTCCTCCGTCGCGAGGCGGGCCACCAGCGGGATCGAGGTAGTCTTTGCGCTGCGGAAGATGAGGCGGATGCGGCGCTCCTGTGTGGGATCGGATACCGTGACGTCCGCGCCGCCGGGGAAAACAAGATGGCGCGCGGCGGCGGACTTGGGTGCGGAGAAGACGGTGGAAACGAGACCGTCCTCCACCACCTCGCCGTCGTCCAAAATGGCGACATGGTTGCACACGCTCTTCACCACGCTCATCTGGTGCGTGATGATGACGACCGTGATGCCGAGCTTTTTGTTGATGTCGCCAATCAGCTCAAGGATCTGGCGCGTCGTCTTGGGGTCGAGCGCGCTGGTCGCTTCGTCGCACAGCAGGACCTTGGGGTTCGTCGCCAGCGCGCGGGCAATGGCGACGCGCTGCTGCTGACCGCCGGAGAGCTGCGCGGGATAGGCCTTCGCCTTGTCGGGCAGGCCGACCGTCTCCAGAAGCTCCTGCGCGCGAGAAGCCGCCTCACGGCGGCTGACCCCGGCAAGCTCCATCGGGAAGCAGACATTATCCAGGCAGTTCCGCTGCATGAGCAGATTGAAGCGCTGGAAGATCATGGTAATGTCGCGCCGCGCAGCACGGAGCTGCGCGGGCGACATGGTATCCAAACGTTTTCCGTTGACGATGACCTCGCCGGAGGTGGGGCGCTCGAGCATATTGATGCAGCGCACCAGCGTGCTCTTGCCGGCGCCGCTCATGCCGATGATGCCGTAAACGTCACCGTCCGGAATGGTCAGGGAGATATCCTTGAGGGCTTCCACCCGCCCACCGGCGGTCTCAAAGACTTTGCTGACGTGCTTGAGTTCGATCAAGGAATTCTCCTCCTTTCTTTTATCTTACTTCAGGGCATCCAGCGTGGTCTGCTTGCCGCCGTAGAGACCCATGGGCTCGACGTGAATGGAAGCGACGGAGACGATGTGGGTGCCGTTTTCCTTGTTGAAATCATCAAGATAGGGGGTGTGCTGGAAGTAGTTGGCGTCCACGGTGCCGTCCTCCACGACGGTGTTGGGCACAACGTAGTCGTTGTAGGTCTGAATGTCGAGGGTGATGTCCTTTTCGGCAAGGATCTCCTTGGCGACCTCGAGGATCTCGGCGTGGGGCGTGGGGGAGGCGGCGACGGAGATGGTTTCGCCGGCGAGCGCGGCGTAGTCAACACTGGCGTCGTAGCCGTCGCCCGGATTCTCGACGGTGCTCACGACCGCACCGTCATACTTCTCGGCGATGTAATCGGCGACCTGCTGACTCTCGAGCGCGGCGACCAGAGCCTTGACCTTGTCGCTGGACTCGTTGCCTTCCTTGACGGCGAGGATATTGGCGTAAGCGGAGGCGGAGCCTTCAATGGCCAGAGAATCCTTGACAGGATTCAGACCGGCGTTGATGGCGTAGTTGGAGTTGATGACGGCGTAGTCCACATCCTTGAGGATGTTGGGGATTTGCGCGGCTTCGGTCTCAACGATCTCAACGTTGTGGGGATTCTCGGCGATGTCGTTCTTGGTGGCGGTGATGCCGGCGCCGTCCTTGAGCTTGATGATGCCGTTGGCTTCGAGCAGCAGCAGGGCGCGGGCTTCGTTGGTGGTGTCGTTGGGGACTGCGATCTGAATGGCGGCGTCGGCCTTTTTGCCGCAGCCGGAGAGAATACCGAGGGCGAGAACTGCCGCGAGGGCAAGAGAAATGAGCTTTTTCATGATTTTATTCTTCCTTTTCTTGATTTTAATATTATTTGAATGATTTTTGATGCGACGATCCGCGGTCACATTCGACCGCTCATGCGGGAACACGAACCATGCGGACACATTCGCTCTTTCAACAGCTTGAGCATCGTGTTTGACCTCCTTTGCTTGGGACGCTGTTAGTTATACACGATGCTTCACCATTTGTCCAATACGCTATGAGGATAATGAGTTATAGGTTCAAGCTATAGCATAGTGCGTTTCATATACTCCAATGGCATAATATCGAGACATATATTGACGATATGAACAAAACAGGAGGGTATCAGTTAGATAAACCGCCCTGTGCCGCGTGAAGAAATTCCTGTATTTTCTCGATATACAGCTTGCCGACGCTGCTGAGGATCTGGTTTTTCTTCACGATATAGCCGACCTTCATCACGCCGTTGATGGGGCTGTCGTCCGAAAGGGGAATGACGCGGTAGTCCCCGCCGTTGAGCTCCTCGCACACGATGCCCGAGCAGAGCGTGTAGCCGTAGAGCCCGACCATCAGGTTGACCATCGTGGCGCGGTCGTTGACCTTGACGGTCTGGGAGTAGTCGTTCATGGACGACAACTCCTCGGAGAAGTAGAAGGAGTCGTTGCCGCCCTGCTCAAAGGAGAGGAAGGGGTAGTCGCTCAGCTCCTCGCCGTGGATCTCCGTGCGGTCGGCGAGCGGGTGGTTTTTCCACAGAAAGACATAGGACTTGCAGTCCATCAGCTCGTGGAACTCAATGTCGTTCGCGCGGAGGATCTTCGTGATGACGTTGCGGTTGAAGTCGCTGAGGTAGAGGATGCCGATCTCGCTGCGCAGGCTTGCGACGTCGTCGATGACCTCGCGCGTCTTGCTCTCGCGGATGGCGAAATCGTATTTGGCGGTGTCGAAGCTCTTGGCCATCTCCACGAAAGCCTTGACCGCGAAGGAATAGTGCTGCGTCGTCACGCCGAACTTCTTTTTCAACTCGTTGGGATGCGCGTACTTCTCCGCCAGCGTCTCATACTGGTGGTAGACCTGACGGGCATAGTCGATGAACTCCTGCCCATCGTTCGTCAGCGTCACGCCGCGTCCGCTGCGGTGGAAGATGGTGATGCCGAGCTCACGCTCCAGCTCCTGCATCGCGCCGGTGAGCGAGGGCTGGGCGATGTAGAGCCGTTCCGCCGCCTTGTTCATCGAGCCGGTCTCTGAAATGACGATGGCATAGTGGAGCTGTTGGAGCGTCATGGGCGTATTCCTCCATGTACAGAATGAAGAAAGTATAGCATACGGGCGGACAAAATTCAAGCGCGGCGGGCGCTGCGCTTGAATTCCTACAAAGTATATGGTATTATAGAGAAAAAACATAAAAAACGGAAGGTGAGCCTATGCGTATCTCGACCAAGGGACGCTACGCGCTGCGCCTGATGCTCGACCTTGCGGAGCATCAGGGAGACGGCTGCGTATCGCTCAAGGACGTTGCCCAACGGCAGGATATCTCCAAAAAATACCTCGAGCAGATCGTTCCGACGCTCAGCCGTGCCGGCTTCCTGCTCACGAACCGCGGCTATCAGGGCGGCTACCGGCTGGCCCGCCGGCCGGAGGACTACACCGCGCGGGACATTCTGCGCCTGACCGAGGGAAGTCTTGCCCCCGTGGCCTGTCTGGACTGCGAGGTCAACACCTGCCCGCGCAGCGCGAATTGCCCGACTCTCCCGCTCTGGCAGGGCCTGGACCGTGTGATCGAGGATTATCTCGCGGGCGTCACGCTGCAGGATCTGATCGACCGCCAGCGCGAGCACAGCGGCGACGACTATGTGATCTGAAAAAAGTAGGCGGCTGCCATCGGCAGCCGCCTACTTTATAGTCAAGCCGTTACGGGCGCATGGTCGGGAATATTATCCCGGTATCATCATAACTTCTCATAAGTTCTTATAACCCTTGTGCCACAACGTTTTGAGGACTTTTATAATAACGTAAGTTCTCATAAATTCTTATAACTTTTCGGTCAATTGGTGTCAAAACTGGTGTCAAACCCAGCTTAGGACACTCTGATTTTTCCTTCAAGATTTGCGAAGCTGGACATCTTCTTTTCCTTGGTCGCTTCGTTGTAGACATCCATCGTTGTCTCGATGTTTCGATGCCCCATAATCTCTTGGATTACCTTTAGGTTTGTTTCGTTCTCGCAAAGGCGAGTACAGAATGTGTGTCTGAGATTGTGTGCGCTGAAGTGTGGAAGTAAAACTGATTCTCGGTGTTCTTGTTCTGCACGCTCTGTTTCCTCGGCATTGCAGTCACGAATAATTCTCTCAAGCGCTCTATTGATGACGTGTGGATTTAGCATCTCTCCGAACCGGTTCTTAAAAATGAAGTTCGTGTATCCATCAACCTCGCACTCGTTGAAGCCTTCCTCCATATGTTTCAATCGAATCTGGAGTAAAGCTGCTCGCACGTCAGAAAACATTGGAATGATTCGCGTGCCAGCCCGTGTCTTCGGAGTAGTGATGTGGAGCTCCATCTTCCCGCTTTCTTGTTGACGATATATCAAATTATGGTTAATGTCAATAATATTCTGCGTGAAATCGCAATCTGCAAAAGTCAAGCATTAAATGCGCACAATTTTTCACTTCTTGTTTTGTCTAATTTTGACAAGCCAACATGGCCGCCGTCATGTCCCATGGTCGGCAGCCTGCGTGTTTTCCTGTTCTGTTCCCCGTGTTCCGCTCCACTCACATCCTCTCCCTTTGATTGTCCTCTGTGCTGGTTTCTTCCTGTTACGCGATCAGCCCGATCTCCCGCAGGCACTCCCGGAACATGACCTCGCTGCTCTTGTACCCGAAGATTTTCCGTGGATAGTTGTTAATCCATTCCTCCGTGGCCGCGATCTCCGCCGCGCTGACCTTAGAGAAATCTGTGCCTTTCGGATGCCGCCGCCTGATCATGCTGTTGGCGTTCTCGTTGCTCCCCCGTTCCCACGAAGAATACGGATGGCAGAAATATACCTTGGTGCGCGGGATGGTCTTGTTGACAGCGCTCCGCTCCAGCTCCTCCGCCGCCGAAAATTCTGAGCCGTTGTCAAAGGTGATGCTTTTGAAGATTACCCTGAACCGCTTGGCTCCGCATTTCCGCTCCAGCGCATCCAGCGCCTTGACCACGGTTTCCGCCTTTCTGTTCGGTATTCCTATGATGATGTCTTTCCGCGTCTTGCGCTCATTCAGGGTCAGCAGGGCGCTGGTGGTCTTGCATTTGCCCTTTCCGCTGTACACGGTGTCGCCCTCCCAATGCCCGAACTCCTCGCGGCTCTCCACCTCCGGCGGGCGCTGTTCAATGCTGTCGCCTGCGGAGGCTCTGGCCTGATCGTCCTTGGTCTTGACCTTTTTATAGCCCTGCTTGTGCTTCCCGTGGCGCGGCAAGTCCACCTGCGTGATTTGTAGAAAGAGGCCCTTTTTGATGTAGCTGTAGATCGTCGTCACAGAAACCGAGGTCTCGAATGTCCGCCCCTCCATCATCGCGTAGCCGAGAACGGCAGCAGGACTGCACTCTTTTTCAACGATTGTCGCCTCGATGTAGTTTGCAAGCTCGTGATCTTTGCCGATTTTCAAGTCAGGCCCTTTCTCCCGCAAGTGTTCCTGATACCGCGCTTCCGCGATGTCCGGGCTGTACGCCGTCGCCATTTCCCACGTCGCCCCGTCCAGCCGCTCATACTCTCCGCGCTTCAACTCCCGGTAGATGGTGGAAACGTGGACGCGCAGTTTTTCCGCAATCTGCGGCGGCTTCAAACCCCTGCGCTGCCACTTCTCAATGCGCAGCCTGTCGTTCTTGGTCAGATGCTTAAATGTTCGCCCTCCGGTCTGCACCGTAAAGCCTCCTCTCTCATGCTTTTGCGCGGGCGGTGTCAGGTCTTGCCCGTTCCGCTCCGCCGGTTTGCTTTGTCGCTTTTTGTCTTATTATGATACCTGTAAATCCCTTGCCGCGCAACTGATTTTTCGTTGCGAACGCGCAAAAAATCCCCCGTCCGCTATATCTATGAGTATAGCAGCCGGGGGATAATTTCAGTTATTCAGTTCCTTTTCGCCGTCCGTCTTGCCGGTGGTTTCCTCCGCAAAAATGCCATCCAGCTTACCGATTGCGCTGTCCACGGCGATGTCCAGTTCCTTAACCGCCGCCTCGATCACGGCCTTTACCTCCGCCGTGACCTTAATGCCCTTTGCTTCAAGCATCTGCACCACATAATCGTACTTCGGGATGGTCAGCGTACCTGCCTCGCGCTGCTTCTCCGCCGCCTTGACCAGAACGGTGACAATGCCGTACAGGCGCTTGTCTTTCAGCCAAGGGATGCCGGTCTTGACCAGCCACGGAATGGCCACGCCGGTGAAGAACAGGCCGAGGATGGCGAAAATGGCCTCAATGACAATGTTGATGATGTCGGGAATGATCTGTGTCATGGTGTGTACCTCCTTACACTTTCGTCAGATATTTCTTGTCCACGTTTCCTGTGATTGCGCCGCTTTTCAGCGTGGAAACTGAAATGCGGTCGCCGCTGATTGCCCGGACATACAGCTTTGCGCTGTACACCCACGAGGAAAACTTGCGCGTGGTGCCGTAGACTGTGGCAGCCTTGTCCATCTTCACCTGATCGCCCACGGCCAGCGCCGCCGCTTCGGTCTTGATGTCTGCCGCGTCCACCCAGCCGTACACGGTGCTTCCGCCGCCGCTCACGGCGACAAGGTGATACGGATGCCTGCTCACAAGCGGCTGATACACCTGCGTCACCTTGGCCTTGCCCGGCTTGCACGGTTTGCCCACGGTGCTGTTTGCGCTGGTGTAGTGCCTCTCGCCGGTGAATGTCACGATGTCGCCCACCTTGCACCCGCCGCCCTTGGTCGGTGCAGCGTCCGTCGCAGTCCCGCCGCCGGTCGCCTCCTTTCCGCCGTACTTCGGTACGCCGTAGCCGCGAATGTACCGTCCGTTCACAGAAATGGTGCGGCGCTTCACGCTGTCGGAGTAGTTGCCCTCAATGACGGTGATGCTTGTCCCGCTGACCTTTTCCACGATGCCCACATGATCGGCGCTGCCGGTGCAGTCTCCCACGCCGCTGTCCTGCCAGTCGTAGAAAATATAGTCGCCGGGCTTCGGCACATAAGCGTCGTCCTCCCGCCAGCTCCCCAGCTTCTTGAACAGCTCGATGTGCTTTCCGCAGCCGCACTCCGTCGGGATGATGTCGGTCATTCCCGCCGCGATAGCGACGGCGCTTGCGAACGTGCTGCACCATGCGTCCGTGTACTTCACGGCGTAGCCACGGGCCAGCGGCTTGTGACTGTTGTACAGGTCGATGATCTTCCTGTGGCTTCCGTCGCTCTCTTTGCATCCGATGTAGCTCTGGGCGATGCTCACGATCTTCTGCCGCTGTTCCTGTTCCGTCATAGGCTTTCCTCCGCTTCCTGCGGCGCTCCCTGCCGCATACTTGTCGTAATACTTCTGGCCGAACGCAGCTCGCCGGGCCTGCGCCGCCTCGCTCTGATCTGCCGGGCGCTCAAATTTCAGCAGCACCGCGTCCGATGCTGCCCGGACGCTTCCAGCCGTTTTCAGCACGGCCAGCACCGCCTTATAGCCCTCCCGCAGCTCTTTCATCAGGAAATCAAGCTGCATTTCCAGATCGCCGATGCTCTTTCGGCAGCATTGGGCATAGTCCAGCAGCTCTGCCTTGCGGGAGCAGTATGTCCATTGGGCGAGGCCATAGCCCGCCTTATCCGTTGCGAAGAACTGATACTTGCCGCTGTCCACCGCCGCCGTATAGCTTGCGTCGGTCACGCCAAGTCTCTTTTCGTATAGGTTCTCCACGTTGTTCGGGATAAGGCCGCTCTCCGCATACAGGTTTCCCATCAGACCGGCGGTGCCGAAGTCGTTCAGCCCCGCGCTTTTCAGATAATTCCAGATTTTCTCCTCGTTGTTCTTTCCTGCCAGCATGATCTATCCCTCCTCACGGTTCCTCTGTCTGCTGTGCAATCCGTTCCGCCTCCTCCTTTTCCCGTCTCATGTCCGCAAGCTGCCACCGCCTGTCCTGCTTCTTCTCCTTGGTGGTCTTTATCCAGCCAAGGATGCCGCACTCGCCGCCCAGCGTGGCGAACACGCAGGTGATCAGCGTATCCGGCACGGAGCCGTACACGGTAAACAGCGCGATCATGGCTATCGTGAATACCGTCAGACACAAAAAGACGATCAGCAGAATAAAGTCCATGGTTCCCATGCGCTTCTTCCGGCCTTTCGTCTTTGCCTGCGTTCGCTTTCCCGCCATGTCAGTCCTCCTTGATGTGCGGGTGCGCGTTCTTGTTCAGGTGCTTATTCAGTTTGTCCAGCGCATCCTTGCACGGCCCGTTGCACCCCTGCTCCACAAGCCCCTGCAACGCGCCGCGCAGGCCATAGCAGATAAGCGTCTGCTCCTCCTGAATGGCGTTGATGAACTCGCTCTGCTTTTTGTTGCTCTCAATGACCTTGTACACGGAAACAATGGCGGCGACCAGCGCTCCGATTGCTCCCAAAAGGCTGGCCGCCTTAATGATGGTGTCCGCGTCGATGTACATTTTCCTGTCCTCCTGCTTTCACTCCGGCCATTCGTCCCCGCCGATGGCCCTGCGGTATGCCTCGTCGGCCTCCGCGATCTCGTCTCGCCCGGTCACGGTGTCGCCCAGCTCCGCAAGGCGTGTCGCCAGCACCCGGACGGTACGCGCCTGCATTTCCACAAGCGCCTCCAGCTCTGCGATGATCTGCAAATGGCTGCTCACGCCGTCGCCTCCGTCCAGCCGTATACCCCCGGTTCCCACACATTGGCATCCGCCGTTGATGTCCAGTGCTTTCCATTGTGGCTCACCTTGTCGCCCTTTGCGTAAGCGTCATGCGCCCCCACCGGCTGGCTCCATTCCGGCCATTCTTCCGCCGGGTCAGATGCCGCCGACCAAAGCGACACCGCCTTGTCCGGTTCCCATCCAGCCTGCGAGGTGTGCGCCTGTACGCATTTGTACAGCTTGTCCCCCCAGTTGCGCAGCTGCCCCACTGTGTAAGCAACGCCGGTCTGCCACGTTTCAAACAGGCTCTTATGCTCCCCCGCAGTCACAGCATCGATGCTTCCGCTCTCCGCCAGCGTCACAAAGGCGATCTCCGTTGCTTTTCTCGTTTCTTCCATCACCTTTATCCTTTCCACATACCTGTAATGCTCGCTGATGGTATAGAAGTCGTACCGCGTCCCGTCCTCGTCCGTGTCGCTGTGATAGTGCCGGTCGATGCGGCAGCGGTCTGTGATGCTGCTGTCGTCGTACTCCCGCACCGTGGTCAGGTATTCGCCCTCCCGCAGCGCGGGGCCGCCCACGATTTTCAGGTTTTCCCGTTCTACGCCGCCGATAACGCTTGTTCCGTAGACGTATTCCATCTTGCCCGCTCCTTTCTTGCGTGTTCTCTGACCACGCATTTCAATTTCCGCTGCAAACCCGCCTCCACATAGCTCTGGAAAAAGTGGACGTGATTGCAGTGCTTCATCTGGCCCAGTCTGGATAAAAGCCCCTGCGCCAATGCGGGCTTGATCGCGTGGTGCCGCCGCATGGCACGGCGGCAGGCGGAAAGAGAATGTTTCAGGCGCACCATGTTTCGTTTCCGCAGCAGGGTATACCCTCGCCCGAAGCGATACCCAAGCGCCGCCACCGTCCGCTTTGCCGTCGGATAGAGCTGCCACTTGCCGTTCAGCCGCAGGCCGTGTGCCGCCAGCCATTTCTCGATCAGCTCCCGCAGCCGCCGCAGCTTCCGCTTGTTCCGCCCGAACAGGGTAAAGTTGTCCATGTACCGCAGGTAGTGGTCGCACAGACCGCTTTCCCGTATCAGCCGGTCGAGTGGTTGCAGCACCGTGTTGGCAAACCATTGGGAAAAGTAAGCGCCGATCAGAATGCCGTGCTTCATCAGCCGCTCGCATACCTCCAGCATCCGCCGGTCTTTCACCAGCCGCCGGAGCCGCTTCATCACCGTCTCCGCTGTCAAACTGTCGTAGAAATGGTGGATGTCCAGCTCCTCGGCGTACTTCGTCCCTTTCGGGTCTGTCCGCATCCACTTCTTGATGGCCCGAACGCCGTAATGGATGCCCCGGTTTCGGATGCTCCCGCAGCAGAAATTGTCCATGCCCCGCATCATGATCGGCTCCAACACCTGAATGACCGCGTGATGCACATACTGGTCAGGCCACAGTCTCGGCTCCGATATGTCCCGCCACTTGCCAGCGCTCTTGTCCCAGCGCCGCGCAAGCCTCGGCTCGTTCGCCTCGTAACCGCCTGTAATGATCTCCCGCAGCTCTTTTACATAGCGGTCAACGTCCGCCTCCACCCGTGCCACCGTCCGGTTTGGCCTGTGGTGCGGATGGAAGCGGTGTGTCACGTTCACAGCGAAGATCGCCAGCCGCAGGTTTTCTTCCGATACCAGCTTTGGAAATAGGTTGTTTGCTCGTTTCATCAGGAATGTTTTCCTCCTTTTAGCCTCACGGTCTTTCCACCGCCCCCGCAGGTTGCGGGAGTGTACTAAACCGTGTCCTGATGGCTTATCTGCACCAAGGGGTGCCGAGGATGTCCGCGCCCCGGCGTGGGTCTTTGCGTTGCCGGGTATGGAGGTGGGTAGCCAGTCCATAAAAGGACGCGGCAGCCGATGTTCGCGTTCGAGTTGGACGCGCTGTTGTAGTTCACGTAGAACAGCCCGTGGTTCCCGTTCTGGTTATAGTTACCGCCGAAGTGCAGACACGGGTTGGAAGCATTGAAGTTCCAGTTATCCGCCGAACCAAGAAGCAAGGCACCGACTGCGTGCGCGGTCATCCCCTGTATTTTCAAGCCGCCTGTGCGGCTGAAAACCCGTTAGCCTTTTGCGCGGCCTGCGGGCCGCAGGATACGCAGAGGGGGATGCGTCCCCCTCTGCACTCCCCCGTCAGGGGAGTTTTTGGAGGCGGCAGCCGATGCTCGCGCTCGAGCTGGACGCGCTGTCGCAGTCCACGTAGAACAGCCCGCGGCCCCCGCTCTGGCTATAGTAACCGCCGAAGCACAGACACGGGTAGGAAGCACCGAAGTTCCAGCCATCCGCCGAATATGTCGTCTCACTACCGCCCGATGCCGTGGGATAGATAACCCATTCCAGCCCGGCCACCGTTGCCACGGTAAAGGCGCTGGGCCATCCGCTCGACGGAACGCCCACGGCGGTGCCGCCGCTGTTGTCGCTGAAACTGCTGGGCGTGTTGATGATGTTCAGGCCGTTGCTGTTGTAGTAGCAGCCGTCGCCCCAGTCATACACGTTGTCCCACAGGCCCTCGATGTAGCGATACTGCGTACCGAGGCCATAGCTGTCCCGGCTCGCAAGCGTCGTTCCGGTGTGATAGGGCATACTGTCCGTATAGCCCATATTCTCCGTTGCGCTGTTGTTGCCGCAGCCCTTGCCGATGGTTTTCTGGCTGTTCCAGTCCGCGAACTCCACAAGGTACAGCATCCAGATCGTCATGCGCATCTGAATGTCGCTCTGCCAGATGTTGCTCCCCAGATTGTGGATGCTCGTGCGGGCCGTACTGCGTGTGATATTCGCTTTCGGTTTTACGCCGGACTGGCTCTTGTAGTTGTTGGTGTTGCAGTGATAGCGGCCAATGTACACAATGTCCCGCTCTCCCTTGCCGTCCCCTCGGTCGGCGTGGGCTGGGGAGACGTGAAAGCCGTCCGTTTCCTTATCCGCGATCTGGAGTTTCAGGCTGTTCCCGCTCTTTGTCCACTTGTACCAGAACTTCGGGATAGCCACCAGCTCACCGGCCACCGCATCCGTCACGCGCACCATCCCGCTCCACGGGTACAGGTTGTCAAATGGGCTTCCGTAACTGGTTGCCCCCGCCCGGTACGGGGTCGGGTTCACGAAGCTGGCGGCCTCGTCCGTCCGGCTCCACACCGTCGTGCTGGTTCCATCCCACACCACGCCGTAGATGTGCCGATAGGCCAGCTTCACATTTACCGTCTGTCCGTCCGCCGTGATGGTTGCGGTATCCTCCGCCGTCTCTCCGCTCTTGGTGGCGGTGATGGTGTAGGTGCCGCTTTCCGTCACGGTGAAGTCCACCGTCCCCGTTGCAGATGCCATTTTGCTCTGCGTCTTGCTTCCCTTGGTGCAGGTGACGGTGGAGCCGCTGTCAATGCTCACGTGGATGGTCGCTGTGAAGTAGGATAGCGTCGCCGTGTACTGCTGCACCACGGAGACTGTCACCGTATCCGTGGCAGTCTGCCCGTTCTTGGTGGCCTTGATGGTGTATGTTCCGTAGTCCTCCACATCAAACGTCCATTTTCCGCCGCTCTCCGTCGCGGTGTATACCTTGGTTCCCAGCGTGGCCGTCACCGTGGAGCCGGTTGGTGCGGTCACAACGATCTGCGCCGTCATGCCTACCTGCGGCAGACTGTCCGCGCTGAGCTTGCCGTCTGCCCCCAGCGTCGGGATGCCGTTCGGCACGTTGATGGGGAGCTGATCGGTGTCCATCTTCCCGTCCGCGCCGAGACCTGCCACGCCGCCCGGCGTATTGATGGGGAGCTGATTGGTGTCCACCTTGCCGTCCGTTCCGATGCCTGCAACGCCACCCGGCGTATTGATGGGGAGCTGGCCGGTGCCAACCTTGCTGTCCTCTCCCAGTCCGGCCACGCCGCCCGGTGTGTTGACAGGGAGCTGGCTGACCGGCACCTTTCCGTCTGTCCCCAGCCCCGCCTTTTTGGCAAGAGCCGCCGCCACCGCACCGCTGGTCAGCAGCTTGTCGCTGTTCTCCGTCGGCACCGTGTCGAACTTCTGTGCCGTAACGCCGCCCTTTCCGTCGCCTCTCAGGATACCGCTGGCGGTGATCTTGTCCTGCTTGTCCGTAATGGCCTGACGGATACCCTCGTGCGCGTTTGCATCCTCGTTGTGTGCCTTGATGGCAGCCGCCATGCTTTCCGCTGTCACCAGCGCCGAAGCGTCGATGGTCACCTGCAGCGTCCCGCCGCTGCCCGTAAACTCCAGCAGCCCGTAGAACGTGTACACATAGTCCGGCACGTCCGTCTTGCTGGGGATTTCCACGCCCGCGTCCGTGTCCGTCTGAAATAGTGCGATCAGCCTTGCCGCGCCGCTGTCCAGCTTTGCCCAGATGCCGAGCTGGTTCAGGGGGTATCCCGTCGCCAGTGGTGTCACTTGCAGTTGCAGCTTTTGTCCCTGCGCCGTCGTCTTGTTGGATAGGATGCTGACTGTCTGCTTTTCACTCACAAGCGCCGTCTGCGCCAGCATCGCCGCCTCGCTCACGCGGCCTGTTCCCGCCGCCGCGCGGGTGATGGTCAGCGTCTTTCCCGCTGTCCATTGTGCCAGCAGCTCACTGCCGCTGTTGGTGATAACGCCTTTCCATGCCACTTTTCGTTTCCTCCTGACTTAGAATTTCGATGCGCTGCCGAAGTCAACCACCGCCGCGCCAGCCATAGCCGCGATGCCGTAGGCCGTTGCGGTGCCGCCCGCATCGTAATATTCCACTTCCTCCAGATGTGCGCTGAACCGCTTGGCAGCGGCGAGCCGACGTTCGATCTCCGCGATGGTCATGGCGGCGAACTTCTGCCGCTCCTCCACGGTGGTGATGTTTACCCGCAGTCTGAACTTTCCGTGGGTGCCGCCGTACTCGAACCATTCCTCCAGCTTTGTTCCCGGATAGATCGCGTCGGCCTGCGTTCTTGCAGCTCCCGCAGTTCCCATTGTTCGTCGGATGTTCAGCGCCGTCTTAACGATGCGCCGCTTCTGCTCGATGTCGTACCCTGTGTCGTACCAGTCGATCTTCCAGTTCACGGCCAGCGCGTCCAGCACCTCCTCGGCCACGGTGTCGATGGCGGTGTATATCTGACTTCCCGCGATATAGCCCATCGTCTTTTGGTGCAGCTCCAGCATCGCCATGGATAGGGCCTTTACCCACGGCTGTTCTCCCAGAATGCGCGGCAAGCCGTCGGCGATTTGGGCATTTTTCAGGCTCTTAATCATCCTCCAGCCCTCCATAGGTGGCGGTGGCCCCCGTGCATTTCGGCAGCTCCGTGGTGTCGATCACGGTGTCTACGGGGGCGGTCAGCGTTACCCGCTTGGCCCCCGCTTCCCGCAGCCGGGCGATCAGCTCCGTCGGGTTGATGTCTCGCCCCAACTTTCTTTGCCATGTCTGGAAGTCCGCCACCGCCGCCGCGATGCGGCTTTGTATCTCACTCACGCTTCGCTGGTCGCTTTCCGCGATCCAGTATTTCACGGTGATGGCGTATTCCACCTCGTCCGGGGCCAGCGCCGTCACCTTGTCGCACAGCGGGCGGATGGTCTCGTCGTCCAGATAGGCCGCCATGGCCGTCAGCTCCGTGCTGTTGGGGACGCGCAATCCGTTCTCGTCCTCGATCACGAAGTAGATATTTACCTCGTCCGGCAGCGGGCTGACGATGCGCACATCGGCTACATCGCCCCGCCACTCCCGCGCGTAGTATTCATAGGCATCGCGCGGCCCGGCGCAGCTATACACGCTGGGGGCGAGGTAGATGCGCCGTGTCAGGCTGTCGTCGTCCTCTGCGTCCAGTCCGCCGGTGCTTGGCGTGGTGTTGCTCACGCTGGCAACATAGGCGATGGGGTCAACCAGTATCTTGATGCCGCCGGACAGAATGCCGTTGCTATCCGCTCCGGCCTCCTCCGCCTGCACCATCACGTCGGTGTAGGTCTCTCCCGCCGCTATCTCGCCGTATTCCACGGTGTTGAAGTATTTCCCGTCCTCGCTCTTGACCCGCGTTCCCGTCGGAATGGCCGTCGCGCCGCTTTGCGCTTCCGAAAGCGTAAATCGCACCGTCGCCGTGGCCCGGTTTGCCTCCTTGCGCGTCAGCCCCACAAGAGCGGCCAGCGCATCCAGCGCGTCTCCGGTACTGGTTTTCAGCATTTCCATCCGTCCCTTTGCGTCGGCGTACTGCATCGTCTGATACTCCATCGCGCAAAAGGCTTTCATCAGCAGGTTCAGCGGGTCGGCCTCGCCGATCTCCGGCTCCTTTCCTGTGGCCTCCCGGTAATACTTGGTGTACAGCTCGCGGAGCTGTTCTTCCGTCTCCTGCAAAGTCATGCTTTCGATGAAACTCAGCTCCGGGCAGTTTGCCAATTCAGCGATATTAGACAAGCTCGATCACCACCTTTGGTATCATATTTCCGTCCTGCGATTTTCCCGCAGTCCATTCCACACGGACGACACGCGCCCGTGGCTCATACTGTTCTGTCTTGCGCACATACTCCGCCGCCAGCAGGACTTGCGCATTTTCCTGCGGGCAGTCGATAATCGTCCCGTCGATGCCGAACTCCCGGTCAAGCGCCTGCTCTCCGGTCCTCGTGGCGTAAAGCACCTGCAAATTGCGGTACACCTCCGCCGCCGTACTGTCGTTTGCGCTCCCCGGCAGTATCTCGATCACCGCGTTTTCCGTTGATAACATGGCTGCCTCCTTACAGGTATTCCTCGATGGTCAGGCTCACCTTGCACTCCACCATCGCGCCGCCGTGCAGCACCGCGCCCCACTCGTCGCTGATGTCCGTGATCTTGAACGGATACGGCGATACCGGCGAGCCGCCCACGATGAACCAGTCCGCCGCATTGGTCTCCGCCATGCGCTGAAAATGCCGCAGAACACTTCGCGGGTTTACCCCGTCCTGCGCCCGCAGCAAAAGATCGAACTGGTATTTCCGCAGCTTCGGGGCAATCCACTGGCTCCGCGCCCGTGCGCCTGTCCGGTTGTGGGTCGCCCAATCGCTGCCCCCTTGGCCTTTCAGCCCGCTCGGTGTCAGGATGCGTCGGTCGCTCACCGTGAACGTCATGCCCATGTAGCTTCCCAATGCCACTTTTCGCCCCTCCTTACTTATCCGGCTTTCCCACCGCGCCGCTCATGTGCGTGTGGTTTACAAGGCTCACGCCGTTGATGGTGATGTCTCCGCTCGCCGCCGTGGCGTTGATCTCCGGGGCTGTCAGGCTGATTTTGGTGGGGCTTCCGATCTCCACATCCCCGGCCTCCGTCACCTTTACAGTTGCGCCGTTTATGGTGATCTCCGCGTCGCCACCCTCTACCTCGATCTTTGCGCCTTTTTTTGCGGCGAATGTGTACTTGCCTCCCGCCGTCACACTCAAAGCGCCTGCGGCCTCGATGCTCACAAAGGTTCCTGCCTCGATGCTCACCGTTGTCCCCGCCACGATGCCAACGCCGGTTTTGGCGTTCAGGCTCATGCTGGCGGCGCTGCTCTTGGCTTGAAACTGCCCGCCCGCCACAAGGCTGATTGCGCCTTTCGCCTCGTCGTATATCTCGCCGTTGCAGGTGCGCCCCGTCCGTCGGTTCACATACTGGGTGTAAACGCCGGTGTTCTCGTCGTAGCGCTCATAAGCCAGCCCCTTTTGTTCGGCGTACTCCTTCCGGAACAGGCCCTTGTAGCCCTCCGCCGGGGTGTTGGTCTTGTTCCACACCGTTCCGGTGGTGGTTCCCGCCGCAGTTCCGTTGCTGTTGTGGCTCACGCTCACCACCTGCCCGATGCTCGGCATCTTGTACTCGCCGTTGCTGATAGCGTTGATCTGGCGGGTCACGCTTTTCCCCCGGTCAAAGTAGGTCACCTCATAGGTTCCCGCCTTATAGTCGATGGCGCTCACGCGCCCGGTTCGGTTTGTCCCCGCCATTACTTCTTCGCCTCCTCGCTGGCGATGCAGTAGCTCGCAGGCACCCAGCCCGTCACATTCTGGCCCACCGGCAGCTTTCCGCACCGCGCCGCGCTGTTGGTCACGCGGTAGCGCCCGTTGATCAGAATGCCATCGTACAGCCAGTAGGTGCCGGTCTTGGTTCCCGCCTTGTTCTTTGCCGTGCTGGAAACATACAGCGGAGCCTTGTTCAGCGTGATCGCCTGTCCCGCCTCGCCGCCTGCCGCCGCGCTGGCTGCGCCCGCCGCCGGGCTGGTGGTAGCGTAGGTGCTGTCATAGCTCACGCCGCTGTCTGCCGTCTTTTCGTGATACACGATCTTGCCGCCCACGTCCCACGAATGGAACGTCGGGCCGATGCCGCTGCACTCAAAGTCGGTGGTCAGTCCGTTGCTGCTGACCTTGTGCGTCACCTTGTCCACAAAGTATTTCCCGTTCAGGTTTCCAAAGCCCGTCAGCGCGATGCAGTTTCCCGCGCTTACCCTCCAGTCTCCGTCCACGCCGAAGCGTAGCTTCACTGTCCCGTGGTTGGCGCTGTTCAGCTCCGCGCAGAGCTGGACGCTGGCATCGTATACGCTGGTAGCCCGCCGGTTCACGCTCTTGGTGTGCGAGCCGCCGCCCACGCTGCACTCGATGTCAATGTCCTTGTCCGCGTCCGTGTAATTGAAGTACCCGCCGGTATAGGTGCCGGACAGGGTGGTGGTGTAGCCGAAGCTCCCCGGCCTGATCTGCGAGCGGTCAAAGGTGCGCACGGCCCGTTTTGCCTTGTACTTCTCCCGGTCATACACCCACAGCCGCCGGGCGTACACTTTCAGGATAAGTCCGTAGTTTTTGCACAGGCTGTTGTAGTAGCTGCTGTCCGTGCCGTCCTGCTCGTCGCACTCGATGTCGTAGTCGTCGGCATCGTAGGTGAACGCAAGGCCGTACCGCGCGGCGATCTTTGCGCCGATACGCTTGATGCTGGTGTTCTTCCAGATCACGTCCCGCTCCAGCTCCGAAAAGTCGCTGTCGCTCGGCTTGCTTACGCCGCCCACCTGTAAGGTCGTCGGCGCGTCTGAAAAGTTCACATCGTCCAGCACGAACAGCCCGCACTCCATGATGCTCCGCTGTCCCTGCCGTTCCCAGTTGTAGCCAAGAATACGCGCCCGCAGCGTCGCGCCCTTTTCCGGCATCCAGCCCAGCAGCCATTTCCTGTCCTGCGCGTTGATGGTGATGTCGATGCTGTCGCTGTTGTCCGCCGCGCTGTCGGTGTAGGTCAGGCTCTCGATGTCTCCGCCCACCTGCCCGGCAAAAGGGTAGCTGTTGTAGCGCACATCCAGCGCCAGCCGTCTTGTCTCAATCATAGCTCGCCTCGTATTTCCACGGCGGCAGCAGTCCGTCCCGCTCCTCCTCCAGCGCTGGGGTGTTCAGCTCCACCCCGGCGTTGAAGATAAACGTGTCGATCTCCTGCGGATTTGCCGCCATCAGCACATCGGCATGGTACTCGCTGCCGTATACCTCCTTGGCGATCACATCCCATGTGTCGCCGCTCTTGGTCGTGTACATCGCGTTTCCTCCCGTCAGTATGCCGTGCGGGCCTGTCTGCGCTGCATCTGGAGATACCACGCTTCAAACCGTGCCTGTGCCTCGGCCAGAGCTTCCTCCACCACGCTGCGGTCGGCGTTGCCCTGAATGTTGATCACCGGTGCAAAGGTCATGCCGCCTCCGCCGCCGGAGCCGCCGCCGTCGATTTCCGCCAGCTCCACCGGCTTCACGCCCAGCATTTGCCCAGCCTTGGCCCAGATGTCCAGATTGTCCCGCCGGGCCGCCCGCTGGAAGCTGATCACCGCCTCCGTTCCGGCCTCGCCCGCGATGCTTGCGCCGTTGGTAAAGCCGCCTCGCGCAAGCATGGGGATTTCCGGGATGTTGATGGAGAACGACTTGCCGCCCAGCAGCGGCACCCAGTCCGGGATGGTAATGCCGAGACTGTTGATGCCTGCGATTGCCTTGTTGATCAGGGCGATCACTGCGTTGATAGGTGTCTTGAACAGAGCGCCCAGCGTATCGAAGATGCCCACGAAGATGGATTTCACGCCCTCCCATGCCATACGCCAGTTGCCGGAGAACACGCCGGTGATGAAGCTGATCACGCCCTCAAAGATGGTCTTGACCCCGTTGATCGCGCTGCTGATGCCCTCGGCAAAGACACCGATGGCGGCCAGCACCGCCGGAACCACTACCTGACCAATGTGCAGCAGCACCGTGATCACCGTCTGAATGATCGGCATGAGGAACTGAATGGCTTCGCCGATGATCTGCGCCACCGTCATGACCACGGAACCCACGCCGCTGATGATGGATGCGATGGATGGAGCCGCCGCTGTGATGGTTTGCAGAATGACCGGCACCACCGTCTGTGTGATAAAGCCGAATAGGCTTTCGATGATGGGTCGCACCGTCGTCTGCGAAAATGTCACGAGCTGGCCGATCACGCCCATCACCGATTGCAGGATGGTGGTAATGCCTCCAAAGGCTGCGCCCGCGTCCTCGCCGACCAGATTGGTGATGCTCTCCTGCAGCGGTTGCAGCGCCTTTGCCACGCCGCCGTCCTCGAACAATCCCAGCAGCGCGTCCTTGAATACCGTAAACTTTTCCAGTCCCGTGTCGCCGAACACCCGCTGTACGATTTTGTCCAGCCCGCCGAACTTGTCCGTCAGGATGCTCACCACGGCGATGATGCCGGAGATCACGCCCACAATAGGCAACGCCCCGGACAGCAGACTACCGAGGCCGCCAGCAATAGGGCCATAGATACTCCCCAGCAGACCAGCCCCGCCGCTGAATATGCTCCCGACAGCTTTCCCGGCACCGGAGTTTGCGATACCGCTTACCACGCCGCCCGCTTTCCCCAGCAAACCGGAAAGGCCCTGCTGGAAGATGCTGCCCTGAATGGTAGCCGCCGCTCCAATGCCCGCGATGCCTTGCCGCAGCGGCATGGTCAACTTACCCAGCGCACCGCCCGCCTTTCCCATAAGGCCGCCTGCGAATTGTCCGGCCCGGCTGTTGGCGAACAGCCCGCCGAGATTTCCGAGGGACGAGCCGATGCCGCCCAGCCATTGCGCGGTCTTGCTGTTTCCGATTGCGCCCCGCAGGACGCTCCCCGCGCTTTGGTAGCCGGACAACAGCCCCGGCGTTCCCGCCGCCGCGCTCAAAAGTCCTGTGGTTCCCTTGATGCCGTTTCCACCGATCAGACTGGAGATTGCCGCCCCCAGCGTCGTGCGGAAGCCGTTGCTTCCCGATGCGCCCCGGAACGCAGAGAAAAGCCCCGCGCCCGCCGCGCCCGCACTCTTGCCGCTCTTGAATAGGCCCGCAAGTCCGCCCTTTCCGCCGGAGAAAATAGCCTCCGCCGCCGGGGCGAACTTCATGCCAACAAACGCCGCCGCCATGCCGCCCAGCACACGCACCACCTGCTCGCCGTTGTTGATCAGGTAGTCAAGTCCCTTTTGGATGTGCGGCAGCGCCGTGTCCATAGCGCTCCCCAGCTTCTCCACGCCCCGGCTCGCCAGCGTTCCCAAGCTCTCCGCAAGCTGCGTCAGCTCCGGCATATTCTTTCGGATGCTGTTTAGGAAGTCGATCATGGAGAGATTGAACTGTTTTTTCGCCGGGAGGAACGCATCGCCGATCTCGATTTTCAGCGCCGTCTTGGTGCTTTTCAGCATGGTCTCGATGGCCTCCGGGGTCTGCGATTTAATGTTGAACTCCCGCTCCATGCTTCCCGTGTACAGGCTTGGGTCGCTCACCATTTCCAGCGCCTTTCTGTACACATCGAGATTGTTGACGATCTTTGCGCCGCCCTCAATGGCCCATTGGCCGAACAGGGTGGACAGCGCCGCTACCTGTCGCTCCTGCGGCAGATCGTTGATGGCCTTGAAGATGGTATCCAGCGTTCCCACGCTGTCCTCCTGCATGGCCTTGGCGACCCACTCCGCGCTCATGCCCAGCTCCTCGAACTGTTCTTTCTGAGCTTTCGTCGCGCTTGCGCCCTTGCTCAAATTCACGATCATGCGCTTGATGCTGGTGCCGACGCGATCAGTCGATACGCCCGTTGCCAGCATGGCATCCGCCAGCGCCGCCGTTGTGGCCGCGCTCACGCCGCCCACTTGGCCGAGGCTTGCCGCCGAATTGACCGCCTCCGCGATTTCCGCCGCCGTGGTAGCGCTGTTTGCGCCCAGATAGTTGATCTGGTCAAAGAGCACCATGACCTCCTCGTGGGTCATTTTCAGCGATTGCTCCCACTTGGCGGCCCAGTTGCCCGCCTGATCGGCGCTGATGTCCATGGCCGTGCCGGTCATAGCGATGTCCCGCAGGAAACCGGTAACATTGCCGGAGCCGTCAATCTTGATCAAATCCTCCATGGCTTTGCCGGACTGTCCCGCCGCAGCGGCGAGGCGCGTCAAATCCTCCTGCGTATAGGGGATTTGTGTGCTTAAATCCTTGATCGCGTCCTTCATGGCCTCGTAGTTCTGCGCGTAGGTCTTGCCGTTATCCGCCACCTTGTCGCTGATCTTTCCGGTAGCATCTGCCAGACCGTCCACATACTTGACCACATCCGCCATGTAGTTTTCAAACTTCGCCGCTTCCTTGGTGCAGCTTGCGATGGTTGCCACAGTCGCCGTTGCCAGCGTCCCCATGGCCGCAAGTCCCGCCGTTCCGATGGAGCTGATGCTGCGGGCAAAGCTGCTGATCTGGCTCTGGCTCCCGTTCAGCGCCGCCATCAGGCTTTTGTCCATCTTACCGGCGATCTTGATGCTTAACTCTAATGTTTTATTGTTCGCCATTCCTCCGCCACCTCGCTATTCAGCTCAATAAAGTCCCGGACAGGCATTTTCAGATAGAAGTCCACGCCCGTCCGTGTCACCGAGGACAGCCGGATAGCCGCTTTCCGCAGGGCCTTGGCTCCGCCCTTTATCCGAAAAAATCCGCGTCGTTCACCGCGTTTTTCAGTTTCAGCAGCTCATACAGGGGCAGCGTGGTAAAGAACTCCTCCGGGATGCCCGTTGCCATGGCGGCGATCACGCAGGAGTACAGATAGTTGGTGCTGTTCTCCGTCACCACAAAGCCCTCGCGGGCCATGCGGTTCTCCGCCTCGCTCTCATTCAGCGTGTTCAGGTCTGCCACGCCGTTCAGGTCGATGTCCCGGTATTCCTTGCCCTTGTAATGGCACGGCTTCTCCAGATGCATCACATGGTTTTCCGTTCTGCTCTCCACGTTCAGGTGTCTGCGCACCGCACCTGCCACGCGCTTGAAAGCGCCGCGAGGCATCAGCTTGAAAAACTCAATGGGCATTCCGGTGGCCTTGACCGCCATGGCGCGGGCAAATGCTGTCGTGGTCTCGCACAGCACCGAGGCCGCCGCCTCGCCCTCACCGAAAAGCTGCCGCTGCACGTCGATAGCGTCCTGCACGGTCAGCTTCTCCAGCCCCGTCAGGTCGATCTCTCCGTACTCCTTGCCCTCGAATACGTAGGGCTTTGCCAGCTCCACGATGTTCTCGCTCTTTTTTGTCCCCTCGTTTGCGGTCTCCGCCGCCGTGATCTTGTCCTCTGCCATTGGTGTTCGCTCCTTTCAGCGTCGTTTCGTTGTGTGAAAACACGGCCCGCCCCCGTTTGCGCAGGGGCAGGCCGTATTGTTTTGCGCCCGTTAGATCAGGCTGTTCACGCCCGCCAGCATATCCGTGCCGTTGACCTTGTAGATGCCGTTGAGCTTGTCAACCTCCAAGAGCTGCTGGCCGTCCACCTCGATCATCAGGTAGGTCAGCTCCAGCGTCACGGTGGCCTCCATGGCCTCGCCCTTTTCCACCTTGCCGGGGTTGAACTTCTTCACGCGCCCGATCTCCACCACGCGCAGGCCCTTGAAGTTGTAGCCGCCCTGCTTGTCGTAGACCTGCTGCGATGCTCGCAGCGTCAGGTTCACCGTGGACAGGGGAGAGAGCATATCCATGGCGGAGCTGTAGAGCGTGTTGAACTGGATTTCCTGCTCCATGCTCTCAAACTGGCCGATGGTGGGGCTGTCCAGCTCGCCGTTCACGCCCACGCCGGAGACGGTGCTGGTTTTCATGTTGACCTCCGGCAGCGTCACCGACGCGGCCACGCCGATCATCTTCGTGCCGTCCAGATAGGCGTTATACTCGTTGATCTTCTCCGGGATATAATTGTTGGAAATCATCTTCTTTACCCTCCCTTATCAGTTCAGCGCGGCGGAAAGAGCGTCGGGGTCAAACTCGATGATGTCCTCGATGTCCTCCGCAGGGGTGAACGGGGTGATGTACTGGTGGAACGTGATCTTGCCGTCCAGCAGGTCGGCGGTGGTGTTCTCGTCCTCGTTGAACGTAATCTCATAGCGGGCGCACACACCACGGGCCACAAAGCCGTTGCCGCGCACGTTCTCGCTGTCCACGATGGCCTCGATCAGCCGCTTGTTGGCAGGGCTGTCCACTTTCTGGAAGTAGGTCAGGATAAACGTGTTGGCCGCCCACGTCAGGAACCGGCGGACGCTGAACCAGCGATCTTTCGGGTCGCTGATACCGGGGTAGGCCGCCGTGTTGTTGCCCCACAGGCGGAAGCCGTTCATGTTCAGCCATGTTGCCACACCGAAGCTGTTCACGGTGTTGGCCTGCTCCTGATCAAGCACCACCTCCGTGCCATCTTCGAGGCAGGCAGCAGAAACGGCGATGGTCTTGTTGCTGGGGCTGACGTTAGGCGTGTCGTTGTTCTGCGCGTCGGTATAGGCTGTCAGCGCCGCCGCCAATGCGCTGCCGCTGTACACCGTGTTTCCCACCTTGGCAAAAGGCCAAACCGCGTAGGCGTTGGGGTCGCTCACCGCCTGCGCCTCCTTGGTGGTCTTGACGGCGGTGTACTTGGTCGCGCCGGTGTTGCTGCTGTCGATGTCCACAACGCACACCGCACCAAACACGCTGTTGATGCTCTTGGTCTTGGCCTGCAAGGCTGCCGCCACCGTCGCGTCCTTGCTGAAACGCGGGGCCAGCAGGATGCCGGGTGTCATGGACAGCTTCGGATAGACCTGACGCACCACCTCAAGGCCGGTCTCCTTGCCGGTGGAGCTGTCCACACCGCCCACGATGTCCGCCGCTGTCACCTTGCTGGGGTCGATCTTGTTGCCGGTCACGGTCAGGCTCGTTGCTTCCTTACCCGCGCCGGTGGAAAGCACCACGATATTCAGCGTACCGTCGTCGTTCCATGTGGTGGTGTAGTCCGTGCCTGCGGTCAGCGTGTTGGAACCACTCTTGACGGTCAGCCCCTCCAGCAGAACGCCCGTCTCCTCCAGCACCGCCACGCCGTCGTTCACCTGAACGGTTCCGCCGGTGATGGCGATCTTGTGCTTGGCAGGGTCAAGCACATTGATCAGCACCATGGGCGCGATACCCACAACGCTGAAATTTGCGCTGATGCACTCGCAGAGGGTGTAGTTGGCGAAGTCAGGCAGATAGCCCACCGCCTCCACGGCCTCCTTGTAGCTGTTCACCAGCAGAGGCACGTTGACCGCCGCCGCCGGGTCTTTGAGCATATTCACCGGGGCAGTGCCTACGATCACCTGTAAGCCCGCCGTGCCGGTGATGGGCGCGACCATGCTGGTCGCAACCTCGCTCGTGTATACGCCGTGTTTGTATGCCATAGTCTTTCTTCCTCCTTACAGTTCGGATTTGATCTTGCCGTACAGAATGGCCTCCGCCGTTCCTGCGGTCTCCAGCCGCTTTCTCGTCTCGGCAAAGCGCTCCACGTCCACCACCAGCACCCCGGCCTCCGGGTGAATGGCGATGAACGCCTCCAGCGCCTCCGGGATGCCGCCGCGAAACACCGTGTACTGCTTGGCAACGCCGCGCACCGTGGGGCCGCAGTAAACCTGCGTCACGCTCGTATTCTCCCGCTCCGTGGTGGCAGTTTCGGCAGCAGTCTCCGCCGCCGGGATGGTCTCCTCGCTCACAGCGGCATCCGCCGCCAGCTTATCGCTTCTCTTGCTCATACCAGCTCCTCCATTTCTGTGTCCTGTGTCATGGCCGGTGCGGTGCAGGTCAGCGAACACGCCCCGAAGTAGTACGGGTAGGTGTCGTCCTGCTGCATGGCCCACGCGATGGGTTTCAGCACGGTGAACGCCCCGCCGAAATACGGCTTGGTGCATAACCGCTGCACGATGTCCTCCTTGATGTTGGCAACATCCTGATAGCCCTCTCGCTCCTTGCCCTCGTCGTAGGCGCACACGATCAGGCTGAACTCAACCGCTTGCGGCCCGTCGTCGTTCTTGATCTCGCCGCCGGTCATGCGCACAACGATGTACGGGGCCGCCGCCGCGTCCGTGTCCACATCCGCGTCATAGTCCTCCGGCACCGGCAAATCCTGCTTGAAGATTTTCAGCTCCTTGCGGCTCTGCTGGCCGTTGTATTTCTTCCCGGCGAAAAGCTCCTCCAGCGTTTCGATCAGCGCGTCTTGGCAGAGCTGGGGAGTTCGCCCGATGCCTGCGGCTCTCACCGCATCCATATAGTTCTTCATGGCTTACTTCCTCCTCGCCGCTCGCGCCAGCACCCGCTCTGTCTGCTCCATCAGACGGTCTTGCAGATATTCGGACACCTCCGGCTCCACCATGGGCCATACGGTAGAGTGCATCGCCGAGGCCGACGGGCTTCCCATCGTCACCAGCTTTTCCACCTTACCGTTTTTGTTCCGCCATCTCGGATGCCCCCGCTCCGTGACCGTGTGGCTGGAGCTGGAGCCGATCTGCCGCTGCACCATTCCGATGTGGCCGCTCTTGAACTGCACAAGAAATCCTTTGCTCATGTTGGCGTTGCCCGTCAGCGCCGCCATGGACGAGGCTTTTAGAACACGGGCTTTCACATACTTTGGCGCGTGGTGCAAAACCTCGCGCCCGGTAAAGCGTTCTGTCGGCCTGTGCTGGAAATAACCGAGATCGTTGCGCATCTTTGCGATGTGCAGCTCCGCGCTCAAGCTGGTATTGCTTGCCTTTTTCCGTTGCACAAGGTCTTTCAGGTGCCGCCTGCCCGCCGCGTTCACGGCGTACCGCGCCTTTGCCTTTGCGATCATCAGCTTGCGGGCCTGCCGTGCCGTGGCGTTGATGGCTACCTTGGCCGCCGCCGGGGTCTTTTTCTTCAAATCGCCCAGCGCCGCCGCCACGGTGTCCAGCCCGTCCACTTCGATGGTCAGGTTCCCTGCGTCATAGGTTACTCTGCTCATTGCCGCGTCCTTTCCATGGAAATGCGGTACACGCCCGCCTCCTCCTCGCAGTTGAGGATGGTGTACGACCGCTGCCGGTTTGTCCCCTTGTCCAGAACAAGATGCTTTCCTACTTTCGGCTTCGGCCCGTAGTCCCTCACACGGATATACAGCACCGTGTAGGCCGTATATAGTCCCGTGTCGAAGTTCTGCTTGGCTCCCGCCTCCCAATGGGCGCTATGCTCTTTGAGCCGCTGATCGTCCACGATCACCAGCGCGTCCTTTCCGTCAACCGTATGCCAGTCCGCGTGTTCGTCCTGCTCAAAGAAAGCCGCGTCGATGTCCGCTGCGGCACAGTCCTTAAAGGTGAGCGGAGGGGCAGCCCCCTCCGCTCCGCTGTATTCCTGCTTTAGCTCGAATAGCGCCATGTCAGCACACGGTCGCCACCAGCCAGCTATCCACCTTGTCGGGGATGGGCAGCGGGTGCGCCTGCAGCTCCACCATGCGGCGGTCTGGATGATGCTCCACATAGCTGCGCAGGACGCGGCTGGTCTGGGAGGTCACCCACAGGCCGGATGCGTCCTCGATGTAGGTGCAGGCACCGTAGGCCATCATATAGTTGGGTCTGGAGCTGATCAGGATGATCATGTTGTCCGGGATAAGCGGCTTGGTCTCCGGCGCGTCGGGGTTAGTCCAGTCGTCGTAGTAGACCTCGCCGTAAACGTACATGTCAAGGCTGGGGTCATTCAGGTGGCCGAGGTACTTCACGCCGTTGGGCAGGTCGCGGGGGGCGATCTCGCCGAGGTTCATGCGGCGGTTGTCCAGCATCTTCTGCACGTTGGCATCGGCAAAGAACTTTGCCTTGGCCGTCTTGCCCATGATGATGGTGTCCACGTTGGCGAAGCCGCCGTGCAGCACCGCATCCGTCCAGTCACCAAGGTTGCCGAGGATGTCGGCCTTGGTGCCGCCCCACTTGTTGTCGCCGTTCAGGGTTTTCTTGTTGGTCAGGCCGAAGTCGATGGTCTCGTTCACGCCCTCTCCCACAATGGGAATGGTGCCGGTCACGATGGCCTGCACCGCCATCCACTCCTCGCGGCGCGTGGTCGCGTCGTTCAGTGTGGCGTACTCCTCCATGAGCTTCTGCGCGGCCCTCTGAGCGGGGGTCATGCCGCTGTACAGATCTTCGCCCGGCAGGCGGGTCATGAGCTGGTCAGCGGTTGTCACGTCATAGGGGTTGATCAGAGGGGGCTTGTAGCTCTCGGTCTGGTAGCCGTTGGCTTTCAACACCTTGCCGCCCACGCGGGGATGGACAAAGGCCGCCATGCGGCGGTCGCCTTTCACAAGGTCGATGTCCACGCGCTCGGTAGCGAACGTCTTGACGTTGGTGAAAAAGGTGTCGCGGAAATAGGTGTGTACGGCAGGGGTCTGTCTCACCACCTCCGCCAGATAGCGGTGGGAGTAAATGTTCACTTCGTTAGCCATATTCTTTCTTCCTCCTTACTTCAAGTAGATGCCGAGGTTGCGCAGAGGAACCTCCACGTCCGCAGCGGTGGCGTTGGCGGGCAGCACCAGCGCGTCGGCGAAGAACTCGCCGGAGAGGTACACAATGCCGTCCTCGCCCGATGCGACATCCTCCGCCAGAATGCCGTACAGGCCCGTGGTGGTCACGGTGTAGGGGGCACTGCTGCCGCTCACGCTGATGGCGGCCAGCTTGCCGTCGCTGTTGAGAACCACGGGAGCGCCGCGCTTCAAGGCAGCGGATGCCTCCTTGACTGCCGTAACGATCTCCGCATTCCCTGCGATCAGGTAATCCGGCTGCGTGGAAAATGTCTTTTTCGCCAAATCCATACTCATGTTCTTTCTCCTCCTTTACTGCTTCTTGCCCATGGACTTGATCGCGTCCATGAACTCGTCCTGCTTGCCCGTACCGCCGCCGGTGCCGCCGTCGTTCTTCACGCCGCCCATGCCGCTCTTGTCGGCATCGGCCTTTGCTCCGTTGAGCCATGCGTTGCCGCTCTCCTTGGCAGCTTTCATCATGGCCACAGCGTACTCGCTGGCGCTCACCGGCTTTGTGAACTTGGCCTCGTTCGTCAGCGCCTCGCTGCCGGACAGGGCCATGTCCTCGATGTCGTGGATGCGCTGGCGCTCGTCGCTCGTCGCTTTGTTCGCCGCCGCCTCCTCGATTTCATTGACCAGTGCGGGATAGGCCCCGCGCAGGTCGTCCACGGTCTTGATCTCGTTTGCCATGTTCGTTACCTCCTTATGGCATTTGTTATTTACAGAGCAGGAGGCGGGAGCTGCCTTGCTGCTTTGTACAAAGTTGGGTGCCTTGTCGAAAGGCAGGTGTGTGTTGACGCTGTTGACGAACAGTAGCCCGTCCCGGTTTTCGATCACCGTTCCGTCCGCCTCGTCCGTCAACTCGTCGATAAAGCCGTTTTCCTTTGCCTGCGCCGCCGTCCACCAGCTTGTCTCGTCCATCCATCCGGCCACCTCGTCCTTATCTCTGCCTGTCTTTTTCGCGTACAGGCCCACGATGCTTTCCCGGATGGCGTTCATCGCCTCGATGTACTTCTGCAATTCCTCGGCGTTGTAGTAGCCGCAAGCGCCCATGCGCACCGGATGCACCATGTAGGTGCTGTCGTTTGCGGCGATCACCTTGCCGCAGTGGCAGGCGACGATGGTTGCCGCGCTGGCACACAGGCCGTCGATCTTCGCCGTCACCGCCGCCGGGTGCTGTTCAAGCTGGTTGCCGATGGCCTGCGCTGCGAACACGTCGCCGCCGCCGCTATTGATGCGCACCGTGATCTCGTCCAGCGCTCCCAGACCGGCCAGCTCCTCCGCAAACTGCTTCGGGGTCACCTCGTCGCCCCACCAGCTCGTCTGCGAAATGTCGCCGTAAAGCAGCAGCTCTACCTTGTTTCCTGCCTGATTGCAGAATTTCCAGAATTTCTTGTTTTCGGGCATTTCTGTTTTCCTCCTATTCTCCTGCCGTCTGCGCTTTTCCGATCTCGTCCACCTCGCGCTTGCGCTTGGCCTCCGTCACGCGCAGTTTGATGTTGCGGTTGTAGTCCCCGCCGGTCATTTGTGCCGTCTCCTCCTGCGCCGTGCTGAAACCGGCATCCACCCGCTTGATGGCGGCATCCACCTCCTGTACGGGGTTCAGGTTCGTCCGTGCCGGGCCGTTCCACGCGCATGCCGTGTACGCCTTGCGCCGCGCTGGGTCGGTGAAAAAGCCCGGCGCGTGGATACGCCCACGGGCGACCGCCTCTGCGAACCACTCCTCATAGACCGGCTGGCAAAAATCGTCCGTGAACCAGTCCCGCTGCATACTACAGGTGCGCCAGAACTCGTTGAGTGCGCCGCGAGCCGCCGAATAGCTGGTGGTGAACTGCTTCATCATCACTTCCGGCGGTATCTCCAGCCCCGCGCCGATCAGGCGGATGGTTGCGTTCGTGAAGTCGTCGTACCCGGTGTTTGGGTGCTTCGGGTCTGCAAACTGCACCTCTTCGCCGGGGTTCAGGTCAATGATGGCCCCCGGCCCCAGCTCGATGCTGCTCTGGTCGGCGCTGTCGATCAGCTCCTCCGCCGGTATCATTTCTCCAAACGGTCTGCCGTCCGACGGGTTTTGTGACTTCACGAACACCGTGAACATGGCGCTGATCACCGCCGCCGTGATCTCCGCGTCCGTATAGCGGCCAATCTGTTTCAGGCTCTCCAGCACAGGGGCCAGCAGGGGAACGCCCCGCCGCTGGCCGATGCGCTCGCGGCTCATGATGTGCAGCACGTTCCGCCGCCCGGTTGTATCGCCGTAGGCTTCCACTCTTTGCCACGTCAGCCCCGCCGCGTCCACGGCGCTGTTGCTGCCCAGCGGATGCCGGTTGCATATCCAGTAGGCTGTCACCATACCGTCCGCGTCTGTCTCCACGCCCTGTACGATGCTCTGCACCTCGTAGCCCTGCACCGTGCATGGCATCAGCCGGTCAAAACCGTCCGGGCTGCATACCCGGTCGGCCTCGATCAGCCGCACACGCAGGTCATACGGCACTCCCGCCTGATGCTTCATTGGCAGCAGGGCGATGGTGTCGCCGTTCATCAGGTAACTCAAAAAGGCGAGCTGCTGGAGCTGATAGAAGTTGTCCATCCGCTCTGCGTCGCATACCGGCGTGTCCGCCCACAGGGCGAACTCCCGCACGATCTGCGCTTGCAGCTTCTCCGCCGCCGCCTCGTCCAGTCCCAGATAGTCGCTGTCAAGCTGCGGCGCAGGCATCAATCCGCCTGCTACAACGTTTGTCCGCATGGTTTTCAGCGCCGCCGTTGCCGTTGGGATGCCCATGTAAGCGTCTCGGCTCCGCTGCCGCAGAATGTCGATGTTGTCCTCGATGTCCTCCTTGGCGCTGCCGCCGTGGTACATCCAGCCTCTCATGCTCTTTTTCGTCAGGTTGGCTCCGTAGTTGCCGTACCCGCTGTTGATCACGCTCAGTGCGGCCCTCGCCGCCGCCCGCTTCGCCGCGTGGACGGGAGCCACGGCCATGATTGCCCGGTCAAGGATATTCGGTTTCTCCATGCGCTCCCTCCTCACACGTCGCGGGCCACGGCACGATAGGCGCGGTTTCGTCCGCCGTGCTTATCCTCTGCCTCTGCCTCGGCCAGCTTTCCGGCCCAGTATTCCATTTCCTCGCGCACCCGCTTCAAGTCAGCTCGCGTCAGCATACGGCTGCCGATCTGATAGCTCTGGCCGGTGGCGATGGCCTCCTCCGCCGCCAGCCATGTGTTCAGTTTCTTTTGACACATTTCTTTCGTAAAGATTGCCAATTAAATCCCTCCTCGCCTCCGGCGGCCCGCCGGACGTTTTCTGATAGGTTTTGCGATCTCGCCCTCCTGCAAAATGGGGTTAGCGATCTCCAGCGCCGCCGTAGCGTAGTTGCGCAGGTCAAGCGGCTCGTTGCGCTTGTGCTTGCTGTCTTTCAGCTCCCACGCCACAACGCTTCTGCCCTTGCGCCAGCGCACCACCATTTTCTCGGCTGTCAGGCCGATAAAATACTGCTCGTCATAGCCCGCTTCCTCATTGAGTGGGAAGTGGCAATAGTTCGGCCCCTTGGTCTCGTGCCGCAGTCGTTGATACAGCAGGGCCTTTCCCGCGTCCACGCCGATGATGAACAGCGGCGTTTTCACGCGGTTGTTAGTGGTTGGGTTTCGGATATACGGCACATCCGCGCCGCCCTTGCCCTTGATCGACCATATCTTTCGCTCCCACCGTTCCGCCGTGAAGCGGTATACCTGATCTGTGTGGTGGCCGCCGGTGTCGATGCAGGCGCTCATGATGTGCAGCACCGTCCCGTCTTTTTTCTTGAAGCCGCCCAGCAGAAAATTGTCGAGGTCTTGCCATACCTGCTCTTTCAGCATATCGCCGTATATCTTCTGGTAGCGGATGCCCCAGCTCTCCTTGCCGATGCCCCAGCCGACCACCTCTACCTCGAAGCGGTCATCCTGCACGTCCACACCGGCTGTCAGCACCAGCACTCCCTCCGGCACGTCTGCGTCGTACAGCTCCCGCCGGTTCAGCAGTGCGGCATCCTCCACCTGCTCGCCCTGCTCCTCCCACGTTTCTCCCAGCTCCGTGTTCACCCAGACTTTCATGCCCTCCGGGTTTCCCTGATCAAGCTGTTCCTTTGCCACAAGGAATTTCTGCACGATCTCTTTCCATGAGCAGAACGTGGAGGCCAGCGTATTCAGGTGAAAGCCCCGCGCCTCCGCGCCGGGGTTCTCCGGCACAAAGCGCCCGCGTTTGCTTGCCTGCTTCCACTGGTATTCTCCGTTCACTACGCCGCAGCGCTCACACTTATACAGCACCTCGCCCTGCGGGTCGTCCTTGTCAAACACCACATTGGCCCACACAAACGGCTGGTAATGCCCGCACTCCGGGCATGGCACATTCCATTCCTCCCGCGTGGACTGGTTGAACTCCGTCTCGATGCGGCTCTGTCCCTTAATGACCGGCGTGGAGACGATCACCGTCTTTTTGTCCCAAAAGGTCGTCTGTCGCTTCTGGGCCAAGGAAAGTGGGTCGCCCTCCGTTCCGGCGCTGGCCGGATAGCGGTCAACCTCGTCCGCCAGCAGCACCTTGATGGGACGGCTGGCAAGGCCCGTTGCGCTGTTCGCGCCCACGATGGTGATGTGGCCACCGGGGAAATTCTTCTTCATGATGGTGTTGCCGGAATAGCGGCTTTTCACGTCGATCTTGTCCCGCAGCTCCGGCGTGTCCCGTATCATTGGCGCGAGCCTGTCTTTGGAAAAGGTCTGTCCCATGTCCAGCGTCGGTTGCATCACGAGGATGGGAGCCGGGGCGTAGTCCATGTAGTAGCCCAGCGGATTGAGGATGAAAGCGTCGGTCTTGCCGATCTGCGCCGCGCTCATGATCACCACCTTGCGGATGTGCGGGTCGCCGATTGCGTCCATGATCTCCCGCTGGTATGGTGCCTTGTCCGTGTGCCAGCGCCCCGGCTCCGCGCTGCTCTCCGCCGACAGCACCCGGTATCGGTCTGCCCACTCCGAAAGCGTCAGCGCCGGTGGCGGTTTCAGCACCGCCGCGCATCGCGCCAGCAGCTCCAGCGTCGGCTTTGGCAGATCAATGATCTTTCGCTTTTTCATCGCTCTGCTTCCCCTGCGGCCAGTAGCGCTCATATTCTTTTCTCACGCAGCAGGGGAACATACACAGCACCTTGTCCTCGCTGGTCTGCACCCGCCACACGCACCCGCTACATGGGTGTTTCTTTTTCTGCTTCTCCATCGTCCTCACCGTCCTCCGCCGCAAAGGCCACCCGGTAATCGCTCATTTCCTCCAGAATTTCCTCGATGGCCCCTTTCAGCTCGTCGAAGATACCCGTCTGATCTCCGCCCATGGTGGACAGGGTGGGAGAGAGCTTGGCGGGCAGCGCCAGAAAGCGGCTGCGGATGTTCAGGAACATGGACTGGATGCCCCGCTCGATGTCCGCCGTGCGGTGTACCTCACCCCGCCGCAGGTCGTTTTCCATTTCCGCCGCCTCACGCTTTGCCCGCGTCAGCATCATGCGCTCGTTTGTCAGCGTTTCCTTGCCCGCGCCGCCGATGTAGGTGATGTACCGTGCCACTGTTGGCTGTAACTCGTAAAGCCCCGGTCGGGCCTCCACGATCACGCCCTCGTCCCGAAGCTGGCGCACCCGCCGCTCCGTCAGGCATAACCACTGGGCCACTACTTTGCTTGTGTAGAGTGTCATTTCATCTACCGCCCTTCCCCCAGACGAACCGCTGTGAAGATTGCCGCAATCGCCGTGACCAGCATACCCAACATTTCCAACTGCGTGACTGCCAGAAAGCAGCACACCGCTGTCCATCCAGCTATGACCACCGCCGTCGGCACAATCCCCCACGGATGCGGAACCGCCATCGCCCCACCCAGCAAAGCCGCAGCCAGCAACACACCGCCCAGCAGGATTGTTAAAATGCTTTCCATTATGCCATCTCCTCTGCGTCCTCTCCATCCGTTTCCGGGTCTGGTACATCCACCGCGCCGGTGGCTCTCATACGCAGCAGCTCCAGCTTTTCCCGCTCCAGCGTCATGCGCTTTTCGCTCTCCTCCAGCGCCCGCAGACTGTCCGCAATCTTGGCGATGCGGCCCTGCACCTTGTATAGCGCCTCCTGCAATTTCAGCACACGGCTGAACGCGCTGTCCTTGCTGTACATTCCCATGCTCTGTAAGGCACCGTCCTGCTTGTCCTTGCCGTGTCCGCCCGGCACCCTCATGTCCATTAGGCTGTTGATGTACAGGCTGTCCTCCGGGGCCGCCTCATACTCTGCGATTTTGGCGAGTATCTTATGCTCCCGGAATTTCAGGATTTGCATTTCATGCTCCAGCGCGGCGCGGCTTCCCAGCGGTGTGCGCTGTACGATCTCCCGCTCCGCGTCCGAGAGCATATCAAAAAAGACGGCGCTGTACGCTCCGTCCTTTTCTGCGTTCTTATTTCCCGCCGGTGCGCCCGCATGGCTTCCGGCAGCGTTTTTCTTTCCCACGCTGTTGCGGTTTCCCGGTTGACCGCCCCGCCGCTTCTTTGGCAGAGCTTCGTCCCACCTGTCCGCCGCTTTCCAATTCCGCAGGGTTTGATAGCTCACGCCCTGCTCCTGCGCCAGCTCCCGCAGGCTTACTTCCTCGCCCGCCGCCTTGCGGGCGATGTATGCAGCCTTGGCGGTGTCGCGCTTCTCGCTCCGCTTCGGCATCCTCACACCTCCAGATAGTCGCGCATCCCGCCCGGCCTATGAAAACACCCCGCGTAGGAACGCAGGGCTTCGACCGGCGCAGGACGCGCCTATGGCAAAGCCCGCAGCGTTTCCGCCACGGGCTTTATTCCACGGTATGATATTAACACGAAAAACCTGCGGAAGTTGCTAATCCCGAAAAATTTTTCGCTGGTTAGGAAACGCAGTTATACGATGCCATTCCCATGGTCACCGTCAACAATGTGTTATCGTGGTTTTTGTCGTTCAAAACCTGTATCTGTACCATGTAGTCCCCGTACCCGCTGGCCGTCAGCAGCTCTTGCAGGCTATCCGAGGCTTGCATGGTTGTGTATACGATTTTATCCCATGCCTCTTTCGCGTCCTTGTCACCGGTCTGCGCGAGCATAGCCGTCTGTGCCAAGCCCTCCTGCCACACGTTCACGGTGTAAACATACCCATCTTTGCTGATGGTGCAGTCGTCGCCAAAGCCGGAAAGCGCAGTCTTTAGTTTCTCCCGCAGCTCCTCCTCGCTGATCTTCTCAACGGTCTCTGCAACATGGGATGTGTATTCCATCGACGCGGCGATATAGCTGTAGTCTCCGTCCTTTTCCACCAGCGCACCACGCATGGCCTCGCCGGACACGCCCACGATCTCCTGCACCTGTTGGCTCTGCTCCGCCGGGAACATGACCACGCCAAAGCGGTATTGCCCCGTCAGCATCTCTCCGTTCTTTGTGAATGGCGCGGTCTGCGCTTTGCCGTCTTGCACTGTGATGGTCTGCGTCTCCACATAGTCCTCGCGCCCGCCCGCCAGTTCGCCATTGTAGGAAAGTTCTGCGCTCAATTTTGTTCCGTCCGGTAAGCTGGTCTGCACGATAAATACTGGTTTCCCGTCCTCACCGCCCACGGCAATATCCATAGTCACATCAATATGCCGGATACCCGTATAGGCGTAATACTCAATGGCGATCTTTGTATCCGGCTTCCACGTGTTGGCGCTGTTCCAGCTTGTGTTCGAGCCGATCTTCACCGAGATAACGCTGTCTGCAAGAAATTCCGTTGCCGTTTCCTGCGGCTTTTCCTGAATGTTGGTGAAGCCCGCTTCTGCCAGTTGGCTTTTGACGACCTCCAACTCCATCCCCTTGCACTTTCCGCTTTCAAATGGTGCGCTGATCTTGTCGCCTGTGTCCCCGCCGCCGCATCCGGCCAGCAACACGCACAGCGCAACGACCGCCGCCATCACCGCCAGTCGCCGCAGGCTCCACCTCCGCCCGTCTTTTTCCCTTGCCATTTTCTTTCATCCTTTCTCCGTTTTTTATGGTTTGAGCTTGTTTAAGCTGGTTTGAGCCGGTCGCTCGTCCCGGCCAGCTTACGCCTATTCAAAAAGCAACTCTGCTGCGATACAGTCTGCCGCCTCACATTTGTGTGTCGCGCCCGTGTCCGCGTTTCGGCATATTGTAAATCTTTTCTACTTTTTTCTCTGCTTTCTTATATTTTGTAAATCTTTATTACAAGATTATCCATAAAAAATGGTATTGTCAAGCAGAACAGGAGGGACGGCTTATGAAAATATATGATTACTCCGGGCGGGCCAATATCTCCGGCGACCGAATACATCAGGCGCGAACTGCCCAACGCCTATCCCAAGATGTCCTTGCCGCCAAGATGCAGGTCTATGGTGTTGGTCTGGGTCGAGAGGCAATCAGCCGCATTGAGACCGGCGACCGTTTCGTTACCGATTATGAGCTTGCCATCTTCGCCCGCGTTCTCGGTGTTTCCCTCGTATGGCTCACCGGCGATCTGGAACAGAAAGAATAATAGCGGAGCTGCCAACAGACTGTAGGCAGTTCCGCTTTTCTATTTCCCGTCGCGGCATCGTCGTCCCGCTCTCCCTCTGACCATTTTCGTGATGCCACGAAAATGATACCCGCCGCCAGACGCTTCATCGCCGCCGACCTCGCCGCAGCCTGTAACCTCTCGCGCATACGCGAGCGCCCGCCCGTTCCATATTACAGCCGCCCGCCTTTCTCGTCATCAGCCGCCGCATAGGCGGCTTCTTTTTTGCCCAAAACCGCCCCGTTTTCTTCCTCTGTCGCATTTTTGACCCCGCCAACCTTTCCCGCCCCGGCTCCCCGGAAGCAATTTTTCGACCCCTTACCTAAAAAAATTTTGGGCTTCCGAACCCGCAAAGGACGACTGCCGCGCCGCCAGTACCTCGCGCGGGCGCGTTTAGAATTTCGCGCGGGCCTGCGCGTCGTGGTATCTTCGCGGGCGCGGGCGTTTGTATCTCCTGCGGCCTGCTGGCCTGTTGGGCTGGCGGATGGCTGGCCGCTCTGGCGGCGGATGGCTCGCGCTGGCGCTGCGCCTGTGCGCCTGCGCGGCATGGTATTCCTGCGCGGGCCTGCGCGTTTGGTATCTCCTGCGCCCGCCCGGCTGGCGGCGCTGGCGGATGGCTGGCCGTCCTGCCGACTGCAGGAGCTGGCCGCCGACCTGCCGACCGTCTGCCCGCCGTGCCGACACGCCGCCCCCATCGGAGCCGCCCGACCTGACCGCCTGCCGCCGGTGGATGATCTGCCGCCGCGACCGCCTGCCGCGCCGGTCTGCCGATCTGCCGCCGGGCAGGCCGGAGCCGCCGCCGAGGGTATTTACCGCGCCCGGTATCGTCCCCGGATAAGCTAAGCTAATATGCCCCCTATAGTCCCCCAAATGCAGCGATTTGCACAGAAAACGCCACGGAATTTTGTGCAAAAAAACTTCCCCACGTCCCCCCTAAAGGGGGACTGGGGAACGAAAACAGCCCTATTGACGGCGCAAAAATCCGCCGCTATCATGCGGGGCAAGCGGACGGCCACAGCGACCGCCGCCCAGCGAACCGCCGACCACGGCGACCAGAAAGGGGAGGTGAACATGACCACGCCGAACACAGGCGAATTGCTTGTACAGCAAGCGCAGGAGGCCGAACGGCTCCGGCTCTTGATACTCGCTGACGAGTGCAAGACCATCGAGGAGTTCCGCGAAAAGCTCCGCGAGCGGCTGAACAAGTAAAACGCCGGGCCACCCTCCCAAGGCACGGCCCGACGTTCTTCCCCCGGCACGGGCGGCGAGTTCGCCGCCGCCCGGCCACGGCTAAAGCATAGCACACCCGCCCGCAGAACGCAAGCCCAGCAGGGCAGGCCGAAAAAATTTCCCCCTACGGGGGAACACCCCAGCCCCGAAAAAAAATCCAAAAAAACGCTTGACAAAATACACGGTGCCGTGTTACATTCGAGCCACAGCAAACAACACGACACCGTGTACAGGCCGCCAAGGCCGGAAAGGAAAAACGCCATGACTAACAACGAGATCATTTTTGAGAACGTCCGCGCCAGCTTCACCCCCGCCCAGCTCGCCGAGCTGGTGCAAGCCACTTACACCGCCGAGCAGATCGCCGCCCGCCGCTCCAACGTCACGATCACCGTTGACGAGGGCAGCGCCGCCACCGCCGAGGACATCTTCACCGCCATGCTCGCCGCCGATCAGTTCCACACGTTCGCCGAGTGGAAGCGCATGGGCTACAGCGTGAAAAAGGGTGCAAAGTCCGCCATCACCTGCCAGCTCTGGAAGTACACCGACAAGCCCGGCAAGGCCGCCCGCGAGGCCGCCGAGGCCGCCGGGAAAGACGCGCCGGAGACCGACCCGCATTTCTACATGGCAAAGGCCCATTTGTTCCACGCCTTGCAGGTGGAGAAGTCCAAGCGTTGACCCAGCGCAAGCGGATACTTTAGCAGGGCTGCACCGCACAAAGCAACCCAGCCCCAGAAGCAAAACCCAAAAACAAGATCAGGAGGAACACAAGATGAAATTCACAGGACGCTACACCGCCGCCACCGCCAAGGCCCTGAAAGGCTCGCCGCGCCTCGTCTGCCAAGTCACCGAGGACGGCACGATCTACGTATGCAACGGCTTTCTTCTCTGCACCATGAACCCGCCGGAGTACGCCGCCACCGTGCAGGGCTTCACCTGCTGCGAGCCGGGCAACTGGACGATTGACAAGGACGGCAAGCACGAGGACGACGCGCACAGGCTCGATCTCGTCAGACTGTACGCCGACACGCTGAAAACCAACGCCGACGCGCAGCCCCTCCAGCGCTCCCCGCTGACCGTGCAGACCCCCAAGGCCGCCGCCGTCTGCTACTACAACGCCGCCGCCGATTTCGCCGCGATCTACGACACAAAATTCATCGCCGCGCTGCACCCCGCCGCCCAGCTCCGCGCCGCGTCCGCGATCTCCGCCGCCGTCGCCTATTGCGACAATGAACCGTTCGCCGTGGTCATGCCCATTAAGGCCGAACCCGAAACCGTTCGCGCCGTCCGGGCCTTTTTCACCGAGGCCGCCGAGGACAACGCCAAAACCGGCGATGCTGACAAGCTCCGCGCCGAGCTGGCCCAGTCTCAGGAAGAAGCCGCCGCCCTGCGCGGCGATCTGTACCGCGCCGCCAACGAGATCGACGAGCTGAAAAACAAGCTGGCCGAGCTGCACGAAACCAAGACGGAGCAGCCCGCCGCCGATGCCGTCGAACCCAAGACCGCCGCCGAGATCATCGCGGCCCGCTGGGCAGAGGTGGACGGCCTGACGGCCACCATCAAGGGCGCAACCACCGCCGCGCCGGTGGTCTGGCTGGCCGGAGACACAAAGCCCCACGAAAAAGAGATCGAGGCCGCCGGGGGCAAGTGGAGCGGCAAGAAGAACGCCTATTATTTCCGCGTCGCATAACAAAACCCAAGCCGAAACGGCCCGCCGGGGCCGTCCGCCGGGAATGGCCGCCCGGCGCTGATGATGGCAGGCCGAACACAAAAACGAGGAGGTAACAAAATGGAGATCATCAAGCAATACCGCGACGGGAACGAGTGTCATGACATCGTTTGCCTTGCAGGTGAAACGCTGTTTGAAAACTGGTATTCCGTGCTGGAGGATAGCTGCTGCCTGCGCCACCCCAGCAGCACCGCCGGATATTTTCACAGTCTCGACGAGGCCGAGACCGCGATGCACAAGCACCGCCCCGCCGCCGTCGAGATTAGCGAGGAGGCTTGACCATGTACGCGCTGGAATACAAGCAGCTTTACATCCCCCGCGAGGCGCTGACCAAAAACCGCACGTGCCAAAGCTACCGTTGGAAGCAGTACGCCGTATGCGAGGAACGGGAGCCGCTGGAGCAGATCAAAGCCACGAAGAAAAGGCCGGAGGAGTGGCGCGTCGTCCCGCTGGCCGATAGCGTCTGACCCCCAGCAGCCGGACACCTTGGACGGGCCGCACCGAACAAAGCGACCCGACCCCACGCACAAAACCAAATCACAAAACGGAGGTACACAAAATGGCATGGCTTTACATCCCCGCCGAGACAGGCGAACGCATCGAAACCATCTGCAATCAGCACTACAACCCCGGACGCGGCGCGTGTGACTGCCCGCTCTGGCCCGCCTGCAGCTACTCGAACGATCTCACAAAATCCAACGCGGAGAACACCCGCATTTTTGAGCAGGGCATGGCCACCGCTCTGGCCGCCCTCGACAACGAAAACAGGAGGTAAACAACATGGCATCCATCGAACGCAAGATCAGCGGCACCTTTGCCCCCGTCCCCGGCGGCTACGCCCAGCAGATCAATGAGCAGACAACGCTTTTTGTCCCGGACTTCTCCGCCGCCCGCTACGACCCCAAAACCGGCGAGCTGTTCGGCTACGCCCCGGACTACGCCGCATTAGAGGCAGAAAAGGCCCCCGCCGTGCAGGCCGACAAACCCGGCGAATATGTCTACTGCTACGAAATGCAGCAGGCCCCCACGGGCTGTGACTTTGCCGCCGATCTTTCCTACTACGGCAAGCATTACTTTCTCCGCCCGCTCCGCGACGACCTGCCCCAGCTCCACGGGCGCGGCATCAGCTACGACCAGCAGCGAAACACCTACACGGTCACGTGCCGTGCCTATGACAAGCTGAAAGAGCAATACCGCATCCGCTATGAAACCTGCCTCGACTGACCACAAAACCGGATACCTTGGAGCCGCTGCACCGGACAAAGCGACGGCACCCCATAAGCGAAGCCCCAAAACACAAAACGGAGGTACACACCATGTACGAACAGACAAGCATGATCTCCACGTCGCAGGCCGAAGCAAAGTCCGCCGCCCGCTACTACGAGATCAACGAGGACACGGCCCGCAACGCTCACTACTGCGTCCACATGAGCGACTACCAGCCCGGCAGCGCCACCAACAGCTACCGCGCCGCCGTGGACGAGGCCGCCGCGCTGGTGGAGGCGCGTAAATCCAAGGTCAGCCCCTACTACCACGACAAGCTCGACGCGCTGCTTGACCGCTACGCCCGCCGCCTTGCTCAATGGACGAACGACTACAACCGCAATCAGGCCAGCTATCCCAGCCAGTTCATTTCCGGCGCAGGCAATTACAACATGAAAAAGCACGAAAAGCAGATGTCCCGCGAGGACACCCTCTGGAAAGAGTACGACGAGATCAAGGCCATCTTGAACAAGATCGAGGCCGTCGGCACCGGCGCGGTAGACCTCGCCGACCCCCACGCCCGCGAAATGCTCACTGACCAGCTCCAAAAGCTGCAAGCCCAGCTTGACCGCAACAAGGCTCTGAACGCCTATTACCGCAAGCACAAATCTTTTGTCGGCTTTCCCGGTCTGACCGCCGAGGCCGCCGCCAAGCTCACCGCCGACTTTGCCGACACCTGCCAGCGCTGCCCGTGGGTAAAGCACCCCATCCCCGACTATGAATTGACCAGCCTGCGCGGCAAGATCAAGCGCGTACAAGCCCGTCTTGACGAGCTGGACAAGCGCACGGAGCAGGCCGAGCAACCCGCCGAAAGCACAAAATTCTCCGGCGGCGAGATCGTCCGCAACCTCGAAGCCGACCGCCTCCAGATACTCTTTGACGAGAAGCCCGACGAGGAAACCCGCGCCGCGCTGAAACAAAACGGTTTCCGCTGGTCTCCCCGCTACAGCGCGTGGCAACGCCAGTTGACCCAAAACGCCGAGATCGCCGCCCGCCGCGCCCTCGGCCTGACCGAATAACAAAACCGCCCAGCAAGTTACCAGCAAGTTAAACGCCCGCCCCGGAGGTCACGAGGGCAGAAAGGACACAACATGAACAGCTATCCCAACATCATGTATTTCTTCCATGACGGCAGCACCTACCTCGTCCCGCACTATACAAACGTCTCCGGCCTCGCCGTTATGTTGGACGAAGCGCGACGGGCCGCCTATCTGGATATGACAAAAAGCAGCGCAGATCACGCCGTCTACGCCGTGAAGCATTACGACCCCAAAACCGGCGATGTCGTAAAGGCTGACATTTATGCCCCCGCCGTTCTTCTGAACGAAGCCGAGTTTACCAAGCGCACCGACGCACAGATGCATGAAAGTCCCGGTTGCTATATTCTCGCGCTCCACGCCAGAAAATAACCACAAGCTGACCTATCGGCAAAACGGGGAGAAAGGGGCCTTATGAAAGCCAAACTGAACGATGCGCAGGCCCGCGCATATATCGCGGGCGACCCAAGCGAACCCGCGCAGGAGATCGAGCGCAAGCACATTCTTCATTTGACAGCCTGTTTGCAGGAAGCAGCGGGCCGCCCCGGCATGAACCTTGCTGGCCTGTGTAAAACCGCCGAGCGCTATGTCCAAAACCATCAGTGCACAGAAAACCGGCAGGAGTTAGCCTTGCTGATCGCGGCCCGCGATGCCATTAAAGCCCGCGCCTCCGCCAAAATTGCCCCGTAGACTTTTACACGCCCGCGTGTTATAATGCGACAAAACAAAACCGAACAGGGAGGCAGACCATGAACGAAGTCCCCGAAGTATTCCCCGCGTACCGCCTCGTCGCCGAATTTGCCGACGGCCAGCGCCTCACCTTTGACGGCCTCACCGAGCAGCAGGCACAAGACCGTATGGAGGCGGCGCAGGCCCAACACGGCGATATATGCTGGTATGACGGCGTGACCAATCAGCACTACGAAAACGGAAAATATTACAAGCTCACCCCGCAGCCGCCGGAGATCATCGTGATCGACCTGACAGACTGCCCCGACGAGCCGGAAAAGGAGGATTGACCATGCCCATACCCGAAAGCAAGCGCCGCAACAACGATATTTACAACGCCAAATGTGACCGCATCAGCGCCCGCCCCATTAAGCCCATCGGCAACGCCATCCGCGCCGCTGCCAAAGCCGCCGGGCAGAGCGTACAGGCGTATGTGCTGCAAGCCTGCGAAGAACGCATGAAGCGCGAGGGCCGACCGCTGGAGCTTGACAGCCCCGCCGACGAATAACACAAATCCGACGTGCTATCGTGCAGAACAAAACCCCGGCAGACCGTACTAAAACGGCCCGCCGGGGCATTTTTATCTTCTCTTGCTGCTGTACAGGTATCTGCACCGCCGCCGGAGCGCTTTTCGCCTCGCTCTCCGCACAAAAAGCCACCTCACGCCCTCCACCAGCTTTTCCACAAAATCCACGGTCTTTTCCTCCCATTCGCAAATTGTTTTTCCAGCGCCGCCCCGACGATCACGGAAACCATTTCGCGCCACGCGCGAAGTCTCGAAAAACTTGTTCCTATAAGGCTGGTTTTCCTGTTCCGCCGCCTCTGTGTTCCGGCGCAAGATCAGGCGGCAAAGCAGCCCTTACTCAGCCCCGCCGGACAGGCCAAAATTTTTTGCCGCTTATTATGTACGCGCGCGCGACGCGCGACGGGCCAGCGCCTCCGCTTCCGGCAGCTCCTCCAGCACCTCGCCCAGCCGCTCCATGGCCCTTGTGTGCCAATCACGGGCCGTGCTGTCCGCCGTCCCCATCCTCGCGCTGATCTTCGCCCAACTGTACCCACGCACATAGCGCATCACAATGACCTCTTTGTACTTACCGTTCAGCGCGTCCAGACAGGCGCGAATACAGGCTTCATCCCCGGACAAAACCCGCTCCGCCTCCGCAATCTCCGCCAGCCGCTCGCTCACGCCGTTTTCCAGCGCCCGCAGCCCGCTTTCCTCCGTCGGCTTTCCCGGCGACGAACCGCGCGGCATCCCGTCACACGCCAGCCCTCGCAGTCCGTAATAATTGCCCTCCAATTCCGCCCGCTCCTGCCGCAGCAGGCGCAGCATCCCCGGAATTGCCTTGTAGTACAGGGCTATGTGCTTCACGCTGCCATACCGCATCCGTCGCCTCCTGTTCTTGGCTCTGCGCCAAATCTCCTTGCCTGTGGTGTCAATCCAACGTTTTCCCGAAGATCGGCTCTTTCGCGTCGCTCTCGTCCACATCCACCGGCTCGCCGAGAATGTCTGTCATGCGCCGGGCCAGCATATTGTAGCCGAACCAGTCCCCGCCCTCGGCCCACTCGTTGAATTGTCGGAATACGTCCTCCGTGGCGCGGACGGTCTCATTCAGCCGCTCCACGCCAAAGCCGAGGGCCTGACGCGCCCCCAGCGCATAGCATTTCACCACGATCTCCGCCGCTTCCCGCCGTTCGCCCAGCAAGGCCCAATCCCGGTTGCTTTTCGGTGCTTTTGACGCGGGCAGCACAAAATGCTCTGTCAGCAGGCCCTCCAGCTCCTCGTTCAGCTTCTTTTTCGCCCGCTCCATGCCCACGCCGCGCTTGTTGACGGCAAACCGCTCCAACGCGCCGTTTGCGGCGGTGATCACGCGGTCAAGCCGGTCTTTCCCGATGCCGTAGCGGTCATGCAGCGCAACCATGAAGCACAAAGAGATCACATGGCCCGCCGCCTCCCGGTTTTTCTCCACCCGCTCGCTCTCCGGCGCTTTCCCCCGCAGATAGCGCGTCTGCGCCTGACGGGCCGCGTTGGTGCCAAAATGCGCCGGGATATGCTTATTTCTCCTCATGCTCCGCCTCCAGTTTCCCGCAAAACCGCCCGCACATGGGGCAGAACTCCGCGCACAGCACATTCAGCCCGCCGCCCCGCGCCGTGCTGTCCATCACAAGGCGGGGCCTGCCGTCCTCGCCGTATTCCAGCCAGAACGCCGTGCCGTCCACGGTTTCCAGCTTCTGGTGCCGCTGGCACAGGCCGCACACAGGCATTTCCTCCCGCTTCTGCTCCCTGTCCTCGAACCACGCCAGCTTTGCAAGGGCCACCTCGTAGCCCCTGCTGGAATACACGCGCCCGTCGTTGTCGTAGTGCGTCAGCCGTTTTTCCCACATGATGATACCCCCTCCGCCAGCTCCCGCCAGCGTTTGATTTCTTCCTTGTCCTCCGCCGTGATGATCTCTGTGAATTTCCAGCCCGCCGGGCGGGCGATCAGCTCCAGAAACACCCGCCGCCGCACAGGATAATCCCGCTGCATCCGCCGGACAAACTTGCTCTTGACCTCCACGATCTCCACCGTGCCGTCGGCATAGGTCAGCCGGAAATCCGCCGTGTACTGAACGCTCCGCAGCTTCACGCCGTTGTATTCCCCCGCCGGGAACAGCAGAAAGCATGGATGCGCTTCCCACTTCACGATCTCCCCGCGTCCAACCTTTGGCGCGACGGTGCCGACGTAGTATTCATACTCGCCCCGGCTGTCAAATTTCAGCCCGGACATGGCAGCGACACGGGCCGCCGCCGTCACGGTGTCGCCCCGCTTTTTCCCGCGCCCGGCAAGCTGTGCCTCTGCCTGCGCCCGGTAACGCGGCGGCAGATCGGATAGCTCCAGCCGGTACGCCATTCACAGCACCTCTTCGTTCTTTTCTCTCTGCGTCGCTATCATGTCCGCGTAATGTAACTCCAGCACAAGCGGCGTTCTTTCCATGGCGGCATTCAGCGCACGGCTCCCTCCACGGAAAGCATCGTCATACGCGCCCATGTGCCAGCGGATGGCAAGGGCCTCGTCGTCCGTCAGCTCCATGTGCTTCATCACGAGATAGACAGACTTCTCCCCGTGTCCCATGGGTATCTGATCTTTCACGGTATAGTCAGGATATTCCCCGGCATAGTAGTTCGCCTTGCACACGTCATGCAACAGCGCCACGATGGTCTGTGTCTGCGGCGAATACAGACCGCGCAGATTGAAATTCCCCAGCAGGGCATAATACACATTCAGGCTGTGCTTCACCAGCCCGCCGGGATAGGCCCCGTGAAACCGTGTGCTGGCCGGAGCCGTGAAGAAATCCGTGCTTTTCAGCCACTCCAGCAGCTTGTCCGCGCCCGGCCTCGTCACCTGTGACATAAAAATTTGCTCGAAGCGTTCGGCATCGTTCATTCTCATTTCCTCCTTGGTCGATATATATTTCCTCGCCCGTGCCAGCACTCGGCGCGGCGCAAGATCACAACGGTATGCCGCTGCCCGGCGTTGCTCACCTTGGTTTCCACGCGGTTGAGCGTGTAGCCGGGGTATTTCTGCTCCCAGAACGCAGCGTCGTCTATGTACACGGTGCTGGCCTCCTCCAGCTTTTTGCGGCTCCACTTAGTATCGTTGGGCGGCGGTGTCTTGGGCTTTTCCAGTCCACGGCTCTGCCGCCAGCTTCGGGCGCACCGTTTGTTCTTGTTGATATATTTTACAAGGCCCTCCACGCTTCCGTGGTCAACGGTGAGATATTCCCCTCGTGTTAGGCCAATGCTGTTCCCGTTCTTATCGCTCCACAGCTCCTCCAGCACGTCACGGGTCAGTCCCTCTGTGTGCTGGATGATCGCGTGGTGATGATGGCGGCCACAGATCGCCCCGTCTGCCATCACCGTTGTGTACTCCGTGGCGGCTACCCACTTCGGGCGCTCCACGCCGTTCTTATCGCACCAGCGATACACCCGCTTGATGTAATTCGTCCAGTCCATATCCGCCCGCTTGGTGTCTCCCGGCGCTGGCAGATGATCGTCGTCATAGGTTCCCGTCCACGAGAAGTCGCCCTTTCCGAAGTTGGCGTTTACAAGCTGCACATGGTATCTCTTGGAGCGGTTGTCGTTGTAGGTCTGCTGGGCGAGGGTACAGGCTTCTTTCTTCTTTGCTCTCCGGCTCGCCTTGTGCTGCTTCGGTGCCACGGGGTACAGATCAACCTCCATGTACCCCGCCGTGGCGTAGTCCTTGCCGCAGATATGCTTTTGTTCCCGATAATACAGGCTCATGCGGCCACGCCTCCCTCGTTTTTGCGTGTATGCGCCGTCACCGGCTTGCATACGGGCCATTTCAACAGTCGTATGCCGTCAGGCACACCCCTGTTTCATGGCTTGTCCCTTAACTTACTGCTGGTATACCAGCCCATTGCGGCCCCTCGGCCGCAACAGAAATTCTCTCCGGCACCGCCGGAAACAGGTCTCGCTTCAACCGGCAAGGTCGCGCCGCTCTCACGGCGCGACCGCCTCCGGTCGTCAGATTGTCGTTTTCTCCATCAAGATCGGCGCGAGCATCTTTTCTCTCGCCGCCTCGTAGAAACTCTTGTCCACCTCGAACCCGTAGGCGCTGCGCCCCAGCTCGTAGGCTGCGCGTAATGTTGTGCCGCTCCCGGCCACCGGGTCGATCACCACGTCGCCGGGGTCTGTGAACACTTCGATCAGGCGTTTCAACACGCCCACCGGCTTTTGCGTGGGGTGTATCTTCGGGTACTCCTTTCGGCTGTCCCGCTCCCAGCGGAACCAGTCAAAAACCATGTGCTTTCCGCCGTCCTCGCCGACGTTGCGGAACTTCGGCAGCTTGTCCCGGTAGAGGACGACCGCAAATTCCGTCGCGCCCACGATCTTCATGTTGGCTTTTAACACCTGCGCGGAATAGTTCTTGCAGAAAAATAGCGGATAGCTTTTTGCAAATCCGTACCGCTTTCCGTACTCGATCACGGTCTGCATCTGCTCAAAGGCGCAGAACACGATCATGGCCGGGGCCTGTCCCTTTTCCTTTGGTTCCTTTTTCAGCAGCCGATTGCAGAAGTGCATATACTCCGCGATCTTGAACGTACCGTCCGTGTGGAAAAAGCTCTGCTTTGCCAGCTTACTTTCCCCGTTCTTGTTGTCGCCGCCCTGATACCACATGGGATTGCTGGCATAGGCATCCGCGCCGATGTTGTATGGGATGTCCGCGATTACAAGCTGGGCTTTCGGCACATTGTACCGCTTGAAATTCTGAAAATTATCGTGGTATAGCTCACATTTCATATCGTTTTCTCCCTGCGCCGCCGCATCCGGTAGCACAGCTTCCCGCACCTGCGGCAGACGATGTAATTTGTGTGATACTTCCCGCCGTGCCGGTCGCTCCGGCGGCGTGTGACCTCTATGTATTCCGTCTTGCACGGGCTGTGCAGTCCCAAGCGGCAAAGCAGCGGCTTCATCGTCCGTCACCTCTGATTTTCCGCTCAAACTGCTCAATTTCTCTCACGAGCAGCAAGCAGAGCCACGCCAGCACAACACCGTCAACCCTGCTTTCATGCACGATGCCCTCAAAGACGCATTCCGCGCCAATCCAGCACAGGTCGAGCATCACATACAGGAACAGAAACAGCAGCCCCTTTGCCGCCGCGTTCAGAATACGCTCTGTTGTTCTCCCACTCATTCCGTCTCCTCGCTTTCCAGATGCAACAGTTGTTGGAGCTGCTTCCAAATTCGTAGCGTCCGCTTATCCGTCTTATTGATACATGCCTCGATCAACCGCAGGCGATACAAGATGTCCTCCCTGTCCTGTCGTTTCCCGATCTCGACCTGTCGTGCGAGCTTCGTATAAGCGGCTTTTCGCGCCTCCTCTGTTCTGTACCACACGCCCAGCTCTTTCCCGCCGGACAGGCCCAAGAACAGCCCATATTGCGCATCCCCGCCGCCTCTCCTCGTTTCGATGTACGCAACCTGATCGGGTGGCACAAGATAGTAGCCCTCGAAGTCGATCATTCCGCACCCTCCATCAGAAACACCATCTTTTTCCCCACATACTCGCACCAATGCTTTTCAAGCTGTGCGCCGGGGCTGTCCTCCCAATCCGGCAGGAACACCGCTGTGTCGGCGCTCTCCAGCATGGCAAAGCAGATGCGCATATAGTCCGCCTTTTTCAGCCCCTCCGGCGTGACCGCCGGTGAAATGACCGTCACACCAGCCCGCTCCTCCAGCTTCTTCGCCGCCGCCGCGAATTTCTCCCTGTAGTTCTGGTCTCCCGTGATCTTCCCGGCCAGATACACTTTCATTCCCGCTCGCCTCCCAACTCCTCCATCTGCTTCCGCTTCCAGTTCGCAACATACTGCTTCACGCTCCCGTCAAAGCCTGTGCATAGAAATACATCATGCACCGCTTTTCCCTCATGGGCGCAGTCAGAGCAGTTTAAGCCGTTGTTGCACGGCGTTTCGCAGAACTGACACATACAGTTGTCATTGTCGAACGGACACAGATTGACCGCTTCCACGATGATCTCCCGCCCGCAGCCGGGGCAGAAGTGCCAGCCGTTTTCCGTCGGCCCGTCCGCCTCGAAATTCTCGATGTACCCACACGCCCGGCACCGCCAAGCGTCATGCTCCCGATCTACGCACTCATATACCGCGTTTTTCTCGCTCATGGTTTATCCCTCCGGATCATACGTTTACATATCGGTTTCGGCAGTTCACATTGTTGCAGAAGCGCTCGCGCCCGATCTCCCGCAGGCGTTGCCCGCAATACTGGCAATAGTCGCCCTGCTGTTGCCGTGGTTCTTCCTCTGCGTGTGTCCCGCAGTATCTCATGCGGTTCATGAGACATATCACAGAGCCGGGCTGCACCACCGCCGCGCAAACACTTTTCGCTTTACAGTCGTAGCAATCCATCACTTCACCTCTGCTATTCTTCCTGCGGCCATTGCTACATACGAGGGATTGATCTCACATCCCACGAAACCACGCCCCATGCGTTTGGCCACCACGCCTGTTGTGCCGCTGCCCGCAAACGGGTCAAGCACAACGCCGCCCTCTGGGCAACCCGCTAAAATACACGGCTCGATCAGCTTTTCCGGGAACACGGCGAAGTGCGCGCCGCGAAATCCGTTTGTGCTTACGCTCCAGACGCTCCGCTTGTTCCTACGCCCCGCCTTGTTTTCACTGTTCCCGTGGCTCTCACGCTCCACCTGTGCGCTGTTGTCGTGAGATCGACCGCCGGTATAGGCTCCGCCGCCGCGAAACGTCCTTGCGTTTCCCTTGGCCGATGTGACCGGCTCGCTGATCGCCGCCGCGTTGAAATAATAGTGCGCTGACTTTGACAACAGGAAGATGTACTCATGTGACTTCGTGCATCGGTCGCTCACGCTCTCCGGCATACAGTTCGGCTTCTGCCAAATGATGTCTTGCCGCAAATACCAACCGTCTGCACGGAGGGCAAAGGCCAACTGCCAAGGTATGCCGATCAGGTCTTTTTTCTTGTATCCCTGCGGTACGCGCTTTGCGGTGTGTCCGCAGGAATTTCGGGTGTTCTTCGGCGGCTGGTTCCCCGATTTTGTAGCATAGCTATCGCCCACGTTCACCCACAGCGTTCCATTCGGATGCAGCACTCGCCGGACTTCACGGAAAACAGCGACAAGCGCCTGCAGGTATTCCTCCACGCTGCCCTCGTTTCCTATCTGCCCCTCTACTCCGTAATCTCGCAAATTATAGTAGGGTGGGGAGGTCACGCAAGTATGTACGCTTTCTGGCGGCAGCGTCCGCAACAGCTCCAGCGCGTCGCCTTGCAGAATAGTGCAGTTTATCACTCCGCCTCCTCGCGCAGCCAGTCCAGTGCGCACAGTTCACATGCCGTCATTCCGTCGCGTCCTTTTAGGTAGCACATACTGTCACGATCATTGTTCTTGCAGTAGGCCGCGCCGTTGCTGCTCAGCATGAATTTTGCCAGTTCCTCGTCATTCATTTCTCGAACCCTGTCCGCGTTGGTAAAGACCACATCCGGGCAGTTCTGTTTCCGGGCATTTTTACAGGCTTTCCCGCCGTAGTTCAACAAGCAACCAGCAACCCGGCACCGATCACAGAGTTTCATTCCGCCGCCTCCTTATCCGTCATAGCACCCGCACGGAGCGCCGCAGATACACCCGCCGGGGCTGTCCGGGAACAACTGGTCAAAGGTCAACTGCGCCTCCTCGAACTCCTTGTTTGCCATAAACTCGTTGTAGTAGCTCTCCCATGACCAGTTGCGCCCAAGACCTTTTACGTTCACATTTGTCTCGACGCTCCCGTGTTCCAGCGCGATAGCCCGCTCAAAGAGATCAGGGTAGTTCTCCCACAATGCTTGTATTTCTTTCTTCTTCATGGATGGGCAGAAAAAGCATGAACTTTTCCCCGGTCTCGGCAGTCCGGCCCGCTCGATCACGTGCACACATTCTTCGCGCGTCCATCCCCATTCGTAAAGCGGATAATGTTTTTCGTACTTTTTGTCCGCTTCGTCGATGGGTGCTGCGTGTTGGATGCGCCGCGTCTCCCCGGCATCGTAACCGATGTATTTGTGGACGCGCTGGCCGCTGGCCCACACCTCTTTGCACGGTTGATAGTTGTTGCAGAACTTCTCCTGCGTCCCGATCTTGTGCTTTAGGGAACAACGCTTGAAACCGTATGCGATAGACGGAAGCGTACCGCTGTTGATGCATTCCTGCTCCAGCGTCAACCGGTTTCCATCCTTGTCGTGGTACTCCACGGAGATGATCTTTGGGATGCCATGCTTCACCAGCCACTTATTGAACGTCTCCATGAACTCGTAGGTGTGCGGCTGCTCGCCTCCGGTGTCCGCAAACAAAATCAGATCAATAGGGATTTTGTGCAGATACATCCAGATAATCATGGCGGTGCTGTTTGTCCCGCCGCCAAAGGAAACAATATTCATTCCGCTTCCTCCCCGGCATCGCCGCCCCAGTCAATCGCCTGTCCGCATTGCCCGCAGAAGCGGCAGCGGTTTCCGTCCTCGTTGTGCAGGTATTCACCGCTCCCGCAGGACGGGCAGGCCAGTACACCCGCGTCCCCGTCAGGGTATGGGCTTTCCGGTACACGCCGCCGCAGCGCCTCCACGCCCATCCGGCAAGCCTCGTTCACCGGCTCAAGGCCCTCATACGCCTCCCGGTGTTCCGGGTCTAAAATCTCAATGGCCCGTTCATTCTCCATCTTCCACGCCCTCCATGCCGATCTGCCCCGCGTCCTCCGGGTCGTCCTCGGCCTCCTCGATAACCGCCTCCCGGCGCTCCTTATCCTTGTAGAACTGCTCCATGCAGAGCGCCTGAAATTCCGCAAGATCGTTGATGTACTCCTCTTTCAGAATGTTCATGGGCATGATGGCTGCCAGCACATCCATGCCGTCATGTACCACAAGATACCGCTGTCCCGCTTCGGTCTGCCGCGCCGTGTAATAGATGTATTCGCTTTTCTTGATCTCCTCCGCCAGCGGCGCAAGATACGCCTCGTTGTAGAAGATCAGCTCGCCGTCCACCTTGCAGCGGCAGGCGGAACACCATAGCCCGTTGGGAGCCGCCGCCACTTTCAGCTTCTCCGTGTCCTGCTCGCCCTGCGCATACGGCGCAAGGTTCAGTCCCAGCACATTGCTGACGCTCTCCGGCCAGTCCTCGGTCAGATACACCTTTTTCCATGCGTCCGCCGTCATGTCCAACACCGTGCGCACCTGCTCGCTGCCCTCCATGTCCGGCAGCTCCGTCGCCCGGTAGATTGCCGTGCCGGTAGATAGCCAAATCCCGCTGCCCGCCACATGGAGTACGGCGCACCGGCCTCCGTTCTTGACCAAGTTTGCAAATTTCGATAGCTTCATTCCCGCCGCCTCCTTTACCCGAACAGATACAGAATACAGAATTTCAGCAGGGCAGGCCCGGCCAGCGCCAGTGCCAGCCCCCAAATCACCATCAGCGCAAGCAGCAGCATCGCGCCCAAGCCATACAGAATATCTTTCATCGCTTTCCACCTCTCACGCCGATGGTCACATAGGCGGTGCCTTTCCCGTTCAGCTCCATATCCACGGGTGCCTTGCAGTCCAAGCAGCTATGGGTGATGGTCTCCGTCTCCGCATTGGTCTTGTAGCGGAACGACTTACCGCACTTACAGTGCATGAACATGGGCCGCAGACCCTCCAGCGTCGTTTCGTGTCCGCACTCCTGACACCGGAAGCTGTACGTTTCCCGCTTCGCGCAGAACGCCTTGACCGCGCCGCACTCCTCGCACACCACCAGCAGAAAGCCCTTGTATGGCCCCTGCGTCCTGTCGTCCTCCGCCGTGGCCCAGCTCTCCCGCTCGCCGAACATTCGCTCCACGCGGCTGTTCCGCTCCGGCTTGTTCCGTTCCGCCGTGCCGCCGGTATGTACCTGCTCGCCGGTGCTGCCAAAGCCGCCGCGATCACGGTTGCCCAAGCTCTCCACCTGCACAAACTCCATGTCCGGCGCTTTCTCCACAAGGCGGAACTGGCAGATGCGTGTTCCTTTCGGAATGCGCGTTCCCTCTTTCCGCAGGCACAGCGCCGGATAGCCCCACACATCACCGTCGCCGCAATAGTCATTCTCGATCACGCCCATGCTGTTCGCCAGCAGGATGCCCCACTTGCCAAAGGTCGAGGAGCGGGGAACAACGTGCGCGTAGTAGCCCGCCGGTATCTCAATGGAAACACCCAAGGAAATGATCTTGTACTCCAGAAAGTCCAGCGTGACATCCTCTGCGGTGCAAAGGTCTATCCATTCGCCGTGAACCTCCGGCAAGGCATTTCCATGGGTGTTGATTTTCACTTTCATATTCAGTTCCTCCCGCAAAATTCTTTTGGTATAACCACCGCCGTTCCGGGCGGCACGGCCCAGACCTCCGCATCTCGGATGTCTGTCCACTCACAGCCCCAGTATTCCGCCGCGTTCAGTAGCGCGGAGTAGTTCGACCGGTGCGGCACCACCACGGCTCCGTACTTCGGATGCACCACCCGCGCCCGGCCTCTGACCCTCCAGCGCTCCTCACGCGCCCGCCGGACGCTTTTCTGGTAACTGTCGCGGTCAAAATACATCTTCGTCCCTCGCCCGCCGCATCCATTCCGCGTCCTTTTCCTGTCCGTAGAACGCATGACCCAGCCATCCGCCCAACAGCATCAGACTGAGACCGGCAAGCCCGCCGAGGAAGATCACCGTCAAATCCTCCGCGCCGCCTATTGCCATCAGGAGCAGAAAGCCCAACAGCATCATGGCCGCGCCGATGTTCTCCCGCACTCGCACCAGCTTCCGCCGCTGTGCTTCCGTCCGGCTCCGCCGGGAACGGCGCTCGACTGTCAGGCCGCCGCACTTCGTTTCATAGTATGCCGTCCTCATGGCTTGTCCCTCCGCTTACTCGGAGGCAGCGCGGGCCGTCCTGCGCCGCCTGTAGTTGTTGATGATCTCCTGCTGTGCCAGTTCTGCGCTGTAACCGATGCGCCCGTTGCTGTCCATTTCCCCGGTGTCTCCCCGTTTCAGTTCGTTATATACGGTAGACCGATGCACGTTCAGCTTTGCGGCGATCTCCTCAACGCCGCGCCCTTTGTTATAAAGTGCCTCCAGCTCTGCGCGGTCTTTCAGCGTCAAATGTCTCTTGCCCAAGCCGCTCGCCTCCTCCTTTTCCATGTAAATAGATAAAAAAATAAATGCGGGAAAACTCTTTTCGAGTTCTCTCGCATTTATTCTAAATATTCAGCGTGAAATCGCAATCTTCCCATCTCAATCCGAGGATTTCTCCTATGCGTGCACCTGTCCCAAGCATGACCGTAAACAGCGGCATCCAGTGTTTGTACGTTTTCGAACTGGAAACAAAATCGAGGAACCTATTCTGCTGTGTCTCTGTCAACGCATGACGCTTTGGCTTCTCCCAGTTATGACTCTTCTTGATTTCTGCAATCACACCGTCGGTAGGGTTTGTTCTTATGAACCCATCCCTCACTGCTACATTAAAGACCGGATGAAGAATCGTATGAATTATCTCCATACTGTTTGGCTTAAATCCAATATCTTTAATGAGGTGGATGTAAAACCGCTTGATATCGCTATACTTGATGTCGGCAATGTTCTTCGCGCCTATTTCGTCCTGTACATACTTCCTGTACATATACTTATAGTTGGTTCTTGTAGATGCTTTAAGCTCATACTTGGTCTCAATGTAGGCGTCATAAAAGCTGTTCAGCGTCATCCTGTACGCCGTATGGGAGCTGATGCCGTCATCAATATCCCTTTGGATTCGTTTTATCTGAGTCCTTAATGGTTCTGTGCTACGCTTACCATCAGGCGCTTTATCTGACTCTACAAGCTTCCAGCTATAAATCGCTCGGCGTACTCCACCAGAATCAGTATAGCGGTACATATACTTCCCGTCGCTTCTCTGCACCTCACCTTCTCTCAGAACTCTGCCTTTGTTGTCTTTTCTTTTTTCAGGCATGGCTACTCCTTTTTGTCTGAAAATGAATATCAACATGGCATTCTCAATATACCATAGTCTGGATTCACTTTCAAGTTAGATGTCATATAAGGTTGAGTTGGTCAACAAACCGCTCGAATTTTGTACGTTTAATCTGTGGGCGTGTGCCATTCCAAAGAACAAAATCAGCGTCTTTGTTTTCGCTGACAATCTTACGCAGCTTAGTTTCTCCGATGCGGAAGTATTGTGATGCCTCCTGAATTGTCAGTGTGTACCTTTCCCAAAATGGGATTTGCAGGGTGTTAATAATCTCGCCTCCTCGTGCGCTGCGCGTATGTAAAAAAGAAAGGGCTGGCAGTGAAGCCAGCCCCATGTCTACCTCTTGAGTAATAAGGAACCTAATCAACGATACTGATTACTATGTAAGCAATGACTACGATAATAACCGGAATCCAGACAGGCGCAAGTACCCACCACCAGCTCCAGTCAATCACGCCAATCAGCTTTAGAACGATAAAAACTACGGCGAGTACATCGCACAATCCAAGACCTTTCGAAGATGAGTCTTTCATGTGTGGTTCCTCTTACGCCTTGCTGTCCGTGGAGCCCATACCGCCGTTTCTGACGCCGGTTGCATCATCGGAGTATGTAATCCCATACGGAATGAAGATTGCCTGCATAAAGCCGTTACCGGCTTCAACGTGCACAATCTTTTGACTCTTGCTGTCGTTTGTAATCTTGGCGAAGATGTGCCCCTCGTTGTCGGAGAAGTAATAATCGCTGTCGATAACGCCCATCGTATTGTCAAACTGCATACGGAACTTGAAGCCCAGACCACTACGCGGCAGGCAACCGAGCCACCAGCCCTCGTCAATCTTCACTCTGATACCGGTGGGAATCTTCATTGTTTCGCCGGGGCGCATCTCAAATGTAAATGGTGCCTTAAAGTCATAACCGGCGGAGCCAGTCGTTGCTCTGCTGGGGAGTGCAATTTCCTCCCACATCTTTTTAAGGTCATCTTCGATGGCAGGCGGCAATTCCTGCCCCCTATAGAATTCATCTTTCATCGCGTCACGGAACTGTTCAAAGCTGACCTTTTCAAATTCTCCAACTCTCTGCATTGTGTCCTCCTTAGCTATTTGTTTTGCAAGTACAAGACGGCTCACCCCACCAAGGCTTAACCGTTTCTTGGTAGGTTTGGAATGGTGGAAAATACATGGTGTCGTCATCCTCGGTCGTTTCAGTGACCGTTTCTCTCACGACTTTTCCGTCCGCATCGTACTCGCGGACAGTTTCTTTGATTGTGCGTTTAATCATATGTCCTCCTTATTTTCGTTTGGACGTTTTACTCTGTTTTTGTATAGAGACCGCAGTGGCAGGTTCCACTTGCCATCTCTCTGAATTCCTTACACATACACTTTGTGTCCTCGTTTTTTTCGATGGCACATGGACAGAAGCCATTATTGTCTTTCAATGCTTTACGCATATCGTTAACAAACTCTTTGTCTGGATTGATGTTGATTTTCATTGATGTCTTCTCCAATATGTTTAACTGTCGAACCGCTCTGCGTATTGATTATCAGAAGCGAGTTCGACGCCAAGCACTTCATCAAATATGTGCTTTTGGTTTGGGATGTATCGTCCGAACTTCACAATCACATTTCCATAAGTGGCAAGCTGTTGAATCCATTCAGGGACTTCTTCAAAGTAGTAATCAGTATAAATAACGACGTCGTCTTTGCACTGGAATTGACCGCGAAGAACCTCAAGAAACGAACACAGCTCATTAAATTGTTCAAGCGGTTCAAGCCCACCAAACACGATTGATTCTGTAAGCGGATTATTCAGATACCGGAGGCACAGTTGTTCGTCGTCAATACTGATGGGGGCGCTTGCACGCCACCCATCATTTTGACAGACCGACAACGGGATACCTGCTTCAATACAGCATTTACCGCCACAAGAAATCGTTCCAATGAACATCGCTGGCTTTTTATAATTAGTGAAGTCTTCATCCACAATTGTCTTTACTCTCATTCGCTCATAGCCTCCGCATAGCTGTACCACTGTCTTGTGTTAAACTCACGGAAACGGTCTTTGGAGTAAGCCCTTGATGGGACGAGATACCCAACAATGCGCTGGTATGTATCAAAGACGGGCTCACCGCATACTGGGCAATGGTCAGTGCCAACAAAGCCGTGATGGTTCTTGCACTCGTTGATACGAGTGTTGAACGCAAAGTAAATCACGCCAGCCTGAGCAATCTTGTTCAGCATCTTCCACGCTGTTTCCGTGTTAGGGAAGTTGGATTCCAAGTTGATATGTGCAATGCTACCGCCAGAACACTTCTCATCAAGGATTGAGCTGAGGCGGAGCTTCTCCTGAATGGTGCATTTCGCAGACAGCGGAATCCACTGGTTTGAGTAGATGAACTTGTCATTGTGGTCGTACAGAACGTTGTCTTTCTGGCACAGGATAACTGCCGCACGCTCTGCAGGAACACTCTCGATGTTGAAAGAGTAAGCATCGGTGAAGTTGTCCTTGACCTCATTCAGCACCTCAAAGATTTTGCTTGCAAAAGCGATGCCTTCATCGGTGTAACTGATGTAACCAAACTCATCCGTCTTGGTGTAACCAAATACCTCGATGACTTCATACAGACCAAGGATACCCATTGTGCAGTATTGCTTGTCCATCTCGACCGCGCCATCCTGATAGTTGGGGAGCAACCCCTTCTCAACGTTTCTCTGGATGATATGGCGTACAGTATCGAGTGTCTTACAACACAGCAACGCACGCTTTTTGAGCAGAGCAAGATATTTTTTCTCGTCGCACTCAGTTTCCAACGCAATCCGCATGAGGTTGATTGTGTTGACCTTTACAGAACCGATGGAGAGCGCTGTGCCGCCAATCGAGTTGATGAACGCATTGAGTTTTGAGGTATCAGACAGCAGGCGGCAACAGTTACTCAGCGTGTTTACATCGCCGCTGATGAAGAAGTTACTGTCATTCCACGTTACATTGTGGTCGGAACACCATCTGGCGAACTCTTCATCGACGAATTTGCCGTCACGGTAAAGCAAACTGTATGTCAGCACTGGGAACGTAAACATATTCTCGCTTCTGATTTGCGAAACGACCTCCATAAAGAGCTTTTGATGCTCAATCAGCTCTTCAACACAGTCAATTACATATGTTCCGTCAGGATATTGCACGCCGCCGAACAACGCCTCAATGTAATTCCGGTCAAAAATTGACACATTAACAAAAGCAGTCTGGTCGATGCGCATAAACGGCTGGTTCAGGCGGTAAATAAACTTCTGGAAGCACTGCTTGATGTAGTATTCGGGGTTCTTAATGAAGTGACCACTCTCACAGTCCTTTTTCCAGAAGTAATACGTCCAGATAAGGACGTTGGGGATGCCTACAGCACCGGAACTACGATTGCTCATGTAGCTGATATACTCAATTACGTCATCCATGAACGTTGTGAGGTGCTTTGGAGCCTGATTATTGTAGTTTTTGAGGAAGAAAAGACCCTCGGTTGCCAGTCTGGTCAGGTCATAGGCATAGCAGTACGGCAGATATGTAGAAGTAGACGCATCATGCAGATAAAACCCGCCGTTATACTCTGTTTCAAGCCATTCACGGGCTGTTTTCAGGTTGTAGCGCTTCTTCATCTCATAGAAAATCTTGTTGAAAGCGAACAGCTTATCGTGAGATTTACCCTTTTCATTCAAAAGACTGCGAATATCCTTGTTGGATGCGTTCGCATTGGCATCGATGGTCACGTCGGCGACATTCTTGTCAATAAACCCATCGATGAAATCCGAAAAGTTCAGTTGCGTTTCGTGGAAACCGTTCAGGTACTCGAAATCTTCACCATAGCGCTCATTGAGTGTGGTCATAGCCTTTTCAAAGTCCCTGTTCATTTTGAGTGGAATGTTCATTGCTTAATCTCCCTTCGCTTATTGTTGGTTCACCCAGTCATTTGCTGTCGAGAAGTCAAGTAATTTATTGTTCACACTAAGAACGGGCACCTGACTGATTCCAAGTGACAGCATCTCATCCACAGAATTGTTCTCTGTGTACTTGATACCCTTTTCTTCCAGCTTCTTTTTCAGAACCTTGCACTTTGGACATCCTGTTGAGTACAAAGTAATTGCCATTGGCACCTCCTTCCAACCTTTAAGGTCGTCTTCCTCTGCAAGAAGCGTAATTGCTGAATAAACCTCAGCCCATGTTTCTACACGGAGCATCCCATTGGCTTCTGCATCATATTTTTTATTGTGTTGCGCAGTCATAAGGATTTTGAAATAGTTCCCACCCTCAAGATTGTGCGTACCGTCATCGATGAGAACATCACCATTCACAAGCTGCTTGTGGGAAGTGATAATGACATCGTTCCACGTTAGGAACGGGAAGTATTTGAATAACACCCGTTCCATTTTTGATGCGAGCGTATGGTAGTTCGATGTGGTTACAATCAAGACCTTATGCCCATCTGCAATAAGCTTTTGCAAAGTTTCTGATGCACCATCAATTGGTTTAACACAATCCCAGAAATCATCCTCGAACAGTGGTGCGTACACCTGTTCATTCGTGAGCGTCGGGAATGCTTTAGAAATATCCCAACCGGTGATGTCTGTCAGCTTTGTAGTCGTCCCGTGTCGTGCATTTAAGTAATCAACCCAAGCACTCGCCAGTGACTCAATCGTGTCATCCATGTCAACCAAGATTGTCAGATGCTTCATTTAGCCTCCTTACAGTTCATCAATCGTCATTTGGTGAGAACCAAGGTATTCGACCAACCAATCGATGACATTTCTTTTCAGGTCAGTCATTGACCCGTTATTCGTTATGTAATATCAGCGGAATGTTTGCAAAGATTACTGAAAAGTATTCTGCGAACGATACGCAGTGGGCTGAAAAGTACCAGACCGCCTCCGACACGATTTCGTCTATGGAGAACGAGCTTGGCACTTTGCGCCAGTTTAAGACAGATACCGAAGACGCCGCTGCAAAGGGCGAACGGGAAAAGGTCTTCGCTCAGTTCGAAGACTTGGTTGGCGTCGAGGCGTTTGAAAACCTGCGTGAACATTGCACTGAGTATGCGGTCGATGTTCTTGAGGAGAAATGCTATGCAATCCGTGGCAGAAACGGAACTGCTGCAAAGTTCTCTGTTGAACCCAAGAGTCCCAAGCTGGTGGTTGAGAAGACCAGCGTAACGCCGGAGCCCTATGGTGGTGTTTTCACCGAATACGGGATTGCTTCGCGCAATCAACATAATTAAATAACAAACAAGGAGGAGTCGATTTATGGCTTATGCAGTTATTCGTACCGACCTGATGAGCGGTACTAAGCAGCCTGCTGACCTTGTCTCCCTGCGCTTCTATGATGCGTCTGGCAATAAGGCAGAGGTGGAAAACGGCGTTATCGTCAAGCTTCAGGGTTATGAGGATGGCGAACGCGAAGTTATGAAGGCTGTCGCAGCGTCTGCTGGTGATGACCTGAACGATTGTGCAATCGTCGCTGCGCCCGAGGTCATGTATGACGAGCGCAAAAAGAATTTGGACGAATTTATCAATGAGGCTGGTAAAGCCGTCCGTGGCTATATCCCTCGCAGCCGCAATGTTTTCTCCGTGACCAAGGAAGGTTTCGTTGGCGGCACCGCCCCCACCAAGGGCGCTGAGGTCGGTATTGGCACCGGTGGCAAGATTGATGCCGCTGGCAAGGGTCTTGGCGTCTGTGTGGACGTTGAGGTCGTTGGTCGCTATACCTACTATGCCATCAAGATTGGCAAAACCGAGAGCACTGCTGCTTCTGCCAGTGTTGGCGGCTAATTTTTGAGAGGAGGTAAAAGCTAATGGCTGAAATGAAAGATATCGTTAAGGTCGCTGTCGATGCCTATCATGGCAATGTTGAGCAGTATTCTGTCGGTCAGTCAATGGAGCTTCTGCATAAGGCTCTGATTGATGCCAATGGCGGCAGCACTACCCTTAACTATAAAAACATCCGCGACGGCAAGTGCAGCGGTCTGTTTACGCTGATTGAGGAGGTTCTCTCCCGTACTGTCGTTGAGGGTCTGCAGGGCGATGAGTATTTCAATGCTCTGGTTGATTTCCGCAATGTTGCCGAAGGCGACAAGAACCTTTTCGAGGTTGAAGACAGCAATCTCTTTATCGTGTCTGAAGCTGCAGATGGTACGCAGGGCATTCGCCGTCAGCGTCTGAGTGGCATCAGCGAAGTTTCTATTCCTACCTCTTTGAAGGTTGTGAAGATTTACGAAGAGCTCAACCGCGTCCTTTCTGGTCGTGTTGATTTCAACACGTTCATCAGCAAGGTTGCTGAGTCTTTCCGTCAGAAGCTTCTGAACGATGTCTACTCCCTGTGGAGCACTGCTACTGCCGACGACTTTGGCGGTGTTACTTACTTCCCGACTGCGGGTGCGTATGACGAGGAAGAGCTGCTTGACCTGATTGCCCATGTTGAGGCTGCTGCCAATGGCAAGCCCGCAACTATTATCGGCACCAAAAAGGCTGTCCGTAATCTGGCTCCGTCCATTCAGGGCACGGATTCCAAGAGTGACCTGTACAACCTTGGCTACTACGGCAAGTTCTACGGCACTCCGGTTGTCGTGACTCCGCAGCGTCACAAGATTGGTTCTACCGAGTTTACGCTCGCAGACGATATGCTGACCATCATCGCTGGTGATGACAAGCCCATCAAGTGTGTGTACGAAGGCGACCCCATTGTTGTGATGGGCGACCCGCTGTCCAACGGTGACCTGACTCAGGAGTACCTGTATGGCGAGAAGTATGGCATGGGTATCGTGCTGGCTGGTGGCAACGCCGGTATCGGTCGCTACGAGATTGCCTGATAGACCATAAGCAAAATACGCGGGGCTCTTCGTGAGCCCCGCATTATGTATGAAAGGGAGATTTTACAATGGCAAATGAAAACACAAAAACTCGCGGTGGTCAGCAGGCTGCTACACCGACTGAGTTAAAACAGGAAACATCTCGCGCTGCAGAAAAGCGCCCGCTCGTCCCGAAGGATATTGACCCGCATACGATTATCACCGTCCGTAATGGTTTCCAAGGTCGCCTTGTGTACAGAAGCAAAAAGACAGGCGAACGATTCGTCTGGGATTCCTTTGGTGCAGAGCAGGATATGGAGATTGGCGAGCTTCGCAATGCTCGGAATTCAAACAAGAAGTATTTCATCAACAACTGGTTCATGTTCGACGAGCCGTGGATTGTTGATTATATCGGTATGAGCCAATACTACAAGTTTGCAATCGCCATCAGCGATTTCGATAAGCTCTTTGAAAAGCCTATCGCTGAAATCGAGCGTGCCGTTTCCAAACTTTCTGACGGTCAGAAAAAGTCCATCGCATATCGTGCAAAGCAGTTGATTGCCAGTGGCGGCATCGACTCAAATAAGACCATTGCTACTTTGGAGAAATGCCTCGGTGTTGAGCTGGTCGAGCACGACAAGTAAGGAGCGTGATTATAAATGAGCGTTCCATATGATGTGTTCACGGATGCGTTCTTATCGAAAATCACAGAGTACGACTTTGTCAATATGCGTGACTTTGAAAGGAACGGTCTGATTGACGGTTACATGAAACGAGCAATTGCGTCCTTCCGAAAGATTTGCAAGTATGACCTATCCACAACCGGCGATGACATCATTCGAGAGTTTGATGTGGACATCCCCGATGAAGATTTGGATGAGATTGCAGACATCGTTTCTGAAGGTATGCTTGTTCAGTGGATGAAACCTTATACATACAAGCAGGAAAGTCTGGAAAGTGTTTTGAACACGAAAGACTTTACCACCTATTCTCCCGCAGAGTTGCTCATGCGTATCGGCAACGCATATGCAGCCGCTCGAAAAGATTTTACGAATATGATGAGGGAGTATTCGTACAATCACGGGGATTTAACGGACTTGCACTTATGATGATTCAGACCACGGTTGGCGTGCCGATGGACGCTATGGTCTTGAATAATTATTTCCGCACCCTCATCAATCTTTTCTTTAAGATTCTTCCTATCAAGGAAAGCGGAGAAAGTTCATTGGATACCTATATGAGAAGTCTTCAGGCGGAGTTGCTTGGTTGTAAGGAGCTCATTGAGGCAATCCACGAAGACCCCTTGTTCCTGTCTTTGATTGCCATCCTGCAATACCTCATCGATAATCCATCTTGCGAAGTTTCGGTGGTAAAGCGTGAGGTGTTCCGTGCAATTTCAATTTGCAATAAATTGAAATCACGATATGCTGTGCCGCAGGAGGTGTCAAAATGAACCCTTGGAACACATACCGTTCCAGAATCAATGCTCACGGCATCACAAAGCGCGACTCTGTTTTGCAGCGAGAACGAGCGTTTTTAAGCGCGAAGCTCCCTGCAAGCCTTTCGTATCACCAATTGACCGTAAACGGAACTGTACGCAATATGGCTGTCATTAACTCCGACAACCTTAATCTGAAAACACTGTGTACGATGCCCGGAGAAGATTTGCCGCACGGCGGTCTGGTCGAATGGATGGGCAATCACTGGCTGATTACCGAGAAAGATGCCAATAACGAACTGTACACGAAGGGTACGATGAAGCAGTGCAACTACCTGCTTCGTTGGATTGCGGAAGACGACACCGTCGTTGAACGGTGGTGTGTCATTGAGGATGGCACGAAATATCTGACCGGTGAATACGGCGACAACGATTTTATTGTTGTGCGCGGTGATTCACGAATTTCACTAACACTTGCTAAGGACGAGTATTCCATTCAGTTAAATCGCAACAATCGCTTTTTGATTGATGACTATGATTCGAAGAACGTCCTTGCTTATCGTCTCACCAAACCGTTTAAGCTCGGTGGAAGCTATAACGGAGAGGGCGTCCTTAACTTCGTTCTTACGGAGTGCAATACGGAAGACAGCGATACGACAATGCATTGAGCGACAGAGATATCTTCAATATGCTTACTAACGGAAGCACGCGGTTTGGCATTTTTAGCGATTCAACATCGAACAGGCTATATATCAATGCAAATTACATCCGCTCTGGTACTATTGATGCTGATATTATAACTCTCGGCAGTGATTGGGGTGGCTTCAAGTGTGCACTTGGTTCTGACGGTACTGGTCGGTACACCTATGGTGCTAAAATGTATGGGTCTAATGAGGAGTTTTACTTTATCGCTACAAATGCTGGTGTCCGTATGCAATCCGATGGTGAATCATTTGTTGTCACAAGTACCCGTATTGTTGCAAGTACGGATATAGACACCTCTTCGGACAGGCGATTGAAAAACAATATCTCGTCCGACTTAGACAGGTACATCCCATTTTTTATGCGTTTGCAGCCGAGCGTCTATCGGTTTAATTCTGGTCGAAGTGGTAGGTTCCATACTGGCTTTATCGCGCAAGAAGTAGAAGACGCATTGCGTGATAGTGGTCTTAGTACGCAGGATTTTGCTGGATTAGTAAAGTGCTCCGGGCTGAATGATGCACATTCAAAATATACAGACGAGTATTCCCTACGCTATGCAGAATTCATTTCCCTGAACACTTACATGATTCAGCGATTGTACCGGCGTATTGACGAACTCGAACAGAAACTTCAAGCAATTGAAGCATAATAACTCCACGATTGAAAAGCACCCGAAGGCTTTTGTAAGGAGTGGCACATCCTATGGTGTTCCGCTCCCGATTTTATTTACCCAAAAGATATAAAGGAGAGCCATATGAAAGACGAGATTATGAATCGACTTGCCGCTGTTCTGAATGCGTTGAACGCAGTTAGTGTAAACGGCAAACAAAACCTTGCAAATCTGAGTGGCAGCATTGCTGTTATCGAGGAGGTTGCCGCTATGCTGGGTGAAGCTTCTATCGAAAAGGCTTCCGCAGCAGATGGCGAAAAGAAAAAGTAAAGGTGGTGAACCTATATGCCCTGTGATTACAGCCCATATACGTTACCGACCATTGACTTCGTAGCTGGAGAGACGCAGGACTTTGCGTTCTACACCTACTTCTATAAGAGCCACCAGCCGTTTGCGCTGAGTGGGTGTACGGCAAACTTCTCTATTGTTAGCTTTACCAACAAGACAGGTGTACCGATTCTTACGAAGCCAATGGAATCACATTTTAACGATGATGTCACCGCAGAAAATGTGTTGGCGGTCACATTAGACCCGTTGGACACGGTAGATTTGTGTGGTAAGTACATCTATCAAATCACTATCAAAGATATTAACGGCAATATCGAGATTCCAAAACAAGGCATCTTATTTATTACCAATAATATCAACAAGAGTTTCATCAGGCAATAAACCGGGGCGTATGCACCCGGCTTTTATTATGCCCATTTTTAGAGGAGGACAGATTCTATGAATACAACCTACTTTCTGAATTGTGCGGCAGGCAATATTTTCAACACGAAAACGTCTCCTGCTCTGCCAAAGACCTATTACATTGGCTTGAGCACCAGCGCCCCTGCTATCAATGGTACTGGTGTAAACGAGCCGTCCACAGATGCTGGCTATGCTCGTGTGAAGTTGAGTTCCCTTGGTGAGCCGGTTGACGGCGTTGTCACCAACAGTCAGGCTATTAACTTCAATGAATCAACTGCGAGCTGGGGCACGATTACCCATTTCGTTATTTACGATTCCGCCACTGTTGGCGAGGGCAATCTCCTGATGTATGGTACGCTCTCTACACCGCGTAGCGTTGAGACTGCAACCATTATGACCATCAAGGAAGGCTACCTGTCTCTGTCTGCTCAGAACCCCACCTGATAAGGAGTTGAGTCGCATATGGCAAAAGAGTTTGATATTTACCTAAACAAACGACTTACTGAATGCGACATTATCGTCTACTCCATTCCATTCCGTGATGGATTGACCGCGACGAACCGTATGATTTTGGAGAGTTGCCTTGAGAGCTATACCCTCCAGAAGTTCATCGCTGTTGAAACTGGCTCCGAGCTGGTCTCGCATATCGACAAGATGATTAAGACCTGTAATGAGCGGCTGCACATGGCATCAACTTGGGGCATCGATTTGGAGTTCCAAACGCACTATGTTCTCAATCCTGTCCCAACCGTCATTGAGATTGCTCCAAACGATGATTTGCAAACGCTTCGGAATATGTTTATGAGCGTTGAAGACAAGCTGCAAATCACCGCCGCATCTATAGATGCTATGGTTGCCAAGTCGTTGGGCGAAGGCGGTTCGAGAATGAACATTGACGCTGAAGTGCGCCAGTCTCTCAAGAATAGTCTTCTCCGCCCTGCGGCGGCACTTCCAGTTGACACCAAGGTGCGCCAGATTTCAGAACAAAATTTCCTGACCATTGATGCTCCGGTCGAACCGAGTGCGGAAATCGTTGACCTTTGCTACCGTTTCTATACTGCGGCGGGGACAGCTATGCAGATTGCCGCCGCTGTCATTGAAACAGAGATTCACTTTTCTCTCGGTAGCGGCGAATCTGGAATTGAGCTCTCCGCAAGTGCAGATGGAACGGCAAAAAAGTATGAGGCAATACAGAGTACAGTCGAAATCCTTGCTGGCATCACGGAGAAAATCACACAATTTATGGCACCGGAAAAGGGTGGCATTTTGTTGTCAGCAGCAGCCACGCCAATCTTGAAGCGGCATAGACTGCTCAACGAAATGGACGCAGATACGCTGCTGACTTATGACGATACCGTTCTATTTTGCGTGGGTTGGCTTATCTGTCGTGGCAATCGTGTTTGACGATTATCTTCGTTATTGGTTTTTCGGCGAAGAGAAGCCGCATTACAAGATTGTCTGATTATAAAACAATGCTTTTATCAAGGAGGTGGTTCGCATGAACGCCGACGAAAAAATCTGGCGCTATTTGAAATCTGCTGGTCTGAATGATTTCGGCGTCGCGGGTTTGATGGGGAATCTTTTTGCAGAGAGCGGACTGAATCCCAAGAACCTCCAAAATACATACGAGAAGAAACTTGGCATGACTGATGAAGAATATACTGCCGCCGTCGATAGCGGCAGTTATTCCAACTTTGTGAAAGACAGTGCCGGTTACGGATTAGCTCAGTGGACGTACTGGTCACGCAAGGACGCTCTCCTTGCCTCCTGTAAAGCCGCAGGAGCGTCCGTAGGGGACATGGATGCCCAGCTCAACTTCCTGCTTAAAGAGCTGTCTGTGGGCTATTCTGGGCTGCTGAGCACCCTCAAGAGCGCATCGTCTGTCCGTGAGGCATCCAATGCTGTTCTTCTCCAATTTGAACGTCCTGCCAATCAGGGACAGAGCGTCCAAGAAAAACGAGCCAGCTACGGACAAGCTTATTACGACAAGTTCGCTGGCAAAATCCAAATCAATACACCAGAACAGGAAGGAGGATGCAAGTTGAAAATTGTAGACAACCTGACAACGGTTAACTTCCGTTCAGGCAACATGACTCCGAAGTACATCGTCATTCATTATTTCGGTGCGCTCGGAACCGCAAAGAGTGTCTCTGAATATTTCAAGACACCGGGTATTCAAGCGTCTGCCCATTATGCGCTTGACGAGGGCGATACCATCTATCGCTGTGTCCGCGATAAGGACATCGCATGGCACTGTGGTGCGAACAAGTACAAGCACCCTGAGTGCCGTAACTCTAACTCCATCGGGATTGAAGCACGCCCTTCCAAAATCAATCGCAAGAGGGTTATGGCTTCTGATACTGATTGGTATTTCGAACCAAAAGTTGTGGACAACCTCGTATGGTTGACAAAGAAGCTGATGGCTCAGTACAACATTCCTGCAGACCACGTTATCCGTCATTATGATGTGACCGGAAAACTCTGTCCGAGACCGTGGTGTTGCGCCGACATGAATGTCTATTACAAGACGAGTGGCGACGCACAGTGGGAAGAGTTCAAAAAGAGAATCAGCGACGGCAAAGAGGAGGATGAAGATATGACTCTGGACACATTCAAGGAACTGATGAAGGAGTACCGTGCAGAGCTGCAGGACAATGACTGCGGCACTTGGAGCAAGGAAGCTCGTGAGTGGGCTATCTCCAACGGTCTCATCAATGGCACTGGCACTGAGGTGAATGGTGAACCCAACTATGCTTGGGCTGACCAGCTTACCCGTGAACAGGCTGCTGCTTTGTTCTATCGTTTTGCAAAACTGATGGGTAAAGCGTGATGGCTACATATAGCGGCAGCAGACAGCAAGCAAGGCGAAGGAGAAAACGCACAAGCAAACAGGACGCTTTTTCAAAAAAGCTGATTGACGATATCCGTTCCCTTCTGTGGATTGTTACAGTCGGTGGGTTACTTTTAGCGTTCTATTGCGTAAAGCGGAACTATACCGGAGCGCTGCCGTGGATTGGGGCAATGGTTGGATTGCCGTGGTCGGCACATGGCGTGGTATGCGCATTTTATTTGAACCTGTGTAAATCTGACCATTCTGCTGGTGGTATCACATTCGAAAGCGCAAAGGCAAAAGGCTTCGTCGAAGACCCAAGCTGGGAGAGTCCAGCAATCTAAGGTGAAGGGCGGCACCTGAAATCCGCCCCACTACCTTTTAGAGAGGAGTTTGTATATGGAATTTATTGTGGAGAACTGGTATGTAATTGTTACTGGCATTGTGTTTATCGTTGGCGGCGTCATGGCTGTCCTGCGTTGGCGCAACCTGTCCACCGACAAGAAGTACGAGCAGATTCGTGGATGGCTTCTGCAGGCTGTTCTTGGTGCTGAACGCGAGTTCGGTTCCGGTACGGGCAAACTGAAGCTGTCATCTGTTTACGACAAGTTCTGCGAGCGTTTCCCTTGGTTGGCAAAGGTCTTGCCATTTGAAACCTTTAGCAAATACGTTGATGACGCCCTTAGCGAAATGAAAGACGTGTTGAAACAGAACTCTGCTATTGCCTCCATAGTGGAGCCGAAGGAAGGGGAAAAATAATCATCCGAGGAGGTTTCTCTTATGACCGAGCAAGAGACCGTACTGTTAATTGAGACTGAGCAGCGATGCAAGTCCAATACACACAGAATTGACAACTTAGAAGGTGAGCTGAAGGAAATCCAGAGTGAGCAGAAGGCTATCTATAAAATCGCTACTTCCGTCGAGCTCATTGCACAGCGTGTCAGTAATATCGAGGGCAAGGTGGATGACACCAATCGTAAGGTAGATGCGCAAGCAAAAGCATGGCAGGAGACCGAACGTAAATTGTCTGAGAAGGTTAATGAAACCGAGAACAAACCGTATAAGCAAATCGCCAACAATGTCAATACTGTCAAGGTTGCAATCATTACTTGCATCTCTACCTTGCTTGTATCTGGCATCATTGGCGCAATCATCGCATTTGGAAAATAATATCTAAGAATATTTTGTGGGTGTAAATATTCTATGAGCAGGCTGCAGCAGGACTGTCAGCCATAGCGTTGAAGCAAGTGATGGGGTCAGCATCCGTACACTTGCGGAGCTTGACTAAGGGTTATGCGGTTCCCACAGGCTGACGTAGGAGAAATCCGAAAGAAAACGCTAACAGAAAATTCATTTGACAAATACCGTTGAAGTAGTCTATAATAATAACACAAGGAGCGCCTGCTGCTAACAAGCGCCCCCTGCGGTGGAAACCCAGACGGTTGCCACAAACATACATTCTTACTGGGAAGAGGGTTTAACCCTCAAACGACAGTGAGCCGCTCTGCTTGCGACAGACGGCTCACTTCTTTCTGTTACGGAACTTGTCCCATGCTTGGATAAGAATCCAGCAGATAGACGCAATCCAAAAAACTTCTTGAAGAGTTATGTATGGTCACCTCCCTGAGAAAAATTTCCCGCGAGGGCTACATACACGCCTCCATTCCACACTCGCGGGATGACAGGCAACCGTCTTTTTAACCGTACACCGTCTACAAAGGAGATGGGCTATGACTGAACCCGGAAACTCGACGCGGACGGTGGATTCCACAAAAGCCATTATAAAGGACTTCGGTGTAAATGTCAAATAGACAAGATATATGAGAGCTGCTGTTGAAGCACGCTCTCATTTTTTTGTGCGTTGTCACGAATACTATATATTTTTCGGGACAGATTTTACTAAAAAGAAAAGGGCAGGAATGGGATTTTGATTTCCCAAACCTGCCCTTATTTTTTACGCTGATATATGTATGATGGCTAAAGAAAGCACCCCGTCAAAGACGGGGCACTCCTTAGTAGCCATGTTGAATTCAAAGTGAATTGGTGTAAAAGTGGTGTCAAACCAGAGGCTGCATCACCTGTAACCGTTGTGCCACAACGCTTTCTTAGCTCTGGGGCTTCATCGTCGGGAATAAAATTTTGCTCTCTCCATCCCGCCTCATACCGCTCCGTAGTGCGCAAAATCCGCATAATTGCTGGGTTTTTGAAACTATTTATCATCCGTCTTGTGTCCTATTGGGCCGTCCGCTTCACTCGAAAAGTTGTATAAAAATTGTAGTTGTTTGTAGGCGTATTTTTTTGTGAAAAAGTGTGTCAACTCCAAAATGTCAAAAATTGGATAAATCTTCCACAAAAAGGACTGGCACATTGTAGAGCCATGAAGAACATCCCTGATACTGTTTCTTTATCGCTTTTAGCCTATATTATAAGGTATCGATGCTAAAACTGCGGAAACCAGCAATGCACAAACTGCTTATTTGCAGCTCATACAAATATGAGTATAACCCCATCAGTTATTCAAGTCAACATTTTTCAATGAACTACTTGTCTGCATAAAAAACTAGGAGGTTCACTATGCCAGAATACCAACTTCAAATTAAACAAGTGGTAGATTACCCACGATGCCGGATTTATCGTGAGTTCATCCACAAACTGATCAACGACCGGAGCATCCGCATAAACGGAGGCTCCGGCCTTTTTCATTTTACTGTACTTTGCAGCTATGCAAACTTCCGCACCTCATACCGCCGTATTGACGGAATCAGTTATACAGTCTCGCCCGGCGAATGGGTGTGCACCGTCAAGGAACTGTCTTGCTGGTTCCGCACCCGCTTTCATCGGCAGGCGCTGTCCATGCTGGATACCCTTCAGAAGCAGCACTTGATTTCCTATACACTGCTGGGCCGTGGCAATGTAGTCAAATATAAAATCCTCCACTGGGCCCGCCACAATTCCGCACTGGAGTACAATGCCCCATGCCAAAAGGATACCGGTTTTTTCTTCCTTCCAGTCTCTGTTGCCCTGGAACTGGTCAGCTCTGCCCGCTGCTCTGAAATGGACATCGTTCTGGATCTGTGGGTATCCGCTGTCTACAACGATACACAGGTTCAGGGGTCAGAGGTCGGTCCGGTAGCCTACTTTCGCAATGGTACAGGAAACCCGCTGGTCAGTTATACCGAACTCTCCTGCCGCTGGGGGCTGTCACGCGCTACCGTATGCCGTATACTGAAAAAACTGGACGGTCTTGGGTATATCTCTATCATGTCGTTTCCCGGCCGGCATGGAAGCGTGATCTACCTGCAGAACTACCTGTCCACCATGTTTGAGATTTCCGATGTTTTAATCGACAAGGAGGAAGTTGCCATGACCTTAAACATTCATCTGGAGCTTCCGGAAACTGCTGAAACCGAAGAGAGCCATTCCATCTCTGAGCATGAGGTCATTGTTTCGGATGCACTTTCCAGCGTTTCAAAATCGCACATTGAAACGATACTCCGCAAGATGGCTGACATCCTATCTACGCAAGGGATTTCCTGTTTTTCTTGCCCGCTCTCCCGCTATAAGTTATATCCCTTATCGGACGACTGCTGGGAAGAGTTGATTCCGCGTGCGCGAGGGAAATCCACAGCCCACTTTGGTCTGACCATCCTCTGCGGCACAAACACTTCAATCGCCACTTTTGAACTTACACTCACTCCCTTTGAGGAGCACGAAAATAGGAGGAACCTGAAATGAGAAAATTTGTTGAACCTGATGTTGCTGATAATCCCCTGTACCATGATACCTGGAAACTGCTGAAAAAATACCGGGATGTTGTGTGGAGCCTGGAGCTTTCTGTCCAGCATGTCCGCACCAAGTTTGAGATCGAGTATGGCACCTCCATCGAGGATTTTCTGGATTCAGTCTATCTGGCTGGCGCTGATTTGGCCGGAAGCGACATCGAGCACCATGCCAAATGCATTGAACGCAGCCACAAAATGCTCAAGCTGCTGGATTTCGCAGTCGAATTGCTGCGTACCAAGCACAAAAACGGTGAGGCATATTACTGGCTGCTGTACTACTCCTTCCTCTCGCCGCAGCAGCTCAAAAATGTTGAGGAAATCATCGAGACCCTACGACCGCATATTCGTGACATCAGTTTCAGAACCTACTACCGCAAACGCCGGGAAGCTATTGAAGCCCTCAGTTCCGTCCTTTGGGGCTATACCTCCAAGGACAGTTTAGACATGCTGGAGCAGTTCTTTCCAGAGACAAAATCACCTTCCGGACAATCGGGCAAATAATTGGCACAATTCGGGAACAAAATTGGCATGGTTCTGCTCTTTCAGTGTAAATACCGATGTGTTAAACTGAATATGCTCAAACTTGCACCCAAAACCGAACAGGACAGTAACGGCACCTTTCATCAGGGTGCTTTTTTGCTGCCCAGATGGCCGCCCGGCCATTTGAAAGCCCACATTTGTTTTGACAGGTGTGGGCTTTTCTGTTCCCTATTGAGCATCAAAAAATCATTCAGAATTGGAGGATCGCAAATTGAAGAAAACGAAAACCCCTCAAACTCCGCAGCTTCAGGAGCCGGATACCCAGTCCAAGCGCAGGCTTTCGCTGCCCAAAGTGGCTTACAGCGCCTTCCTGTGTGTGATGATGTCCATGATGTTCTGCCAGCCGGCTTATGCGGCAACAGATGTATGGACCAAGGCCAAAGAGATCATGCAGGATGTATACACCCAAATCCTCGCCATCTCCACTATCGCCGCCATCGTCACTGCTTCGGTAGCCTTGCTGCTCATGAACTTCTCCCGTTCCGGACGGACGGTGGATGAAAGCCGCGCCTGGCTCAAACGAATCTGTATCACCTGGGCTATCCTCAACGGCTTGGGCTTTATTATGGCGTATGTGACACCGCTCTTTAGTGGCGGACAATGGACAGGCTGATTGACCGTCTGACTGCTCGCCGGAAAGGAGGCTTGCATTTATGGGCATTTTAGACGGCATAGTGGAATGGATCGCAGAACAGGTAATGGCCGGTCTTGATCTGGTGACCACATCGGTTTTGGGTGCGCTGGGCTGTGATATGGCTGTATTTCTGCGTTATTTTCCCGCAGCAGAGACTATGTACTCTGTTTTTGTGGCTCTGGCAATCGGGATCATCCTGCTCAACTGGGTCTGGCAGTTATTCAAAAACTTCGGTCTTGGCGCAGGTGTGGAAGCAGAAGATCCGGTAAAGCTGAGTATCCGTTCCGTTATTTTTATCCTGCTGACGCTCTTTTCAGATGAGATCGTCAATATTGTTCTTACCATCGGCGGCACCCCCTACCACTGGATCATGGAGTCCGACCTTCCTGCATTAAGCTTTGCAGACTTCAATTCCGTGATGCTGGTCATCATCGGTGTGTGTGCCAATGGGGCTGTGGCGCTGATTACCTTGATTTTGGTTCTCATCCTGGCCTGGAACTACCTAAAACTTCTGTTCGAGGCAGCCGAACGGTATGTGCTGCTCGGTGTACTGGTCTACACGGCTCCTGTGGCTTTTTCCATGGGCGCCAGCCAGACCACAGCAAACATCTGGAAATCCTGGTGCCGGATGCTTGGCGGTCAAATTTTCCTATTGGTCATGAACGCCTGGTGCCTGCGCCTGTTCACAAGCATGGTGGGGTCCTTCCTTGCGAACCCGCTTTCGTTGTAAGGAGGTCTTATCCTTGAAGAAACTCAAAAAAATTTTGTTTGCGGCCTTTACAGTCGCAATTCTCTCCTGCCTGCTCTGCCAGCCGGCTTTTGCCGCTATCTCCGAAAGCGATGTGCAGGCTCAGGTAGACGCTGTGGGAAAAGAAGCCGTTTCCGGCAATGTGTTTATCTGGTTTCTCTGTGCTATCGGCTTTCTCAAAGTCGGCCAGAAAATCGATTCCTTCCTCTCCAGTCTTGGTGTCAATGTAGGACATACCGGCGGCAGCATGCTGGCTGAGGCTATGATTGCTGCCAGAGGCATCGGCGGCATCAAGAACTTTTCCAGTCACCACTTTGGCGGCGGGAGAAACAGCAGTTCCACCAATGTCAACACAAACGGTGGTAAAGGCAGCGGCGGCTTTGGAGCAGGGTTTGCCAGCGGCGGTCTTGCTGGAGTGGTGAGCCGAAAAGTCACAAACAGCGCCATCAAAACAGCCACCACAACTCCCGGCTCCAAGCCTTCCGGTCTTGGCAGTCTTTTAGGCGATGCTGCAGCCGGAGGGATCGGCGGCCATATGTACGCTTCTTCCGTCAGTAAGGGCGGCAATTTTGCCAACAACGTAATCGGCAGCGTAGCCACGGGCAGTATCAGCCAGATGGGTTCCATTTCCGGTGAAAAAGCCGCCGAAGCCCTGCACTCTTACATGGGATATGCGGCACTAGAATCCGGAGCTGAAAATGTTCCGACCTTCCAAAATATCGAAATCGGCGGCGGCCGCATCACCGGCACAGAATTGACTGCGGAACATCCCGAAGGCATCTCCTTTGGTATGTACCACGCAGACCAATATGTTGCCCCGGAAGGCCAGTACACCACCGTTCATGCCGTGGATGGCACAGCATGGTATAAGCAGTACGCTGTGGATGCTGTTGACAAATCGCCCTATATGGCTCCTGACGGTTCTATCGCCTTCAACGTGTCCATTGTCAAAAAGCTGCCTCCAGCCCCGAGGAGAAAGGACAAGATATAAATGCCAGAAGATCAAAAAAGCAGTTTTTCCGAAGCTGTGGAGACCGGCGCCTCCGCAGCGCATACCATCCGCGGCGCAATCAAAACCGGAAAAGCTATTTCCTCCGCTGCCAAAGGCGCTGCCGCAGGCGGTCCTTACGGTGCAGTTGCAGGCGCAGTGTGGGCAGGTCGGAAGCATATCGGAAAAATCATTGTGGCAGTCATTGCCCTGCTTATGCTGCCGGTATTATTTGTTCTCATGCTCCCCGGTCTTATTTTCGGCGGACTGACCAATGCCTTTTCGTCATCTGACCCCGAAATTCCGATTTTGAATAGCGAAACAGCGATTATTGAGAACGCCAACGAGATCACCTTTACCCTCAACGGCATCTTGGGCGAGGCACTGGATGATGTACTTGCCCGGATCGAAGCTGACTTTGCGGCATCGGGAGCCGACCATATGGAGGTCAAAAATGCCTATTCCGGCGGTCCCATTTATAACGCCAACCTGTTTATCTCTCAGTATTGTGCGGCCAAAGACAAGGATTTTGAAAGCATTTCTCTGAATGACCTTGCCGCCACCCTGCGGGAAAACAAACAGCATCTATATTCCTACACTAGCAAGCAAGAGATTCGTGAAAGCACCGTGACTGATCCGGAGACTGGGGAAGAAACAACGGTGTCCGAAACATGGATGGTCTATACCGTCCGTTACAACGGTGAGTCCTATTTTTCTGATGTTGTATTCCAGCTTACCGATGACCAAAAGGAGCTTGCATCTGATTACGCTTCCAACCTAAGCCTGTTCTTGGGCGATGGTCTGCTGCAAAATCTGGAAGCGTGGACCGGAAACAGCATCACCGCTCTGGGCGATGTTACTTTCACCGACGGGATCACACCTGTTGTTTACTACAATCAACTGGATGAACGCTATGCCGGTAAAGCATATGGTACGGACAATATTGGCGGTTATGGCTGCGGCCCTACCGCTATGGCAATCGTGGTGTCCTCTCTGACGGACGATATGGTTGACCCTGTGGAGATGGCCGAGTGGTCTTACAACAACGGCTACTGGTGTAAAAGCAGTGGTTCTTACCATGCGCTGATACCTGCCGCCGCTCAAGAATGGGGGCTTCCGGTTTCCGGCTGTACCACTGCGGAACCACAGCGCATCACAGACGCACTGGCTAATGGTAAACTGGTAGTAGCAATCATGTCTGAAGGCCACTTTACCTCTTCCGGTCACTTCATTGTCCTGCGTGGCGTAAAAGACGGCAAGATCATGGTGGCTGACCCTGCCAGTTACACACGGAGCGAACAGCTCTGGGATCTGTCCATTATCTTAAATGAGGCCAGCCGGCGCGCTGGAGCTGGCGGTCCGTTCTGGATTATCGGCTGATGTGCCCGCCCGGCTTCGGAAACGAGGTTAATCATGAATCATAAAATCGACCGAGATACCTACATAATACCACCGAATTTCATCGAGTCAGGCACCTTCTTCGGTGGTATGTTCAAAGCCCGCAATGTGATTGAAGCCGGCATCCTGGCATTTGCCATTGGTGTGCCGGTTTTTTCATTGCTCCCTCTTGGCCTGACTGCCCGTATCATCGCTTTGTGCCTGACCGCACTGCCAGCAGCATTGGTGGCGCTTATCGGAGTTTCCGGTGAGAGCCTTTCCTCTTTTCTGCTGATTTTCATAAAGTACCTGCGAAACCGCCGCATTGTAGGCGGTAACAGCGCAGAAGATGCGGTTCCTGCGACAGAGCATGGCGGCAAGCATATTAAAAAGAAGGCACACAAGCCCGATAAGGCTCCCAGGCGGTCACGGCGCTCCGGCAGAGAGGATTTCCCAGCGGAGTTTGATGAGGTTCGTAGCTACGAGATCCGCCAAAAACTCCGTCCTGTGAAAAAGCAGAAGCCTGCCAAGGAGAAGAAAGCCGCCAGGCAAAAAAAGAAGGTCTCCAAGGAGCGCAAAGTAAAACGCCCTATCCGCACTCAGGAGCCGAAGCCCGCCTGCCTTAACCCGGTAGCAGATTATCTGCCGATTTCCAAAATTGAAAACGGCATCATCTACACGAAAGACCACCGCTATGTCAAGGTCGTCGAGGTAGTACCCATCAATTTTATGCTGCGCAGCGCCCAGGAACAGCGGAACATCATCTATTCCTTTGTATCCTACTTGAAAATCAGCCCCATCAAGCTGCAAATCAAGGTACTGACACGCCGGGCAGAGATCAACCGCCATCTGAATACCGTTCGGAAGGAGATGGAACAGGAGACCAATGAACAGTGTCTGCTCATGCAGGAAGACTACCTCCAGTTCGTTCAGCAGATCGGTTCCCGTGAGGCAATTACCCGACGTTTCTTCCTGATTTTTGAATGTGAGCCGTGGAGCAACACCAAGCGCTCTGATGAAGAAGGCGAGGCAATCAATGCCCTGCAAAGTGCAGTCCATACTGCTACCAACTACCTCCGTCAGTGCGGTAACGAGGTCATCGTTCCGGAAAACTGGGATGAGTTTACGGTAGATGTCCTCTATAACCTGCTCTGCAGAAATGAAAGTGCTGTAAAGCCGCTCTCCATCCGGGCACAGGAGGTTGTGGCTGAGTACCTTGCCAAAGGGCGCGACAGTGAGATCGACCATATCCCCGCCACCGAATTCTGTGCGCCAAAAAGCATTGACTTCACGCATGGTCACCATATCTGCATTGACGGTCTGTATTATGCTTATTTGCTGGTGCCCTCTGATGGCTACAAAACGCAGGTTCCAGCCGGCTGGCTCAGTCTTATCGTCAATGCCGGTGATGGGATCGATATGGATATGTTCCTCTCCCGTCAGCCCAAAGAAACCATCATCCAGAAAGTCGGACAGCAGCTGCGTATCAACCGTTCCAAAATCAAGGACGCCAGCGACACCAACACCGACTTTGATGACATTGATGGCGCTATCCGAAGCGGGTACTTTCTCAAAGAGGGTCTTGCCAACAACGAGGACTTCTACTACTTGAATCTGCTGATTACCATTACTGCCTCCAACGAGGAAGACTTGGAATGGAAGGTCAGCGAAATGAAAAAGCTCCTGCTCTCACAGGACATGAACGCCTGCACCTGCCATTTTCGGGAGGAACAGGCGTTTTTATCTGCCCTGCCATTGGTGGCAATGGAAAAGAAACTGTATGAGCGGGGTAAGCGCAACCTGCTGACAGGCGGTGCGGCAAGCTGTTATCCCTTTACATCCTATGAGATGTGTGATGATAACGGTATCCTGCTGGGGGTCAACAAGTACAACAGTTCCCTTATTATCGTGGACATCTTCAATTCTGCGGTCTATAAGAACGCCAATATGTCGATCCTTGGCACGAGCGGAGCCGGCAAAACCTTTACCATGCAGTTGATGGCGCTGCGAATGAGGCGGAAAAATATCCCCATTTTCATTGTTGCGCCCCTAAAAGGCCATGAATTCCATCGCGCCTGCTCCAATGTGGGCGGCTCCTTTATCCAGATTTCACCGGCCAGTCCCCACTGCATCAATGTCATGGAGATTCGGCGGGTAGACCGCTCGGTGAATGAACTTCTGGACGGTCCAGGCATCCAGTTATCTGAACTTGCAGCAAAGATCCAGCAGCTCCACATATTTTTCAGTCTGCTGATCCCCGATATGTCTCACGAGGAACGACAGCTTTTGGACGAAGCCCTTGTTCGTACCTATAATACAAAAGGCATCACTCATGATAACGCCTCTTTGGAAGACCCTGCAAAGCCCGGCCAGTACCGTGAAATGCCAGTGCTTGGTGACCTGTACGAAATTTTGAAAACCTCCAAGGAAACGATGCGCATGGCCCACATCCTAAACCGTCTGGTAAACGGAAGCGCCAGCACCTTCAATAAGCAGACCAATGTTCGGCTCGACAACAAGTACACTGTTTTGGATATTTCCTCCCTCACCGGAGACCTGCTCACCGTAGGTATGTTTGTGGCGCTGGACTTTGTTTGGGACAGAGCCAAAGCCGACCGTACAGAAGAAAAAGCCATCTTCATCGATGAGTGCTGGCAGCTTCTATCCGGCGCCGGTGCTGCTGGTGTAAGATTGGCTGGCGATTTTCTTTTGGAAATTGCCAAAACCATACGCGGTTACGGCGGCGCCTCGATTTTTGCAAGCCAGGATCTTGCCGATTTCTTTGACCTTGACGGCGGCAGATTTGGTAAGGGCATCATCAACAACTCCAAGACCAAGATCATTCTGAATCTGGAGGACGACGAAGCCCAGCGGGTACAGGAAGCCCTGCACCTGTCCGATGCTGAAACAATGGAGATCACTCACTTTGAAAGAGGTCACGGTCTGATTTCTACCAATAACAACAATATTATGGTGGAGTTCAAAGCCAGCCCTCTGGAAAAGGATCTGATCACTACCGACCGCCGCGAGCTGCGTGAAATCGTAGAGCGAAAACGCCGTGAACAATCCACATCTGCCGAACAGCAGATATAACAATTTGAAAAGCGAGGTGATTCCCATGTGCAATTTTCCTTCCAGACGCCGCTATGCGTCTGCTTTGCGTCTGTATTACGCCTAAAAGCCAGTTTTGCCAGCCAGATCATCTTTTTAGCTTACACTGACTGGCTTTCCTTCCTATTTAATGCGTCTTGAATACGCCTATATTACGCCATTGGAGGTGATACCCATGAAGACCAGGGCTGAAATCTATGGAAATGAAGCTGCGGCTCTGCTGCGGATCGTCACGATGTATCCCGGTCTCAATATGCAGCAGCTTCTCTGCTTTCACCCTGGCAAAGAAGAAATCATCAAGACCCTGCTCTCCCATCTGCAAAAGCAGAGCCGTATTTTTCAAACTGATACAGGCGGTTACTTTCCGTCTGGTTGGGCAGCAAAATCAGACAACTCCCTGATACGGGCTGCCTGGGTACTCTTGGATTTTATCGGGCAGGTGGAATACCATGCTCCCGGTGATTTTCCGGTCAAGCTTATCTTCTTTGCAAACGGTGAACTATACGAAATCGTCTACGCAGCTTCTGGCCAGGAGGCCCTGATCAACCATGCGCTTCGGGATGACAGCAGCGGTGGACGCCGCATCATTTTGGTCGATAATCCGGAAGACATTCGCCGCATTGACTGCCCTGGCATTTCCGGTTTCTGCACTGTGGATGCAGCGGGCCAGGTGCATTACTTTAAGAAGACAGGAGGAACTTGATTGGAACGAAAAATTATCTCACACCGGATTGGAAGCATTCTTGATGATATATCCCGTTTGAGCAATGCGCTTTACGCGATGGATACCACGGATATTCAGCGCTATCCGGACAACTATGAAGTCTTATCCACTGATGCCGCCCTGCGGGCAGAGAAAATTGCCTGCAGGCTGCGGCATTTGATATATTCCAGCACCACCATCCGCAAAGGCGATTACCTGACATCCGCCGGTATTGTACACGGAATTGAGGTTGTCTATGAGGACGGTGTACTGGAGGTCACCCTGCCCGGTCTGCTCCCAAAACGCAAGCAGAGGCAAAACACTGAGTTTCTGCTCGACCCGTTCTACTTCTCATTGGAGCAATACGCCAAAGAGCATCCCATGCCCCACTTCAGCGATTGTGTGGTGTGCTTTACGCAGGTTTATGACCAGTGCCTTCCCACCCGGCGTATCCGTGACTACGACAATCTGGAAGAAAAGCAGCTTCTGGATGTCCTCTCCACCTTCGTCATGGCTGACGATACCGGCCTGCTCTGCGATGCCTACAACACCGCTGCGCTGGGCGAAAAGGACTGTACCAGAATCAGTGTCATGGAAAAAAAGCGGTTTCCCGCCTGGCTTGCTGAGCATGAAAACACCCTAAAATCCATCTCGGATTTTTGAGCATTTTCAGCCATTGCTTGTCCGACCTGCCGCAACACAGTATTTCGCCCCGGATTTCGGGGCTTTTTTCTGTCGTTACACCACGGATTTTTACCGAAGTTCCTTGCAGTCTCGGTAAAAGCCGCACACCACAAGGAGGTGATCACTTGGGAAATTCCCACAGCCAGACACGATGGCGTACAGGCTTCTCTCTCTGACTGCCATCTCCGGCGAGTTCCCCACAGACCAGCTTAACAGACTTCCCGGCAGCCCATATTATCTGGAGTCTGTTGTCACTGCACTGAAAAAAGACGGGCTGCTGCGTACCTATTACCGGGATAAACTGCGCGGCTACCGTCTGGGGCCGCGAGCCAAAGCCACTCTGCTGGAAAGCCGGCCGGACAGGTTTGCCAGCTACCTGACAGGAGATACCGACACTAACCGTTTGAAATGCGAAATTGACCGAAGACTCCGGCTACACCGCCTGGCAGAAACCTATGTGACCATGGATAATGCGGGTGTATGTGTGTATCGAGATGAAAAACCGGCAATTTTTGCGCCGGAGGGTTACGCTGGCGGCAGGATTGTCTATCCTGCTTTTTTCAGTTCCAGAGAAGTGAAAGAAATGGGGATCGACACCACGAAGATCCGCAGTTCCCGCTCCACTGGAATACTCCTTGCGCCCTCCGGCATCTTCGTGACCTACAACAGTAGCAGCGCCCTGATGAAGTGGCGCTACAAATCGGAAATGCGGGTCAAGGCATTGATTTGGAGCGTAATCTGCCAACAGCGCCTGTCCCCACAGTTTCGCCATGAGGATGTTCATGGACTGATTCTGGGCAACAGCATGGATCTGGCTTACCAGATTTTGACCAGCACCGGAGGACGCAAACATGATTTCTTCATGCTGGATGGCAGCTATGAGCATTTTCTTTATCTTACCAACGACCATCAGGGGGAGGTGATACTTGCACTGCTGTGCGACCCTGGGAAAACTGCGGAGCTGGATCGCATTCTACTCCAAGGTCTTACTGCGAGGCAGCCCGGACTGGCTATTGAGCATGACGGCATTTCACCGGATGGCTCACCAGTCCTATTTGGCTATTTCTGCGATCTGCCCCGTATCGCACGCTTTAACACCTCTCTCGAACTATCCGAGCGCCCGGGCACACTGATCTGCTTTGACTTCCAGGCAGAGGTACTTCACAGCTACTGCGGTTCCCGGATGCGCTTCCAGACCATTGATTTCACAAAATTCGAGGGGAGGTTATTCCCATAAACAAGAAAAAACTGATCGTGAGCCTGATTGCAGCGCCCTTTGCCATTCTTGCAATCCTATACGCAGGCGGCTTTCTGGCACAGCTTTTGGGTAACTATGCAACCTGGAAACAGGGCGGCGGTATTCCCGGCGATGGTACTTCACCGCTGGCCGCTTCGCCCGACTTCCTTCTCTGCCTTTCCTCTGTGCTCCGACCGCCTTATGGCGTGTATGGCATTTTGATCTGCATTGGCTTGTTAGCAGTGCTGCTCATCATGGTCATGCGCATGGGATATGGTGATGCCGGCGAGTATGATGAAGACCGCAATTTCTCCTACTCCGCCAAAGGCACTTATGGCACCTCCGGCTGGATGTCCCGCAAAGAGATGTCCGGCGTACTGGATCTGGTGCCCGATCTGCGCAAACACAAGGGTGTTGTACTGGGTATGCTGGATGGCAAAGCAGTCTGCATACCGGAAGATACCAGAATCAACAGTAATCTGGCAGTCTACGGCGCCAGTGGTTCCATGAAAACCCGTTCGTTTTGTATGAACCGTATCCTTCAGGCCACTGTCCGAGGCGAAAATGGCGCTGGAGAATCGTTGATCATCTGCGATCCCAAATCGGAATTGTACGAGAAGTCAAGCGAATTTCTCCGCAGCCGGGGCTATTGTGTCAAGGTATTCAACCTCGTTTCCCCTGAAAACTCAGATTCCTGGTGTTGCCTTGCCGAAGTTGAGGGGCAGGAACTAATGGCCCAGCTTTTTGTAGATGTCATCATCAAGAACACCACGAACAACGGCAAGAGCGACCATTTCTGGGATGCCTGCGAGATGAATCTGCTCAAGGCCTTGGTACTGTATGTGGATCAAGGCTATGCGGAAGAAAACCGCAACATTGGCGAAGTCTACCGGCTGCTGACTCTCAATGGGGAATCCCAACTTGACACATTGTTCGAGGCGCTTCCTTCCACGCACCCTGCCAAAGCACCCTACAGCCTGTTCAAGCAGGCCAGCGACACAGTGCGAAGCGGCGTGATTATCGGTCTGGGCAGCCGCCTGCAGGTATTCCAGTCTGAGCTGATCAAAAAAATTACCGCTAAGAATGAGATCGATCTGGAGCTTCCGGGTCAGCAGCCCTGTGCCTACTTCCTCGTTACCAGCGACCAGGACAGCACCTTTGATTTTCTGGCCTCGCTGTTTCTATCTTTCTGCTTCATCAAACTGGTGCGATATGCAGACCACAACTGCGAGGGCGGCAAACTGCCTGTGCCTGTCCATATCCTTGGGGAAGAACTGACAGCGTGCGGCACGATCCCCGACCTCTCCCGCCGGCTCAGCGTAATACGCTCCCGGAATATCTCCATGTCCTGTGTGTTCCAAAATCTCGCAGGATTGCAGAACCGATACCCGCAGAATTTGTGGCAGGAGATCATTGGAAACTGTGACGCGCAGTTGTTTTTAGGCTGTACAGACCAGCTTACTGCCGAATTTATTTCTGCCAGGACAGGGCTTGCCTCCGTAGCAGTATCCAGTAAGTCCAAACAGCTGGGCACCTGGCGTATCTCCAACTATACACCGGAGTTTCGTGAGACCTCTGGTGTTGGAAAACGCCCTGTACTTACTCCTGATGAAGTCCTGCGGCTCCCGCTGGATCAGGCGCTCATCATCATCCGTGGCAAGAAGGTTCTGCAGGTAGACAAAATGGATTACTCCAAACACCCGGAAGCCAAGTACCTGCGTTCCTGCAAAGCATCTGCCCATGTACCGGAATGGCGCCGCTTGGAAGAAGAAGCCGCCAAAACACCGCAGCCCGCGCCGAAACCGGCTCCTGCAGCAAAGAAGCCGGCAAAGCGCAAAGCCACCAAACCGGCATCCCCCACGGATAAATCACCCAAAGAGGCTCCGGCCCCCAAATCTGCCGGTACGCCGGAAGGCATTATCACCACAGACAAGGATTCCATCCTGTCTTAAACAAAACTATCAAATTCATAGGAGGTTTTAATCTATGGCAACCAAGAAAAAAGAACTTCTGGAACAGGAGGCTCCTGTTACCGAAACCGTTATGTCGGAAGGCGAAACTCTGCCGGCCGATACTGCTCAACCTGAATCCCTTCCTGCTGATACTGGCAATAGTCTGGATTTGAACGAACTGCTGGGGCAGATGGATCAGCCCCTGGAGGACACCTCTGCCGAAGATATGGCTGAAGATCCCCTTCCTGAACTCACCGAGGAGGAAATGTTCGGAGATACGCCTGCTGAAACAGACGATCAAAGCGCTGCTCCCACTGATATGCCGGAAGACTTTGATGTGCAGCCGCCTGATGTTTACGAAGATAACGCCGACGCTGTGCAGGAACCCCCTGCATCTCCCAAGCCCAAGCGTACCAGCCGAAAGAAGAAAGAAGCTGCTGCTCCTGAAGAAACTGTCACAGAGGAAGTCCCTGCCGAAACAACAGAGTCGGCGGATACAGCCGACTCTATTCTTGATACGGAGGAACCTGCTGTGGAGCCTGATGTTCCTGTCGTGGAAGAAGCTGCCGCTCCTGCCCCTACTCCTTCTCCTCCCCAGCGCCAGCCCCGCCCCCAGCGCGGCGAGGCCCCCGTCCTTACCATCCGCAGCCGGGATGATGTCGAGACTGCCGAAGACCGTGATGATGTAATCTGGCATGAGATCCATAATGCCTACCGCACCCGCAAGATCATCACCGGCAAGCTGGGCGGCATTGAACAGCTGGACAACCGCAAGACGGTGGCAGTTGTGGATTACAAGGGGTTCCGTGTCATTATCCCTATCAAGGAAATGATGATCAATCTGGGCCGCAGTCCTTCCGGTCAGGAATACGCCGACCTTATGCTGCGCCAAAATAAGATCCTTGGCAACATGCTCGGTGCTGACATTGACTTCATCGTGCGTGGTATCGACTCCAAGACCCGCAGCGTAGTTGCCAGCCGCAAGGAGGCCATGCTGCGCAAACGCCAGATTTTCTATCTGGATACGGATGCTGCCGGTATGTACCGTGTCTATGAGGGCCGCATCGTCCAGGCGCGTGTGATTGCAGTGGCTGAAAAGGTTGTGCGCGTGGAAGTTTTCGGCGTTGAAACCTCCATTCTTGCCCGTGACCTTGCCTGGGACTGGATCGGTGACGCCCATGAGCGTTTTTCCGTAGGCGACGAGGTGCTGGTCCGTATTCTCAGCGTGCGGCGCAACAGTCTGGAGGACTTGGGCATCAAGGCTGACATCAAGAGTATTTCCGAGAACACCGACAGGGACAACCTGCAGAAGTGCCGTATCCAGGGCAAGTATGCCGGCCGTGTCACAGATGTCCACAAGGGCGTTGTCTATGTGCGTCTCTCCAATGGTGTCAATGCGGTAGCCCATTCCTGCTATGACTACCGGATGCCCGGCAAAAAGGACGATGTATCTTTTGCCGTCACCCGTCTGGATATGGAGCGGGGTGTGGCCGTAGGTATTATCACTCGGATCATCCGTCAGAACCTGTAAGCAAAACAATGCCAGGGGAGCAGATAAACCACTGCTCCCCTGGCTAATTTTTGTCCACAGTTTTGTTTCATATTGCACTTACTCAAGCGCAAGCAATACCTCTCCGAGTTTCTTCCACTGCTCTACCACAAAATCAAAAGACAGTGTATCTTCTTCCGCAAAAACATAGTTACGTTGCATATTCTGATAGTCCTTACGAAGTGCTTCATTATCAGAAAACCCTCTGAGCAACTGAAAATCAGAAAACTTCTTTTCCGCCAGATCACTGCCTGTTCTTCGGGTCTCTTCCAGCCTTTTATATCCCAGCATCTCAAGGAATATCTGCTGATTTTGAATCATTTCCTGAATCTGCTTTAAGTCGAACATGACACTGACATCGTAAAGATGTTTTGCCACATCAAAATACATCTTACGCTCATAATAGAATTCAGCAGCAAAAATCTTGTCGGCAAAAATCCTCTCTAACCGAATCGTGTTAATCATAAAAGGGACAACATCATATTGTGACCGAAGAATATTTCGCTGTTCTTCGGTGGCATAGGTGTAAAGTATCGGTTCAATTTCAAGTGGTGTAAAAGGCTCGCTAACAGTAAAAGATGTACCTTCTACTTTGACATATCCAAACCGTTGGAGCGGATCATCCGTGTCAATGCCTACAAGTGGAGTGTAATCATAGACAGTTGTGATACTACCTTTCCGATCATCTTCGAGATCCTTTCTGGATGTGCGTGGCAAGGCCTGATATTTCTTTGTTGCCATCTCCAGCCGTTTCTTAGCCTGGCTGTTACTGCAATTATCGATGCACACCGTCAAGTCAATATCCTCTGAAAACCGGCGGATACTTTTCTGTGCTTTATACAGGGCTGTTCCACCTTTAAAATAGGCTGGTAATGTTACCTGTTTCCCTGCCAACTCCCTCAACAGTAGCGTAACATAATAGTCCTTCTCCAAAATATCAGCCCGAATGCTACTATCCTCATGGATTAAATTGATAATATTCAAAAAAGCAAATTTATCCTCGTGCAGTTTCATAACTACCCTCCAACAAAATGTCTATGGTCCGAAGCAAAGTTTTTTGCCCATAATATTTTCTGGCCATCAGAATCAACATCTCAGTTTTCAATGTAAATTCCTCAACAGTAGCTCTTACCACATCAATCGGCTTTGCAGTATCTACTGGCGCCATATCCAGTTCTCTGATTGCATCCAAAATTTGCAGATATCGAAAATTTCCAGAATTAACTACAATAGGCGGTTTCCGAATCTCAATCTGCATTCCTTCGGGAATTCGTTTTGTATGCAGGTTGGTTGCAATGCATCTCCTTTTTGGCATTTGAGAAACAAGACCAATACGATTTAATGCAGACAACCCTGTTTCATATCCAATTATCTCGTTTTCTTTCCGAAGTAACTGCTTACAAAAAAGTGTTTCTTTATCTGGAGTATAATATCCAAATGCTGTTTTTACTCTCCTGCAGTAAATTCCTTTGGTTAGGCGCATAATCTGCCCCTCTTTTTCAAGCCGAGCCATATTTACATTGACTGTCTTTTTTACCATCGCTGTATCAAGTAAAAGCCGTTCCGCCACATACTCTGCGACTTGTTCGGTTGTAATTGTTTGATCTGGCTCCAGAGCAGTCAGATACTGCATGATCAAATCCCGGTACTTTATCTTTTCCATACAGATCTCCTTTCCGTTGCACTTGTTATTATAATACTCATTTTTCCTTCGTTTTATGTATTCATAATAACACTTTTTCTTGTTGCAGTCAATGGGAGGAAGAAAAACAGATATACTCCAAGACCAGCTTCTCATTTTCAGTTAGTTTTGTCGCTGTTGCCCCCTTTAGCACATACTATCAGTATATGCGTCTCTTTCTAAACTTCCCAATACATAATTTTATCTTCTATATGCGTTTATTTTTCACGAAAATACAGTTATAATATATATAATCGAGGATTTAGGAGGCAATTTTATGCTGATTCAGTTTCGTGCAGAGAACTTTCTCTCTATCAAAGGCAGTGTCGTATTATCCCTGCTTGCCAGTAAGGATAAAGAGCATCCGAAGCATCTGATTGTGAATGGAAGCAAACGGTATTTGAAGTCTGCCGGAATTTACGGAGCCAACGCTTCCGGGAAGTCCAATGTCCTTCATGCATTCTGGTTCATGGTAAATTATGTGCTGACTTCGCATAACCAGCAGCTCCACAAAGCCATCGAACGTTCGCCTTTCAAGTTTGACCGTGAAACACCCGTCCGCCCCAGCAGCTTTGAGGTCATCTTCACCGCAAATGGCATCCGATACGCGTATGGCTTTTCGGTAACAGACAAAGTTGTTATTGAAGAATACCTATATTACTATCCCAATGGCAGGCAGGCGATCATTTTTGAGCGGCAAAACACAAACGATTTTCGTTTTACTGTTGATGTCGATGAACAAAGCATGCTCAAAAATCGTACTTCACCTAACAAGCTCTATCTGTCTGTTGCATCAAACTGGAGCTATTCCAAGGTAATTCCTGTTCTGGAGTGGTTTGCTTCCTGCCGGATCATCACGAAACATTCTGCTGCAGATGCTTATGAACTTGAAGCAGAACAGCTCAAAGACGATGGCTACCGGCATATGATCGCCTCTATGTTGCGTGGCGCAGATTTTGGTATACAGTCCCTTCAAATGCGTGATTTAGAACCCACCACTTCTCAGCAGGGCGATATTTTCACCAATATTGAGGCCATTCACACGGTACAAGACACAGAGGGAAATACTTCTTCCTACACACTGAATATGGCAGAGGAATCCGATGGCACCAACAGTTATTTCAAACTGATTGGTGTGGTAAAAAAGGTGCTGGATGAAGGAACACTCCTTATAGTAGACGAACTGGACGCTCATCTGCATCCCCTCCTGACAAAGCATCTGGTCTCGCTTTTTAACAGCGTGGAGTTCAATCCAAATGGAGGCCAGTTGATTTTCACATCACACAACACCAATCTTCTTGACTTGGATGTGCTGAGGAGAGATCAGATCTGGTTCACCGAAAAAGATGAACTGACCGCTGCTACCGATTTGTTTTCCCTCCAATCTTTTTCTATCCGCAAAGATACCAAAATTGAGAAGGGGTATTTGATCGGCCGTTATGGTGCGATTCCTTTTATTAAGGGTGGGCTGTAATTGGCACAAAATTGTCTCTACATTGGCACAGTCCTGCCCTTTCGCCGTAAATCCATATCTGTTATACTTGGTACAGTCAAAACTTTGCATAGCAGCCGCTCCGGTTTGGAGTGGCTGTTTTCAATTTCAGTAAAGGTGGTGGTTTCTATTCTCTTTCAAAAAGCCCGGAGGGTGCTGAACAACGAGCGGGGCGAGGCCAACTATTTCAGTACGGTGGTCTTTATCTTCATCGCTGTCCTGCTGCTGGCCTTCATTATTGACCTGTTCAGCATCATTTCCACCAAGCAGGAACTTGACCATGCCGCCGATCAGATGGTCAAACAGATCCAGCTTTCCGGCGGCGTCAACAGTGAGACCGATGAACTGTTTGAATTTTTGAGTTCTCAGATCGAGGGAGCCGAAAATATTTCCTACTCCATTGACGCTACCTATACATCACCCAGGCCATCCGGTATGACAAATGCCATCCAGTTGGGCACCCCCTTCTTCATTACTATCGAGGGAGATGCTAAACTGGGCGGGTTCTGGAATTTTGACCTGGTAAACATTACAGTGGTTGCCCGCGGCAGCGGCGTCAGTGAGCACTACTGGAAGTGAGGTGACCTATGAAACGCATATTCCTGCGACTGAAACAGCCGCTGCGAAACGAACGGGGCGAGATCACCTTTTTCGCCTGCTTTTTTGTGGTAGGCATCGTGATGCTGATTTCCTTCCTGCTCCTGTACGCTTCCATACGGATCACCTGTATCAACATCCGCAACGGCGCTAAAATGGAGTTAAATAACCTTAGCGGCACGATTTATGCAGATACCTACCGTTCCCAGCGTGAAACTAACTTTGAAGAGTACCTAAATACCCTTTACTCCAGCAGTGACTATACCGACATGCTGGAGGCTACAGTGGCAGGCGGCCTGGACTCCAAGATTCCGCTTTCAACGGAGGATTACAAGGTTTCCGACATCAGCCTGGAGTTCAATGTAGAAGATGGACGGGTTGAGTACATCTTTTACTGTGACGTGGAGTTTTATGTGCGGATGTTCGGCCACAGTTATCCGGCTATCACCCAACGGGTAGAGCTGACAGGCTACCACAACACAAAATTCTAACAATACTGTTGAAAGCCCAGCACATTCTACCGTATAGGCTTTATATAACAGCAAAAAAGGAGTGTATGTAAAATATGAAGAAGTTTTTCCAATCCAAAGGCTTTATTGTTTCCTCGCTGGCTCTCCTCTGCGTCACTATTCTGGGTGTCTGCTGGTTCGTAAGCCGCGACCGTACCGGAGATTTTAGACCGGATGAATCCCCACCCAGCAGCGTCACCGGCGATTGGTCAGATGGTGGCACACAGACAGATGGTGATAATGGAGCAGATGCTTATGCTCCCGGCCAGTCCACAGATGCCGAAGAAGAATATCCCAAAGTAACCTCCCAAACGGAGGATGAGGTTGTGATCGACTTCACCGATACTGAAAAGTTTGAAGAAACGCCTCCTCCGGTGCCGGAAGGTAAGACCGAAATCAAAGATCCTGGTCAGGAGCATACCGTCAATCCCGACCCGTCAGTTCCGGAGGTTACTGCCCCGCCCGCCGAGCAAGCGCCGCCCAGCAATGAGCCGGTTCCAGGCTCCAGCAACGGAAATGGAGCTGTATATGATCCGGTGTTTGGCTGGGTTGTTCCCGGCAATGTACAGCAGTCCACCGGTGACAGCGATGGAGATCTGAACAAACAGGTCGGCAATATGGGCTGATTTACTACAACTGAATATGGCACTACTTGGCCGTCACAGGATTGTGGCGGCCTTCTTATTTTCAAAAGGAATGGAGCGTGATGTATTTGAAACGACTTCTCGCCTTCCTATGCTGCTTTGCCTTTGTTTTCTGTCTATTCCCCTCCTCTGCCTTTGCAACGGGCGGAAACGGAAACATAGATGGCGGCGGTGGCAGCATGGGTCACGGCACAAGCAGCAACTTCTGGAATTCAGGCAATGATGGTGTCCGCATTACTGTTGTTGACGCATCCAGCGGAACTGCCGTATCTTCTCCACTGGACTTTTCAAACCGGACGCAGAAGACCAGTCTTCTCCACTTTGGCAAAGTCAACAAACTGCAATACCTGGGCGGCGCCGGCCTCTCCCTTCAGTCCGGCGTTGCCTATTCCTGCATCAGACCTGCACAATCTATGCCCACAATCGTCAGCAGCAAGGGGCAGAGCAACATCGAAGCCATCAAACGGTATTTCTGTTCTGAATATGCGTGCATGATGGTCGCTCAGGCAGCCGGAGTCGATTATGAGCGGATGATTGCCGGCGAGTACAAGCTGCTGATCGAGCCCATTGCCTATTTCACGCACAACGGCCAGTATTACTGTATGACAGCTACTGAAGCCGGCCTGTATGATCAGATGTCCGGCGGCAATCTGCGAAAAACCATGACCTCACTTACCCATAAAAATCTGCCGCTGTCAATGTTCCTGGAATTCAGCGACCTTGGCATCTCCGCCTGGACAGGCAGCACCACTGGAAAGCAGAACAATTCCGACATCATCAGCACCCTCGGCGTTGGTATTGTCTGGTTTGATGAAGCTCCGCCGGAAGGAGAAATTCAGGCCCCTGATGTAGAATACCGAGTAGATACGGATGTGATTACCGCCGTCACACTGCGGACAGATCAGGATCTGACGCCGGATAATCCGGCATCGGTTACCTTCCATATCCTCGGCACCACCTACCGAGTCAATGATATAGTGATCCCAGCCGGTGACAGTCAGGTAGTCTGGGTCAAATGGCATACCCCCTCCACCCCGCAGACCGTGACCATTACGGTATCTGTCAGCGGCGCCTATACCGCTCAGGATACCTTTGTTGCAAAGATCGTGGATCTGAATGAGCACATTCCGCCTGACCCTGTGGCAACCGACACCAATCCCGGCTACTCTGTGCCGCCCCTGCCCAATGAAACGCAGAAGCTCACTGCCAACTGGGGCGTCTGGAGCTGCTACTGGGTGCCTGTATGGGTATGGTGCGACCACGGTGAAGATGGCGGGCACTGGGTTGATGAAGGGTATTGGGAATACGAATATACGGGCTACTCCGCTTCCATCAGCGGCGAGATGTCTCTAATGCCAGACGATATTGTACCCACAGCATCCGGCAAGACAATGAAAAGCGGGTACGGCGTTAAAACCGAAGTGCGGGCAACGCTGTCCACAGATGCCCCGACCAGCCACATTACTTATCCCCAAACTGCTTTTTCCGTATTTCCTGAGTTCCAGTATCAGACCTATCTGCGGCTTCTGCAGCGTTCCGGCGGCCAAAGTGCAAAATTCATCTTCAAGCCCAACGAGTTTTCCACCTATGACCGGACAGTGCATTTCACACCGCTGTGGTTCCCCGATGCCACCGACTACACCATCTATACACAGGTGTGGGATACCTGGACTCCTGACGGCATGTTATCCATCAACCTAAATGACTATGTTTCAATCCAAGGGAGCCTTTATGATGACTGGTATACCAATCGAGAATAACCTCTGGACAGCTTACCTGCTTACCATATTTTTTGTGGTGGCCGGCTTTGCTGTCTACGATGTGCTTTACAGACGGGTGCCTGACCGGGCACTCGTCTTTTTTATCCCCTTAGCTGCCCTGGCGCCGGTCCTGCAGGGGTATTTCCTGTTAAATCACGGGCTCCCGCCGCTCTTCCTCTGGCCGGTCGCTACCCATGCCCTGGTAGGTGCCCTGCTCGGCTTTTGTATTCCATTGGCAGCTGCACTGGCAACAAACAGCACTGGTCTGGGCGGCGGGGATATCAAGTTCTGCGGGATATTAGGGCTGGTCTATGGTCCTTCCGGCATGGCGCTGGTCTTTCTGACTGCCGCTGTTACCGCAATGCCTGTGATCTTTCTTCTCAGGCGGCTTTATCGAACTGGGCAGCCCCTTGCTATCCCGTTCCTGCCATTTCTCGCCTGTGGCTGCTGTACAGCGACCCTGGCCCAACTATTTTTAAGATAGGAGACAACGCTTATGAAACTGAATAACCGATTCATCTTCGGGATCCTCTCTCTGCTGTTGGCGGCAGTTATCGCCTTTGTGGCACTTCCAACCATCGCCCGTCAGACCAATGGAAAAGAGGAAATCGTCCGTATCACCCAGCCGGTATTGAAAGGCGAGCAAATCTCGTCAGAAAATGCCGAGGTGGTTGAGGTAGGCGGCTATAACCTCCCCTCCAACATCGCCCATCAGCTCTCCGATGTAAATGGTCTTTACGCTACCGCCGACTTGGCTGTGGGTGACTATATCCTTACCAGCAAGATCAGCTCTGTACCGGTTTCGTCCGATGTGGCGCTCAACAGCATCCCTTCCGGTAAGGTTGCTATCTCGCTGACCGTCAAAACACTTGCTTCCGGCCTCTCTGACAAGCTTCAGCCCGGTGACATCATCCGTATTTACCACTTTCTTGATACGGCCGCCGAAGTACCGGAACTGCGTTTTGTCAAAGTATTGTCCGTCACCGACTCAGACGGCATCAATGTGGATAATGCCAAGGAGCCCACGGAGGATGAAGAAAAGCAGCAGTCAGCCACCATCACTGTGCTGGCAAGCCCTGAACAGGCGAAGATCATTACCGGTCTTGAAAATGACGGCGTAGCTCATGTGGCTCTTATCTCCCGCAACAATGACAAACTGGCAGATGAGCTGCTTGCCGAGCAGGATAAGACTCTGCAGGAAATCTACTTCCCCGAAACTTTGATTGAGGAAGAAGCTGCAGATGCGGAAAATTCTGATGTTGAAAGTGAACCCCAGGAAACGGAAACTGCAGAGTCTGCACAATCCACTAATGAAACTGCACCCTCGGCAGAATAATCAAATCAAGGAAGGAGGATCTTCGTTATGGGTAAAGTTATCACCGTCTGGGGAAGCCCCGGCAGCGGCAAATCCATGTTCTGCTGTATTCTGGCAAAAGCCCTGACCCGGGACAAGCGGAAAGCCATCATTATCAATGCCGATATGAATGTCCCTATGCTGCCGGTCTGGCTGCCGGAGCAGATCATCCAGACCAATACCTCTATCGGCCAGGTTTTGAGCAGTGTGGAGATTGATACATCTCTGGTTGCCAGTCATGTGACAGTGCTGAAAAACTATCCCTTCATTGGGATGATGGGCTATGCGGCAGGAGAAAACCCGCTGAGCTACCCGGAGGTCAAATATACCATGGTACTGCAGCTCATTCATGCTGCCGCCAAACTGGTAGATTTCGTCATTCTGGACTGCAGCACCAGCATGACCAATGTGTTCACTCCCGCCGCCATTGAAGCCGGCGATGTGGTCATCCGTATCCTCACCCCGGACCTAAAGGGCATCAACTACCTGAAAGCCCATCAGCCTCTGCTTGTGGACGAGCGCTTCCGGTTTTCTGAGCATATGACATTCGCCGGTCTGGCCCGTCCCTTCCACGCCTTGGATGAAATGGGCTATATCATTGGCGGGTTTGACGGCCTGCTTCCCTACAGTAAGGAGATCGACCGCTGTGCTACCGAAGGCGGTATGTTCAAGGCTATCACCTACTGTAACCCCAAATACACTGCTTCACTGAACAAGGTACTGGAAATTCTGGAGCAAATGGAACTGGCCGAGCAGTCAGAGGAGGATGTGGCGTATGAATGTGAGGAGGATGCCGATGAGTAATTTGAATGATATATTCTTCACACCGGCCGCCAATCAGGAGCTGACCTATGACCAGATACTGGAGGATGTACAGCGGTATTTTGCCGAAAACCATGCCTCCACCATTGCCGAAGCTGGGGAAGGCAATGCAGAGCGTGCCACAAGCCTGCTGAAAGAACTGATGGAACACTACATTGTCAAACGCAAATATGCCCTTGACGGGCTCTCTACAAAAGAACTGTGTTCCAAGCTCTATGAAGACATGGCCGGCTACTCCTTTTTGAAGAAATGGATCTATAAGCCCGGTGTTGAGGAGGTCAACATCAACGCCTACAACGACATTGAAGTGATCGAATCCAGTGGGCGCAGTATCAAGATCCCTGATAAATTCAGTTCGCCCCAGCACGCCATCGATGTGATCCGCCGAATGCTCAACGCCTGCGGCATGGTCATTGATGATACTATGCCCAGCATTGTGGGATTTCTGGACAAGAACATCCGTATTTCGGTGGACAAAACTCCCATTGTGGATGCAGATGTAGGCGTCAATGCCTCCATCCGTATTGTCAATCAGCAGACCGTCAGTGAAGAAAAACTGCTGAACTCCGGCAGTGCCACCGCTGAAATGCTTCACTTTCTGACTGCCTGTATTCGATATGGGGTGTCTGTCTGCATTGCCGGCTCCACCGGCTCCGGCAAGACCACGATCATGGCCTGGCTGCTGTCCAATGTGCCCAATAACCGGCGCCTTATTACCATTGAAGAAGGCAGCCGCGAATTTGATCTGGTCAAGCGGGATGCGCAGGGCAATATCCTTAATTCCGTAGTACATCTGCTGACCCGCCCCAGCGAGAACCCTGCGTTGAACATCAATCAGGATTTTCTTCTGGAGCGGGTGCTGCGTAAGCATCCGGATGTCATCGGCGTGGGTGAAATGCGGTCAGCAGCAGAAAGCTTGTCCGCAGCCGAAAGTTCCCGCACCGGCCATACCGTATGTACCACCATCCACTCCAATTCCTGCAACAGTACTTACCGCAGGATGATGACCCTTGCCAAACGCAAGTACAACATGGATGACTCCATCCTCATGCAGATCATGGTAGAGGCGTATCCCATCATCGTCTTTACCAAGCAGCTGGAGGACCGTTCCCGTAAGATCATGGAGATCATCGAGGGCGAGGACTACCAGGACGGGCGGCTGATCGCCCATTCCCTATACAAATATGAAGTGGAGGACAATGTAACTGATGACCGTGGTGAAACCCGTGTGGTAGGGCACCATAAAAAAATTGGCTTGATCTCCGATTCCTTGAAGAAAAGGCTGCTGGACAATGGCATTTCCAACAAGGAATTGGAAGAATTCATGCAGCCGCCAAAGGAGGTGGGTTAATTGCAATGGATCTATCTTATCTGTTTTATCCTGCTCAGTGCTGGGCTTTTGGCTCTGTTTGGTGTGAAGCCGGGTGATTTTATCGACGCCCTCTTCCGCTCCCAGCGAAAATCCGCCACCTTGTCGGATGAACTGAATGTTCTTCTGGGCACACCAGCCAAGGGCTTTTTTAATCAGGATTACGAACTGAAACAGATCTTGAAGGGTACCGGACGGGCGGACCGCTATGAGGCAATAAAACGACTGTCCCTGATTCTGTTCGCTGTGGGGGCTGTGCTGGCTCTTTTGATTGGGAATGTGTACATGGTGCCCATTCTGGGTATCGGTTTTTCTCTTATACCGATCTGGTATCTGCGCAGCACTGCCGCCAGCTATAAAAAGCACCTGAATGAAGAACTGGAAACCGCTATTTCCATCATCACGACTTCCTACCTGCGCACCGAGGATCTGATCCGTTCTGTCAAGGAAAACCTGCCCTATATCAATGAGCCGGTAAAAGCCAACTTTGAAGCCTTCGTTTATGAAGCGGAATTGATCAACGCCAACATCACCAGTGCTATCAACAGCCTGAAGATGAAGATTCCCAACCGGGTCTTCCATGAATGGTGCGGCACCCTCATCCAGTGCCAGTCCGACCGCAGTATGAAGAATACCCTTCCTACCATCAACCAGAAATTCTCCGATGTGCGTGTGGTGCAGTCGGAACTTGAGGCAATGATGCAAGGGCCGCGGCGTGAAGCCATCACCATGATATTTCTGGTTATCGCCAATGTGCCGCTGCTCTATTTCTTGAATGAGGATTGGTTCCACACCCTTATCTTCACCACACCGGGCAAAATTGCACTGGCGATCTGCGCAGCCATCATCCTATTTGCGCTGACCCAGATCATGAAACTGAGCAAGCCCATCGAATATGGAGGTGATAGCGTATGACTTTTCTGGCGCTCATCGCCATCATCTTCTTCAGTTTTGCTGTCTACAACCTGACCTGCGCCTTTGTGGACATCCCGACCAAGAAGACCTCACAAATGATGATGCTCTCCCGCAAACAGCAGGGCACCAAAAACGAAAAGCTGCTTGATGTCTATGTGACAAAAATCGCCGGTTGGATCGCCCCTTATTTGCGGCTGGACCGGCTCAAGCGCAATAAGGTACAACGCGCTCTGGACATTGCAGGTCTGCAGCTTACCCCGGAGGTCTATACAGCCAGAGCCTGGGTAACTGCAGGGGCAGTTGGCCTGTGTGCCATCCCCATGGCACTTCTTATTCCGCTGCTGGTGCCTATTTTGATCGGTCTTGCAGTGGCGCTGTGGTTTTCAACCTACTATGCAGCCTTTGATTTTGTTAAAAAACGCCGCAAACTGATTGAGGGCGAGATTCCCCGATTTGCTTTGACCGTCGGCCAGAGCCTTGAAAATGACAGGGATGTACTTAAAATTCTGACTTCCTACCGCCGTGTGGCTGGGAAAGACTTCGGCGCCGAGCTGGATCAGACCATTGCTGATATGAAGACCGGCAACTATGAAAATGCCCTCATTCGATTTGAAACCCGCATTGGCAGCCCCATGCTGTCCGATGTGATCCGTGGCCTGATTGGTGTCCTGCGCGGTGATGACCAGCGGATGTACTTCAAAATGATTACCTTCGATATGCGCCAGATCGAGCAGAACAATCTGAAAAAGGAAGCTGCCAAACGTCCCAAAAAGATCCAGCGTTACTCTATGATGATGCTGATTTGCATTATGATCATCTATCTGGTGGTGCTCTGTACCGAGGTTATGAGTTCGCTCGGGGCATTCTTTGGCTAATCGGCATCCGCCACGGTACTTCCGGGCGTTTTCATACCTGCTCCTCATATGGAAGACAGATACACAGGGAGGTGAGCGTTTGTACCCAAGCGATTTTCCATAGCGACAGGCACACCATTCTTTTTCATCTGGACTGAGCCGGACTGTTTCATCAGCCCGGCTCCATTTTTTACAGGAGAATGCCTATGCCCAAAAAGAAATTTTATCCGCCGAATGATACCGGCACCAAAAAACGACGCTTTCGTTGCTTGCTGTTCCAACGGCCTAAAGCATATCCGAACCGGCCCCGTTCCAACAAAAACAATCTGATCAAGCCTATCCGCCGCGCTTAACAGACGGTGGACTTGATATACCATCCACTCAATCATCAAACATATAACAGGAGGTTACCCATGAGAAAATTCACGACCCATATCTATACCAAAGCCAACTATCTGCTCAACCGCGGCCGTATGGCATTGTCCAATCAGCGCGGCGATTTTTACATTTCGGACGCCGTCAAAATCATTATCGCCGTAGTTTTGGGTGCGCTGCTCCTGGCGGCTCTGACCCTCATCTTCAATGATACGGTCATCCCCCGCATCACCCAGGAGATTGAAAGTCTGTTCTCCTAAGCACCAAATCAGGGGCCAGTTTGCAGAACTTCTGCAGCTGGCTCCTTTTTTTATTTTTAGAAATGCAAATGTACTGTAACGGAGGTGAAAGCATGAATCAAAAACCGTGTCAGTTCTATTCCTTTCTGCAGGCAGTCCGGGGTAACTGGCGTAACGCCCTGTTCATCCGCTGCAGCGGTTCACTTTGTCCAATGATCCGGCAGGCATCTTGTGAGGGATTCCTGATGGCAGCAGACGCAGGCTGTCAGCCGATCTTTCTGTCCGTCCAGACAGTGCGGAAGCTGAGTGGAGAAGCAGTGGACCCCGAAGAATGCTCTGCAATTCTGGAGTGCCGCTCGTTTCGGACTGCTTATACCAAGTTTCTGGAATGGCATACCTCTTCGGACCATGTATGTCCGTTTTTACAGCTATGCCCAGACCGGGATACCTACTTCGGATGATTCTGCCTGTTAAGACGCAATGCCGCCGTCATCGGCGCGTAATGGAGGTGATTTTATTGAAACAAAAGCAAATCAAATGTCCTTATTGTCATGCTCACGCTTCTCTTCGGCCTGCAAGCCTTGTGTATGGATCTACTCCACAGACCAGAGGAAAATTCCTGTATGTCTGCGACAGATGGCCGGCCTGCAATGCCTATGTCAGTGCTCATGAGCGCACATTGCTCCCCATGGGGACACTGGCGAATGGCGATCTGCGCCACAAACGCATTCTAGCCCATCGTGCCCTAAAAAAACTGCAGCAGGACTGCCATATGGAAAAATGGGAAGTCTATATCTGGCTGCAAGCCAAGCTGGGACTGGATGCACACCAGACCCACATCGGCCAGTTTTCCGAATATATGTGCGAGCAAGTCATTTCCCTCTGTCAGCAGGCTCCGGCGTACACATCCGGGCGTGCTGCCTGAACGGAGGTGAAGCCGGATGAAGCAAAACTTTAAGCTTACCAAAGACCAGCAGACACTGGTAGAAAAAAACCTGTCCATCGTTCACTGGGTCATTGTCAACAACATTCATGTGAATCCCGGCATCTGTGGTCTGGAGTATGGAGATCTGTTTCAGGAAGGGTGCCTGTGGCTCTGCAAGGCCGCCTTTACCTACCATGCCGGACAGGCACAGTTTTCAACCTACGCCAAAAAGGTTGTGAAAAACGGAATCCTCTCCTACTGCCGCAAAATCTGTAGCCAGGGACGGCACATCAGCCGGCTGATCATCGGAGAACAGGGCGAACTGGCTGCAGATGGAGAACAGATAGACCAGCCAGACGACCATTTTGACTCCCATCTTTCTCGTCTGGAGACCCTTGATCTGCTGGAAGCCAGCAAACAGAACTATCAGGGCGTTGCCAGACTTGGCATCGAAGCGCTGGCGCTGAAGGTCCAGGGAATGCGCATTACAGACATCGCCGCCCTCTATCAAGTCCCTCCTTCCCATGTGGGTGCCTGGATTTCCCGTTCTCTGGAAAAACTTCGCAATGACCCTGACTTTTTGACCTGCCTGCTTTGATTTGTTGAAAATCAGCATCAATATCAGTAAGGGATATGTATAAAAAGGAGGTATCGAAATATGGCAATCAAAACCCTATACACTGCGGTCGGCCGGTTTGAGAGAAGGACAAACGGCTGCAACCGCAGTTGTCCAATCATCCTGTTAGGCGGTCAAGAGTACATGGTCGATATGCAGGAAATGGTGATTTGGAGCATGCTCAACTGGAGAATCCTGCGCTGGGATGACATCGCACAAGAATACGAAAAGCTATCCACCGCATCCGGTTACTGTACCGAGCGGTCTTGGGAAGACTGTACAAACCGCCTGCTGACCCGTGGCCTTCTGGTATCCGGCAGTGGTGAAACAGAATACGATGCTCTGTATGACCTGCTTGGCTCGCTCAGCATTATCCCAACCAGCGGACCGTTCTTCCTCCGGCTCGCCTCTTTTGTCAAGCTGACGCTGCTGGCACATGTTCCGGTATCCGCCGCGCGGAAACTGTTCCAGAAAGAGAAACGCACCAAATACGAAGCTCTGGTCATGCGCCTTGCCGGACAAGCCCTGCTCTCCACTGCTGAGATCATCAAGTGCATAGATAAAAATATTTCCCGTCTCCCCAATGAATGTGCGCTTTTGGATTCCCTCTACGGCGATGAAACGACCACCAGTGACAACATTGCCAGCATGGTCAAAATCAGCCAGAGCAGCAAGCCGGTGACATTAGCCGTTGCCAATCTTTATCTGCGGCAGCAGATTATCTTTGAGAGGGTATGAGCATGATGGAACAATGGACTCTTTTTCCCACTGTATTGCAGAGAAAGTTTCTGCTCACTCTGCTGGCCGGAATCGCCAGTGCGGGAATCAGCGTCATCATCTGCGTGGCGACTAAAGATCATATCCTGCTGGCATTGGGAATTATCGTACTCTGCGCCTGTCTTATATCCTGTAGAGGAATCTGGGTGACTGCGGCACATAAGAACTACGAAGTAGTGGAAGGCATCTGCGCCGGTATCAGTACACCTATGCTCCGCCGCTACCGCAAAGTACATCTGATAGACAGCCATGGCGTAGAGATCACACTGCTTCTCAGTAAATCGGCCCGGCTTAAAATAGGCGAACCCTACCGATTTTACTTTCAGAAAGGGGCACGACCTACCGTTGGAAATGACTATCTGGATGCCGCACTTTCAACGAACAGCTTTTTGGGCTATGAAGCAATCAGCGAGCCGTAGAAAGCGGAACTGAAAGATATGACTGACATCCCCCTAATGTTTTTTGAGGGAACAGAAATCTATTTATATTGCAATCATTTTACAAAAAGGATTCAACTCCTTGACAAAGTGATGTATAATGTACTTTATGTAAATTAGCATCAAGGAGTTTTAGAGATATGAAAAAACTAATAGAAGTATCATTAAAATCTATCATTTTCTTTATTGGATGGGCAATTTTCGTATCAGTTATACCGATTCCTGATATTGACAATACAGCGTTGTGGAGGTTTTTTGCAGAACTAATACCGTTTTTGGCGATTGTTATTATGACCGTCATTTTTTGGTTTGTAGATCGTAAAAAAACCAAGTTACATCTCACACAGCGCCCCGTCTATAGCAGTGTATTAGGAGGGACAGTTGGACTAAGTTGGTTAGGTATATCTGTCGGTATTTTGCTTTTTACCGGGTCTGCACGGATAGAAGGTACTAATCATATTTCTATGCTCTGGCTCTGGATACTATCAGCCTTTATCAACACAATTATGCAGGAAATGTTGGTTCGTGGTTATCTATATCAGATGATAAAGAGAAACTACAATGTAGTTGCGGCAACTGTTGTGTCTACCATGCTGTTTACTTTTGCACATGGAGGTGCTTTTGAAGCAGGAACTCTCCCTGTTTTGAATGTTTTGACAATGAGTTTGTTTATGACAGCAGTTTTGGAATATACAAATTCTTTAATTGCCCCTATAATCGTTCATTTTCTCTGGAATAGTGTAGGAGCGATTATTTTGGGAGGAGTATCACTTGCAGAGGACTATCCACATTTGTTTAATATGACATTCGGTGGCAATCAACTGCTATCTGGTGGAATTTATAAAATTGAAGGCAGTGTTGTAGTATTTGTTTTGAATGTGATTATGATAATTGGATTTATTATGGCAAAGAAAAAGAAGAATATTGCATAAGAAGTCACAAACCAACAATCATGAAGTTGTTTTGAAATGCTCCTTTTATGATGACAGTTTATTTTCACTGTCTCCCATAAAGGGAGCATTTCATTTTCCTTATATTTTGCAGAATACATTCCTTCCGTCCCTATTTATTAGGTAGATAAAAGAAAGGAGGGTTTCCCATGTATAAGCCCCACACCATTGAACAATACAAAGTCTATCGCTTTCTGGAAGAAAACTTTGCGCTGGAGCATTTCCTGCTCGCTCCTTTGTCACGCTTCGGACTGATGCTGGAGGACAAAACCGATGAGAAAATCGCGTTTGCCTTTCTCAATAACTGTGTGCAGGAAATACCCGTACCAGCTCCAGCCGATCCGGAAACGGTAACCGCTTTTCTAAAACAATTCCGCAGCCTTACGCCCCACCCAGTCATCCATGACTTTGAAGCGCTGACCCGCTGGTGGCTGGACAATCCCAACCCGCTTACCTACCAGCAGGCGCTTGGTATGTCCGATGATCTCTACCGCCATTTTCTGTCTCATCCTTTGATCAGTGAAGATGAGGCCCTTCGGCTGGCACGCAAAGGACTCGTTACCGAATCGGAATATAATGACCTGCAGCTATGGTATTTCAACGGCCATACAATGTCCTGCTGGTTTGGTCCTCTGGGAGTAGATGGCACCGGCAGCCTATACGGTCTGACCTTTGACTATCAAACGGCATCCCCAACAAAGACTCAATTCTACCTTTTGGATGACTACTACCGTGTTATGAACCATCTTACAGAGTAAGACCTTTTCAACTACTACATATCGTGCTTGTCACTGGCAATAAATCTATATATAGTGTTTTATATCTTGACAGACACAAGATCCAGTGCTATACTGAACTTGTAATTGATTTTTGTGCGTATCCCATTTGGGAATACAGGTCTTTTTGATCTGTACCGTAGGCCAAAAGCCTGCATTGCACACGCTGTTAAGTTTGTATGCAAGTGTCAGTGATTTTTTGCGCCCTTTTAGGGCCGAAAAACTGCTGGCACTTTTTTATATAGATAATAATGCCAATGGCAGAAAGGAGTGTTATGGCACAGATTTTTGTGTTCGGGCGCGTCATGAACGACCTCGTACCCAAAGAAAGCCAGTCCAAACAAAGCTATGTATGCTTTGATCTGATGGAACGCACCAAAAACTGGACGCAGTTCTATCAGGTATGGGCCTGGGATGCAGATGTCACCCGGCTCATGCAATTCAAGGTCAAAAAAGGCAGTATGATCTGGCTTGCCGGCTCACAGCGGCTGGTAGATGTTCGCATGAAGGACGGTAAATTGGAAAAGAAACTGAAGGTCAGTCTAAATGACTTTGGTTTCCTCCCCAAACAGCCCGCCACAGCGAACAGACAGGAGAATGACCCGGACATTACTGCGGAACCCGCACCGCCTCCCACAGAGGTATTGGACGGTGACCGTGAATCCCTGCCGGAGTAGTTTACTTCGGCGCCCAAGAGGGACCGTATCAAGTTTTTCAGAATGAAACTGAAAGCTTGGTGCGGTCCCTCTTTTTTTGTTTTCCAACAAATTCAGAAAAAGGATGGTATCAAACATGAATAATGACAGAGGACTTTTGAGTGGCAGCATCACGATCCTGATTGGTGCGGTCATCGCAATTATGGCTCTGGTACGCGGGCCCTGGCAAGTCTGGCTGCTTCTGGGCGTTTTCACTCTCTGGGGACTGTGGGTAGTTTTGATCCTGCTTCTCCCCTATATGCAGCAGGCTAAACGGCATCGCCAGCGTCAGCAGCGCACCAGACAACTCCATGCAGAAGGCATCCAAACAAGAAATTTTGAAATTCCTGACCTGGGCAGCACCAGCTCCGATGACCTGCTGGTTCGCCACACCAACCATCGTATTCTGGCATATCTGCGCTCCGCTTATCCGCAAGCCACCTTCGAGTGGTGTGAAAAGCAGCCGGAGCAGCTGATCCGCAATGGCGGTACCGGCCGCATCCGTGTTTTTGGCATTGACGAGTTTGATCACGCTGATGTGACACTGGATCAGAACGCCAATATCAAATGCGATATGGTCAAGATCGTTCCGCTATCCAAGGTCGGCGGAGAAACCGGTGAGGATGATACAACACCTCCGAACAGGCAGCCCGTTGATCCCCGTATCTGGTATGAAACACAGGGACGCTCTGTACTGGAAACACTGATCTCCGACCTTAATTCCCGTGGGCACAGCAAACTGACGCTTCGGGAAGACGGTGATATCTGCATTGAGCAGGGCGAAGATGCTGTTTCTCAGGAGCATCTGAACAACTTTCCCCAGAAGGTCTACTGGCCCCGTCTGGCAGAGGTACTGGAAAGCAATGGTCTGGCCGCAGAAGTCACTGCCCAGGGCATTCAGGTGTCCTGGTAATGCTTCTGACGCCAAGGAGCGAAGAGAAAGGAGTGAACTTGACGAATGAAATCAGGACTTACCATCGTGGAAATGGCACAGCAGATTGAACGCCAATCCAAACTCAAGCAAGACTATTTGCTTGATACCAGACGGCTTCAAGTAGAACCTTTTGGTTCTCAACTTTATCTCCATACCTTTGATGACCACGATGACCCACTGGTAGAGCCATTGGAGATTAACCAGATCGCCCATCGGCAGATCGGCACACATCTGAAGATTCCGGCTGCTTACTATGACCGTATGCTTTCCGATTATCCAGAACTGCTGGCGGAGAATGTGAATTCCTGGTTCCAGCGGGAACCGACCCAGCGTATGGTCCGCACTCTGGATGGCACTGTACGGGCGTTTTTGAGCAACCGCTATCGCCGCATTGACAATCTGGACATTGCAGAAATCGTCCTCCCTGTCATTCAGCAAATGGAGGACGCCTATTTTGAAAGCTGCCAGATCACGGACAGCCGTATGTACATCAAGGTAGTCAACAAGCGGCTTGAAGCCGAAGTTGTACCCGGTGACATCGTACAGTCCGGCGTTATCATCAGCAATAGCGAAGTTGGACTGGGTTCCGTCAACATCCAGCCTTTGGTCTATCGGCTGGTATGCAGTAACGGCATGGTCGTCAACGATGCCCAGACTCGCCGCACTCACATCGGCCGGGTCAATGAGGCAGATGAAAACTTTCAACTGTTCTCACAGGAGACATTGGCCGCTGATGACCACGCATTTGCCATGAAGATCAAAGATACCGTGATGGCCGCCGTGGATGAAACGCGGTTTACACGGGTAGTTGGCATGATGCGTGAAGCCACAACCGTTCAGATGAATACCACTGATATTCCCGGCGTTGTCCGTCTGGCAAGCAAGGATTTCAATATCACCGAGGAAGAAAGCACCGGCGTTCTGCAGCGTCTGATTGAAGGCAAGGATCTGACCCTCTATGGGCTATCCAATGCCGTAACACGCTTTAGTCAGGATGTGGACAGCTATGACCGCGCCACTGCCCTGGAGGGGATCGGATACAATATCCTGTCCATGCCCCGACAGCAGTGGAACCGTATCAATCAGATGGCCGCCTGACCATCTGCAACCATCACAGTTTTTAAGGAGGAACCACTATGTATAATCAGAACAGCGATTTGATGAAACAGGAAAAATTCATGCTCCCCACTATGATCGAAGGCGATTTCAGCGCCGAGGAACTGGCTGAGGACGCCGATGGTCTGCAGATGAGTTTTCAGCGTGTCAAGATTCCCGCCGGCGGCACACTCCAGTTTGAGATGCCGTCCGATGATCCGGACAATCCCGACTATGAAAAGAATCTGGTAGGCGTTATTCTGCATAACCACGCCACCTGCGCCTACTGGCCGGCTGGCAGCGAATATGACGACGATACCACGCCGCTTTGTTCTTCTGTGGATGGCAAGGTTGGCATCGGCACTCCCGGAGGCGCCTGTGCTGCCTGCGTGATGAACCGCTTTGGTTCTGCACCTGATGGCAGCAAGGGAAAAGCCTGTAAAAATATGCGTGTGCTCTACCTGCTTCGCAGTGGTGAATACATGCCTCTGCAGGTAAATCTGCCTCCTACCAGCATCAAGCCCTTCAAGGAATTTCTGAACCGGGCCTTCATGCTCCGCCGCCGCGCCACTTACGGCAGTATCGTGCAGATTGGTCTCAAGCGTGAGAACAACGGCACCAATGACTACAGTGTTGCTACCTTCAAACTGCTGCAGGATTTCCAGGGCGAGGAGCTGGCTCAGATCCGGGCTTACGCCAACAGTTTTAAGGAGCAGATCAAACTCCTGCTCCAGCAGCGTGCCGAAATCACTGAGGAGCAGCGCGACACCGGCTGCGATTATGTAATCGAGCCTGGCGCCATGACCAACGAGCCGGCAGATGGTCACTATACTGTCAGCCAGATCAATGGTGACTGCGAACAGCTGCCTGCATAAGTATCTTGATGTGGTTTGTGCCACATGACACATAAACAAAGGGATGCCTTCGGTCTAACACACCGGAGGTATCCCTCTTTTTTTATTTAAGGAGGAAACCACTATGTTATGTGAAGTACCATTAAACAAAGAACAGCAGGCATTTGCCGCCGATCATCATGGTCTAGTCTACAAGTTTTTAAATGAAAACCGTCTGCCGGAAGATGAGTTTTACGATGTGATCATTTTTGGCTATCTCCGAGCAGTGTATCGCTATTTCAACGAGCCCAAGCTTCAGAAATACTCCTTCGCCACAATCAGCTGGAAATCAATGCAGGGGGCTTTATCTAATTACAATCGATACCAAACTCGCCGCAAACGCAATATGGAGGTTCTCAGTATTCATGTCGGGTTATATCCCGATGGTGCGCCTTTAGAAGATACCATTCCTGCCCATGACCCAATCATGCAGCAGTTGGAAATGGATCTTCTTCTCCACGAGCTGGCCGGCAGAGTCTCTAAGCAGCAAATGGATATTGTGCATCTGAAACAGGGCGGCTATGGCATCCGTGAGATTGCCCGCACCCAGAAGGTTCCTATGCGGCGCATTAAAGAGTTGCTGGCTGAAGTCCATGATGTGCTGCTGGATATTTGCTATGGATGAACCCATTACAGATAAGAAATACCCTTACATCCACATTTTCAAAAAGATTGGAGGTCAAACCGAATGAAGAAAGAAAAGAAACAGATCGTTTTGAATGGTTCTCTGCTGCGTCCACTGTCTGTTGGACGGGGTGCGATTCTGCACGCCGGAGGAAACATCTACCATACTTCGCGTGTGGTGGCGATTCTGGAGGAGTCGGAGGATTGCGTCCGTTTTGAAACGCAGAACTCCCACTACCATCTCTCCATGTCCCCTTTTCCGCTGGCGGCTGTCAGTCCGCTCCCTGTGAGATTGGCCGCATGTGCGTGAAGGGGCTGTAAATGGATTGGAACAGCCGGCTCACGCTGACTATTCCACAAGTTCTGGCCGTGGCGGATACCATTCCGTCACGGCTCTTTTTATGGAGGAACAAAATGAACGAAGAAATCATGAATGAGATCCAACCAGTCCGCCCCAAAGACCAGTTTACCTTTTCCTGCCGTCAATGCGGGGCGTGCTGCCGCAATATCGAAGGCTGTGTCATGGTGGAGAGTCTGGACGCCTACTGTCTGGCCCGCTACCTCCGGGCAAAGGGTGAGCCCATCGAAGGAATAGAGGATTTCCTGTTCCGTTACTGCGAACCAGAACCACTGACTGAGGAAGGCTTCCCTATCTATATGCTCAAGACAAAAGTCCCTAACGGCTCCTGCATCTTCCTTACGGATGGGCGCTGTTCTGTCTACCCTGCCCGTACCCGCACCTGCCGTATCTATCCTCTTACCGTAGGTCCAGGGGAGCGTGGCCGCGATTTTGAATACTGCCTGTGTCTGGACCGACACCAGAGCCACTTTACCGGCAGCCGGGTATCCGTCAAGGACTGGCTGTATCAGAATTTTAAGCGGGAAGACAAAGAATATGTGAAGCGGGAATATGAGATTGCTACCGAACTGGGCAAACTGATGCGCGCCATTGACCCTACCATGCGGCAGGGCATTGTATTCAAGGTGCTCTACTACCGCTATTACAATTTTGATTTAGACCAGCCTTTTCAGCCTCAGTATGAGCAGAATAACCGACACCTGTTAGCAGACCTGCACCGGATTGCCGGGGAACAGTAAAAGGCAAATGGCTTTTAGAAAGGGGGCCTTATTTTATGAATTTACACGAAACAGCGATGGGGCAAAGATTTTTTAATGTTCAGCTCCCCGCACTGATCAACACACTCAAAGACATTGCGGCGGCGCTTTCCCGCCCTGCACCATCTGCTATATCCTTTCCGGCAGACCAACACTTTCTCACTTCGCTCTATTATGGTGAATATGAAGCAGATGTGTTCAAGCCCGATAAACGCCTCGCGCCTTTTAATCAGGCAGTACAGCAGAAAGAAAAAGCTCTGCTTCCGCTGCTCTCCAACGAGGCGTCCATCGCTTTTGAACAGTATCAGGCTGCGGTACAATGCCGCAATTCTGCTGTATTGGAGCAAGCATACGCCTCTGGCTACCGTACCGCTGTGCAGATGTTTGCGGCAGGCTTAGGCCCACAGCCGCCAGTACCGGAACATGGGGAGGATAATAATGGATGAAAACAGACTGCCCGAACTGCCCCAGGAAGCTTTTCGGCCAATGATCGCGCAATCAGTCCAACTGGAACAGTTTTTAGGGGAAGAACTGACTTTTTGCTTTCGGGATCTTGATGGCGCCCATACCTTTACTACCTGCTATGGCGATATCTACAAAACGGTCAATGCACTGCGGGACTATGTCCGGCTTCTGGAATCAGTGTGCGATCAGTGGGAGCTGACTGGATTCCATCGTGCTACCTACGAGTACCATGCAGAAAAACTGCGTAAAATTGCGGATAAACTGCAAGCTGGTATCGGCTACGACTATGACAAAGCGGTGGAAAAATGCAAAAAGAAACGCGCCAGAAAGTCCCACAGCAACGATGTCGGGGAAGATGCCCTTCTACTGACGGTACGGGCTGCCGGCAAGTCCGCTGACAATGAAAAGGAGGCTGCGCCTTATGAGGAAGATACCCCTTGGGAACCTGAACTCGAATAACCCTATAAAAACACCTGTTAAAAAGTATCATGCAAGCGTTGCCCGACAATCCCCCAGAGAACGGAACCGATTGCTGGCTTGCAAGAATTTTGCGTTTACCCACGCCAATGTGCATAAGCACTGCCGCCACTTCCGGCGCGGATAACCGCCCGGAAGCTACCCACGGAGGATGCCTATGGAACGAGATGAACTACGCACCACTTTAGTGAACCATCTGGAAACCCTGCGGCGCAACCTGCAGGTCGTATCCATGGAGGTGCTGAAAACCAAGTACAAAAAACCATTTGATGTCCTGCGGCAAGACATCTGTAAAGCCGCTACCGCCTATACCCGCTTTCTGGTATTCGATGGTATGCGGATCAAACACAAATACTTTGATGAGGCCGTACCCTATATTGATGCAGCTGTGAAGCAAACCAAGCGGCTCAAACAGATCTCAGATGCTGCCTTCCAGCGTCAGGATATTGACGAGATCGAATCACTCGCCCTTGCCCTGCGCAAAGAGATAGAAGCAGCTCTGCAGCCCTTCTATATGGGACATATGTGCCTTTATGTGACGCCGGAATGCTTTGACGACCCGCCCAAGACGCCAGAAATCTACAACGATGCAACCGCCTGCGTCTGGAGGGATGGTACATGGCAACTCCTGGAGGATACCAGCAAAGGGTTCCTGCTCTTTGTCCAATCCAAATCCAAGGAGGAATCTGCCGCATGAAAGAAACATCCCAACGATATCTAAACAGCGAGGCTCACGGTTATCTCATGGAGGCCAAAGCCTGTACGCTTTTGCTCAAAGACTTGGAGCGCATCCGCGCCAAGCTCAGGCGGCACATCGAAAAGGAAGCCGCAGACCGCGAGGCAGAATTTGAAGCGGCCATGCAATACCATAGCGAAAGCGACATCCAGGAAGCCTACGGCTGGGAATTCATCAGTGAACAGCAGTATGAGCGCTATCTGGAATTGTTCCGTCAGGGCCGCAGGGAACTTGATGAACACAGCCCCACTGTTACAGAACTGGCTCTCTCCATCCTGAACCGTATCTTTCAGGATATTGATAGAGACTGCCGCCAATGCGAGTTTGAAGCCCTGTCTCTGGAAGAACAGCTTGCCGAGTTGAAGCGTGCTGAGGAATCCAGGCAGGCATGGAGGCAGTATATCGCCAGTCTGAAGGAAATGATCAACCCCTCCGCTGCGCAGGAATGACCCTTAAAATCGCTACTGAAATTTACTTTGCAGACTGCCTACTTGCAAAATCAGATTTTTTCGGCTAAAATAGGTATATAATAATATATCAGCCGAAATCGAGAAAGGAGGAACGCCTGTGTATATCACCCGACACATGGAGAAACCGGTGATGGAGCTGAATGAACAGTATCCTGTGCTTCTGCTTACCGGACCAAGGCAGGTTGGAAAAACTACCATGCTGGAACATTTGATAGAGGTCGAGGGCAAGGGGCGCAAGAAGGTCTCTTTGGATGATCTGACGCTGCGGGAACTCGCCAAGACGGACCCAAAGATGTTCTTTCAGCTGTATCAGCCGCCGCTGCTCATTGACGAAGTGCAATACGCACCGGAACTGTTCCCATATATCAAAATCATGGTAGATGAACGCCATCAGCCCGGCGATTTCTGGCTGACGGGTTCTCAGCTTTTCAAGATGATGAAGGGCGTACAGGAATCTCTGGCAGGCCGGGTGGCTCTGCTCCACCTCTCACCGCTTTCCCAGAGTGAGATCATGAAACGGCCCCCTGAACCACCGTTCAGCCTGGAGCTGCCTCTTTTGTCAGAACGGCAGAACGGACGCCAAATGCTGAACACGCCAGAGGTCTTTCAGCGTATCCATCAGGGCGGGATGCCTGCCCTGGTCACAGGAACTTATTCCAATGCCTCCATCTTCTATTCCAGTTACATTGACACTTACATGGAACGGGATGTGCGGCGGCTGTCCAATGACATTGACAGCTTGAAGTTTTTGCGGTTCCTGCGTTCTGTTGCCGCCAGGACTTCCCAGCAGGTCAATTACAAGGGCATTGCCGATGATGCGGAGATCGACCAGACCACAGCCAAAAACTGGCTTCATGTTCTGGAGGCGCTGGGGATCATCTTTTTATTGGAGCCCTATTCCAATAATGTCCTCAAACGCACCGTATCCACACCCAAGCTCTACTTCTACGACTCCGGCATTGTCTGCTACCTGACCCGTTGGAGCAGTCCGGAGACAGCCATGGAAGGAGCCATGAGCGGCGCACTACTGGAAAACTATACCGTAGCGGAAATCATCAAGACCTATCAGAACGCCGGTCAGGAGCCATTCCTGTACTATTACCGGGATAAGGATGCCAGAGAAATCGACCTGATCCTGGAGCGGGACGGAAAACTGTTTCCCATCGAGATCAAAAAGATGGCCTCGCCGCCAAAGAAATTGACGAAGGTATTTGACCTGATCGACAAGTCCCCACTGCAGCGCGGCACTGGTGCTATCCTGTGCATGGCTGACCAGTTGGGCGCTTTTGATCAGAACAATCTGATCGTGCCTATCTCTTTGATTTAACGAGGAACCCTGCCGCATTACCTGCGGCTTATAACCGAAAGGATCGACAGACTGCATTTAGCGGCCTGCCGGTCCTTTTTTCATTTAGGAGGAAACACCTGATGATAAAACGACAAATATCTTTTCTGTTTGAAGATCCCGGATTCTGTATAGATGTATTCTGCACCATTGCAGAACCGGTACGCTACTACAACCGGGATACCGAAAGCGGCGCATGGTACAGCTCTACACCGGACTGGAATGAAAATGGCAGTCTCATCCGGGAAGACCTCATCTTTGAAGTGATTGCAGGTGGCGTAGTCTGTGCACTGGACGGCAATGGTAACTTTGAAGGCAAGAAACCCTTCGTACCTTTCTGCCAATTCCGCCAATCGCTGGTGCAGTCCGTTCATACACAATATCCGCACCTGCAGAATCAGGAAGCACTAAGGGAAAAGCTGCTCTCCCTGCCGGATGCCAGAGAAACGGTTGGGCATGGTTGGTACTGGGAAAACTGGCTCTTTGCCACCGATGTTGAGAACACCGCTGAGGAAGCAGTAGACTCAGCCGAATGGCTAAATAGTCAGTTCCACATTCTGGCTGTCCGCTATACCCACAAGCCCACCGGCTTTGTGTTTACCAACTACCGTTTCCGGGACAAAAGAGCCGAAGCCAAATCTTCCGGACATGACCTACTGCTCTATGACTGGAAAGACCAATGACCACACTGCGTCAAAAAATGCAGCAACTATACACAAGGAGGATGCAAAATGAAAATTCACGAAGATCGTTCTCATATGAATATTGATACCAGATGGTTTGAAAAAGGCTATATCAAAGAAGATGTCCACTCCCTGCGCCTGCAGTCTCTATGCACCGAAGCAGAGGCAGCAGCCAACAAACAGTTTTACGACAGCCACACCCGCGAAGAATGGGATCAGTATATCCGCCAAGCAAGTTTGGAGAGCAGCGCAGCAATGAAACCCGTCATGGAAGCTATCGCACAGGACTTTGTCTGCTACCAGTATGACGAAAATATCCCTGTGTCCTATGGCAGCGACCGATGGGACCTGTACTTCTGGTGTAATCCCTTTAACGGCGCCGCAGACGCATCCGAACGGGATTTCTCATATTTCACGCTGACCTTTAACGAGCGTCAGACGCTGGAGAAACGAAAAAAAGTCTGTCAACAGGTGCTGGAGCTCCTATGCTCACGCTTTCAGGAGCATCCCCATCTCCATGTAGCCGTACAGTATTCCATATGGTTTGACCATCCGAAGATCCACGATGCGGTGGAGCGCGCAAAGCCCCGTCTGCATGGCCTGCGCTGTATCCAGGAACAAAAAGAAGGAAAACTGCTCCTGCAGGACGGGGCCCTGCTCTTCAAGCCAAAATACGCAAAGAAATATGCCCGCACGCTGAGCCAGAGCCAGATTCTGTCCCTTAGTTGGGAACTGGGCGTGGAGGACGAAGAACCTGATACCGATGCGGCACCTGTTACCTTGCCTTACAAGAAATTTGGCGCCACGCACCCCATCCAGCTGCAGGTGACTTCCTACCTGAATGGAAACCTTGCCATACAAATGGTGACATGGGAAAGCGGCGACCCGGAACCCTGGGCGACTCTCACCGTCAACCTGCCCGGCCAACGGCAAAAAGACCATGCCTTTATCGACACCAATGCCGATTCGGAATTTCCCACCTGGCTCATCCGACATGGTCTGGCTATCCCAACCGGCCGCACCATGCAGAGTGGGTTCTGCACCTATCCTGAATATCGTTTTCGTGCCAACCGGCTGCAGGAGCTGGACCCGGAAGGGTATGCAGGCTACCTGAAAAACTTTGAAAGGCGGTGCAGCGCATGAAATATAAGGCAATTTATGATGTACTGAATGAAAGGCGGCAGACTACCCCCGGTTTCTGTTACCATGACCGCAGCGGCTGGCGTGCTTACCCCCAGACCTACATGACCATGCAGTGCCCTTTATGGATTATTGCTGAAGATGCTGCCACGGGCAGGCGTCTGTGGATCACTCAGGAGGACACCCGATTTAGCATTTCCATTCGAAGGATGGATGAACAGCGGCACAACTATGGCCCTACCTATCGCATTACTTGTGAAAACAGGACAAAGCTGGCTCAAGTTCTGCGCTATCAGTTCGAGTCAAAAACTTTGGCTGTGTAGCTGACGATGACCAGAGAGGAACTGCATTCCTCTCCCTGCTCCGGTTTCCTTGTCCGGAACACACACTAAGAAGCACCGGAAATCTGCATTTTTGCAGACGTCCGGTGCTTCTTTGGAGGAAAACGCTTATGAATACTCTCGCATTTACGCTGGGCGAATACCGATCCCAGCTGACTTTGAAAATCAGTACCTATCCCAACGGCAATCTCGCCATCAAGCTTTATGAAAAGGATCACGGCATCCTGATTTTTTGGGAAACCCTTACCACCAACTTAACCGGAATCCGGCCCGACTACTGCGCTTTCATCAATATAAAAGCCGCAGACGGACTTTTTCCAGTCTGGCTGTCAGACAATCACCTTGCGGAACCTACCGGGCAAATTCTTGAATCGGATGGCTGCCTTTACCCCGAATACCTGTTTAATGGCAAAGAACTGGATGCTCTGGATCATGAGGGGCACACCCTCTACATCCGGCGGCAGAAAGGCGAACTTGGGCGCCGATTTGAGCGGCTGTATCTCGCCCTGCGAAGACTGGCGCGAGAAATCAACGGATTCAGCTACACCGATTACAGCGGCTGGCGGTGTCTGGATGGGAGTTCCTCCACCCTGCCCCTCTGGATCGAGGCATTTGACCCTTCTCATGGCCGCAAATTCATCTTCACGCAGAAAGGTCCCGCACTCCAAACTACCATCCTCTATGCAGATGGTACAGAGAAGCAGCGCATCTATCGGCGTAAAGAGGACATGGCAACCGAGCTGATGGCCATGTTTCAGGAAGAATTGCGTGTCTACCCTCCCTGGTCTGAAGACCGGAGGAAACGGTACGAATATTAAAGGAATAAAATTAGGAGGACATCATCATGAAGATCCATATCTATCCCAAATCCATGTTGGAAACCGTATGGCAGCAGGACAAACTGCTGTTTACCCCAGAAGCGGAGCAACCACCCCTGTGTCTTCGATGTGGGCAGCCACTGGACCACCGGCTGGTCATCAACGCCCTGAGCCGCTATGCAGATGTCCATATCTGCGAGGCGTGCGGTATGGATGAAGCCCTGCGTGATGCCAACCGTTGCCCACTTCCTCTAACAGAATGGGCAGCTGTCAAAAACGGTTTGAGCCAGCAGCAGACCGATTTTGAAGCTCCGCTGCTGACTACTTCCTGCACCTTTGAAGATCTATTCCAGCAGGGTTCCCGGCCTGCCAGCGAGATAGCCTATTCCCGTTCTGATTATGATGGATGGAAATGGTGGACCACTTGGCATCAGTGCCAAAAGAGCGCGCCCATTCTGGAAGCTGCCCATGAAATTGATGCTTTCCAGAATGCGCTGTTCCAACTGCCGGAGTTTCGGAATTTGGACACCCTGACACGGTTCTGCCGAGGGTACGCCCAACCCACCAGCGAGCCCACCGAATTCAATTTGTATTCGGAAACTGCTCACTTTTATATCTGGCTGCGGTTGATTACCAGGCGTCGAGATTATAATGCCTATGTGCATTACTATCTGAAAGGTTAAAAAGTCTGCAACGCACCGGATACAGTATGCCTATCGGCTCTGTATTCGGTGCGTTTTTCTCTATATAATTCATATTTATTTGATTATGGCAATACATAACCATGACACCAGAGTAGACTAATCTGGGCTATCCTGAACAGCCCATAAGAAAACGTCGGACGCGGCGGCCTGCTGGCCCTGCGCCCGGCGCTTTCCTATGGGTTTATTCTACGCATTTCAAAGCCCGTTCCGGCAAGTATTTGATAAATCATTCTGCCACCCCATTGACCGCCGCCGAAAACCTTTGATTTCCGTGGACTTTTTGCCCCTTAAATGCGTAGACAACAGGGGCTTTCCAGCTCTCGTATTCAGCACATCGTTTGCGGCGCTGCTATATTCTAAAAAAGCCCTAATACTATGAAAGCCATTTAGAGAATTTTCAAAATGAGTGTTGACTTTCTTTCTCATTGTGCTACAATGAAAATATCATTTAGAGATTTTTCAAAATAACAGGGACAAAGGTGAAAGCACTGTGAGTTTACCTAATATTTTCAAAGCATTAAGTGATCCTGTCCGACGGGAGATACTACTGAAACTAAAACAAAAACGGAAGATGTCAGCCGGTGAAATTGCCGCAGAATTTGACTTAACTAATGCCACTATTTCATACCACCTTTCTACTCTAAAAAAGGCTGATTTGATTTTTGAAACGCGTTATCAGAAATACATCTATTATGAAATCAATACATCGGTATTTGAAAGTGTTGTTATGTGGCTTATGCAATTTCAGGAGGATAAAGATGAACCCCAAAAATAAACGAACCTTGTTTCTGACAAGTACAATTTGCATTATTTTGTCCATCGTAGCATTCGCTCTATCCCACATGGGCGGTGCCAGTAACGAAAACTATATTCTGCTCTATGTGATTGCCGTTTTGCTGAATATTGTTCTGAACCTTGCGCTTAGTATCAAAATTGCTTCGACAAACGGAGCCAAGGCGTTAGTGTCTTTGGGCAAATGGATTATGCCGATTGCGGGAGTTGTATATTTGATCCCGCAGGTATATTCCGTACTGTTTCCCGCTAAGACTATGCAAGATACTTATTGGTATGTCTTTATTGGCATTTTGTTTATTGTCAGCGGCAATTATTTTCCAAAAAACCACATCAATCCCTATATCGGGCTAAAGTTTCCATGGTTATTCAATGATGAAGAAGGCTGGTACAAGACGCATCGGCTGGGTAGCTACACATGGATATTAGCCGGTATTGTCAGCATTCTTCATCCACTACACAATCTTGTTTTTGTAACCGTTCCGTTAATCATTTTTCTGGTTGGCGTTGTCCCACTGGTCTATTCGCTTGTCCTCTATTTTAAGAGGAAACGAAGCAATTAAAGGAGGTAATACTTATGAAGTCCGCAACAAAGCATATTGTTATCAGCACCATTTTGTGTGCATTGACGCTGGTAGTCTTTCTCGCTTTCTATAACCGCCTGCCGGCGTCTATCCCCGTCCACTTTGATTCTGCCGGAGTTGCAAATTCTTTCTGGCCCCGCAATGTTGTAGTGTTCGGCGTCCCTGTGGCTTGTGTCCTGCTGAACCTCATTTCTGGCTTTACCGTCAGCCAGAAAGAGAATGCAAAGCCGTATATGTACTATATCATGGCTGTTGTTGCATTCGTAGCAACGGGCATCATGATCTATTTGGGGATGAAGTGAATTGCCCCAACAAGAACTTTGATGGCGGAACGGTTATTTTTTTTGAATGTCATTTTGAATTTTTTCTAAATAAAGGCAAGGAATGCTATGTTACAAATCAAGAACTTATCCAAAAGCTACGGTGCGAAAAAGGCTGTAAGCAACCTTAGTTTTGTCGTGGAAGATGGCGACATAATGGGCTTCATCGGAAAGAATGGAGCTGGCAAAACCACAACATTGAAAGCCTGTTTAGGTATCATCGGCATTGACGAGGGAGAAATCCTTTTGGATGGAACTTCTGTCCTCAAAAAACCGATGGCTTGTAAGCGGAAGATGGCGTATGTGCCAGATAATCCCCAGCTTGACGAGTATATGACTGGATTGCAGTATCTCAATTTTATCTGTGACATTTACGAAGTACCGTCCAAGATGCGGAAACAAAACTTCGAGAAATTGGCCTCGGCTTTTCAGGTGGGGCCGCATTTGAATAACTTGATTTCCTCTTACTCCCACGGCATGAAACAGAAACTTGCGCTGATTGCCGCCTTTTCGCACACGCCTAAACTGCTGATATTGGATGAACCTTTCGTTGGATTAGACCCGGAGGCATTTGTGATCCTGAAAGAGCAGATGAAAGAACTCTGTGCAAGTGGAAATTCTGTTCTGTTTTCAAGCCATATTCTTGATGTGGTAGAAAAGGTGTGCAATAAAGTGTCCGTTATTAAGCATGGACAATTACTGTATTCCGGCAGAACGACAGAAATCGTTGGAACAAAGGGTTTAGAAGAAGTATTTATGGAGATGAATGGCGATGAAATTTCTGTTACCCCTACTAAGGAATAATATTTTGCAGCTATCTCATGCCAATCAGCTTCGATATGCAGATACAAAGAACCGCACAAAAACGATCACTTTGTATATGCTTATAGCAGCGATCCTAATGGGATTGCTTGCATACCTGATTTACTCCTTGAAAATCATTTATTCTATTGCGTGGTCGTTGGAGGAAGTAGTGACGGAACTTGTTATTCCTATGGTTCTGATCTGCGTGAGCCTTAATATTGCGATTAGTGTTTTTTGGGGAAGTGGCCTGCTCCTTAGCGATACTAATATTGACAGTATGCTTGCACTCCCAATTCCGCTGCGTACATTGATACTCTCCAAATTGACTGTCCTGTTTATGGTAGAAGTCGCCCTTACTGTGGCGCTGCTGCTTCCTATGATGGTGCTGTTTGGCCTGACCGCAGATATGGGATTTCCGTTTTATCTAATTGTGCTTGGAATAACAATCATCTTTCCTGTCATTCCCGGTCTTTTGGGAACAATGATCGGAACACAGATTTACCGCATCTTGAAAAGTTCCTCTGCTCGTATCGCCCGACTAAAGGCAGCGGCGGCTATTCTGGTTTTGTTTGCATTTATGATCTTTATGTTCTGCAAATTCCCTGATATAGCTGCCGGAAATTTTGGGGATGTTATTTCTACCTCGACTTTTACACTTTATGCAGACCAGTATATTCACCGATTGCTTAACGGGGACTATCTGTTGATAGGCTTATACTTCGGCGGGGTATTCCTTATAGGCGTTATTCTGCTCTATGGTCTAATCAAAATATTTCGTAACTGGTATAGCAATGATGCGATACAAGGCTCAAAAAGTCAGCCCGTCGATTGGAACAAACAAACCACGGAACAGCACAGCCCGGTATCTGCTCTTTTAGAAAGAGAGCGCACACGTTATTTTTCGCTTCCAGTATATCTAACCAATACTGCCTGCGGATTGCTTTTTGCTGCGGTCTTTGTTCTGCTGGTGGTTTTAATGTCGGATAAGATCACACCATACATTTATCAGTTGGCCGAATATTTTCAGGTGCCTTTTGCTGATTATGATGTGCTGTTCATATATGCTTTTTCTATCTTGACAACAATATCCTGCACAACCTATGTCAGTATTTCTATCGAGGGGAAACAGATTGAAATTCTGAAATCCTTACCCATTGCGGCAAAGTGCCTCTTTCGAGTAAAGCTGCTGCATCATCTCTCAATATCTGTACCGACCATTTTTGTTTTGAATACCATTATGGCATTATATTTGCAATGGCCTTTCCCTAAAGTTATGCTGGGGTATGCTTTTCCTTTGCTATGTTCGGTGCTGATCGGAATGATAGGCTACATCTTAAATCTCGTTTTCCCCAATTTTGAATGGGAGAATGTCACCCATATTATCAAGCAAAGTCTACCAGCGATATTGACAGCCTTGATTGGAGTTGTAGTTACCTGCGGAACGGCATATCTGTTGTTGAGATTTTTCCCAAACGCATTGTTTATGGGGAGCTGGATTGCCTGTGCAGCTAATCTTTTATTCATTTTAGTAATGGCGATATGGATTAACAACGAGGGAAAGCATTTATATCAAGGCTTTTAACCAAGGAGTATAATATGGTAGGTTTGTTGAGTGGGCTATTTAATGTCACTGTATGTGTCGTATTTCCGATAGCTATATTTCTAATCATTTTAACCAGATCAAAAAATGCAAAGACAGAACTGAAAGTGTTTCTTGTGGGTGTATGCACATATTTAGTTGCACAAATACTTTTCCGCCAACCCTTTCTCGCCTTATTACAAAGTATTGATTCATATAGGATTTTGATAACGACAAACCGAGTTGCCCATATCGCAATTTTAGCGGTCACGGCGGCGATTGCAGAAGAAATAGGACGATATATCGCATTTCGCTTTTTCGTAAAAGGTCAGTCAGCACAAAATACGCCATTATATTTCGGTTTAGGGCACGGAGGCATTGAGGCACTATCTGTTGGGGTTAATAGTGTAATATTGCTCGTATGTTCGCCTTACACCCTTATCAATATGGGATCAGATGTTGCTTTGGCAGGTATAGAACGGATTTCCACATTGCTTGCTCAAATTGCATTTTCCTATATTGTTTTTTGTAGTTACCAGAAAAAGACTTATCGCTATTTGATACTGGCAATTTGCCTTCATTCCATGTACGATTTTCCTCTTGTACTGCTTGATTATAGCGTTTCGCCGTTTATATTTGAAATCGGGCTTTTCCTTTTCTCTGCAATTTTATTACTTTTTACATTAAAAGGTGTTAGAGGTATCCACTCCAATGAAAAAAATAATTAGTCTTTTAGGTTGCTGCTTTATTGCAATCTCAACATTAACCGCTTGTGAAAACAACAATCTTCCAGCATGGGCTGATACAGATGTACTAACCCCAAAAGCACAGACAATGATTGATACGCTAAATGCTTTTGACTATGACGGCGTTGCTGAAATCTATAACAATCCAGCAGTAGACGCATCGACCTTTGAAGCAAGCGGTGAAATAATTGAAACCTATGGTACTTTTGAAAGCTATGGCAATGTATCGTATGTAGCTGACAAGACCGATGACGGGATCGAATTTGTACGAGTTATTCAAATTGCAAATTATGAAAAAGGAAAACTAACCTTTACGGCAAGTTTCTTTGAGGACGGTTCTGTGGCTGGGTTTAGGCTGGCTGATTGAAAAAGATATTATGTGATCTACTGTGATCTGCGCTACGGCTCTAAAATACGAGTACGAACACGCTCAACCGAACCTCAAGATCAGAGTGGGCCTTAATACTAGTTCAAACACATTCTTCAAGCGTGTAAGGTTGACTTGACATCAACCAAGCAAATGGTATAAGCGGTATTACTTCCGCTTTCGTTGGTTGTACTTATACTCGCACCGATGTATTTTGTCGAAACCATTTTTGCACTCATTCTTTTTCAATGGATAGCCTCTATAAAACTTTTCTTTGGGAAAGTGCATATTACGGGATTATTGCCTCTGTGATTGGAAGCGTGCTGGGATATGTTTGTACAATCTTCATTGAGGCGGCTACGAGCGATACCCTCCAGCTTGTTGCAATTCCTGTCATACCCATTCTTGAAGCAACCCTCTTGGCAGTAGGAGCCTGCTTGATGGCGACAGCAATTCCGCTGCGGAAAATTTCAAAAATGAGTATTGTGGATTCGATTGAAACGGTTGAGTAGAACACTATTTTTTGAACTGTCCGAACTTTCTAATATTTTGTGGACATTTAGGTTTTAGAATGACCTTATCAGTGAAAGCAGGTGGATAAAGGAGCTTTTGTCTATTTGCTGTGCTGATTCTGGTACAGTTGGCGGCCACTGGCACAACAGTTTTCCGCATTTACCCCAAGCAAAGGAGGCGAACAATATGGGCAAAATTTTAATATTATCCGTCACTGACCACGAAGAACATATACTCAATAAAATTATGGAAACTATCGCAAACGAGCCGAAGCTTAACCATATTGCGCCTCCTCTCCCTTGCAACATTCTTTCTTTTAAAAATCTGGAAATCCGGCTGAAGGAGCAGACAGTATCCTGCAGAGATCAACTTGTCACTTTGACTCACCATGAGTTTGCTGTCCTTACATATCTGGCTCGTCATCCCGGCTGGGTATTCTCAGCCAGCCAGATTTATGAGGCCGTATGGGATAGAGACGGTGAACACTGCGGTACCGCTGTTGCCAGCGTCATCGGTCAAATCCGGCGCAAGTTGACGCCAGATACACCAAAGGGTGGCTATATCCGCACCGTACCGGGCAGTGGATATAAATTTGAATCCGTGATATAGGAAACGCCGGACATATGCCGCTTGGCTCTGTCCGGCGCTTCGTTTTATATAAAACAAGGCTACAAGTATTACTTCCTTGCGTTGATTGAGCGAAGAAATTATAATTGAGGAATCACAGAAATCCACATAATTTATATTCTATGAAAAAACAAGTAGGAAAAATGGGGTGTTACCTCAAGGCAGACCAATTATTTGTGTACCGGTGGGCGTATCCCCGGTGCTGTGAAGATGGCTACCATTTGGCTGATTCCCAAGGATGCGGAGAAACCGGCAGACCGCCGTTTCAAAAATACAAAAAAATAATCCTCTCGTGAGGTTTCTGTGACATTTTGATGCTACACTAAGAATGAAGGAGTGTGATACAATGCGAATTTTAGTAGTCGAGGATGACCGACTTTTGAATAATACTTTGTGCTATAACCTGGATACTGCGGGCTATGCCGTGGACTCTGCATTGACAAAATCAGCAGCCAGCAACTTTCTGACCAAGCAGGACTATGACTTGATCGTGCTGGATGTAAACCTGCCGGATGGGAATGGCTTTGATTTCTGCCGTGAGGTAAAGGAGCGCCGGCCGGATACAGCGGTGATCTTCCTGACTGCAAATGATATGGAGAGCGATATGCTCAAAGGTTATGAGCTGGGCGCAGAGGACTATGTGACCAAGCCATTTCCTATGAGCGTCTTTCAAAAAAAGCTGTCCGTGGTGCTGGGGCGGCTGGCGAAACAGTCTGGCGGCGATTGCTATGAGGATGGCGCACTATCCATCAATTTCTCGGAGATGACTGCTTCCTTGTCCAGCAAGCCGTTGGTGTTCACTCCGTTAGAATACCGGCTGTTGAAAATTCTGACCAAAAACCCGCAGAATGTTTTGACCAGGCAGGTACTGCTTGAAAAGCTGTGGGATGCCGATGGGAACTTTGTGGATGAACACGCCCTGACTGCGGCCATCAGCCGGGTGCGGAACAAAATTGAAACGGAGGGCCGCCAGTACATCAAGACGGTGTACGGCATGGGCTATATGTGGATCGGAGGGGCACCGAAATGAATATGCGAAAACTCTCCATCAACAAAGCCTGCGTCCTTTGGGGAACGCTTTTGCTGCTGGCGGTTGGCGCAGTCTGCGCCGCTGTTTATCTGCTGACCCAGAATATAACCGCTGTCCGGTGTGTGTTCCTGTTCAGTCTCTTTGTACTGCTCTGCGTTATCTTCTTTGTGGCCCTGATCCGCCGGAAGCTGGTTCGGTTCTCCGATGCCTTTTGTGGTCAGATGGATGATATGCTCTCCGGGGATATACAGCCCAAGCAGACGGTTGAGGAAGAAAGCCTGTTCTATAAAATCAACTATCGGCTGGGGCGGTTGTACGAGGTCATGCAGGAAAATAAAAACAGCATCGCAAAGGAACGGGCTGACCTGCAAGAGCTGATCTCTGACATCTCCCATCAAGTCAAGACCCCGATTGCCAACTTGAAGATGATCAACAACACGCTGCTTGAAAACGAGGTCCCCCCGCAGAAGCAAAAGGAATTTCTGACAGCTCAGGCCAGCCAGCTTGATAAGCTGGACTTCCTCATGCAAGCTATGATTAAGACTTCCCGCCTGGAAACAGGAGTCATTTCGCTGGAGCAAAAACAGCAGCCGGTTTATGATACCCTTGCCGCTGCCCTGGGCGGGATTTTGCTCAATGCCGAAAAGAAACAAATAGATGTGCAGGTGGAATGCCCGGAGCATTTGGATGCACGCCATGATAGAAAATGGACAAGCGAAGCCCTGTTCAACATTCTGGATAACGCAGTGAAGTACACCCCGGCAGGCGGGCAGATTCGTGTGTCGGTGGAAGGCTGGGAAATGTATGTGAAGATCGACATTGCCGACACTGGCATCGGCATTTCAGAGCAGCACCAGGGGACGATTTTCAAACGGTTTTACCGGGAAGATGCGGTGCATGATGTGGACGGTATTGGGATTGGCCTGTATCTGGCCCGCGAGATCGTGACTTTGCAGGGCGGTTATATCAGGGTGGCGTCCGAGGTCGGGAAAGGCTCAACCTTTTCTGTTTTCCTGCTCCGAAAGTAGCGCCGACACGCCCCCAAAATTGAAATGTCACAGACTTGTGACATTTGGGGCCGAATTTAGCGGAAATTTTTTGTGGCTCGTGACATTTCTGTGAGGTTTGGTCGTTACAATGGGTTTATCAAAAAGAAAGGATGGTGTTCTTTATGAGCATTTTGCAAACGACTGAACTGAAAAAATATTATGGCGCAGAGCCGAACATTACCAGAGCCTTGGATGGTGTGACCCTCTCCATAGAAAAGGGCGAATTTGTAGCCATCGTGGGAACCTCCGGCAGCGGTAAATCCACGCTGCTGAACATGATCGGTGGATTGGATGTGCCCACCTCCGGCCAGGTGGTCGTGGATGGCAAGGAGTTGTCCAAACTCAAAGACGAGGAACTGACCGTTTTCCGCAGGAGAAAGATCGGCTTTATTTTCCAAAACTACAATCTTGTGCCGGTGCTGAATGTCTTCGAAAACATTGTGCTGCCTGTGGAGTTGGACGGAAACAAGGTAGACAAGAAGTTTATGAACGAAGTGGTGCAGATGCTGGGGCTGGAGGATAAGCTGAACAATATGCCCAATAACCTCTCCGGCGGCCAGCAGCAGCGCGTAGCCATTGCCCGCGCCTTGGTGTCGAAGCCCGCTATCGTACTGGCTGATGAACCCACCGGCAACTTGGACAGCAAGACCAGCGCCGATGTGCTGGGGCTTCTGAAAACCACAAGTCAGAAATTCCACCAGACTCTTGTGATGATCACCCATAACAGTGAGATCGCCCAGCTTGCTGACCGCATTATTCGGATCGAGGATGGCAAAATCGTGCAGTAAAGGGGGCGGGACTATGAATGACATTCTATTTGGCAATAACAACAAGGCTGTCATCAAAAAGCTGGCGAACCGCAGTTTCCGCAGCAACAAAATGCGGAATGTGATTGCGGTCATTGCGATTGCCCTGACAACCTTTCTCTTTACGGCAGTCCTGACCATTGGTATGGGCGCCAAGGGAACACTGGAATACAACATGGCAAAGATGATTGGCACTGGTGCGGATGCGCTGGTACAGGGTCTTTCCGAAGAACAATTCCAGCAGTTAAAAGAAAATTCCATGTTTGAAAAGGTGGGCTGTTGGGTACCTATTGAGATCATGACCAACACCAACCGGATATTTGCGGAAATTGATTACGCGGATCAGCCCCAGTTGGAGCTTCGGATGCAGACGCCGCGCACAGGCTCTGCTCCCCAAAAAGCAAATGAAGTTTTGGTTTCTGCCAATATACTGAAGGATCTGAACATCGAAGAAAAAATAGGTGCGGAAATCCCCATTGAATTTAAGAATCGTCAAAGCGGCCAGATGTATCATTTTGATATGATTGTATCCGGTATTTACGACACACCAAACGAAAAATCGGAATCAGTCATTGTTTCCAAAGCCTTCATGGAAGAAAATCCGGAGATGATGAACGAAATTGCTCAAGGGCGTGAGGGTTGTGGCATTTATGATGCTGATGTGATTATGCGGGACAGCTCCATGGTAAAGGAGCGCATCTCGGAGTTTGTCCGTAGCATTGGTGGTAATCCAGACGATAGAAGTGCTGAGAATTATGTCCGTGTAGCCCCCAACACTTTCCTTTCCAACAACAGCGGCGGCTCTATCATGTGGCTGGTAGCAGGTGTATTTGGCGTCCTATTCATGTTCTGTGGGTATCTGCTGATCTACAATGTATTCGAGATTGCAGTTACCAACGATATTCGGCAGTATGGCCTGCTACGAACGGTAGGGACTACTTCCCAGCAGATCAAGCGTTTGGTCAACCGGCAGGCGCTGTATCTATTCTTAATGGGTACACCATTTGGCCTGCTTTTTGGCATCCTGCTCGGACGCAGTATTCTGCCTGCGGCACTCCAGATGTTTGCTGCCGATTATAGTGGTAAAAACATTGAGGTCAGCACACTTCCATATTTGGGTATTATCGTAGGTGCGATTCTGTTCTCCGGGCTTACGGTTTATATCAGTACCAGAAAGTCTGTGAAGAAAGCTTCCCGTGTGTCACCTATCGAGGCTATCCGCTATGTAGAACAGGATACGGTTTCCATAAAGCGGAAAAAGACAAATACCGGAGCAGTTATTCCTCGCATGGCGAAGGCCAACCTCCAGCGCAATAAGCGTCGGACGGTCTTTATTGTGGTTTCCCTGACTTTGAGCATCGTCCTCCTGAACTCGGTATTTATCTTCAGCGGCAGCTTTGATGAAGATGTTTATATCAAAACCCATACCAAAAGTGACTTTGCGGTTTACAACCCGGACATTCAAGCCGCATGGGGAGATGAATTTGGACACAGCTGCACTGTTTCAGAAAAATCGGTAGAGGAAATTGAACAGCAGCCAGGTGTAATGAACGAAGTCCGCCTATACCGTAATACTTTTGAGGATGATCATATTGCCTGTGATTGGGGGCCTTCTTTCTCAATTGATAATACGGATAAATATGCCTATGTACTTCCTGATTCATTAAATCTCGGCTGGACTGAGGATAGAGAGGATTATGCTGTGTTGACTGCGGATAACCTTCCGCTTGGAAATGTGTATGGCTTCTCTGAAAATCTCCTGAACAAGATGGACATTATTGAGGGTGAAAGCAATGTGTCTGTCCTGAAAGAAAAACTCTGGAATGGCAACAATGTAATTTTAGTAAGTCACTATAACGATAAGGGAAACTTAAGCGGTGGTGCGGATAATACCTATTATTTTGGTCTGTCGGTTGGAGATACCATTCAATTTTATGAAAATGGAGTCCCTACTGAGAAGTTTACAGTGATTGCAAAGGCTGCTGTTACGAGCAATGAAATGACCTTGACTGGCGGTGGTTCTAATATTGCAACAGATATTGGTGGACCAAAGATCTATATGTCAGAAAATAAGTTCAAAGAGATTTATGAAACCCCTACCTTGTATGGTTTCTTCTTTGATGTAGAGGAACAGTATCAGCAGGATATGGAGAACTATCTGATGCGGGACACCGATGTTTCCTATAACTCTATTTCAACGCTGAAAGCTAATGTTTTAGGCATTAAGAATGTTGTCCTGCTGGTTGGTGGAATGATTGGTGCTGTATTTGCTCTGGTGGGCCTGATCAACTTCATCAATCTGGTTATGACCAATATCGTTACCCGCCGTCATGAGTTTGCCACCATGCAAAGCATTGGTATGACGAACCGGCAGCTCCGAAAGATGATGATTTCTGAAAGCTTCTCTTATGTGCTGCTGGCTGGGATTGTCGGAACACTAGTTGCGGCGACACTTGGCATGACATTGCTAAGAGCATTTGTAGAAAATGGTCCTACCAGTATGATGATGACATTCCAGATAACCTTGCTGCCTGCGCTGATTATGCTGGTTCTTTTTCTGGTGCTGGCGTTTATCGTTCCGGTTGTCGCACTCCGACTCCTTAACAATCGGAGTGTCGTAGAGCGGCTTCGGGTAAATGAATAATAGGAGCAGCCATATCAAGTGAATACTTCCTGCGCCGCTGTATGCGGCTGTGGAACATGGAAAACCGGGGGATTTTTCTCCCGGTTTTTCAAATGTCACAGGTTCGTGACATTTGGGGCCGAATTTAGCGGAAATTTTTTGTGGCTCGTGACATTTCTGTGAGGTTTGGTCGTTACAATGGGTTTATCAAAAAGAAAGGATGGTGTTCTTTATGAGCATTTTGCAAACGACTGAACTGAAAAAATATTATGGCACAGAGCCGAACATTACCAGAGCCTTGGATGGTGTGAACCTCTCTGTTGAACAGGGGGAATTTGTAGCGATTGTTGGAACCTCCGGCAGCGGCAAATCCACTCTGCTGAACATGATTGGCGGGCTGGATGTGCCTACCTCCGGCAAGGTCATTGTAGATGGGCGTGACCTATCTACATTGAAAGACGAGCAGCTTACTATCTTCCGCAGAAGAAAGATCGGCTTCATCTTTCAGAACTACAATCTGGTGCCAGTGCTGAATGTCTTTGAAAACATTGTGCTTCCCGTAGAGTTGGATGGAAACAAAGTAGACAAGAAGTTTATGAAAGAAGTGGTGCGGATGCTGGGGCTGGAGGATAAGCTGAACAATATGCCCAGCAATCTCTCCGGCGGTCAGCAGCAGCGTGTAGCCATTGCCCGCGCTCTGGTATCAAAGCCTGCTATCGTTCTGGCGGACGAGCCTACCGGAAATCTGGATAGTATGACCAGCAGCGATGTGCTGAGCCTGCTAAAAGTTACCAGCACGAAATTCCACCAGACCCTCGTGATGATTACCCATAATAATGAGATCGCCCAGCTTGCCGACCGCATTATTCGAATCGAGGATGGCAAAATCGTGCAGTAAAGGGGGCAGGACTATGAATGACATTCTATTCGGCAATAACAACAAGGCTGTCATCAAAAAACTGGCAAACCGCAGTTTCCGAAGCAACAAAATGCGGAATGTGATTGCGGTCATTGCGATTGCCTTGACAACCTTTCTCTTTACGGCAGTCCTGACTATTGGCATGGGCGCCAATGGGACGCTGGAATACAGCATGGCAAAACTGATGGGATCATCTGCTGATGCGCTGGTGCAAGGGCTTTCCGAGGAACAGTTCCAGCAGTTAAAACGAAATGCCATGTTTGAAAAGGTAGGCTGCTGGATACCGGTCGAAATTATGACCAACACAAACCGGCGTGTTGCAGAAGTCGATTATGCCGATCAGACCCAGTTGGAGATTCGGATGCTGACGCCGCGTACAGGCTCTGCCCCTCAAAAAGCAAATGAGGTTTTGGTTTCTGCCAATATACTGAAGGATCTGAACATCGAAGAAAAAATCGGGGCAGAAATTCCTGTGGAATTGAAGGTTCGTCAAAGTGATCAGGTTTATCATTTTGATATGGTCGTATCCGGTATTTACGACACACCAAATGAAAAATCGGAATCGGTCATTGTTTCCAAAGCCTTTCTGGAAGAAAACGCAGAAATGATGAACGATATTGCCCAGGGGCGTGTTGGCTGCGGCATTTATACCGCCGATGTAGTAATGCGGGATAATTATATGGTAAAGGACCGCATTTCAGAGCTTGTCCGCAATATCGGCGGTAATCCGGATGATGTCAATGCAGCCAATGCGGTTCGCGTTGCCCCTAATCCCATTGTCTCTAATGAAAGCGGTCTTATGATGTGGCTGGTAGCCGGTGTTTTCGGTATCCTATTCATGTTCTGTGGGTATCTGCTGATTTACAATGTGTTTGAGATTGCTGTAACAAATGATATTCGCCAGTACGGCTTGCTGAGGACTGTGGGAACAACTTCCAGACAAATCAGGCGTTTAGTCAACCGGCAGGCGCTGTACCTGTTCCTGATTGGTACGCCATTCGGTCTGCTTTTTGGCACATTGATTGGCCGCAGTATTCTGCCCGTTGCACTCCAGATATTTGCTGTTGATTACAGCGGCGGAAACATTGAGGTCGGCACACTCCCCTATTTGGGCATTATCGCAGGTGCGATTCTGTTCTCAGGACTCACGGTTTATATCAGTACCAGAAAGGCGGTAAAGAAAGCTTCCCGTGTGTCCCCTATCGAGGCTATCCGATATGTAGAGCAGGACGCTGTTTCCATAAAGCGAAAAAAGACAGCTTCCGGAGCAGTTATTCCCCGCATGGCGAAGGCAAATCTTCAGCGCAATAAGCGCCGGACAGTCTTTATTGTGATTTCTCTGACTTTGAGCATTGTCCTTCTGAATTCGGTGTTCATAGTGAGTGGCAGTTTTGACGAAGATGCCTATATCGAAAACCAGACCCGAAGTGATTTTATAGTATATAGTCCAGGCATTCAAGCTGCATGGGGAGATAACTTTGGGCATGATAGCGCTGTTCCAGAGAAGGCAGTGGAGGAAATCAAGGAACAGCCCGGAGTCACAAACGAAGTCTACCTGTACCGGAACACTTTTGAAGATGACCATATCTCTTGTGACTGGGGAACTCCCTATGTGGTTGATAACACAAATAAGGAGCAGCGAATGTTGCCGGAACACCTCAATTTAGGTGTTTACCAAACAGAAAATGGTGGGCATACTGTTGGGTTGACTGCGGATAACCACCCTCTCGGAAATGTATTTGGTTTTTCGGAAAACTTCTTCGATCGGCTGGACATTATAGAAGGTGAAACTGATTTATCTGTCTTAAAAGACAAACTTTGGAATGGAAACAATGTAATTTTAATGGGCGAATATGACGATCATGGTAACTTTGATGGGGCGGAGTCCGCTTTTTATTTTGGATTATCAGTTGGAGATACCATTCAGTTTTATGAAAATGGAACTCCAACCGAGGAGTTTACCATTATCGCAAAAGTCGCAGCTACTCATAGCGAAACGACTATGACTGGAGGCGGTTCAAATATCGCACAAATAATAGAAGGTCCTAAAATTTTTATGGCTGAAAACAAATTTAAGGAGATTTATGAAACGCCTACCTTGTATGGTTTCCTTTTTGATGTAGAGGAACAGTACCAGCAGGAGATGGAAAGCTATCTGGCGCAGGATACAGATGTTGCCTATACCTCTATCCTGACGATGAAAGCAACTGTTTCTGGTGTTAAAAATGTCGTTCTTCTGATCGGCGGAGTGATCGGCGCTGTGTTTGCCCTGGTGGGACTAATCAACTTCATCAATCTGGTTATGACAAACATCATTACCCGCCGGCACGAGTTTGCCACCATGCAGAGTATCGGTATGACGAACCAGCAGCTCCGAAAGATGATGATTTCTGAAAGTTTCTCCTATGTGCTGCTGGCCGGGATTGTCGGTACGCTGGCTGCTGGTGTGCTTGGCATGACATTGGTAAGGGCTTTTGTAGACATCAGCCCAAGTAGTATCATGATGACATTCCAGATGACCTTGCTGCCTGCGCTGATTATGCTGGTTCTCTTTCTGGTACTGGCGTTTATTGTTCCCGTTATCGCGCTCCGGCTCTTTAACAATCGGAGTGTCGTAGAGCGGCTTCGGGTAAATGAGTAAGGACATAGGAGGTGACCAACATGAATGATATTTTATTTGGCAACAATAATTCCAAAGTGATTACCAAGCTGTCCAAACGCTATTTCAAGAAGAATAAGGTACGCAATCTGGCAGCACTGTTAGCAATCATCCTGACTGCTTTCCTGTTTACCTCTGTCACTTCCCTGGCGTTCAATATGGCGTCCTCCATCCAGCTCTCTCTGCAAATGCAAAAAGGCAGCAAGGCGGATGGCACTTTGGGGTATATGACGGAGGAACAGTATGAGCAGCTTGTAAACAGCGATTTTGTGGAGCAGGCAGGCCACCGGCGTATCATTGGCTATGCAAGCAATACTTCCAGCCATTCCATTGAGATCAATTATGCGGACAGTGTGCAGCAGGAACTGACTTTCTGCGTACCTACTCATGGAGCAGCACCGGAGAAGGCAAATGAGATTGCCACCACGGATTTGGCACTGAAGGCGCTGGGTGTAGAACCTGAGATTGGCGCAGAGGTTCCGCTGGAATTTGAACTGCGGGGAAAAACTTATCATTATGATATGGTGCTTTCCGGCTGGTGGGAAGCGAGCAATGACTCTGTGAGCGTTGCGACTGTTTCAGAGCAGTTTATAAAAGAAAACCCCGATGTGGTCCAGAACACTTATGCGGTAGACCATGAAATGTCCGGCGTTACTTTTTCCGATGTTGTGCTGAAGAATAAAGCAAATGTTCAGCAGCAGTTAAATGATTTTGTTTACTCCATTGGCGGCAATCCAGAGGATATGAGCGCAGGCAATTTCATTCTCGCCTCTGAAAATCAAATGTCCCAGGGATTGACCTCATCAGAGTCCATCGTGTTTGCCGTTGTATTTATCTTGATGTTTGTCGTGTGCGGATACCTGCTGATCTACAATATCTTTGATATTTCTGTGATGCAGGATGTCCGTCAATACGGCCTGCTGCGGACGATTGGAACTTCCACACGGCAGATCAAGGGTATTGTGAACCGTCAGGCAGTCTGGCTCACGCTGATTGGGCTGCCCATCGGTCTGATTGCCGGTTTCTTTGCCGGTTGGGTACTGCTTCCTGCCGTGACAGAGATCATTAACCTTGAATATTCTATGGTGGGTACATCCGTATCTACCTCGCCGCTGATCTTTGTTATCGCCGCCCTCTTTACGATCCTGACCGTGTTTATCAGCACCCGGAAGCCTGCAAAAAAGGCGGCAAAGATTTCTCCTTTGGAGGCGATTCGTTACACAGAGCAGAACGCCTATAAAAAGAGAACCGCAAAGCGAACCAATGGAGTAAAGCTGTCCCGTATGGCCTTATCCAATCTGGGGCGCAATCGCCGGCGCTCAGCGTTCATCATTATTTCTCTGCTTCTGTGCATCGTTCTGTTTAACTCTATCATCATCGTGACGCAAAGCCTTGATGAAGAAAAGTGGGTAAATCGTGTTACCAGAACAGATTTTAATGTCTATAACTCCGCCGCATTTAATGTAATGGAAAGCGTTCAGCACCATGAAGATACGCTCTCACAGCAGGCGGTGGATCTGATTGCCGGACAGCCCGGAGTTGAGGATGAACGCTATCTTTACCGAAATACAAAAGACGATAGAAATGTGTTGGTTGACTATGGGTTTGAAGATTTAAGCGGCATAGAGCTATTCCATGAGGAAGAAGGCGTCGTAAATCAAAGCTATCAGGGATACAGCCTGTACACAAGTTCTGATACCGAAAGGCGCTATTTTGGTAATGTGATGGGTGCCTCCGAGAATTTCTGGGCGGATATGCGTATTTTTGAAGGCGAGAAGGATACTGAAACCTTAACGCAGAAAATGGCTACCGGAGAATATGTCATTATTGGCTGCCCCATCGACAAACTGACGGAGGAACCAAAGAACACTCCGCTGACCGATCAGTTACAGGTTGGAGAGAGCATTTCCTTCTACAAGGATGGTGAACTGGTCAAAACCAGCACCATCCTTGCAAAAGCGATCCTCGTGGGAACAGAAACCGAAACGCCCACAGGCACCACCGCCCAGGTGCATATCGGCGCTGATGCTCCTTTTGTATATCTGCCGGACACTGTATTTAAGGAAATCTATGACGCTCCCACGCTGCTGACTTATGGATTCAATGTGGATGAAGCCTTGCAGCCGCAGATGGAAGAATTTTTGAGCAGCTATGTGAGCGAAAATTCTTCGGTTGCCTATACTTCCACCAAGTTGTTGAAAGAGCAGCTTGATTCGGTTCGCAGTATGATTCTGGTTATCGGCGGTCTGATTGGATGTATCATGGCCTTTGCGGGACTGATCAACTTTACCAACATGATCATTACCAACATCATTACCCGCCGCCACGAGTTTGCTACCATGCAGAGCATCGGTATGACCGGCAAGCAGCTTCGCCGCCTGATGGTCTATGAGGGCATCTATTATGCCATAGGTGCGGACATTATCGGCGGAGCAGTCGCAGCGATCTTGGCAGTCACAGTGCTAAAGAGCGCATTGAATGGCCCCTCCATGTGGTTCTTTACTCTGAACATTACATTGGTTCCTGTTCTGGTCATTGGTGTGCTTTATCTGCTGCTGGCTGCGGTTATTCCGCTGATCGTTCTCCACTTCTTTAATAAGGGAACTGTGGTGGAACGGCTGAGGACTTCGGAGTGAAATATCGCAAAAATAACATATGAGAAAGGATGTGAGCAAAATGGGCAAACTTCTGATTCTGTCCGTTACTGACCACGAAGAACATATACTCAACAAAATTATGGAGCTTATTGCGGATGAGCCAGAGTTTATCCACCTTGCACCATCCCTCCCTCAGTCTGCACTTTCCTTCCCTGGTCTTGAAATTCGGCTAAAGGAGCAAACCGTATATTGCAACAGTACTCTCATCGCTTTGACTTACCATGAATTTTCAGTCCTTACATATCTGGCTCGACATCCAGGTTGGGTATTTTCCGCTCATCAAATCTATGAAGCTATATGGCGCAAAGATAGTGAGCACTGTGGCACTGCAGTTGCCAGTGTAATCGGTCAGATCCGTCGCAAGCTGACGCCGGACACACCGAAGGGCGGTTATATCCGCACCGTACTGGGCAGCGGATATAAGTTTAACAGTTCCCCCTTTTAAGACAGCAAGAAAGGCTTCGAGGCCGTAATGATCTCGAAGCCTTTCTTATTTTTCATAAAGCATGGACACTATAACTCAATCAACTATAATCCCTGTAAGAATACTGGCTTCAGATAATATTTAAAGAACTAATCCATGCTTGGATTGCTTCCACCAATACATACTGCTGACGCAAGACGGCCATACCTGTTTCCGGAATGCTGGGGGTGTTTTCTTTTTCCCGTATATTATCTTCCAGATAGGATTTTAAGACACTAATATTTTCCTGAATCTCTGCTATGCACGACTTTTGTTTTTCGGGCGGCAAGGAGTCCAAATTTACAATAACAGCGTTGAAGTCAAGAAAAATGTTAATCGGCTTTGCGGAAATCTCAAACATGAGGCGTTCAAATTCTGCTTCTCCGGCTTCCGTTAGGGAGTAAATTGCTTTTTCTGGCATCTTTCCTTCCTTTACGATTTCGCCTCGGATTAGCCCTTTTTCTTCCAACTGAATTGCTTTTTTATAAATAGACGGGGTACTGATTTTTACCCATTTTGATATTTTTCTATATTCTACTAATTTTTGAATATCGTAGGCACTCATTGGATCCTTTTTCAAAATTCCCAACACGATTAAATCTATGGTAGCCATGTGGATCACGCCCTTTCGCTATGTTCTCTGCATAAAATATTACCGTCAAAGTCGCTATAAATTATAGTAGTAGATTTTATACTTTTTGTCAAGGGAAATCGCTTCTCTCCTCTTGACATCTACTATAAATTATAGTAGTATATTCATTCAGCAGTATACTGTAATTTATACCACTATAATTTACATCTTCAAAGTGCGAAAGGAGTATTAACAATGAGTGAACATAACAACAAACTTGAGCTTTTGGGCAGTGCGCCTATCCCCAAAGCTCTGATGTCGCTTGGCGTGCCGATTATGATTGGGATGTTAATCAATGCCCTATATAATCTGGTGGATGCCTATTTTGTGAGCGGACTGGGAAAAAGTCAAATGGGAGCCATTTCCATCGTTTTCCCGTTAGGACAAGTCGTAGTTGGATTGGGACTAATGTTTGGCAACGGTGCTGCATCCTACCTGTCAAGACTTCTGGGACGAGGCGATAAGGATACTGCCAATAAGGTGGCAAGTACCGCTCTGTATAGCAGCCTTCTGATTGGTGCTATTATCATCCTTTTCTCTACAATCTTCCTTAAACCAATTTTAACTATGTTAGGCGCGACAGAAACTATCATGCCGTATGCTCTGACATATTCAAGAATTTATATATTGTCCTGTGTTTTCAATGTGTTTAATGTAACCATGAACAATATTGTAAGCAGTGAAGGTGCAGCAAAGACAACTATGTGTGCGTTACTGTTGGGCGCTGTGTTGAATATCGGATTAGACCCTCTGTTTATTTACACTTTCAACATGGGGGTTGCCGGTGCAGCAATCGCCACTGCGATTTCTCAGCTAGTATCTACACTTGTTTATCTCACATACATTCTGAGAAAAAGAAGTGCATTTTCTTTCAGCTTAAAAGCATTTTCTCCAAATGGGCAAATGATGGCGGAAATCTTGAAAATCGGTGTACCTACTTTGGTATTCCAGTTGCTTACAAGTCTTTCTATTGCTCTGATTAACCGTGCAGCCAGCGATTATGGCGATTCGGTTATTGCAGGCATGGGGGCGGTCACGCGAATTACTTCTATGGGAACGCTTGTTGTCTTTGGATTTCTGAAAGGGTTTCAGCCTATTGCCGGATTCAGCTATGGGGCAAAGAAATTTGATCGTCTACGCGAAGCAATCAAAACCTCAATCATTTGGTCTACAAGTTTCTGCTTAGTCGTGGGCTTGGTGATGGCTGCTTTCTCCACGCAGATTATCTCTCAATTTACCGAGGGAGATGTTCAAATGATTTTAGCCGGTCAAAAATCTCTGTTTGCGAACGGTCTTACATTCATTTTTTTCGGTTTCTACACGGTATACTCCTCTCTATTTCTTGCTCTGGGCAAGGGAGCGGCAGGTTTCTTTTTGGGATCATGCAGACAAGGTATCTGCTTTGTTCCTGTCATTTTGCTGCTGCCTATGGTATGGGGAATGAACGGAATCCTATATGCCCAACCCATTGCAGATATAATTTCCGTAGTAATCACGCTGTTTATGGCAATACATCTTCATAAGGAAATATCCATAGCCGAAAGTCGTACTAAAACAATAACCTAATTTTACTGTAACGAAAGCCCTATGTTCGCTGACAAAAGGAAAAGTCATCGGACACTAAATACAAGCATACAGGAGAGGATACACAATATGGGAAAACTCTTGATAGTGTCCATTTCTGACCACGAAGAACATATACTCAACAAAATTATGGAAATTATTGCAGACGAGCCAGAGCTTGACCATATTGCTCTCCCACCCTCTAACGCCAGCCTCTCCTTTCCACACCTTGAAATTCGGCTAAAGGAGCAGACGGTATCCTGCAGCGGTCAACTTGTTACTCTGACTCACCATGAGTTTGCTGTCCTTGCTTATCTGGCTCGCCATCCTGGCTGGGTCTTTTCTGCCAGCCAAATCTATGAGGCTGTGTGGGCTGCGGACGGTGAACACTGCGGTACCGCTGTTGCCAGCGTAATCGGCCAAATCCGACGCAAGTTGACACCGGATACGCCGAAGGGCGGTTATATCCGGACTGTACTGGGCAGCGGATACAAATTTAACAGTTCTCCATTTTAAGTCAGCAAGAAAGGCTCCGAGGCCATAATGATCTCGGAGCCTTTCTCATTGACTTAAATCTTAAACAGTTTAATCGCCTTCAACAAAATAATGCTCAATTCCTGGTACAGATCCTCATCCAGCACACCATCTATAATGGCATACTTTAACAGCAATGGACGATACATCTGTAAAATCGTCGTAATGGCATTCTCGTTTCCCGCCTTGGCGCTGAGAAGCAGGCATTCAAAATTCATCTCTTGTCACCTCCTTCAATGCTCTTTCTGATTTTCTGGATCGTCCTGTAGTAAAGTGCAGCTGCCCCCTTGTAGGAAAGTTCAAACTTTACTCCCAAAGTCTCAAAATCTTCTTCCTCCAGCGTTCGAGCCAGAAAGATCTGGCGCTCCCGTTCATTGAGTTTCTGAAGTGCCTCCAGAAGCGCTCCATTTTCAATGACATCCATAAGCGGCAATTTGTCTAAAACCACTTCCTCTGAGCTGGGTTCGGATTCGTAAACCACTTCCGAACTACTCTCTATGCTGCTGCGCTTATAAAGCTGGATTAAATAATCTTTTCTGCGGCGCTTGACCGCCGACACCAAATATGCTGTAAATCTGAATTGCAGGTCATCTTCTGCCTGTCCATTGTTCCGTTGCCACATGGCTTTACCTCCAAAAGTCTCAAGAATTTCTATGAATTTCCTGAGCTTCTGGCGGTGACCTGCACCGGACAAAACCTGGCTGTGATAAACAAAAACAGCCAGCTTTGTACCAATGGACAAAACCAGCTGTTCCCTGAATTGCTGCATCGAGCAGTTCAATAGATACCATCCGAGCAGGTGGAGGTTTTTCTTTATGTGGAGAAAACTCTCTCGTCCTGCCTCGACGATATACCCCTATTGAGAGCCGTTCATGAAAAGCCGTGTGTCCTGGAGTTATGAAAGCAATGAACTGCTCGATGTTGTGGAATCCTTTTTCCATAACATCGTTACTCCCTGTCCGCAGTTATGCGGACGGCACACAGGCGGCCTGCATCATCCCCTTTCTTTCGCGATATGGCAGCGCAACGCTGCCGCCCTGCTGATAATTGTTAAATTGTGAAATAATACTTTTTTCAAATGCTATTTCAACTATTCTATGAATCTATGAAATTAAAACAAAAGGCGGCCTTCATCCTTATTGTCAGGATAAAGACCACCCTCTTCTTCCGATTTTCATTGGATACTGTACTGATCTCATACCCCCACCTCCACTTATCGAGTTTTCATTGGTTTTGGGATCACTGCCATAATTACAGTGTAACTGACAGTTTTCGGAAACTTTTGGAGTTGCATTGGAGTCTCTTTCGAGTAAAAAGAAAATCATTCGACATTATATGACAAAACAGGCTCTAAAACGGACACACTGCTTTTCAACCTCTCTCAGTGTCCCGCTTTAGAGCCCTTCCTTTATTTTTTAGTTATATCTTCCGCTGTTACCTGGGCTGTATCTGGATGGATATAAATGATCTGGAGTCCTTTCTTCTTGGCATAGTTGACCGTCTGCTGGGTTCCGGATCGCATATTGTGTGCATTATCATAGACAGCTATCATATGCCCGGCCTGCTCCACCATATAGTAATTGCGTTTCTTATAGCTTTCGCTTGAGGGCATTTCGCCCAGCACTAAGACCTTCTCAGCATATCTGCGAATAAAATCCATCCTCTTTCGGTGCCAGTCATCCCAGTCTGCATTGTAACCCTCAAAAGGGAGAGCCAGACACAATTCCACATCTTGATACGCTTGCTGCTCTTTCATACGCAGCAGGAGCTCCGCTGCCCACATATCAACGCCCATTGCTCCTCCAACCCAAAAGCATCGTACTCCCTGATGATAGAGTCGTATGAGTTGCTCCTGCAGGCACTTTTTGATCCGTTGGCAGCGTTTATCCTTTTCATTATATTTGAACTTAAATCTGGTCGGTCTGTGACCTGTAATCACACACGAAAAACTGTTCATATAATTCTCCTTTCCTGGCGTACTCCTCTGCATATTATACTTGCCATGGACGAGATAAATCAACCATGACCGCTTAATAATCCATGTCATAGCGGATAAAATGTAACTATAGCATGGAGGTGACGCATGGAAAATCTACTGAAAGATATGGGTAAACGGATCTTCGACCGGAGGAAACAACTAAATATGACTCAAGAAACTCTGGCAGAGCTGGCTCATGTCACACCACAGACCATCTCCACCGCAGAACTGGGTCAAAAGGCTATGCGGCCTGAGACGATCCTCAAAGTCTGTGATGCACTTCACATCAGCACCGAGTATTTGTTGCGAGGCGTCATCACAGAAACAGATTCCTCCCTTCTTATGGAGAAGATTTCCACATTAACGCCCAAACAATACAGGCATTTTGAAGATATTTTAGACAGTTTTATCGCGGCCATACAGGAAGAGGCATAGGAGCATTGCTGGCTCCCATGCCTCTTTTGATTATCCCCGGCTGCGGAATGCAGACAAGGCACCAGCAATCAGGCTGCGTGTCCTATCGTCCATTTCCGAATCATCGTCCACTTCCTGTGCAGTTGAAGGCATCACAGGCGCTACGGGCCCCTCAACCAATCTGGCTGTGATCGCCTGCTCTTTTGCTTTTTCCTGTCCCATACCTTCCTGCCGCAAAATCTCTTTGACGATAGCCACTACCGCTTCTTTGCTGATAATAGAAGCATTTAGTGGCTGCGGCTCCTGCCCAAAGTGCTCATTATAGTAGACCACTGCATTTGCCACATATTGCGCTTTCGTGCGGGGACTCTGCAGCTCCAGCAATCCTATGGCAGCTTCATGTATGGGATCGCCCTCATTAAAGCGCAGCGTAAACCTCCCTCGTTCTTTTTTCTCGCCCATACCATCACCTGCCTGCTGTTTCAATCCGGTACAGATACTCATAGCCATCCGCATTTGCATTGATTTTCGGTACGAAGAATGGTGTTCCCACCTTGCCCGAAGTTTCGATCTGCCGTTTCAAAAGAATGGCACCGCCGCCTACAAATACTACCTTGCAATACTGTAAGTCCAACATTCGCTCCCGCAACGTGCTGAACAGGTCATTGATAAATTCCTGCGTCATCTGTTCTGTCAGCCGTATGGCTGCATCCGGATATTGAGTCTTTTTTCCCATCAGGATAGCGTCCACATCTCCTTCATCCAACAGCAGATCCAGCTCCGAATTCACCTTGGAACGCACCTTATTGTACAACAGGATCACGCCATTTTCTAACGAATCACAGGAGGTAAGGTCAATCTCTCCATTTTTCATCAGCAGATAGTCAGCCGTAAACCCGCCAATATCCAGAATCACCGCTTTGGGTTCCTCCACGAGCGTGTGAAGCATGGTGGCTGCTGCTGCGTAAGCCTGGGGGAAGCAGGCCGCATCTTCAATATAGATAGAATACGGTTTCCCCTGCATTTCAAACTCTATCACTCCCCGCTGTCTGAAGTATTGTGTGAACCGTTCCACCTGGGCGCCAAAGTGTGCCGGCGGCAGTCCAACTGCCAGTTGGATACGCTGAACCTCCGAGGAATATGCCCCCCCTCGCTTCAATCTCTCCAGCCAGAGCAAATAGGGTTAGAATAAAGAAGCGATCATCCTCCGTTTTATCTTTCCGATAAGGGATCCGCTCAGTGGACAGCGTATAGTAGGTATTCTGATACCTCAGCACATTCTGTCCAAAGGGACGGGTGACACTTTGCTTCACCCCGGACACAAAAGGGTTGCAATGAACCGTTTTAATTTGTTTGTTGCCATGATCAACGCCAATAAGCATATGTAATGCCTCCTTTTTTCTTTATACATATCCTTTACGCCTATATGACGCCTATTCTCAACAATCACACACTATTTTCTAAAAACAAAAAAAGCAGGAGACCCATTCATTTCATAAAGGTTTCCCGCTTTTGGCTGCTTCATAGTGTGCGCAGCTAATATATTTGATTGTTCTATTCTGCCATACCCTGCGGAACTTCAAATTTATATCCGCTCCCCAGAACAGTACGAATATAACCCGCTTTCGGCATATCCGGAGTCAGTTTTCTGCGGATCTGACCAATGACGCTGGCAACAGCCGTTCCACAGTTTTCGCCATACCCACCCCACACTTCTTCATAGATCTGCCCGGCAGAAAATACCCAGGATGGATGATTTGCCAAGTACGCCAATGTTGCAAATTCCCGATGGGTCATAGAAATCAACTCACCGTTTCGGTGTACCGTTCTCTCCTTCAGGCGAAGTTCCAATCCCGGAAAAACAAGAATATTACACGGATGGGATGACACAGTATGGTCAAATCCTGGCTCGGCCGCAATAACCTCCATAATTCTGCTAAGTATATACTCTTCATGGTCTGTTACTGACAATACAAAGATTTTTCCCATATGTCCCTCCCTTGAACATGTGTAACATACAATAGCTTAATTTTCCTATGACCTGAATGCTATTTAACAGTCAATTTAATACTTCCTGTAAAGTTCTCACACTCAATGCCGATATAATTTCCACCATCAGGAAGTGTAATTGTGTCACTATAAGTTCCGGTCGTTTCAATCAAAGTGACTGCTTCATCAGATCCAGAAATCCAAAATACTTTTGCAGTACCCTCCGAAACCTCCAGAGTACAGTCAATAGACAGTTCCTTACCAGCTTCACGCTTTATGGAAGTTCCTCCGAACAAATACTCTGTATCAGAAAAATTCTCATAATCAGCCGTATAAGTTCCTGTATAATCATCAATCCCTTTTTCTTTTGTTCCTTCTAAAGATATTTTTCCTGTAAGCTCTATGGCTCCAGCGGACTGAACGATATTATTATAATGGTCGAGAATTTCATCTTTTGAACAGCCAGAAATCATAAAACTTCCCAAAAGGACAAATGCTAATGCTAAAACTATTTTCTTCATAAAATCATCACCAGCCTTTCTTTGGTGCTACCTTTTTGGCCTTTTTCTTTGTTTGGGTTGCTTCTCGCTCTTTCATGCACAAAATCAAGATGGCAGAAATAACGACAGCAAGCACAAGACTGCAAGAACAGGTTCCGATATTCCAGTTGACTGCGGTATCATAGCTACGGTAGCCTACCATTCCGAGACTTGCGGTAATCGGATAAAGGTTTGCTAATGTCATATTTCCTGCGGCAAACATCCCTCCATATCCATAGACAAAAGCAATGATTACACCGACTAAAAAGCTGCCTGCCCTCCGACAAGTAAGAGCGATAATCGGCAGAACCGCAAGATATAAAAAGAAATTAACCGCGGTAATCTGCAAGGTTGCTTTTAGTGCTAAGGAAATTTCAAAGCCGGGAAATCCCACAATCATTTCTGCTATGATTGTAAACAGGCTGCATATCAGCCCGAAAATAATAGACAATACGCCGCACACAATCAATTTTCCGGTCAGCAGTTTCTTAAAAGAGATCGGCACAGTCAGAATATTTTTCAATGTGTCATCCGTCTGCTCACGAGAAATCATATATCCAGCAATTAGGCTGATACACATCGGAAAAATCATGGACATATTGTTTTTGATGACCTGTTCTGTAAGATAGGCGAAATCCCAAACGGAACCATCATTCGCCATAGAGGTAAACAAGGTCAGCAGGACGGATAGGAGCATGAGTGCAACGCCCGCCCAAAGGATATGATACCTTTTCAATTTATAAAATTCTGTTTTTACAATGCGAACCATGTTTATTCCCCCCTCTGCTTATATAATCTGTCAATCAGTAAGAACGAAACTAATGCCATGATCCCAAGAATGAATACAACTTGAAATGTTGAAGGAATTAGCCCTGTCATTTGCTCCAAGTCCATTTTTATTCCATGAGCCGCCATATCTCCTGCACTCCAAAATGTAGTCAGTGGCGTGGGCAGAAGCCATAACATGGTTTTAGGCAGTGTGTCAAACAATGCTGTAGCACTCATGTTCAGAACGCTGTAAAAGACACACAGCAAAATGGAAAAAACATAGGTCTTACTGAAAAAGACAACAAGGACAATCAACGGGAGTGTTCCAGCTGTAATGAAAATTCCTGTTTCAACCGCTAAAAACAATTTATAGCCTATTCCATAAACTTCTAATGTTCCAAATCCGCAAAGAATTGTTGCAATGGTAGAAGCCACACAAAAAACAATTCCAAAAAGAAACAAGACAATAATCTTTGCAAGTACCATTTGCGTGCTGGTTACGGGAATTGTACGCAGATTTTTGAATGTATCGTTGTCGCGTTCCATAAAAAACAGGATAGCGGCAATCACTCCGATAATGCAGGGCAGTAAAAACTGGATACCATATCCCAGCACCATATTAAATAATCCATCGAAAGCATCTGCCTGATCCGTATATCGCTCCATCATAGAGGGCGTTGTCATCAGATAAGTCAGCGGGATTGGAAACAGAAAAGCAGCCAGAATAATCAGCGGAATAAATTTCTTCCGTTTCAATTTCAAAAATTCGCATTTGATTAGTTTAAGCAATTCCTTCGCCCCCTGTCACACGCTTGAAGTAATCTTCAAGACTTTCCTCACAAGTATGCGCCTCCGATACCTCCAATCCGTTTTCTACAAAGACAGTTACAATTTTCCCAACAGGCAGATCAAGGTTGTGCAGGCGCAGATTGTGGTCGTCCTGTATAGAAAAATGGTTTTCATGGAAATTGCGTTCCAAAATCCTTGCCGCCTGTGCAGTATCAGAGAGCGTAAAACGAATATGCTTACTGCTTTTTTGCTCCAGCTCAGCAAGGCTTTCTTCTTCCAGCAATGCACCGTGGTCGATAATTCCAATATCGTCAGCCAGCAGGGAAATCTCCGAAAGAATGTGACTGGAAATCAGAATCGTTTTTCCTCTTGCGTCGCAAAGCTCCCGAATAAAGGAGCGTACCTCCGCAATACCGATGGGATCGAGGCCGTTGATTGGCTCATCCAAAATCAAAAGTTCTGGATCGTGCATAACGGCAAGGGCAATCGCAAGCCGCTGCTTCATACCAAGGGAATACTGTGAAAAGAGCTTTTTATCTTTGTAGGGCAGTCCTACCAGATCCAGAGCGTCTTTAATGGCATGATTGTTTGGTACGCCCCGCAGAGTAGCAAAGATACGCAGGTTCTCTGTGCCGGTCAGATTGGGATAAAAGCCGGGAGACTCGATCAAACTGCCAATACGGGGCAACAATTTCTTTTCATTCCCCTGCAAGGGCTTTCCCCAAATTTTGACCTCTCCGGAAGTCGGCTTCGTTAAGCCCAACAGCATTTTCATAGTAGTGGTTTTTCCGGCTCCGTTTCTCCCCAGCAGACCGTAAATTCTCCCGCGCTTTACATGGATATTTAAGTCAGCCACACTCTTTTGTGAGCCGTATTGCTTCGTCAGATTTTTTGTTTCAATGATGTAATTTGTATCCATATTCAAAACCTCCTGTTCTGTAAAGTATTCTATCACGCCAACCTTGCATTAACCTTGCCGCAACCTTGCATTAACCTTGCAATTTGAAATCCGGCAAAATGACAAAGGTTCCCGCCATAAAGACGGGAACCCGCTTAAATCTCTAAAGGAAAAAGCAACATAAATTCAGTTCCTTCTCCCGGAAAGCTTTCAACTGTTATGCTTCCACCCATCTTTTCTACAAGCTGATGGACAATAGAAAGACCAAGTCCGCTGCCTTTTTCGGAGCGTCCTTTATCACACTTATAAAGCCGTTCAAATATGTGTTTCAAATCGTCTTTCTCAATTCCTACTCCATTATCCGCCAGCAGCAGCTCCATGTTATTTTCCTTCTTTGACAGGACAATTTTGATTTTGTCCGCATGGCTGTGAGCGATTACATTTTGAATGAGATTGTTGACGATCCTCATATAGCTGTCCATATCCAATCTTACCCGGACAGGCTGTTCGGGAATATCAATGTCATAATCAACCTGTTTATCCTCAAAAATCGGTATCCAGTCAATCAGGATATTTCTTGTCAGCTCTGCGGCCTCAACGCTCTGGATTTCTAAAGCAAACTCGTTAGAATTTAACTTGAACCAGTCAAAGAGCACATCAATATATTCTTTCAGATCATGGGCTTTCCGTCGGGCGGTTTCAATATAATCATCCCGGTCTTTTCCTGTGACCAGTCCTTTGTGTGCAGCATCAAGATACCCAATCAGAGTGGTAAGGGGCGTTCGCACATCATGGGAAAGGCTCGTCATAAGCTGGCGGTTGGTTTCCTCTGTCTGCCGTACAGTTGAAAGTCTGCTTTCATAGGACACAACAATCTCATTGATTTCATAGGCAAGAGGTGCTGTCAGTTCATTTGTTGCAGACAGAATACGCCGGTTGCCATTTCCGTTTTTCACATCAACCAGCACATCGGTCATTTCTGCTATTTGTTTTTTTACGCGCCGAACGAGAACGATGGATGTCAGCACAGCCAAAACAGCAATCACAATGGACAAGAAAACGATGATTTCCATACCAGCTACACCTCCTTATTAAAGCGGTAGCCAATCCCTTTGACCGTTTGTATATATTTGGGGCTTGAAGGATTCACTTCTAATTTTTTACGAAGCCGGCTGATGATCGCCATAATGTTACTGTCGTCATAGAAATATTCTTCGCCCCAAACTTCCTCATAAATCTGCTGTTTTGTCAAAATTTTTCCTTGATGCTTTGCACAGTACAGGAGCAGATCAAATTCCTTTGGTGGAAGTTCAAAAGTGCCATTTTCCGTCGTAACAGAACGATTTTCAAGGTCAATTTGCAATCCATCAAAATCCAGTTTTTGCACAGCTCCGGCTTGATGATTAAAACGGGTGTAGCGACGAATGAGGGACGCAATGCGGGCAATCAGTTCGTCCATATCAAACGGTTTTGTCAGATAATCGTCCGCCCCGGCCCGTAAGCCCCGCACTTTAGAAATGCTGTCATTTTTGGATGTAAACATCAAAATCGGCAGGCTGTTCTCTTTGCGGATTTCTTCCAGCGTTTCAAAGCCATCCATACCGGGCATCATCACATCCAGCACCACAAGCTGATACTCCTGTTCTTTTAATTTCTGCAAGCCCTCTTTTCCGGTATTACAAAAATCGGCTTCTATATGTTCTGTTTGTACGCTGCGTTTGATCAAAGCGCACAGTTCTCTGTCATCATCTATAATCAAAATTTTATTCATGGTTCAGCTCCTTCCCTTGTTTTGTCCGGCCATCAATCGGCTTCTCTGCGGTTTTAGGGATCAGCCAAACACCGGCCATTTTCACAGCGCCGTGGATACGTCCACCAGCACAATAATAATTTACCCTACGAGGTGTCACGCCCCATTTCTCGGCGGCATCTTTTAGTGTCATATAGTCCATTTTGCACCTCCATAGGATAGATTATAGTTCTTTATCTCGAATAGTACAAGCTGACTATTGTGATTATGCTTACATAAAGAGCCGCAGATCATCTCCGACCTGCGGCTCCGTTCCTATTAACCTGTTAAGTATGTATCCCGTATTTCGCCGTTTGGATGTCCTCTTCACCATGCAGGATTACTCCGCCGCAGGTCTTTGTACCCTGTACCATGTAGCCCTCAAAAAAGAAGCTGTAAGGCAGGTAATCATCTGTCAGGACGATGCGTTCGTAGTTGTACCAGTTAAAATGCTGATCCAGAAACTTCCCCAGTTTGTGCCGCAGGATAGGATTCTCCACTACGGCCTTGAGATTTTTCCGGCTGTGAAACTCCAGCTTTGGTCTGCTCTGTTCTGGAATGGACAGCAGCCGCCACCGTGTTCCATCAATGTTTTCTTTCTCACCTGCCGCATATGAGCGGAACGGCTCATAAGGCAGTCTTATTCGCTCGGTATAACCGGAAACGCTGTCTCTGCCAGCATCCTTCAGCCATGTGAAGGAAAACTCCAGCACTTTGGCACCGCCTACGGCATCACACAGCCGCAGTTCTGCATAGGAATGGATATCTTTTGTGATCAAATACTTTTTCTCCTCCAGCCGCTGCAATTCCTTTTTCAAAATAATAAAGTGCTGCGGCGAACAGCCACTTCTGGAACGGGTCTTGAGGGAAATACTATCCCGATCCACATAAACTGTTGTCATTGTCCTATTATTCATAATCCACCTCGTTTCTGTTATGTGCTCCTGCATGATGCATGGCAGTCTGTATGACCAGGAATGGATGCTCTACATACTCCTCTTTTGCCGAGGTATATGCTGCTCCGCCCAGAGAGTCCAGATACTGCCATCCGTTTTTGGATTTTGAGATGTACACATAGAACGGTGCAAGCACATACTCATCCCGTTCATAGCAGCCCAGATACCGTCTTGCAAGTACTGCCACAACACCCAGCTCTGCCGCTTTCTGTGTCGTCAGGGAAACTGCCAGTTTCATTACTTCCTCTTTTTCAATATCATTGAGTCCGAAAGTGTAGATACTCTCCAGGAACAGCACAGGCTTCTCACTGGTGACAGGCTTTCCGCTATCCATGTTCTCCTGCGACAGATCAGCAAAAGAAAAATCGACGGCAGGCGGTTTTTGAAATGCACCTTTTGTCAAGCGGAGACAGGCACGAGCCACCACCGCTTCATCCTTTTTCACAAGGACAATCTTCTTATTAGAGTCAAAGGCAGCTAACAGGCACTCCCTCTGGCTTCCAGTACGGTAAGACAAGCAGGTACTATGAGGAAGTTCACCAAGCCGCAGAGTGTGGTAAAAATCATCCACCTCTTCTGCCCAAAATGCACCTCGCGCCAACGAAAGATTTTTCTTCCAGAAGCTCTCCTGCATCTCGCTGACAGGGTAGCGAATCTCACGCTGCAGGTCACCGGCAAAATATTTGAGTTTATAGAACTGACCCATCAATTCAGCCTGTACGATCCGTCGTAGCGCTTCAACAGCCAGCTCCTGCCCGTCCAGTTCCCCATAGAGAGCGCATACCATAGCCGCGCCGCCCTGCAGTAAAAACTCCGTGACAGTCTCCCGGTTCTGCTCCACAAAATCGTCTGAAAATGCCAGTTTTTCTTTTAGATCCAGCCAGTCTGCATCTGTTGTCAGAATATCCTTGCGCACCTGTTTCCAATCCGTCATTTCCAAAAGAGCCATCATATTATTGAGGGCAAATACCGCATCCGACTCTGTAGTGAAATCCGGTATGAATGCCTGCAGCTGCGTATAGTGTTGCAGCAGCCCCATGGCAATCCGCCGGGTCAGCCCACAGATATGTCCAAATGAACCCCGATACCATTCGCTAAACGGCCTTTCCAGCAGACATTTTCCAAGCTGCTCCAACTCTGCATCTCCTGTATACTGGCTGACCAGATCCCGTTTTATCAGCTGCCGCAGTGTCAGCAAACGCTGATCTATGGAAAGAGGTGTCAGCATAGTGTATAACCGGACATAAACCTCTTTCTGATGCCAAAGCTGATACATTTCCTCAAAGGTGTACTGCTGCCCTTCTTCCAGAAGCGTAAAAAAGCTGTCGCTGCGGTTCACAGAATCGCTGGCTTTCAAATTCTTCAGCGTCAGGGAATTGATGTTACAGTGCTCACAAAAGCCCGGCTCAAACAATAGAGAGTATCGCCCCAAGGACAGGAACACTTCACTGTTCTGATCCACCAATTCCAAAAAATGCTTTTTTCTATGCTCCACCGCATAAATGAGAATTGAAAACTGGAATTGCCGGACAGCATTAAAATCCAGATGGAGCCTGCCGGCATACAGAGCATTCAGATAACTCAGTTGGTTGCATAAAATTTCTTCCCTCCGTTCCTTGCTCAAAGGATGTGGCTGGGAGATAAACCAGTTGAGGTCATATTGTCCGGCATGGTTGTCCAGCCAGAGGTCAAAAAAAGCAGACAAATCCTCTGCGTCATATTCAAATACAGCCAACAGCCGGCGGAATTTTCCCACATCGGTCATTTTCATCCACCGGAGATCTTTCAGGCGTTCTACTGACAGAAACAGCCGCACACCATACCGATAGAGCAAGATGCAGACTCTCTGGAGCGGACGATTCTGTTCCAACAGTTCCAGAGCTTTCCGTTCATTTTGATGCCAGCAAAACAGATACGAACCAAGAAACGGTTGCCGTATCATATCCCGCTGGTGCTCCGTCAGCATGGAAAGTCCCTTCCACTCCGCAATGGGAAAAGTCTGCAGGTTATCCAATATGACCTGCTCCTCTTCTTCATACATCACAAAGGGAAAATAGTATTTCAGGTATTCAAACCGCAAGGAAGGCAACAGTTCCAATTTCATGACTGCCAGCACCTGCTCTTGGGGATACGCTGTCAGTTTCTCTCCATACCCGTCTGCCGACTCTAAGACTGAAGCAATTTCTTCATCGCCAATCTCCTGCCTGCACAACACACCATAGAGCGCTGCAAAGTTCGGCACCCGAATCAGTTCTTCCTGTATCCGCTTTGTCTTTCGGATGTGCAGCCGTTCCTGTAATTGAAGTGTCTCCACCTGTCCACATGCCTGCGCTATGGCATCCTCTGAAAAGCTGCCTGTAAGCGCCGGGAGCAATCCGTCATCTTTCATTCTGGTCAATAGGGTCAGATGTTTTAATGTATTTCTCATGCTGCTTCACCTCCGATCAGTGTCAGTACCATATTCAAAATCTCATGCCTTGGCCGGGGTTCAGACTTTACCAGTTCACCACACAGTTCAAAAAAGGCATGTGCGCCTTTGGCTTCCATCGTCCGTACACAACCGACAGGCCATTCCACCAGCTTGTCAAACGCCATATTCAGCACCTCGTTCTTCTCGTCCTGATGATAATATCCTCCAATGAATTTAACCAGAGATTCGGCGCTGCCGTTATAAAGTTGCTGCAGCTTTTCCCGTTTCTGTATGGTCCGTTTTTCCTGCTCCAGTCGTTTTTCCTGCTTCTTTCTCTCAGCTTCGGCTCTGCGCTCATCTTCCAACTCTTCCTTGGAATAGAATGTTTCCTTCAGCCGGTTGATTTCATAGCCGTTATACTCGCTGTGGAGCAAAAACTGCCGCAACACCGCTGCCAGCGCTTTTTTATCATAAAGGCGTTGGATCTCCGGTGCTTTTAAGGCACTTAAAACGAAGTCCTCATATTTTTCCGGCTCAGTCTGGAAAACTGAACGCTCCACCCAGTCATAGAGCTGCCGATGCTGCTCTGCAGATAGGAATGGACGGCTGATGTATGTTTTATATTCCCTTCTGCTGTAATACCCCTCACTCCTGACAAAGCATTCGTGAAAGTAAAACCGCTCGCCAAAAATCGTTTGAAGTTGGGAAAAAGTGTACTCAGCCAGTAGCCTCTCTACAAACCGGAAACACCTCCAACTTGAAATTCTCAGGGCATACTCCCGCAGCAGTTTCAGTTGTGGCGCATCTTCACCATCTTGCCGATGCTGCTTGAAAAACTCCCATAGATTGATTTCCTTCTTTTCCACCAGAAAGGCAAATACCCGCCTACCGTTCGTATGCCAACTTCTGAAATATTCTCCATAGTCAGCTCCGGTCAGTTCCTGATATCTGGAAAGCCACTGTTTCAAAGGGATCCTCTGCCTGGAATGCAGCATCTGCAGGGTAAACAACTCCATATAGTTATCCCGCTCCAGTTCCTTCGCCAGATCATCGTACTGAGGATCAAACACATCAAATCGGTACGGAAAATCCTTCTGTATCGTTTGATTCATCCATAACAGTGTTTTCGGTGCTGTTGGGTTCAAACCATATTGAACCGCTTCCCAGAGTCCCTGAAATCCTTCGTACTTGACCGTAAAGCTGTTATAGAACCGAAACAGCCAGCCAAGATACTCATAAAATTCTTCCGAAAGATCCTTTGGAGCATTCAGAAGCATCCGCCCACACGCTGTTGCGATTTTCTCGGCAGTGATGCTCTTGGAACTCAACCGGTCCGGCAGCCTGTCCGCCCATACAGCGAGAGAATTTGCCAAAATGATTTCATCGCAGCGATACCCTGCTTTAGTCAAAACCGAAAATTCGCGGCTGTCGGGCTTCATATTCATATACGGCAGTTTCATCAGCGTGCGCAGCACCAGGTCGGCTTTCCCGCGGTATTTCTTTGCCTGCTCTGCATAGAACCGGATGAACCATTCCAGCACACCAAAATCATATACCAGTGAAAGTGTCCGATTTTGTGTGAATAGATGACTGAGTTGGGTATGTATTACCTCATAGCCATGTTCCCTATCATCAAACAACGACAGTACAAACAAAGCCTCCTCCGTTCTGACATATACCTTTGCCGCCAGCTCATCCAGCAAGTCATGCCGCCGGGCAGCGTCCGTTTCCAAAAGATACAGAGCGCCCTGCAGGTACACATCTTCTCCGGCAGACCGCCGCAATTTCTGGAGGAATGCTCCCCGCTGATTTCCCACAAACATATTGTCAGACTGGATCGCACAGGTATTTCCCAGCGCCAGGGCCAGAGCGCGGAGAACTCGGACATCATTGCCCAGTTTTTCCTCAAACCGCTCCAACACCTCGCCAGGATAACGCAGATGATATGGTTCAAAATAGCCGGACACATCCGTTTCCCCCTGCCATATCTGCATCGCCCTTGTTTGTCGGTAAGTCCTTCTCGCCGTATCGTCCTGAGAAGTCTGTACTACCAATTCGGCAAAGGCATGGTAAAGCTCCAAATCAATAGCCCTCTGATATACCCGGTAAACCGGTATCCTGTCGATATGCATTAAAATTCCTCCTACTTGAAATCTTCCATAAAAGATATGGGGAGAGAGCCGCAACATGGCTCTCTCCCCATTGATCAACTGACAGCATACCGATGGTATGCTATATTTTCTTACTCAGCGCCGGCCATGCTGAAGAACTCCGCAGGTGACAGCACCGTAACGCCCAAATCCCTGGCCTTGGACAACTTGCTGCCGGCATTTTCGCCGCAGACCAGATAATCCGTCTTCTTGGACACCGAGCTGCCGGCATGGGCGCCCAGTGATTCGATCAGGTCATTGATTCCGTCCCGGGTGTAGGGTTCCACCTTGCCGGTAACTACGATAGTCTTTCCTACAAAGGGATTATCCTGCACCCTGTCTTCGCTGTGTTCTGCCACAGCAGGCTTTTGAATACTCATCATAGTCTGTAACTCCTCCCAAATACAAAAATTATCTTCTACACAGAACCAGTCGTGGATATTGTTATGCAATATCTCCCCGAAATCCGGAAGCTGCCGGAAATCATAGCCGCCATAGACCGCATCCCGAAACTCATCCAAATCATAGTGGAACACACGACCCAATACCTTGCTGGCAGTGTTGCCGATCATAGGGATGTCCATAGAAATCAGATACCGTTCAAAGGTGGTATTCCGGCTCTGCTGGATAGCGTCCCAAAGGCGCTGCCAGGACTTTTCACCAAATCCATCCATGCGGACGATTTCAGCCCGGTAACGATCCAGACGGTAAATATCCAGATAACTATGGATAAATCCCTGACCGATGAATTTTTCCAATGTAGCCTCCGACAGCCCTTCAATGTCCATCGCCTTCTGGCTGACAAAATGGACGAACTTTTTCAGCCGGCGGGTCTCGCAGTCAGGGTTATCGCAGTACAGCGTCTTGATGATGCGATTCTCGCCATTTTCGCCCTTTCCACTTGATTCATGGATGCGGGTAGGCTGTCCACAGCAGGGACAAACATGGGGAATCGTATCCACCATAGAGAAGCCGCCTCTGTCCAGATTTTCCTCCACGTGGGGGATAATCATGTTTCGTTTGCTTACCAGAATCCGGTTTCCAGCCATCAGTTCCAGATCCTCAATAAAGGACAGGTTGTGCAGACTGGCCCTGCTGACCTCACAGCCATCGATTTCCACCGGCGTAAACACTGCTACCGGAGCAATCTCTCCGGTTCTGCCCGGTGTCCATTCGATGTACTGCAGCAGGCTCTCATGCAGGTCATCTTCAAACTTATAGGCCAGACCGTCCTTATAGTGATGTCCGGTGCGGCCGCAGCTCTGGGCATAGGCAATGTCGTTAAACGAAACCACGATACCGTCAATGGGGATATCTTTGTCAGTGGCATATTGCCGCAGCTGATAGATACCGGCTTCCACATTTTCCAGCGTCAGTTTCTGCTTTGTGACCAGATACTTACAGGGCTGGAACCCCAACGCACGCAATTCCCGTAGCTTATCTGATTTCCGGGTCAGGTGCGGAAAGCCCTCCAGCACACCAAACGGCATGAAAACCAGCCGACGCTCCCGGCATGTCTTGGCATCCATCAGACGGATGGAACCAGCAGCCAGATTGCGGCCGTTTTTATAGGGCTTACCGCTGCTGTCCTGCAGGCTGGTCTTCAGTTCCTCAAAATCACTGGGTCTGATAAAGCCCTCACCCGTCACAACCAGTCTCTCTTTGTAGGTGATGTGGGAAGGGATACCGCTGATGACTCGGGTGTTATGGGTAATGATCTCCCCTTCGTCACCATCGCCACGGGTAGCCGCCTCCAGAAGTTCTCCATTCTCATAGGTCAACTTTACAGTCAAGCCATCCAGTTTGAGCATCAGCATCACCTGCTGCTCACCCATGAAATTCAGAAGATCCATACTGCTCTTAGTCTTATCCAAAGACAGCAGCGGGATCTCATGTCTGGTTTTCTCCAGCCTGCTCACCGCAGGATAGCCTACTGTCTGGGTTGGCGAATTTGCCATTTGGATTCCCGTTTCCTGTTCCAGCTCTTTCAACTCGTCAAAGAGTCTGTCATAGACCTCATCTGACACGCTGGGAGCGTTGCGGTTATAATACTCATCCCGATAGCGGTTGAGCCGGTCATTCAATTCCCTCTGCTTTTCAAAAATATTCCGTTCCATTATGCTGCCTCCTTTTCAAGTACCCGGAAGGACATAACCAGTTCTTCTTCCGTATGCTTCTGTTCACTGTCGAAAACACTGCAAACACCGTCTGCAAACTGCCAGTGGGCGGCTCTGCCCCACCAAAGGATCGGGCCGCGGCCGCCGTTGCCTCTGTTGGCAGACGCATCCGGCTGATTCGCTACGGTACTATAAAAGCCCTGCGTGTTTACCAGCGTAATGTTCCGTATCTGCCCAATACACTCCGGCCGACAGTGATCCAATATCTCCAACTGTGTCCCTTCCCGAAGTGTCCTGCGCAGCTGATTCAGATTTTTGATCATGCGATTTTCTCCTTTCCCCGCCCCACAGGGCAATCCTGCTGTGCGGTATGAAGCCCATTTCTGCCGGCTGCATACCTGCCAAAATTCAATTCATGGACAATACGCTGAATGGTGTCATCATCATTCCACGCTGCGTGAAGCGTATTCCGCTCTGGCCCGGCTCCCACATGGACACATACCTTTTCACTGCCAACCTGCAGCAGCACATCCTGTCGCCTGGCGCAAACCACTGCCAGATTTCCAATTTGTTTCATGCTCTGCTCCTTCCTTCTTCATCAATGACCGGACGCCCTCAAGGACGCCCGGCCATTCTCATTTTGTCACGCTGCAGCAGCCAATACCGGAGACTGGATGCTATCCGTGTTTTCCATCAGGTCTGCCATCAGCACATCCGCCAAAAGCCTTCCTGCCAAATGACCGGTATGGATGATGACACGATCCTTCTTCAACTGGATAAATTCCTTCTCACGAAGAATCCGGCTTTCCGCAGCCAGCGCCTTGTCGCTTTCTGTCAGCCTGGCAGTAATCACCCGCTGCCACTTCTGCAGAAACTCGGTCGCCTGCTCAATGTCCTTCTTCTGCCGATCATATTCCGTCCGTTTCTGCCTCACTGTTCCATCCGGCTCCACTTCCAGCGTGTAATAGGCATGGAAAGGATCAGCCGTTTTACGCAGAAACACCACAAAGCTTTCTCGCCGCTCAATCCGGTCCCAGTAGCGGTCACTGCTGCCTGCACAGTGATGGAGCGCACGCCCCTCGGTAATAATGTCCAGAATACCGTCTGGCACCACTACCATGTAATCCGCATCGGCGTACTCATATTTCGCTTTGATTTCCTGACAGATGGCATTAACATGGGGGAATTTCTCCTCCATCTCCTCGGCCTGCAGTTCAATATCCTTCTCCTGACATTTGAGCACCAGATCATCGTGACGCCGCCGCAGTTTTCTGGTGCGATATACGATCTCATCATATACATTCATGTGCAATTTCTTTGCCATGGAAAGATAATCCTCCCAGGTACGCAGTACCTCATGGCTGTTTCGCCGGAAGGATGGCATCTGACGCCGTACATAGTTATAGACCTGCACCATGCTCATGCGGTCAGCAATGAACTGGACATCCCCAGGCTCAATATCCTGCTGACACATCCACAAAAGGACATTATCCGGGATTTCCCTGCCGATGCCCTTTTCATATTGCAGCCACCGCAGCAGATCACAGCCTCCATTATGGAGTCGAAGTCGCTGAAACCTCCTGCTGTCAAGGCCCAGAGCTTTAATCAGACTCCCGGCACTATGGTTTTTGATTAGTTCGCTGACTGTTCCGCAGGAACTGAAACATTCCTTGGTAAGCTTCGGCAGGTTCACCTTGCTGATCTGTTCCATTTGAGGTATCCGTTCGAGCACAGCCAGATATTTTTCCGGATCAACGCTTTTCTGCTTCCGAATCCAGTTGACGAGCCCTGTGCATCGAAGTTCCTGCTGTTCCAAAGTTGGCAGTGTTTTGCCATAAACCCGTCCATCATGCGAACCAGACCAACTATAAGAACAGGGGCTTCCGGAAATCCAGCGCATATTTCGCTGTTTATACAGACCCAAATAGTAGGTTCTTGGTTTTCTTTCCCGGTCATAAATCGTGCGCCGGATTTCCTGACAATAAAGCTTGGAGTTTGGAAGGCTTTCTTTCCCATATGTCCGGTCAGCCTGAAATTCACGAACTACAAAGCCGTCTTTGCATCGCTGGATCAGGTAGGCAAAATGTTTTTCTGTCTGCATATACCCCGCTCGTCCATAGGCTTTGAATACTACCGGATGCCGGCAGCAAATACAGCGGCCCTGTTGATTGTGATGTGGATGTACTTTGATCGGCACTTCCTTTTCGCAGTAGGTACAGTAACCTGTTTTGGCGCCGCCCTTTTTATAGTGGTAGTAAATGTAATTTTGCCGAATGGCAACCTTATCCACCCAGCGGCTCCAGTCCTTTGGAAGCTCCGGCACCTGTTCCATATCCTTATCCCATGGGTCAGTTTCCCGCCGGTGCCGCTGTTCGAGCTGTTCATCACGCACATCCCGCTGAAACTGCCGGATTGCCTCTACCGCTTTTTTATTGATGTTCAGATATGCCTGTATAGATGTCTCATCTTCATCGCTGATCCAGTAGGCTTTGGTATACCAGTATTGCCGCTTCCAGTCCAGTCTGTCCAGCTTGGATTCGCTCCATTTCTGTATCAGGCTGTTATAGGTAATAAACTGCCGCTTTTCTTTATCCAGATACACTTCATAGGCCGGATTACTCCCATCCAGGCGAAGATGCTCCGGGAAAAAGAAAGCCACCTTCAATATCCCATCCTGTTTGATACATCTTAGATAGGTATAATACTCACAGACTTCCCGAACATATCCGTAGTCAGTTTTTTCCTTTCTTGGCAGGTCTGAAGTCGCGATTTGCTTCATTTCATCCGTCGCTGTCAGCTTGGGAAGTGCCATCAGGGCTCTTTTTTTCATCTCAATTCACCATCCTCTTTGTCAAATCTACGCTATACCACACATCAGGCAGTAATGTAACGCCGTCAATCCGGCCCACTGCAACCTGTACGATACTTTCCGAATCCGGTGCTTCCTTCGCAAAAGCAAGGATGTCTCCCAGTCTGCCGGTGGCAACGGGGTCTTTACCCCGTACCACCGCATAGCCGCAGTTCGCCATTGCCCGGTTGGCTGCCACATGGGAGCTCCACACCCTGCGCGGATGATCTGCCATGTAGGCCAAACCATGTAAAAACAGCTCCTCTTTGGTGAGCCGCTTAATCACAGTCAGCTCCGTACAGGCGATTTTGGAGTCATGCTCATCTTCATCGATGTCGCCGCCGGCGTTGACAATATAATATTCCGAATGCTCCAGGCTGGAATAATAACTAAGGCAGTCCAGCGGGTCTTCCGCGCAGTGAAATCCATTTTCCCTGCAATTTGCTTTTTCAGTCGTATTGAGCCCCATCACAAACTGATAGCCACGGCATATCAGCCCGGGGCGAAAACCCTTATAAGCAATCATTCTTCATTTTTCCTCCTTTGCCGGCTCAGCCTGCCTTTGCCATCCCAAAATCCAGCAGCGACATCTGCCCATCCTGAGAAGGCTTTTTTTCCTCCTGCTTGGGTGCCGCCTTGGGTTCCGTCTTTTTCTTCTCTGCCGCCTTCTTGGGTTTGCTCTTTGCAGAGGACTTCCCAGCATACGGCTTGGGAACAAACTTCTCCTCATCCTCATGGTCTTCCTTGGCATCAGGGTCACGGAAATAATCTTCTGCCCACTGATAGCACATATCATCCGGCACATCGCAGCCATATGTCTGCTGTCCGGGACCAGGGTGGGTTCCGCTTGCTTTTAGTTCATCCTGCACATAATCCCATGCCTTTCGGTTGATGTACTGGAAACAGCGGATCATGTTCTTTTTCGGATGCATCGTCAGACGGGCAAACGCCGTATCTTCCATACAGAGCATCTGGATATGCTCGGACACACATTCCTTCATATTTCGCCGTGTCAGTTTTTCCACATCGGTACTCACCCTCTGGGTAGAGGCCGCGATTACTTCTTCATCACTCATCGCTTCCAGACGGGCGATCTGCTCCTGCTCCGCGGCTTTCTTCGCCTGCTGTTTGGCGTCAAATTCCGCTTTGCGCTGGGCTTCAGCCGCCTCATGCTCCGCACGCTTTTTTTCTTCATCTTCTGCGGCGGGCGGTTGTGCCGAATTCCCCTCCTCAGCAGACTTCTCTTCCCCATCAGACGCTACTTCATCCACAGGTTCTTCCTCTGCATCAGCCGAAGCAGTCTCACCGGCAGAAACCGAAGCCGCCGATACTGGGACAGTGTCTGTACCTACAGGCGGCACAGGCAAAGATTCCATCTCCTCCAGCTCAAAGGCTTCATCATCCTCAAAGGCTGCAGACGAATCGAACATACTGTTTTGCTGCTCCATTACTATTTCTGAAAAAACACCCATTGTAAAATCTCCTTTCGCAAAAAATGGCATGGAGCAGGCCGTTATGACCCTTTCCATGCCATTGTGTGTTGCTCACAGCACATATAAAAGTGTGCTGAAGCTGTCAAAACAGTAGCAGACCACGCCAGTATACTGCCTTGACCATTCCTTGATTTTGTCCTGCACCTCCTGCGCAGTCTTTTGATTGCTCATATTCCAGGGTGGAGGTACCGTTACGGTAAAGTAGCCATTCTCCAGACAACTTCTGACATCTACCGGAAGATTGGAACACTGCTCATACAGTGCTGTAATCTGGCTTTTCTTCTTTTCTGCAATACGCATCTGACCCCTATCCCTTCATTCCTGTTTTTGAGCAGGCTCCGGAAGTCTTTTACACAAGAATGGGGAGAAGCGTACCGGCGCAAAATCCCGGCAGTCATTCACATAGAAGTATGTGCGTTTGCCTTGGCAGTCCAGTTCCACCACATCAGATGGAGCCAACGGACGACCTCTGTAATCTTCCGGCAAATGCTCATTAAAGTCCAGGAACAGGCGCCCCAGCACTTCCATGTCATTCTGCCCCTTTGGGCAACAGACCTCTGCGCTCCATACCGTCTGATAGGCGGCGGCAGGCGGCTGTTCATATCCAGCCTTATGTAGCGCATCCAGTCGCTTGAATGCGAATGGTACTGTCTGTGTCTCACTTAGGCAAAGCTGGTAAATGCAAAACCTCCGGAAAACTCTCTGGCTGTCCAGAATATCCTTCAGCGCCCGATTGCCCTGAGCAAGAAATATCTGATACTCTTCCTTTGTAAGCCCCAGATACTCTGTCAGGTCCAAATCTTTCTCCGCTCTGGTGTGCCAAAGCTCGACGCAGCCATCTATATAGGTAAAGTCACACTTACCGCACAGATATTGCTGCTTAAAATTCATTCTCTGCACCTCCTTTTCCTTCTGTTCTTTCTCCCGAAGGGCAAGCTGCCAATCATCAAACCCTTTATAATTCGGATTCCAGGTCAGCTGACGACATGCCATTCCATTTTTCCGGGCCATCAGATAGATCTTAGATGCCCCGTTGGAGGTCATTTGGTTACTGTACTTATCCATATCATGAGCCTCAATGATCTCCTCAGTGCCATTCTGTGCCAGCAGTGCAAACAGCGTATCCAACTGGCTTGTGTTGTTTGCGCCGGCAATCGCCGCAAAAGTCCGGTTTGTCAGGCAGTGCGAGATGTCTGCTTTCAGCAGTCCCTCAATGACATAGACCACCCGAGCAGATGGATTGCCGATAAAATGTACCGGGCTCCCGGATGTGACACCCATATTTTTGGACGAGGACGAAAACCAGATGTATTTGGCTCCTGACTTATCCGGTGGATCATCTTTTTGCTTGAGCGGACTATCCAAAAGTATCTGCAGGCCATGTATCATACCGTCGTATCCCACAGCCGGAATCAAAATCCCTGCGTTTTTTCGGTAGAAGTTCATGGTCCAGCGCCCGCTGTCATCCAGATAAAAGCCGGGCACCCCCTCCACCTTGCATCCCTGTTTCATCAGCCGCTCGGTAATGGAGCGGCAAAGGAATGGGGGTGGAGTACTCTTGAACCCAATCCGGTCGATCTGTTCATCCGACAGTCCCCGTTTTGGGGAGTGCAGATGGTTGCGGTGGGCAGGCTGAAGAGGCAGCATAGCGAGCAGCAGCGAAAGCGTTTGATGAATTTCCTGTCCGCTGGCCCGTTCTGCTTGCTGCACTGTTTTTAGTTCGCCCCTCCTCTCATATCCCGCAAGGTCGGTCTGAGTCCCCGAAACCGGGGACCCAGTGCCAGCCTGCTGGTTTCCTGCCATCTCATATCCAGAGTTCGGCCGTTCCCTGTGAAAATCGTTGCACAGGGCTTCTCCTATTTCCCAATACGCATCGGATGTAGTCGTATTGTTTAGCCGCGCATAAAGCGCAAGCATACCGCCATGCTCATCACAATAATTGCACCGCCAGACATTTTTGACGAAATTCACATTCATCTTACCGCGGCGGTCACCACAAAACGGGCAATCCACATATACACTGTTTGCCTGTCGGCGTCTGATTCGTAGATGTAGAAGTTCCACTACATCCATAATACCGAACGGAAAATCTCCTGGATATGAGTCCATCTGTTCTCCCTCCCTTCTTGGCCCCATAGATGGGGCTGCTTATCATCCGGCTTTCTGTGCGGCCATACCATCGAGCATGATCTGCGCCGCAGCACGAACGATATTGTTGGTGCTCTTGTTGCCGGGGGTGAGGTAGAATTTCAGACTCACCGGACGCTCCTTGGCAACTGTTGCCATGGTCTTTCCTTTGCTCAGACCGCTATCCACCACCACATTCTGCGCTTCTTCAAAGGTCATTACCTTCAAGATGTCTTCTACCGGAGTGCTCTCCGTATAAGAAGGCGCCATAGGCTGATCGGGTGCTTCCTGTTGGACAACAGGCGCCACAGGCAGTTCTTCCGGTTCATCCGATTGGAATACGGAGGCGGTCGGCTGCTCAGACACATCATCCTGTTTTGGACTGCTATCCAATGTAACCTCGCGGCTCGGTACCGGCAGCTCCATATTGGAAGCATTCTCCTCTACCTTGCCGGCAGGCAGTGTATCCATATTCTCCTTCTCTTCTGCAACCATCTGTTGGACAACTGGCTGTACCGGAGAAACCGGGGACTGTTCATTCTGAACCGGCTTTGCCGCAGGTTTCTGAATAGGCGCCGGACGAGCAGGCGTATTACGGCCCTCTACGGCGTTCTGAGGCGCTCTTTCCGGCCGGGCATGAACTTCCCCACCAGATTGCCGCAGCGCCGCTCCAGGGGCTTCTACGGGCCTCTGCGCCGCATTTGGCATCGGTTGCCGGATAGGAGCCGTCCCGGAAAGCGGAATACTGCTTCCAAACACCTTGCCCGTACTGTCAACAGCAACATCGGCAAACTGCAGACCGAAACCGGCATCCGACAGCGCAGCACTCAATGCCTCATCCTGGGCAGCCTGTACATAGTCAGTACCTTCTTCTGCACTATGCTGCGAGATGTAACTGCTGATGGGCTCTGCATCACTGCGGTCCAGATAGACTCTGGCCTCCATAATCGCAAGCTGTTCCGTGATTCGCAGGGTAGTCAGTTTCATGCGGCCCTGTGGGTGACGCAGACGGAACCACAGTTTCTGATAAGGCAATTCCAACTGCAGCATTTCCTCATTGGTCTTTCTGGATACCTTATGGCGCAGAAATTTGAGCGGGTCAAAGCCCGGCACCTTGTTCAGTTCTGCCACTGCCGGAATTGTTTTGTACATCATAGGCATCGGATTACTTTTTTCGTTCATGTTGGAAACTCCTTTCTGACATAAAAATAGGAGACGCCAAGTGCTATTTCTGCATCTGACCTCTCTTTTTTAACTTGCGTTCTTTAATTGTTCTTCCAACGCAGCCGGAATGGGGATACCGGCTTTCTTTGCGTAGGCTTTGAAATACATCTGAATACGCATACCCAGCAGCGTATTCCGCTTGCCGATCTCATTACGATGGATTGCCATAAACAATACCTGTTTCTGCCCAATCAGAACCACCCGCTTTTTGGCACGCGTGATTCCGGTGTAGAGCAGATTACGGTACATCATGATGGTGTGCGCTTTGAGCAGCGGCATAATAACGGTCTCATACTCAGAGCCCATAGCCTTGTGGATCGTAGTAGCATAAGCCAGATCCACATTGCTCAAATCATCTACGCCGTATTCCAGTGTTCTGCCAGCGCCAAAATCCATGCCGATTTTTTTACCCTGGTCAGTGTCCTTAATATACCGGATGAAGCCCAGATCTCCATTAGAGACCTTTTCTGTGTTCTTGGTCTGCATGATGCGGTCATTGACCCGGAATATCCTGGGGCCAAACTTGATTTCTTCCTCCGCAGAGCGGAATGGGTTGACCAATTCACGAATGGTCTCATTCAGCTGTTCCGACGACGCGGCGCCTTCTGAACGGAAAGGTGAAAGAATCTGCACATTCTCAATGCCACTCTCCTGTATCTCCAAACAATACCGTTCTGTAATCTTTTCAGCGGTGTCTTCCTGACTATCACCAGACACGAAAACAAAGTCCGGTCCATAAAACAGTTTGGTATTGCCCTCGTTAATAAATTTGGCGTTATAGGCAATCAGACTGTCCTTCGACTGACGGAAAATCTGATCCAGCACCGTTACCGGGACGATTTGGGTCTCGATGATCTCACGAAACACATTTCCGGCTCCTACGCTGGGAAGCTGATCTGGGTCGCCTACCAGTACGATTCTGGCATTTGCCTTCATGCGCTCAAAGAATTTCTCGGCAAGCCACATATCCACCATGGAAAACTCATCCACAATGATTAAATCGGCCGACAGTGGCTCTGACTTTCTGTTCCGGCTACCCTCATCCTCTTCACTGGTCAGTCCCAGACCACTGTGTAATGTTCGGGCATCCTCAAAGCCGGTACTCTCCGACATCCTGCGGCTTGCCCGACCGGTAGGCGCCATAAGAGCAATTTTGCCATCAGGGTGCAGCCGCCGGTAAACCTCAAGTATCGTCCGCAGCACTGTTGTTTTACCAGTACCAGGAGAACCCGTAATCACTGACAAGCCATGCCTAAATGCTGCATAGACCGCAGCCTCCTGCTGTGCAGACAGGCGCAGTCCCATTTCAACCTTGACCTGTTCCAGCACCGGCGCAATATGCTCTACTGGCATCTGGGTGACCAGACGCTGGGCGATCCGGCGCGCCGTTTCATCCTCTTGGGCAAACACTCTGGGAAGATAAATATTATCCTTCACGGAAACGATTGCTCCATTCAGGATCATTTCCTGCATCATATCCCTGACTTCCTGCTGATGCAGGCGAAGCTCCGGTACAGGTATCTTCTCATTGAGCAGTTTCAGCGCTGATTTCTCCAGTTCTTCAGAACTGATGTACAGATGGCCTCGTTTACTCTTGCCCTCATCCAGCGCACAAAAGACAGCCCCTTTGATACGCATGGGGTCATGGAGATCGCCCCCGCTCTTTTGTACGATTGCATCTACCCGCCGAAATCCAAAGCCGGAGATCTGGCAAAGCTCGAATGGGCTCTTTTCCAAAATCTCTACGCTGGTCGGGCCGAAATATTGATATATTTTCAATGCCGTCTTGGGAGTAATCTTAAACGGTGCCAGCAAGGTCATAATTCCTTGGAGCATACGGTTTTCTGCATAAGAAGCTTTGATGTCCTCCAATTTATTTTCCGTAATGCCCCGGATCTCCAACAGCCGCTCCGGCTGGTGTTCCAGAATATCCAATGTGTCCACACCGAACCGCTCCACAATGTCTGCGGCAGTTTTGGGACCAATCCCTTTGATAAGCCCGGAGGCAAGGTAGCCCTCTACGCCGTTTTTTGTTCTGGGCACAATTTCACGCCACTGCTCCACCTGGAGCTGGACACCATACTTGCCTTTTGCCCATTCACCATCCAGTTCCAACTCTACCGCATCTGTCCGTGGAATCTCATACCCCACAGCTGTAAAGCGAATCAAATGGTCTTTGTACCGCCTGTTTGACCTGGCCTCAGCTGGCACACTCTGGTCTGCGGTTTTTACACTGATGATACAAAACTTATTGGCAGGATTATAAAAAATCGTCCCGTCGTAGGTACCAATACAATTCATCCTTTTTCACCTCACTAAGCGGCCTCCATAATCGAGGCTCTAACACTGAACCGTCTGGATTCGGATACTGTAACAAACTGCTCGTAAATATCCGGATGCTCCAGTTTCAACCGAAGCAGGTTATCCTTGTCGATGACGGACTTGCGAACAGGGGTATAGGTAACCGTATAGTTCACTCCCTCCTGCTCACAGACTGCAGTGCAGCTGGTACCCATTTCCGCAATCAACAGCGCCTTCAGACGCTGAATATCCTTGTCGATTTCTTTGGAGTACACCTCTGCATTTTTCTTTTCATCCAGAAGCCGCAAATACTGCATAAGTTTTGCAGTCATATCCAGGTCAAGTGCAACGGCCGGGGCATTTTTATCTGCCGGGCCAAAGTGTTTGCGTGCGCTCTCAATAATCAAGGCCCCACTTTCTGTATAGGGCGGCGGCACATGGCGCTGCACATGGTTTTCCCAGAAATACTGCTCCAAAAAGACCATCTCAGCCTCATACTCGAAATCACGCTTGACCTCCCGGATAATAACTTCCTCCTCGTTGTTACCATACAGGCAGCAAAAGAAACATCGGTCAAGATCCGTTACTGCCATATAATGACGCCCCTGAGATTCATAGTAGACTGGAACAGTCTCCTTCCCATTCATCCACCAGTTATCTCTGGCATTATAGTTTGTGGTCTTGATCTCAAGGATCGCTGTGGTGCCATCCGGCAGTTCCACAAAGTAGTCCACATCAGCCAGCATCCAAGGATACTGTGGGTGCTGGAACATCTTTTTGATTTGGTAGACCCGATATCCGGTTTTCCGCTCGAATATCTTTGCTACCAGAGGCTCCAGCAAATGCCCCATTTCCATGGCAACCCAGTTGCCCTCATCATCTTCCACTGACGCTATGTTCAGTTTGTCGTAGTACAGATCCCTGGCTGTCCGGAATGGAGAAGTGCCAAAGATTGCTGATACATCGCTGCCGCCGATTCCACGGCGCCGGTAATCCAGCCATTCTTCTTCTGAAAGATCTGCCGTTTCTACCAGCACCAGCGGTTCATGCCGCTTTCGTTCAGCACTATTGCTGCCAGACATATCAAATCCCCCTTCGTGATCTTCGGGGCAAAATAACTGCCCTCGCCATTGGTGCAACATTTTGGGGCCGGAGCGAAGATACTGCCTGTCTCTTCATCTTCCAGTCCGTGGAGTGTGCCGGCTTGACCCGCCGACCATTCTGCTTTCTTTTCTGCTTCACATTCATGTACATGACCTGCCTTTCTCAGTTTTGATTTATCCTTAAAGCCCTTTCAGGCTTACAGGCAATAAAAAAGCGAGAATGACAGACGGCATAAAGCCTGGCGTCCATAGTTGCCTATGAACCGATGTCATTCTCGCAATGGTGGGTAAATCCCGTAAAATAAAAAAAGCCAGCAATATACCGGCCTGAAAAGGCGCAGTGATACTACTGACACAAGTACAAAATTAACAGCGTGTGCAATGCAGTCATTACTCCGCAACACAAGCCCTAAAGCCTGTGTACCCTGACGGGCAACGCACAAAAATCAATTACATTGCAATTCTAACACAATATATAGTGCTTGTCAATTCAAACATTCTATATATTGATTTTGGATTTTCTTTAAATTTTCTTTCCTCTTTGCAGAAGTTCTTTCTTCCCCGCCTATTTATAGGATGTATCGGATCATTTGGTAATACCGGATGATCCCTACGCTCTTTTAGTACCTTGACAAGTTCATAACCTCTATGGGGAGTTATACAGGAATTCTGGACAGTGTGCGATGACCACAGAAGCGCGCCCATAATCGAAGTGTTGCACAGCAGCAGCCTGAAATACACGGCAGAACCGTTCTGGCGTAGGAAATGGCCCCATTAGAGTTCTTTTGTTATTTCAATACTTCCTGACCTCAAGACCGTTTTCATTGTTTTTGTTGAAAACCTTCTTCTACAAATCGTAAGGGATCATTGTAATCGAAAAAAGGAGGACGATTATGGAGAAAAGAAAACCGAATGACCTACCGCCGGAGCAGTGCTTGGCTGTTGATACCGATACCCTTTGCAAACTGTTGTGCTGTGGAAGGCACACTGCAGTACAGATTGGGGATCTTGCCAATGCACGCATTACCATGAACACCCGTGTCCTATGGAGTGTCCAGCGTATCAAAGAATATCTTTATGATATTTCCGGCTAAATAACCATGCCAGTAAGGCGCACTACACTTTTATAATCAGGAGGTACCAGTAATGGCAAAAGTGAGAAAAGACAACAAAGGGCGAAATCTTCGGCCCGGAGAAACACAACGGGCAGATGGCAGCTATATGTATGTCTACAAATTAGGCACTAAAAAGAAATATCTTTACGACTCCGATCTCGCAAGTCTTCGTGTCAAAGAAAAGCAGATCAACAAAGATAAGGATGATGGCATCCGTACTCAGGAAGCCATGAAGCTTACCCTGAATGATATGTTCAAGGTCTACATGAATAACAACATCAAACTGAAGCCCTCTACCAGAGCAAATTATCTTTACCTGTGGGACTTCTATGTGAAAGAAGAGCCTTTCGCTAACATGCCTCTGCCACAAATCCACAGAAGTGATATTCTCGCGTTTTATACCAAACTGCTGAAACACGGCTTTGCTATCAACTCACTGGAGAGCATCAACACCATTGTTCACCCTACGCTTGAAATGGCCGTGGACGACGATTACATCCGCAAAAATCCCAGCAAGGGCATTTACCGCAAGCTCAAGACGGATGGCAGCGCTCCAAAACCTAAACGGCGGATCGCACTCACTAAAACGCAACAGCAGAATTTCCTGCGTTTTATTGCCAAGTCCCCTACATACAGCCATTGGCTCCCCATCATGACTGTGCTCCTTGGAACAGGAATGCGTGTAGCAGAATGTACCGGCATTACCAAAAGCGATATTAACTTGAGCGAAAACACAATCTCCGTCAACCACAACTTAATCTACCGGGTCATTGACGGAAAAGCCGGATTTCACATTACCACTCCCAAAACTGAGAGCGGTACACGAATTATCCCTATCCTCTATCCAGAGGTGGCCGAGCAGCTTCGCCTCCAGATTGAAACCATCGACGCATTGTATCCAGACGATCAACTGGTGTTAGGAGGAGTTCACGGTTTTGTTTTCCGCAACCGAACCGGCTCATTCATGAGCGCCCACAATATCAATCGGGCGATTGAGAGAATCAGCGTAACTTACAACATGGAGGAAATGGATCAGGCTGAACTGGAAGACCGTGAACCGGATTTGCTCCCTCATTTTAGTGTTCACAACTTGCGGCACACCTTCTGTACCCGGCTCTGCGAAAGCACCAACGATGTTAAATTCATTCAGCAAGTCATGGGGCATGCCGATTTCTCTACCACAATGGACATCTACACCCATATCACACAAGAGAATATGCAGGAGAAGGCAAAAAACATTAGTGTGAACATGAAGCTGATGTAAAAAGAAAGGCGAATCTGCATTTTATAAGCAGATCCGCCTTTCATATTGCTTCATCCGGTTTCGTAGGGTCTCACGCAAAAGTTGTAGAAAAGTTGTAGTAACGCGATTTTTTGTAGTAAATGACCTCTTTAGTACAGCTTTGCTCCTGCCGGAATACTGTCATCCAGCATCAAAAGATTTAAGCCTTCCCGTCCGTCATACTCGTACACTGCGGAAATCAACATACCCTCGGAATCAATACCCATCATCTTTCTCGGCGGCAGGTTTGTGATTGCCACACAGGTCTTCCCAACCAGCTCTTCCGGCTCGTAATACTCGTGAATACCGCTTAAAATGGTGCGTTTCCGGTCTGTTCCGTCATTCAGTGTGAATTTCAGGAGCTTCTTGGACTTCGGCACTGCCTCACAGGCTTCGATCTTAACCACTCTGAAATCAGACTTGCTGAATGTTTCAAAGTCTACATCATCTGCAAACAAAGGCTCGATTTTCACCTTGGAAAGATCAATCTGTACACTTGGAGCGGACACGGTTGCATCCTCTGCAGAACCATTTACCGCTGCTTTTTCGGCTTTGTTTTCAGCCCGCTTTGGTTCCAGGGTCTTCATTGTCGGGAACAGGATCACATCGCGGATGGAATCCGTGCCGCAGAGCATCATCGCGCAGCGGTCGATGCCGAAGCCCAGACCGCCCGTCGGGGGCAGACCGTATTCGAGAGCCATAACGTAGTCCTCGTCCATCATCTCCGCCTCGTCGTCGCCGTTGGCGCGCTTTTCGACCTGCGCCTTGAAGCGCTCATACTGATCCATCGGGTCGTTGAGCTCGGTGAAGGCGTTGCCCATCTCGCAGCCGCACACGAACATCTCGTAGCGCTCGGTCAGGTGCGGGTCGGACGGGCTGCGCTTGGCGAGCGGGCTGACCTCGACGGGATACATGGTGATGAACGTCGGCTGGATGAGCGTCTCCTCGACCTTCTGGTCGAAGGTCTCATAGAGGGCGTTGCCCCAGGTCTTGTCCACACCGTCCATATCGACGCCGACGCTCTTGGCGAGCGCGACGGCGGCGTCGTTGTCGCCCTCGATCGCCATGAAGTCCGCGCCGGTCACTTCCTTGACGGCGTCGGCCATCGTGACGCGCTTCCACGACGGGGTGAGGTCAATATCGTGGCCGAGCCACTGGAGCCGATAGGTGCCGAGAATTTCCTTCGCGGCGCCCGCGAGAATGCCCTCCAGAATGTCCATCATGCCGTCAAGGTTCGTGAACGCCTGGTAGAGCTCGCAGGTGGTGAACTCGGGGTTGTGCTTGGTGTCCATGCCCTCGTTGCGGAAAATGCGGCCGACCTCGTACACGCGCTCCAGACCGCCGACGATCAGGCGCTTGAGGTGCAGCTCGGTGGCGATGCGCATATACATATCAATGTCGAGCGTATTGTGATGCGTGATGAACGGCCGCGCGTTCGCGCCGCCCGCGATGGGGCTGAGCACGGGCGTCTCGACCTCCATGAAGCCGAGGCCGTCGAGGTAGCGGCGCAGGAACGCCACAAATTTCGAGCGGATCTCAAAATTCCGCTTGCTCTCGGGATTGACGATGAGGTCCACGTAGCGCTGACGGTAGCGCAGCTCCTTATCCTGCAGACCGTGGAATTTTTCGGGCAGCGGCCGCAGGGACTTCGAGAGCAGCGTGATCTCCTTGGCGCGCACGCTCATCTCGCCGCGCTGGGTGCGGAACACCTCACCGCGCACGCCGACGATATCGCCGATGTCGTACTTCTTGAAGCGGTTGTATTCCTCCTCGTCCATCTCGTCCTTGCGGGCATAGATCTGGATGCGGCCGGACTTGTCCTGTAAGTCGCAGAAGCTGACCTTGCCCATGCCGCGCTTGCTCATCAGTCGGCCGCCGACGGTGACCTCGGTGCCCTCAAGCTCGTCAAAATGATCCTTGATGTCCTGCGCGTGGTGGCTGACGTCAAAGCGCGTCTGCTGGAAGGGATCGCGTCCCTCGGCGCGCAGCGCCGCCAGCTTTTCGCGGCGGACCTTGAGGATCTCGGAAAGGTCCTGCTCCTGCGCGGGAGCGTTTGCCTGATTGTTCTCTGCCATATCGTTTTCTCCTTATGATCGTCCTCGAGCCTTATCGCTCGATCTTTTCCACACGGTAATGAATGATGCCGACGGGGGCCTCGACGCTGATCTCGTCGCCCTCCTTCGCACCCATGAGGGCCTTGCCGAAGGGAGATTCCTCGCTGATGGCGCGGTGCATGGGATCGGCCTCCTGGCTGCCCACGACCTTGTAGGGCGGCATCTCGCGGCCGGTCTTGAGGTCCACGACGGTGACGGTGCAGCCGATGCTCACGGCGTTGGACGCGCCCTCGCTCTCGTCGATGATGACGACATGAAGCAGAATGTCCTCCAGCTCCGCGATGCGGGAGTAGAGCTTGCCCTGCTCGTTCTTCGCCTCGTCGTACTCGCTGTTTTCACTCAGGTCGCCGAAGCCGCGGGCCTCTTTGATCAGCTCCGCCACTTCCTTTTCGCGCACGGTCTTGAGGTAGGTCAGCTCGTCCTGCAGCTCCTGCTGACGGGCAGCGCTCATTTTGTACTCTTTTTTCATGTCGTTTCCTTTCTATGCGCCGCCCTTCGGCGTCCTTCGGGACCGACGGCGGCGCATACCAACACATTATAAGTAAAAATATTATAGACGCTGCCCTGCCGCTTGTCAAGGCTCGGCTTTACAAATCCCGCGCCGCGGTATACTATAAAGGCAGAACAATAATGACAGCACAGCAGGAGGAAACCATGATGACCACCGCAGAAAAGCTCACGGCGCTTCGCCGCGCGATGGCGCAGCGCGGACTTGCCGCCTACCTTGTCCCGACCGATGATTTTCACGCCTCGGAGTATGTCGGCGACTACTTCAAGGCGCGCGAATACCTCTCCGGCTTCACCGGCAGCGCGGGGACGCTGCTCATTCTGCCGAGCCGCGCTCTCCTCTGGACGGACGGGCGCTACTTTTTGCAGGCGGAGAGCCAGCTGGCCGGCAGCGGCATCGAGCTGATGCGCTCCGGCGAGCCGGACGTCCCGACACTCGAGCGCTTCCTGCTCGCGGAGCTGGAGGACGGGAGCCTGCTCGGTTTCGATGCCCGCACGGTCAACACCGCGCTTGCGCGGCAGCTCGGGAATAAGCTGCGCGCAAAGCATATCCGCTTTGCGGGGGACGAAGACCTTGTCGGCGCGCTCTGGCCCGACCGCCCGCCGCTCTCCGCCGCGCCGGTGTGGGAGCTGGGGATCGAATACGCGGGCGAAGCGCGGGCGGACAAGCTCGCGCGCGTGCGCGCGGCGATGGCGGACGAGGGCGCGGACGCCTTCGTTGTCACGGCGCTCGACGAGCTTGCGTGGCTGCTGGATCTGCGCGGGAACGACGTGGCCTGCACGCCGGTGTTTCTCGGCTTTCTGCTGCTGACGAAGGAGGATGCCGTGCTCTGCGCCCGCGCGGGCGCGGTCGGCGAGGAAGTGAAAGCGTCGCTCGCCGCCGACGGCGTGCGCCTTGCGGACTATGAAGGCATCTACGGCCTTGTCCGCGCTCTGCCGCGCGGCACGCGCGTGCTGCTCGACGGCGCGACGGCGAACTATCGCCTGACGCAGAGCGTGCCGGACGGCGCGGAGACGCTCGACCGACCCAGTCCCATTGTGCCCATGAAGGCGGTCAAGAATGCCGTGGAGCAGGAGAACCTCCGCCGCGCGCACCTTGCCGACGGCATCGTGCTCACGCGCTTTCTCCGCTGGCTCAAGTGTGACGCCGTGCGGGAGGGAGCCACCGAGCTTTCCGCCGCCGCGAAATTGGAGGAATACCGCCGCGAAAGCGCGGACTATCTTGAGCCGAGCTTCGACCCCATTCTCGCCTATGGCCCCCACGGCGCCATCGTTCACTACGAGGCGACGGAGGAGACCGATGTGCCGCTCGAAGCGCACGGACTGCTCCTCGCCGACACCGGCGGTCATTACCGCACCGGCACGACCGACGTAACGCGTACCGTCGCGCTCGGCCCGGTCGCCGAGGAGGAGAAGCGCGCCTGCACGCTCGTCCTGCGCGGACACCTCGCCCTCGCCGCCGCGCGCTTCCGCGCGGGCGTGACGGGGGAGAACCTTGACATTCTCGCCCGCGGCCCGCTTTGGGACGAGGGACTGGACTACAACCACGGCACCGGCCACGGCGTCGGCTATCTGCTCAGCGTCCACGAGGGACCGCAGCGCATCCATTGGAGCATTGCCTCCAACGCGCGGCACACCGCGCTGGAGCCGGGCATGATCTTCTCGGACGAGCCGGGGCTGTACCTTGCGGGAAAATTCGGCGTGCGGCTGGAAAATCTTCTGCTCGTGCGCGAGGCGGAGACCAACGCCTACGGACGCTTCCTTTCGCTCGAGCCGCTGACGCTTGCGCCCTTCGACCGCGATACCATCGACCCGTCGCTCCTGAGCGACCGCGAGCTCGCGCAGCTCAACGCCTACCACGCGCGTGTTTACGAAGCGCTCGCGCCGCATCTCGACGCGGAGACCCGCGCGTGGCTGCGCGGCGTGACCGCGCCCCTCGGGAAGTGAGCTTGCAATCTGCGCCGTGTCTGCTATAATGGCACAGACTACCATTACCGAAGAGGAGAAAAACGGTATGGACATTTTTGATATTTTAGGCCCCGTGATGGTCGGGCCGTCCAGCTCGCACACGGCGGGCGCAGCCCGCATCGGCGCGATGGCGCGCACGCTGCTCGGTGAGGAGGTCGCGGACGCGAAGCTCCACCTTTACGGCTCGTTTGCCGAAACGGGAAAGGGCCACGGCACCGACCGTGCGCTCGTCGCGGGACTGCTCGGCATGAAGCCGGACGATCTGCGCATCCCCAACGCCTTTGAGGAGGCGAAGAAGGCGGGGCTGCGCTATACCATCGACGAGATCGACCTGCGCGACGCGCACCCGAACACCGCTGTGCTGGAGCTGACGGGCAAAGGCGGCCGCGCGCTGACCGTGCAGGCAAGCTCGCTCGGCGGTGGGCGCATCATGGTCAACAAGCTCGACGGCATCGAGGTCAACTTCACCGGCGAGAGCAACACCCTCGTCGTGCGCAATCAGGACGAGTTCGGCTCCGTTGCCGCGGTGACGAGCATTTTGAACCAGCTGCGCGTGAACGTGGCGAATATGAGCGTCCACCGCCACAAGCGCGGCGGCGACGCGCTCATGGTCATCGAGACCGACCAGCACATCAAGCCAAAGCAGGTGGAGTTCATCTCCGAGCTGCCCGGTATTCTGGGCGTGACATACTACGATAAGGAGGACGACGAGGATGGCTCTGGCTTCGATGAGCGAAATCTTTGAGCGCATGGCGCGGAACGGGCAGGAGTTCTGGGAGGTCGTCCTTGCCGATGACATGGACGAGCGGCAGGTCAGCCGCGAGGCGAGCATGGCGAAGATGCTCACGACCTGGCAGGCCATGCAGGACGCGGCGGACAGCTACACGGGCCGCAAGCGCTCGGTGAGCGGACTGGTCGGCGGCGACGGCATGAAGATGCGCCAGTATACCTTTCGCGGCTGCGCCATGACCGGCGGCTACGTCAGCGAGGTCATCGCCGAGGCGCTTTCCATGGCGGAGTCCAACGCCTGTATGCGCCGCATCGTCGCGGCTCCCACGGCGGGCGCCTGCGGCGTGCTGCCGGCGGTGCTGCTGCCGCTGTGCAAATATGAGGAGCTGACGCAGCACCAGCTGCTTGAGGCGCTCTACGTCGCCGCAGGCATCGGCTCGGTCATCGCCTACAAGGCGAGCATCGCGGGCGCGTCCGGCGGCTGTCAGGCGGAGATCGGCACGGCGTCCGCCATGGCGGCGGGCGCGCTCGTCGCCCTGCGCGGCGGCGAGGGCGAGCAGATCGGTCACGCGGTGGCGATGGCGCTCAAGAATCTCATGGGTCTTGTCTGCGACCCTGTCGCGGGACTGGTCGAGGTGCCCTGCGTCAAGCGCAATGTCATCGGTGCGGTCAACGCCGTGAGCGCGGCGGATATGGCGCTCGCGGGCATCGAGAGCCGCATCCCCGTCGATGAGGTCATCGACGCGATGGGCGAGGTCGGGCGGCGTATGCCGGTCGAGTTCCGCGAAACGGCGCTCGGCGGCCTTGCCGCCACGCCGACCGGCGAACGGCTCAAGCGCGAGCTGACGGCCAAACGCGAAAAGCAATGAACCGCAGAAAGGAGAACGCTGCCATGCAATATCTGCTCGTCGGCTTCACGGTCTGGGTCATCACATTTTTTGTCATTCGCCATACGCACAGGAAATAATCGGAAAAGAGAGCAGCGGACGGCGGCGCAAAGCATACGCATAGGGACTTCCTGCCCCGACATAGGGTGAGGGGAGGAGTTGATGTATATGCTTTCCGCTGCCGTTTGGCTTTTGTGCAACAGCCTGTTTTTCTCCCTGCGCCTTGCCGGCAATCCCGGCTCATTCCCGCGCCCGCTCTCCGCCGCCGAGGAAAAGGAGTATTTGGAACGCTTCGCTGCGGGCGACCTTGAGGCGCGCAACGTGCTCATCGAGCACAACCTGCGTCTTGTGGCGCACATCGTGAAGAAGATGTGTTCCAAAATGCAAATCTCTCTCGCGAAAAAGTGACTGAAGCGGTCTGCCCCAGCCTTAAATAGAGTTCCAGATCAATTTTTTGTTTCGTGCTGCCCTCGCAGACCACCACATAGTCGAGGATCGCCGCAACGACCTCTGTCGAGATGGTATCCTGAAAGGAAAGCTCCTGCCAAAGCGCTTTTTCGATTGCGGACAAGTCAACACCCGCAGCTGAACCATTTTCCTCCAGCTTTTGCAAAGAGATCATCTGCTCCTGCATATCCGCAATCTGCTCATTGAAGCGGTTGTTTCGCTTTTTGAATTCCTGAATTGTGATTGCGTTGGCGATACTAAGCTCCAGCAGTTTATCCTTCTTCCCCTCCAGTTGGCTGATCTGTGTGTTCAACTGGGTGATTTGTCCGGAGTAATCACGCTTCTGCTGAACGCTGGAAACGCTGTCCATCACAAGACGGACAATCTGCTTTTGATTTTTCACCAGCTTTTGGAATTGGTCTGCCAAAATTGCGTCCAGCTCCTTTGTTCGGAGCGTCGGCAAATCGCAGCCGGCTTTTCCATGCTCACGGTACATCCTGCACTGCCAGAATTCTGTGTGCCCCTCCATGGTTTTGAAGCTCTGCCGGTGAAAGGCGGTTCCATGCTTTCCGCAAATGATTTTCCCGCTGTATGGATACCTACTCTGATAGCCTACGCCATAGGCTTTCGTTCTGGCGCTGCGTTTTTTAAATATCTCATTTGCCTGATTCCAGAGTTCTTCTGATACAATCGCAGGGATATTAGGATCTGGGTATGTTACCCACTCACTTTCATCAAGAAATGCCGTTTTTTTCTTCCGATAATCCAAGGATTGTGTCTTATTACCACAGTACCACCCCTTGTACTTTGGGTTTTGCAGAATATGGCCGATGGTGACGGAATTGAATTTGTTTCCCAAAAGGCTTGTGTATCCACGGCGAGTCAACTCCTGTGACAGCTTGCGCAGGCCATAGTTTCCGGTGGCATAAAGCTGAAAAATCAGCTTGACCGCTTCCGCCTGCTCTGGGATGATTGTCAGCTTGCAGTCCTTCTTATCGTAACCCCATAAGCGATTATTTCCCAAAACATGGCCGTTCTTGATAGACTGCCGAAAGCCAAATTTTAACCGCTCGGATAGTTTTCGAACTTCGTCCTGTGCCACACCAGCCATGACGATCAGCCGAAACTCACTATCGCTGTCCAGTGTGTTGATATTATCATTTTGGAACAGTACACCCACATTGTTGTCCAGCAGCTCTTGTGTATATTGGATACTGTCCAGTGTGTTGCGGGAAAAACGGGATATTTCTTTTGTGATAATGAAGTCAAACATCCCACGTTTGGCATCCTCGATCATGCGCAGAAAACTGTCACGCTTATAAGTGCTCGTTCCAGAAATACCTTCATCAATGTAGCCGGGAACATACGTCCAATTCGGGTTCTTTTGAATGAACTCTGTGTAGTATTGAATCTGGTTTTCCAAACTACCCTGCTGCTCCACCTTTTCCGTAGAAACACGCGCATAGAACGTAACCCGGAGCGGCAGATCGTAAATGGTTTTTCCCTGCCGAATCTGCTCTCGAAGCCATCTAATTGTTACCATCCGTACTGACCTCCTCAGTTATTTTGTTGACGGTTTCAGTATCAGATGTAAATTGCCGTTTGTCAAAAAAACGGGAGCTGCTGGCAGAAACATACGTTTCTTCCGAAATCAACTCCCGCTTCCATAGTCGTTTTAATAAAGCCAAAGCAATCTCGCGATCAACCTCCGTCACTGTCTTAGCCCCCCCTTCCTTATATGCTATGGGATATGAGCCGAAAAAATGATGGACGGTCATCGTAGATATTCTTCCTTGTGTTTCATTTTCAACAGAAATTCTCCAATCTACACGGCAATATAGCGCCGCCCTTATACTCATGATATTTTTCGCCTCATTTGTAAATTGTTATTGGCAAAACCGGACGGCGGCTGGCAGCCGCCCACGGGAATCTCCCCCCGGCCCATGCTGATGGGTGCGCCGCGCAATGCTTTGAGGGCGTTCAACGCGGGAGTAGCCCGTTGCAGAAGCGTGGAAAGGGGGACACGCTCCTGCACGGGTTGCTATGGGTTTTAGGCTGTTTTGTTTACCTTGAAGTCAAGAATCTTGGTAATCAGCTTGGTTCGCATCCTGCATACCTTTTCTCCATCGAGGCAAAGGCTTCGTCATATTTCTCCATGAAATAGTGCCCGTGTACCACACCCGTGCGGTCATAGTCCCAATCCCATGTGACGAATTGAACGCCGTATTTGCTCGGAGAACCTGCCAGCACCGTGCCGCCAAAGTCAGCGAGGATGCGGTAGTCGCTATCCAGCCCGCTGGCTTTGAGCTGCGGGGCGGCTTCCATAGCGGTCATATACTCCAGCGTCTTCGCGGCGATGTCCTCGACGCGATACAGGGCATCCTCTGCCTGGGGCGTGTCCGCGTCCTCTCGCCGATAGAACACGCTGCCCTTGCCGGTGATGCGGCACAGCGGCGCATCGTTCCAAAGGACAGGCAACTGCTCTCCCTCCACCGGCAGGGTTTCAAAGCCTGCACGGTGCAGGGGAATACGGACTTCTTCAAGGTAGCGGAGCTGACGGCTTGTGTTTTGGGTGTCCATGTGAGCGATCCTCCTGTTGTAAAAAAATGAGGTCAGAGAGGTCTTCTCCGGCCTGCCGTTTCAGACGCTGCAGCCAGCGCCCTTTTAGAAATTGAAAAAGGGCGCCGCTTTTTTCGGCCCGTCAAAGCCGACAAAACGACGCCCAAATATTTGTGATTCTTTTTCTGCGATGATGCCGCTTTTTTCGAGAGAAAAGTCCTCTCTAAAAGGGCGCCGGAGGGCGGAAACTGTCCAGGACATGAGATCCTCCAGTTCAAATCCGGTCAGTTGCTCCGAAACCTCCATAAAAATCTATGGTTCAAAAGAAGAAATCCGGGCTCGAAAAAGCCCGGAAACGGTTGATGCGCCTGGCTTTGCGCCAGACGCATCTATACCGGTAA
>CECA01073683.1_pt1 | contig 203903 bp, 192 predicted proteins | sample 557351 | NCBI WGS metagenome assembly CECA01 (sample SAMEA3182051, study PRJEB8094) | gut metagenome | biome: human; feature: gut; material: Stool; isolation source: human stools | place: Canada | collected 2012-03-07 | reverse complement strand
GATAAGCATCCCGCCGAAGTACAGTGTGTCACAAATCATGGGGTACTTAAAAGGAAAAAGCAGCCTAATGATATTTGACCGACACGCCAACTTAAAATACAAATACGGGAATCGGCATTTTTGGGCAAGAGGGTATTTTGTAGATACGGTAGGGCGAAATAAGAAGGCAATAAGGGCGTATATACAAAACCAGTTTGAGGAGGACAAAATGAGTGACCAAATTAGCATAAAGGAGTATATAGACCCGTTTACGGGTACTAAGAACCCCAAGGCATAAATAAAACCCCTTAAGGGGTAGCCCGAGAAAGGAATGCGGTCGGCAGACCTTTCGGGCCCCTTAAGGGGCTTCGTCCGTAATAGGCCCTTATAGGGCCAGATCAAACCTCCGGCTTAGCCGGAGGTTTTGATTTTTCATAAGTTGCCATTTTTGGATACCGCTTTTTTCTGACCCAAACGCTGACCCCAACGGGAGCGGATAGCGGAAAGGTCTATACCGCACGGGAGAGGATGCTCCCCATTGTTTGCGCCGCCTTGAGCTGCGCGTCGGTGGTGACGTGGGCGTAGGTGTCCAGCGTAAAGCTTGCAGAGTAATGACCGAGCATACTGCTGACGGTTTTCACGTCCACGCCGTTCTGGAGCGCGCAGCAGCAGGTCGTCGGGCCGGGCGGGGATTCCAGCCCCCAGTGCCTCTACATAGCCCCGCAGATGTGCCGGCAGATCTGTTACCCCCAACAGGCGCAGCACGCAGTGCAGCGTTTCCGGTGGTAGACCGTGGAGTTTGTTTCGTTATACTTCCCGGCGCAGCACCCGGTAGACAAAGGACATATCCAGTCCGCCGCGCACCACGTCAGCCAGCAGGTCATACTGCCGCTCCTTGTAGCCGCGGGCGTCGAAGGTCGCCAGCGCGTCAAAGGACACGCCCTTTCTGTCGCACAGCGCCCGCAGGATCGTATCGGCGATGCCCGGCGCGTCAAAGATACCGTGGATGTAGCTGCCGTACACGTTTCCGCCGCCGCTGAGGGCGGGCATCTCCTGTCGGCTACGCCCCATGTGAATCTCGTAGCCCTCGTAGGCCAGACCGTTCAGGGGGGAGAGCATCCCCTCCACGCCGCTGATGATGCCCTGCGTTTGGGTCTGTACCTTCTCACCACGGAATTCGGTGTCCATGTCCAACAGCCCTAAGCCGCTGATCTCCGTGACCCCGGCGGCCTCCACCTGCTCAGGGTCGGACACGGTGTGCCCCAGCATCTGGTAGCCGCCGCAGACGCCGAAGATCAGCGTACCGGCGTCTGCCGCTTTCAGGATGGCCGCCTCCAGACCGGACTGCCGCAGCCACCGCAGGTCGGCGATGGTACTCTTGGTACCCGGCAGCAGGATCATGTCCGGCCGATGCAGGTCGCTCACCTGATCCACATAGCGCAGCGACACGTTCTCGTAATGTTCAAAGGGACTGAAATCCGTGAAATTGGAGATACGCGGCACACGGATCACCGCGATATCCAAGAGCTTCCGCTCCGTGGATCGGTCGAACCGCTCGGTCAGGCTGTCTTCATCGTCGATGTCCACATGGGTGTAGGGGATGACCCCCGCCACCGGGATGCCGCACAGCTCCTCCAGCGTTTTCAGACCCGGCTCCAGAATGGCCCGGTCGCCCCGGAACTTGTTGACCACCACACCCTTGATGCGGCAGCGCTCATCCTCCTCCAGCAGCGCCACCGTGCCGTAGAGCTGGGCAAACACGCCGCCCCGGTCGATGTCGCCTACCAGCAGCACCGGCGCGTCCACCAACTTGGCAAACCCCATGTTCACAATGTCATCCTGCTTGAGATTGATCTCCGCGGGGCTGCCCGCCCCCTCGATAACGATCACGTCGTACTCTGAGGCCAGACTGTTGTAGGCCTCCAGCACGGCGGGGATGTAGTCCCGCTTGCGGCGGAAATACTCCATGGCCTGCATATTGCCCCGCACTTGGCCGTTTACGATGACCTGACTGCCCACGTCGGTGGTGGGCTTGAGCAGGATGGGATTCATGCGGGTATCCGGCTCGATCCCGGCGGCCTCTGCCTGCACCACCTGCGCCCGGCCCATCTCACCGCCGTCCCTGGTGATGAAGGAGTTTAGCGCCATATTCTGGCTCTTGAACGGTGCCACGCGGTAGCCGTCCTGCTTCAGAACGCGGCAGAGTCCCGCCGCCAGCAGGCTCTTTCCGGCGTTGGACATGGTTCCCTGTATCATAATATTCATAGCCATAGCGATTTCTCCTTGCAGAATTGCCGGATGGCCGTTATCAACGCTTCGTTTTCCTCATGGGGCCGCACGGCGATGCGATACCACCCGTCGTCCAGCCCGCTGTAATTCTCGCAGCCCCGGATGGCGATGCCCTGCCGCAGAAGCCCCTCCCGCAAGCCCCGCGGCCCGCGGAACAGCAGATAGTTGGCTTGGGACGGACACACCCAGAAGCCCAGCGCCGTCAGGTTATCCGTGAGCCAGCGCCGCTCCGTATGGACGAGGGATCGTGTTCTTTGCAGGAAATCCTGCTCCATCAGCGCCGCCACACCGGCGCTCTGTGCCAGCGAGGATACGTTCCACGGCTGGGATGCACTCGCCATGCGGTGCAGCAGCGCGCTGTCGGCGCACAGGCAGTACCCCAGCCGGATGCCCGCCATGCCGTAGCTCTTGGTAAAGGCCTTCAGGATCAGCAGCTCCGGGTGCGCCGCCAAAAGGGCTTTGGCGCTGACACCGTCCTCCGTGAGATCGAGGAAGCACTCATCCAGAAACACCCGCGCACCCCACGCCGCACAGACTTGCAGGATCCACTCCAGCAGCGGCAGCGGCAGCAGCCGTCCGGTGGGGTTGTTGGGGGTGCAGAGGAATACCGCCTCCGGCTTTTTCTCTTCCAAAAAGGGCAGAAAGCCCTCATCCACATCGAAATTCTCCGCCTGATGCAGAAAATACGGCGTCACGCGGCAGCCCACCTGCGCCAGACCCAGCCCGTACTCGGCAAAGGTAGGCGCAGGCTCCACAGCTGTCCGGGGTCGCAGAGCGGCGCAGTAAGCGTAAATCAGGTCCGCCGCGCCGTTCCCGCAGAGGACATACGACGCCGGCACCTGCTCATGGGTTGCGATGGCCTGCACCAGCCGGCGGCAGTAGGGGTCGGGGTAGCGGTGCAGCTGGGGCAGCCCGCGGCGTACCGCCTCCAAAACGCCGGGGGGCGTGCCAAGCGGGTTGGTGTTGGCAGAAAAATCCAGTGTGATACCGCCGCCGTACACGTCACCGCCATGTTGATTTTCCATTTGATACAGCATCTACGTCTCCTTTACAGCGCAAAGGGCAGCTTGACCCCGCAGCTCAAAAGCAGGGTGAGGATGGCTGTGACGGTCATCAGGCGACACACACGGGGGATGTCCTCGTGGGTGATCTCCCGCGCTGCGTCGCCGATATACTCCTTTTTGTGCAGCACGCCGTGGTACCATGCATCCCCCGCCAGACGCACGCCCAGCAGCCCCGCGCAGACGGATTCCGTCTGGGCTGAGTTGGGACTGGCGTGCTTCCGGCGGTCGCGGCGGAAGATCCGCCAGCCTGCCGCCGTATCCAGCCCCATCAGGCCGCCCGCCGCCAGCATCAAAAGTGCTGACAGCCGCGCCGGGATGTAATTCACCACATCGTCGGCCTTGGCGGGTACCAGACCAATGTTCTTATAGGGCGGCTCCACATACCCCAGCATGGAGTCCATGGTGTTCACCGCCTTGTAGAAAAAGCCCAGCGGCGCGCCGCCGATGGCCAGAAACAGCAGCGGCGCCACCACGCCGTCGGAGGTATTCTCCGCCACCGTCTCCACGGCGGCGCGGGTCACGGCGGCGTCGTCCAGCCGGTCGGTGTCTCGCCCTACGATCATGGAGACGGCACGGCGGGAGGCGGCCAGATCGCCGCTCTCCAGCGCGTCATAGACCTTCATGGTCTCGTCCCGCAGGGACTTGACCGCCAGGATCTGCCAGCACATCACGCTCTCCAGCGCCAGACGCAGCCACGGGCTGACCAGACCGCACAGCCACAGCAGCAGAGCCGGGACGGCGGTGGATATGATGACCACCGCGCCCCACAGAATGGCACCCGCCGCCCGCTCGCCGGACGGCGTTTTGGGGCATACGCACCGCAGCACCCGCTCCAACACGCTAATACATTTTCCAATCAGAACTACCGGATGGGGAAAACTGTGGGGGTCGCCCACCAGAAGGTCTATGCAAAAGCCGATAACAAGTGCCGCAAGCGACCACATCATGCCGTTTCTCCTCCGCCCTGCATCGTAAAAATATAAATGGGATTCTGCCCGCTCATCAGGTGATAGCCTCCGGCCCTTCTGTCCCGCGCCGCCTGCAGCGACACCACCTCCGTCTCCGTAAAGGAAAACGCCGTCAGGCACTCCGTCAGCTCAGCCACGGACTCCAGTGAAACGGCCGTGGCCACGATGCGGACACGGGGGTTTCTTGCCAGCAGCAGCGCCACGATCTCCCGCATATTCCCGGCGCTGCCGCCGATGAATGCGTGGGTAGGCGCGGGCAAACCGGCGCAGGCCTCCGGCGCAATGCCGCAGACCACCTGTAGGTTCTCCAACGAAAACCGCTCCCGGTTCTGCCCCAGCAGCGCCGCGGCGTCCTCCCGCCGCTCCACGGCACAGACCTGCCCCCGCTTTGCCTGTAAGGCCATCTCCACCGACACTGAGCCGGTACCGGCGCCGATGTCCCAGCAGACGCTCCGCTCCGTCAGCCGCAGCTTGGAAAGGCACACCGCCCGCACCTCGCTTTTCGTCATAGGCACCACCGGCATTCCCTCCGCGCTGCGGAGGAAGGCGTCATCCGGCAGACCCGGTGTGACTACCGCGTCGGGATGTGGGTTTTCGATAAGCGCCACGCTCAGAGGGGCATAGACACCATCCGTCAGCTCTGCTGCCGTGCCGCACACAATGCGCTCATCCGGGTAGCCCAGCCGCTGTCCCACAGACACGGTGACGCCGCCCAGACCACCTGCTGTCAGTGTGCGGCACAGGTCGTTGATGCCGCGCTCACCGCCCACCAGCGCAAAGAGACGGCTGGTTGCCCGCACCTCCGGCAGGATGTTGTGCTGCCGCCCGTGGAGACTCACCACCCGGACATCCTCATAGGAGGTCCGGAGCCGGGCGCACAGATAGGACAGCGAGCTCAAACCTGGCAGCACCGCTGTGTCGCAGCCCTCCAGCAGAGGAAGCAGCTTTTTGGTGCCGCTGAAAAAGCCGGTGTCGCCGGACATGACCACCGCAAAGCGGCGGTATTCCCGGTGGGCGCGGATAAAGTCCGCAATATCCTGCGGCGCAATGGCGTCATAGGTAGGCTGCCCCGGCCGCGCCACAGCATCCAACATCCGTTTTGCGCCAATGAGACAGTCCGCCGTCTCGATGGCTTCACTGACCTCGCGGGTCATAGCCTCCCGGCTGCCGGGGCCGATGCCGACGATCCGCACCTGCGGCCGGACGGTGCAGCCGAACCGCTTACACAGCACATCCAGCACCGCCGCAAAGGGAAGCCCCTCCCGCTGGGGCGGGCGACCAATGACCACCAGACCTGCGCCCGCCTTCCGGGCGGCGGACACCTTAGCAGGAAAGCCGCCGGCTTCGCCGCCATCCTTGGTCACCATCCACGCGGCGTTGGCAAACCGCAGTGTGGCCAGATCCATCTCCTCGGAGAAAGGCCCCTGCATGGCGATGATATGGGCGGGCTTCAACCCTGCTGTACGGCAAGCCTCCAATGAGGCATCCATGGGCAGCACCCGGGCGTACACCCGCTGGGCAAAACCGGGGAGGCCGCTGTACGCCGCCAGCTCCTTGCTGCCGGTGGTCAGGAGGATGCTACCCTCGGTATTCGCCAGAAACGCGGCGGCCTCGGCGGCGTTTTCCACGCACACGAGCGCCTCCTTCGAGTCACAGGACTGCCGCAGCAGGCGCAGATATTCTGTTTCCGTCTCCCGGCAGGCCGTGCAGATGCTCTCGGTGATGGAGGCGGCGTAGGGGTGGGTGGCATCGATCACCAGATCGAACCGGGTCTCTTGCAGCATCCGGATGATGTCCGCCACTGGGATGCGCCCCGCCAGAACCGTGACGTTTTCCGCCTCCGGCAGCAGCGTTTCACCGTACTCTGTGGCCACGCACACCGTGGCCTGTACCGGCTGTCCGGCGAGAAATTCCGCCAGTTCCCGTCCCTCGGTGGTGCCGGCAAATACGCAGATATTACACATTTCGGTATCCTCTGGGGGTGATGAGCTGTCCCGCCACCGTCTTTGCCGCACTGTTGCCGATAAACACGGTGCAGAACATATCCACCTCCGCCTCCCGCAGCTCTGCCAGCGTCAGGATGCGGCGGCTCTGCCCGTCGCGGCCGATGTTGCGAACGATGCCGCAGAGTCTGTCCTCCGGCAGACGGCGCAGCAAGATATCGCAGGCGCGCTTTACATAATCCGGTCTGCCGTGGCTGGCCGGGTTGTACAGGGCGATGGTCAGATCCGCCGCCGCCGCGCAGTCCAAGCGCTTTTCGATGGTCTCCCACGGTGTCAGACGGTCGCTGAGGCTGATGACCGCGAAGTCGTGGGTCAGCGGCGCACCCAGCACCGCCCCGCCGCTGCACGCCGCCGTCAATCCCGGCACCACCTGAATCTCAGGCTCCTGTGCCTCGCCCCGCAGCTCATAGACCAGCGCCGCCATGCCGTAGATGCCGCTGTCACCGGAGCAGACCATGGCGGCGGTCTTGCCGCTGCGCGCCAGCTCCAGCACCAGCTGGCAGCGCTCTGTCTCCCGTGTCATGGGCGTGGAGTGAAGTTCCTTGCCGGGATAGCGATCTCGCACCAGATCCACATAGACGGGATACCCCACAATGGCGTCGCACGCCTGCAGGGCCTCGTCCGCCCGGATGGTCATATCCTCATAGCCGCCAGGGCCGATGCCCACTACAATTACCTTACCCAAAGCGCACCTCCCAATGCTCCGCCGCAACGGCGACGGTCACGCCGTCCCGCGCTGTTTTTTGTACGATCAGCTTTTCGGCATCCAGCAGCGCCGCCCGCTCACAGACATTGTCTACGCCGGTAACGGAACGGACGAAGTCGGAAGGAGTGAAGTCACCCGCCACATCCCGCAGCTGCTGCGCCGTGTAAAAATGCACCGGCCAGTTGTTTTTCTCACAGGCGGCCAGCAGACCCGGCTCGTCCTGCTTCAGGTCGATGGAACAGACGCCGCGGATAGCCGCTGTGTCCAGACCATTTTCCGCGAACACTGTCTGCACCGCACGCACCACCGCTTCGGCAGAGATGCCCCGCCGGCAGCCTACGCCTACCCGCAGCACGCGAGGGATAAGCCGCAGGGTGCGGGCAAAGGGTGTTCTGACGTGCCAGCCGATGAAAATACCCAGAGGGCCGGTCTCCCCGGCAAACATACCCTCCGGCAGGGGGGTTGGCAGAGAAAACTGGCTGCAAAGGGGGATATCCTCCTCTAAAATCGCCGCCGACACCGCCTTGGCAAGCCCCATGTCGGAGATGGCACAGCCGTGCCGGGCAGCCCATGCGTCCACGGCGAATTTCCCCCGGACGTCGGTGGCGGTGGTGACCACCGCCGTGGCGTCCAGCTTTTCTGCCAGTGCCGCCGCCAGCGCGTTGGCGCCGCCGATGTGGCCGGAGAGCAGGGGGATCACAAACCGTCCCGCCTCGTCGATGCACAGCACCGCCGGGTCGGTTTTTTTGCTTTTGACATAGGGGGCGATCTCCCGCACGGCGATGCCGCAGGCCCCCACAAAGATCAGTGCGTCCATGGAGGAAAAGCACACACCATATATCGCCTTGTCCAGCGGCAGAAAGCCCGGCTCTTCAAAACGCGGCATGGTATAGCACATCCATACCTCCTCCGGCAGCGCCTCCAGTACCCGCCGCGCCGTGGCACAGCCGCCCCGGCTGTAGGCAAACAGGGCGGCTCTCATTGGGCCCCCTTGCGGAACTCCGTTGTAAAATCGGGGTGGTACAGCAGCGACCGAAGATAGTTGTCACCCAGGCAGTTGCCCACCACGATCAACGATGTCTTGGTCAGGCCGTTGCCCGTCACTGTCTCGTGGAGCGTCCCCACAGTGCAGCGGAAGATCTTCTCCTCAGGCCAAGTGGCCTTATACACCACTGCCGCCGGCGTCTCGGCGGCATAGCCGCCCGCCAGCAGCTCGGCTTGCAGCAGTTCCGTCAGCGAGGTGCTGAGAAACAGCACCATGGTGGCCTGATGGGCCGCCAGTGAGCGGATGGACTCCCGTTCCGGCACCGGCGTGCGGCCGGGGGCGCGGGTGATGATGACGGTCTGGCTCACATCGGGCAGGGTGTACTCCGCCCGCAGAGCGGCCGCCGCGCCGCAGAAGGCGCTGACGCCGGGGCAGACGTCGTAGGCGATACCGCGTTTTTCCAGCTCGTCGAATTGCTCCCGCACCGCGCCGTAGATGCTGGAATCCCCTGTGTGCAGGCGCACGGTGGTCTTGCCGGCGGCCTCCGCCTTCTCGATGAGGGCGATGACCTCTTCCAGCGTCAGCTTGGCGCTGTCGTGGATCTCGCAGCCCTCCCTGGTATAGTCCAGCAGCGCCGGATTCACCAGTGAGCCGGCGTAGATCACCACGTCGGCCTCTCCCAGCAGCTTGACGCCCCGGACGGTGATGAGGTCGGCAGCGCCGCTGCCCGCTCCCACAAAATGTACCATTGTCAGTCCTCCTTTATCCGGCGCAGCAGTGCCGCTGCGTCCTTTGTCTCACAGAGATAGCCATATTCCTTGGAAAAGAGGATGGCTCCCGTCTCTATATCACTGCATTTATAATGCATCATGTCGTCGATGCGCCCGGCCAGCCGGTGCAGCACCGCGTCATAAAGTCCCTGCTCCTTCAACAGCCGCAGGGCGTCGTCACAGGTGGCGCAGCAGAGCATCTCCGCCGCCGCACCGCCGTGCAGCCCCTCTGCGGCGGCACAGGCCGTCAGGATGTCCATGCGACAGTCGCCGTAGCGGGAGTGGGTGTTCCACATACCGCCCGCCAGCTTTACCAGCTTGCCGATATGACCGATGAGCAGCGCCCCTCGGAAGCCCAGCTCCCGGCACATCTCCATCGTGTCGCCGATGAAGTTGGAGGTCATCACCGCCGTGGCGGGGTCGATGCCCATGACACCCTTGATATAGTCTGCGCCGTAGTTGCCGGGGGCCAGCAGTACATAATCCGCGCCGCCCTCCCGCCGCTGCCGCAGCTCTACATGGATGGTGTCCACCAGCGCCTGCTCGCTCATAGGCTCTACGATCCCCGTGGTGCCTAAGATGGATATGCCTCCCTCAATGCCTAATCGGGGATTGAAGGTCTTTTTCGCCAGCGTCTCGCCATCGGGAGCGGAAATCACCACATACAGGCCGCCGATGTATCCGAACAGGCCGCAGACCTCCTCCACATTCTCCTGAATCATCCGGCGGGGTACGGAGTTGATGGCCGCCGCACCCACCGGCTGGTCAAGACCTGGCATGGTTACCCGACCTACACCCTGTCCGCCGTCAATGACAATGCCAACAGTCTCTGTTTTCCGCACCTCGGCATAGATCAGGGTGTCACGGGTGATATCCGGGTCATCACCGCTGTCCTTCCGGATGGCACAGCGCACACAGTTTGGGGACAGATGGATGTCCTCCACCGCCAGCGTCAGTTCCATGCCCTTGGGTGTCAGCAGGCGGATGGACTCCTTTTTGCTGCCGCTCAGCAGCATCCATGCGGCGGCCTTGGCTGCCGCCGCGGCACAGGAACCGGTGGTGTAGCCCAGACGGAGTTTTTTCCCGTCCCGTATGATAAATTCCTTCATAACCTACCGCCTGATCTGGTAGAGCATGGCGTTGCAGATGGCCGCCGCCACGTTGCTGCCGCCCTTGCGGCCCCGAGCCACGATGTAGGGCGCGGCAGCGGCCTTGATGATGCGCTCCTTGCTCTCCACCACATTCACAAACCCCACCGGCACGCCGATGATGAGGGCCGGGTGAAGCTTGCCTGCCTCCATCAGCGCCTCTAAGGAGAAAAGCGCCGTGGGGGCGTTGCCGATGGCGAAGATGCAGGGCTTGAGCAGGGCTGCCGCCCGCTCCATGGATACAAAGGCACGGGTCACACCGCGCTCCTTAGCCTCCGCCGCCACGTCCGCGTCCGACATGAAGCAGTGTACCTCTCCGCCCAGCGAGGCGAGGATCGTCTTATTGATCCCGGCCTTGGCCATCTGGGTATCGGTGACGATGTCACAGCCCGCCCGCAGAGCGGCGATGGCCTTTTGCACCGCGTGGTCGGAAAAGGCCAGATTGTCCACATAGTCAAAATCCGCCGTGGTGTGGATGATCCGTTTGATGACCAGCTCATTCTCCGGATCCAGCCGCCGGTCACCCAGCAGCTCGGTGATGATGGCGAAGCTGCGCTTCTCGATATCCATAGGCTTCATCTGTTCCGTCATAGCGTCTCCTTTCTGCAAGCCGCCAAAAAGCGCTGTGCCATGACGGGCTTGGCGTAAAAATGGAAGTGAGGGAAACCCGCGTACAGCGTATCCGTGGCATACGCACAGCGCCACTGCTTGCCGGAGGGCTTTTCCGCCAGAAAAGCGCTGCCCGGCAGGGGCGTGTCCCAATGGTGAAATTCATGCATCGGCACCTGCTCCCCGGCGCGGCACAGGAGACTGCCCTCTCGGGCCGTGGCGGTGATATAGCCGAACCGGGTCAGCTTCCCCGTGTCAAAGCAGTCACCGGGCAGCGCGCCTACCATGGCGTGGCCCGCGATGGTCTGCGTCAGGTACATAAAGCCGCCGCACTCGGCGATACAGGGCATCCCCGCGTGTACGACCTCCCGAAGCTGCCCGCGCAGGGTACGGTTTTCCGCCAACTGCGCCGCGTACAACTCCGGGTAACCGCCGCCCAAGTACAGACCCTGTACGCCATCGGGAAGCCGTTCGTCCGCCAACGGGCTGAAGGGTATCAGCTCCGCACCCAGCTGCCGCAGCAGGTCGAGACTGTCCTCGTAGTAAAAGCAGAACGCCCGATCCCTGGCCACGCCGATACGCACCGGCGTTCCCGGCTCCGGCAGGGCCGGCGGGATAAAGCGCAGGGGCGGCGCAGCGTCAGCCAACTCCAGCAGTGTTGGAATGTCCAGCGTTTTTTCCGCCTCGGCTGCCAGCCTGCGCAGCTTCTCTTGCAGGTCGGCTACCTCGTCCGCGGTGATGAGCCCCAGATGGCGGCTCTCCAGCGCGCACTCCGGCAGACGGGGGAGGTAGCCGCAGGCACGGACGCCCAGACGGTTTTCCAGCTCCCGCGCCAGCGGGCCGTAGCTCATGGCGCTGCACCCGTTAAGGATGACGCCACGGATGCCGCTGTCCGGCGCGAAGCGGAGAAAGCCCTCCGCCGCCGCCAGAACCGACAGCGCCGCCCCCCGTGCGTTCACCACCAGCACCACGGGGCTTTCGGTTTCCCGCGCCGCCTCATAGGTGCTGGCGCGGGTGGAGGTGAGGCCCAGACCGTCATAATAGCCCATGACCCCCTCTATCACCGTGACATCGCAGCCCCGGGCGTTGCGGGCCAGAAGATAGCGCAGGGTATCGGGATCAAAGAAGAAGGCATCCAAATTGGAGCTCTTCGCGCCAATGATCCGGCTGTGGAACATGGGGTCGATGTAATCCGGGCCGCATTTCGCCGCGCCTACCCGCAGGCCCCGCGATACCAGCGCCTGCAAGACGGCACAGGTAACGGTGGTCTTGCCGCAGCCGCTGTTGGTGCCGGCCAGCACCAGCCGGGGGACTTTTTGCTCCATAGCGCCCTCTCAATCCGCCACGATGGTGGCAAAATAACTGATCTCCTCCGGCAGCTGCCGCAGGTCGGTGTAGACCTGCTCTGTTTCCAGTCCGCAGTCCGCCACCATCCCGGCATTTGCCAGCAGACCGTGGCGCTCCAGCGCCGCTGCCGCTTTGTAGATGGCCTTGCCGGATTTCATCACGACCTTTGTTCCCGGCAGCGGCAGCGCGTTGTCCAGATTCGTGCTGCCCGGCAGAATGTGGAGCGGCTCCTCCATGCGGGTCAAACTCCGTCCCAGCCGCGCCGCCACGGCGCAGAAGCTGGTGACGCCGGGACACATCACCGTCTCAAACCCATCAGCGCGGATGCGCTCCAGAATATAGTAGGCAGTGGCGTACACGGATACGTCGCCCAGATTGACCATGGCCACGTCCCGTCCTGCCGACAGCTCCGCTTCGATAGCGGCTGCCGCCATGCGGTAGCTGTCCTCCCGCACCGCCTCGCTTCGCTCCATGGTAAAGTCCAGCGGTAAAATGGTCTTGTCCTGCATATCCACCGCACCGGCGGCGATGTCCAGCGCCAACATCCGCCCGGATTTCATCCGGGGGGCTGCCACCACAGGACAGTCCGCCAAGACCCGGCAGGCCTGCCGGGTCAGCAGCTCCGGGTCGCCGGGGCCTACGCTGACGGCGTAAAAAACACCCTGTTTTTCCATGATAGCACTCCTTACGGCACAAATTCCAGGCTGTCGAAGCAGGGGTCGTACTTCCCGTGCTCCATCCGGTACAGCTTTGCAATATATGCGCGGGTAAAGATCTCCTCCGGGGTGCCGATGCGGTCGATGCGGTCGCCCGCCACACACACCACCGTGTCCGAAATGCGCTCCGCCAGCTCCAGCTCGTGGAGGGACAGCAGCACTGCCAGATCGTTCTCCCGCACCATGCGCTTGAGCACCGTCAACAACTCCAGCTTATAGCGGATGTCCAAAAAGCTGGTAGGCTCGTCCAATACGATGATCTCCGGCTCCTGACACAGCGCCCGGGCCAGCAGAATGCGCTGGCGCTGTCCGTCGCTGATGGCGGAGAAGGGGCGGTCGGCAAACTCCATGCCGCCTACCTGCGCCAGAGAGCGCTCCACGATAGCCTGATCCTCCGGCTGCAGGATGCCCAGCCGCCCCGTATAGGGATAGCGGCCGCTGCTCACCACGTCCCTGCAGGTCATCAGCTCCGGCTCCATGCGGGCCGTCATCAAAATGGCCATGCGCCGGGCGATCTCATTGCGGCTGCGCGCCTCCATGGCTTTTCCATCCAGAAACACCGTGCCGGACACCTTGGAGAGCTGGCCGATGATGGTTTTCAATATGGTGGATTTTCCAGAGCCGTTGGGGCCTATCAGTGTGACGATCCTGCCCCGCTGCACATGAAGGGCTATGTCCTCGATCAGTGGCTTGCCGTGGTAGCCCACGGACAGGTCTTTTGTTTCCAGATATGCTGCCATACTCACGCCGCCTTTCTGTGGATCATCATGTAGATCACGATGGGCGCGCCGAATACTGCCGTAACGGAGCTGATGCTCACATCTGTGGGGGCAAAGGCGGTGCGGGCGATAAGGTCGCAGAACAGGCAGAACACGCCGCCGCCTAAAAAGCAGGCCGGGATCATACACAGCGGCTCCGCCGATTTGAACAGGGACTTCATCAGGTGCGGCACTGCGATGCCAACAAAGGAGATGGGGCCGGCAAAGGCCGTGACGCAGGCGGACAGCACACTGGACAACAGGATCAGCGCCGTCCGGAAGGCCCGCAGGGGGACGCCCATATTCTGGGCGTAGACCTCGCCCAACTGGTACGCCCGGATGGGCTTGGAAAGCAGGAAGGTCAGCAGCAGTGTGACGCCGCATACACCGGCCATAGTCTTTACGTTGCCCCAGCTCATGCCGGAGAAGGAGCCGAGAGACCAGTTGTGCAGATTCACGATGCTGGAATCGTCGGCAAAGGTCACGAGAAAATCCGTGAGCGCCGAGCAGATGTAGCCGATCATCACGCCGCAGACCACCAGCAGGCTCATGCGCTTGACCCGCTGGGAGATCAGCAGCACGAAGCCCATGGATACCATGGCGCCCACGAACGCCGCCGCGATGAGGATGGCGGAGGAGGTGGTCTTGCCCCGGCTCAGCAGCGCCAGCATGGCCACGCACACCGTCATCTTTGCGCCGGAGGAGATGCCCAGCACGAAGGGGCCTGCGATGGGGTTGTGGAAGAAGGTTTGCAGCAGATAGCCGGACAGGGACAGCGCCCCGCCCAGGATCAGCGCCGACAGGAGCCGGGGCAGACGGATCTTTACGATGATCTGGCTCTGGGTAAAGCCAACATCGCCCCCCAGCAGGATGCGCCATATCTCAGACGCGGAAAGAGAAACGCTTCCCGCGAAGATGTTCCAAATCAGAAATGTGAATAAAAGCAGGAGGAGCAGCCAAAAGCCTCCCCAGATGCGAAGTGTTCGGGTCCTCTTCATGCCGCTCCTCCTTATAATACAATGATGTAAAAAATGCTCACTTCATCCGTGTCAGGAAGTGAAACGCCGTGTCCGGCGCGTCGTTCAACGCATGGTTGACGTCCAGAATAAGGTCGCTCAGCTCCAGCGACTCCTGATAGAAGTTTTTGGTCAGGCACCACACATTACCGCTCTTGACTGCCTTGAAATCGGCCAGCAGCGGGTCCAGCGCCACCAATTCGTCCAGCGTGTGCAGCTCGCCGTCGATGATGCTGTTGTAGATCAGCACATCGGCGTCCACTGCACCATGGTAGAAGGATTCCATCTGAATGTTGATGGTGGACTGGGCGTTGTCCTCCGCCGATTCGTCGAAGGAGACATAGTCGCCGCCGGCGATGGCGACGCACTTCGCCACATAGTCCGTGGATTTGCGGACGTTTACAGCGCCGCTGCTGGTGATGTAGAAAAATGCCACGGTCTTGCCGGTGGGCTGCTGCTCCAGTACGTCCGCCACGCTGTCCATCTTCTCATTAAACAGCGCCTCGGCCTCATCCTCCTTGTCCAGCAGCGCTGCGTACAGCTTGATCCACTCCATCCGGCCCATGGGCAGGGTCTCATAGCTGGAGGTCTCCACCAGCACGGGGATGCCCAGCCGCTCCAGCTGCTCCAGCACCGCCGGAGAGTGGTAGATCATGGTGTTTTCCACCGCCAGATCACAGCCCTGCGACAGGATCAGCTCATAATCCGGCTCGGAGTACTTGCCGGCGTATACCAGCGCTCCGCTGTCCATGGCGTCCTTGGCACGCTGGATATACCAGTCCGACTGCTTTTTACCGCTGAGGGTGATACAGTCGATGGCGTTCAGCTTGTCGAAGTAGTCCATGGCAGCGGCGGCTACCAGATAAATCTGGTCCAGCGGCTGCTGCAAAACGGTGACACCGGTAGGTACCCCGTCAGGCACAGCTGCACCCTCCGCCACCAGCAGGTATACCCGGTCGTTGTTGATGGTGATGCGCTTGTAGCTGTCCCCGGCGTACTCCACGGAGAACTGCTCCGCGTAGCGCAGGGGCATGGTACGGTCGAAGACCAGCTCGTCCCACGACACAGCGGCGGTTTGTCCGTCTGTTTTGCCGGGGGCGTCAGCCGCGCCGCAGGCGCAGAGGGACAAGACCATCAGCGCCGCCAGCAGTCCGGCGAGAAAACGCCTCACTGGGCAGCCTCCACCGCCGTGGCGGACTTAAAGGTCAGGGTGTACTCGATCTCGTGGGGGGTGCTCATGGCGGTGGTGTCGCCGATCACCGTCAGCGGGGTATCCAGCGCCCGCACGGGAATCTCGAAGGTGGAGCCGCCCTCGGTGGTGAGGACATCGTAACGCTGGCCATCCACCAGCATATAGTCATACTTCTCACTGCTCCACACGATAGTGGCGGTGGCAGCGCCGTTCTCCACCTTCAGGGTGCAGGGAGTCAGCACATGGGACTTACCGGAGCCGCCCTCAAAGCCTACCTCAATGGTGTAGGTACCGTCCGCCAATGCGATGGCGGCAGCGTCATCGCCGTTCTCCTCCTTCAGAACAGGGTTGGAGACGGACACCTTGTGGTCATACCATACGCCCTTCTTGCCGATGATGGCCACGTCGAACTCCTCGTCCAGCGCGGGAACGGGGATATCAAAGCCATTGACTGTCTCGGTCAGGCCATCGGGATAGGTGACGGTGTCCTTGGTGGGCTGGAGCAGCACGGCGCCGTCCTTCTGGGCGTCCTCCTTCAGACCAGGGAACAGATTGACGATGCTGGTGGAGGCCAGGCTGACGTGGATGGTCATCTGGCCGTCCTTCACGGTCAGCACGCCCTTGCCGTCACAGGTCTCGTTGGCGTGGAACATACTGCTGTCGGTGTTGAAGTCGGCGGTATACACGCCGTCCGCCAGAGCGGGCTGGTCAGGCTCATCGTTGCCGGGGGCATCGGTTTGCTGCTGTCCGCAGCCTACCAGCAGCGCCGCCATCATCACAGCGGCCAGCAGAAACGAAAGAATTTTCTTCATGGTCAAGGTCCTCCTTACTTTGAAAAAGGCTCCGGGGCGATAGTATACCGCCCCGGAGCCCGTTCAGTCCTTGTTACGCGATAGCGTCGATGGCAGCCTTGGTGTGTGCCACGTAGAGAGCCTGCACGTCCGCGATACGGCCCAGACCGGAGATCTGGCAGTTCACGGTGAAGCCGGCGGCCTCGAACATGGTCTTCCAGGAATCCTCGTCCGCACCGGCCATGTCGTTGTTGGCGTGGTCGCCCGCCACGACCATCAGGGGACGCAGCACCACGGTGGTGTAACCGGCTTCCTTGACGGCCGCGATCACGGCCTCGCAGGAGGTATCCTCGGGCTCGCCCTCCACGGTGCCGATGAACACGTTCTCATAGCCCAGCTTGTCCATCTGGGCGGCCATCTGGCTGTAAGTGACCTTCGCCACATGAGCCGTACCGTGACCCATCAGCACGTAAGCCACACCGGCCTCCTTGGCGGCGGCGGTGGACTCGTAGCCGCTCTCGCTCAGAGCAGCGGCGACAACGGCCTTGGCAACGGCTTCCTTGTCGGCGTTGATGACGGTGGCGTCGCTGCCCACCTCACCCAGCATGGGCTCGGCGATCTCAACGGACTCGAACTTGTCGCGGACCTTGTCGATGGCGGCGCACATCTCGTCGTACTCAGCACCGTGCATCAGATGGGTGGGCTGCACCACCAGCTGCTTCACGCCGTTGGCGACAGCACGCTCCAGAGCCTGCTCCATGTTGTCGATCTTCTCGCCGTCACGGGCCTGGATGTGGTTGATGATGATCTGAGCGGTGAAGGCGCGGCGCACGGACCAATCGGGGTTGGCCTCCTGCAGGGCATCCTCAATGCTCTTGATGTCGGCTACGCGGCTGTCGTTGAAGGAGGTACCGAAGGATACCACCAGCAGCTCCTTCTCGCCGATCTCGTCCTGGTTGCGGGGATCGTCCTTGGAGGCGTCACCGGTGTCCAGACCGAAATAGTCGGGGCTGGCCTCCTCGCCCTCCACCAGCGCCTTCTGGGCGTCGGTCAGCGCGTCCCAAGCGGCCTTGGCGGCCTCGCACTGGGCGTCGGTCTCCTCGGTGCGCTCCTGCACGTAGATGGCGTCGATCAGGGCGGCGACCTTGTCGGCGGCGGCCTTGTCGGTCTCCTCGGTGTTTACGTCGTTGTTGTCCTTGTTGTCGGCATTGTCCTTGTTGCCGCAGGCGGTCAGCATGCTCATCAGCATCACTGCCGCCATGAGAAATGCAAGTGCTTTCTTCATGGTTGATCTACCTCTTTCCAAATATTTGTTCTGAAAGAAATATAAAAGCGGCTGTGTCTCATACAGCCGCCCTCGGTGCTTCTTACTACATATACACCCGTGCGGCGCTCCGCGACGGATCATAAGTTCGTAGGAAAACCAACCTGTTGGCAGCAGGCTTGAGATTCCACACAGAGGCAGGTCTCCTGACTTCGTTCATCACGGCGTTGCCCTTCCCGGTTTCCCAGTGGTTTGCAAGACCGCTCCCGTACACAGTGACTGCATCGCTCCGGATTCGCACCGGATTCCCTTTTCATCTGCTTTTTGGCAGACACCTCTGTGCTACAACTTTATATTTTTCCAGACAGTGGGATTATATCACATTTTGTCGAATTGTCAATCCATTCCGATGGCGGGCTACCTAAAATCTGATGTGAGATTTTTTATTTTAAGCGTTTTAAGACATACGGTTGCTTTAAAACCTTTTTATCCATGGCAAAAACTCCTTGTTTTTTATTTTGCTCACTCTATTCTAATACATAAACCCGGCTTCAAATCAAGTTATTTTTCATGATCGTAAATCAAAACCTCCGGCTAAGCCGGAGGTTTGGTCTGGCCCTATAAGGGCCTATTACGGACGAAGCCCCTTAAGGGGCCCGAAAGGTCTGCCGACCGCATTCCTTTCTCGGGCTACCCCTTAAGGGGTTTTATTTATGCCTTGGGGTTCTTGGTACCCGTAAACGGGTCTATATACTCCTTTATGCTAATTTGGTCACTCATTTTGTCCTCCTCAAGCTGGTTTTGTATATACGCCCTTATTGCTTTCTTATTTCGCCCTACCGTATCTACAAAATACCCTCTTGCCCAAAAATGCCGATTCCCGTATTTGTATTTTAAGTTGGCGTGTCGGTCAAATATCATTAGGCTGCTTTTCCCTTTTAAGTACCCCTTGATTTGTGACACACTGTACTTCGGCGGGATGCTTATCCGCATATGGATGTGATCTGGGCACGCTTGTGCTTCTATTATTCCCACACCCTTTTGCTGGCACAATTTACGTAGTATTACTCCTATGTCCTCTTTTATTTTTCCGTAAATTTCCATCCGTCGATATTTCGGCGCAAACACCACATGGTATTGACAACGCCAGCTTGTATGCTCTAAACTACTCACATCTACTTCTTTCATGAATTAGTCTCCTTGTTTTTGTAAGTTTTGGTCGGCAAACCTTTTTCTTACTCTAACTCGGAGACTTTTTCTTGTCTACTCTTCCCCTCGCCATAGGCTTCCTTTTGTCCCCCGGCAGAGCCGGGGGTTGACTTTGTCAACCAAAAGAAATATCCCCCGGCAATGCCGGGGGATATGCTTATATATGGGAATTACTCCTCGTCCTCGCCGTCCTCAGCGGCGGCCGCCAGGTCGCTCAGATCAAACTCCAGCTTGGCGCCGCAGTTGGGGCAGACGACCTCGCCGTCCTCCAGAACAGTCTCGTCGAAGTAGACCTCCTCCTCGCACTCGGGGCAGGTGGTCACAAAGCACTCCTCTTCCTCGTCGTCTTCGTCGTCATCCTCATCGTCGTCCAGAGCAAAGTACAGCGTCTCCTCCACATCGCTCAGGTCGTCGCTGACGGCGTCCAGGCCGTCCTCCACATCGCACAGCTCGTCGTCCACTTCCGCGAACTTCTCGGCCATGTCGTCCAGCACATCGATGATGGCGGCGATCAGCTTGCCTTCCTTGCTGTCGGTGTCTAGGTTCAGGCCCTCGGCCAGCCCCTTCAGATACGCTACCTTTTCAGAAATCTCCATGTTCGGCTCCTTTCTGTACGGTCGGTTGGTTGTCAAATTACTTGCAGCGGCTCAGATACTCACCGGTACGAGTGTCAATAGTGATCTTGTCGCCGATGTTGATGAACAGGGGCACCTTCACCTCGGCACCGGTCTCCACGGTGGCGGGCTTCAGGGTGTTGGTGGCGGTATTGCCGGCCAGACCGGGCTCAGTCTCGGTGACCTCCAGATCCATGAAGTTGGGGCACTCCAGGCCAAAGACGCTGCCCTTATAGCTCAGCACCTTGCACACGGTGTTCTCAGTGATGAAGCGGAACGCATCGCCCAGCAGCTCCTTGTTCAGGGGTACCATGTCAAAGGTCTCCTGATCCATGAAGTAGTACAAATCACCGTCGTTGTAGCTATAGGCCATATCGCGGCGGTCCACAAAGGCCTCTTCAAACTTGGCGGTGGGGTTGAAGGACGTCTCGGTCACAGCACCGGTCACCACGTTACGCATCTTGGTGCGGACGAAAGCCGCGCCCTTGCCGGGCTTGACGTGCTGGAACTCCACGACCTGCATGACCTTGCCGTCCATCTCGAAGGTCTTGCCGTTTCTGAAATCACCGGCGGTAATAGTTGCCATATTGATATTCCTCCCATTGTGTATGAGGGAATATCTCCATTCCCTCTGAATAAATAATACCAGCCAAAATCGGCCTTATATATTTTACATGATAACCTGCTGTTTGGCAAGTGTTTCCGCGTAAAAAAGTCACCGTTCCGGATGTTTTTTCAAACTGGCGGCCTTCCACGGCCTCTGCAGGCCATGCAGCACCTTATTCCACGCGCCGCGCGGCCCGCCCAGCGGCTCCACCATCAGCGGCAGCACGCCAGCCCGGTTGGCACCCAGCATATCCGTCAGCAGTTTGTCGCCCAGCATGGCCGTCTCCCGCGGGGTGACGCCGCAGCGCGCCATGGCCCGGCGAAAGCCCTTTACGGACGGCTTGCCCGCATGGCCCTCGTAAGTGATCCCCAGATCGCGGCAGAATCGCTCCACTCGCACGGGGCTGCGGTTGTTGGACAGGATCATGACCTCCACACCCGCCGCCCGCACATCGGAGAGCCAGCGGCGCAGGTCCGCGTCCGGCTCCGGCTGGGACTTGGGCGCCAGGGTATAGTCCAGATCGCACAGCAGCAGCCGGATGCCGTGCCGCATAAAAAACGCGGGCGTGATGCTGCGGTAGCTGTCAAACACCCGGTAGGGCGTCATGGAAATGGGCATAGGTATCCGACTCCTCTCATAAAGTACAGCAGTATTGTACCACGGACATCGTGGTCTCGCAAGGGGGTACGCCTATGCAGCTGATGATCGCCGCCGCACCGCCGCTTCGCCAGATGGCCTGCGGCACACAGCTGCCCATCGCCAACGCGGCCTACCGGATAGAAAACGGAGTGCTGTGTGCCCTGCCCATGCCGCCTGCCCTGCGGGGGGGTGCCATGCTGCTCACCGGCGCGGCGGGACTCTTCAGCCCGGAAACGGCAGCCGGCGTGGTGCAGGAGTGCCGCCGCCGGAGATACGGCACAGTGATCGTCCCCTTCCCCGCCGCAGAACTGACGGAGGCGCTGGCCCAGCCCCTGCACCGGTCCGGCATCGCCCTGTGGGTCCACGAGAAATGCGCCCACACGGCTCCCGGCGCGCGGGTACTGGTATGCACCGCCCTGTCCGGCGGGGATATCGAAAACCGGTTGTCCGCCTGCTGCCGTGCCTTCGGGCCGGACCGTATCGTGCTGGACCTCCAGCGCCTGCGGATGGACTTCCCTCTCCCCTGTCCCACTGGTGAGGGCATACCGCTGACAGATGAACAGCTAGCCGCCCTGCAAACAGGCCGCCAGATATTCTTTTCCCGGGAGCTGGGCGCCCGGTATTTCACGTACCGCCGGGGCGGCGAGACACGGTTCGTCCTGCTGGACGACGGTGACACCCTGCATAGAAAAATCGCTCTGGGCGAGCGCCTGGGCATACACCGGGGTCTGCTGACCCTGCCGGAGTGCGCCGACATACTGCGGGACCTAACAGGATAGATAAAAGAGAAGCCTGAGAACCTATGTTCTCAGGCTTCTTTGTCACTTAATAGTAACGCTTGTTGCGGTTCTTGCGCGCAGCCTCGGACTTCTTGCGGCGCTTAACGCTGGGGCTTTCGTAGCACTCTCTGCGGCGCACCTCGGCCAGGACGCCCGCCTTGGCGCAGCTTCTCTTAAAACGCTTCAGAGCGCTGTCCAGGGACTCGCCTTCCTTAACATGGACTTCGGACATTTATGTTTCCCTCCCTCCGATACACCCGGCTCGATCCTGGGTGCTCTTTAAGAGCCATTTACATGACTAACGGGTGTATTATACCGGGGATAACACAGCTTGTCAAGTCGTTTTTTTACAAAAACGGCAAAAAAGTGTGCGTTCCGGCGGTCCGCCCTCCAGAAAAAGTATCCCCCGGCTGCACCGGGGGATACAACGCTTTATTTCGCGGGCTTCACGATCAGGTTCACCAGCTTGTTCCTGACCAGAATGGTCTTGACAACACTCATGCCCTCCGTGGCCTTTTTCACCTTGTCGCTCTCCATAGCGGCGGCCACCACAGCGGCCTCGTCGCTGTCCACAGGGACGGTGACGGTACCCTTCAGCTTGCCGTTGACCTGCACGGCCATCTCCACGTGGCTGTCCACAGTCTTGGCCTCGTCGTGCTCGGGCCAATCCATCTGCATGGCCATCTTGCCGTACTTGGCGGCAAAGCCCATGTTCTCCCACATCTCCTCCACCATGTGGGGGGCAAAGGGGCTGAGCAGCAGGCAGAGCATCTCCACGTCGCCCTTGGAGCAGCCATTGGCGTAGAACTCGTTGACCATGGTCATCATGGCGGCGATAGCGGTGTTCATCTTCAGCTCGTCGATATCCTGGCTGACCTTCTTGATGGTCTTGTGGACGATGGACTCGTTCTTGGCGGAGATGGACTCCTCGTCGGTGGCGATATCCTGCAGATTGAAGCAGCGGTCCAGGAAGCGCTTGCTGCCCTTGACAGCCTCGTTGCTCCAGCTGACGGCCTTCTCGAAGTCGCCGATGAACATGATGTGCAGGCGCATGGTGTCCGCGCCGTACTGGGCTACGATGTCGTTGGGGTTGACCACGTTGCCGCGGGACTTGGACATCTTCTCGCCGCCCTCGCCCAGGATCATGCCGTGGCTGGTGCGCTTGGCGTAGGGCTCCTTGGTGGGCACCACGCCGATGTCGTACAGGAACTTATGCCAGAAGCGGGAGTACAGCAGGTGCAGCGTGGTGTGCTCCATGCCGCCGTTGTACCAGTCCACGGGGGACCAGTAGTCCAACGCCTCCTTGCTGGCCAGCGCCTTGTCGTTGTGGGGATCCATATACCGCAGGAAGTACCAGCTGGAGCCGGCCCACTGGGGCATGGTGTCCGTCTCGCGCTTGGCCGGGCCGCCGCAGCAGGGGCAGGTGGTGTTGACCCAGTCTGTCATCTTGCTCAGGGGGCTCTCGCCGTCATCGGTGGGCTCATAGCTCTCCACCTGGGGCAGCACCAGGGGCAGCTGCTCCTCCGGCAGGGCCACCCAGCCGCACTTCTCGCAGTTCACCAGGGGGATGGGCTCGCCCCAGTAGCGCTGGCGGGAGAACACCCAGTCGCGCAGCTTGTAGTTGACCTTCTCCTTGCCAAAGCCCTGCTCCACCACGTACTTCTTCATGGCGGGGATGGCCTCCTTGACGGTCATGCCGTTCAGGAAGCCGGAGTTGACCATGACAGCGCTGTCATCCTTGGCCACAAAGGCCTCCTTGGTCACGTCGCCGCCGGCCACCACCTCGATGATAGGCAGGCCGAACTTCTTGGCGAACTCCCAGTCGCGCTGGTCGTGGCCGGGCACGCCCATGACGATGCCGGTGCCGTAGCCCATGAGGACATAGTCGGAGACGAACATGGGCAGGGGCTTGTGGGTCACCGGGTTCATGACCTCGATACCCTCCAGCCGCACGCCGGTCTTTTCCTTGTTCAGCTCGCCGCGCTCAAAGTCGGACTTATGGGCCGCTTCCTCCTGATAGGCTGCCACAGCATCCCAGTTCTTAATGAGGGGCTGCCACTTCTTCAGCAGCGGGTGCTCGGGAGAGATGACCATATACGTGGTGCCGAACAGGGTGTCGGCACGAGTGGTATAGACCGTCACCTGGTCGCCCACATTGGTGTCGAAGGTGATCTCTGCGCCGGTGGAACGGCCGATCCAGTTGCGCTGCTGGATCTTCACGCGCTCAATATAGTCCACATCATCCAGATCGTCGATCAGCCGCTGGGCATACTCGGTGATCTTCAGCATCCACTGGCTCTTCTCCTTGCGGATGACCTCGCTGCCGCAGCGCTCGCACACGCCGTTGACCACTTCCTCGTTAGCCAGCACGCACTTGCAGCTTGTGCACCAGTTGACGGGCATGGTGGACTTGTAGGCCAAGCCGTGCTTGAACATCTGCAGGAATATCCACTGGGTCCACTTGTAGTAGCCGGGGTCGGTGGTGTCCACGCAGCGGTCCCAGTCAAAGCCGTATCCCAGCATCTTCAGCTGCTTGGTGAAATTCTCGATGTTGTTCTTCGTGACGATGGCAGGATGGATGTGGTTCTTGATGGCATAGTTCTCCGTGGGCAGACCGAAAGCATCGAAGCCGATGGGGAACAATACATTATAGCCCTGCATCCGCTTTTTGCGGGTGACGATATCCATAGCCGTAAAGGGGCGGGGATGCCCCACGTGCAGACCCTGGCCGGAGGGATAAGGAAACTCGATCAGCCCGTAGAACTTGGGTCGTTTGTCGCCGGTGATGGCAGCATAGGGCTTTGTCTTCTCCCAGTTAGCTTGCCATTTCTTCTCAATGGCCGCAAAATCGTAATTCATGCTCGCTTCTCCTTGTATGTGAATTTTGTTTTCCGCAAATAAAAATCCCCGGCTGCTTTACGCAGCCAGGGACGTTATAGACGTGTTACCACCCTGCTTCCGCCGCAGATCGCTCCGCGGCGCTCCGTGTCTTTCTTACGAGAGACGACGCTGTAACGGCGCGTACCCGTCCCGCCCTGTTCAGGCGGAAAGCTCCGGGACCAGTACAACAGAGCGTCCCCGCCGGCTCGCACCATACGCCGGCTCTCTTCGGGTGGATGATCTCCGTCTTTTTCCCTTCATCGCTTCTGACAATATCGAAGTCTATTTTAGCGCATTTTTGCCGAATGTCAACCCCGTTTTCCGGGAAAAACACCTGTACGCGCCACTCGGCGCGGAAACTCAGTCGTGCTCCTCCACAATGCCGCTGATGTCCACGCTCTTGCCGTCCTGCCACAGACGCTCCAGGCCGTAGAAGGCCCGGGCCTCTTGATTGAACACATGGATGGCGATGCAGCCGTAGTCCAGCAGGACCCACGTGCCGCCGCGATAGCCCTCCCGGTGCAGGGGCTGCTCACCAGCCTCCTCTGCCAGTACCTTTTCCACATTGTCCACCAGTGCGTTGATCTGGGTATTGCTGGCACCGGTGGCCAGAACGAAATAGTCCGCCAGCGTGGTCAGCTCGGCGATCTCCATCACGCGGATCTCCTTGCCCTTCTTGTCGGACAGGGCACGGGCAGCCAGCAGCGCCAGTTCTTTCGGTGTTTTCATGATATTCCTCTTTTCATCAGATAGTCCCGCGCGTCGCGGGTCATGTAGTGGACGGGGTTACCCATCTCCTCCATCTCATCAATGGTCATGGTCAGACCCATGAGCAGTCCCCGGTCCAGATCCTCATATACCGTCCTTCGCAGCGCCTCCACCCCGGGAAAGTCCCGGGTGGGCTCGATATAATCCGCCAGATAGATGATCTTCTCCAGCAGCGTCATATCCGGCTTACCGGTGGTGTGGTACATGATCGCGTTATACACATCGTCGTCCACGGCAAACACATCCCGTGCGATGGCCGCGCCGGTCTTACTGTGCAGCAGCTTCAGTGCCTTTCTCTCCAGCTCGTCCAGCGGAATGTGATACTTCTTGCACAGCGCCAGCTGCTCGTCCATATCCAGCTTCTTGGTACAGTCGTGCAGCAGCGCGGCGATGCGCGCCTTTGTCACGTCCGCGCCGTAACGCTCCGCCAAACGCACCGCCTCCTGCTCCGTGCCCAGCACATGGGGCATCCGCTTGGGCTTGAGATAGCTCAGCGCGATGGGCCGCAGCTCCTCCGGCGTCAGGTGCGTCAGGTCCGTATGGGTACCGTACAGGTGCTCCCGCTGGATATAGCCCCACACCGGCGGCGGCAGCAGGTCCTCTCTCCCGCCCTGTGCCAGCGCGGTGCGGACCTCGGTGGAGGATATATCCACCACCTGCGGATTGGGCACCACGGTCACCTGCGCGCCGAACTCCCGTTCCAGGCGCGCGCTCTGCGCGGCAAAGGCGGCGGACTCATCCTCCGCCTCCCGGCTGAAGGGTGCGATATGGGCCAGTGCCATGATCGCCTCCGGCCTGCGCCAGTTGTGCAGGCTCAGAAACATATCCGACCCCATCAGCAGATACAGCGTGTCATCCGGATACTGCTCCCGCAGCGCCGCCAGCGTGTCCGCGGTATAGCTGACGCCGCTGCGCCGCAGCTCCATGTCACTGACCTCCGCCCGCTTCCCCAGCGCCGCTGTGGCCAGCACCGCCATGTCGTACCGCTGCCGCGGCGCGGCACTGCCCTCCGGCAGCACCTTGTGGGGCGGCTGCGCGTCCGGGACCAGCACCAGCTTGTCCAGCCCCAGGACCTCCATGGCGGCCCTGGCCGCCGTTACATGACCCACATGGGGCGGGTCGAAGGTACCACCGTAAATACCGATGTTCATACGCTTCTCTTCGCCTTGACCAGTTCGATCTTCCGCTTGCTCTTGTCGTGCTGCATCCGGTAGAGCACGAACTTGCTGCCGATGACCTGCACCACCTCGCAGCGGGCGGCCACCGCCAGCTCCTCCGCCGCCTCGCGGGCGGTCAGCAGCGAATTCTCCAGCACCCGGCCCTTGATGAGCTCCCGGGCCTCCAGCGCGTCGTTGACCTGCTTGATCAGATTGTCGCCGATGCCGTCCTTGCCCACGTGGACGATGGTGTCCAGATTGGTGGCCAGGGACCGCAGCTGCGCGCGTTGCTTGCTTGTCAGTTCCATATCATTGCTTCTCCAAATACGTTTTCAGTTCCGATGCGAAGGCGCGCAGCGCGTTGCCCCGGTGGGAAATGGCGTTCTTCTCCTCCGCCGTCAGCTGGGCGAAGGTCTTTCGCAGGGACGGCACGAAGAACACAGGATCGTACCCGAACCCGCCGCCGCCCATAGGCGCAAAGGCAATGGTTCCGGCGCAGTCCCCCTCCGCCGTCAGCGTGTCCCCGTTGGGGAAGGCGCAGACGATGGACGTGTGGAAATGCGCCGCCCGGTTCGTGGCGCCGCGCATATTGCTCAGCAGCAGCCGGCAGCGCTCCGGGTCGCTGTCCAGCCCGCCGTACCGGGCGGAATACACCCCCGGCGCGCCCTGAAGCCAATCCACGCACAGTCCAGAGTCGTCCGCGATAGCCGGCAGGCCGCTGGCCGCCATGACGGCGTTGGCCTTCAGCGCCGCGTTCTCCTCGAATGTGGTCCCCGTCTCCTCCACGTCGACGTCCACGCCCACATCGGAGGGCATGACCACCTCCACGCCCAGTTCGCCCAGAATGGCCTGCATCTCGGTCAGTTTTCCCTTGTTGTGGGATGCCAGTACAAATCTCATAATATCTCACCCAGTATCTCTTTCTGCTTCGCCAGCAGCTCGCCGCACCCTTTGGCGCACAGCGCCACCAGCGCCTGCTGCTCGGCCACGGTAAAGGGCCGGCCCTCGCCGGTGCCCTGAATTTCGATCAGCTGTCCCTGCTCCGTCATCATGCAGTTCAGGTCCACCTGCGCCCGGCTGTCCTCGCTGTACTGCAGATCCAGCAGGGGCGTGTCATCCACAATGCCCGCCGACACACCGGTGACATAGTGCAGCAGTGGCAGCCTCTCGATCACACCGTCGGCCACCAGCTTTTTGCAGGCCAGCGCCAGCGCCGCGAACCCGCCGGTCACGGATGCCGTCCGCGTCCCGCCGTCGCCCTGCAATACGTCGCAGTCCACGGTGATGGTCCGGGGCCCCAGGGCTGCCATATCCACCGCCGCACGCAGGCTGCGGCCGATGAGCCGCTGTATCTCTGCGCTGCGGCCGGACAGCTTCAGCTTGTCCACGTCCCGGCGGCTGCGCTCCCGGTTGGCCCGGGGCAGCATAGAATACTCCGCCGTCACCCAGCCGCAGCCCTCCGCCACATGGGGCGGTGTCTTCTCCTCCACCGAGGCGTTGCACAGCACCACCGTCTCGCCGCAGCGGATCAGCACGCTGCCCTCGGCGAATTTCGTAAAGCCGGGTGTCATCTCCACCGGGCGCAGCTGGTCAAATGCCCGTCCGTCTGCTCTCGTCATGCTGCGCCCTCCTTATATCATGTCCTGCACGAAGGCAGTCGGGTCAAAGGGCTTCAGGTCGTCGATGCCCTCGCCCACACCCACGAACTTCACCGGCACACCCAGCTCCTGGGCGATGGCGATGACGATGCCGCCCTTGGCGGTACCATCCAGCTTGGTGAGGATGATACCGGTAAGCCCTGCCGTCTCCTTGAACGTCCGTGCCTGAATCAGTCCGTTCTGCCCGGTGGTGGCGTCCAGCACCAGCAGCGTCTCGCAGCTGGAATTGGGGCATTCCCGGTCGATGATCTTCCGCAGCTTGGCCAGCTCGTTCATCAGGTTCTGTTTGTTGTGCAGCCGTCCGGCGGTGTCGCACAGCACCACGTCCACGCTCCGTGCCTTGGCCGCCTGCAAAGCATCAAACAGTACCGCGCCGGGATCCGCGCCCTCATGCTGCCGCACGATATCCACGCCGGCGCGGCCCGCCCAGATTTCCAGCTGGTCGGCGGCCGCCGCACGGAACGTATCGCCGGCGCACAGCAGGACCTTCTTGCCCTGGTCCTTCAGCTGCTTGGCCAGCTTGCCGATAGACGTGGTCTTGCCCACGCCGTTGACGCCGATGACCAGCACCACGGCGGGCTTGCCCTCCAGCACCAACGCGCTGTCACCCACCTCCAGCTTGCTCTTCAGGATGTCCCGCAGGGCGTCCTTTACCTCGTCCATCCGGCCGATAAAGCGTTCCTTCACCCGCTTCCGCAGCTGAGCCACGGTATCAGCGGCGGTGTCAGCGCCTACATCGGCCAGGATCAGCGCTTCCTCCAGTCCGTCGTAGAACTCGTCGTTCAGGTCGTCGAAGGTGGGAACGGCGGTGAACGCCTCCTTAAGTATTTGAAATAAGCCCATTGCCATAACAAGCCCTCCTTATTTGATATGCAGCTCCTTGGCCATGTCGTTGAGATTGATGGTCAGTATCCGGCTGACGCCCTTTTCCTGCATGGTCACGCCATACAGCACGTCCGCCTCCTCCATGGTGCCCCGCCGGTGGGTGATGACGATAAACTGCGTCTTTCCGGCGATCCGCCGCATATACCGGGCGTAGCGCACCACATTGGCCTCGTCCAGCGCCGCCTCGATCTCGTCCATCACGCAGAACGGCGTGGGATGTACCTTCAGAATGGCGAAGTACAGCGCAATGGCCACAAAGGCCTTCTCACCGCCGGACAGCAGCGTGATGGTCTTCAGCTGTTTGCCGGGGGGCTGTACCTTGATCTCGATGCCGCAGTTGAGGATATCGCTCTCGTCCTCTAGCTCCAACCGGGCCTTGCCGCCGCCGAACAGCTCCAGAAACGTCTCCTGGAAGCTCTCGTTCAGCAGCTGGAACTGCTCGGCAAAAATGCTGGTCATCTGCTGGGTGATCTGGTCGATAATGCCCAGCAGCTCCTCCTTGGCCTGCTCCACATCGCTGCGCTGCTCGGACAGATAGGTGTACCGGGTGTTCACCCGGTCGAATTCCTCGATGGCGCCGATGTTGGGCGTGCCCAGCCCCTTGATCTCCCGGTTCAGCTCGGCAATACGCCGGGTAGCCTTGGGTACGCTCTCCAGCTCGATGCGCTGCTCCATGGCGTCGCTGTGGCTCAGCTCGTAGCGCTCCCACAGCTTCTCCAGGATCTGGCTCTCCTCCATGCCGCTGTTTTCCAGCTTCTGCTGCAATTTGTTGTACGCCTGCATGGTCTGCAAAAGCGTATCGTTGCAGGCGCGGCTGTCACGGCTATGCTGGTCGCGCTGCTGCTCCAGCGCCAGTTTGGCCTGGGCCAGATCCTCCAGCCTCTGCCGCAGCTGCGCCGCGCGGTCGTTCTTCTCTGCAAGCGCCGCCTGATGGCCCGCCATATCGGCCAGCGCCTTCTCGTTGGCCTGCCGGTACTCCTGCACCCGCCGGTCGCGCTCAGCGCGGTCGGATACCATATCCGCCTGCAAGCCCCGCAGGTCCTCCACGCTCCGCAGAACGCTGTCCTTCTCCGCGCTCAGTGCCGCCTGATCGGCCTTCTTGTCGCTGACGGCCTGGGCCAGTTGGTTGGTCTGCTCCGTCAGATCGGTCTGGCCGGCCAGCTTGTCCCGCATCTCCTGCCGCAGCGCGGCCGCGCGGTCCTCTGCCGCAGTGATGTCCGCCTGTATCCCGGCCATGCGCCCGCGGCCGTCCGTCTCCCGGCGGTCCAGGCCGGACAACTCCTGCTCCATAGTCTCGCAGCTCAGGCGCAGGCTCTCCAGCAGGAGGTCATAGTGGTCCTGCCGTCCCTGTAAGGTCAGCACCTCGTCCGCCGCCTTGCGCTGCTGGTCCTTGGCCACCTGCAATTCATACTCAGCCTTCTGCAGCTCCCGTTGGGCCGCCTCGGCCTGCTGCGCGGCCTCGTTGAGCTTGTCATGCAGGGCGCCCTGTGCCGCCTTCAGCCGTTCCAGCTCATTGGCCCGGGACAGCACACCGGAGGATCGGCTGGCGGAGCCGCCGGTCATGGAGCCGCCCCGGTTGATGATCTGTCCGTCCAGCGTCACGATGCGGAAGGCATTGCGGAACTTACGCGCCATGGCGATACCGCTGTCCAGGTCCTCCACTACCACCGTCCGGCCCAGCAGATTTTTAAAAATATGGTCGTATCGCGCGTCGTACCGTACCAGACGGCTGGCGATGCCTACAAAACCATACTCTCCCGCAGCGTTCTCCCGCAGCTCGTCGCCCCGGATGGCCGTCAGCGGCAGGAAGGTAGCGCGGCCGCCGTCCCGCTGCTTCAGGAACTGGATGGCCGCCTTGGCGTCCTCCTCCCGTTCCACCACAATGTTCTGCAGTGCCGCGCCCAGCGCCGTCTCCAGCGCCACGGCATAGGCCTGCTCTGTGGTCATCAGTCCGGCCACCGGCCCGTGAATGCCCCGCAGCGTGTTTTTCTCCGCCGCCTGCATCACGGTCTTTACCGCTTTGTTGAAGCCCTCATACTCCTTCTCCATCTCCGTCAGCAGACGGATACGGTCCTCCTGGGCGTTCACCTGCCGGGTCAGCTCCTGTTTTGCGTCCTGGGCGCTCTGCGCCTTCTGGCGGCGGCTGCCCATTCGCAGGCTGTGGCCCTGAATGATATTCTCCGCCGCCTGGGCCTCCTCCCTGGCATCGTTCAGCGCCCGGCGATTGGTCTTTGCGTCCTTTTCGCTCTCCTCCAGCTTACGCTGTGCCTCGGACAGCTCCTGCCGCACCGTAATCCGCCGCTGTCCGGCCTCGTCCAGGCCCGCCTGCAGGGCGGACAGCGCGGCGCGCCCGTCTGCGGCCTCGGCCACAGCAATGGCCTCCTGCGCCCGCAGGGCCTCGGCCTCGTCCGCCGCGCCCTTTGCGCTGTCAGCCAGCGCCTGCGCCCGAGAGAGCAGCTCACTCAGCGCCGTCTCCAATATCGCCGCGTCGCGGTCGATGTCCGCGATACGCGCCAGCTGTCCGTCGATCTGTCCCTGTAAATTCTCCCGCCGCTGGTCTGTGCTGGTCAGTTCCTGTTCCAGCCGGCGCAGAGACTCGTTGTTGTGCTCCACAGAGGTCTGCAGCACCGCGATGGCCGCAGACTCCTCGCCGGCGGCGGACTCCGCCTCGGTCACCTGACCGCGCAGCGCGTCAGCCGCCACGTCGTTCTGCCGCATCTCCTCGGTAAAACGCTCTCCCTGGGCGTAGGCCTCGTCCAGCGCCGCCTGGGCCTGGTCACAGGCCTCCTTGGCCTGAGCCGTATCGCTCTCCAGCTTCAGCTTGGCAGTCCGCAGGTTTTGCAGCTGCTCCAGCCACACGGAGATCTCCAGCACCCGCAGCTCATCCCGCAGCACCAGATACTTCTTCGCCGTCTCCGCCTGCGCCCGCAGCGGCTCCACCTGCAATTCCAGCTCGGCGATCTTGTCGTTGATACGCACCAGGTTTTCCTCGGTGCGCTCCAGCTTGCGCTCGGACTCCTCCTTGCGGTGCCGGTATTTGCTGATACCGGCGGCCTCCTCGAAAATCTCCCGGCGCTCGCCGCTTTTCACAGACAGTATCTCGTCGATCTTGCCCTGTCCGATGATGGAATAGCCCTCCCGGCCCATACCGGTGTCCATGAACAGCTCGTTCACGTCCTTCAGCCGCACGGACTGCTTATTGATATAGTACTCCGACTCACCGCTGCGGTAATACCGCCGGGTCACGGCCACCTCTGCCTCCTCCCGGGTGGGGAAGATATGCTCGGTGTTGTCGATGACCAGCGTCACCTGGGCAAAGCCCATCTGGTTCCGCTTCTCCGTACCGCCGAAGATCACGTCCTCCATCTTGGCGCCGCGAAGCTGGCGGCTGTTCTGCTCGCCCATGACCCAGCGGATAGCGTCGGAGATGTTGGATTTTCCGGATCCGTTTGGTCCCACGATAGCGGTGATGTCCTCGCCGAAATTCAATACCGTCTTGTCGGGGAAACTCTTGAACCCCTGTATCTCAAGTGCTTTTAAGTACAACTGCGTCACCTCTTATACTTTGGCATACCTTAACTAAGATAGTATACTATGGAAGTCCCTGTTTTTCAAGAAAAACCGCGCGCCCGCACAAATAAATATCCCCCGGCTCCGCCGGGGGATATTTATTTACTTCCGCCCCTTTGCGATCTGTCCGTACAGTGCCTCCAGCGCATCGCCCAGTGTACCGATCCGGTCGATGATACCCTCTGCCACCGCCTGCTCGCCGTACAGCACCGTCCCCACGTCGTTGGCCATGTCGCCGCTGGAGAGCATCAGCTCCCAGAACCGTTCCGCGGTCACGCGGCTGTTGGCCGCCACGAACTGAATAATGCGCTCCTGGAGGCGTTCAAAATACCTGTACGTCTCCGGCGCGGCAATGACCGTCCCGGACATCCGCACCGGATGCACTGTCATGGACGCCGTGGGCGCGATGAACGTCTCCTTCCCGCACACCGCCAGCGGTACGCCGATGGAGTGCCCGCCGCCCAGCACCAGCGTCACCACTGGCTTCGTCATGCCCGCCGCCAGCTCCGCGATGGCCAGTCCCGCCTCGATGTCGCCGCCCACGGTATTCAGAAGCAGCAGTACGCCGTCCACCTGTTCGCTCTGCTCCAGCGCCGCCAGCAGCGGCAGTACGTGCTCATACTTTGTACTCTTCAGATTGTCCGGCAGCAGCGTGTGTCCCTCCACCTGCCCCACGATGGTCAGGCAGTGCACCGTCCCCCGGCTGTTCTTCACCACGGTGCTGCCCATGTCGATGATCGGCTGTACCGGCACCGCCGCTTTTTCCTCGTTCTTTTCCCGGTTTTCGTCGTTGCTCATATCCGCGCCTCCTTTTTGCCGTAGCTTGCGCGGATACCGCCTCTTTCATGCAAAAAGAGCGCCTCCCGGCGCTCTTTTTCGTTATTCGTTATCTTCTGTTGTGGGGATACCAGATCTTCTGCTTCTCCGCCTCACGGATCAGCTCCTCCCGGAAGTCCGGGTGCGCGATGGAGATCAGCTTCTCCGCGCGCTCCCACACCGTCAGTCCCTTCAGGCACACGCAGCCGTACTCCGTCACCACGTACATGGTGTTCACGCGGGTATCCGTCACCACGGAACCGTTCTGCAGGGTAGGCCGTATGCGGGAATGCAGCGTGCCGTCCTTGTCTGCGTGAGTGGAGCTGAGACAGATAAAGCTCTTACCGCCCTTGGACAGATACGCGCCCAGCACAAAGTCCTGCTGACCGCCGGCGCCGCTGATCTGCTTGGTGCCCGCCGTCTCACCGTTCACCTGCCCGTACAGGTCCACATCCACCGCGTTGTTGATGGAGATAAAGTTGTCGATGGCCGCGATGGTACGGATGTCGTTGGTGTAGCTGATGGGCGCGGCCATGCACGCCGGGTTGTCGTCCAGATAGTCGTACAGCTTCTGGGTACCGGCGGCAAAGGCGAACACCTGCCGGCCCCGGTCGATGTTCTTCTTCATGCACGTGACCTTCCCCGCCATCGCCAGATCCACATAGGCGTCCACATACATCTCCGTGTGTACGCCCAGATCCTTCAGGTCGGACTCGCACAGCATGGCGCCCACGGTATTGGGCATACCGCCGATGCCCAGCTGCAAACAGGCCCCGTCGGGTATCTGCTCCACGATCAGCTTCGCCACCGCCCGGTCCACCTCCGTAGCCGTGCCGCTGGGCTGGATGCCCATGGGGTCGTTGCGCCCCTCCACGATCATGTCCACCTCGCTGACATGGATGCAGTTGTCAAAGCCGCCCAGGCACCGGGGCATATTTTCGTTGACCTCCACGATGACCACCTTGGCCATCTCGCACACCGCCTTCACATGCGAAGCCGACAGTCCGAAGTTGAAGTACCCGTGCTTGTCCATCGGGGCCACCTGGAACATGGCCACGTCCGGCGGCGTGATGTGGTCGTAGTAGTACCGGGGCAGCTCGGAGTACCGCATGGGCTCATGAAACCCGGCGCCGCTGGCGATATGATGGCGCTCCACGCTGCTCATGTGGTGAGAGTTGAAGATGATATGGTGCACCGGGTCCTCGATGTCGAAGATCGCCGGCTTCCACAGGCTAATACCGCCCCGGACCTTCACATCCTCCAGCTCCGGTGCACGGCGGGCCAGCGCCTCGTCCAGCACCCGGGGATGAATGGCGCAGAAGCCATAGTCCACCCAATCACCGGACTTGATGACCTTCACCGCCTCGTCCGCGGTGGTCAGTTTCTGCTTGTACAGCGCCTGAAAATCAGCAAAAGCCATGTCCTGTTCCTCCCTGTTCTTTCCTATCCCTTCCGATGAAGGCTGAATTTTCTAATTGTTAATTTTACCACAATGCAGCCCGCGGGGAAATTGACGAAACCCACAAGAATTCCCGGGAATGCTTGTGCAAAAATGAACAGGTCCGGCATGGATATCATCCGCTCAACGCCTCTACCTCCTCCGACATGATCACCCGTATCTCGTTGACCGCCGTGTCCTTGTTCTTTTCGCTCTGGCACATCTTTGCCGCTGTCCCCACCAGCGCCTGCAGGATACCTCCCAGCTCCTTGACCTCCTTCAGGCTGCCCTCTCCGCTTTCCAGCCGTTCCGTAGCCCCGGCAGCCGCCGTCTCCAGCAGCTTTGCCGTGGCCATCAGGCATCGCCGGAGTATCTGCTTTTCCGCCTCCTCCCGACCGATCTGCCACTGTCCCTTGATCGCATGTCGCCACACCGTCTGCGTACACACATGATACTCCCTTGCCAATCGCTGATAGGTATACATTCCCGACTCATACTTACGCCTTACCTCTCCCCAGTTCACGTCTGCTCTTTTCATATGCGCTCCCCCCTTCCTGCGATCCGGTTCTGCCCCTATGCCAAAAACCGGGAGAGTTGCCCATAAACAGGCAACTCTCCCAAAATTATTTTTCTTTTCCCCCGCTTCATCCCCCGTCCCTTTCGTACGGCACGCTTCTCCCATCGTCCCGCTCTTTCGCGACCCGAGATCGCTCTTACTTTGCCTTGAACTCTATCCACTCATTGTCCATAAGGACAACTACCAAGTCTTCCTCAATAACAGCATACGGAGTCCCCAGGTCTCTGTTGAAGTTTGCCTCACCATCTTTTCGGGGAACGCCATCCTCCGCATACGACGTGGTGTACTGAATAACACTCTCGTCTACTTCAACGGGAACAGCATTATCGGTCGAATAGTAATTTATCCCATTTACCATTATCGTCGCAGGATAGTCCCCAACATTCGACTTTCCGCAGCCCGCCATAGCAACAACGCAAACCAACGCTAACACTGATGCCATCAACTTTTTCATACGATCACGCTCCCCCTGTCAAATTCCAATTGATCCGTTCTATCTTCAGCACAATGCTCTTAAATTCTCTTGCCCACCTCGATTGTACCATGCCTCTCCGCAAGGTCGCAAGATATTTTCCCCTGCACGCCATTGTGAAAACAACCAAAAACACCTCCGCTGCCTGTGGGGCAGCGGAGGTGTTTTACGATCTAATTACTCCTCGTCGGCGTCCTCGTCAGCGGCGGGAGCCAGCAGCGCGCGGATGGACAGGGAGATCTTCTGCTTCTCCTCGTCGATGGCGGTGATCTTGGCATCCACCATCTCGCCCTCGGTCAGCACGTCACCGGGCTTCTCGATGCGGCGATCCGCGATCTGGGAGATGTGGATCAGGCCGTCCACACCGGGCACGACCTCGGCGAACGCGCCGAAGGTCATCAGCTTCACGATACGCACGTTGGCCACATCGCCCACATGGTAGGTAGCCATGAACTTATCCCAGGGATTCATGCTGCGATCCTTCACGCCCAGAGAGATCTTGTGCTTCTCGGGATCGAAGGAGATAACGTACACGTCCAGGGTATCGCCCACGGAGACGACCTCGGCGGGGTTCTTGATACGGCTCCAGGACAGCTCGGAGATATGTACCATACCATCCACGCCGCCGATGTCCACGAACACACCGTAGGAAGTCATGGACTTCACGGTGCCGGTGTAGTGCTTGCCGACCTCGATGTTGTTCCAGATCTCCGCCTGGGCGGCCTGACGGGCCTCATAGGTCACGGCCTTGATGGAGCCGACGACGCGGCGGCGGGCACGGTTGACCTCGGTGATCCGCAGGGACACGGTCTGGCCGATCATGGTGCTCAGCTCAGCGCCGCGGGGCAGACCGGACTGGGAAGCGGGCACGAACACGCGCACGCCCTTGACATTAACGACGATACCGCCCTTGTTCTCCTCGGTGACTTTACCTTCGAGAGTGGTCTTGTCCTCGCGGGCCTTCTCGATATCCTCCCAGACCTTGACAGCGTCCAGACGCTTCTTGGACAGCATGGCATAACCCTCCACGTCGTTGACGCGGATGATATAGGTCTCGATCTCGTCGCCGACCTTGACGACGTCCTCAGGCTTCACATTGGGATCTGCGGACAGCTCGTCCACAGAGATATAGCCCGCCTGCTTGCAGCCCAGATCGACCTGCACCTCGGTGGGGCCGATCGCCGTTACAATACCGGTTACCTTCTCTCCTGTATTCAAAGTCTTAAAAGATTTTTCCAGCATTTCCTCGAAGCTCTCTTCCGTAGCTTCCATGTTCTTGATCTCTTCGCTCATCGTTGCATATACCTCCTTAATGATGCCCGCAGGCGTGGACGCGCCGGCTGTAAGCCCCGCCACAGAACATCCGTTAAGGGACCCGACCCGCAGCTCCTCCGGCCCTTCGATCTGATAGACCCGGGCGCAGCGTGTGCTGCAGATCTCCGCTAAATGTCTGGTGTTGGCACTTTTACGATCTCCGACCACGACCATAACGTCCGCCCGTCCGGCGATATTCGCCGCCTCGGATTGACGTTTTTGCGTAGCATCACATATTGTATCAAAGATTTCGGCGTTTGTACACTGTTTTTTTAAAAATTTTACACACTCTTCCCATATCGAACGAATACAGGTCGTCTGTGCGGTAACCAGCAAATCCATGTCCCTCCGCGCCGGGTTCGCCGCCACCCAATCAGCCAGCTCTGCCGTGTTTTCCAGCACCACGCTGCGCTCACAGCGGCTTGCGGCGGCCATCACCTCCGGATGGTGCGCTTCTCCGATAATGATGGGTGTCCGGCCCGCACGGGCTGCCCGTTCCACCAGCCGGTGGATCCGCAGCACATGGGGACAGGTGGCATCCATGATCTGTGCGCCCCGCTCCTCCAGCAGCCGCAAAGCCTCCCGTGTCTCGCCGTGGGCACGGATGATCACCGTCTCTCCCGGCCGCACCTGCTGAGGGCTGTCCGCCTGCCGCGCACCCAACGCCTCCAGCGCTGTGATGACCCGGTCATTGTGTATGATACTGCCCAGCATAACGCAGCCGCCTTCCCGGGCAGCCACCTCCGCCATGTGCACGGCCCGTTCCACGCCGTAGCAGAACCCCGCCGTCTTCGCCAGTATCACCTGCATTCGATCCCTCCCAGGGCATAGGCCCGCCGCATGACCTCATGGGCGTTGGCAGTATATTCCTCCGCCGTACCCTTGCGGCCGGTGTACTCCGGCTCGAAGGGCTCGCCGATTATGATGGGCGTCTTGCGGAATATGCGCTTCTTCGTGCCGATATATACCGGCGCCAGCTTCACGCCGGCACGGATGGCCATCATGCCCGCGCCGGACTTGACATCCGCCTGTCCCGGTGTCTTCACCCGTGTTCCCTCCGGAAACAGGAACAGGTTCCACCCGTCCCGCAGGCTCTGTATGGCGGTCTTCACCGCCCCAATGTCACTGTTGCCCCGATCCACCGGAAACACACCGATCGCCCGCAGGAATCCACCCACGATGGGGACGGAGAACAACTGCTTCTTAGCCATGATCCGCACGTTGAACCGCTGGGGCATGGACAGCACGAACAGGATGGGGTCCCAGGCGCTGGAGTGATTGGCGCACAGCAGCACCGGTTCTCCGCCCTCCAGATGCTCCGTTCCCCGCAGGTCCACCGGCAGAAAAAACAGCACCAGCGGGCGCAGCACCCGCCACGCCGCCGCGTAAAACTTATTTCTCACGATGCCACACGCCCCCGTATCACATCCAGCAGCAGCTCCAGGCTGGCCGCGAAGTCCATATCCGTGTTGTCGATCATAATGGCATCATCCGCCGGCCGCAGCGGCGCTGCCGCCCGGTGGGTATCGTTATAATCCCGCTGCTCCATATCCAGCAGCACCTCGTCAAAGGGCTTCGGCGTGCCCCGCTGCTCCAGCTCCAAAAACCGCCGCCGCGCCCGCGTCTCCACATCCGCGCACAGAAACACCTTCACCTCCGCGTCCGGCAGCACCACGGTCCCGATGTCACGTCCGTCCATGATGACGCTGTGCTCCCGCGCCAGAGACCGCTGCAGCTCCATCAGGAACGCCCGCACCTCCGGTATGGCCGACACGTCTGAGGCGTACTTCGATATCATCGGCAGGCGTATCTCCTTCGTCACGTCCTCGCCGTTGAGATACATCCGCTGCAGACCCTCCTCGTCATACCGCAGGGCCACAGTGATCTCCGGCAGCGCCGCGATCACCGCCGGCGCGTCCGTTGGCGCGATGTCGTGCCGATACATATACACGCCGATGGTCCGATAGATGGCCCCGGTGTCCACATATAAGATATGCAGCGCCTCCGCCGCCGCCCGGGCCAGTGTGCTCTTCCCCGCGCCGGACGGCCCATCGATGGCCACTGCGTACTGTCTCTCCGTCATGTCATCTCCTCGCTTTCTGCGGCGCTCAGCCCCGCCAGATACCCCGTCGCCCATGCGATCTGTAAATTAAATCCCCCCGTATAGGCGTCCACGTCCAGCACCTCGCCGGCAAAAAACAATCCCCTCACCCGCTTCGACGCCATGGTGTTGGGCGTTACCTCCCCCACCTTCACGCCGCCGGCGGTGACGATCGCCTCACTGACGGGCCGCGGCTCGGTAAGCTCCAGCGTAAAGTGCTTCAGCACCTGCACCAATGCCCGGCGCTGTTCCTTTGTCAGGCTGTTGGCCTTTTCGCTTCCGGTCAGCCCCGCCCGGCGCAGCACCACCGGCGCCATGCTGTGGGGCACCAGCCCCGCGGCGATGGTCCCCATCTCCCGGTTGGGATTTTCTCCGATGTCCCGCAGCACCCGCGCGTCCAGCTTCTGCTCGTCCAGCGCCGGCTTCAGGTCGATCTCCATCGTATAGCGCTCCCCCTCCCAGCGCCGCAGATGGGCGCTGGCAGACAGCACCAGCGGTCCGGACACCCCGAAGTGGGTAAACAGCAGCTCGCCGAAATCCCGGAACACCGCCTTTTTCTTCCCGTTGTATACCGTCACTGCCACGTTCCGCAGGCTCAGGCCCTGCATAGCCGGACAGTCCTCGCCCGCGCACACCAGCGGCACCAGAGAGCCCCGCAGCGGCACAATGGTATGCCCTAGTGCCTCCGCTATGTGGTAGCCATCCCCCGTGGACCCGGTGCCGGGATAGGACATCCCGCCTGTGGCCAGGATGACCGCCCGCACGGGGTACGTTTCCTTCTCCCCTTTTACGGCGCATACCGCGCCATCCGCCGTCTCCACTGATACGGCCCGGTCACGGGCCCACCGCACCTTCCGGCGCTTCAGCTCCCGTTCCAGCGCGTTGGTGATGTCGAAGGCACTGTCAGACACCGGAAACACCCGGTTCCCCCGTTCCACCTTCAGCGGCACGCCCAGCGCCTCGAAAAACGCCATAGTGTCCCGCGGCGTGAACCGTGTCAGCGCCCCATACAAAAATCGCCCGTTACCGGGAATGCTGGCAAGCAGCGTCTCCCGGTCACAGTCATTGGTCACATTGCACCGGCCCTTGCCGGTGATATTCACCTTCTTGCCCAGCCGTTCGTTGGGCTCCAGCAGCGTCACCGCCGCGCCCTGCCGGGCCGCGGTGATGGCCGCCATCAGACCGGCGGCGCCGCCGCCGATCACCACGATCTCCTTCGCCATGTCACTCGTCATCTTTCCCGAAAATACTGTACCTGGACCACACCTGCTCCATATCCGCCAGCGTGGCGGACAGGTCATCCCGCCGCTGCTGACCCACCGCCAGGATCAGTGCGTTCAGCAGGCTCAGCGGCGCAGCCATAGAGTCCACAAAGGAGATCATGTCGCAGGGTGCCAGCAGCGATACCGCCGCCATGCCGTACAGCGGAGACAGTGCCGAATCGGTGATCGCCACCACCTCCGCGCCCCGCCGGCAGGCAAACTCCACCGCGTGGATAGCCATCTTGGAGTACCGCGGGAAGGATATTCCCACCAGCACGTCGCCCCTGCCGATGTGGGCCAGCTGCTCATAGATCTCACCGGCGGCGCTGGACTGCACCAGCGTCACGTTCTTGAAGATCAGGTGCAGGTAGAAGTTCAGATACCCCGCCAGAAATGAGGAGGACCGCACACCCAGGATATAGATGTGCTCCGCCCCCAGCAGCTTGTCCACCGCCCGGCTGAAGGCATCCCGGTCCAACTGCTCGATGACATTGTGTATGCTGTTCATATCCCGCTGCATCACACTGCCCAGAATGTCCGCGCCTGACATCTGATCCCGCGATACCTGTATCCGCTGGATGGAGGTCAGCTTACCCCGTATCAGCTCCTGCAGGGCCTTCTGCATCTCCGGATAGCCGTCGTAGCCCAGCTGCGCGGCAAAGCGCACCACCGTGGACTCACTGACGGAGGCCGTCTCGCCCAGCCGCGCGGCGGTCATAAACGCCGCGCGGTCATAATTGTCCAGTATAAACGCCGCGATGCGCTTCTGTCCCTTCGAAAAGGTATCCATCCCGGCCCGGATGGTCTGTAGCACGTTTTCATTCATGTTGATGGCTTCCTTTGATAGATTGCAGCTCCTCCGCTGTCAGATACCGCCACTTTCCCGGCGGCAGGTCACCCAGGGCGATACTGCCCTCCGCCACCCGGCACAGCCGGGTCACAGTCAGTCCTGCGGCGGCACACATCCGCCGGATCTGCCGCTTCTTACCCTGGTGGATCACCACCCGGTATTTCGCCGTACCATCCTTCCGATACAGCTCCGTCACCGCCGCCGGCACGATGGGCTGTCCGTCCAGTCTGTCCACCGCCGACAGCTGCCGTGCGCTGTCCGCCGCCGCGCCAGTGACCGTAACGATATACGTCTTGTCCACCTGGTGGCTGGGGTGCAGCAGCGCATGGGTCAGCGCCCCGTCGTTGGTAAACAGCAGTAATCCCTCCGAGTCCAGGTCCAGCCGTCCCACGGGATACACCCGTGCGCCGCAGCCCCTGACCAGCGATGCCGCCGTAGGGCGGCCCCGTTCGTCAGAGAGGGTGGTCACATAGCCCCGCGGCTTGTGCAGCATCAGATACACGTGCTGTGCCGCGCCCCGCAGGGGCCGTCCATCCACCCGGATATCGTCCGTCTCCGGATCCGCCTTGTCGCCTACACGGACCCGCCGTCCGTTGACGGTCACGCGTCCGGCGGCGATCCACTCTTCCGCCGTCCGGCGGGAGCACAGCCCCGCGGCGGCCAGCAGCTTCTGTATGCGCTCGGTCATGGCGATACCTCTCTCCCGTTTCCCAGTGCGCCGAGCAGGCGCGTCTCCAGCGTCTCCTGTATGCCTGTCAGCAGGAACCCCCAGCGGTACAGTGCCTCGTGGTCGTTCCAATCGTCCCCGTCCCGCAGTGTCACCGCCACCAGCCGATGTCCCGCCTGCTCCGCGCAGGACACCAGCGTCCGCCCCGCTGCCTTCGTGTACCCGGTCTTCAGCCCCACGCACCCATCCAGGCGGCTCAGCAGCTTGTTGTGGTTGGTCAGCGTCCGCCCGCCGATGACCGCCGTCCGTGTGGAGGCCATCCGCCGCAGCGTCGGCTCGTTCACCGCCGCGCACCCCAGCAGCGCCATGTCATAGGCGGTAGAATAGTGCGCCTCGTCGTCCAGTCCGTTGGGGTTGGCAAAATGGCTGTTCCTCATGCCCAGCGCGGCGGCCTTTTCGTTCATCCGTTCCACAAAAGGCGCCGTACCCCCGGCACACTCCGTCAGCGCCAGTGCCGCGTCGTTGCCCGAACACAACAGCAGCCCGTACAGCAGCTCCTCCAGCGTCAGCCTCTCCCCCGGCCGCAGGTACATGGAGGACCCCTCCGCCATGTGGGCGGCAGTTACGGTGATGACCTGCGATGGCTCCCCCAGCTCCAGAGCCACCAGCGCCGTCATCAGCTTGGTGGTGCTGGCGATGAGCATCCGCTTGTCCCCGTTCTTTTCATACAGCACCTGCCCCGTGTCCGCGTCCATCAGGACGCAAGCCGTGGCGGAGACCTCCACAGCCTCCGCCACAGCGGGTATGCATGTCAGCACGGCCAGTGCGGCGCACAGCGCCGCCAGGATCCCCCGGGTCACAGAAAGCCCCCCTCATCACAGGATGCTCTCAGTCTATTCCCGCGCTGCTTGTCTTCTTGTCTGGTATCAGAAATCCTTGTTCCGCTTCTTATCCACGAAGCCCTCGACCCGATCCAGCAGCTCCGGCACCATCTCGATGACCCGGTCCACGGTGGTGATGGCCGGCGTACCCACCGGCAGCATACGGGTCACGCCGCCCTTGACCACCAGGAAGGCCATAGGCTCCACCCGCACGCCCGCGCCGCAGCCGGCGCCGGAATTTTCCTTGTTTTTGCCGTAGTCACCGCCGCCGCAGCCGAAGCCGTAGCTCAGCCGGGAGATGGGGATCAGCGTCACGCCGTCCGGTGTGGTGATAGGCTCACCCACGATATTGTTGGCGTCCACCATCTCCTTGACCTTCTCCATAGACTCCACCATCATGCTCTTTAGGTCATTTTTCTTCTCGGTCATTTCCATTGTCAGCTCTCCTTTGTCGAAGTTGATGTGGTCGTATGTCCCGCGCCGTCCGGCGCTGTGTGTACTGTTTCGCGCTGCTTTGCGGCGTTCTGCGCCGCCTTCGCCTTCTCTGCGGCGCTCTGCCGCTTCCGCATGGCCAGGAGCCACCGTATCACCGGCTTGGCGAAGGCCCAGCCGATGGCGAACAGGTCCCGTATCTGCAAACTCACGCCCAGCCGGCCTGTGAGCCGCAGCTGCTCGCTGTCAAAGTCCACCTCCACGTGGAGGCCGGGGTCCGGTATCCGCGTCAGCTGCTCCAGCTGCGGCATTACCGTCCACATTCCGGCGTTGATATAGCCGTACAGCTCCGCCGCCCCCGCCGGGTCCATCGCCCCCGGCAGCACCGCCGACAGCTCCAGCGGGTCGATCAGCAGCCGCTGCCGCGTCTTTCGCAGTCCGCCCTTCAGGGACGCCCACACCGCAGGCAGCAGCGTCTTGATATCCTGCGCCGACAGGGACAGCTTCTTCTTTTCCTTCCCCTTGGTGCTCTCCTCCTGCGGTGTCTTTTTCTTCTTTTCTTTCTTGGGCTTTTTGGGCTTCTCCGGTTTATCCGGTTTGGGAAGCATCTGTATCCGCGCCGGCCCCGCGATCACCGTGACTCTTGTGTCCGCAAGGTCGCCCGCGAAGTCCGCCCGCACGCCGATACGCAGCAGTGACAGCAGGAAGAAAAACAGCAGAATGCCCAGTATGATGTACACTGCCGTCATCGTGCTCCCTCCTCCCGCGTTATCTCTCCCGTATGCTTACAGCGCCTCCGCGCCGTTTTCCCCGTCCGCCGGTACCGTATCGTCGTCCAGCCGCAGCTGTCCGTCGGCCTCCATTCCCGGCAGCTGGGGCAGCTCCTCCAGCGAATTCAGATGAAACGCCCGCAAAAATGCCTGTGTCGTCCGGTACAGCCGCGGCCGCCCCGGCACCTGCAGCCGTCCGCACTCCTCGATCAAATGGCGATCCAGCAGCAGGCCCACCGTGTACGAGCTGTCCACGCCCCGTATTTGGTCCACATAGGCCCGGGTGGTGGGCTGATAGTACGCGATGATGGTCAGCACCTCCAGCGCCGGCTGGCTGAGCTTGGCGGGCTTACGAATCTCAAACGCCTTGCGGATCTGGTCGCCGTACTCCGGCGCGGAGCACAGCTGCCAGCTGTCCTCCATCCGAAGCAGCCGCACGCCCCGGCGCTCATAGCTGTAATAGTCCTGCAAATGCTGCAGTACCAGCTCCACCGTGGGGCGGTCCATGTTCAGCGCCACGCAGATGCGGTCCACCGCCACAGGCTCACCGGAGGCAAACAGTATGCCCTCTACGGCGGCCTCGATATCCTTCATTTCCAGTGTATCCATAGGTCTCCCCTTACATCAGTTCTTCGGGCGCGTCGCCCTCTGCGGTGACGGTGCAGTCGCTGGCCGCGCCGGCCAGCTTGATCAGATTGTTCCGGCACAGCTCCAGAACCGCCATGAACGTGGCCACCAGCTCACTGCGTGTCTTGCTGCCGCGGAACAGCAACAAAAAGCGCGTAATGCCCACACCCCGCAGCCGCCGCAGGATCTCCTTCGCCTTTGTCTCCACAGGATACGGCTCCCGCTTCACGATCTCGTCAAAGGCCCGGATAGGCGGTGCCTCCGGCGCGCCCTGCCGGTCCGTGACCTCCTGCATGGTCAGCACCAGATCCGCCGGCTCCTGGTCGTACTCATAGATCTTCCCACGCTCCATAGGCTCCGGCGGCCGGGTCAGAATGTTCCGCCCAAACTCGCTCAGGGGTGCCAGCCGTTCCGACAACATACGCACCCGGGCATAGGCCTCGCCCCGCTTGCGCTCCTCCAGCGACTTGATGAGGGCGTCCATCTCGCTCTGGGCTTCCTCGTCCTCCAGATTCAGCAGCATACGGGTCTTGATGAACATCAGCTGGGCAGCCATGGTGATAAACTCGCTGGCCACCTCCAGATCCATCCGCTTGCGCTTTTCCAGATAATCCTGGTACTGCTCCAATATCAGTGCGATGGGGATATCCTGTATCTCTATCTTATTTTTTCCCAGCAGGTACAGTATCAGATCCAGCGGCCCCTCGAAGTCTTCCAGCGGCTCGTCGCCCCGCGTCTGTACCACCTTTTCCAGTTTAAAAATAGGATCGTCCAAATTTACACCTCAAAACCGACCAGCCTGCACAGCAGGGTAAATGTCCAGCGTATGGCGCTGTTCAGCGCGTTGCTGCCGACACCCACGGAGATAACTACCAGCAGCACCAGCATACCGAAGCGCTCATAGCGCATGAGCCAGTTGTACGCCCGGTCCGGCAGCAGCACCGCCAGCACCTTTGACCCGTCCAGCGGTGGGATAGGCACCAGGTTGAACAGCCCCAGACCCACCGACAGCGATGCCGTATCCACCAGGAAGGAAAACCATGTACCGCTGAAGCTCCCCGTGGTCACTGCCCGCAGGAACTCGCCCCGGGCGATCAGCAGCAGCAAAAGCGCCAGCAGGAAGTTGGATACCGGCCCGGCCAGCGCCGTCAGCGCCATGCCCTGCTTTGGCTTTTTGAAATAATGCGGATCCACCGGCACCGGCTTGGCCCAGCCGAAACCCGCCGCCACCATCATGATAAGGCCCAGCCAGTCGATGTGCCGCAGTGGGTTCAGGCTCAGCCGATGCGCCCGCTTGGCCGTAGGGTCGCCCAGCGCATAGGCCGCCAGACCGTGGCACGTCTCATGTATGGTCAGGCACAGGAACACGGAGGCCACGCGGAGCAGTATGCTCTCCAGCGAGCCGAAGTCCAGTGCGTTCCAAAGATTTGTCAAATATTGCAACAGCAGCGCCTCCGAGAGATAAAATGACAGCTTTCCTGCATTATAGCAGAAACCGGCCGGAAAGTCTACACCCATTGTCACCGTTCCGACCACTTTGTAACCATTTTGTATCCGTCTTTCCACCGGTTCGTAGCTTTTCTGTAAAGATGCGTACCACTATATATGGTATGCTGTAAGCACAGAAGGAAACGAACATTCCCACACCATGAAAGGAGAACAACTACTATGGATAGAACGAAGCTCATTACCTCTCTGGTCATCCTGTGCCTCGCCTCCGCTGTGGCCGCATTCCTGATGCCGCCCGCCCACGGTGCGCTGCTCTCCTTCGTGAGCATCGCGTCGGCGGCTGTCATCGCTGTCCTCGCCGTTGTCACGCTGGTGCGGATGCTGATGCAGCGTCGCGCGTTTTGACATAGAGGGCGCAAGTCAACTGTGTTTATTGAAAGCAAGCAGTCAACCGGACCGTATGTAGGAAGCTGTCCATCATAGCCATGTGATCCCCCCCTACCGCACATATCTGTTCCGTACCATATTATTTTCTCCCCAACTACGACCAACAAAGCGGCAGACCCGCAGGCAATGCCTGCGGGTCTGTCGCTTTTTATGACTGCCGATTTATCCCTTCAGCGCCGATACCGCCGCCCGTGCGGCTGCCGCCGCATCCTCGGTGTATACGTCCGCGCCGATCTCATCGCAGAAGCTCTGGCTGATGGGCGCGCCGCCCACAAATATCTTCACCTGGTCCCGGATACCTGCCTCCCGGGCCAGCGTCACCACCCGGCGCATCTCGCCCATGGTGGTGGTCAGCAGGGATGAGCAGGCGATCACGCCGCAGCGCTGCCGCTTCGCCGTCTCCACGAACTGCTCCGGCGTCACGTCCACGCCCAGATCAATGACCTCTACGCCGCTGCCCTCCAGCATGATCTTCACCAGGTTCTTGCCGATGTCGTGCATATCGCCCCGGACGGTGCCGATGCACGCCCGGCCCACCGTCTTGGCATTTCCGCCGGTCATCAGCGGCTTCAGCTCCCCCAGCGCCGCCGTCATGCACCGGGCGGCCATCAGCATCTCCGGTACGAAGGCCCGGTTGGCGGAGAATGCCTCGCCCAGATCATTCATGCCGCGGATCAGCCCGCCGGACAGGATCTCCTGCGGCGTACGACCCTGCTCCAGCGCCTCCCGGCACAGCGCCAGCACCTTTTTCTGCTGTCCCTTTTCCAGCGCTGCGGCCAGGCGGGCCAGTACGTCGCCGTTCTCGACAGCGGCGCCCGCCGCCTGCCGCACGGCGACAGCCCGCACCCGGCGTGGCACCGGCGGCAGATCGAACCGCGGCACGTGCAGCGCCCGGTTGTAGTCCGCTATGGCCCGGTCGATGTACTCGTCCACATGGGGATACACCGCCCCCGGCAGGCCATAGGTGATGGAGGGAATATAGTGCCCACCCGGGCAGCACCGCCGCAGGGTATCCATGGCATAGCCGTAGATCTCCTCCGGCGCGGCATCCGTCCGGTCGATGGCGGCGCCCATACCGCCCATCAGCACCATCCGCCCGTGCAGCTTCTGCTGGAGAGCCGGTATATCGTTCTCCGGCAGCACACCCTGCCACACCTGAATGCCGATCTCCGCCATATCCTCCACGATAGGGGCCAGATAGGAGTCCGCGTGGTGGATGGCGATCACGCCCCGGGACCGGATGTAGCCGTAAAACCGCCGGTACGGCTCCTTGAAGAATTCCCGCCACATTTCCGGCTTCATGAACAAAGCGTCCTTGGTGCCCCAGTCGTCGTGAGAGAAGATCACGTCCGGCCGCAAATTGTCGATGAGTAGCTTCACGTACAGCAGCCGATACGTGGTGATGTAGTCAATGAGCGCGTGCATCTCCTGCGGGTGCTCATACAGGTTCGTCAGCGTGTCCTCAAAGCCCATCAGGAAGTGGCACTGCTCGAAGATACCGGTACCCATAAAGCCCGCCAGCAGCTTCTCCTCCCCGCAGGCCGCCCGTGCCGCGGCGCGGCACGTCTCCCAGCCCTCCGTGCAGGCGGCGATGTCCGGCGCGTGCACCGTCTCCCGCCAGCGGGTAACGTCCGGACACACCGCCAGGCCGTCCGTGGTAACGGGCATAGGCCCCGGCGCGTCGGCGGGAAAGCTGATGGTGGTGCCCCAGCGGTCTTTGCTGACGGTCCCCCGCTTCCGGTTGCCCCGCAGATAGGTGTTGATGGGATCGTTCAGGCACATGTGCAGCGCCTCGTACTGGCACAGCTGGCGATCCGGCTGACCATTGGGCTTCAGCAGCTCCAGAAAGTTCTCCTTGGGTGTCATCATATCATTTCACCTCTTCGGTATAGAGTAGGCACGATGTATACGTCATGGTCCGCGGTCCGTAGTTATACGACAGTCCGGACCGCAGGCACACGTCCCCCACCAACAGTCCGTAGGCCTCCATGGAGGACATCCGCTTGTCCGGGAACCGGCAGGGCCGGTCCGGGCAGGTACACCGTCGGCACACGGTGCACGCCCCTGCTGACAGGGGCAGGCAGTCCGGCAGCAGCAGCCGCGCCTGCCGCGCAAAGTCCGCAAAGGCCCGCTTGTGCCGCCGTTGGATCGCCTCCATCCCCTCGTAGTCGAAGTCATCCGCCAGTGTACCGGTGGTCTGCACCAGCACCCCGGCGTCAAAGCATCCCATGGCCGCCGCGGCATCCTCCAGCGTCCCGCAGCCGGGCGGGCAGGCCCAGTTGGCGTTCCACTGTCCGCACCGGTCCGCCCGGCACATCTCCCGCACCTCCCGCCGGGGCGTCAGCGCGTTCATGTCCACCGGCACGGCGTGGGAGAACCCGTTTTCCGCCGCCAGCGTCATCAGTTTTGTTCTCATGGCAAATCCTCTTGACAAAGCCGCCCCGGGCTGATAAAAGTAGTAGTGGAATTATTATAAAAAGGGGTGTTGCCCGTGTCAAGTATCCGCGTGACCCGCGGCGGAGATGTTTTTCGCCTCCCCTGCAATGATACCGATACCCTGCTGGCTCTGCTGCGCCGCGCCGGCTGTACCCTGCCCGCCGCCTGCGGCGGCCACGGCCGCTGCGGCAAATGCCGCGTCAGCGTCAACGGCGTGCCGCGTCTGGCCTGCCGTGTGGTGCCGGAGGACGGCGACGAGATCGTCCTCCCTCCCGCCGCCGGCGGGCGCATCCTCACCGAGACGCTGGATCCCCCCGCCGTCCCCACCGGCGAGACAGGCTGCGCCGCCGCCATCGACCTGGGCACCACCACCACGGCGCTGCGGCTGTACGACCTGGCCACCGGCTGCGCCCTGGCCACCTGCGCCGACTGGACGGCTCTGGCCCCCTACGGCGCGGATGTCATCACACGCATCCAGTATACCATCGACCACCAGGACGGGCTCACCCGCCTGTCCTCCCTGCTCCGCCAGCAGCTGAAGGCCCTGCTCACCCGGGCACTCTCCCAGGCCGGGCGGCAGCCCGCCGAGCTGAAGCGCACCGTGACCGCCGGCAACACCGTCATGCAGAGCCTGCTCGCCGGTGTATCCGTCCGCCCACTGGCCGCCGCCCCCTTCTGCCCGGAGACCTTCTTCCGTCAGAGCTCCGGCCTCACACTGCTGGACGCGCCGCTGTACTGCGTCCCCTGCGCGGCGGGCTTCGTGGGCGGCGATATCACCGCCGGCCTGCTGGCCTCCGGCCTTGCCCGACGCGCGGGCCATTTCCTGTTTCTGGACATCGGCACCAACGGCGAGATGGCCCTGGGCGGCATGGATGGCTTCACCTGCTGCGCCGTGGCCGCCGGCCCCGCCTTCGAGGGCGCGGGCATCGCCTGCGGTATGCTGGGCGTGGACGGTGCGGTCAGCCGCGTCCGGTACAGCGACGCCTTCAAGATGAACGTCATCGGCGGCGGCGAGGCAGTCGGTCTCTGCGGCTCCGGTCTCATCGACCTGACGGCCCTCCTGCTGCGCCTGGGCGTCATTGACGAAGGCGGCCGTCTCCTACCGCCGGAAGACGCGCCTGAGGCGTTCCGCCGCTATTTGACCCGTGACGAAAACGGCTGCGGCGCCTTCCACTTGACCGACCGGGTGTATCTCACCGCCGCTGATGTCCGGGCGCTGCAGCTGGCCAAGGCAGCGGTGGCCGCCGGCGTGCAGGTGCTGCTGGCGCAGCAGAGGCTGACCCTTTCCGCGCTGGACGGTCTGTACCTATCCGGCGGCTTCGGGATGTACCTTGACCCCGCCAGCGCCGCGGCCATCGGTATGCTCCCCCGTCTCCCCGCCGCCAAGCTCCACAGCGTAGGCAACGCCGCCCTCTCCGGCGCGGCACAGCTGGCCCTGCGGGGTGATATGTCCGCCGCGGACGGCATCGTCAACCGTCTCACCTATCTCGAGCTCTCCGGGCGTCCCGACTTCGCCGACGCCTTTGCCAAAAACATTCCCCTAAGATCCATGCAATGGAGGTAACACCTATGGAGCTTCGTTTCCCTCTGATTCTGGACGGTGCCACCGGCACCGAGCTGCAAAAGCGCGGCTATACAGGCGACGTCTGCGCCGAGCAGTGGACACTGGACCATCCGGAGGCCATCATCGACATCCAGCGCGGCTATGTGGCCGCCGGCAGCCAGGTGGTCTACACCCCCACCTTCGGTGCCAACCGCCGCAAGCTGGAGGAGTCCGGCCTGTTCAACTGCACCGCCGACTACAACCGCCGTCTGGCGGAGCTGTCCGCCCAGGCGGTGCAGGGCAAGGCCCTGCGGGCAGGCGATATGTCCCCCACCGGCGCGTTCCTCGCCCCGCTGGGCGACGTGTCCTTCGAGGAGCTGGTGGACATCTACACCGAGCAGGCCGCCGGTCTGGAACGCGCCGGCGTGGACCTGTTCGTCATCGAGACCATGATGACCCTCTCCGACGCCCGTGCGGCGGTGCTGGCCGTCCGCAGCGTCAGCGACAAGCCTATCTTCGTCACCTTCACCTGTGACGAAAACGGCCGCAGCGTCTCCGGCACCGACATCACCGCGGCGCTGGTGGTCCTGCAGGGCATGGGCATCGACGCCTTTGGCCTGAACTGCTCCGCCGGCCCGGAGCAGATGCTTCTCCAGCTGAAGCGCCTGCGGGAATACGCCCGGGTGCCCCTGATCGCCAAGCCCAATGCCGGTATGCCCATCATCGAGAATGGCGAGACGGTCTACCGCTGCACCGGCGAGGAATTCACCGCCCTGGTGCCGGAATTCCTGGCCGCCGGCGTGGCCGTGTTCGGCGGCTGCTGCGGCACCACCGCCGCGCATATCGCCGCCCTGGCCCGAGCGCTGGGCGGCGCGGTCATCACGCCGTCGGCCCCGCAGCACACGAACGAGCTGCCCGCCGCCACGGAGAAGCTGCCCTTCCCCCTGCCTGCCGATATCGCCTGGCACACCGTCATCGACCTGACCGGCGATGCGGAGGAGACGCTCACCGCCGCGCTGGACAGCGGTGAGACGGTCCTGGCCCTGCGTATCACCTCCTGGGACGATGTACAGGCCCTGGCGGACTACCAGTATATGCTCACCAAGCCGGTATGCTTCGTCTGCGACGACACCCAGCTGCTGGAGGCCGCCCTCCGGGCCTATCAGGGCCGCGCCCTGTACGACGGCGCCCTGCCGGAGGACACGCTTCTGTCCCTGTGCGCCAAATACGGTCTCCTGCTGTAAAAAAAACAAGGCCCCCGCGGGCCTTGTTTTTTATTCCTTTTTCCCGGTACAGCCGCCGCAGCTCCCGCCGCAGCCAGAACAGCCGGCGCATCCGCCGTTTTTCCGCGCCCGCCGCGCACTACGCAGGGCCAGCACACCGCACAGCGCCACCAGTGCCAGCAGCACCCAGTCCATCCAGCTCATAGCAGCAGCCCTCCCACAGCGGAAGCGATGTACGCCGCCAGCCACGCCACTACGCATTGCAGCAGCACCACGCCCACCGTTTTGATGCGGGATCCCAGTTCACGCCGTATGGTGGCCACCGCCGCTATACAAGGGGTATACAGCAGCGTGAACACCAGAAAGCTGATGGCGCTGCGCGTGGTGAACAGGGACGTGATGGCCGCGTTCCCCAGCAGCACCTGCAGCGTACTGACCACCGACTCCTTGGCGATAAATCCGGAGATTAGCGCCGTGGCACAGCGCCAGTCACCAAAGCCCAGCGGCCTGAACAGCACCGCCAGCCATTGGCCGATCAGCGCCAGCAGGCTGTCCGCGCTGTCCGTGACCACATTGAGCCGCGTGTCGAAGCTCTGCAGGAACCAGATGACCACCGTGGCCAGGAAGATCACGGTGAAGGCCCGCTGCAAAAAGTCCTTGGCCTTCTCCCACAGCAGCAGCCCCACGCTTTTAGCGGAGGGCATACGATAGTTGGGCAGCTCCATGACAAAGGGCACAGGCTTGCCCCTGAAGGCGGTCCCCTTCATCACCAGCGCTGCCAGAATACCCACCACGATACCCAGCACATACAGGGAGATCATCACCAGCGCCTTGTGGTCGGTGAAGAACGCGGCGGTAAAAAAGCCATAGATGGGGATCTTGGCCGAGCAGCTCATATAGGGCGTCAGCAGAATGGTCATCTTCCGATCCCGGTCCGAGGATACCGTGCGGGTGGCCATGATAGCCGGCACCGAGCAGCCGAAGCCGATCAGCAGCGGCACGATGCTCCGCCCGGACAGACCGATCTTCCGCAACAGCTTGTCCATGACAAAGGCCACCCGGGCCATGTAGCCGGTGTCCTCCAGAATGGACAGGAAGAAAAACAGTGTCACGATAATGGGCAGGAATGACAGCACGCTGCCCACACCGGCGAAGATACCGTCAATAATAAGGCTGTGCACCACCGGGTTGATGCCGTAGGCGGTCAGCGCCCCGTCCACACCGGCGGTCACGTAGTCGATACCCAGCGCCAGCAGGTCGCTTAGCCCCTGACCAATAACATCGAATGTCAGCCAGAAGATCAGCAGCATCACGCCGAAGAATACCGGCAGCGCCGTGTATTTCCCCGTCAGTACCCTGTCCCAGGCCACGCTGCGCTTGTGCTCCTTGCTCTCATGGCACTTGACCACAGCGTCGGCGGTGACCTGCTCGATGAACGTATACCGCATATCCGCCAGCGAGGCGTTGCGGTCCAATCCGTTCTCCGTCTCCATCTGCACGATGCAGTGCTCCAGTAGCTCCCTCTCGTTCTGATCCAGCACCAGCCGGTCCGCCATATCCCTGTCGCCCTCAATGAGCTTCGTGGCGCAGAACCGGGGCGGCAGACCCAGCCGCTCAGCGTGGTCCTCGATCAGATGCACCACCGCATGGACGCACCGGTGCACCGGCGAATTCGCCGCGCAGAAGTCATAGACCTTGGGCAGCACCCGGTTTTTCGCCGTCTCCACCGCCCGGTCCATCAGCTCGGACACACCCTCGCCCTTGGCGGCGGTAATGGGTACCACGGGAATACCCAGGTCGTCGGACAGCTTCTGTACGTCGATGGTGCCGCCGTTGGCGCGCACCTCGTCCATCATGTTCAATGCCAGCACCATAGGCACCCGCAGCTCCAGCAGCTGCAGTGTCAGATACAGGTTGCGCTCGATGTTGGTGGCATCCACGATGTTGATGATGCCGTCCGGCTTCTGGTTCAGTATGTAGTCCCGCGTGACGATCTCCTCCTGGGTATAGGTACGCAGGGAGTAGATGCCCGGCAGGTCCACCACGGTGCACTCCTTGTGCTCCCGTACCTCTCCGGATTTCTGGTCCACCGTCACGCCGGGGAAATTCCCCACGTGCTGGTTGGAGCCGGTCAAAGCATTGAACAGCGTAGTCTTGCCGCAGTTTTGGTTGCCCGCCAATGCAAAGATCATACGCGATTCCTCTTTTCCACGGTGATCTGTCGGGCGTCCTCCACCCGCAGCGTCAACTCATAGCCCCGCACGTGTATCTCAATGGGGTCCCCCATAGGGGCCACCTTCCGCAGCGTCACCACGGTCCGGGGCGTCAGCCCCATATCCAGCAGGCGGCAGCGCAGTGCGCCCTCCCCGCCCACGGCAGTGATGGCGGCGCTGTCGCCGATCTTCAGTTCATTCAGTGTCATAGCGCGTTACCTCAATCGTCTATCTATGTCATGTGGTATGATGTTAGCACATGCTAACCGCTCTGTCAAGAAACACCCGCCATTGTAACGACAGTTAAATATATTTAACTTTCACTTGCTTTTACGCCAGTCGGCGTGTTATACTTTAGTTAGAGCACTCTAAGTAGCAAAGGAGGTACCGCCGTGGTATTACAGGAATCCGGCGAGATGTATCTGGAGAGCATCCTGGTCCTGATTCGCCAGGGGAAGGCCGTCCGTTCCATCGACATCGTGGACTATATGGGCTACTCCAAGCCCAGCGTCAGCCGCGCCGTTGGCCTGCTGAAGGCCGGGCAGTATATCGACGTAGACAACGGCGGCTACATCACCCTCACCGCCGCCGGGCGCGAGGTAGCCGAAAAGATCTACGAGCGCCACACGGTCCTCACGGACTTTCTCCGCCGCCTGGGTGTGGACGAGGCCAGCGCTGCCGAGGACGCCTGCCGCATGGAGCACGTCATCAGTGACGCTACCTTCCAGGCCCTGAAGCGTCATCTTGCATCCCCCCAATAACCGCTGAACAAGCCGCCCTCCGGCGGTTCCTTTCACACAAAAGCCTCCCCCGGTTTCGCCGGGGGAGGCTCATTCTCCGCCTCCGGCCAAGCCGGGGGCCTTGCTTTTCAGTTGCTGTTGGCGCTGTACAGCCCCGCTGCGTCGTCCAGCGGCACGGAGAACGTCACCGTCTGCGCCTCAGTGTGGGCGCCGGCCTTCTCCATGATGGACTGCATGATGGCCGCCCGCTTATCGGCGGAGGTCACCAGGAAGATCATCTCCCGTTCCTCCGAGATGGCCATGCCGAAGAACTTGTTGCTGTTCTCCGCGTCGGTAGCCCGGGCGTGAATGACCGTACCGCCCCGCGCGCCGGCGGCGGAGGCCGCCTCCATCACCGCGTCGGTGTACCCGGTATTGGTGATCGCCACGATCAGCTGATACGCGTTCTCGTTCATCTGCTCTTCCTCCTTCACAGTCATATCCGGCCGCGCGTCGCTTTTGCCGGAGATCAGATAGTTCAGCGCCGTCCTTCCGCCCACGCTGCTCAGGTGCAGGCACACGGCGATACCGCTGCCGGGCCGGTCGATCCGCATGGTGTCCACCAGCTCCCGCATCAGCACCTCCTTGACAGCCGGCGTCACCACGGAGAACATCACGGACTTCTCCGTAGCCTCCAGACCCAGATAGCTCAGCACGTCGTTGCTGGCGGTGCCCCGTCCCAGGGCGGTGAACACCACCGGCGCGCCGAAAGCCCGGTAGAAATCCAGAAAATGCGTGGCGCCCATGACCCGGTTGGTGATGGTGATCATCAGATACAGACGGTTCTTGGTTGTTTCAGACATATCTCCACCTCCTCAGCACAGCTCGATAAGCTCCTCCACCGCCACAGGTGCGGCAGGAGCAGGTGCGCGGCGCAGCTTTCTCTGATAGCTCAGGCCCAGCAGCTGTATGGTCACCAGCGGCGTCATGGCCACCATCGCCACCACGCCGAAGGCGTCCGTCACCAGATTGCCGCCCACAGCGTCGCAGGCGCCCAGGGCGAAGGGCAGCAGGAACGTAGCCGTCATGGGTCCGGAGGCCACGCCGCCGGAGTCGAAGGCCACGGACGTAAAGATCTGCGGCACCACGAAGCTCAGCGCCAGACTCAGCACATAGCCCGGCACCAGGAACCACATGATGGAGATACCCGTCAGCACCCGGATCATAGCCAGCCCCAGCGAGATGGCCACGCCCACAGACAGCGCCAGGTTCATGGCGTGAGCCGGGATGGAACCGGCGGTGATCTCCTCCACCTGCTTGTTCAGCACATGGACAGCCGGCTCCGCCTGTACGATGAAATAACCGATGACCATAGCAATGGGGATAAGTATCCAATTATAGGTATGGCTGGCGATGCTGCCGCCCAAAAAGCTGCCCACGGGCATAAAGCCCACGTTCACGCCCATCAGGAAGATGGTCAATCCTATGTACACATACACCAGACCGATGACCATGTGCAGTATCTCCTTGCGCTTGAGTCTGCGGGTCACCAGCTGGAACAGGATCAGGAAAGCGCCGATAGGCAGCAGCGCCGATGCCGTCTCCTTCAGATAGTGAGGTATCTCGCTGAGATACAGATCGAACATCTCCACCGTGTCCTTGGCATCCGGCATGACCGCCGCGGTGTAGACGCTTCCGTCCGGCTTATACAGCAATCCAAGGATCAGCACCGTGATGATCGGCCCGATAGAGCACAGCGCCACCAGGCCGAAGCTGTCGCCCCCTGCCTGCTTGTCGCTTCGCACGGCACACACGCCCACGCCCAGCGCCATGATGAACGGCACCGTCATGGGCCCGGTGGTCACACCGCCGGAGTCAAAGGCCACCGCCCAGAAATCCGGCGACACGAACATCGCCAGCGTGAACACAATGGCGTAAAACCCGATCAGCAGCCACCGCAGCTGGATACCCAGCACGATACGCAGCAGGGCGATGACCAGGAACACACCCACGCCCACCGCCACGGACCAGATGATCACGTTGTTCTCGATGGCCGGTACCTGGTTGGCCAGCACCTGCAGATCCGGCTCCGCCACGGTAATGATCATGCCGATGAGGAAGCCCACCACCGTGATGATCCATACCTTCTTTCGCCGTGTGATCTCGGAGCCTACCGCCTGTCCCAGCGGGATCATGGACATCTCCGACCCCAGCGTGAACAGTCCCATGCCGGCGATCAGCATCACGCCGCCCAGCAGGAACGCCACCATGGCGTTGTTGGGCACCGGCGCGATGGTGAAGCACAGCACCAGCACGATCAGCATCACCGGCAATACCGATGTCAGCGACTCGTGCAGCGGTTTTTTGAATACAGCAAAGACGTTTTCCGCCTTCTGCCGTTTTTTACGCAGTCTCGCCTGCTCGTCCTGAATAGTCCTGTGGCTCAAGTCTACCTTCCTTTCCTCGTCCTCCATAGCCTATACCAAAAAGCGGCGCATCTGTCCGTATCGGGCAGACACGCCTCCGCATCTTAACAGGTATATTGTACCATATGTTCACTTTTGGCACAACCCCACCGCTGTTAATAATGTGTGAAGATTGCACCGGGTTTTTTACGCCGTTTTCTCCACCAGCGCCGCCGCGTGGGCCGCCATGCCCTCGCCGCTGCCGGTAAAGCCCAGTCCCTCCTCCGTCGTCGCCTTCACAGAAACGCGTCCCGCGTCCAGCCCCATGGCCGCCGCCAGTCTCTCCCGCATTTCCGGGATATAGGGTGCCAGCCTCGGCGCCTGGGCCGCCACCGTAGCGTCCACATTCACAATGGTCCACCCCGCCTCCGCCAGCACCGCCGTCACCTGCCGCAGCAGCGCCGTGCTGTCCGCCCCGGCGTAGCGCGCATCGCTGTCCGGAAACAGCTTGCCGATGTCCCCCAGCGCCGCCGCGCCCAGCAGGGCATCCATCACCGCGTGGGTCAGCACGTCCGCGTCGGAGTTCCCCAGCAGCCCCTTCTCAAAGGGCACCGTCACCCCGCCCAGCACCAGGGCGCGGCCCGGTACCAGCCGGTGTACGTCATAGCCGTATCCAATGCGCAGATCCGTCATGCTCTGTTCTCCCTCTCCCGCAGGAATGCCTCTGCCATGGTCAGGTCCTCCCGCGTGGTGATCTTGATGTTCTCCCGCCAGCCGGGGGCCAGCCATACCTCCTTGCCCAGCCGTTCCACGGCGGAGCAGTCGTCCGTGATGTCCGCCCCGGCCTGAATAGCCGACTGCAGAGCAGCCTTCAGGATGTTCGCCTGAAACACCTGTGGCGTCTGTACGGCGTACAGCGTTTTTCGGTCCGGCGTGGACTGCACCAGCCCCGCCATATCCGCCACCTTCACCGTGTCCGTCACCGGCAGCGCCGGCGCGGCGGCATAGGTCCGCTGTCCCAGCCGCACCATGTCGTCCACCTGCTCCGGCAGGATCAGCGGCCGCGCGCCGTCATGCACCGCCAGCAGCTCGCAGCTGTCGCCGGCCGCCAGCGCCGCCAGCAGCACCGACTGAGCGCGGCTCCCGCCGCCCTCCACCACGCGCAGCGGCGTTTTGACATTCGCCCCGGCACACAGGGCCGCGATCTCCTCCAGGCGCTCCGGGCTTACCGCCACCACGATCTCGTCGATCAGCGCCGCCTCATCCAGCGCCCGCAGCGTCCGCAGCAGCACCGGCACGCCGCACAGCGGCGCCGTCAGCTTATCCTTGCCGCCCATGCGCTCAGAGCGCCCCGCGGCAGGCACCAGCGCCGCGCAGCGGGGGTGCCGTTCCTTTTTCCGGTTTAACAGCTTGTCAAAGAGCTTCCCCATCGTCACTCACACGCTCCCGTCATCACCGCGCCATCCAGCAGACGCTCCGCCTCTTGGTATCCGATCTCCCGCACCATCGCCAGCTCCGACAGCAGTATCTCCTTGGCACTGTGCAGCATTTTTCTCTCTCCGGTGGACAGTCCCCGCGCCGCCTCCCGCCGCATCAGGGACTTGACCACCCGTGCCACCTCCGTCAGGTCGCCGCTTTTCAGCCGCGCCATGTTCTCCCTGTAGCGGCGGTTCCAGTTGCGCTCCTCCTCCACCGTCAGCGATGGGATGGCCGAGAGCACCGCGTCCATCCTCTCCCGGTCGTACAGCAGCCGCACGCCGATGGCCTCGCAGTTATCAGTGGGCAGCTTCAGTACCAGTCCGCTGACGGCCTGGCGAAATACATAATACGTCCGCGCCGCGCCGTACAGCAGCTCCTCCGTCACGTTCTCGATAATGCCCGCCCCGTGCATGGGGTGCGCCACCCGCTGACCGATGCCGTACATACCGCCGCCTCCCTTCCTGCTGTTCTTGTAGAAAATTATACCGTATTCCCCCACTTTTTACAAGGGATTTCCGTATCTTTCCCGCAAAAAGCACGGTCCCCGGCAGTGCCTGGGACCGTGCTTTTCCGTTATCTCGCCTCGTACAGTGCCTTGCAGGCCCGGTACATCTCGTAGCAGTCCACCTTGGCCACCACCTCGAAGGGCGCGTGCATGCTCAGCACCGGCACGCCGGCGTCCAGCGTGGCGATGTTCCGGTTGGCCATATACTGTGCCACCGTCCCGCCGCCGCCGGCGTCGATCTTGCCCAGCTCGCAGATCTGCCACCGCACGCCCGCACCGTCCAGCACCGCGCGCACATAGGCCACTGTCTCCGCGTTGGCGTCCGAGGAACCGGACTTGCCACGCGCGCCGGTGTACTTGCAGATACCCACGCCGTAGTTGACGAAGGCCGCGTTCTTCTTCTCGTACACATCGGCAAAGTTGGGGTCATAGGCCGCCGTCACGTCGGCGGACAGGCAAAAGGCGTTCTCAAAGCACGCCTTCAGCGGCACGTTCTGGCCGTCGCACAGGTCAGACATAAAGGCGTCAAAGGCCGCGGACTGCATACCTGTCACGCCCATGGAGCCGATCTCCTCCTTGTCCGCCAGCACGCATACCGCCGTCTTGTCCGGCGTTTCGATATCCAGCAGCGCCCGCAGCGCCGCGTAGCCGCACACCCGGTCATCGTGACCGTAGGAGCCGATCATGCTTCCGTCAATACCGATGTCCACCGCCTCCGCGGCGGGAACAGCCTCCAGCTCCGCGGAGGCGAAGTCGCTCTCCGTGATGCCGTACTTGTCGTGCAGCCGCTTCATCACGTGCAGCTTCACCCGGTCCTTGTCCTCGCTGTCCCCGATGGGCCGGCTGCCCACCAGCAGGTTCAGCGTCTCGCCGGGCACCGCCTCGTTCAGGGGCTTCCGGCCCTGTTCGCCGCCCAGATGGGGCAGCAGGTCCGTGATGACCAGCTGGGGCTCGCCCGCCTCGCCGATGCACACGTCTACCACGCTGCCGTCCTTCTTGGCCACCACGCCCCGCAGCTGCAGGGGGATAGTCACCCACTGGTACTTGCGGATACCGCCGTAGTAGTGGGTCTTGAAATATGCCATCTCGCTGTCCTCATACAGCGGCGTGGGCTTCAGATCCAGCCGCGGCGAGTCGATATGCGCCGCCGCGATCTGCGCACCCTCGGCCAGGCTCTCCTTGCCGATGACCGCCAGCATCAGCCCCTTGCCCCGGTTGCAGGTGTACACCTTATCCCCGGCCTTCAGCGCCATGCCGCGCTTATACTGCACAAAGCCCCTCTCCTCCGCCGCGGCGATAGCCGCCCGGGCGCTGAGCCGTTCGGTCTTTCCCGCGTTCAGGAACGCCTTGTAGTCCGCGCAGTAGGCCTCCATCTCCCGACTCTGCGCCTCGTCCAGCGTATCATACCCGTTCTTGTCATTCCGCAGCAGCTGCTCCCGCAGCGCCTTCATTTCCTCGCTCATGCTCGTTCCTCCTTCAATATCGTCTCCAGCGCCTGCCGTGCCTTTTCCGTAAAGGCCGCCGCGCTGCCGCAGTCGTTCACCAGCACGTCCGTGCAATGGGCCCGGTAGAACGCCTCATCCTTCTGTGCCCGCACCCGCAGGCGCGCGTATTCCTCCGGTATGCCGTCCCGCGCCATGATGCGCGCCACCCGCGTCTCCGCCGGCGCGATCACCGCCACCGTCCGCCGGCACATTCCGTCCAGCCCGCTTTCGATCAGGTTGATGGCGTCGATGCCCACCACCGCCGCGTCGCTCTCGTCCATCCGCCGCCGCAGCTCCCGGGGCAGCCGCGCATAGATGATCCCGTTCAGCGTCTCCAGCGCCGCCGGATCGCCGAACACCACGTTCCCCAGCTTCTGCCGGTCCAGACCGCCGTCCGCCGCGAACACCGGGCCGAACGCCCCGGTGATGGCCTCCCGCAGCGTTCCGTCCGTCCGCAGCAGCACATGGTAGATGGCGTCGCAGTCCAGCACCAGCCCGCCCAGCTGCTCCAGCGCCCGCAGGGCGCTGGTTTTGCCCGCGCCGGTAGGCCCCGTGAAGCCGATGACCAGCGGCGACGCGTCCACCGTGTGGAACCCCGCCGCCTTTTTCAGCCGGTTGCTCACCGCCAGTCCCAGTCCCGCCTCGTCCGGGCACTGGGCATAGATGGCCGTCACCTCCGTCTCGTCGAAGGTCCGCAGCGCGTCGAACACGCGCTGTGCCTGGGCCAGCTTGTCTCCTGCCGGTCCCAGCCGATGTACGATGTGCCCCGCGAACAGCGGCGCGTACTCGTCAAAGCAGATGACCCCGGCCCCCGTCGGCAGGTGCGCCGCGATGTACGCCGCGCTTCGCCGCGGCGCGCCCGTCACCACCGTCACGGCAGCCCGGGGCGCGTAGTGCCGGTACTTCATTCCCGGTGCCTTGGCCTTCTCCCCGTCGGACAGCTTCTGCCGCACGGCCTTATCCACGGCCACCTCTCCCAGCACCGCCTCCAGTGCCTCCAGCGGCAGTCCGCCGGGCCGCAGCAGCCGGGGTGGCCGCACCGTCAGATCGATAATAGTGCTCTCTACGCCTACGGCGCAGGGCCCTCCGTCCACGATGCCGTCGATCTTGCCCATCATGTCCTCCATCATGTGCCGCGCACAGGTGGGGCTGGGCCGTCCGGAGGTATTCCCGCTGGGCGCCGCCACCGGCGTATCCGCCGCCGCGATAATGGCCCGCGTCACCGGATGGTCCGGGCAGCGGACGCCCACGGTATCCAACCCGCCGGTGGTCCGCAGGGGCACGCAGTCCCGCCGGGGCAGGATCATGGTCAGCGGCCCCGGCCAGAACCGTTCCGCCAGCGCATAGGCCGTGTCAGGGATATCCGCACAGCAGCGCTCCAACCAGCCCGCGTCCGGCACGTGCAGGATCAGCGGGTTGTCCTGTGGCCGTCCCTTAGCCTCGAAAATACGGCGCACCGCGTCCTCGTTGAGCCCGTCGGCCCCCAGCCCGTATACCGTCTCCGTGGGGATACCCAGCAGGCCGCCCCGGCGAAGGATCGCCGCCGCCTCCGCGATGGCGTTTTTGTCCGTTTCCGGATGGAATATGATGGTCTCCATCACCCGAACCTCGTTTCTTCTGCTCTTTTATTCCGCCGCAGCGGCAAAACATCTCCTTACAGCCCCAGGTCCTCCCCCACGAGGATGACCTTGATACGCTCATGCACCATAGAGTTCCTCGTCACCACCACATAGGAACAGATGCAGTCCGGACTGGTGCAGTCACCGCACTGTCCGGTCAGGCCGCAGGGCGTCTTGATACCGAACCGCTGTGCGTTGGCCGGCGCGGCGATGTTCCGTGCGCGGGCAATGGCGTCGTCCAGTGTGCCCAGCACCTTGTTCATACCGGCGATGACCACCACCTGCCGGGGTCCATAGCACATGGCCGCCACCCGGTTGCCCATGCCGTCGATGTTCACCAGCTGCCCATCCTTGGAGATGGCGTTGCTGCTCATCAGAAACGTGCCGCAGCTCAGCGCCTGGTGCATCAGCGCCTGCTTCTCCGCCGGGTCCTTGGCGGTGTCCCGGTCGATGAGGGTATAGCCCTCCTGCGCCAGCCGCTGCTTCAGCCCCAGCTCGTCCACCGTCATCACGCCGCCCCAGGATACACTGTCCGTCTTGGGGATCAGCTCCAGCGCCTTTTCCACTGCCTCGGCAGCGGTGGAACAGTAATAGGCGTCAAAGTGCCGCTTCTTCATGGCCTCCACCGTCTTGGGGCCGGACAGGTCATACATTTTCTTCTTATTCTCGTTCATGGTCAACTCTCCTTTCCCTCCTGCAGCCGCTGTGCCTGATCGTTCAGGGTCAGCGCATCGATCATACCGTCCAGATCACCGTTAATGATGGCCGCAATGTTGAAGTTTTTATTGTCTCCCGTCAGCCGATGATCCGTGACCCGGTTCTGCGGGAAATTATACGTTCTGATCTTGCCGCTTCTGTCGCCGGTGCCCACCTGGCTCTTCCGTGTGGCGGCGATGGCGGCGTTCTGCTTCTCCTGCTCCGCCTCGTACAGCTTCGAGCGCAGGATCTTCATGGCCCGATCCTTGTTCTTATACTGGCTGCGTTCGTCCTGGCACTCCACCACCACGCCCGTGGGCAGATGGGTGATACGTATGGCGCTCTCCGTCTTGTTCACGTGCTGTCCCCCCGCGCCGGAGGAACGGAACGTGTCGATCTGCAGGTCCTTGGGGTCGATGGAAAACTCCACCTCCTCCGCCTCGGGCATCACCGCCACCGTGGCGGCGGAGGTCTGGATACGCCCGGAGGACTCCGTCTCCGGCACCCGCTGTACCCGGTGTGTCCCAGCCTCGAATTTCAGCCGTGACCAGGCGCCCGCGCCCTCGATCTCGGCGCTGACCTCCTTCACGCCGCCCAGCTCCGTCATGTTCTCACTGACGATGCTCAGCGTCCAGCCCCGGCGCTCGGCGTACATGGTGTACATCCGCAGCAGGTCGGCGGCGAATAGTGCGCCCTCCTCCCCGCCGATACCGGCCCGTATCTCCAGTATCACGTTCTTCTCGTCATTGGGGTCCCGCGGCAGCAGCAGTCGCTTCAGTTCCTCCTGCAAGCGCTCCATATCCCCCTTCGCCCCAGCCAGCTCCTCCTGTGCCAGAGCCCGCAGCTCCGGGTCAGACAGCATCTCCTCCGCCTCCCGGGCGGTGTCCTGCGCCCGCAGATACGCCTGCCAGCATTCCACCACCGGCGTCAGCTCCTTCTGCTCCCGGCGCAGCGCCGTCAGCTTCTCCCGGTCCGCATACACCGCCGGGTCCGCCAGCTGCTGCTCCACCTCTGTCAAATGCGCCGCAAGGGCGCTCAGCTTCTCCTGCATGGCCCGTCCTCAGTCGTTCTCCAGCAGGCGGCGCACATTCTGGATAAAGTCGTTCCGCCAGAACTCATACCCCTCGCTGTCCGGCCGCAGCGACACCGCCAGTCGGTGGGCCTGCCCGGTATACATATCCATCTGGTCATAGACCTCCTCACTGCGCTGGGTAGTGCTCCGCGTGACCACGTAGGCCACGTTTTCCATCTCCAGTCCCCGCCGCTTCAGCAGCGCGCGAATGGGGCTGGCGCACCGCCCCGCCCACACCGGGCTTCCCACGATCACCAGTTTGTACGCGCCCAGCGGCTTCTCCGTCTCAAAGGGCTGCAGGGGCCGGGTGGACGTCTTCATGGCGTCCATACCACAGCGCATATACCCCCGCCAGCCGCTGCGGTCGCAGTCGTCGGTGATGGCCGTGATCTCCGCCCCCAGCGCCTCGGCGATCTCCTTGACCGCCCGGCGGGTATGCCCGGTCCGGGAATAGTAAATGCACAAAATATCGCTCATGTTATCGCTCCTCCTGTTCCTCGGCCTGCAGGCTCAGTTCTTCCCAGCGCTCCATCTCCTGCTCCAGCCGCTTCTGCACGTCCTGCTGTTCCTGATACAGCGCGTTCAGCTTCTCCGCGTCGCAGGCGTTCTCCGCCATTTCCGCCTCCAGCCGCGCGCTGTCCGCCTCCAGCCTGGCGATAGCCGTCTCGCAGATGGTCAGCTGCTTTTTCGCCGCCTGCTGGGCCCGGTTGCCCCGGCTGCCGTTCTTTTTCGGCGCAGCGGACTGTACCTGTACCGCGGCCGCCGCGGCGGCGCGTTCCTCCTCCTTGGCCTGCCGGTACTGTGCAAAGCCCATGGGATAGTCCGTGATGACGCCCCCGGCCAGCTCCCACACACGGGTGGCGAACCGGTTGATGAAATACCGGTCGTGGCTCACGAACAGCAGCGTCCCGTCGAAGGCCTCCACCGCCTGCTCCAGCCACTCCCGCGAGTCGATATCCAGATGGTTCGTCGGCTCGTCCAGTATCAGCAGATTGATGCTCTCGTCCATCAGCATACACAGCCGCAGGCGGCTCAGCTCGCCGCCGGACAGCACGCTGACGCTCTTGAACACATCCTCTCCGGTGAACTGATACGCCGCCAGCCGGTTCCGCGCCGACTGCGGCGTGATGTCCAGCTCATAGAGCATCGTGTCCAGTATGGACCTCTCCGGGTGCTCGAAGTGTATCACCTGCGGCAGATACGCCGCCTTCACCGCAGGTCCCAGCCGTATAACGCCGCTGTCCGGGCGCTCGCTGCCGGTCAGCATATTCAGCAGCGTGGTCTTTCCCGTGCCGTTCTCGCCCAGCAGGGCGATGCGCTCGCCCCCCTCGCACCGCAGATACACATCCTCAAACAGCCGCTTCTCGCCGAAGGCCTTACTGACGCCCTTGATCTGCAATACCTCGTCTCCCTTGAACTCCCGGCTCTGGAAGCGCGCCTCCAGCTTCCGCGCCTTTGTGGGCTTCTCCGTGGTCCGCATACGCTCGATGCGCTTCTCCATGCTGAAGGCCCGCTTGTGCAGCGCGTCGTTGCCCATGAAGGCCCACAGGTGCATCTGCTCCGCCGCCTTTTCCAGCTGCGCGATCTTCGCCTGCTCCTTCAGGTACTGCTTCATGCGCTCCTGATACCGCCGTTCCTTCTCGATGGCATAAAAGCTGTAATTTCCGCTGTAAAACTCCGCTTTTCCGTCCTGTATCTCGATGATCCGCGTCACGGTCCGGTCCAGGAAATACCGGTCATGGCTGATGGTCAGCACCGTGCCCCGGAACCTCCGCAGATACCCCTCCAGCCACTCCGTGGCCTGCAGGTCCAGATGGTTCGTGGGCTCGTCCAGCAGCAGGATGTCCGTATCCTCCAGAATGAGCCGTCCCAGGTTCACCCGGGTCTTTTCGCCGCCGGACAGGCACGCGAACTCCCGCGAGCGCATGGCCTGCGGAATGCTCAGGCCGTTGGCCACCTTGTTCACCGCCGTCTCCGTGTCCCAGCCGCCCAGTCCCTCGAATTTGGCGTTCAGCTCGCCGTACCGCCGCAGCGTATCCGCGCCGCTGTCCCCCTGCTCCATCCGCAGGGCCAGCGCATCCATCTCGTCCTTCATCCGAAACATCCGCGCGAAGGCCGTCTGCAAAACGTCCTCCACCGTGTACCCCTCCGGATACACGGGGATCTGCGAGATCAGTCCCACCCGCCGGCCAGCGGCGATCTGTACCTCGCCCTCGTCCGGCTCCAGTTCCCCGGTGAGCATACGGAACACCGTGGTCTTTCCGGCGCCGTTCCGCCCCAGCAGTCCCACGCGCTCCCCGCTGTCCACCTGAAAGCTCAGTCCGTCCAGTATTCTCTTTTCCAGATCAAAGGACTTCACCAGCCCTGTAACGCGAATGTCGACCATTTACTCTTTCTCTAATTCCTTTACGATGTTCTCAAAATGCATGGCGCGGGACGCCTTCACCAGCACCGCCGTCCCCGGCGTGAACCGCGCCCGTACAGCGGGCAGCGCCTCCTCCACGCCGGCGAACCACTGCGCCTCCGGATCTGTCTCGGTCAGGGCCTTCATCTTCTCCCCCACCGCCACGGTCTCGATGCCCAACTCCCGGCACAGCGTCCCCATATCCCGGTGGGCCTGGGCCGTCAGCGCGCCCAACTCACCCATGTCGCCCAGCACCGCCAGGCGCTTTTTCTGCCGGCTGGCAGCCAGCATACGGATGCCCTCCGCCATGGACTGCGGATTGGCGTTGTAGCAGTCGTCGATGACCAGCCGATCCCTGTCCATACGGATCAGGTGCATCCGGCTCCCCACCGGCGCATAGGCCGCCGTCCCCGCGGCGATCTCCGCCGCCGTCAGGCCCAGCCGTTCGCCGATGGCTGCCGCCATGGCCATGGGATAGACCATGTGCCGCCCCGGCGCCGCCGTCTCCAGCCGATAGGCCGCCTGTCCCGTGGTCACGGTGCAGGCCACGCCCTCCAGCCCCCGGTCGTCGATGTCCGTAACGCGGACATCGCAGTGCTCGCCCTCGCCGCAGCGCAGGATGATCTGTGGCAGCGTCACCGTGTTCAGCAGCTCGTCGTCGCCGTTGAGCACCGCGACGCCCTCCGGGGTCAGATTTTCAAATATCTCACACTTGGCCTGTAAAATGCCCTGCCGTGTGTTGCCCAGATTTTCGATGTGGGCGTCGCCCACGTTGGTGATAACGGCGATATCCGGCCGTACCATCTCGCCCAGATACCGTATCTCCCCAAAGTGGTTCATGCCCGTCTCGATCACCGCCGCCTCGTGCTCCGGCATGAGCCGCAGCAGCGTCAGCGGCGCGCCGATGTCGTTGTTGAGGTTCCCCTCCGTCCGCAGCGTCTCGTATTTCTGCGTCAGCACTGCGGCGATCATCTCCTTGGTGGTAGTCTTGCCCACGGAGCCGGTCACCTGTACCACCGGCAGCCGGAACTGCCCCCGGTACCAGGCGGCCAGCGCCTTCAGCGCCAGCCGCGTGTCGGGCACCTGAATGTAAAACTTCCCCGGCAGCAGCGCCTCCGGCGTCTTTGCCGTCAGGCATCCCGCCGCACCGGCCTCCAGCGCCTTTTCGATATAGGCGTGGCCGTCGAAGCGTTCCCCCACCAGAGGGATGAACAGCGCTTCCTGCGGCACGCGGCGGCTGTCGGTGGTCACGTCGCGCACCGCCGCGCCGCTGCTCTGCAGCACCGTGCCGCCCACCGCGGCGCAGATGGTCTGTACCGTCAGCGGCATCATGCCCGCGCCGCCTTTCGCGCCGCCAGCGACAGCTCCACGATCTTCTCGCACAATTCGCCGTAGTTCAGTCCCACCTGCGCCGCCTCCTGGGGCACCAGGCTGGTAGGCGTCATGCCGGGCAGCGTGTTGATCTCCAGACACCACGCCTGCCCGTTCTCATCCAGAATGAAGTCGGCGCGGGAGTACACGTCCAGCCCCAGCCCCCGGTGGAGCGTCAGAGCCATCTCGCCCACCTGCCGCCATTCCTCGTCGGTGATGGGGGCGGGGCACAGCTCCACCGCGCCGTCCTTCTGGTACTTGCACACATAGTCGAAATACTCCCCCTTGGGGATGACCTCCACGGCGGGGAGATACGTGTCCCCCAGCACGGCGATCTGAATTTCGCGCCCCTTGATCTTCTTCTCCACCACCACGTGGTCGCCGTAGCGCAGCAGGCTGCGGAGAGCCGTCTCCAGCTGCGCCTTGGTGTCGGGCAGCTCCACGCCGATGGAGCTGCCGCCGTTGACGATCTTCACGGCGCAGGGCACCTCCAGCTCCTCCACCAGACGGGGGATGTCCGCCTCGGTGTAGTGCACGTCATGCCACGGCGCGGTGCGAACGCCCAGCGAGTCCATCATGCGCTTGGTGATGGATTTATCCATCGCCATGCCGCTGCCCAGATAGCCGGAGCCGGTATAGGGCACACCCAGCAGATCCAGCGTGGCCTGTATGCGGCCGTCCTCGCCGCAGCTTCCGTGCAGCGCCAGAAATACCACGTCCGCCATGCGGCACACGGTCAGCACGTCCTTGCCCAGCAGGCTGGGGCTCTGGTCCCTCCGGCTGCGGCGCACCGCCTCCAGGTCCGGCTCCACGCGCTCCACCCGGCTCTGGCCGCACAGGCCGTCCGGCGCGTCAAAGATATCCTCCAACGCGCCCTCGTAGTCCTCCAACCCCAGAAACATATCCACCAGAATGGCCTTGTGTCCCCTCTCCCGCAGCGCCCTGCACACGCCGGTGCCGCTGGTCAGCGCCACCTGGCGCTCTGTGGACAGTCCGCCCGCCAATACCACGATCTTCATAAGCGTACCCTCACTTTCAGGCGGCACAGCGAAAAACGGCCCTGTGCCCCCATGATTTGATACATTATTATAGCACAGCGCCCCGCTGATTACAACCGATTTTGCCCGCTGGTGTGTAAACAAACAAAGAACGCCCCGGCACAGCCGCGGCGTTCTTTTGTTGTCTTTCCTATCGCAGCCAGTCGGGCTTCGCCCGCCCGTGTACGCCGGACACCAGCCCCATACAGGCAAACAGCATCACCAGCGATGAGCCGCCATAGCTGATGAAGGGCAGCGTCAGTCCGATGACCGGCATCACGAACAGGCACATACCCACATTGATGATGACCTGAAAGATAATGACACTGGCCACACCGATGCAGGCATAGCCCTCCAGCCGGGTCTTGGCGTGCCGCGCCACATACAGGCACCGCAGTATAATGGCCGTCAGCAGCGCCAGCGTCAGCAGGCAGCCCACCAGCCCCAGCTCCTCACCGATCACGGAGAAAATAAAATCCGTGTGCCGGTGCGGCAGGCTGGACGCCGCCTCGCTTTGGGTCTGCGTGCCGCGAAACAGCCCCTGCCCGAATATCCTTCCGCCGCCCAGTGTCAGCAGGCTCCGGGTCTGCTGCCAGCCGGTGTTCAGCGGGTCATAGCTGTGGTCGAACAGGACGATGAACCGGTTTTTCATGTAGGTATCCAGCAGGTCCAGGTCCCACATGGCGTAGAACAGCAGTCCCGCCGCGCCGCCGCCGATCAGGAACCACCGCAGCGCCACCCCCGCCACAAAACACATACACGCGAAGATGAACAGGAACACCAGCGCACTGCCCATGTCGGAGGATATCTTGTAGTACAGCGCAAAGATCACGCCGAAGTGTGCCGCCAGCATGACGATGGAGGAAATCGACCGCAGGTCCCGGTTCTCCTTCAGCCACGCCAGCTGTTTCGCCAGCACGATAATAAACGTCAGCTTCACGATCTCCGCCGGCTGCACCTTCACCGGCAGGAACGGGAACTCCAGCCATGCCTTGTTGCCGGTATCCCCGGCAATGCCGAGGGGCGTTGCCAGCAGCAGGATGAACACCACGCCCACCAGGAATATCCACTTCCAGTACTTCGCCAGCTCGTTCAGGTCCACCTGCGACACCACGATATACAGCACCGCCCCGATGCACAGCGCCGCCGCCTGTACCAGCACCAGCTTGCTGGTGTGCATATAGTGTGTGGCGCTGGCGATCATCAGTATGCCGAACAGCGACGTGCCGATGCACAGCGCCAGCAGGACCAGATCGGCCTGCCGGAACACGTCGTTAAAAAGCTCCCGTATCCGTCGCAGCATGGCGGCACCTCCCTTCCCTCGCATTTCCCCCGCACGGCGCACATATCCGTTCCTCTGCGGCCGCATACAGCGCAGCAAGCCCGCAAAAAGCGCAAGAGAATGTATAGCAAACGTATCGTAAATGTATCATGAATGTACCATAAGTGTACAGCGAAAGCGCACAAAAAGCACGCGCTTTTCCGGTGTGTCAAACGCCGGTCCCACATAGTGTACCACGATTTCCCCGCCCTGTAAACCACCATACTTCTATCAAAAATGTTACTGTTTCCGCCCGCTGCTTTCACAGCCCAGCCACCGTTTTCACAGCCCGGCCACCAACAGCGCTATCACCGAAAGGCCCCCCACCGCCAGCGCATAGGGCGTTGCCGCCCGTATAGTGGTCAGGTTGGAAACGCCCGATCCGGCGGTGGTCATCAGCACCGCGTCCGCGTAGAAGCACAGACTATATCCCAGGGTAACGCCGCTCATCACCGCGGCGATCATCAGCGGCGCAGCCACCCCGGCAGCCAGTCCCATCGGGATGAACACAGGAATAGCGATGGTCATTACCGCCCAGCAGCCACCTACGGCAAATACGGTCAATCCCACCAGCACAAACGCCAGCGGCGCGATCAGGCAGCGGGGCACCGCCCCTCCGATACCGTTGATGAGAATATCAAACAACCCCAATGTACGGTTGGCATCGCTGAGCATCAGGCCAAAGCCCACCACCACAGTGATGGTGGTCATACCCTTAACGCCGGAAAAGAATCGGGCAAAGTATTCTCCCACCGTCATACGCTTCTGTATCACATACAGCAAGAACTGCACCACCAGGCACACGATGATACCGTGGAGCAAATCATTGTCAAACAGCACCGTGCCGCCCACCAGCGCCGCCAGCGGGACAACAGCGTTCCAGGCCGAGGAGACATTGTGCTCATCCACCTCGTCAATGTCCACCAACTTCTCGCCCTTCTCGCCCGGCTCAAAGGCTGCGCCGCCGGAGGCCACCCGGTGATATGCCTGACGAAGCACGCCCACTTTCGGAAACCACCCCAACGCCAGCAGCAGACTTACCAGCATCATCGCCAGCGGATAAAACATGAAGGGCACCGCCTGAAGGTAATCCGTGAAGCCCAGGTCGAAGTCGGAGATCAGGCCCATGCTGAAGGCCGTCCAGCTGGTAAAGGGCACCGTCACGCACAGGCAGCATGCCATAATGTTGGTCTGCACCGCCAGGTGCTCCCGGGGCAGACGGTTTTTATCGGAGACACCCCGCAGGCAGATGGTGGTAGTCAGGGCATTCAGATACTCGTCCACGAACATGATCACAGACAGCAGCCACGCCAGCAGCAGCGTTTTGCGGGGCGTGTTGGCCGCCTTCGCCAGCAGATCCCGGAAGCCCATGAGCCCGCCGGAGGCCTGAAGCAGCGAGATCATTCCGCCAAAGCCCAGAATACTGCACAGTGCAAACTGATAGGAGCTGTTACCCAGCGTAGTATACATGGCGTCGATCAGCCCGGTAAAAAAGCGCTGACGATGGACCAACAGCACGGCCAGCAGAGTGGCCAGGACCATTGCATCCGCCATTTTTCTGGTCTTTAGGGCATATACGATCAAAAACGCCAACGGCAGGAACGCCATAACAGTATGCAGCACAGAAACATCTCCCTTCTCACACAGAGTATAGCAAACTCCAGTGAAAACCGCAACTGCGCATGAAAAAGCCGGCCTGGTGGCCGGCTTTTCATGCGTCGCTTATACAGACATTCTTTTCACACCGGGGTTCTCCCGCATAAAGGCCAGTGCTTCATCATGGGTGATCGGCGGTTCAAGCCGGACGGTGATCTCCATACGAAGGCAGCCGTCCTGACGGGTGAGGCTGCTCTCTGTCACCTGGCCGCGGTGCTCCTTCAGCAGATCGTCAAAGCGGGCCCGCAGCTCATCCGTATCCTCCAGCTCCACCAAAATTTCCTGTGTCGTGAGGGCATCCGCCCCCACAGGGAAGCGGTGGAGAATAATCTGGATGGCAACGAGGACAGCCGCCTCGAACAGGCCCAGCCAATACATACCGGCACCCACAGCCATACCGATGGCGGCGGTGCCCCACATACCGGCAGCGGTGGTCAGTCCGCGGATAGAGTTGCCGTTTTTGAATATGACGCCGGCCCCCAGAAAGGATATGCCGCTGACCACCTGGGCGGCAATGCGTGCAGGGTCGGCGCCGCGAAGACCATCCAGCGCAACACAGTCCAGGAAAGCGTATTTTGAGACGATCATAAACAGCGCGGAGGTACAGGCAATGATGCAGTGGGTACGGATGCCCGCCTCCTTGCGGCGCTTACTGCGCTCCAAACCCACCAGCGCGCCCAAGGCGGCAGACAGCAGCAGGCGAATGAGAAATTCCAGATTGTCGTAAACAGTCAGGGTCGCTTCGGGCACATATTGCGTCAGTCCGGAAAGCATAACAGTCTCCTTTCAGCGGCACAGGCCGCAGGTATGGTACAGCAAATATAGTGTGCATCGCCGTTTCTTATGCGGTATAGCGGCATTGGTCGGTAACAGCCTCCTTCAGCCGCCGCAGCGTCGGATCGTCCAGATCCCGGGGATAGGGCAGATCCGTCAGATCAAATTCACAGATCGTACTGTCCGGGTGCATGACAATGATCCGCCGTCCCAGCAGCAGCGCCTCCTCCAGCTGGTGGGTGACCAGCACGATCGTGCGGGGCAGCTTCTCCTGAATGGCCAGGAGTTGGCTCTGCAGCTCCGCGCGGGTCAAAAAGTCCAGGGAGGCAAAGGGTTCATCCATCAGCAGCAGTTCCGCCTGCCCCGCCAGCACCCGGGCCAGGCCCAAACGCTGCTTCATGCCGGTGGACAGCTCCACCGGAGTCAGGTCGGCGTAGTCCTCCAAGCCCACCAGGCGCACGAATTCGCTGGCGCGCTCATAGCGCTCCTCCGGCGTTTTTCCCACGCCGCAGGCCATGGCCACATTCCGCTGCACGCTGGTCCAGGTGATGACATAGGGATCCGGACTGAGCATGGCACTGTGCCAACCCTCCGGAATCCGCACCGTGCCGGTGTCAGGCATCTCCGTCCCCGCCAGCAGCTTCAGCAGCGTGCTCTTGCCGCAGCCGCTGCGACCCACGATCACGGTGATCTCTCCGGCAGGAATGGTCAGCGACAGGTCGCGCAGCACCTGTCGGGTACGGCTGGGCCGCGTCTCGCCGGTCAGGACGATATCCGTGCCGTAGGTGGTATAGGCCTTATCCACATGGTCAAGAACAACTGCGTCCATAGCGATACCTCATTTCCTCGTTTCGGCCGCCGGGCAGATGGACGGCACGGCTATCATAGCCCCGGCGGCGGGGCTTGTCAAGCGCCGCCGTCAGCCCAGCATCCCCAGTATCTCCTGCAGGCTGAAATTCTCCCGGTAATAGTCCAGCTCGCCGGCGATCAGCTCGTCCAGCACGCGCATACCCAACACCTCCACCGGCGCCCTGTCGTCCGTCAGGAGGCAGTCCCCACCGGTGTAGACCGTCAGATCGGCGGCCACCTCCGCCATCATGGCGGCGTAGTCTCCGTCGGTCAGCGCTGCGCGGCCGGCGGCAAAGCGCTCCGGCAGGCCAGGCGCGTTGGTGCAGAACACCTCCGTATTGGTGTTTCCGGGCACATCGGCCAAGTAGGTGTACGCGAACACGCTGGCCATCGTATCGCAGAGGTACTGGTTGATGGAGCCATCCTCGCGGGAGGTCATGTTCAGGTTCACCACCATGACACCCTCCGGCTTCAGATGCTCCGCCACCGCCGCGAAGAACTCCCGGCTGGACAGCTGAAACGGAATGGTGATGTCCTGATAGGCATCCACCATGATCACATCAAACTTTTCCTCCGACGCGGTCAGGTAGGCCCGGCCATCGGCTACAGCCACCTCCACCTCCTCCGGCAGGCCAAAATAGGTGCGGGCGATATCGGCGATCTTGCCGTCGATCTCCGCGCCCTGCACGGTCATGCCCGGAAAATAGCGGACGCAGTATCCGGCGTAGGTGCCGGACCCCATGCCCAAGATCATGGCGCTGCGGCCTGTGTTATCGGTACCGTCCATACCCGCCATACAGGGGGCTGCCAGCGCGTAGTCGTAGTACATTCCGGTGAGCTTACCGTCCTTGTTCTGCACCGACTGTACGCCAAAGAGCACATTGGTGGAGAGCGTGGTGGTGTGGTCATCATCCTTGACCTGGAGGTAGTTGTAGATGGACTCGTCCTCCAGGGCCAGGTCGCTCTCCCAGAAGGCGAAGCTGTAGGTGGGCAGTGCAAAGCACAGCCCCGCCACCAACACCACCGCAATGATACCGGCGACCGTTTTCTTCCGTTCAAAAGTGAAGTAGACAATACCGATAGCGGCCAGCACACCCGCAAAGATCAGGAACGTGGCCGCCGTACCCACCGCCGGGATGGTCAGGAACGTGGGCACAAAGGTGCCGATGATGCTGCCGATGGTGTTCAGCGCATTCAGCTGCCCCACGGTCCTGCCGGTGTCATCCAAATTGTCCACGGTGAACTTGGTCAGGGACGGTGTTACGGTGCCCAGCAGCACACAGGGGAAGGCGAAGATCACCAGGCAGGCTGCCAACGCCGCCCAGACCAGAAAGTTCTTCGTTACGAACGTGGCCAGCAGGAAGGATATCCCGGCGATCATCCATCGGCCCGCAAAGGGTATCAACGCGATCCAGATCGCGGCGATGATGACCCGGCCATAGAGTCGGTCCGGCGACTTGCTCTTGTCAGCCATCCGTCCGCCCCAGATGTTGCCCACAGCCATAGCGATCATTATAACGCCGATAATGACCGTCCAAACGATTTGAGATGAGCTGAAATACGGCGCCATCAGACGGCTGGCGCCCAGTTCCACCGCCATGACGGACATTCCCGCGAAAAACTCTGTCAGGTATAAAAACCACTTACTATGAGTCAGCTTTTTCTCCATGGTACAAGGTCCTCCTTATACGCTTCTGTCCACCACGGAAACTACAAATGGTTCTCCCTGGATCGCCTTGTATTATAGCGTAGCATGACCGTTTCCGCAAGTACCTCTCTGTTTTCATGGCCTTCCCGCTGTTCTTCAACTGCGCAGAAAAAACCTCCGTTTCCGGAGATTTTCTCTTATTTTGTGTCAGCTTTCTCGGATCGTTCTTGACAGAGAATAACGAAGCCGGTATGCTGATAGCAACGGGAGGTGAGGCGCCATGATGGACGGAAATATCATATTGTCCGTGGCGAAGGCCATGGAGGTCCTGCAAATTCTGAGTCAGGCCGAAAGTCCGCTGTCGCTGAAGGAACTGGCCACCCGGTGCGGATACCCAAAGAGCACCGTATTCGGCCTGCTGACCACCATGCGGGCCTATGACGTGGCAGCGCAGACGCCGGACGGAAAATACACGCTGGGCCTGCGGCTGTTCGAATATGGGCGGCAAGTGGAGCGGTCCTGGGACATCTCACTGGTGGCCCGCCCCTATATGGAGCACCTGTGCCAACGGACCGGGGCGTCCGTCATGCTCTCGGTGTGCGAGGGCGGCAGCGTGATCACCCTGGACCAGGTGGAGACCCGGGACAATCTGCGCGTCGTGTCGGATATAGGTTCCCGGCTGCCAATCTACTGTACATCGCAGGGCAAGGTCTTTCTGGCACATATGTCCCGCACCAGTGCCGAGGCGCTGCTGCGCGCGCAGCATATGACCCAGTTCACCCCGCACACCATCACCGATCTGACCGCGCTGATGCAGGAGATCGATCTGTGCCGTACCGACGGCTATGCCATTGAAAACGGCGAATACAAGATCGGCCTGCGCTCCATTTCCGCACCGGTCTATACCGTGGAGGGCAAAGCACGATACACCGTTGGCGTGATCGGTATGTTCCGCAGCACCCGTTCCGATGAATTCCTTGCGGCGGTAGAACAGGTCTGCGCCACCGCGTCCATGATCTCCACTGCGCTGGGCTATCGAAAAACGGAGGAGCTTTTGTGAGCCATACCTCTCAGTATCCTGATTGGTAATGAGAATGTGCCGAATGGACTGCGCTTTTCTCACCTTTTTCGCCAAATACCGCCGCAGGAAAAAGCAAAAACACACGTCCGGCCCAGTCAGGCCGGACGTGCATATATTCTCAGGCTGCACAGGAAGCGAGACCCGGTCAAAGCGCGGTCCCCTTCTTCGGTACGAACAAGCCATGCATATCGGCACGCTCCAGCTCCAGCAATGCTTTCTTCCTTTGGATGCCACCGCCATAGCCGGTAAGGCTGCCGTTTGTACCCACCACACGGTGGCACGGGATCATGAGGGAGATCGGGTTGTGCCCCACCGCGCCGCCCACCGCCTGCGCAGACATTTTGGCCAGTCCCTGCTGGCGAGCCGCTTCAGCGGCGATCTCTCCGTAGGTCATGGTCTTTCCATACGGTATTGTCAGCATGATGTCACAGATACGCTTACGGAACGGTGTGGTATCATAGCGCAGCGGCGGCAGAAACCCCGGTTCCTTACCGGAAAAATAGATATCCAGCCAGCGACCGGCCTCTGCAAACAGCGGGTTTTCCCTTTGTACAGTCACTTTCGGCAGAACACTGCCGAAATACCGCTGCCCGTTGAACCATAGACCAACGAGTGCCTCATCGTCGCAGGCCAGCGTGATCCTACCCAGCGGCGACATATACTCGGATGTCCAGATCATCTCTTTCCCTCCAATCTCTTTTTCGGCTTATGATCTTTCAACTCCGGGATCGCTCCGCCGGCCACCGCCCACAGATACAGACTCGCCACGCTGCCATACGGGCTAAACCGACGGCGGTACATCTCAAACCGCTTACGGTCAATGCTGCGGTGGTGATAGAGCATCCGCAGTCCGCGCTGAATAGCCAGATCATCGTAACTAAACACATCGGGCCGCTGCATACAGAACAGCAGGATCATCTCCGCTGTCCAGATGCCAACACCCTTCAGACTGCTCAGTTCGCGGATCACCTCCCCGTCCGTTTTCTGCCATATGCCGTCCAGATGAAACGCACCGTCCCGGGCCTTTTGCGCCAGATCTGTGATGTACTCCGCCTTACGGAAGGTCATACCCAGGGCTTGCAGTTCAGGGACTCCCGCCGCAAGGATGCTCTCCGCGTTCACCTCACCCAGCGCATCCCGCATCCGCTGCCAGATGGTCGCCTGCGCCTTAGTCGATATCTGCTGGCCGATGATATGATGGACAATGGCAGAGAACAAGTCCGTATCCACGGCACGGTCGATATGTCCAATACGGTCAATGACTTCACCAAGCCGCCTGTCTTTCTGCCGCAGATAAGAAAGCTCTGTTTCACCGTATTCAAAATACACCTCTGTCACCGCCCTTTCATCTTCACATACAGGCAGGCACCGCCGCTAAACACCGTGAGACTATGATCGGATACAGTTCCCATAGTGCGGGCTGCGCTCTGACACAGAGTATACCATCCGCCCCCGCTGTTTGCAACCACCGGTCCAGTTATCGTCAAACCCATCTCAAACGATACGTTGGTTTCACGTTTTCCTGTCGGCTGCCTATCGACAACATACGCTTCGGTCAGCCGGAGACACCGATGTACTTGAGGCCATTCTTATCTCACCGTACCGTACCGTACCGTTTCGTTCCACTCGCTCTTCACGATCTGCATTTCATTCTGTCGTCGCCGACCTTGGTGGGAAAGTGGAAAACCTGCTGACAGATGAGTCCTTCAGATTATGGTACGCCCGACTGGATTCGAACCAGCGGCCTACAGAGGCGGAGTTATCAGGCCGTCAAGCCGGAAAGCCCTGCGACGCAAGGGCTTGGTTGAGATTGCACAAATTTCCGCCATTTTGAAGAAAAACCTCGGAAGCCTTGCAGCACAAGACTCCCGAGGTTTTTGCGGTAGTAGTCAAATAGTAGTCTGTGTGCCCCGCAGGTCATGCGGCTCAGATGCAGCGGCTCTCGTTTTCAGCACACACGAACCGCATACTTCACACGATTCCCGTACTGTGTCGATTTGAGCAGTCCCAGTTTTTCAAACTTCAACACAAAGCTGCGGATCGTCGCGTAAGCGGCGTTCCCGAAGTCCTTTTCCAACTGCTTGGTGGAAAACTCCGCGTCACCGTAAGCGGACAGAACAAACTCCCACAGTGCTTTCTCCTTCTCAGTGACCTGTCCGTGGGACAGGGCGGTCTGAAACGCCTCGGTCGTCTGTGCGGTCGGAAGCACCCCGTTCAGCTTATGATATACATTTTCGATAAAATACGCCAAAAACGGCGTTGCGTCCAGCATACCGCTGATGGTTGCGTTCTCCTCCACCAGCGTATAGGCGTCATAATACTCCTTGCGGCTTTTGTTGATATACTCGGAGAGCGGCACGAACAGCGCAGAGGAATATCCCTGCTGCACCAGATACCACAAATGCATCAGCCGTGCCATTCTGCCGTTGCCGTCAAAGTACGGATGCAGATACGCCATGTAGAAGTGGATCAGCGCCGCTTTCAGCAGATCGTTGATCTCGGATTCTTCATGGATAAAGGTGACCAATTCGCCCATGCGTTCCGGCAGCGCCTGCCAGGGAAAGCCCGTATGCTCCACCTTTGCGCCGATCACATACACGCTGTCATGCCGGTAGAAATGACCGGGCAGCAGCCGATCCTCCTCGGGTAGATAGGCCCCGATGGCCATTTCATAGAGCTGGTGAATGGCCTCCTCAGTGATTTGATTCGCCGGGTCGCTGATGAACTCCAGTCCCTTTTTCATGCCGAAAATGCGGCTTTCGCTTTCGTCTGTGGGAGCAAGACCGGAGAGGATCTTGCGGACGCTGTCGCGGGTAAAGTCCACCTGCTCGATGGTAAAGGTGGAAACGATCTCCTCCTCCATAGCCTTGACGCCGTAAAGCTGCGTGCGGTTCTGCGGCGTCAAAAGCACCCTGGCAGCGGAAAGGCGCACCTGTGCAATGCTGCTCAGATAGACGATGTTCTGCCCGGAAAAATTCTTGAGCGGCAGCGAATGATAGAAACCGTTTTTCAGCAGCTCCGTAAACTCTTTGATGTCGGCCTGCGGGAATTTATAGCCGAGTTTTCTCAAATCCAGAATGTTTTTGTCGGACAGCATCTTGGTAAACAGCGCAGCATCCATGAAATCACCTCCGTCGCTGATTGCAATTAGTATCAACAAGTATCAGTATAGCGGAGTGTACCCTGAATTGCAAGGTCGAAATCAGGTTTTTGATAATTTTCAATGTATCGCCTTACTGCCTTTTTCCGGACGATGAAAACCGGAAGTTCTCCGTCTACTATATGGAGCTGGCTCCCGGCAGTCATTGGCAGTCGGAGCCGCATCTGCGGGGTACCACCGAGTTTGTCACCCTTTTCGCCGGTGCAATCGAAATCACAGCTGATCAGAAGGCCATCGTCGTTCAGGCGGGCGAAAGCGTCCGCTTTCAGGGCGACACCACCCACGCCTACCGCAACATCTCCGACCAAACCACCATTCTGCACATGATCCTGTATAACTCGTAAACCGCAAAAAGGCGCGAGCCGCTGTATTGCAGCGGCTCGCGCCTTTTCTTTCAGCCATCCAACTCCGCCTCGTGCTTGAGGATCGCGCCGGTGGCCGCGTTGATCTCGTAGCTGTACTCCATGCCGCCGAACTTGAACTCGACCTCGTAGACGAGCGTGCCGTCCTCATCGTCCAGCTCGATCTCCATGTCATACGCCTTGTTCTCGCTCACACCTGCGTGGTTCAGGGCGATGGACTTCGCCTTGGCATGGCCGATGTCGCCGGTGGGCGCAGTAGGCTTTGCCGTCTCATCCCCTACAGGGGCCGTGGCCGGCAAGTCCTTCTGCCCGCTGAGCACCTTCCCCGTGTAGGCGTCCACCAGATACTCAAACTCACCCCATGCTGTGTGCAGCTCCACCTCGTAGTGCGCGGGGAATTCGTCCAGCTCGGAATCGACCTCCGCCGTGACGGAATCAAGCGCCGTTGTCCCGGCATACTGCTCCGCGGCGTAAGCGGCGGCATCCTTGCCGATGGGCATGGCGGGCGCGCCCGCTTCCGCCAGATCCTTCAGCTCCTCCACCGAGAGCTTTGCCAGCGCGTCAAACTTGAGTGCAGGGTTGATGGCGAGGACGCGGTTCACCAGTGCCGCCTTGCCGGTGGAAATATTGTTCTCCCGCGCCTGCTGCTCCAGCCCTGCGTCCTGTGTAAGCGTCTGCGTCAGAACGGACGCCTTTGCTTCGCTGGTCTGCAAAACGCCGTCCACGGTGCTCGTCAGCTCACGCTGGAGCTTTTCCGCCCGCGCCGTGTCGTTGTCCTCCACCGAGATCATGATGGCGGAGGAAATGCTGTCGAGATAGCCGTTCCGCACCAGGCTGCCCACAATGGCGTTTACCGCCACGTCCAGCTTCGCACCCTTCAGGTCTGCACCGTCGCCCATATCCGCAAGGATGGCCTTCGCATCCTCGTTGAGCGGTGTGCAGACCAGCACCTTTTCGCTCCTGCTGACCTTCAGCTCGATGCTGGGGTTTACGTCCAGCGACACCACGGACGCCACCGCGTGTGCCTGCTGATAGAATATCCCTCCGCCGCCCAGCAGCACCAGCGCAAGGCAGGCCGCCGCCAGCGTCGTCCACCGTTTCTTTGTCGTTTTCTTCGTCGTCATGGGGATCACCGTTCCTTTCCGCTCATCACAGCGGGAGAGAACGCCGTTCACGTCGTTTGGCGCGGTCTTTTCAAGGGCCGAGGCCAGCCTCTGCTCCATTTTTTCATTGGTCATCGGGCGTCATCTCCTTCCAGATAGCTGCGCATCTTTTTCAATGCTCTGTGATATTTCGACAGGACGGTAGGGAGCGGCAGCTTCAGCAGCGCCGCGATCTCCCGGTGCTTCATGCCTGTGATCGCGTGGAGCAGCACAACGCGCCGCTCCTCATCGCTAAGGTTTGCCAATGCGCCTTGCAGCAGCGCGCGCTCGTCGGCGTCCAGTCCGCACTCCTGCGCGGGAATGGCGTCCCATTCCTCGTCCGAGAGTGCGGTGCGGCGTTCCTCGCGCCGCAGACGCATCAGGCACAGGCTGCGGCACACCGCCAGCAGCCAGCCCATGGGTGAGCCGGTGGGGCGGTACTGCGCCGCGCAGTCCCACACCTGCACATAGACATCCTGCGTGAGATCCTGCGCATCGTGGGCGTTCCTGAGGTAGGAAAGCGCAAGACCGTACACCGCCGGGCGCGTGCGCCGGTACAGCTCCGCCAAGGCGTCGCGGTCATTCCCGGCAATGCACCGCAGCAGCCGCTGCAGCTCACGCCGCTCCTCTGCCGGCGCATATTCGGTTGTCATCAGCATACTGAGCATGGGCTTCTATCTCCTGTCATCCGTGTAATGCACGGAAAGGGCGTTTTATTGCATTTGGACTTAAAAACTTTTTTGATCAAGCTCCGCTGAGCACCTCGTAAACGCGGACAAGCGCTGCTGTCTCACAGATAAAGCGAGCTGTCAGCTCCCGTCCCCCCCCACCACGTCCTCTGCGGCGTTGTGTAATGCCCTACGCTGACCGCCGCCTGCGGCGTGGGCAGCGGCACTGGCCGCAGCAAGAAGGAGGCGGAGCAGTCCGCCGCCCGCAGCGCCCCGGAGCAACTGAAGAAGAGAGAAAAAAGAACACACCCGCACGGGACGGTGTAGCGCTACAATACATATTGGACAAATGAATAAAAAGGTATAAAGGATATGGTCACATGGGTTATAGTTGAGTTAACCAGCCCGAAAGGAGACCATATCCCTCATGAGCAAGAGTATAACACAAGACATGGCATATCGGCAATCCCTAATGAAGTATGCGGAGAAATACGGCGTCAGCCGCGCCAGCCGGAAGTACAACAAGAGCCGGTCGTACATCTATTTCTGAAAGCAGCGCTGGGACGGAAGTGTGGCGTCCCTTACCTGCCAGTCCAGACGCCCCCACAGTCATCCAAACCAGCACACGGAGGCCGAACTGAAACTCATTCGCCCGTACACACCTCGCCATAATGGGAAGGTCGAACGCAGCCACCGCGAGGATCAGAAGCGGTTTTACTCCTGCCACGCCTTCTACTCCTTGGACGATTTTGCAAAGCAACTTGCTGTCCACAACCGCCGTTCCAACAACTTACCTATGAGACCCCTCCGCTGGCTGTCTCCCGTTGAGTTCACTGCCCAATATGTTTGACAAACCTACAAAAAAGAACACGCCCGCACGGGACGGCAAGGGATGCTGGAGATATGACGCAGGATGCGCTCAGCTGGACTCCAAGTCACACAATAGTCATCAAACCAAAGCGGAATTTTTATCACCTACCGCATATAAAAACCGTCTTAAGCGATATGCTTGAGACGGTTTTTGTCATGCCATATCAGAATAGATTTCCCGCCTTCCGCAAGAAGAATCACTTGATTCTTCGTCGAATAACAATTGGAGCATATGCGATGCTTCCTTTCCGGCGGGCAACTGCTTACAATAGTCTTATTGCTTAAAAGGAGATGAGACTATCCGCATATTCTTCATATAGGCATATAAAACGCTTATATTTTCCAAATTTCATTGCCGCTAAGCAGAAAACCGTATAGGATTCTTTTTTCGGTCTCACTTGCCTCTTCCGATTTAATTCGGTTTTGAATTATCGGTATGATAGCATCTTTGTGGGCAATAAAACAACTCATGTACTTTTCATGACGAGCAAAGTTTTCCCACATATAATTGGAAAAGTCTACTTGAGAGTAGTCAAAACTCTCCGAATCTAATAGGAACTGCAAATGCGGTCTTCCCTCAGACAGTTCTTTTAAAGCACTTATATCAGATATCATATCGTTTATATAGAGAAGATAGACGCATTCCAATCTACTCTCAACCGGATCGGGGTATGAGTGCACACCTGTGACTTCTTTTCTGCTAAGCTCTATTACTCCATTTAGAAATTCCTTGATTGAATTCTGATCTGGGGTCAACCATCCAGAGAATATAAAGTCGTAGATTGCCTCTATTGGCAGTTGTGCAAAGTTATCGGATAAAATGTATTTATACTTCTGTTGAACCGTATCACCGGTAATCTGCTGATAAAACAACCTCAATAATATGACTTTCTTATGGAAATCCTCTGTAGTATCAATGATAGCCTGAATCTTATCTGTAGTTGCCTCATCCTTTGATATGAATTGCTCAATGAGATGACGAAGACTGTTGAAATGCACATTCACCGCATACTCAAAGAAATTTTCTCCGCCCACTATTTGATGAACAAACTCAAAATTATGGGGAAATGCTAATAAGCTGCAAAGCTTTGAAAGCTCTCTCAAGCTTTGCCTAAAGTCCGGCCAACCTATAGAAAAGAAGATTGGAGCAATAATCTTATCACTGAGTAACGCTTCTACCGATGCTGCAATTATCTCTTTGCTATTCTCATCTAAGACAACCAAGTTCAGTAATAGTACTATATTGGAAAGCGCAGAAAACGACGATTTCAATAATCCATAAGTCTTTGCAGTCACAATAGAATGACAAAGATTCTTAAAGCACTCTGCAAGGAATGTAACTTCCTGTACGCCCGTATTCAATTGTTTTACATTATATGACCTTACAAGCGCACTCAAATCTTTTGTCGAAATAAACTTTGCCATAATATCCAGATCAATGTATTCTACGGCATACTTTTCGTTTGCAAATTCCATATCTCCAAAAAGAGTAGTTTTTGGGGCCGCATCACTATTTGCGCATATTATGGCTTCGATATATGGTTTGAAAAAATCTTTTAAATCTCTAAAGCCTTGATACAGAATGTGGTTGTTATAGTAAAAAAAGTATTGTGTTATAGCAAGCCGTTTTATTTCATAAAGCCTTGCACACGATGTTCCGCCAAAATGAATGGTATTTCTGTCCCCAACATCTTTCTTTAGCTTTTCTAAGGCTTCGTACATCGAAAGTCTCTTTTTAGTATTACCACTATAAATGTCAAGATATCCAGAGAACACCTCTCTTTCCTTGCTTGCAGCGATATTTTGAACAAATTGTTTGACTTTGGCAGAATCAAAGCCCCCAAAGTATGTCTGGATTGCCTCAAGTACAGCGGAATTATGCAGATAAGCAACTTTCTGGTCTATAGGGAACCCAGAGTAGTCTATTTCTTCGTGGAATTTTAATATTTCACTAAAACCATCCACAATGCTTTTGTAAAAAAGCATTTCATTTGTTTCTAAATCTATATGCTCGCTGTTGAGCAATGCTTTGATCTCATCATATTTATTCAGAATATAGAGATTAAAAATTTCACTTTTCAGCAAAGCGTTATCAGACAGCTCTCCTATACGAAAGCGCATGACTTTATGCTCGTAAATGCACTGTATGGATACGATTCCAGCATTTAGAAAAAGTTGTCTTAAATCAGTTGCACCTTCGTCCCCAGACTCCATAAATGCTATTAATCTTGCATAATCGTTTTCAGAAAAAAGACGTAATTCCCGGTCCGTAATCTCATATCTTTTCACATAAAGCAGCTTTAGAATTTGCTCATAGCTGACAAAGCTGAAACGAGACATAAATTTTACGGCATTTTCTATTGTAGATAAATTCTCCTCTAATGCAGGATTGGCAATCACACGCAGAAAACTATATAGACGCTTTCCAATTTCATTGGATAGATCCGCTTGGATCTCCTGAATCAGCGGCATGGAGTTAATATTGATTACGTCGATATTATTGCTACTAAAATAAGAAAGCTGAGTATCATCAACAATCTCCTGATCCAGAATCAGGTAGCCAACTCTTCTGTCCACATCAAATGCTCCGTTTTGTGAACGCATATAGTTTAGCCAACTGAGAATAAGCTTGATGTTATAATCATTTAACGAATATCCCAAAAACAACACAATATGGTCCGTCAGCAACGATTTGATGAAGAGTTCAATTAATACGTGTTTTTGCGAATAGTCTAAGTAGTCTTGTTCTTTTAGAACAATGCTGGAAGCATCGGAAAGATCCCCGTGCATTTTAATGATGTACTTTCCTCTGTCCGCATTCAGCAAATCCTTATCGTAAACAATCACCTGATATTGCTCACAAAATATATTTTTCGAGGATTCAAGCAACTGGTCATAATTCGTGGTGATAATATGTGCCGGATTGATATCAAAAATCGCTGACGACAAAGGTGCATCTGCCGTCACAGCGGGAATGCTTTCGTTTAATATACGATAGTATAATTCTTGATCCTTGTTAAACACATGCTGCGGTACCTTTAGAAGTTCATCTGTCGAAAAATCATCTTTCAATAAGCAGGTGTTTTCACAGCTTTCTAATCTATGTCTGCAAGTATCACACCTCGAATAATCAATCGCCTTTGCCATATTTTGAATCAAGGCATTCCAACTGGGCATTCCGTCTACATTGCAAGACACTCCCGCACCTACAAAAATAACCAGTTTTCCTTGCTCGGCTTTTTCTCTGAACATGCTGATATAGTTGAGCAGTTCATCGTTGCCCATAAACACATTCACCTTCTTTATCTATGTGGTGTAGTAAGAAAAATGTTTGATATGTTTTATTATACTGCAAGCTATTGCTCTTGGCAACGCTTTGCTACAATAGCCTCAACACCGACAAAGGAGCTGAGGCTATGCCAATCACCTATTCAACTGAACTCAAAGTCAAAACCATCCGCCATTATGAAAAGGGCGAGTCAATCAAAGCGCTAAGTCAAGAGTTTCACATCTCGCAAAGCACCCTGTACCAATGGCGCAAAGAATACTGCTCGATCAAAACGCCCAACCATACCTACACGCCTGCTGAATTCGATGCCATCTCCCGCCGCCTGCAAAAGCTGGAGCATCATATGGAGATCATTCGCCAGACCGAGTATCTGTCGAATATACCCTTGCAGAAAAAGCTTGCCACTCTTGAGGAACTCTATCATCGACCGGGCAATCCTTTCAGTGTCCATGAGCTGTGTGACGCTCTTGATGTGGCAAGGGGGACCTTCTACAACCACATCTTCCATAAGGCGGACAGAAGCCAATACCAAGAGGAACAAGCTCAGCTCATGCTGAAGGTCAAGCAGGTATTTGATGACAGTGAGCAGCGCTTTGGCGCGGAAAAGATACGCATCGTTTTAGCTGAGAGCGGCATTCGTGTTGGTAAAAAGCGCATTTCCGCCATTATGCAGGAGTTAGGCCTATGCAGTGTCCGGACAGATGCAAAAAAGCAGTTCAAGCGCAAGCAACAATATGCAAAACAAAATCTGCTGAAACGGGAGTTTTCGGCAGAGCATCCAAATCAGATATGGGTCAGCGATATTACATACTTCAAGGTCAAAAGCTACTGGGTCTGTCTCTGTATCATTCTGGATCTATACTCCCGCAAGGTTATCGGCTGGCGGGTATCAAAGCATATGAGTACACATCTGGTCACCGCAACCTTCAAAACCACTTATCAGGAGCGAGGGAGACCGCAGAACCTGACCTTTCACAGTGACAGGGGTAGCCAGTATGTTTCAAAAACGCTGACCGGTCTGTTTCAGCAGTACGGTGTAAAGCAATCTTTCTCTGCAACGGCCAGGCCACTGGATAACGCCGTGGCTGAGACTTTCTTTTCCTCCTTCAAACGGGAGGAGGCTTACCGAAAAGACTACACCTCCGAACAACATTTTCGTAGGAGCGTGGAGGAGTATATTTGGTTCTACAATGAGGTGCGCCCCCACCAGACGCTGAACTACAAGACGCCGCAGGCTTTTGAGGACGCATACAAGCCTGCTTTATCGGAAAGTAGTGTCTAAATAGCCGCCATGCATAAAAATATTAGTTTTGCGTTTGGAGCGTTTTGGAGAATCGGTGCCTTGACATGAAAAAGCGGAAAGCTCCATATTGCAAGACTTCTCGGATATGACAAGTCCCACTTTTCGATAAAATAGTTCGAAAAGCGGGACTCATTCATATGGTACGCCCGACTGGATTCGAACCAGCGGCCTACAGAGTCGGAGTCTGTCACTCTATCCAACTGAGCTACGGGCGCATATTTGGTTGTGGGTTTCTGCGATAGTCGTCAAATAGTAGTCAACGACCACGCATTTTTTCTCTGCCGTTCCCGCAAACGCAGGTGCGGCAAGGCTTTGCGCCATATCTCAACTGGAGACACCTGAAATGTCGGAGTCTAACGCTCTATCCAACTGAGCTACGGGCGCGTATTCTGTTTTATCAGCTTACAGCCCCATTACTATACCACCTTCCCGGCGCAAAGTAAAGAAAATTTTTCGCTTCACTTTGTTAAAAAAGTTGACAACTTCGCATACTTGTTGTAGAATAACCACAATACATTGAGCGCTATGCGCCGCATTCCACACAAAAGAAGGTTTTTCTATGAAGAAACAAAAAATCTCCGATGCTGTCATTCATCGTCTTCCCCGGTACTATCGGTATCTGGACGATCTGTACAACAAAGGCGTGGTGCGTATCAGCTCCAACTCTCTGGGCGCCAAGATGGACATCACCGCCTCCCAGATCCGGCAGGACCTGAGCTGCTTTGGTGAGTTCGGCCAGCAGGGCTACGGCTACAATGTGGCCGAGCTGCGTGCGGAGATCGGCCACATCTTGGGTATAGACAGCGGCCACCGCATCATTGTGATCGGTGTAGGCCATCTGGGTCACGCCCTGCTGCAAAATTTTGATTTTGATAAGGTCGGTTTCCGGATCGACTCCGCTTTTGATGTCTCCCCCGCGCTGATCGGCACGGAGATCCGCGGTGTCTCGGTCCACTCGATGGATGAGCTGGAGGAATATGTCGCCAACTATCACCCCAACGTGGCGGTCCTGACCGTCCCGCAGAATGTAGCCCAGCCGCTGGCGGACCGTCTGATCGGTCTGGGTGTGCGCGGCTTCTGGAATTTTACCAATGTGGAGCTCTCCACCAAGGAGGACGGCGTTTTCTTCGAGGACATCCACTTTGTGGACACCCTGCTGACGCTCAGCTATCGCATCTCGCAGCTCTGAGGCGCACACTTTACCGCAGCCGGCATACTATGAGAATGAGACCGATGTGGCGGTCAAATTTTCATAGGAGGTTACGGTATGTGTAATCAGAATTCCTGCTTTGGCGGCAGCAGCTGCTGCTGGATCATCATCGCCATCATCCTGCTGTTCCTGTTCTGCGGCAACGGCTGCGGCAATGGCTGCGGCTGCGGCGGCAATAACGGCGGCTGCGGGTGCAGCTGCTGAGGATCTACCGCGCATTACGCGTCCCCGCCGCAAGGCGGGGACGTCTTTTTTCGCAGGCCGCTCTGCGATACAACCACACATCGATAAAAACAATGCGGACAAGCACCGCTTTTGACCGAGAGGAGGCCCGATCATGGATATTTCCCCCCTGCGCGGCTACTACGCGGCGCATACGCCCACGCTGATGGGCGAGAGAGGCGGCTCCGCCGTGCTGGTCCCCCTGGTCCGTCAGGACGGCGAATACTGCCTACTGTACGAGATACGCTCCGCCAACGTCCGGCAGCCGGGTGAGGTGTGCTTCCCCGGCGGCAAACGCGAGGCCGGGGAAACGGCCATCCAGTGCGCCCTGCGGGAGACCTGGGAGGAGCTTGGCATCCCGAAAAGCGCCGTGACCGTTATCGGCGAAATGGACTTCATCCACATCCGTGCGGGCAGCCTGCTCCGGCCGGTGCTGGGCGAGGTAGACCCTGCGACGCTGGCAGCCATGCGCCCCGCGCCGGAGGAGGTAGCCGACACCTTCCTGCTGCCCCTTCGGGAGTTGAAGGCGCATCCGCCGGAGGTCTACCTGTACCGGCAGCCAGTGGAGGCCCCGGATTTCCCCTATGCGGACGCCGGCGTCCCTGCGGACTACCCCTGGCGTCCCTGGCGGCTGGAGGTCCCGGTGTATCACGGCCTGCCTTACCACCTGTGGGGCATCACCGCCCGCATTACTATGGATCTGCTCGCACATCTGTAAAAAGATCCCCCGGCGATATACATCGTCGGGGGGATCTTTTTACAGCACGCCAAAATGTTCCAGAATGATCTTCACACCTATCAGAATCAGGATAGTGCCTCCCACGAATTCAGCCTTGTTTTTGTACTTGGCGCCAAACACGTTTCCCACATACACGCCGCCCAGGGAGATCAGGAACGTGATGCAGCCGATAAGACAGACGGCCATCCAGATGGACACAGACAGCTCCACCATGGAAAACGTGACGCCCACGGCCAGGGCGTCAATGCTGGTGGCCACGGCCAGCACCAGCAGCTCCTTGTGCTTCACCTGCCCGTCGGAGGGCTGCTCGTCCTCCTCTTCCTCAGCGCGGCTCTCCCGAATCATGTTGCCGCCGATCCATGCCAGCAGCACGAAGGCGATCCAGGGCGCGAACCGCGTCACATAATGGGCAAACTGTGAGCCCAGCAGCCAGCCCAGCGTGGGCATGACCGCTTGAAATACGCCGAAATACAGGGCGATGAGAAACGCGCTCCTCTTATGCACCTTGTCCGGCATGGCCAGTCCCTTGCATATCGCCACGGCAAAGGCATCCATACTCAAACCGATGCCGATCAGGAATATCTCCAGCAATGTCATACGGACACTCTCCTCACAAAACCACCGGCACAGGGTGATCGATATACATGGCGTCCGGCGCAACACGGCAGCTGTAAGCGGCAATGCTGACCCCCGCCTCGCGCGCCTGCCGCAGGGCCGCGCCGAATGCGGGATGTGTATCATCGTTGGGCGCAAAATCAACGACCTCCGCCATCTGGATGACGAAGAAGGCCGTAGCCCGGCAGCCCTGCTCCACAGCGCGTATCAATTCATGCACGTGCTTCACGCCCCGCTCCGTAGGTGCATCCGGGAAGCGGGCGTGACCGCCCTGCTCCAGCGTGACCCCCTTGACCTCCACCAGGTGCAGCCCGTCGGGCCGCGTCAAGCAGAAATCAAGCCGCGACTCGCCAAAGCGAAACTCCGGCCGGATGCTCTCGGCCTGCGGGTCGAAGGTCCGTGCAAACTCCGCAAACGCCCGGTTCGGTGCCTGGGCGTCCATATTGATCAGTCTGCCGCCCTTATTCACCGCGACAAGATCGTAGGGTGTCCTACGCCCCGGCGTGACACCCGGCACCAGATACACCTCAGCCCCCGGTACCAGCAGTTCACGACAGCGTCCGGTGTTCTTCACATGGCAGACCGTCTCGGCGCCGTCCAGCTCCACCAGCGCAATGAAGCGATTGGGGCGCGAGAGAAAGCGGCCCTGCACCACATTTTCGTACCGCATAGCCGCTCCTCCCCTGCTTTCGGAATAGAAACACAGTATAGCACAGACAATAGCGGATGGAAAGTATTTTCTTCCAAGGAAAGGTCGTTTCCCTGTGGTTTGTGTATTCCGTCAATGAACCAAAAAAATTTTTAGGACTTCTCACAATTTTGCAGTTTTAGCCGTTTTCGGATTGCATTACTACCAAATGTTTGGTACAATGTGGGTAATCTATATTAGTATGGGAGGAGATCCAAACCATGCCTGAATATTCCAACCTGTTCGTCGTGCTGATGGGCCTGGGAACGGTGTTTGCCGGGCTGCTGTGCATCATACTGCTGGTCACACTGATGAGCTGGGTATGTGCCCGCACCTCCGCACCCAAGACCGTGCCCCAGATGCCGGCGGCTCCCGCCGCCATGCCCGCACCTGGCGCCGTCACCCCCGCGATGATGGCCGCCGTAGCCGCTGCCATCGCCGAGGACATGGGGACCGATGTCTCCGCCATCCGTATCGTATCCATGAAGAAAGTGTAATGTGTGAGGAGGATTTCACCATGAAAAAGTACAGAGTCAATGTCAACGGTACCGTGTATGAAGTCGAGCTGGAGGAGATCACCGGCGCAGCTCCCGCTGCCTCCGTGGCCGCCCCTGCGGCTGCTCCCGCCCCCGCCGCAGCCCCTGCCGGCGGCGAAAAGGTCTGCGCTCCCATGCCCGGCAACATTCTGGCGGTGAACGTGTCCAACGGCAGCGCCGTCAAGAAGGGCGACGTGCTGATGATCCTGGAGGCCATGAAGATGGAGAACGAGATCATGGCTCCCTGCGACGGCACCGTTACCTCCGTGTCTGTGACCAAGGGCGCCGCCGTGGAGTCCGGCGCGCTGCTGTGCACCATCGGCTGACGCCGGAGGACTGCACATGGAAGCTATTGCCAATTTCTTTGTAAGCACCGGCTTTTACCAGTTTTTCCAGGGCGACAACTGGAAGAGTGCCATTATGCTGGTCATTGCCGTTGTGCTGCTGTTTCTGGGTATCGTCAAGAAGTTTGAGCCGCTGCTGCTGGTACCCATCGCATTCGGTATGCTGGTGACGAACCTGCCCGGCGCGGAGATGTTCCACGAGATCCTGTTCGCCGGCGGTCATGTCCACTGGGACCTGTTCGGCGGCGAGCCCATCACGGCACAGTTCCTCTCGGAAATGCTGGCAAACGGCGTATCTGCCGATATGCTCCAGCCTTACGCCGACTCCCTGATGACGGCGGCGCAGAGTACGTTCGACCCCGGTGTGCTCGATAACCTGATGGCGCAGCTTGCCGCCAGCGGCTCCGAGGCCGTGGGCACGCTGTCCAACCAGCTGGACGCCCTGGTAACTGCCGAGCAGTACCTCGCCTCCTATGGCATTACCCTCAGTAATGTCACTGTCAGCGTCGGTCTGATCGATGTGCTGTACCTGGGTATCAAGCTGGGCATCTATCCCTGCCTTATTTTCATGGGCGTGGGCGCCATGACCGACTTTGGCCCCCTGATTGCCAACCCCAAGAGCCTGCTGCTGGGCGCTGCCGCCCAGCTGGGCATCTTCCTGACGTATCTGGGCTGCCGTCTGCTGGGCTTCACCGGCGCCGAGGCCTCCTCCGTGGGCATCATCGGCGGCGCGGACGGCCCCACGGCCATCTTCGTCACCGCCATGCTGGCCCCGGCCCTGCTGGGCCCCATCGCCGTGTCCGCCTATTCCTACATGGCGCTGGTGCCCGTCATCCAACCGCCCATTATGAAGGCGCTGACCACCAAGGAGGAGCGCCAGATCGTCATGAAGCCCCTGCGTGAGGTCAGCAAGAAGGAAAAGATCTTCTTCCCCATCGTGGTCACGGTGTTCGTGGCCCTGCTGGTCCCCTCCGCCGCACCGCTGATCGCCTGCCTGATGCTGGGCAACCTGGCCAAGGAGTGCGGTGTGCTGGATCGCCTCAGCAAGACCATGCAGAACGAGCTGATGAACATCGTCACCATCTTCCTGGGTATCAGCGTAGGCGCCACCGCTACCGGCGCTACCTTCCTCAACCCCAAGACTCTGGCTATCATGGGCATGGGCGTGGTGGCCTTCGGCTTCGGCACCGCCGGCGGCGTCCTGCTGGCCAAGTTCATGAACCTGTTCCTCAAGGAGAAGATCAATCCCCTCATCGGCTCTGCCGGTGTGTCCGCCGTACCTATGGCCGCCCGTGTCAGCCAAAAGGTCGGCCAGGCGGAAAACCCCGGCAACTTCCTGCTGATGCACGCCATGGGCCCCAACGTGGCCGGCGTCATCGGCTCGGCCATCGCCGCGGGCGTGCTGATCTCCCTGTTCGGTTAATAGGAGGTAACTATGGAATTTCTGTCTAATAAGCCCCTGCTCATCACCGATACCATCCTCCGCGATGCCCACCAGTCCCAGGCGGCCACCCGCATGACCATCGAGGATATGCTGCCCGCACTGGAGCAGCTGGACGCCATCGGCTACTACTCTCTGGAGTGCTGGGGCGGCGCCACCTTCGACGCCTGTATGCGCTTTTTGAACGAGGATCCGTGGGAGCGCCTGCGTACCATCCGCAAGCATGTGAAGAACACGAAGCTGCAAATGCTCTTCCGTGGCCAGAATATCTTGGGCTACAAGCACTATGCCGACGATGTGGTGGACGCCTTCTGCGCCAAGTCCATCGAAAACGGTATCGACATCATCCGCATTTTCGACGCGCTGAACGACGTGCGCAACCTGGAGCAGGCCATCAAGTCCACCAAGAAGTACGGCGGACAGGTGGAGGCCACCCTCAGCTACACCATCTCTCCCATCCACAGCGAGGCCTACTTCGTCAAGCTGGCCAAGGAACTGGAGGACATGGGCGCTGACGCCATCTGCATCAAGGACATGGCCAACCTGCTGCTGCCCATGGAGGCCTACTCTCTGGTCAAGGCGCTGAAGGAGACGGTCTCCGTCCCCATCCACCTGCATACCCACAACACCTCCGGCACCGGCGATATGACGCTGCTGATGGCGGCCTACGCCGGCGTGGACATTGTGGACACCGCTCTCTCCCCCATGGCCAACGGCACCAGCCAGCCCGCCACCGAGTCCCTGGTGGCCACGCTGCAGGGCACCGTCCGTGACACCGGCCTGAGCCTGGAGAAGATGTCCCCCGTGGCCGCTCACTTCCGCAAGGTCGCCCAGCGGCTGCAGGATGCCGGTATCCTGGACCCCAAGGTCCTCCGCGTGGACACCAACACCCTGCTGTATCAGGTGCCCGGCGGCATGCTCTCCAACCTGATCTCCCAGCTGAAGCAGGCTGGCAAAGAGGATAAATACTATGACGTACTGGCAGAGATCCCCCGCGTCCGCAAGGACTTCGGCTATCCTCCGCTGGTAACGCCCTCCTCCCAGATCGTGGGCACCCAGGCTGTGATGAACGTCATCATGGGCGAGCGCTATAAGACGTTCCCCAAGGAGTCCCGCGCCATGCTCAAGGGTGAATACGGCAAGCTGCCCGGCGAGGTCAACGAGGAGGTCCGCGCCAAGGCGGGCATCGCCCCGGAGGATGTCATCACCTGTCGTCCTGCCGATTTGCTGGAGCCGGAGCTGGAGAAGTACCGCGAGGAGTTCAAGAGTCTGGCCAAGTCCGATGAGGATGTGCTGAGTCTGGCGCTGTTCCCCCAGGTGGCGCCCAAGTTCATTGAAAAGCGTGACCACCCCGCTGCCGAGGCGCCCGCAGCTCCTGCGGCCGCCCCCGCCAAGCCCGCCGATGATAATGCCGTCCGCGAGCTGTATGTGGAGTGGAAAAACTGACAGTTCTTCTTTCCTTTCCCGCAGAGAGCCGGAAAAGCCCCCGCTTTTCCGGCTCTCTCCCTGATTTCAAAGAAATCCTGTTCTTTTCGCAAAAAAAGCTTGCAATATCGGCGCACATCGACTATAATAACACCGTTAACAGGATATGCACCTTTAGCTCAGTTGGTAGAGCACCTGACTCTTAATCAGGGTGTCCAGGGTTCGAGTCCCTGAAGGTGTACCAGTAATAGCAAATCACCGACCCTACCGCCGGTGATTTTCTATACGGCCCGTTGGTCAAGTGGTTAAGACAGAGGCCTCTCACGCCTTTAACATCGGTTCGAATCCGGTACGGGTCACCAAGTTCAAACTCCGCCTTCGGCGGGATGATTTAGCTCCATCTTCACGATGGAGCTACTTTTTTCGATAGGAGGTTTTTATGCCCAAGCTCATACGTCTCTCCGATCATTTCACGTATGGCAAGCTGCTGCGCTTCACGCTTCCCTCCATCTGCATGATGGTCTTCACCTCCATCTACGGCGTGGTGGACGGTCTGTTCGTCTCCAATTTCGTGGGCAAAACGCCCTTTGCCGCCGTAAACCTGGTCATGCCCTTCGTGATGATCCTGGGCGGCATGGGCTTTATGATCGGCACCGGCGGCACCGCCCTGGTGTCCAAGCTGCTGGGCGAGGGCAAGCAGGAGGAGGCCCACCGCACCTTCTCCATGCTGGTACTGTTCACACTGCTGTTGGGCGCAGTACTGTCCGCCGTGGGCATCATCACCATGCCCGCAGTGTCCCGTCTGCTGGGCGCGTCTGACGCCATGATGGCCGACTGCATTCTCTATGGCCGCATCGTCACCGGCTTCACCTTCGCCTTCATGCTGCAAAATGTGTTCCAGAGCTTCTTCATCGCCGCCGAAAAGCCCCGCCTGGGCCTTTTCGTCACCGTGGCCGCCGGCGTCACCAACATGGTGCTGGACGCGCTCTTCATCGCCGTTTTCGACTGGGGTGTGGCCGGCGCGGCCATCGCCACCGGCCTGAGCCAGTGTATAGGCGGCGTACTGCCCCTGATCTACTTCCTGCGTCCCAACACCAGCCTGCTGCGCCTGCGGCCCGCCGCCCCGCGTCTGCGCCCCATCCTCCAGTCCTGCGGCAACGGCTCCTCCGAGCTGATGAGCAACATCTCCTCCTCCCTGGTAGGTATGCTCTACAATTTCCAGCTCATGCGCCTGATCGGCGAGGACGGCGTCTCCGCCTACGGCGTTCTGATGTACGTCCAGTTCATCTTCGTAGCCATCTTCATCGGCTACTCCATCGGCAGCGCGCCGGTGGTCAGCTTCCACTACGGCGCACAGCACCACAGCGAGCTGAAAAATCTCCTGCGGAAAAGCGTCCTGCTGATGGCCATCGGCGGCGTGACCCTGACGGTCCTGGCCCGTGTGCTGGCCGCCCCCTTGTCCCGGCTGTTTGTGGGCTACGATGCCAGCCTCTACGCTCTGACCACCCATGCCTTCCGGCTGTTCTGCTGGTCGTTCCTACTGGCCGGCTTCAACATCTTTGCCTCCGGCTTCTTCACCGCCCTGAACAACGGTGCCGTCTCCGCCGCCATCTCCTTCCTGCGAACGCTGGTGTTCCAAGCCGGCTCCGTCGTCATCCTGCCCATACTTCTGGGCGTGGACGGTATCTGGTGGGCCATCACCGCCGCCGAGATCTTTGCCTTTATCATCTCCTGCGTCTTTCTGGTGCTCAAGCGGAATAAGTACCACTATATGTGAGCGTTTTCCCCTTGCAATCGCATAAACATAGTGCTATACTATGTTTACTAACATAAGGGAGGTCTTCCCATGCTCGTATCTACCAAAGGCCGTTACGCCCTCCGGGTCATGCTGGAGCTGGCTCAGGACGACAGCGCCGCCTATCTCCCCCTGCCCGCCATTGCCGAACGGCAGGGCATCTCTGAAAAATATCTGGAGAGCATCATTTCCGTGCTGTCCAAGGCCGGCCTGGTGGATGGTCTCCGTGGCAAGGGCGGCGGCTACCGCCTGAACCGCCCCGCCGCCGACTACTCTGTGGGCCAGATCCTGCGGTTGACCGAGGGTTCTCTGGCCCCCGTCACCTGCCTGGAGGGCGACGAAAACACCTGCCCCCGCGCCGGTCACTGCACCACGCTCCCCATGTGGGAAAAGCTGGACACCATCATCAACGACTATCTGGACAGTGTCTCCCTGGCCGATCTCCTGACGCAGACCGACGGCGGCGCCCTCTGAAAGCATACCGAAAAACCTCCCGGACCACACGGTCCGGGAGGTTTTTGTTTTTCAGGTCCGACTCAGCCCTTGTGCTCCGTCTTGGCCGTATCCGTCTTGCTGGCAGCGTCGGTCTTATTGGCGGCAGCATCCTCCACCGCGGAGACATTCGCGGCAGCGGCCGCGGCGTCTGCCGCTGCCTTGTCCTGGATGCGGTCCGCCGGGATACCGGCAGCCTCGGCCTCACCGCGGGTCATGGTAATGGGCGCGGCGGAGTCCTCCACCAGCTTTGCCATCAGCAGATAGCGGTGATGATCGTCGCCGTTCTTGCACACGGACAGCACCACCACCTTGTCGCCCGCCTTGGGCAGGTTGGTCTTGTCCACGTTCACGCAGCCCTCGGCACTGTAAAAGGCGTTCTGGTTGGTGTCGCTCTTGTACTTAGGATCGCTGGCCGCCTTGCCCAGCGCCTCAAAGAATGCGTTAAACACCTTCTCGTCCTTGAAGTCGTGGTAGTACAGGATGTGGCTGGTATCATAGGGGATGCATGCGAAGAACTTATAGGTCAGCTGACGGCCCGGCTGATAGATGTACATCACGGCGTTGTCGTCGAACTTCAGCGTCTCGCCGTAGCTCTGCAAACCGCCGAACATGGTCCGGTTGGCCATGTTGTGGCCGTAGATCACCGTCATGGGGTCGCTGAGGTCAGACTTGTTGTAGTACGCCTGGATGTACAGCGAGCCGGCCTTGTTGGTCTTGCCGTCCAAATCGCGCTGCAGGTAGTAATCGTCGTCATACCCGGTGCTGCTCTTAGTGGACTTGGGACTCTGCGCCAGATAGTGGCCCTTGCTGATGGCGCACTGGGTGGCGTTGGGGATCTGGATGAACCCGAACACGTCCGGGTACTTCTTCTCATCGAAGCTGACGCCGTCCGGCAGCTGGATGGGCTCCGGCTCCACGATGACCTCATCCTTGGGGTCCGGTTCCGGTTCCTTCTGCTCGCCGCAGCCCACCAGCACGGCAGAGCCCAGTGTCAGCAGCGCCATCACAAGCGCCATTCGGCGTAAAAAGTGCTTCTTCATCTTCTCCATTGCTGCTCCTTCCCGCGGCTCCTCTCTTCCTCTCGAGCCGCTGCGGCGTGTCCGCCGCATCGCAATATACTTTGATATGATACCATACAGTGCCCCTGATTGCAAGCACTTTTCCCCTATCCGACCCTTATGCCAGCGTCATGCCGTACTGGCCCAGCAGCTTCTCGAACCGCTGCCGCTGCGCCGGTGTCATGCGGGCCGTATACTGCGCCGCCAGTGCCTGGGCCAGATCGCCGTTGCCCCGCTTCAGATAGTTCCCCACAGCCCGCTGCAAACTCTCCGCCGCCGTAGAGCTCAGGCTCTCGCCCCTGCTGCCGGTATCTCCACTATCTGTAAGACGGACGCCGGAGGCGGAAAGTTTCCTCTCCTGCTCCGCTTTGTCGGAAAAATGTGCCAGCAGCGTCTGATACAGCTTCTGGTCCTGACTGCCCGCGTCCTCATACGCCGCCTGAGCCGCCTCCAGCTGCTTCTGCCAGTCGCCACGCGCCTCCTGCCAGCGGTCATAGTCCGCCTTCTCCTGCGCGTCCAGCATACTGTACTGGTTCTGCAAAGCCTTGCCCTCCTGCTGATACTCCGCCAGCGCTGCCTGCCGCAGCTCCGGCACCATCGCTGCCAGCTCCTGCAAATAGCCGTTGTACGCCTGCTGCCCCGCGCTCTGGGCGTAGCTGGAGGCATACCCGCCGGTCAGGGCCGCCGCCTTGCCCAGCGTGTCCTCCATGGCCGCCGCACCGCGGGCGGCATACAATCTGGCGTACCGCTGGTACGACTCGTCCTCCTCCGGATCGTAGTCGAAGGCCTCCCGCCCCGCGATCTGGTCATACAGCGCCTGCAAACGCTCCTCGAACCGGGACCGGTACGCCTCCGGCTCCAACGCCGCCACGCTGTCCCGGTAGGCCTGCGCCGCCGTCACCTCGTCCGACGGCGTATAGCCCCTCTCCAGCTCCTGCAGACGCCGCGCCGTGCCCGCCGTGACCTCCGCCCTGGGTGCCGCCGCCTCTGCTGCTGCGGCGGCCTGCGTCGCCTGCTCCGCCGCCGTAGGCGCGGACAGCAGGCTCCCCCACGTCTCATCGCCGGCAATGCCGTCCACCATCGTCAGTCCGTTCTTCTTCTGATAGTCCCGTACCGCGGCTCTCGTCTTCTTGCCGAAGATACCATCCTGGTCCAGGCTGTACCCCCGCTTGTTCAATTCATTCTGCAGCTGCCGCACCGCGCTGCCCTGTGAACCGTACGCCACCATCGTATACGTCGATGCCATGCCTCTCTCCTCCTTGTCATGTCGTGCGCCGCCAGCCATACACGCCGGCGATGCCTGTCTCCACGCTCTCCCATACCGCACCTGCCGGTGTCTCCGGCGCCGCGGGGCTGTCTGTCAGGCGCACGCTGCCCACCGGAAACAGCATCGCCTCCACTGTCTGTCCGTTCACCGTCAGTGCGCCGGATACCGCCACATCCCCGTAAAACACCGCCGGCCACACGCACTCCAGCGCCTCCTGCTCCGCGTATTTGCCGAAGGCCGCGCCCATTCCGCCGGCGCGCAGATGCAGCGTCACCCGGCTGGTGGCCGCCGTATACCGCACCACCCGCACGTTGCCCACCGTGTCCTCCGCACTCAGCTCCACCTCATAGGAGGTCCCGCCGTCCAGCCCGCCGCCCAGCAGCTGCTCTGCCCCCGGCAGCAATGTCACATAGCCGTTCCACGCGCCACCCATAGGTCGGAAGCGCGCCCGCAGGACCACCGTATTGTGCCCCTGCACATCGGCGCACTGTGCCGCGCACTTTACCTTCAGATACGCCCCGTCGTCCTTCTCTGTGCCGTCCGCGGCGCACCGCGCCGCCATGGACGCCGTGATGGCCGGCGGATAGTACGCCGCCACCGTCACCGCCTCGCCTGTCGCCGTCGCCGACCGTCCCCGGCTGTCCGTCACCGTGACCGTGGGCCGCAGCGTCCCGCTGATGCCGATGACCGCCGTCGTCCCGGTCGTGCCGGTCAGCTCCTGCCCCGCAAAGCGGAATTGCACCGACCGCACGGACGCGCCGCCCTGTGCCGCCGCCGTCGCCGCGTACCGTATCCGGCTGACGCCCTGCACACACAGCCCCCAGCTCTCCGCCGCCGTACCGTCGTTTACCACCTCCGTGGTCAGCGCCGCCGTGGGCCGCATGGTCTCCGGCACATAGGCCGTGAACGCCGCGCTCAGGCTCCCCACCGGCGTACCGCCGCTGTACACCTTCACCGTCACCGTCCCGGTGCCGTGCGTCGTCTCCGGCAGCTCCCCGGCCAGCGACTCCGGCACCGTCCACTGGTACACCACGCGCCCCGCGCTGCTGCTCACCGTCCGCAGCGCGCCGCTGCTCAGCGTTCCGGAGGCCGCCCCCAGCACATAGCTGAACGTAAAGCTGTACCCATACCCGGGCCGCGTCAGTGTCAGCGTTCCCGTCTGTCCGATCACCGCGTCCCCCGCCGTCAGCGAGAAATCTCCAATGTCCTCCACGCGCTCCACCGGCAGCGCATAGCCGTAGCTGTCGTCTCTGGCAGACCCGGAGCCGCTGTACAGCCGTATCCCCAGCGGCGCGGTGCCCACTGCCCCTGCCGCTGTTACCCAGCCGCTGTCGTACTCGATCGCGCTGCTCCACCGGCTGGGCGATGCCGCCTTCAGCGTATGCCCGCTGCACACACTTCCGCCGTCCACCGTCACCGACAGATAGATAGGGTACCCATAATACGATGCTCCTGTCAGCGGCGCCACGGTCACATATATCCTGTACTGCATCGCGCTGCCGCTGCGCCGGCTGTCATAGCCGAAGCTGACGCCGATCTTCGGCACGCCGCCCCACTGGATGCTGTCCAACGCCGTATAGCTCACACACTCACCCTCCGATCCACCGGAAGGCCAGTCCGCCCTCCGCCGCCTCCATGCTCCACTGCCCTACATCGATACCGCCCAGCACCGTAATGTTCGTGATGTACAGCCGGTTGTTGGACACATAGGCCACCTCCGTGGCGTCCTGCCAGAAGGACAGCCGCGTGGCGGTGAACACCGCGCGAAAGTTGTTCTGCTCCACCACCTTTTCGCCGTCCACCTCTCTGCACGTCAGGTCCTGTCCCACAGCCACGCCATACACCGGCGCGGCCCCGTCGTAGTACACGATACCCGTGCGGATATACCCCTCCGTGTCCAGCTTATAGTGCGCGAAGGCCGCGTCCACCTTCTCCACGTTGGCCTGCAGATCAGAGAAAAAGCTGTAATACTGCGTCACCGCCTCCGGTGCCGCCTCCAGCTGGGCGCTGAGCTTCGCCACATAGCTGCCGAAGTCCGAGCTCGCCACATACTCCTCCTCCAGCTTCGCCGTCAATGCCGCCGTGGTCTTCTGCACCTGGTCCGCCGTCTTCAGGATCATGCTCCGCAGCGTCTCATACTGCCCGTCCGCCGTCTCCGATGCCGCCGTGCCCAAGCGCCCGTTGGCCTGCCGCCGGGCGGAGGCCTCTCCGGCCCCGCCGCCCAGCGCCTCCAGCTGCCCCAGCGCCAGGTTGAGCTGCTGGGCCATCTGCACCAGATACGCATACTGCTGCGTCACCTGCTCCTGCACCGATCCCGCCGGTGCCATCGGCAGGGCAAGCACGCTCATGGCCCGTCACTTCCCTTCTCATACACCGCTGCCGCGCTGTACACCCGGCACGGTCCGTCCCCGGCCAGCTTCAGCCGCAGATGCCCGCACCGCCGGGGCCGCACCTGCAGCACCGCGCCGCGGGTCTGCCCCGCCTCGCCGGATACACCGCCCACCTGTTCCCAGACGTTGTCCCCGTCATAGCAGACGTACGCCTTCACCGTGCTCCCGGCCGCCGCCTTCAGCCGCAGCTCCAGCCGCGAGAGATACTTGTGCTCCGGCGTGTACAGTCCCAGGTCGCCGCTTTCGGCGCTCCAGGAGAACCCCGTCTCCGCCGTTCCCAATGTACCGCTTGTATCCAGCAGCCGTCCGTCGCTGCACAGTACCGTCATCTCCCCGTTCCACCGGGCGAAGGCCACCGCCGCCGTATCGTCCTGTCGGTGCCACAGCCGCTTCTGCGTGTCGTACACCAGCAGCTCCGTCTCTCCCGCCGCGTCCACGGCGGACAGCCAGTACCGGCCGCTTTCCCCGCCGGCCACGCCGCCGGTATACCGCTTGTCGCCCAGCGCCCGGGATACGCACACCGGCATACTTCCGTCAAAGGCGTACACCCCGTCGTTCCCCAGATAGTACACCACACCGTCCGCCACGGCCACGGTCCTTTCCGCGCCCTTCCGCACGCCGCTGCACGGCACCGTCACGATCTGGTGCCCGCCGCCCGCCGCCGGATAGATGCGCTCCATGCAGCTCTCCTTGAAGAACACCACGCCGCCCATGCAGGCCGCCGCCCCGGTAAAGGGTCCGTCCGAGCCTCTGGCGGCGGCGTAGCTGTCGGTGCTCAGCCCCGCAAAGCTGTTCCAGTTGCGGAAATCTCCCAGCGCGCAGGCGTATATCTCGTTCACCGCCTGACCGTCCACGATGCCGTACTTGCACCCCCACAGCCGGTTGCCCTGCTCCACCACAAAGTCCATCTCCGGCATCAGCCGCATCACCGTCACCGCAGCCGTCTGGCTGTCCAGCGTCCGGCACAGCGCCGGCACCAGCACCCAGTCGTCCTCCGCCGCCTGCAATATGTGCAGGCCGTTCAGCTCCGCCGCGCCGCAGCCTGCCACCGTCACGCCGTCCCCGGCGCGGAAGCCCAGTCCCACGCCCACGGCGGCGATCTTTGTGTACACCTCCGTCAGCGCCGTCCATGTGCTGCCGTCATACCGCCGCATCACGCTCTCCGATCGCTCCGTGTCCAGCCACAGGTCCCCCGTCCGGGGCTCCTGGGGCGCCTCCGTGCCCGCCGCGTAGCTGCCCAGGCTCTCCCCCGTCCCGTCGCACAGGGTGAACGTCACCTCCCCCGTGGTGGTCCGCACATTCTCCATGCTCCCGAAATCCGTCAGGTCCTGGGTATTGATGTACTTCTTGTCCGGAAAGATCAGCAGATACGCCCCCATGCTCACCAGCTGCTTCCGGCTGTCCGTCAGCACCAACCCCGTTTTCGCGCCGTTCACATACAGCGCCGTGCCGTCCACCCAGAACAGTCCGTCCTTCTCCGTCATGCCGTTGGGCTTCGCCAGCTGCGTCACCGTCCGCCGCAGGGGCCGCGTCTCCAGCGCCGGATACCCGCTGCTCCACAGGTTCTCCATATGCTCCAGGCTCCCCGCGCCGCTGCCCGGACGGCAGTCCAGTCCCCCGAACTGCTCTACGCCTGCCCGCTGCTGCGCCGCCGCCTTCAGCTTGGGAAAATACATCTCCGCTGCCCCCTTTCAGCACAGCCGCAGCGCCGACGCGCCGCCCTCCGGCGCCGCCGTCCTGGCCCGGTAGTCCCGATAGGTCAGAAACGCGTTGTTCCACAGGCCCGCCGCGCTGTTGTACCGCGCCGTCTCCCCGTTGGCATAGTGCACCTGCGCCTCCACATAGTGCCGGTACAGCTCGTCAAAGGGCGGCTCCGCCGTCAGCTCCGTCTCCTCGGTCAGCGCCGGCAGTTCCCCCGTCTCCCGGCACAGTTCCCGCCGCACAAAGCCCTCCGCCTGGGCCAGCCACCGCAGCTTCTCCGCGCGCGCATACCCATTGGGCAGCAGCGCGTCCACCCGGTCCAGCACCTGTTTTGCCGTCGTCCTTGCCATGGCCGTCACCTCAGGACGCTCTCTCGTCCACGTAGCGCCGGGCCGCCTCCGCCATCATGGCGGCGTTTTCCAGCACCTCCGCCACGCACACCGGCACACGCACCTCCACGCCGCGCATGATCTTCCAGCTGCGTCCGTTGACGGACACGATGACAAAATTCTCCTCCTGCTTTCTGCCTCTGGGCAGCAGCACCGTTGTCATTTTCTCCTTCATCTCGCCCTTCTCCTTTCCCCATGTAAGACCTCGCCCCGCCGTCCGCCCGCGTTCCCCAGGGGGCGGTGGCCTCGACGTCCCGTCAGCGCGGCGTGGCCGCGCTGACGGCGGCATTTCCCGCGGGGGCGGACGACCCGTCCGCCCCTGCTTCACGCTCCGTCAGTTCGCCTTGTCCTCGTCCGAATAGCTGCTGCCGCACTCCACGCGCACCATGTACTCGTCGTACAGGATAGCCGCGGCGTGTACGCCCTTCCAGCCCACGCTGGAGCGCTGGTCCAGGGGGTCGGCGGTGCCGGAGCTGCCGCGGGGCTTCACGATGACCTCCGTGCCCTCGCTCAGGTCCACCACGCCATAGGCGCCCTTGCCCAGGAACAGGCAGCCGTACACGGCGCAGCCCTGCTTGCCGCCCTCACCGGGGTAGATGACCTCCTTGTCGCCCACGGTGACGGTCTTGTCCAGCACCAGCTTCGCGTCGGTGTTGCTCACCACCTGGCAGCGGGTGCCGCCCAGCACCACATAGCGGCCCGCCAGTGCACCGGCAGCCACAGTACCGCCGTTGAAGGTCACGTCGGTGCTGGCCATAACATTGCCGTTCACCTTCAGCGTGCGGCTGTCGGCGGCCAGGTCCTCACCGCGATAGATCTTCGCCTCCGTGGTCTCCACGAAGCGCACGCCGTGCAGCTCACCGATCTCGCCGGAGAACAGCTCCGTGGCCCCGGCATACTGGTGGGCGGCGATCCACGCCTCGTCCTGGCGCAGGTCAAAGGCCACGCTGGGGTGGATGATGCACACATACTTGCCGTCAAAGGTAGGCGCGTTCATCTTCTTCAGCTGGGTCGCCGCCTTGGCCACCAGCTCGCTGGTCATGCGGCAGTCCTTGTCCAGCGTCATGCGGCTAACCACGTCGGTCTTGGTGCCGTCGCTGCCGATCTTGGGCGCGTAGATCACCTGCTTGCCCTGCTGGATCTCGTTTCGGGTCACCGTGTCCAGCGTCAGGCCCATATTGCTGCCGTGGCGGTCAGTGATCTCCAGCACCACATCGTCGATGGCGGTCAGATCCAGCATATCCGACACGGTGGTGTAGTCGCCGTACTGCGCCAGCTCCTTGGTGATGTAGCTGACGGAGATACCGCTGCCGTCGGGCGTCACGCCCTCGGTCAGGGGCTTCAGCGCCTTGTCAAAGGCGCCGAACTTACGCCACTCCACGGTCTTGCCGCCGCCGGCAGGCAGGCCCTTTGTGGCCGCGAACTGGTTGTGCACCAGCTGCGGCTTGGCGTTCTCCAGCAGCTCCATGCCGTAGTAGGTCTTCATCTCCGCGCTCAGGCCTGCCGTGGTCTGGGTGTTCTCCGCAAACATCTGCAAATTCATCTCCATGTTTTCTCTCCCTTTCTAAAACCTGATCTTTTCTCCATCCTGTACTCTCTTCCGTATCGCCGCCAGCTCCGCCCCGCTGAGACCCTTGGGATCCCAGCGGCTGACGCTCCTGCGCCGTCCGCCGTTCTCCGCCACGCGGCTTCCGCCGCTGGCGATGGCCTGGGCCATCTGCTGCCGCGCCCGGATCACCGCGAATTCCATCGCGGCCTGCAGCTGCGCCTCCTGCTCCCGCTGCCGCGCCGTCTCCGCCGCGGCCGCCATCTGCCGCAGCCTCTCGTTCTCCTGCCGCAGTCCCCGCAGCCGTCCGTCCAGTATCCGCCGCACCCGTGCGTCGAATTCCCCCTTGTACCGGCCGCGTATCAGCGTCTCGAAGTCCTCTTCCCCGCCGGGTACCCCCTGTTCCCCGTCAGGTACCTGCTGCTCCCCGGCGTCGGGAGCCATTCCGCCCGTCTCCTCCGCAGTCTCCTGCGCCGTCTTTTCCAGCTCGTCCATCCGAACTCTCCTCCCCGTGGTAGGTCACGACCCAACTTCCACCCTGCCGGGGTATTGCCGCGCCAGCAGCTCCAGCCCGCACCGCACCAGCGCGAACTCCCGGGCACAGTCCCCCGTACCCGCGATCTCCGCGTATCCCGGCGCGCTTTGGAACCGTTCCAGCCGCCCTGTCTCCCGCAATCTCCCCGCCAGCGCGTACACCAGCGCGGACGCCGCCGCGCATACGATGTCCTTCCCATACTCGCCGTACCCGGCGTGGCCCCGCACCGTAAGGTGCGCGCCGCCGCAGCTGGCCCGTATCATCTGGGCCGTACCGCCTGCCGCGTGGCCTGCCGCTGCCGCGTCACCGCGTCGCTGCTTCGGCGCACCGCCGCCTTTCCGCCGCTGCTCTCCCGTTTTTCCAGTTCCCGTTCCAGCGCCTCCGCCAGATGGGTCCCCTGGCTCTTGTCCAGCAGCGTCACCGCCCGCCGCAGCGCCTCCGTCAGCCACGCCTTCTGGTCCGTCTCCTTCTGTCCCTGCCGGATGACCTCCGCCAGCGTGTCCTTGCTGCGGAACTGCATCAGCTCCAGGCACCGCAGCGCCTGCTCCGCCATATCGCTGCGGAAGAACCCCATCTGAAACAGCTGCAGGGCCAACTGGTTGTACTCCATGGTCTGGTACGGCGTCTCGTCCTGTGCCATCACCTCCAGATCAAACTCCGGCACGCGATAGCCCCCGGTCAGCAGCGCCCTGGGCCGCAGGCCCCCGTTGCCGTAGGCGACGAACGCCCCGCCGTCCCGGCCCAGCAGCCGGAACTGCCGCGGCACGTCGTAAAACTGCCGGATCAGCTCGATGCACAGCGTCACCACCTGCGAAAACGCCTCATACCCGTCGTCGATCATGTTCCGCGACAGCTTGCCGCCCGCCTCCTGCAAAGCCGCAATAGCCGTGGCCGCCGTCACGCCGCCGGCGGTGCCGCCGCTCATCACGTCCCGGTTGCCCGCCGTCTCCTTCATCTCCGCGATCTTGTTCTGCAGCACCGCCACATACACGCTGTCCAGCGCCGGCACCCGGATCGGTGCGATGGAGTCCGCGCCCAGGTTTCCGTTGGTGTGTACGAAGGGCCTCGTCCAGTCGGCATACTCGTTCTCGTTCACCGCGCCGTCCGCCCGGATGAAAAACCGCGGCGTCGCCGCCGCCAGCGTGTTTTTCAGAATAGCCTGGTTCATCAGATCGATCTGCTTCTGCGCCGACTTGCACAGATCCACATACCCGTACCCGCAGGGCGTCCCCTCCTCGGGAAACAGCGTATCGAACACGAACGGGTACTTCCCGTGGTCGTACCAGCCCCGCGCCGCCATCTCCGGGTCGTTCTCCGTGGCATACAGCACATTCTCCCCCACGAACTTGCAGTACTGCAGCACCTGCCGCCCCTCACGCTCCGTGTGGTAGTACCAGTCCACCACCAGCGACTGCTCCGACGTGTCCACCTTGTCGTCGAACAGATACCGGCTCACCTGCGCGCCGCCGCGCCCCAGCTTCCCCTCCAGCTCCGGCCACCTCCGCACCAGATGGTTGTTGGGCACCAGCTCCGTGCAGAAAAAGTGCTCCGACTCCTGTATGTCCGTGACCCCCGGCTCTCAAAACAGGTTCAGCACGTCCATGCTGCGGATGCTCACGTCGCCCAGCCCGTGCAGCTTTTCGTTGTCCCAGAACACGCCGTACACGGCGCACCCGGACTTCAGCTTGTCCCACCACGCCTTGGAATACGTCCGCCTGAACCGGTCGTTTTTCAGCAGCACCGGCAGGATACGGCTCAGCGTCTCTGCCTCCTGCCGGTCTCCCGGCTCCCGGGGCAGCACCGTCGGCTCCGGATAGCAGTCCATGGCGTCCGCGTGCTTGCTGAGGATGCAGTTCACCAGCCAGCCGCTGGCCGGCCGCACGTCCTCCGGATTGCCGCCCTCGCCCGCCTTCTCCATCTGCTCCCAGTGCCGCAGTTTCCAGAACTGCTCGTTGTCGATGATGCGCCTGTCCAGATTTTGCTTGCCCGCGCGATAGCGCCGCAGCACCTCCGCCGCGGCCCGTACCGCCTCCGCCCCGATCTTCACCGGAGCACCGGCGTCCCGCGCGGTCCTTGTCTCCTGCTCCATCCGAGCACCTCCCTTTCATGTTCTGTCCCTGCCCCCGCCCAGCCCGAAAGTTGCCCGCAAACGTGCAACGCCCCAAATTTTTTGCCCCAGCCTTCCCACCGAAAAAAGCGCAAAAAAAGAAAGCCCGTACGGGCTTTCTTTTTTATTTGCTCTTAGTGACGCTTTTTAGCGGTCCACGCCATACCGGTCACGGACAGCACTGCTGTCACGGCGTAGATACCCACGCCCGCGTCAAAGGTCTTGGGAGAACCCTTGGTGGTGGTATCGGGGGTGGTGGTGCTGGGGGAATAGTAGTAATAGGAGGAGATCTTCGTTACGGTCCAGGTGCCGTCGGCATTCTGGGTGGCCTTGTAGCCATTCGCAACAGTAGGTTCATCGCTGAACTTACCGCCAGTGATTACCGTTTCGGTTTTTCCGACATTGGCCTCGTTACCATAATCAGCCGCGGGCGCAGTCACACCAATATCTGCCAAACTAAGCACCTGATACGCCTTTCGGCCAGTTGCATTCGTCTTCAACACAGCATTGCCGGAAATATCAACACTCTGTGCTTGTGCGACCCGGCCCAAATCATAAATAGCCACGGCACTTCCCTGCCCATTTTCGCAGTTAAATGTACCGCCGGTAATATTCAGCTTCAGTGCATTACCGTGTGCATCCTCGCTGTTGTAAGTACCGCCAAACACATACAGAGCGTCAGGCAGCCAAGCGTTTCCGCTGTAATTATAGTATTCCTTAGGATTATCAATGCTTCCTTTGGTTGCATTGATCGTACCACCAGAAATGTCGACCTGACCCATACGCAAAGAAACGCCGCCATTCAAAGTACCATTAGTGATGGTAAGCTTGACCTGATTCGGCATATAAATGGCTGGGCCCTCCTTTGCCGTCAAGGTACCGCCATTTATTTCAAAGTTCATTGTTCCTGTGGTGTTGTTACCGCTCAGCGCAGCCCATTTGGACTCAATTTCGCCACCATTTACCGTCACGCTACCACCATTCAATGCGTATGTGCCATAATCTCCGGTGCTCACAATTTTTCCGCTGTTCAGCGTCAGACTGCCACCATCAATTTGGATGGGAGTCACGCTTGAAGTAATAGTACCTTCGCCCTCAATGGTCAAAGACCCTTTCACATAGATACCACAGTCTTCATTGACCGTCAGTGTTTTTCCATTCAGCTTGAGCGTTATAGCAGTATTTGCAGGAATAGTGACCTGCGTATTCTCAGGAATAGTCACATCACTACCCAACGTAATTACGCCATCCACTGCATCAGGCAACGGCGCATATTCATCCGCCGCCCAGCTGGTGGTGCACAGTCCCAGCGCCATCACCAGCGCCAGCACGGTTGCCAATACTTTTTTCATTGTTAACACTCCCCAATGGTTTTAATATTTCCGCAGCCCGCTTCGTTTTAAGCTTGTTAAAACGCCAAAGCAGAGGTACCTCTGCGGATAATCAAGATTATAGCACAGCTGCACAATTTGTCCAGCCCTTTTGTGTAAAATTCCGCATTTTCGTCGTCTGCGGCATTCGGACCGGGGGAGGGGCGCAGCCCCTCCCCCGGTTTCTCACGGCTCCCGCCGTATCTCCGTCCTCTCCCGGGGCGCGATGGGCCGCATCATGCAGAAATACCGGCTCTCATCCGCCGCGTGGTCCTCCTGTCCCGTGTCCACATCCTCCGGCGCCGTGGTGCTGTACGACAGCCCCGGTACCGTCCGTATGAACGCCCGGCAGTTTTCGAACACATACAGCATGGGGTACCCCTCCCCGTCAAAGCTCATCCGGTAGTGCAGCTGCATCCATCCCGGTATCCGCCGGTTGTCCCCCTTTTCAAAGAACAGCCGGTGCTTCAGCGCCGTCTCATAGATGCTCTCGCCCCGGCTGGCGTCCCAGATGGCCGGGTCCGCCACCCCCCGTATGGTCCGTCCCCGCAGATATGGGTGCTCGTCCTCCATCCGCCGTATCTCCGCGAACTGCCGATCCGGCGTCCACAGCACGCCCTCGTCCGGCGTTCCCGTGCAGCCGTACAGCTCCAATATCCGGTACACGCACCCGTCGAAGTCCACCGCCCACCAGCCGCAGGAAAAGGGCTTGGCGTAACCGAAGTCGTAGCTTCTGTACACGTTCCACTCCCGCGGGATGTCAAAGGGCCGGATCACGTGCGTCCACCGCCGGTCCGCGTAGTGCGCCGGGTCGTCCGTGAACTCCTGGAACACCTGTCCCGCCAGCACGTCCCACCGCCCCTCCAGCCACGCCGCCCGCAGCTTCGGCGGCAGCGCCTCCAGCTGCCGTATATACTCCGGCTGCCGCGCCAGCAGCGCCCCGTTGTCCGTCACCCGCGCCGGTATGAACGCGTACTCGCCCCCGTTCTCCCCCGGCTCATACCGCCGGTCGATAAACAGCCGCTTGATGTACCCGTGCCCCGGCCCGCCCGGGTTGCACGTGTAGTAAATGCGCTTGGGAAATCCGTTCACGCCACGCACGCACGCCGCCAGCTTCCGCATCCACTGCTCCTTCAGCTGCGTGGCCTCGTCGAAAAAGATCACGTCGTACTCCGCACCCTGATAGCGATCCGCGTCCCGGTCGCAGGCGCAGTATCCGAACTGCAATACGCTCCCGTTCCCGAACACGAACCGTCTCTCCTCCGCCCGGTATACGGCCGTACCCGCCAGCTCCAGCCGCAGCGTCTCCAAATGGTTTGCCTCGATCTCCGGCATGGTCCGCCGCACCAGCAGCATCCGTATCCCCGGATACCGCTGCGCCAGCAGCTTGGCCTTGCACCGCACCGCCCAGCTTTTCCCGCCGCCCCGTGCCCCGCCGAAAGCGACGTACTTCTTTTTGCACCGCAGAAATTCGTCCTGCTTTGCGTTCGGCGTCCCGATGTATATATCCTCCATGTTCTCTCCCCCTTGTCTCTCTTTTCTCCGTGCTTACTCGCTCAGCTCCCGTACCCCCTCTCCCAGCAGCACCTGCACCGTCTGCGCCGCGGTCCCGCCGCCCAGCTCCTTCTCCAGCCCCGCCAGCGTCTGCAATATCCCCGCCAGCTCCTTCAGCTCCTTGGTGCACGCCTCACCTTTTTCCGCCTCCTCGGCCGCCCGCTTCGCGCCCCGCATCAGCGCCCGCGTCATTTCCAGCAGGCAATTCCTGCTCTCCGCCCTGCGCCGTCTCTCGTTCCGGCACCCGCTGACCCACTTCTCCTTCCGCGCGTGCCGCCCCACGGTCTGCACCGAAACGCCGTATTCCTTCGCCAGCTGCATATAGGTATATCCGCCCGCCTCGTACTTCTCCCGCAGTTCCTCCCAGGGTGCCGCCGTCTTATGCATCCGCCTCACCTCCGACCACCTCATACGCCGCCAGTATCTGCGCCGCGAAATCTGCCAGGCAGCCCCTGCACACGTTCTCACCGCTGATCCGGTAGTATCGCTCTCCCCGCCGCAGCTCTCCGCCGCACAGGTCGCACTGTCCGCACACCGCGTCCGTCCCGTTCTTTCTGTACTTCATATCCGTACCCCCTTATCAAGATCGTCTGCCCCCATCCCCGAAAAGCAAAAAAGTTGCCCGCAAACGGGCAACACCCCCAAAATTTTCCCCCAGCCTTCCCCTTGAGGGCACGCCCCCCTAAGCCTTCCCCCTGGGGTTCGCGGTGTTGAATGACAGGCCGGTGGCCTGTCAGATCCGCGAACCGACCGCCCCGCAGGGAGACAGGTGCCCCCACAGGGGGCGGATAAGGTGTAGCCGCGCAGCGGCGTAAAACACCCCCGCCCCGCCCCGCACCGCCGCACAGAAAAAAGGGCCGGCTCCCGCCGACCCTTTTTCTGTTCTCCTTTAGCCCGGAGGCCAGGTCATATCCCGCCCCGCCAGCACATGGAAGTGCAGGTGCTTCACGGTCTGTCCCGCCTGATCGCCGCAGTTGTTGACGATTCGATAGCTCTCCACGCCCAACTCCCTGCAGATCTTGGCGATGACCTCGAAGCAATGGGCCACCACACCGCTGTTGTCCGCCGTGATGGCATTGGCGCAGCAGATATGTGCCTTGGGCACCACCAAAAAGTGTACCGGCGCCTGCGGCTCGATATCATAAAAGGCATAGCATTGTTCGTCCTCGTACACCTTTTTGCTGGGGATCTCCCCGTCAATAATGGCGCAGAACAGGCAATCGTTCTTCATGGTCGCATCTCCTTTCGGATATAGTATAGTATAGTGGTCGTTCAACCTGCCGGAAAAAGTCTGTCATTGCGAGCCAGTGTTCACACTGGCTCGGCAATCCGTCTCCAAAATGCACAGCTCTTACATTTTGCAGATTTCAGCTAAAAGAATACGGATTCCCACGTCGCTTCGCGCCGCGAAGCAAGTGCCCTTGGGGTACTCCTCGGAATGACGGGAACGACTTTTCCGGTAGTCTTGCGCGTTCTTACTTCAGCTTTTCCGCCACGAAATCGTCCACGGCCGCCAGCGCGTCGTCCACCTTCAGCAGATCGGTGCCGCCGCCCATGGCGCTGTCCGGCTTACCGCCGCCCTTGCCGCCGCACACGGCGGACACGGTTTTAACCAGATCGCCGGCCTTCACGCCCCGCGCCACGGCCTCCTTGCCGCACACCGCCAGGAACGTGACCTTCTCACCCACGATGCTGGCCAGCACGCCCACCACATGGGGGTCCTTGTCCCGCAGGAAGTCGCCCATCAGCCGCAGGGCGTTTGCGTCCAGACCCTGACGGGTGCCGGTGATGACGTGCAGCCCGTCCACGGTCTTGGCGGAGGCCAGAATCTGCTTGGCCTCGCCCATGGACGCCTCGCTCTTGAATTTCTCCAACGCCTGCCGCAGCGCCTTCATCTCGCTGGCCTGCTGCTCCAGACGCTCCATCAGCGTCTCCGGCGCGGACTTGAAGAACTGGGACGCCCGGTTCAGCAGCCCGCGGCTGCGGCGCATGTCCTCCATGGTGACCTTTCCGGTGGTGGCCTCGATGCGGCGCACACCGGAGGCCACACTGCTCTCGCTCTTGATGCGGAAGGGGCCGGCCTTAGCGGTGTTGTCCAGATGAGTGCCGCCGCACAGCTCCATGGAGAAGTCACCCATGGTCACCACCCGCACGGTCTGACCATATTTTTCGCCGAAGGTAGCCACCGCGCCCCGCGCCTTGGCCTCGGCGATGGGCAGTTCCTCGGTGGTGATGGGCAGGCCGGACAGGATGGCGTCATTGACCAGATCCTCCACCTCGTCCAGCTGCTTGGGCGTAATGCCCTCGAAGTGGGTGAAGTCGAAGCGCAGGCGATCCGGCTCCACCAGAGAGCCAGCCTGATGCACATGGTCGCCCAGCACCTTCACCAGCGCCGCATCCAGCAGATGGGTGGCGCTGTGGGCGCGGCGGATGGCGGCGCGGCGGTCGGTGTCGATGGACGCCGTCACACTGTCACCCACGGCCACGCTGCCGCTGAGCAGCTTGCCGTAGTGCATGAACTTGCCGCCCTTGTTCTTCTGCACATCGCTGACCACGAACTCCATGCCGTCGCCGGTGATCACGCCGTGGTCGGCCACCTGACCGCCCATTTCGGCGTAGAAGGGGGTCTTGTCCAGCACCAGGATCGCCTCCATACCGGACACGATCTCGTCCACCAGCTCGCCCTCAGCCACGATACCCAGCACCTTCGCGCCGTTCACCGTGTCGCGGTCATAGCCCACGAACTCTGTGGCCGGCATGTCCTTGCCGAACTCCACGCCGGCCCAGCCCAGATCGCCCAGCGCCTTGCGGGCTTCGCGGGCACGCTCCTTCTGCTGGGTCATCAGCGCCTTGAAGGCATCCTCGTCCACAGTCATGCCCTCTTCGGCGGCCATCTCGGCCGTCAGGTCGATGGGGAAGCCGAACGTATCGTACAGCTTAAAGGCGTCAGCGCCGGAGAACACCGTCTCGCCCTTCTCCTTGTGGGAGGCCAGCATCTCGTTATAGATGCGGATGCCGCCGTCGATGGTGCGGGCAAAGTTCTCCTCCTCGGTGCGGATGACCTTGGTGATGTAGCTCTGCTTTTCCTTCAGGTCGGGGTACTGCCCCTCGTTCTCGTGTACCACGGTGTCCACCACCTTGTACAGGAACGGCTCGTTGACGCCCAGCAGCTTGCCGTGGCGTGCAGCGCGGCGCAGCAGGCGGCGCAGCACATAGCCGCGGCCCTCGTTGCTGGGCAGGATACCGTCGCAGATCATAAACGTGGCAGACCGGATGTGATCGGTGATGACCCGCAGGCTCACATCCCGTTTGTAGCTCTCGCCGTAGTGGGCGCCGGTCAGTTCGCTGACCTTGTGGGTGATGTTCATCACCGTGTCCACATCGAACAGGCTGGCCACGTTCTGGCACACACAGGCCAGGCGCTCCAGACCCATGCCGGTGTCGATGTTCTTCTGCTTCAGTTCGGTGTAGTTGTTGTGGCCGTCGTTGTCGAACTGGGAGAACACGTTGTTCCATATCTCGATATAGCGGTCGCAGTCGCAGCCCACGGTGCAGCCGGGCTTGCCGCAGCCGTACTCCGGTCCGCGGTCATAATAGATCTCGGAGCAGGGGCCGCAGGGGCCGGAGCCGTGCTCCCAGAAGTTGTCCTCCTTGCCGAAGCGGAAGATCCTGTCCTCAGGAATACCGATCTCGTCCCGCCAGATGGCGAAGGCCTCGTCGTCGCTCTCATACACGGAGGGATACAGCCGGTCGGCCTCCAGCCCCACCCACTCAGGGGAGGTCAGGAACTCCCAGCTCCACGCAATGGCCTCGTGCTTGAAGTAATCGCCAAAAGAGAAGTTGCCCAGCATCTCGAAATAGGTGCCGTGGCGGGCGGTCTTGCCCACATTGTCGATGTCACCGGTACGGATGCACTTCTGACAGGTGCAGACGCGGCGGCAGGGCGGCTCCTCCTCGCCCTTGAACCAGGGCTTCATGGGGGTCATGCCGGCGTTGATCAGCAGGATAGACTTGTCGTTCTGGGGCACCAGCGAAAAGCTTGGCAGCCGCAGATGGCCTTTCGTTTCAAAGAACTTCAGGAACAGCTCCCGCAGCTCGTTCAGGCCGTGATAGGGATGGCTCATAGTCGTTGTCTCCTTTACAATGTATACTAAAATTCTTTTTCGCTCTCGTTCCATTGGCGGGTCATATCCGCCAGTTCTTTCTCCAGGTTCAGGAAGAACCGGGAGATATGCAGCCCGTCCGCCAGGGCGTGGTTCACGAACAGCGACACCGGCAGTGTCGTCCGCCCGTTGACGGTCACATATTTGCCCCAGCTGATGCGGGGATTGCTGTCGTCCGGGCTCTCCGCCGGGTGCTGCAGCTGCGAGTAGTGTACCCACGGCACGCTGGAGACAAAGAAGAAGCTCCGCACGTCGCCGTCCTCGGTGAGCGTGCCCCGCTCCAGCACCTCCCGCTGCCGCCGCTGTCCCTCCGCGATGAAGGTCCCGTAGGGCATGTCGCCCTCCACGGTGCAGTAGACATACACGCCGTCCGGCTTCATGGCGGTGTAGGACGGCGGGCACCAGTCGTACTCCACCACCGTGCCGTCCTCCGCCAGCCTGCGCCGCAGCTGCGGCACGGCGTTGGCCGCCCGCACCACCGCATACAGCATGCTCAGGAAAAACGGTCTGCCGCCACGCGCGGCCATCATGTCGGTGATGTCCATCTCTACCGTCAGCCCGGCAAAGGGGAACGTCATCCCCCGGAAGTAGGCAAACTGCCCGCAGCGTGGGTCTTTTTCCATGTCGATGATCGTATAGTGCATCTCCCACCTCCTGCAACGAAAAACGCCCCTGTTTGCCATAGCAAACAGGGGCGAAAATCACTTCCGCGGTACCACCCTGATTCGGCGGCGAGCCGCCCTCTCAGTGCCCTGTAACGGGAGCATCCCGTGCCATTCATCACGGCAGGCTCAAAAGCGGCTGTCACCGTGCCGATCCCAACGGGCTTGCACTGTCCCCGTCTCGCTCCGGGCGGCCTCCGGTAACTCTTCTCTCTCATCGCCATTATGGAATATAGCGTTATTTTACCACAATGTTCCCCATTGTCAACACGAAATTTCTCTTTTTGTGAGATATTCCCCCTTGTCTTTCCGCACTGCTGTGGTATACTGGAAACCGTCATTTTTACAGAAAGAGGGACCTCCCGTGCAAAAGCTCTCCCGCAACGACCACATCGACCTGTACCGCCACCTGGCCTACTGCGCGGTGGGCGGCTTCTTCGGCTGCTACGCTGTTCTTATCCACAGCGGTGTCATGGGCAACGCCCAGACAGTGAACCTGATCGAGCTGCTGCTGGACGCCCTGCGGGGCGACCTGCACGCCGTGCTCCTGCACCTGGGCGCGCTGGTGCTGTACGTGCTGGGCACTATGCTGACGGTGCTGCTGCCCCACTGGTGGGGCTGGGATATGCACTATGTATCGCCCGTTATCACCGCCGCAGCCGCCGTGACCGTGGCCTTCCTGCCGGAAACGCTGAACGTTGTGGTGGCTCTGTATCCCATCTTCTTTGCCATGAGCATCCAGTGGAGCAGCTTCGGCGGCGCCCGCGGCTTTTACAGCTCCACCATCTTCTCCACCAACAACACCAAGCAGACTTCTCTGGCCCTGGCCAACTACCTGTGTGACCATGACCGCGCCCACCTGCGGAAGCTGAAGGTCTTTGCCCTCACCCTGCTGTGCTTCCACATCGGCGCGGCAGCGGCCTACCTCGCCGTGACGTGGTGGTATATCCGCGGCGCGCTGGCCGTGCTGCCCCTTATCGCCTGGGCCTTCTTCCTGTCCGTATGCGAACGCAGGCATGAAGCCCTGGCCGAGGAACCGGAGACCATCCCCGACAGCAGCGCCCACCCCACCAGCAACGCATAAAAATTGTCCCCCGGCGAAGCCGGGGGACAATTTTTATGTACTTATTTCCCACTCAGCGCCACCGCGTGGCGGATGAAGCTCATGGGCGGCACCGGACGGGGCAGCTGCATGGTGAACACCATCTGGGGCGTCTTCGGCTCCGCCAGGCCATTGCCCTCGCTGTCGCGCATCACCGGCACGGTGATCGTAAAGGGCTTCGTATCCGGCCCCACCACCTCCACGATGTCGCCGGCGGCAAATTTGTTCCGCAGGCTCAGGGTGGCCAGCCCATTTTCATCACAGTTTGTCACCACGGCGCAGATCTGCCAGTCCCGCAGATACCGGGCGCTCTCATAATACTGCCCCGGCTGGCCGTAGAAAAAACCTGTGGCGTAGTGCCGGTGGCTGATGTGCTCCACCTCATCCCGCCACACCGGGTCAAGCGGGCGCCCTGCGGCCACGTCGTCCAAACAGTGCCGGTACGCGCCGGTAACGATGGCCGCGTAGTAAGCGGACTTAGCCCGACCCTCGATCTTCAGGCAGTCCACCCCGGCGGCCATCAGGTCGTCCAGGTGGTCGATCATGCACATATCCCGGCTGTTCATAATGTATGTGCCCTTTTCGTCTTCGAACACCGGGAAATACTCCCCGGGCCGTTTCTCCTCCATCAGCGCATACTGGTAGCGGCAGGGCTGGGCACATTCGCCCCGGTTGCTGTCCCGTCCGGTCATATAGTTGCTCAGCAGGCAGCGCCCGGAGTAGCTGACACACATAGCCCCGTGGCAGAAGGCCTCCAGTTCCAGCTCCGGGGATACCCTGGCCCGAATGGCGGCGATCTCCTCCAGGCTCAGCTCCCGGGCCAGCACCACGCGGCTGGCGCCCAGATCGTACCAGGCCTGGGCGCAGACGTGATTGGCGATAGACTGCTGGGTGCTGATGTGCCGCTGGCAGTGGGGCGCGTACTTCCCCGCCAGGGTGAACGCGCCAAGGTCCGCCAGAATCAGGGCGTCCACCCCCGCCGCGTCCAGCTTTTCCAAATGGGCGGGCAGGGCCTCCGCCTCATTCCAGCGGGGCATGGTGTTCACCGTGGCGTGTACCTTTACACCGTGGTCGTGGGCGAACTGCACCGCGCGGGGCAGTGCCTCGTCGTCAAAGTTCCCGGCAAAGGAACGCATCCCGAAGGATGTGCCGGCCAGATACACCGCGTCCGCGCCGTACAGAACCGCCATCTGCAGCTTTTCCCAGTCCCCTGCGGGGGACAGCAGCTCCGGCTTTTTCATCTTCATCATCAGGAGTAGATAGGCTGATATTCACCGCTGTTAATGAACTTCAGGTGCTCGTTATAGTCGGTAAAGAAGTGGCTTTTGCCGTCCTTGCCCAGGGCGAAGAAGTAATAATCGGTGTCCGCCGGGTAGATGGCCGCCTCAATGGCGGATAGGCCGGGATTGCAGATGGGTCCCGGAGTCAGGCCGGGGTTGATATAGGTGTTGTAGGGGCTGTCGATCTCTGTATCGAATGTCTTGACCCCGTCGTGCTTCATGATATAGTTGATGGTAGAGCACAGCTGCAGCGCTCTTCCGCCCTTCTCACTGCTCGGGTTCTCCAGACGGTTGTGGATGACAGAACTGATGTTCTTGCGCTCGGTGTCGTCGCCGATGGACTCCTTCTCGATCAGGGATGCCATGGTGATGATCTCCTGCAGGGAGTACGGAGACGCCTTGATGTCCGCCAGCATCTGCTGGCTGATGCTGTTTTTGAAGTACACCAGCATCGTCTCCACCGTATACACCGCGGACCGGTTCTTGTCGAATTCATAGGTGCTGGGGAACAGGAAGCCCTCCATGCGATCAATGCTGCCCAGCTTGTCGTCATCCAGGAAGTCGTAGTCCTCATACGCAAAGTTGGCGCAGGCATCCTCCAGATCCTCCTTGGTGGCCACGCCCTTCTCCGCCAGCAGATCGATGATCTCCCGGACGGTGTAGCCCTCGGGGATGGTGACCTTGATCAGGCCCTGGGCCTCCTTGGCGTCCGTCTCCCAGTCGTGCATATTGGTGATCAGGGCGCGGAAGTCCATATCACTGTTCAGCTTGTAGGTCCCCGGCTCCACGTAGCGGTTGTAGTGCAGGAACGTGCCGGCAATATTGAACACCAGTCGGGAATTCACCAGCCCCGCGTCGTGCAGCTTCTTGGCCACATCTCCCCGGCTGTCACCCTCCTCTACGGTGATCTCCACCTCGGTATAGGGCTTGTTCAGCGAACACACGTCGTTGACCAGCAGCCAACCGATGCCCGCCAGCAGGCAGGATACCAGCACTACACAGGCCAGATAGATGATGGTCCGGTTGCGCTTGGCCTGACGGCGGCGGTCACTGTGGCGGCGCTGCTCGGAGGACGCCTGCCGGCGGACCTCCTCGGCGTCCCACTTCGCCGTGGCGTATTCGTTTCGTTCTTCACGGTTTCCCATAAGTCTTTGCTCCTTTCCCAGCGTCAGCCGATAAGATCGGCCACGCAGGTCATCACTTCGTTGTGTATGTCGTCTATCAGGCGAGGCGCGCCCGCCCGGGCGCAGTCAATGCGCGTCCAGCCGCAGCGTGCCACCACATGGGCGGCGTTTTCCCGGCAGCGGCGCAGGTATTCCTCGTCCTTCTCGTGGATGTCAGCAGTGGTGTGGGTGGCGGCCTCCCGCAGGCGCATCATCTGTTCCGTGGCCTCTGTGGGCATATCCAGATACAGCACCCGTGTGGGCTCCGGCAGCCCCAACAGCCGGTACTCGAAGTCAAACAGCCAGTCGAGAAAACCGTCCCGCTGCTCCGGCGGCAGCTTACCGGTCTGGTGAACGGCGTTGCTGGTGGTGTATCGATCCGCAATGACCAGTCCGCCCTGCTCATAGTACGCGCCCCAGTCCTGTTTGTAGGAGGCATAGCGATCCACAGAGTAGAACACTGACGCGGCATAGGCATTCACGTCGCCGGGTTTGTCCCCGAAGGCACCGCCCAGATACAGGCGGATCAACGCAGAGGACTCCTCCTGATACCGGGGGAACTCCAGCTTGCGGAAAGGGATACCGCGGCGCGCCAGTTCCTCGCACAGCAGCCGGGACTGGGTAGCCTTGCCGGACCCGTCCGTCCCCTCGAACACGATGAGTTTTCCCTGCACAGCGCTCGCCTCCTTTGGATACACTGACCCATAGTACGGGGTATTGTACCACAGTTTTCCCCATTTGTAAACCATTCAAACGGGCCCGTCCCCTGCAAAAGGGCCGCCCCCTCCGGGACGGCCCCTGATACGCTATTGCACGGCGGCCTTTTTCTGCTGCTTCTCCTCATAGATGGTGTTCAGCACATACAGGAGGACACCCGTCCAGATAAACAGGAAGCTCACAAGCTTCTCGCGGGTAAGGGCCTCGCCCATGATGGCACCGCAGATAATAGACAGAGACGGGCTGATATACTGGCAGATGCCCGTGGTCATCAGCGGCAGGTGCTTGACACCGATGGAGTAAAACACCATGGGCAGCCCGGTGATCACACCGCCGCCGATCATCAGCAGTTGCTTGACGACCGTCATGCTGCCCATACCGTTGTCTCCCATACGGAAAAACAGGATGAACAGCAGCGCCACCGGCACCATCATCAGGATCTCTGACGCGGTAGACACGATGGAATCGATGGTCAAGCTCTTCTTGATGGCGGCATAGATGGAAAACATCAGCGCCAGGGCGATGGTCACATAGGGCACGCCGCCGAAGCCGGAGGTGCTGAACACGATGCCGACCACCACGATGGCAATGATCACAAAGTGCCGCCAATTCATCTTCTCGCGGAAGATAACAGCCCCCAAGGCAAATACCACCAGCGGCTGGATGTAGTAGCCCAGGCTGCACTCCAGCACGCGGCCGTTCTGCACCGCCCACAGGTACACCAGCCAGTCGCCGAACAGCAGCACCGATGCAGGCATCTCCCGCTTGAGCACCTGCTTGTCCTTGAATACGGCCCACAGCTGCGGCAGCTTTCCCTGCACCTTCAGAATACACAGGCAGGCCACCGCTGCCCAGATAATGCGGCAGGCCATGATGAAAAACGTGTCGATCTCGCCGCACACATTGGTGCACATATACCAGTACAGCGGCTGGAAACCCCAGATGAAAAAGCACACCGACATAGCCCCCAGGCCCTTGCGGTAGTTGACCGTTTGCATACGTTTTCCCTCACTTTCCTACAGAAATCGGGTAGTTTCCCCATTTACAGCGTCCAATAACCATGATATGATAACACCTGCAACGCGAAATAGCAAGCCATATTTCCCCGGAAAAGGAGGTTTCTCATGCTGCTGTTTGACATGGACGGAACGCTGATCGACTCCAACGGCATCTGGAAGGACGTGGACACGCGTTTCTTAGAGAAGCGAGGTCTGCCCTATACGCAGGAATACTATGAGGGCGTGGCCCACACCATCTTCCCGCTGGCGGCCAAATTCACAAAGGAATTCTGCCATCTGCCGGAGAGCGAAGCCGCCATCATGGCCGAGTGGATGGAGATGGCCGGCGACATTTACGCCACGGACGTAACGGAAAAGCCCGGTGTCCGCGCCTATCTGGAGCAGATGAAGAACCGCGGCGAGCGTATGGCTGTGGTCACCAGCGCGGTCCCTGTTCATTGCCGTGCGGCGCTGACCCACCTGGGCCTGCTGCCCTATTTCGAGCGTATTTTCTTCGCCCAGGAGCTGGGCACCGAGAAAAAGTACCCCGCCCTCTGGGAGAAGGTCGCCGCTGCACTGGGCGTCTCCCCCGCAGACTGCACCCTGTTCGACGACTCCGTGGAGGCCATCCGCGGCGCCAAGGCCGCCGGGATGCACACCGTGGGCGTGGCAGACCCCTACTTTGCCTCCACCGCTGACGAAATGGCCCGCACCTGTGACCGTTACATCTCCAGCTTCGGTGAACTGCTTTATCCTTGACTTTTGTCGAATGATTTACTATAATTAAAGTTACGGCGCCCCATGCGCCGCTTATTATGCGCGGCTGCCCGCAGGCAGGACCGCTTGAAGGAGTTTTGTATCATGCCTGTTTATCCCATGGACATCGCTGGGCTCCACCGGGAGCTGCCTATCTGTAAGGTCACGGACGACCTGTACATCGGCGCCTTCATCTGCTTTGGCGACGCGGAGCTGACCGTAGCCTGCGCCCGTGATATGCTGGCCATGCTGGAGGCAGACAGCTACGACTATCTGTTCACCGCCGAGGCCAAGTCCATCCCCCTGATCCACGAGATGGCCCGTCAAAGCGGTGCGAAAAAGTATTTCATCGCCCGCAAGGGCCCCAAGGCGTATATGCCCGACCCCCTCCATGTGGAGGATAAGTCCATCACCACCGCCGGGGTGCAGAAGCTGTATCTGGGCCGTGACGACGCCGACCTGATCCGCGGCAAGCGCATCGTCCTCATGGATGACGTGATCTCCACCGGCGGCTCCCTCCACGCCATGGAGGAGCTGGTGAAGATGGCCGGCGGTACCGTAGTGGACCGCATCGCCGTGCTGGCCGAGGGCGGCGCGGCGGACCGCAAGGACATCAAGTACCTGAATGTCCTTCCGGTATTCAACGCCGACGGAAGCATCAAGTAAAGAGAAGCGCCTGCGGGCGCTTCTTTTTTTGTTCTCATTAGCAAAACCGCATGACCGCCGCCATCTGCCGTGCATTTTTTATAGCGTGCGGGGATAGACTTTTGTGATAAGTTATGGTAATATGTAGAATTAATAAAACTAATGCTTTGAGCGGGAGAAAGGAGCAGTTCCATTATGGCAGTAAAAGAGAGCTATGCCGGCAAGATCAACCGGAAGCTGACGAAAAAGCTGCGGGTCATCGCCGTGGCCGCCGGCCGTGAAAAGGCCGATCTGGTGCTGAAAAACGCCACCTATGTCAATGTATTCTCCAATGAGCTGTGTCACGGCGACATCGCCGTGGCCGAGGGTCTGATCGTGGGCATGGGTGAATACAGCGGCAATACAGAGGTAGATATGGGCGGCAAGATCGTCCTCCCCGGCTTTGTGGACGCCCACATTCATCTGGAGAGTTCCCTGGTCAGTCCCACGGAGTTTGCCAAGGCGGTGCTGCCCCATGGCACCACCACCGTCATCACCGACCCCCACGAGATCGCCAACGTCATGGGCACCGACGGCATCGAGTATATGCTCCAGGCCACCGAGGACCTGCCCGTGGACGTGCGCTTTATGCTGCCCTCCTGCGTGCCGGCCACGCCGCTGGACGAGTCCGGCGCCAACCTGGACTACCGGGCTATCGACAGCTTCTATGACCATCCCCGTGTACAGGGTCTGGCCGAGATGATGAACTTCGTGGGCACCATCAACGGCGATCCCCAAGTGGTGGAGAAGATCGTGGCCAGCCAGGCCCATCACAAAAAGATCGACGGCCACGCCCCAGACCTGGTGGGCAACGACCTGAACGCTTACATCGCCGCCGGCGTGTACTCTGACCACGAGTGCCACGACCTGAACGACGCCATCGCCAAGCTCCAGCGCGGCCAGTTCATCATGATCCGCGAGGGCACCGCAGCCCGCAATCTGGAAGCGCTGGTCCCCCTGCTGTGCGATAAGTACGTAGAGCGCTGTATGTTCTGCACCGATGACAAGCACCCCAACGACCTGCTGGAAAAGGGTCACATCGACTACATCGTCAAAAAGGCCATCTCCCTGGGCGCCGACCCCATTACCGCCATCAAGGCCGCCTGCCACAACGCTGCCCGCTACTTCCTGCTGAACAACCGCGGTGCCATCGCACCAGGCTATCTGGCGGACTTCGTCATCATCGACGACTTTGAGCACTTCAACATCGAAAAGGTCTACAAGCGCGGCGTACTGATGGTAGACCATGGCGTGGTGGCGGACTTCCCCGTCCCGGAGATCGACCCCTATCTGGTCAACCGCGCCCACGACACCTTCCACGTGGCCCCGCTGACCGCCGCCGATTTCACCGACAGCCGTCCCCACGCGGTCATTGGCATGGTCAACGGCGAGATCACCACCACCGACGGCGGCTACACCGACCGTATCGATGTAGACTATGACATTCTGAAGATCGCCGTCATCGAGCGTCATAAGAACACCCACCACATCGGTCTGGGCTACATCAAGGGCTATGGCCTGCAAAAGGGTGCCGTGGCCACCAGCATCAGCCACGACAGCCATAACATCATCGTAGTGGGTACCAATGAGGAGGACATGGCCTTCGCCGCCAACCGCATCGTACAGCAGCACGGCGGTATCACCGTGGTGGAGAACGGTCAGGTGAAGGGTGAGCTGCTGCTGGCCATCGCCGGCATCATGTCCGACGACACGCTGGTGAACGTGAACCGCGACCTGGAGAACGCAAAAAAGGCTGCCTACGACCTGGGCGTGTCCACCGGTATCGACCCATTTATGACCCTGAGCTTCATGGCCCTGCCGGTGATCCCCAGTCTGCGTATCACCACCCGCGGCGTGTTCGACGTCACCACTCAGCGCTACGTCTGATACCTGCTCCCCGCTTCGCCGTGGCCTATATCCGCAAAAAAAGAAAGCCCTCGCGGGCTTTCTTTTTTTGCTCACAGCTTCAGTTCACAATCCAGGCTCATCACCGCGCTGCCGCCGATACGGACGGTCACGGCGCCGTCCTTTTCATACAGCATACTGCGTATCTCGCTGGGCCTGCCCATGTGCTCGCCCTGCAAAAACACGTTCTTCCGCTCCGGCTTCACATCGCCTCGCAGGTAGAGATAATACGTCAGTGCACCGTTGCTGGTCCCGGTGGCACACTCCTCCGGGATGTCGTATAGGGGCGCGTAGTTGCTGCACCAGGCCGTCACGCCGTCCCGCCCCGGGCAGAACATATGCACGCCGGTCACATCGTACTTCCGTGACAGCTCCGTGACCACCGGTGCGTTCTGCACTGCCCGCATGAGCGTCTCGTGGTCCCGGACGGGCATCATAATATCCGCCAGACCGGTGGACACCATCCGTGGGATATATCCCTCCGGGCAGTCCGCCTCCGTCAGGCCATAGGCGGCGTACAGCGCGGCGCGCTCCGCTGCCGGGATGTCACCGATCAGCTGCGGCGGCGCCATATCCATCCAGACAGTACCGCCCCTGACGGTGATGTTCAGCTCCCCGGCCTTCGTATGGGCCGTGTGGTCGCCGTCGCCGATCTTCTCCAGCTGCCGCAGCAGGGCGAAGGATGCCACCGTAGCGTGGCCGCACAGGTCCACCTCCCCGGCGGGGGTGAAATAGCGCAGGGATACGGAGCCGTCCGGCTCCATATGTATAAAGGCCGTCTCCGAGTGCTTCAGCTCCGCGGCGATACGGCGCATGGTATCGTCTGCGAGGGGGCAGTCCGGCAGAGCGACGCCCGCCTGATTGCCGCCGAAGATACGTGTGGAAAAGGCATCCATGACGTAGAGTTCCATAGAAAATCACACCTCCAAGTTTTTCTAATCAAGATGATTATATACTGTCGTGGTCAAAACGGCAATAGTATTTGACTTTCGGGAAAAATTTCGTTAGAATAGAAATCATAGATGAGGCGCGGCGTTCATGCCGCGCCACCCTCACAGAGAGGGGACTTTGAATAAGGAAAGAAAGGAACTTTATCAAAAATGCTCAATGAGCGAAGTCTGTTATCACAATTCCTGCATTTCGTAGCCGCTACGGTGGCATCCCTCATGGTTTTCAGCCTGTACTCCATCGTGGACGGTCTGATGGTCGCCAAGGGCGTAGGCGAATACGCCATGGCAGCGGTGAATCTGGCGGTACCGTTCACCAATGTGCTGTTCTCCATCGGCGTCATCTTCGCCGTCGGTACCAGCACCATCATCGCCATCTATCTGGGGAAAAACCAAGGCGAGAAGGCCAATAGCCTGTTCTCTCAGAACATCGTGCTGCTGACGTGCGTCGGCCTGACCATCACCGTCCTCGTTTTCGTATTTCTCGAGCCGTTCGCCGTGCTGCTGGGCGCAAAGGGCGTAACGTATCAATATACCATCGATTATCTCCGGGGCCTGGCCCCTTTCGCGCTGTGCTTCATCATCTCCTATAACATGGAGGTGCTGATCAAGACCGACGGCTATCCCCGTCTGGCAATTCTGACGGTCATCACCGGCTGTCTGGCCAACTGCGTGCTGGACTATATCGCCATCTTTGTGCTGGATCTGGGCGTATGGGGCGCGGCCTTCGCCACAGGTCTTTCCCAGCTTCTGACGTGCATCATCTATCTGCGCCACTTCCTGGGCGGACACAACACCTTCCACTTTGTGAAGTTCAGGATGGACTGGGGCATCTACAAGCGGCTGATCCCGCTGGGCTTTGCCGACGGCGTAACGGAGCTGTGCAACGGCGTGATGATCTTCCTGTTCAACCGGGTCATCCTCCGGTGCCTCGGCGACGACGGACTGGTGTGCTACACCATCATCGCCTATGTGAACACCCTCATCATCAACACCATGCTGGGCATCTCGCAGGGCAGCCAGCCGCTGGTCAGCTACCACTACGGCAAGGGGGACGCGGCGGGCTACAAGAAGCTGCTGCGGTATGGCTTTACAGCGGTGGGCATCATGACGGCGGTGATCTTCGCCGGTGTGATGATCTTTGCCCCCCAGATCGCCGGAATCTTCCTCGGCGCGGAGAAGCCGGAGCTGCTGGGCAGCGCGGCCGGCGCGCTGCGGCGGTATGGCCTGTGCTACATACTGCTGGGAAGCAACATCCTCATGGGCGGTTTCCTGACGGCGGTGGAGCAGCCCAAGGCGGCCATCAGTATCTCCGTGGGGCGGGGTCTGGCGTTTCAGGCCGGTGCGCTGCTGCTGTTGGCGGCAGCCGTGGGCGGCACGGGCATTTGGTTTGCGCCGGTGATCTCCGAGGCGCTGTGCGCGGTAATGGCCGTGTGGTTCCTCCGGCGGTTCCTGCGGAAAACCGCGGCATAACCAACATAAAAAGTATCCCGCGGCACAGCCGCGGGATACTTTTTTGCTCTCTTTAAGGTGCCTTACGCCTGCGCGGCCTTTTCCGCCATCATCTGCCGCACCACCTCGTCGATACGGCGGGCAACGCGGCAGAAATCCTCCGCCGTATAGCCCTTGGTGGTCATGGCGGCGGTGCCGATGCGGACGCCGCTGGTCTGGAACGGCGAGCGTTTGTCCCCGGGGACGCAGTTCTTATTCAGCGTAATACCGCAGCGGTCCAATTCCTCCTGTACCTCACGTCCGGTAAGTCCGGTATCCGTCAGATCCAGCAAAAACAGATGGTTGTCCGTTCCGCCGGTAACGACCTTGTAGCCCATGGCCATGAACTCCGCCGCCATCGCCCGGCAGTTGACCACCACACGGTGGATATACGCTCGGTACTCCGGGGTCAGCGCCTCCTCCGCAGCCACCGCCTTGCCGGCGATCACGTGCTGCAAAGGGCCGCCCTGCATACCGGGAAATACGGCGCTGTCCACCTTTTTCGCCAGCTCCGGCCGGCAGAAGATCAGTCCGCCCCGCGGGCCGCGCAGCGTCTTGTGCGTCGTGGTCGTGACCACATCTGCCAGCCCAAAGGGGCTGGGGTGCTCCCCCACCGCCACCAGCCCGGCAATGTGGGCGATGTCCGCCATGAAATACGCCCCCGCCGCCTGCGCCGCCCGGACAAAGCGTGCAAAGTCGATGGTCCGGCTGTAGGCCGACGCTCCTGCGATGATCAGCCGCGGCTTTAGCTCCCGCGCAAGCCTCTCCATACCGTCATAGTCGATCAGGCCGTTTTCGTCCACATCGTAGGCCGCTATGTCATACAGCCTGCCGGAGGCATTTACCGGCAGTCCGTGGGACAGATGCCCACCGTTGGCCAGACTCATGGACAGGATCCGGTCTCCCGGTTGCAGCAGCGCCATATACGCCGCCAGATTGGCGGAGGTACCGCTGTGAGGCTGCACATTCACGTGGTAGTCAGTGTGAAATACCTCCCTCCACTTGGCGATGCAGTACGTCTCCAGCTCGTCCACCACCATGCAGCCGCCGTAGTAGCGCCCCTGATTTCCCATCTCCCGGTGGGCGGGATACCCCTCGGAATACTTGTTGGTCAAGCAGCTGCCCACAGCGCGGCATACCGCCTCGCTGGTGAAATTCTCGCTGGCGATCAGTTCCACCGTTGTTTCCTGCCGCCGCTGCTCCATGGCAATATAGTCGAAAACCTTGGATGTCACACCCATCTCTCCCCACGTATTGTATTATTTCGTCAACAATTATACCACATATTGTGCCCCATGCAAGCCCCAATAGTCAAATAACCAAAATACACGAAATCACATACCAGTCCTGTATGTTTTTTGTAAAAAACGCAGAAAGGTGAAAAAAGGGTTGACAACGGCGCGTTAAGGGCGTATTATGCCACCATTCCGACAGGGAAAATCACAGAAGGAGGAAAGCCGACATGAAGCGTAGCGTCACCATGATGATGTGCGAGATGTGCATGGGTATGATGTCCATGTGCATGTTTCGTCGCGCCGAAAAGGTCATCAGCTTTCCGAAAACTGTTTGACGGCTTGCAAAAGCCGATGTGTGAGCAGACAGCGGAGGGTCAGTGATGACCAGCCGCTGTTTTTGTTTTGCTTATGTACCGCCGTTCCGGCCGGGCGGCGGTGCTGAGATAAAATCGTAACCAACCAAGTTAAATCATTTCAAAGGAGACTGCGAACATGAAACACAACACTTTGACTAAGATCATTACCCTGGCCCTGGCCGCTGTACTGGCTCTGAGCCTGGCTGCCTGCGGCAGCAAGACCGACGACAGCGGCGACAAGACCGACGCTCCTGTCATCAAGATCGGTGTTCCCAACGACACCACCAACGAGGCCCGCGCTCTGCTGCTGCTCCAGGAGAACGGCATCATCAAGCTGAAGGACGGCGTGGGCATCACCGCCACCAAGAACGACATCGTGGAGAACCCGTACAATGTGGAGATCGTGGAGGCAGAGGCCGCCCAGCTGCCCAATATGCTGCCCGATCTGGACTACGCCGTGATCAACAGCAACTACGCCATCAACGCCGGCCTGAACCCTGTGAATGACTCCCTGCTGATCGAGGGCAGCGCCTCCGCCTACGCCAACATTCTGGCGGTGAAGGAGGGCAACGAGTCCGCGCAGGTAGTGGCGCTGAAGGCCGCGCTGGAGAGCAAGCAGGTGGCCGACTTCATCGCTGAGAGGTACGCCGGCTCTGTGGTCTCCGTGGTGGAGAACCCCACCGACGGCTATGACGCCTCCGTGGACTACGACGCTCTGAAGGGCGAGACCATCTCCGTGGCCGCTTCTCCCACGCCCCATGCCGAGATCCTGGAGGTCGCCAAGGAGATCCTGGCCGCCAAGGACATCACCCTGGACATCCAGGTCTACAATGACTACGTTGTGCCCAACACCGTCGTCGATGACGGCACGGTGGATGCCAACTACTTCCAGCACCTGCCCTACCTGGAGGACTTCAACGCTCAGAACGGCACTCACATCGTCTCCATCGCCGCCATCCACGTAGAGCCCATGGGCCTGTACGGCGGCAAGCAGACCACCCTGGACGCGCTGACCGCCTCCGCCTCCGCTCAGTAACGCTGCCTGTCTTTCTCCCCCCTCTCTCCGCGCTCCCCGTCCCGCAAGGGGCGAGGAACGCCGCGGAGAGCACTATTAGGCCGGGAGCAGGAAAAATATAAAGAAAAGAGGGCTCATCCGTGATCGAACTGAAACACGTTAATAAAACATATACCTCCGGCACAGGCGGAGGAGTGGACGCTCTGAAGGATGTGTCCCTCACCATCGCGGACGGCGACATCTACGGCATCATCGGTATGTCCGGCGCGGGCAAGAGCACGTTGGTGCGCTGCATCAACCTGCTGGAGCGCCCCACAAAAGGTGAGATCATCGTGGACGGCCAGCGGCTGGACACCATGACCCCCGCCCAGCTGCGCGCCGCCCGTCGGAACATCACTATGATCTTCCAGCACTTCAACCTGCTCATGCAGCGCACCTGCCTGCGTAACGTCTGCTTCCCCATGGAGATCTCCGGGGTAAAGAGAGCCGACGCGGAGAAGCGCGGGCGCGAGCTGCTGGAACTGGTGGGCCTGCCCGACAAGGCCGAGGCCTACCCGGCCCAGCTGTCCGGCGGCCAGCAGCAGCGCGTGGCCATTGCCCGTGCCCTGGCCACCGACCCCAAGGTGCTGCTGTGCGACGAGGCCACCAGCGCCCTTGACCCCAAGACCACCCGTCAGATCCTGGAGCTGATCCGCGACATCAACCAAAAGCTCCACATCACCGTGGTCATCATCACCCATCAGATGAGCGTGGTGAAGGAGGTCTGCTCCCACGTGGCTATCCTGGACGACGGCTGTGTGGCCGAATCCGGCATGGTGGGCACTGTCTTTGCCGCACCCAAGTCTGAAGCCGGCCGCCGTCTGGTATTCCCCGGCGGCGCGGACGCGCAGGTATACAACCCCCAGGACGAAAAGCTGGTGCGCCTTGTGTTCAAGGACAGCCAGACCACCAGCATCCCCCTCATCGCCCGGCTGGCGGCAGAGGAGGGCATCCTCTGCAACGTCATCTCCGCCAGCACGCAGAAGCTGTCCGAGACCGTATACGGCAGCATGATGCTGGGCATCCCCAGCAGTCAGTTCGACAAGGCGCTGGCTTTTATCAACAACGTGGCCAATGTTCAGGTCGAGGAGGTAGACCATCATGTACAGTAATCTGTTCTCCGCCCAGTCCGTACAGGACCTGATGACGGTGCTGCCCTCTCTGCCCTTTGCCATCTGGGAGACGTTTTACGTCACCGTGGTCAGCACGGCGCTGTCGCTGGTGCTTGGCCTGCCCCTGGGCGTGCTGCTGGTCGCCGGCGAGAAAAACGGTGTGCTCCCCCTGCCCCGCTGGCTGATGCAGGTCATCAACGTTATCATCAATCTGCTGCGCTCCATCCCCTTCCTGATCCTGATGATCATGGTCTTCCCTCTCTCCCGTCTGCTCATCGGCACCGCCGTGGGCACCACAGCCACCATCGTTCCGCTGGTGGCGGCGGCGTTCCCCTTTGTGGCACGTCTGGTAGAGAGCAGTCTCCGCGAGGTGGATGGTAATATCATTGAGGCCGCCCAGAGCATGGGCGCCACCCCCATGCAGATCATCTGCAAAGTAATGATCCCCGAGAGTGTTCCCTCCCTGATCCAGAATGTCACCATCGCGCTGACCACCATTCTGGGCTACTCCGCCATGAGCGGCATCATCGGCGGCGGCGGCCTGGGCAAGATCGCCATCGACTACGGCTACTATCGCTATAAGTACCTGGTGATGCTGGTGGCGGTGGTCATTCTGATCCTGTTGGTGCAGCTGTTCCAAAGCGTGGGCACCTGGCTCAGCAAGCGGTGCGACAAGCGTTTGAAGCACTGATCCCGTCTTCTGTTCCCTTCGGCTTTCGCCGAAGGGAATATTTTTTCCGCCGCCCCATTTTTCACCTTGACATTTCTCCCGAAATCGTGTATGATATTCGAGGTTGTAAAGGCATATAACTTTACAGAAGGAGGCCACACCGTGAAAAACCAGACATACCGCATGACCATGCTGTTCGATTTTTACGGCGATATCCTGACCCCACGGCAGCGTGAGCTGTTCGACCTGTATTATAATGAGGACCTGTCCCTGGCAGAGATCGCGGAGAACTGCGGCATTTCCCGGCAGGGCGTACGGGACGTGATCGTCCGCGCGGAGAACGCTATGACCGAGCTGGAGGACAAGACCGGCCTGGTCCGCCGCTTTTTGCAGATGCAGCAGCACGTGGACCGTATCATCACCGCTGCCGGAGACATTAAAACCATCAACTACCGGCAGTACGAAAATCCCCGGTTAGAGGAATTGGCGGAGACGATCTTGGACGCTGCCGCCGCCCTGAAGGAGTAACGACCCATGGCATTTGAGGGACTTAGCGAAAAACTGAACGGCGTATTCAAGCGCCTGCGCGGTAAGGGCCGCCTTACCGAAGCCGATGTCCGCGAGGGTATGCGCGAGGTGCGTCTGGCCCTGCTGGAGGCCGACGTCAGCTACAAGGTCGTCAAGGACTTCGTGGCGGACGTCACCGAAAAGTGCGTCGGCACCGATGTGCTGGACAGCCTGACCCCCGCCCAGCAGATCATCAAGATCGTAAATCAGGAGCTGACGGCGCTGATGGGCGGCACCAACGCCCGCCTGACCACCGCCTCCAAGGGCCCCACCGTTGTGATGATGGTGGGCCTGCAGGGCGCCGGCAAGACCACAAACGGCGCCAAGCTGGCAGGGCTCATGCGCCGCAGCTTCGGCAAGCGCCCCTTGCTGGTGGCCTGCGACGTGTACCGTCCCGCCGCCATCAACCAGCTGCAGGTGGTGGGCAAGCAGCTGGACATCCCCGTCTTCGAGATGGGCCAGATCGACCCGGTGACCATCGCCAAGGAGGCGGTGAAGTACGCCGCTGACCACGGCCACGACATCGTCTTTCTGGATACCGCCGGCCGTCTGCATATCGACGAGGCGCTGATGGACGAGCTGAAGGCCGTCAAGGCTGCCGTTCATCCCAACGAGATACTCCTTGTGGTGGACGCCATGACCGGCCAGGACGCGGTCAATGCCGCCAAGGCCTTTGACGACGCGCTGGGCATCGACGGCGTGCTGCTGACCAAGCTGGACGGCGACGCCCGCGGCGGTGCTGCCCTGTCCATCCGGGCCGTCACCGGTAAGCCCATCAAGTTCGTGGGTACCGGCGAAAAACTGGACATGATCGAGCCCTTCCACCCCGACCGCATGGCCGGGCGGATACTGGGCATGGGCGATATGCTCACGTTCATTGAGAAGGCCGAGCAGCAGTACGACGAAAAACAGGCGAAAAAGCTGGAGGAAAAGCTCCGCAAGAACCGCCTGACCCTCACCGACTATCTGGATCAGATGGAGCAGCTGCAAAGCATGGGTGACCTGAGCCAGATCGCCGATATGCTCCCCGGCGGCATGGCTAAGGGCTTCGACCCCAGCCAGATCGACGAGAAGCAGATGGCCCACAACAAGGCCATCATCCAGTCCATGACCCCGCTGGAACGCGAAAATCCGCAGATCCTCAACGCCAGCCGCAAAAAGCGCATTGCCGCCGGCTGCGGCCTGGAGGTGGTGGATGTCAACCGCCTGCTGAAATCCTTTGAGATGCTGCAGCAGATGACCAAAGCCATGACCAAGGGCGGCGGTATGCGCGGCCTGGGCGGCATGATGGGCGGCTTCGGCGGCAAGGTGGCCAGAGGCACCATGCACGGTTTTGGCCGAAAAAAACGGTTGAAATAAAGTTAAAAAAAGTAGAAAAAGTGTGTAAGTGCAGTCGCATTTAACAGATATAAAACAATCAATTTACATGGAGGAACACAACAATGGTTAAAATTCGTCTGAGAAGAATGGGCGCTAAGAAGGCCCCCTATTACCGCGTCGTCGTCGCCGATTCCCGCTATCCCCGCGACGGCCGTTTCATCGAGGAGATCGGCACCTATGATCCCACTGTCTCCCCCGCCAAGATCAGTATCGACGCTGACCGCGCCCGCGAGTGGATCAAGACCGGTGCCCAGCCCACCGATACCGTTCGCGCCCTGCTGAAGAAGGTCGACGTACTGTAAGTCGGGAGCGCGCCATGAAGGATCTGCTGCTGTATATCGCGCAGAACCTTGTGGAGCACCCGGAGCAGGTCAGCGTGACCGAGGTGGAAAACGGTGACGAGCTGACGCTTCAGCTTCGCGTCGCGCCGGAGGACATGGGCAAGGTCATCGGACGTCAGGGCCGTATCGCCAAGGAGATACGCACTGTGATCCGTTCCTACGCCCAGCGCACCGGTGCCAAGGTGTCTGTGGATATCGTTGATTAAAAAAGGAGCACCCGGCAGGGTGCTCTCTTTTTGCCCGCTGGCCGGGGCAAAAAAGAAAGCCCTTTCGGGCTTTCTTTTTTTGCTCTCAGTGACGCTTTTTAGCGGTCCAGGCCATGCCGGTCACGGACAGCACTGCCGTCACGGCGTAGATACCCACGCCCGCGTCAAAGGTCTTGGGGGAGCCCTTGGTCTCGTCCGCCTTGGTGTCGGTGGTGGGGTGGTAGTAGTAATACCCGCCGGTGGAGGGAGTGGGGGCCGCAGTATCTTCACTCCATTCATTGGGATTACTCACCTTTTCATCCCAATCATTGCCATAAATCGCAGTCGTCCCCGTACCCATATACTTGCCGTCGCTGTCGCCACCGATTTTCACCTTGCAGCTGTCACCACTGTTCTCGGACTTGTTTCCGGTAATCGTCAGGCCAGCAAGATCAGTCGTGCTCTCACCGCGGATAATATAGCTCTTGACCCCACTAAAAGTATTGTTTGTCACAGCAAAGGTTCCATAGGGCTGCTGACTATTAGCGCCGCCAGAGGATATACTTTGGACAGCGCGGGTCATACCTGTCAGCTTGCAGTTGTTCACTTTCAAATTACCAACGCCCTGCACATAAACGCCATAAGTGTTTACTGCACTACTTCCGCTTACCGTCAGCTCACAGTTATTGGTGAGTGTGATGTCACTGAATACATCCGCGGTGCCGCCGTTATTCAGAATGTGGAGTATACCATTTGCGCTGCTGGTCATCTTGCAGTTTGTAAATGTGATCCCCTGCACAATGTTTTTCCTTCCGGGAACAGTCGTGGTAAAAAAATCAAATGCATAGCCGTTGCTGCTATTCACCGTCAGCCCGTCAAAAGTCACGTTCTTCATGGTCAAAACGGCGAAATATCCATCATTGTTGTCGGTGCGCCAAGTCCCGCTGTCGCGCACATAGTCATACACCCGGGCGGCTTCTCCACTGCCATGAATATGCCCCGAAGCACCATTCAGCGAAAAACCAGCCAGCGTAACATTCGCATTCGCGGTGAATTTCACGTTAGAGATAGTGCGATTGTAGAAGCACCCCGGCGTCCATCCTTCACCACTCTTGTATGTGACCAGTGCCTCTGCTGTGTTAAACTTCTGATAGCCCACACTTGTGCTGTCAAATCCGCCGACATAGTATTCCGTATTGCTCCCGGCATATTTCGTCGGTCTGCCAAGCAGCAGCACGCTGCCGATGCTCTCGGTGAAGTTGATCGTCTTACCGTCAATGCTGCCATACGCACCATCCAGCGTATACTGCGCGTTTGCAGCCGTAACATTAATAACTCCGTTTGCTTCAGTAGGCGCTGCGGGCAATTCGGCATAGCCGCTGCCACCATCTCTGTAGCCCTTACCTACTTCAGGGTCATCCGCCCACGAGATGGTGGTGACGCCCAGCGCCATGACCAGCGCCAGAATGGCTGCTAACAATTTCTTCATGTCTCATACCCCGTTTGTTTTAGATTTCCGTAGATGCACTCGTTTTAATAACCATTAAAACGTAAATGCAGAGGTACCTCTGCATTTACGTTTTAATAACCATTAAAACGTAAATGCAGAGGTACCTCTGCGGATAGTCAGATTATAGCATAGTCTCACCGTTTGTCCAGCCTTTTTATGGAATTTTTACATATTTTTTCTGTTACCGGGAATGGAAAACGGGAGAATTTGACAGAAACTGGGAATTGGGGGCTGCGCGAAAGAGGAGCACCCGAACGGGTGCTCCTCTTTATGTCTCTCACGCAAAATAGCCCTTGATCTCCATCACGGCCGTTACGATGCAGAACAGGCCGAAGGCCAGGATCAGCGTGCCGCCCAGCTTCTTTTTCTGCTTCACCTGGAACATCATGATACCCACCATGATCATGGACAGCCCCAGCAGCACCATGGACAGGCCGGGGATGTACAGCACGTTCATCTTCCGCAGCAGCCACAGCAGCAGGGCCAGGACCAGCAGCACGATGGATATATTTTTCTTCGTATTCATGGACATTGGCGTTTCTCTCCTCCCTTGGGACGCAGCGCGCCCACTGGTTTGATTGTAGCGGAAAAGCGGACAGAATACAAGGGCAATTTACCGCCCCAGCAGCACTTTCGCCTTGAGGATCGCCGCCACGGTCTTGGCATCGGTCAGCTCGCCGGACATACACAGCTCCACCGCCTCGTCGAAGGGCACGCGCACCGTCTCCAAAAACTCGTCCGCGTCCGGGTGCGTCTCGCCGAAGGTCAGCTCACAGGCCAGGAACAGGTACAGCGTCTCGCCATAGCAGCCGGGAGAAGCGATCAGCGCCCCCAGGTCCGTCCACGCCTCCGCCGCGGCCCCGATCTCCTCCTTCAGCTCCCGCTGGGCCGTGACGAAGGGGTCCTCGCCCGGCTCCCGTTTGCCGGCGGGTATCTCCGTCAGCACCCGGGAAAAGGCGTAGCGGTACTGCTTCACCAGCAGCACGTCGTCGCCGTCCAGGGCCAGAATGCCCACGCCGCCGGGGTGCTCCACCACCTCGCGGACACCCTCTTTCCCGTTGGGCAGGCGTACCCTGTCCTCCCGCACGCGCAGGATGCGGCCGCGGTAGACCTCACGGCTCTCCAGCGTTTTCTCAGTCATATCCATAGAAGCGTCTCCCTTCGTTTTTTGCCCCAGTATAGCACAGAAAGTTCAAAATTACCACCCCTCTATCCCCCTTGCGCGATGCGAGAAAATATGGTATACTATCGTTCACGTTACCGGAAGGAGGTGTCTCCATGGACAAGTCCGGCACCAAGACCATCGCCCAGAACCGCAAGGCGTACCACGACTACTTCGTGGAGGACCGCTACGAGGCCGGCATCGAGCTGTTCGGCACGGAGGTCAAGTCCATCCGCGCCGGCACCCTGAACCTGAAGGATGCCTTCTGCGTGGCCAAGGACGGCGAGGTGTACGCCTACAGCTTCCACATCTCCCCCTACGACCACGGCAACATCTTCAACCGCGACCCGGACCGGCCCAAGCGGCTGCTGCTGCACAAGCGGGAAATACGGAAGCTCCACGACCTGCAGAAGCAGGAGGGCTATGCGCTGATACCGCTGTCGGTATATTTCAAGAATTCCCGGGTGAAGGTGGAGCTGGGCCTGTGCAAGGGCAAGAAGACCTACGACAAGCGGGAGGCCGTGGCCAAGCGGGACGCCAAGCGGGAGATGGACCGCGCCATGCGGGAGAAGAACCGCGGGTATTGAATGGTATGACATTGCGCGGGAAGTGCACATATTCTTATGACAAAGTGAGGGAAACGGAATGGCAAATCCTATCGTGACTTTTGAAATGCAGGACGGCGGCAAGATCGTTGCCGAGTTGTATCCCGACATCGCGCCCCAGAGCGTGTACAATTTCATCGCCCTGGCCAACGCCGGGTACTACGACGGGCTGATCTTCCACCGGGTCATCCCCGGCTTTATGATCCAGGGCGGCTGCCCCGACGGAACCGGCATGGGCGGCCCGGGGTACTGCATCAAGGGCGAGTTCGCCGCCAACGGCGTGCAGAACGACCTGCGCCACACCCGCGGCGTGCTGAGCATGGCCCGGGCGCAGCCCATGGACAGCGCCGGCAGCCAGTTCTTCATCATGCACAAGGACGCGCCCCATCTGGACGGGCAGTACGCCGCCTTCGGCTGCGTGATGGACGGCATGGACGTGGTGGACCGCATCGTCAACCAGCCCCGGAACATGATGACCAACAAGCCCAAGAAGGACCAGGTCATGGCGAAGGTCACCGTGGACACCCAGGGCGTGACGTATCCGGAGCCGGAGAAGCTGGCCGATCCCTTCGGGAGATAAGTTTTCTGCGCGGGGAGGGTCCCCCTCCCCCGCACATATGTAAATATTCCCATGGGTCGTGTGTGCACAGCGCGCAAAAACCTTATGGGCTGTACTGTTCCCCAGTATCGCACAATGCGCAAGTCCCTCGCGGACTACGCTGTTCCCCAGTATCGCACAATGCGCAAGTCCCTCGCGGACTACGCTGTTCCCCAGTGTCGCACAACGCGCAAGTCCCTCGCGGACTACGCTGTTCCCCAGTATCGCACAACGCGAAAACCCCTTATGGGGCTGCACCGATTTTCCCCGGGTATTGGAACAATACCCAAAAAATCCCCAATATGGGGCTGCACCGGTTTCGACGGGGGTGTGGAGGCTGGATAAGCGGGCGGCGGCGCCTGACCGCCATAAAACGGGCAACTTAAAAATTAACTGACAACAATCGTATTGCTGTCGCTGCCTAACTAAAGGCAGCCGTCTGAACCGGAGAGGCCGCAGGCCGGGGAAGGCGTCGTTTATGCGGCGGACGTGCGGCGGGTAAGAGTTGCCCCGCCCATGCATTATGACTCTACTGAACCGCGCAGTCTGTCAGGTGTCTGCGCGGAGAGGGAACGCTGAAACCTGACTGCGCCCGGAGAAAGTCTTGTCAAAGCGCTTTCGGACAGGGGTTCGACTCCCCTCAGCTCCACCAAAAATAAAGAGGCACACTTTCGTGTGCCTCTTTATTTTTGGTGGGGCTACTTCATTCGGCCGTCGCCGGCCATGAGGGCGGTCATCTCCTCGATGCGCTCCAGTGGGAATGGGGGCTCGCACAGAGGCTTCATGGCGATAGACATGAGCTTCATGGGATTGTCGTCCGCCGCCACACGGTTGGAGCTGAGCGCGCCGCAGCGCTTGCAGCGGTGTATGATCGCCCATTCGCCGCCCTTGCGTACCCAGACCGCCACCGGCTCCATGATGCCGCCGCAGTCGGCAGCCCGGTCGCCGGGCTCGATGTCTACATGCAGGCTGGAGAGGCAGTTGGGGCAGTGGTTACGGTGGTCGCTGCCGGCATTCTGCGGTGTGCAGAGCCGGCCGCAGACCTTGCAGGTGAAGGTGTCATTGCAGGGATGGGTCTTGTAGTAGCCTTTTTCAAAGGTCTTCCGCTTGTTTTCGCGGTTCATGGTGTTTCCTCCTGAAGATGTGTTTTCATGCTCCGGGAGGAATGGCGTATTATTGCCAGACCTCCCGGTCAGGCCACACGCTCCAGTGTCAGAGTATTGAGATTCAAACGCGTCTCCTTAATAAAATGTGTATTGTGCCCTGCGGGCACTGACGACAGGGTACTCTCCGCGCCGCCGTTTGTCAAGAGCCTACGCGTGCCTGAACACCTTTTTCTCCAGGGCGAAAATGCGCGGACTGAAGGTGTCCGGCTCCATCGTATCATACGTCTCGCGGTAGATCTCCATACGGCTGTCCACCGCGTCGATCAGGCTCAGCAGCTCCGCCTCGGCGCACAGAGGGCGCACCGCCGCGCCGAACTCCGGTTCACCGTGGTGGGACAGGATCAGGTGCTGCAGCAGCACGGACTTCTCCTCCGGCACGCCCAGGCGGGCGGCAGTCTCCGCCGCGTCCTGCGCTCCCATGACCAGGTGCCCCAGCAGCTGACCCTTAATGGAGTAATCCGTGGCCAGACCCAGCTGCGAAAACACGAACTCCTGCGCCTTCGCCATATCGTGGAGCAGCGTCCCCGTCAGCAGCAGGCTGCGGTCGATCGTCTCCGGGTACATTCCCGCCAGGAAGTCCGCGATTTTCACCATGTTGGCGGTGTGCATCAGCAGGCCACCCAGAAAGGCATGGTGTACGCTCTTGGCGGCGGGGATGGACGCGAGCGTCTCCCCGTGAGCCTCCAGCATGGCCTCGGCCACGGCACGGTAGTCCGGGTCCGTAATGGAGGCCGCCGCACGGCGCAGATCCTCCATCGCCGCGCCGCAGTCGATGGGCGCGGTGGGCACCAGGGCGGACACATCCACCGGATCCTCCTGGGCCGCCTGACGGATACGCGCGGCGGTGAACTGCGCGGTGCCCCGATACTCACCCACGGTACCCCGCACCTTGACCACGGTGCCCTCGTCGGCGGCGGTCAGCGGCCCGGCATAGTCCCAGACCTTCAGCTCCATCGTGCCGGTACGGTCGCTGAGCGCTCCGGTCAGGAATGGCTTGCCGTTGGCGGCCACCTTAGGGTTGGCGGACTTGAGTATGTAGTAGCCCTCGATCTCGTCGCCGGGGGTCATGGCGTTGATGGGCTTGTTGTATTCCACAGGCATATCCTCCCTTTCTCATATTACTGCTATGATACCACGTTTGCCGAAAGCGGGCAAGTGTCCGGGTGATTTTACCGTTTCCCCGGCAACGTTACCGCCAGACAAAAATTTTGGCAGTCAAACACCGTTTGTATTTTGGTTCGTGACAGGAAAACTTGTAAAAGCCCCTCATTGTTAAGGACTTTTACAAGTTTCCTTTTACGGCAATTCTTTACAGACTTCGACCTTTTATTTATGACATTTATATGTACGAAAGCCAAAGGTTAACGTGCAATTTATCCGCTTGGTGCTATAATCTGAACATGATTTTTCGGGGCGATCCGGACGTCCCGGAAAGAGAAAATTCACTTTACAAAGGAGAGTGTGTTTCTGTGCTGACATTTATCATCGGTCTGGTCATCCTGATCGGCGGCGCAGCCCTCTACGGTCGCTTCTGCGAAAAGGTCTTCGGGCCTGACGACCGTAAGACCCCCGCCTACACCAAGGAGGACGGCGTTGACTATGTCCCCATGAAGGGCTGGAAGAACAGCCTGATCAACCTGCTGAACATCGCGGGCACCGGCCCCATCCTCGGGCCGATCCAGGGCATCCTGTTTGGGCCCATCGCGTTCCTGACCATCCCCATCGGCAACGTCATCGGCGGCGCCATGCACGACTATTTCTCCGGCATGATCTGCCTGCGTGATGGCGGCACCCAGATGCCCGAGATGATCCGCCGCTATTCCACCAAGGGTATCTATAAGTTCTACAACGTGTTCGTGTGCGTGCTGCTGCTGCTGGTGGGCGCTGTGTTCATCTACACCCCCGGCGACATCGCCGCCACCCAGCTGTTCGGCTTTGACGGTAAGGCTACCTCCGTCTCCACCTGGGTCATCTACGGTGTGATCTTCCTGTACTACCTGATCGCCACCGTGTTCCCCATCGACGCCATCATCGGCAAGATCTACCCCATCTTCGGCGGCATCCTGCTGTTCTCCGCCATCGGCATCTTCATCGGCATCTTCGTCACCGGTATGCCCCTGATGAACATCTGGGACAGCTGGGCTGCTCCCGTGCTGAGCCTCACCGGCGCTGACGGCACCGTGGGTACCTTCACCTACGCGGACTACTTCTCCACCAAGCACTTCCTGCCCATCTTCTTCGTGACCGTGGCCTGCGGCATCCTGTCCGGCTTCCACTCCACCCAGACAGCTATCATCTCCCGTACCATGAAGAGCGAGCGTCAGGGCCGCAACACCTTCTATAACATGATGGTGCTGGAGGGCTTCATCGCCATGGTCTGGGCTGCCGGCGCCATGGGCGTGTACAATCTGGCGCTGCAGGAGCCTAATGCCGGGCTGGCTACCGGCACCGTGGGCGTGGTCTGCAAGTACCTGCTGGGCAACGTGGGCGGCATCATCGCCCTGCTGGGCGTCATCGTGCTGCCCATCACCTCCGGTGATACGGCGCTGCGTGCCCTGCGTCTGAGCCTGTCTGAGACGCTGCACATCGACCAGTCCACCAACGGCAAGCGCATCAAGCTGGCTGTGCCCATCTTCGCACTGGTCATCGCCATCCTCGTGTTCGCCAAGACCAATGCCGACGGCTTCAACATCCTGTGGCGTTACTTCGCATGGGCCAACCAGACCCTGTCCCTGTTCGCCTTCCTGTGCATCACCGCGTGGATGTTCGAGAACGGCAAGGGCAAGTGGGCTTGGATCCCCATGATCCCCGGCTGCTTCTACACCTTCATCTGCGTCACCTACATCGCCAACGCACACATCGGCTTCAACATTCCCTGGACGCCTGCCTACATCATCGGCGTGGCCTGCGCTGTGGCGTATGTGGTAGCCTGCTGCATGTACGGCAAGAAGCGTGCTGCTAAGCTGCTGGCCAAGTAAGTTCTCTCCTCTCCTCAAATCGGTATAGCAAATAACGTACAAAACATGAGGGACGGCTTTACGCCGTCCCTTGTCTTTTGCGCTCCGGGCTGGTATAATCCCCTTATCAAAACGAAGGGAGTGCGCTCCATGAAACGCTGTCTTGTCCTCTCCGACTCATTCAAAGGCACGCTGTCCTCCCCGGACATCTGCCGCATCGCCCGCAGTCTCCATATCCCCGGCTGGCACATCGACGCCCTGCCGGTGGCCGATGGCGGCGAGGGCACCACAGACTGCTTTCTGGATGCCTGCGGCGGACAGCGTATCGCCCTTCCCGTGTCCGGTCCCTTTGGCGGCACTATCGATGGCTTCTACGGCCTGCTGCCAGACGGGACGGCGGTGGTGGAGTGCGCCGCAGCAGCGGGCCTGCACCAGGCCGAGGGCCGTCCCGACCCGGAGACGGCCACCACCTACGGTGTGGGGCAGCTTCTGGCCCACGCGCTGGAGCGCGGCGCAAAGCGGCTGATCCTGGGTCTGGGCGGCAGCTGCACCAACGACGGCGGCTGCGGTGCGGCCGCAGCGCTTGGCGTGCGGTTTTACGACCGGCAGGGCCGCGGCTTCGTGCCCACCGGCGGCACGCTGGCGGACATCGAGACTATCGACCTGTCCGGGCGGCATCCCGGCCTGCGGCCCGGCGTGCTGACGGTCATGTGCGACATCGACAACCCCCTGTACGGCGAAACCGGCGCGGCGTACATCTTCGCTCCGCAGAAGGGGGCGAACGATTCCTGCGTGCAGCGTCTGGACGCGGGACTTCGGCATCTCGCCGCGGTGCTGCATGCACAGCTGGGTGCGGAGGTGGATACCCTCCCCGGCGGCGGTGCCGCCGGGGGCTTCGGCGCGGGCTGCGCTGCGCTGTTGTGCGGTGCCCTGCGCTCCGGTATCACGACGGTGCTGGACACCGTGGACTTCGACCGCCGCGCAGTGGGCTGCGACCTGGTGGTCACCGGCGAGGGTTCCTTTGATGCCCAGAGCCTGGGCGGCAAGGCCATCAGCGGCGTGGCAGGCCGGTGTCAGAAGCTGCGTGTCCCCGCCGCCGTGCTGGCCGGGCGTGTGGCACTGACACCGGAGCAATGGGCACCGCTGGATCTGCGGGCCGTCCGCAGTATCAACCCCGCCGGGGCGACCCTTGAGGACGCTCGAGCCAACGCCGCCGCTTATTACCGGACGGCACTGGAAACGCTGCTGAAGGAGTGGAAGTGATATGGCACAGGTCATTGAGATACACGACTTTTCCGACCCGGCGCTGGATGTCTACGCCCGGGCCACGGAAAACCAGCTGGTCAACCGGGCCGACCCGGCCAACGCCCTGTTCATCGCCGAGAGCCCGCTGGTCATCGGCCGTGCGCTGGACGCCGGGTGCGTACCGGTGTCGTTCCTGATGGAGCCGCAGCACATCAACGGCAAAGGCGCCGAGATACTGGGGCGCTGTGACCCGGACCTCCCCGTCTATACCGCCTCCCTGGAGGTGCTGACGCAGCTCACCGGCTTCCACCTGACCCGCGGGATGCTGTGCGCCATGCGTCGTCCGCCCCTGCCCTCTGTGGCGGAGGTCTGCGCCAGGGCACGGCGCATCGCCGTACTGGAAAATGTGATGAACCCCACCAACGTGGGTGCCATTTTCCGCTGCGCGGCCGCCCTGGGCATGGATGCCGTCCTGCTGACCACAGAGGGCAGCGACCCCCTGTACCGCCGGGCTTCCCGGGTAAGCATGGGTAATGTATTCCTGGTGCCATGGACCTATCTGCCGGAGGGCGACTGGACGGCGGCACTGCACGATCTGGGCTTCACCACCGCGGCCATGGCCCTGCGGGAGGACTCCCTGCGGCTGGATGACCCACGTCTGTTGTCAGCGGAGAGGCTGGCGGTGGTGCTGGGCACCGAGGGCGACGGGCTGGCCGACGGCACCATCGCCCAATGCGACCACACGGTGATGATCCCCATGACCCATGGGGTGGACAGCCTGAATGTAGCTGCCGCGGCTGCCGTAGCCTTCTACCAGTTGGGCCTGCAATGCCAATAAGCGAATAAATATCCCCCCGGCTCCGCCGGGGGGATACACTGTATTTACAGGAACTTGTCCAGCTCCCGTTCCACATTCTCCATTTTCTTCACTTGGGGATGTTCCACACGATAGCCGGACTTAATGACCATATCCAGCGTCCGCAGAGCGGTCAGATCGGCCAGCGGGTCCGCCGCGCAGACGATCATATCCGCGCACTTGCCCGGCTGGATGGAGCCGGTCTCGCCGGCAATACCCGCCAGCGCCGCATTGCCCAGCGTGGCGCTGTGCAGCGCAAACGCCGGCGTCACGCCGCAGTACTTCACAAAGTAGCATAGCTCCCGCCACATATCGTAGTGGGTGATATAGGGGCAGCCGGTGTCGGTGCCCAGACCCACGGGGACACCATCCGCCAGACAGGCCTTCGCCATGGCGATAATACCCTCAAACACCACCTTGCCGTTCTCCTGCTGCTCATAGGTGGCGTGAGAGATACTGCGGTCGAACAGCGCATAGGGCACAGCAGGCGAGATGGTGGACACCTGGAAAGCGCCGCGTTCCTTACACAGCTGCATGATGTGCTCATCCGGCTTCGCGCCGTGCTCGATGGAGTCCACGCCGTTTTCCAGCGCCACCCGGACACCCTCCGGGCTCTCCACATGAGCGGCCACCTGCATTCCCAGCGCATGGGCCTTATCGCAGGCCGCCTTGACCAGTGCCGGCTGCATCCGCAGCACGCCCGGCTCGCCCACCACCTCGGCGTCCATAACGCCGCCGGTGATCATCAGCTTGATCAGGTCGGGCTTTTCTGCCGCGATCTTCTCCACGAAGGCCGCGGCCTCCTCCGGCGTGCGGGCCTCATAGGCCAGCGACCCGGCCATGTGCCCGCCGGGTACCGACACCGCCATATTGGACGCCACCACCCGGGGAGACAGGATCTCGCCCCGCCTGGCCGCATCGCGAATGATCGTGTCGAAGTCCGCCACGCCGCCCACGGTACGGATAGTGGTCACGCCGGACAGCAGCTCCGTCCTGGCGTAACCCTCGCACATCTTCACGCCGATGCGGCGCATCAGGCCGTTGGAGGTGATGAGCTTCACCAGCTTCTTAGGGTCGGAGGGCTTTTTCCGGGGCTTGCCGGAGGCGGGCAGATGCACATGCAGATTGATCAGCCCCGGCAGCAGGTATTTGCCGCCCAGGTCCACGCGCGCATAGCCCTCCGGCACATCGGCCGCGTCGCAGACGGCGGCGATGCGGTCCCCGTCCACACAGACAGCCAGCCTCGTCCGAGGCGTCATGTCCCGCGTACCGTCCAGCATCACGCCGTTCACCAGCGCATATTTCTCATGGTTTATGTACATATGCATCCCTCCTGTTGGGAAATTTTTTCGCATGATACCACAACGCGGGGGAAATTGCAACAGACAATTTCCCCCGCCAGCCAAAGCATATCCACGCACGTTTGACGTTCTCAGAATACGACCACCAGCAACATTTTGAATTGCTCCTGTCCATACACCGCGTGCGGATGCCGCGCCGGCATGAGGATGGACTCGCCGGTGTGCAGCACATGGGGTACGCCGTCCACGGTCACGCGGCCCACGCCGTCCAGGCACGTCACCAGCGCGTCGCCGCCGGACTCGTGGGTGCTGATCTCCTCGTCCTTGTCGAAGGCAAACAGCGTCACACTGACGGCGTCGTTCTGGGCCAGCGTCTTGCTGACCACCTGCCCCGGCTGATAGGCCACCTGATCCCGCAGGGTCAGCACGGTGGCCACATCGAGGTTCTTCATCATAGCGATACACTCCTTTTTATTGGATAAACGGGGGCGGCTTTGCCGCCCCCGTTATCGAAAACTTACTTGCCCAGGGCGGCCTTCAGGGCCTCCACACGGTCGGTCTTTTCCCAGGAAACACCCAGGTCCTCACGGCCCATGTGGCCATAGGCCGCCAACTGGCGGTAGATGGGCTTCCGCAGGTCCAGATCGCGGATGATGGCGGTGGGCCGCAGGTCAAAGACCTTCTCCACAGCGGCCTCCAGCTCGCTGTCGGCCACCACGCCGGTGCCGAAGGTCTCCACCAGCACGCTGACGGGACGCGCCACGCCGATGGCGTAGGCCAGCTGCACCTGGCACTTGTCCGCCAGGCCGGCGGCCACCACATTCTTGGCCACCCAGCGGGCGGCGTAGGCCGCGCTGCGGTCCACCTTGGTGGGGTCCTTGCCGGAGAAAGCGCCGCCGCCGTGGGGCGCGCTGCCGCCGTAGGTGTCCACGATGATCTTGCGCCCGGTCAGGCCGGTATCGGCGGCGGGGCCGCCGCTGACAAAGCGGCCGGTGGGGTTCACATAGATCTTCGTCTCGCTGTCCAGCAGCCCGGCGGGAACAGTGGGCTTGATGACCAGCTCGATCATATCCTTGCGGATCTGCTCCAGCGTCACGTCAGGGCTGTGCTGGGTGGACAGCACCACGGTATCCACACGGACGGGCTTGCCGTCCTCACCATACTCCACGGTGATCTGGGTCTTGCCATCGGGACGCAGATAGTCCACCAGACCCTGCTTACGCACGTCGGTCAAGCGCTTGGCCATCTTGTGGGCGATGGAGATGGCCAGGGGCATCAGCTCCGGCGTCTCGTTGCAGGCATAACCGAACATCATACCCTGATCGCCGGCGCCGTTGTCCAGCTCGCTCTTGCCGGAGGCCTTGGCCTCATAGCTCTTGTCCACGCCCAAAGCGATATCGCCGGACTGCTCATCGATGTTGGTGATAACGGCGCAGGTGTTGCCGTCAAAGCCGCACTCGGAGGAGTTGTAGCCGATGTCCAGCACCACCTGGCGGGCGATCTTGGGGATATCCACATAGCAGCTGGTGGTGATCTCACCCATGATGTGGATCAGACCGGTAGAGGCGCAGGTCTCGCAGGCCACGCGGCCATTGGGGTCCTTCTCGAAGATCGCGTCCAGCACCGCGTCGCTGATCTGGTCGCATACCTTGTCGGGATGCCCTTCGGTAACGGACTCAGAGGTAAACAGATGTCTTGCCATAATTTTTTCTCCTTTCATCTCGCGGATGGTCATTGAAAAAAGCGCTCTGCCGAACCGACAGAGCGCTGTGCTTCTTTGCTCATCCTCATCTTTCGATTCGTTCGCCGGATTTGGCACCTTGAAAAAACAGGTTGCCGTGGCTTCATCGGGCCGGTCCCTCCGCCACTCTTGATAAGGTATTTACTTGTACAGCATATTGTAACAGTTTTTTTTGCATTGTCAATAGCATTTCCATGATTTTTGCAAATAATTCAACTGTGCAGAAACTTTGCCATTGTTCAAAAAAATGACATGACTTTTCCGCCGTTATGGGTTATACTGAACACAATTTGTACACAGGAGGACACTCCCCTTGAAAAAACTCTATGACGGGGTGCAGCGCTTCTGCGCCGCCCATCCCCGGTTCGGCATTCCCAACCTCATGCGCGTTATCGTCATCGGCAACGTGGCGGTCTATGTGCTCATGCTGCTGACCCAGGCCAACGACGCCAACGCCCTGAGCTTTCTGACCTTCAATCTCAATGCCCTGCTCCATGGCGAGGTGTGGCGGCTGGGGACCTTTGTGTTCGTGCCCGCCTACTCCAGTCCCTTTGCCCTGCTGATCAGTCTCTACTTCTATTACTGGATCGGCTCCACGCTGGAGCGACAGTGGGGCACGGCCAAATTTAATCTGTACTACATCAGCGGCACGCTGCTGACGGTGCTGGGCGTGGTGCTGGCCAGTCTCATCACCGGCAACCCCTACCTGACCGCAGCGGGCACCGGCTATGTGAACCTGTCCATGTTCTTCGCCTTTGCCTTCCTGTTCCCGAACACCACGGTGCTGCTGTTCTTCATCCTCCCCGTGAAGATGAAGTGGCTGGCGTACCTGGACGGCGCACTGTTCGCCTTCGACATCATCAAGGCCATCGGCGCCCACAACTGGGCCGGTGTAGTGCTGCCCATCGTGGCCCTGCTGAACTTCGCCGTGTTCATCTGGCCGGAGGTCCACTACCTGAAGGAGCGCGCCAAATACCAGAACTCCCGCAAGACCGTCCAGTTCCGTCAGGCCCAACAGCAGCAGGCCAAGCAGGCCCAGCAGCAGGGCTATCGCCACAAGTGCGCCGTCTGCGGCCGCACGGATACCGACTACCCTGATCTGCAATTCCGTTACTGCAGCAAGTGCGTCGGGTACCACTGCTTCTGTCAGGACCATATCTTCAACCACGTGCATTTCACGGAGGAATAACGTATTTCAGCGATAACCTCTTTACCGAAACCGACAGACATATGAGAAGAGCCGCCCGGCGGGCGGCTCTTTTTTGCACATATCTTAATAAAATCTTACAGCCCTGTAAGTTGACAGTGAAAACGTTTTCGCGTACAATAAGCCTGTAGCAAAAGGGGAAAACTGCCCAAAAATCCGAAACGCAACCGCCGGTTGACACATTTCCAGCCCCGGTGTATAGACCGCAACCGGCAAAACCCGTATGATAGCGCCATCAAAACCAAACGGCGGCACCCGCCGTCATACGGAAGGAGCGCATACCTATGATTTTAGCTGACAAGATCGTGTCCCTGCGGAAAAAGGCAGGCTGGAGCCAGGAGGACCTGGCCGAGAAGCTGGGCGTCACCCGCCAGTCCGTATCCAAATGGGAGGGCGCACAGTCCGTGCCCGATATGGATAAGGTCGTGATGATGAGCCGCCTGTTCGGCGTCTCCACCGACTTCCTGCTGAAGGACGAGTTGGAGGATGAAGCCCCCTGCGCCGCGGCCCAGGAAGATGACACGCCCCTGCGCCGCGTCACCATGAAGCAGGCCTCCGCCTACCTGGCCCTGCGTAAGGCCGCCGCGCCGAAGATCGCCATAGCCACCGCCCTGTGCATTATCTCTCCGGTCACGCTGATCCTGCTGGCCGGCATGAGCGAGGTGCAGCGCTTCCACATCACCGAAAATGCCGCCAGCGGCATCGGTCTGTGCGTGCTGCTGGGTCTGGTGGCGCTGGCTGTGAGCATCTTCCTGCGGGCAGGTGCAGAAGCCAAGGAGTTCCGCTTCCTGGAGGAGGAGCCCTTCGAGACGGAGTACGGCGTCACCGGCATGGTGCGCCAGCGCCAGCGGGAGTACGCGGACACCCGCACCCGGCTCGTTACCGTGGGCGTGGTGCTGTGTGTGCTGGCCGCCGTACCGCTGTTCGCCGCCATGTGCATAAGCGGCAGCGACCTGCTCTATATCGCCGCTGTCTGCGCGCTGCTGGTGCTGGTGGCCATCGGCTGTCTGGCACTGGTCACAGCCGGCGTATATCAGGGCGCCATGGAGCAGCTGCTGGAGGAGGGCGACTACACCCGTCCCCAGAAAAAACACCACAAGCTGATGGGCACCGTCACCATGATCTACTGGCTCACCGCCACGGCGGTCTTCCTGCTGTACACCTACGGTCCCCACGGCAACGGCCAACCCCGGTACAGCTGGATCATCTGGGCGGTGGCCGGCGTGCTGTACGCCGCCGTTATGGGCATCGTCCGCATCATCAGCCGCAGCCGCGGCTGATGATGCCCCACAATAGAAGCTTAGGAGAGAAATAGGAGGAACTGACCCCATGCTGGACATTCAACATCTGACCAAGACCTACGGCGAGAAGAAAGCCGTGGATGATCTGACGCTGCACATCGCCCCCGGTGAGATCTACGGCTTCATCGGCCATAACGGCGCCGGCAAGACCACCACGCTGAAATCCGTGGTGGGTATCCTGCAATTTGACAAGGGTGAGATCACCATCGATGGCCGATCCATCAAGGCCGATCCCCTGGGCTGCAAGCGGGAGATGGCCTACATCCCCGATAACCCGGATCTGTACGACTACATGACCGGCATCAAATATCTGAACTTCATCGCCGACGTATTCGGCGTGGACGCCCAGACCCGGCAGGCTCGTATCCGCACCTACGCGGATGCCTTCGAGCTGACGGGCGACCTGGCCCAGCCCATTGCCGCCTATTCCCACGGCATGAAGCAGAAGCTGTCCATCATTGCCGCGTGGCTCCACGACCCGAAGGTCATCATCATGGATGAGCCCTTCGTAGGCCTGGACCCCAAGGCTGCCCACCTGCTCAAGGGCATGATGCGTAAGATCTGCGACAACGGCGGTGCCATCTTCTTCTCCACCCATGTGCTGGAGGTAGCGGAAAAGCTCTGCGACAAGGTGGCTATCATCAAGGGCGGCCGGCTCATCCGTTCCGGCACCATGGAGGAGGTCAAGGGCGACGACTCCCTGGAGGAGGTCTTCCTGGAGCTGGAGGCGGAGTGATGGTCAAATTATTGCTGAAAAAACAGCTGTCCGAGATCTTCCGCAGCTACTTCTACGACGCGAAAAAGAACAAACCCCGGTCCAAGGCAAGCACCGTCAGTTTGATCGTGCTGTATGTGCTGCTGATGGTGGGCGTTATCGGCGGTATGTTCACGCTGTTCTCCATAGGTCTGTGCGCTCCCCTGCACGAGGCCGGTCTGGATTGGCTGTACTTCACCCTCTTTGCCCTGGTCGGTGTGCTGATGGGCGTGTTTGGCAGCGTGTTCAACACGTTCTCCGGCCTGTACCAGGCCAAGGACAACGACCTGCTGCTGTCGCTGCCTATCCCCGTGCGTGCCATTCTGGCCTCCCGGCTGCTGGGTGTATACCTGATGGGTCTGATGTTCTCCGGCGTGATCCTGCTGCCCTGCGTCATCGTCTACTGGGCCGTCGGTGTGCTGACCGCCGCCACTGTGCTTGGCGGCATCGCGCTGATCCTGGCCGTCTCCCTGCTGGTGCTGGTGCTCTCCTGTCTGCTGGGCTGGGTGGTGGCCAAGATCCACAGCAAGCTCAAGCGCAAGAACCTCCTTACCACCCTGATCGCGCTGGCGTTCTTTGCCCTGTACTACATGGTGTGCTTCCGTGCCAACGAACTGATCGAGCAGCTCATGCTGCACCTGAATGAGGTGGGTGCCGCCATCCGCGGCAGCGCCTATCCCCTATATCTCATGGGCCGTATGGGCGCCGGCGACTATCTGGCTGTCGTGCTGGTGCTGGCCGTAATGGCGGCGCTGTGCGCGCTCACATACCTACTGCTCAGCCGCACATTCCTGTCCATTGCCACCGCCAACAACGGCGGGGCCAAGGCCGTTTATAAGGAGACGACCGTCAAGGCCGCCGGTGTGCCCGCCGCCTTGCTGCGTAAGGAGCTGGGCCGCTTCACCGCCAGTCCCAACTATATGCTCAACTGCGGTCTGGGCACGGTCATGCTGCCCATTCTGGGCGTGCTGCTGCTGGTAAAGAGCAGCGACCTGCTGCCTGTTATATACGAAATGGCCGGTGGCGAGGCCTCCGGTCTTCTGGCGACGATGCTGTGCGCCGCCCTGTGCCTGGTAGGCTCCATGAACGACATGGCCTCCTCCTCCATCTCCCTGGAGGGGAAGAACCTGTGGCTGGCACAGTCCCTGCCGGTGACACCGTGGCAGGTACTGCGTGCAAAGCTGCTGGTACAGGTGCTGGTAACGGGTATCCCCATGGCAGTCACCTCTGTACTGATACTATTGGCCGTCCGCCCCGCCCTGCCGCTGGCCCTCCTGCTGATAGCGCTGCCTCAGGCCTTTGTGTGGCTGTCGGCAGCCTTCGGCCTGACCATGGACCTGAAGCGCCCCAACCTGGTCTGGACCAATGAGATCACCGTCATCAAGCAGCGTCTGACGGTGCTGCTTGCCATGCTGGGCGGCTGGGTGTACGCCGCCCTTGTCGGCGTGCTGTACTACCTGTTCGGTATCGACATGGGTGCAGCGTGGTATCTGCTGGCCTGGACAGTGCTGACCGTCGTGCTGACGCTGGTGCTGCTGCGCTGGCTCCACCGCACCGGCAGCCGCCTGTTCGCCGCCCTGTAATTGTGTCAGAAACGTAAATTCTGCCCCGTTCCGGCCTCCGGAACGGGGTTTTCCCGCAGTTTTTGTGGATTTGCTTATAGACACTTCGGGCAAAATGTGGTAGGGTAATTCATCAAAGAAAAAAAGCTATGCAGAACAAGGAGGCCTTACCATGAACGAGGTCAAATCCCCCAAGAAACCTCTGATCTACTACTACATGATCGTGGTACTGCTGGTGCTGCTGTTCAACCTGCTGGCCATGCCCTGGCTGGCGGAGCACCAGATCAAGGAGGTGGACTACAACACCTTCGTCTCCATGACCGAGAAGAATGAGATCGGCCAGGTGGAGATCCAGCAGCAGAGCAACCGCATCCTCTTTACCTCCACCGACGGCAAAACCATCTACAAGACCGCCATCGTCCCCGACGACGACCTGGTCCAGCGCCTGCTGGACGCCGGCATCTCCACCACCGGCGAGGAGATCGAGCAGACTTCCCTGCTGACGGATATCCTGGGCTGGGTCCTGCCGCTGGTGATCTTTATCGCCATCGGTCAGGTCATCTCCCGCAGCCTGATGAAGAAAATGGGCGGCAGCGACTCCCTGATGTTCAATATGGGCAAGTCCGACGCCAAGGTCTACGTCAAGTCCGCCGAGGGCATCAAGTTTGCCGATGTGGCCGGTGAGGACGAGGCCAAGGAGAACCTGACGGAGATCGTCAACTACCTCCACGACCCCAGCAAATATCAGGAGATCGGCGCGTCCATGCCTAAGGGCGTGCTGCTGGTGGGCCCTCCGGGCACCGGCAAAACCATGCTGGCCAAGGCTGTGGCCGGCGAGGCCAACGTGCCCTTCTTCTCCATGTCCGGCTCCGAATTCGTGGAGATGTTCGTAGGTATGGGTGCCAGCAAGGTCCGCGACCTGTTCAAGCAGGCCAAGGAGAAAGCCCCCTGCATCGTGTTCATTGATGAGATCGACGCCATCGGCCAGAAGCGCAGCGGCGGCCAGTACGGCGGCAACGATGAGCGGGAGCAGACGCTGAACCAGCTGCTCACCGAGATGGACGGCTTCGAGGGCAACACCGGCGTCATCATTCTGGCCGCCACCAACCGTCCCGAATCCCTTGATCCGGCCCTGACCCGGCCCGGTCGTTTCGACCGCCGTGTGCCCGTGGAGCTGCCCGACCTGCTGGGACGCGAGGCCATTCTGAAGGTACACGCCAAAAAGATCAAGATCGCCGAGGACGTGGACTTCAACAAGATCGCCCGTATGGCCTCCGGTGCCTCCGGTGCCGAGCTGGCCAACATCGTCAACGAGGCCGCCCTCCGCGCCGTCCGTGACGGACGCCGCTTTGCCACCCAGGCCGACCTGGAGGAGAGCATCGAGATAGTCATTGCCGGCTACCAGAAGAAGAACGCCATTATGACCGATCACGAGAAGCATATCGTGGCCTACCACGAGATCGGCCACGCGCTGGTGGCGGCCAAGCAGACCAATTCCGCCCCGGTGCAGAAGATCACCATCGTGCCCCGCACCTCCGGTGCGCTGGGCTATACCATGCAGGTGGAGGAGGGCAACCACTACCTGATGTCTCAGGAGGAAATGGAGAACAAGATCGCCACCCTCACCGGCGGCCGCGCCGCCGAGGAGACGGTGTTCGGCACCATCACCACCGGTGCCAGCAACGACATCGAGCAGGCCACCAAGCTGGCCCGCGCCATGATCACCCGCTACGGCATGAGCAGGGACTTCGACATGGTGGCCATGGAGACGGTGCAGAACCAATATCTGGGCGGCGACACGTCTCTGGCCTGCTCCGCCGAGACCCAGGCGAAGATCGACCAGCAGGTGGTGGCACTGGTGAAGCAGCAGCACGAGAAGGCACTGAAGCTCCTCACCGACAACCGCGCCAAGCTGGACGAGCTGGCCGCCTTCCTGTACGAGAAGGAGACCATCACCGGCGACGAGTTCATGGAGATCCTGAACAAAAAATAAGCGAAACGCCCCCGGCGACGCCGGGGGCGTCCATCGGAGGAATACCGCATGAAGTTCATCACGACACTGGCCGTCACCTTCTTCGCCGGTATGGGCGCGGGACTGGGCACCGGCTTTGCGGGCATGAGCGCCGCGGCGGTCATCAGTCCCATGCTCATCACATTTCTGGGCATGGACCCCTACATGGCGGTAGGCATCGCCCTGGCCTCCGACGTGCTGGCCAGCGCCGTCTCCGCCTACACCTACCACAAAAACAAGAACCTGGACATCCGGAACGGCATCATTATGATGGTCACCGTGCTTCTGTTCACCGTGGCAGGCAGCTACATCGCCAGCCTGGTGCCCTCCCGCACCATGGGAAGCTTCTCCGTGATCATGACGTTCCTGCTGGGCGTCAAGTTCATCGTCCGTCCCGTTATGACCACCAAGGAGGCCATGCTGGGTGTCTCCGCCAAAAAGCGTGCCGTCCAGTCCGTGGTCTGCGGCATCGTCATTGGCTTCATCTGTGGCTTTGTGGGCGCAGGCGGCGGCATGATGATGCTGCTGATCCTGACCACGGTGCTGGGCTACGAGCTGAAGACAGCCGTGGGCACCAGCGTGTTCATTATGGCCTTCACCGCCCTGACCGGCGCCATTTCCCATTTCACCATCGGCGGCGCGCCGGACTGGACCGTGCTGGCGCTGTGCGTGGTGTTCACCCTGATCTGGGCGCGGGTCGCCGCGGTATTTGCCAACAAGGCCGAACCTAAAACGCTGAACCGCGCTACCGGCGTGGTGCTGGTGATCCTCGGCGCCGCCATCATGACCTTCAACCTGCTGAAGTGACCGCTGAAATATGACAAGACCGCCTCCGGCAGTGCCGGAGGCGGTCTTTCCTTCACTTATTCTGCTCATACAGCACGGCCAGACCCCGCAGAATGAGGTCCGCGGCCATGTGCATCTCGTGCCGGCAGGCCGGCGCGATCACCGGCGCGATGCCGCCGGTAGCCACCACCGTGGCCTTCCGGCCCAGCTCAGCCTCCATCCGGTCGATCAGTCCGTCTAGCAGCAGCGCCGAGCCCAGCACGCAGCCGCTCTGCATACACGTCAGCGTGTCGTCGCCGATGGCTCTATCCGGCACCGCCAGCGGGATGTCCGGCAGCAGCGCCGTGCCGCCCGCCAGGGACGACAGCGCCAGGTTTGCCCCTGGCAGGATGGCCCCGCCCCGGAACGCTCCCTGCTCATCCAGCACCGTCACCGTGGTGGCGGTACCCATGTCGACCAGCAACAGCGGCGGCTGATACAGATCCAGCGCGCCCACGGCGGCGGTCAGCAGGTCCGCGCCCAGCGTCTCCGGCCGCTTGATCCGCACCGGTACGCGGCAGCGGACATTTCCACCCACCACCAACGGCTCCTTTCCGGTCAGCAGCCGCGCCGCGCCCTGTAAAGCCCTGGTCACCGGCGGCACCACCGAGGAGATGATGACCTGCTCCACCTCCCGCCTGTTCACCTCCGCCAGCTCCAACAGCTGGCTCAGTGCCACGGCGTAATCGCCCACGGCGTTGTCCCGCCGTGTGGCGATACGGAAGCTGCGGCGCACCTCGCGCCCCTCCATCAATCCCACGACCACATGGGTGTTTCCCACATCCAAAGCCAGCAGCATACGCGCGCCTCCCGTCTTATGCGTTGGTCTTGCGTGCGGCCAGCTTGCCCCGGCTGTACACGACCGCCTTGGCAATGGCCGCGCCGGTGATTAGGCTCACCACGCCCTCTACCAGGCCGTTCACGCCCACAAAGGCAATGACGAACAGGAACGCGTTGGCGCTGCCGAGGGCGGCCACAAAGCCCTGGATATACTCTGTGTTGTAGAAGCACAGGCACAGCGTGGTCATAAACAGCACCGTGTTGCACAGCGCGCCGATCAGGCCCGCCGCGCCGAAGGACCACAGGTTCGTCTTGTCCAGCTTGTTCAGGCCCTTGAAGGCCACGCCGCACAGCCAGCCCGCCAGAATACGGGTGGGCACGCACACCAGGAACGTGTAGATGGGGTTGATGCCCAGCAGCACCGCGCCGAACTGGCTCCTGCCGAAGCATTCCCAGAAGCTGATGCAGCCGAACACGCCGCCCAGAATGGCGCCGCTGGCCGGCCCCATGACGATGGCGCCCACGATGACCGGCACCATCAGCAGGGTGATCTCCAGCCCCGGCATCTTGATCATGCCCAGTCCCGTGACCTCCAGCAGCAGCATAATGGCCACCAGCACGGAAATGCGCACCAGATCCTGCACGGTGTATTTTCCGTGCTTCGTTTCGTTATTCATAATTTTTACCTCCTGCTGCCGCCTCCGTCCAGCAGAGTGCGGCGCTCGCACGTATGATACCACATTTTCGCGTTTTTGCAATAGCTGATTTCAAAAAAAGTACCCCCGGCTTCGCCGGGGGTACTTGTCGTATGCCGCACGATCGGTCCGGCGAAGCCGGGGTACTGGCTGTGCGCCGCCGTATAGGCCGGTCAGCGCTTCCTTCTCCGCATCCAGGCCATGCCGCCCACGGACGCCAGCGCCATGCCCACGTAGGCCCCGATGCCCGCGTCGAACGTGGTGGGGCTGTCCACCCCGCCGATGGTGAAGTTCATCGTCACGTTGCCCGCGTCGGACAGAATGGTCACCGTGTGCCTGCCGTCCTTCAGCGTCCGCAGATACACCGCCTTCAGATAGACCTCGATGCCGCCGTTGTCCTCGGCGACGTAGTTGGCCGCGGCGATGGTCCTGCCGTCCACCTGCACGCCCTTAAAGCCGCTGAACGCCGCCGTGCTGCGGAACGTCAGCCCGTAGATGCCGGAGGTGTAATCCGTGGCGCTCTTGGCGGCATCAGCCGTCTTCACCGCGGAAATTCCGGGCGTGGACGCGCCGCCGTAGTAGTAGTACCCGCCGCCGGAGCTGCTCTGCGCCGCCGTGCTGATCACAAACGGCGAGAAGTCGCTCACTTCAAATTTGATGCCGTACTCGGTGTATTCACCCTCAAATTCCTCACGGAATTCGTGGTTGTTGTAGTAGTGCTTGATCGTCGGATGCTCGCCACGGGCCTTTCGCGCCGCGCCGTCAGCAGTCGTCATATCGAAATAGGCGTAGGGAACATAGACGACATATTTCCCGTTCTCGCGCCCCTGTCCATCAATAAGCGTAAATTTGAAGTACTGCTTGTCCTTGCCCTCTCCCCGCTGGGGGTAGCGGTCGCACTTGAACTTCTCGCCTTCGTTTCCGATGATATAGGGTTTGTCCGATTCTTTTGCGCTGCTCTCCGCATTCGTTATGGTAGTCTGCACAAAGGAATCGTTCCGGCCGCAGACATAGGTATAGCCCAGCACCTCATACGTGCCGTCATCATTTTTCTTCAGCCATTCTGCCGCCATGTGGCGGTATCCCAGCATGGACGTATAGCCCACCGTAACGCCGCCGATATCCTGATAGGCTACTTCCACATAACGCATTTGCAGATCTCGTTCACCTTTTTGGGGATTATATTCCCTCACCGTGTTCGAGTCGATCGTACGGAACAGGATATTAAAACTGCTCAGTATCTCGCCTTCAAGTGCAGAAGAGTTGCCAGTCACCGACATGACACGGTAATGCGTTACACCCTGTAAACTTGCGTCTGGCTTTAAGGTAATACCCTTTTCCAATTCCTGATAGTTGGGTAACTGTGCGCTATTGCTGTCAAACGAGGTGTAGAAGTGCCCCCCATCGTATGTTACATTCACACCGCCGGTCGGCGTGTCCATGTCACTCTGCACCGGAACGGAAATTGGCTTATTCCCTGTACCAAGGCCGGACAGCTTTGCACCATCCTCCACGCTCACAGAAAACCTCTCCCGCTTGATGTTTCCGGCCGCATCCTTCCACACCAGCAGATACTGCGCCCGACTTACGCGACCGTCCAATGCGATCAAAGATACCACGCATTTGCTATCGCCATTTGTATTGTTGTTCTCGGAAATAGCTGCATTATTGCCATTCAAGACCTTGCACTCGTTAAGCACCAACGTGTAACCCGACGGTGCCGCTATGGTAACCGTCCCCAAATGGACATTCATTTGAGTGTTCAAGGTCTCATCTACGGTCTTGCCGTCAATCGGCCTGACGATCAGTACGCCCGGCTCCAATGCGGCACATTCCCAAGTATTCTTATATGTTGCATTAAGCTCCGCACCGCTTATCAGCCGCGAAGTCTTCACCTCGCTGACAGTCGAATTAATCGTCTCATAGTGGAAATAGTTTTCCTTCTCTATGACGATCTCGGCGCGTATAGTCAGCTTTTCAATTGGCGTATTTTGACCCGCTTCTTCACTTTCAGCACCCGCAGCCCATACCACGAAAGACCGCATACCGTTGAAATTAGGTGTCGCTGTAACACTCAATACATCGCCCGACTGGTTTACGGCTGCCATCACACCGCCAAAGGCCTGTTCGTTACCTACCTCATTAAATTCCATATTACCGTTTATGAATTGATATGCCGCTTGATCGTTATTCCCGTTAAATTTTGCAATACGCACTGCATTTTCGGGCTTCACAAAGTGAAGTGTATACCCAACGCTCCCGTTGTTCGTTTTTTTCGCCGCCGCAAGCCAGTGCTCCTCGGAGCCCTTCAGCACCGTGACCGTCAGCACACCGTTCGCATAGTTGTATTCGTAGTCCGTTCCCTCTTTGAGGTCCTGCGGGAACGTAATATAAAAGTCCCCTGCATTCCCCTCGCTTCGCAGCACAGGCGCCCTATAATCGGCGTCCTTCAACGCCTTGTCTATATCCACCTGTCCACCTTGCTCACCGCCGCCGGGACCAGGACCGGGACCGGGATCAGGGTTGTTTGCAATTTCCTGCAAAATATTCACCCGGTAGCTGAAAAAGCACGGCATCTTACCGTCTGTCACATACAACGTCTCCAGTATCGCCTTTACACCGTCGCCGAGTGCATTGTACTTTTTAACCGCCTCGGTGGTCACATCCTTATAGTTCTGCTGGCCGAAATTCGTCCCGCGCGGCATGATCTGGTTTGCCATTTCTCCCGCTTCTTCATAATAGACAAACACACCCGTATCGCCCAAGAACGCCTTTGCTTTCGCTAAATCTTCTTCCGTAGCCGTACCAACCACCGCAAGCGCAGAAACGCTTTTTACCGTCCCTGTATTGTCTGCCCAGACGGGGGTACAGAGGGACAGGGTGAGTATCAGGGTCAGCAGGAGGCTGACTGCTTTTTTCATTTTCCTCTCTCCTTTTTCGGCCAGAGGGGTCGTTTCAGCGGCGCTGAAACGCTCACGGGGGTATACCCCCTGACGCACATATTTTTGTCATCGGCCAGTAAGGGCGGGCGCGCCTGCCGGTCAATGATACATCTACTTATACCACTTTACCGTCTTTGAAACAATATGCTGGCAGGGAATGGCATATTTTTGGGCATAAAATGCAAAAAACAGCCAGGCTTTTTGTGCAAAAGTCCGGCTGCTTTCAGTTATTCCGCCATGGGCTGCACGCCGCCCGTGGGCAGTATGGGCCGGCTGATGGGAACGCTCCCCAGCATCAGCTGGTACTCACCGTCCAGCATCAGCTGCACCTGCGTCACATCCTCCAGTGAGCACAGCGAGTCCACCAGCCCCTGCATCATGCGGTTCTGCGCCTCCGCGTCCTCCGGCAGCAGCGCCGCCACCGCGCCGGGGAGGTTCAGGTAGCATATCCCCTCCTCCGTGCTGGCGTTCAGGGCCGTAAAGCCCTCCGGCAGCAGCGGGTACAGGTCCGCGTAGCTGTCCAGCGGCCGTTCCGTCAGTGCCTTCACCACCGCCTGGGCCACCGTCTCCCCCTCGTACACCGTCAGCCGGCGCTCCTCGCCCACCAGCGTACCGCCGCCGTCCGGGAAGTACAGCTGCACCTTCACCGTCCGCACCACGTCGTCCGGGCTGGTCAGCAGCACCTCCTCTGAGGTGTACACCTCGCTGGTCCGGTCCGCAGGCAGCTCGCCCGCCACCGTCAGCCGCACGGCGTAAATGCCGTCCAGCTGCATCAGCGACAGCGTGATGCAGTAGTCCGCGATGGTCCGGTCAATGCCGATCAGCTGGTCGTATTCGCTGCTCATGTCCACCGACACCGTTCCGCCGGTGACGGTACAGCTCAGCAGCTGCGTCCCCACGGGTATGGGCGCGATAAATCCCTCCGCCGTGCAGCCGCCCAGCAGCAGCTCCATGATGTACTGCGCCTGCTGCTGGCGTCCCCGGTCCCCGGCGGTGATGTCCGCCCAGGGGATGGCGATGCCCTGCACGGCGTCGCCGCCGCCGGCGGATTTGTTCTGCTCACTCAGGTCCGCCGGGCAGTACAGCCGCAGGCTCCCGCCGTCCGCCGCCTGCTGCTCGCCGCAGGCGCACAGGCTCGCCGCCAGCACCGCCGCCAGCAGCAGGGAAATGATACGCTTTTTCATGCCTCCTCCCCCCTTTCCGCCAGCGGCAGGTACACGGTGAACACCGTGCCCACGCCGTTTGCGCCGTGGCCGGCGGAGATGGTGCCGCCCCGGTTCTCGATGGTGTCCTTCACGATGGACAGCCCCAGTCCCGTGCCGCCCACCTCCCGCGAGCGCATCTTGTCCACCCGGTAGAACCGGTCAAAAATGTGCGGCAGGTCCTCGTTCGGTATACCGATGCCGTTGTCGCTGACCGTCAGCACCACCTTGTCCCCATCCACATGGGCCTCCGCCCGGACGAAGCCGTCCTCGGCGGCGGAGTACTTGATGGCGTTCTCCATCAGGTTGTACAGGATCTGATGTACATCGTCGTCGGTGGCCAGCGCCACGGCATCCTCGTCCGCCGCGCCGGATACGGTCACGCCCTTCTCCTGGGCCACCATGGTCAGCATACGCTCCACGCGCTCCAGCACCGGCCTCACCGCCACGGGATAGGGCTGCTGCACCACGCCGCTGTCCAGCCGCGTCAGCCGCAGCAGGTTCTCGGTAATGCGGCTCAGCCGTTCCGCCTCCCGCCCGATGTCGGTGACGAACTCCTTTGTGGTCTCCTCGTCCATGTGATCCGTCTGCAGGATGGAGTCCGTCAGCAGCCGTATGCCCGCCAACGGCGTTTTCAGCTCGTGGCTGGCGTCGGAGACGAACCGCCGCCGGGCGTTCTCCGTGGTCTGCAATCGGTCGGTCAGGCTGTTGAATTCCGCCGCGATCTGGGCGATCTCGTCGGTGCCGCTGGCGTCAGCCCGGTGGCTGTACGCGCCCTCACGCACCTTGCGGATGGCCTGCAAAAGCCCGCTGATTTGCCGGGTCAGCATCTGGCTGAGTACGATGCTCAGCCCCGCCACCAGCAGGGCAATCAGCAGCGAGATAATGAGCAGGTTGTGCCGGAACGTCTCCAGCAGCTCCGACTGCTCCGTGTCGTAGTCATAGGCGTACACCGCGCCCACGATCTGGTTGTGATACACCACAGGCGTGGCCACGCGGCTCAAAAACGCCGTGCCGTCATAGCTGCAATAGCTGGCGTCCTGTCCCCGCAGGGCCACCGCCACCACGGAGTACAGCGCGTATTCGCCCACGGCGTTGCTGCCCTGCCGGGTGTCGTACAGCACCAGTCCCGCGCTGTTGGTCACCATGATACGGGCCGCGCCGGACTCGTCCAGGCCCTCCAGCGCCGCCTGCACGTTCTCCACCGTCAGCTTCTCCAAGCCCATCATCGCCGACTCGATGACCTTCGCGGTGCTCTTCAGGTTGTTCTGATTGGAGGTCACCATCATGTTCTGGCTCACCAGCAGCGGATAGGAGTTCAGCAGGATCAGCACCGCCGCGATGACCAGGATATAGCTCAGGCTGAACTTCAGCTGCAAGGTCGCCTTGCCCCGCAGCTTGCGTATACCAAGGCCCAGGCGCTGCCGCATAGTCTGCGCCTGCGGGGTCTGGTCCGTATTTGCTGCCGCCGTGTCACACGGTGGGCTGTTCTTCTCCCTTAAAATAGTAACCAACTCCCCACTTCGTCATAATGTATACCGGGTTGGCGGGGTCCGGCTCCAGCTTTTCCCGCAGCCGTCGGATGTGCACGTCCACCGTCCGATAATCTCCGGCGTAGGAATACCCCCACACCAGGTCCATCAGGCTCTCCCGGCTGTACACCCGCCGGGGGTTTTTCATCAGCAGCTCGATCAGGTCATACTCCTTTGCGGTCAGGTCGATGGTCTTTCCGTCCCGCAGGGCCACCCGCTGCTCCGTGTCCAGGCTCAGATCGCCCACGGTCAGCAGCGGCGTGCGCTGGCGGCTCTGGGCCGCCTGGTTCCCGTTCATGGACCGCCGCAGCAGCGCCCGGATGCGTGCCTTCAGCTCCAGAATGTTAAAGGGCTTCGTCACATAGTCGTCCGCGCCGCAGGCAAAGCCCATCAGCTTGTCGCTGTCCTCGCTGCGGGCGGTCAGCATGATGACGGGCACATCGGAAAACTCCCGTATCTTCATGCAGGCGTCGCTGCCGGACAGGCCGGGCATCATCACGTCCATGACGATCAGGTCGAAGTTCTCCTTCTTCTCCAGCTCCACGGCGGCCGCGCCGTCATAGGCGGTCATCACCTCATACCCCTCGTTCTCCAGATTGAACTTCATGCCCTTCACCAGCAGCTTCTCGTCGTCTACCACCAATATCTTCATTCCTGCGTATCCTCCGTTATGATGTGATCTTGTATGCTCTCCACGATGGCCTGTCCGATTCCCTCCACCCGCGTCAGGTCCTCCGCGCCGGTATAGGGTCCGTTGGCCTCCCGTTCGTCCACGATCCGCTGGGCCAGCACCGGGCCGATCCCCGGCAGGCCGTCCAGCTCCTCCGCGCTGGCGGTGTTGATGTTCACCTTCAGCAGCGCGGGCGCAGCCTCCTCCGGCGGCACGGCGCTGATGTCATAGCCGCCCCGCACCTGCCGCGGCGTCAGCAGCCACGTCAGTGCCATCGCCAGGACGAACAGCACCGTCAGTCCCAGCAGGAACACGTCCGTCTTTGTCAATTTTATCCGCTTTCCCACAGTTGACTACCCCGCCTCTTTTGCTTATAATAGGTCATGGACATACCGGCCCCATGCTCCGGACGGGGCCGTCCCCCTATATTATAGCATACATGGAGAAAAAGTCACATGAAAATCCGTCGTTTTATTGCTGTTTTTTTATCCGCCCTGATTTTATGCGGAGTTCTGACCGTTCCCGCCGCCGCGCTGGAGGATCCGGCCATCCGTGCCAAGGCCGCGCTGCTGGTGGAGGCCGAGACCGGCACGATACTCTATGACAAAAATATCCACGATGAGCTGTCCATTGCCAGCACCACCAAGATCATGTCCGCCCTGCTGATCTTCGAGGCTATCGACCGGGGCGAGCTGCGGCTGGACCAGCAGGTCACCGCCACCGCCACCGCCCTGCGCGGCCTGCCGGAGGACGGCAGCACCGCCGACATCGTGGAAGGTGAAACGCTGACGGTGGAGCAGCTGCTGTACTGTATGCTGGTCATCTCCGCCAACGAGACGTGCAACATCCTGGGCGAAACGCTGTGCGGCAGCGTAGATGCCTTTGTGGAGCGCATGAACCAGCGCGCCCAGGAGCTGGGGTGCAAAAACACCCACTTTGCCAACACCACCGGCCTGACCCAGTCCGGCCACTACTCCTCCGCCTACGATCTGTATCTCATCACCCGCGAGGCCATGAAGCACGAGGACTTTATGACCATGGTGAACACCAAGTCCTACGAGATACCTCCCACCAACAAGACTGAGGAGGAGCGCGTGCTCCACAGCACCAACGCCCTGATCTCCAACTGGCGGCTGGCCGGGTACCTGTACTCCGGCGCCCAGGGCATTAAGACCGGCAGCACCGATGCCGCCGGCCAGTGCCTTGTCTCCTCCGCTGTCCGCGGCAGCCGCACGCTCATCAGCGTGGTGCTGGGCGCGGAGAAGGTCGAAAAGGAGAACGGCTCCGGCTACATCGTGGAGAGCTTTACCGAGACGGCCCGTCTGTTCGACTGGGGCTTTGACAACTTTGCCCCCCAGCAGGTGCTGGACGAGAATGAGCTGATCCAGGAGGTCCCCGTGGCCCTGAGCAAGCAGGTCTCCACCGTGGCCGTCCACCCGGCGGAGAGCGCCGACGCCATGCTGCCCAAGGATCTGGATGTCAGTGCCCTGACCCGCACCGTCACGCTGGATAACGAGACGGCGCTGGCCCCCATCGCCGCCGGCGACCGCCTGGGCGAGATCACCGTCAGCTACGGCGACACGACCTACGTCACCGTACCCCTGCTGGCCGTGGCCGACGTGTCCGCCAGCCGCTTCCTGTCCCTGCGCCACGCCATCGGCGAATTCTTCTCCCAGCGCTCCGCCCGCATCGCCGTTCTGGCGCTGGTGGTGCTGGTCGCCGCCCTGGTTCTGTGGTTCCGGTTCTACGGCCGCAACCGCCGCTACGGCAAGCCCGGCAGCAAGCAGTACCGCCACCACTCCTACCGCGGCCGCCGTCACTGATATGGCGCCTATCCGTATACTCTACGAGGACCCGTATCTGGTCCTCTGCGTCAAGCCCGTGGGCGTCCTGTCGGAGGACAGCCCCTCCGGTGCCTGTATGCCCGGCCTGCTGCGCGAGCACTACCGCGCCCTGGGGCAGAACGACTATATCGCCACCGTCCACCGGCTGGACCGGCTGGTGGGCGGCGTTATGCTGTTCTCCCGCCGCCGGGACGTCACCGGAAAGCTCACCGCCGCCGTGGCAGAGCACCGCGTCACCAAGGAATACCTGGCCGTTCTCCGGGGCACGCCGGCGCAGGACGAAGCCACCCTCACCGACCTGCTGTTCCGCGACGCCGCCCACAACAAAAGCTACGTGGTCAAGCGTATGCGGAAGGGCGTCCGCCAGGCGTCCCTCAGCTACACCGTCCAGGGCGAAGCGGACGGCCTGACGCTGGTGCGCGTGCAGCTGCACACCGGCCGCACCCACCAGATCCGGGTGCAGTTCTCCTCCCGCGGCCTCCCCCTGATGGGGGATATCCGCTATGGCAGCAAGGCCGACTGCTCCCCCGCCCTGTGGTCCACGCGGCTGGCGCTGACACACCCCGTCACCGGCAAGCCCATCGACGTTGCCTGTCCCCCGCCGGATGCCTGGCCCTGGAATTTGTTTGCATGAAAAAAGACCGCCCTCCGGCGGTCTTTTTTTGCTGTGCAGCGCACAGAAAATAAAAGCGGTCCGTTGCTCATGCATGAAGCTCTATGCCAGTAAATACCCGATTTCCACAAACAGACACCCCAGTCCAAAGAAAAACGTCAGGATGGCTGTGGCGTACAGCCAGAACCGCCCCGCCCCCAGCCGGGGATAGTCCAAAAACGGATAGGGGTACAGTTGGCCGGTGCGTCCGATAGGCTTGCCGGTCCCGGCCCGCAGCATGGCAAAGGCAAAATACGCCAGCGGCAGCACCAGCCACCAGACGGCGTGCCCCACTGTCAGCCCTGCCTTATCCTGCCACAGCAGCCATTGCAGCACCGTCAGCCCCGGCGTAATAAAGTGTACGCAGACATTCCCGAAGGAAAAGCGCCCCTTCAGCCAGCTCTCATCGTCCCGCCGGTGGGCGGTCGGCAGCAGCACAAAGGCGTAGATCAGGTGCGTCACATAGATGCACAGCGTCATACTCAGCGCCACGCCCGGGGAACTGAGCCACCGGAACGCGCCGCAATGGGGGTCATGCCCGCTGGCGCCCAGCGCCAGCTCATAGAGCAGTATCAGCAGATTGCTCAGGTGTGTGTAGTACACGAAAAAACCGGCGCGGATACAGTGCTTTTCCGGCAGCCACGCCTTTTTGTACAGTCCGATGGCGGTGACCAGCACGATCACCAGCGCCGACAGCCGCAGCACAGTCATCCCTCCCGCAGCGCCTTCAGCAGTGCGATCTCCCGTGCGTAGCCCGCCAGCTCATTGGGCGTCTCCAGCACAAAGGGCAGCCCCTGCAATGCGGGATGCCGCACCACCCGGCCCAGCGCCTCCGCACCCAGGCAGCCCTCGCCGATGCGGGCATGGCGATCCTTGTGGGCGCCCCGCGGGTTCAGGCTGTCATTGATGTGCACTGCCTTCAGTCTCTCCAGACCGATGACCCGGTCGAACTCCGTCAGCACCCCGTCCAAGTCGTCCGCGATGTCGTACCCCGCGTCGGACACATGGCAGGTGTCCAGACACACCCCCAGCTTATCCGACAGTGCCACCCGGTCGATGATCTCCCGCAGCTCCTCGAACCGGCTGCCCACCTCGCTGCCCTTGCCGGACATGGTCTCCAGCAGGACGGTGGTGCGGAGGCCCGGCGTAAGGATGGCGTTCAGCGTCTCCGCGATCTGGGCAATACCCGTCTCCATACCCTGCCCGGTGTGGCTGCCGGGATGGAAGTTGTACACGTTCCCCGGCAGGTGCTCCATCCGCTTCAGGTCGTCCGCAAGCGTCATGCGGGCAAACTCCCGGGTGTGCTCATCCTTGGAGCAGGGATTGATGGTATACGGCGCGTGGGCCACCAGCGTGCCGAATTCGTTTTCCGCCGCCAGCGCCAGAAACGCCGCCACATCCGCCGGGTCGATGGCCTTGGCCTTGCTGCCCCGTGGATTGCGGGTGAAAAATTGAAACGTGTTGGCCCCGATGGACATGGCCGTCCTGCCCATGGCCAAAAAGCCGTCTGAGGCGGACAGATGACACCCGATATAGAACATGGCCTTCACTCCCTTCACAGCCGCAGGGTGGACGCATCAGCCCTGCCGTTTTCGATGGTCAGCACGCCGCAGGTGGGGTGCAGTGGATCCCCTGCTGCGCCGGGGTTCAGCGTCAGCAGCGAGCCGTCGTTGTCCACCAGCGGCACATGGGTATGTCCGAACAGCAGCACCTGTGCGCCGTACTCCCTCGCCGCGTACATGGCGGCCATAGGCGAACGCTTCACGTTCCGCGTGTGCCCGTGCAGCGCAAAGATCCGCACGCCGCCGATCTCCAGCAGCCGTTCCGGCTGGTCGCAGCTGCCCCAATCACAGTTGCCCGGCACGCCCTCCATGGGCAGCGCCGGGAACCGCGCCCGCAGGGCCGTCAGGTCCCGCTGGCAGTCCCCCAGGTGCAGCACCCGGTCCGGCGCTGTCAGCTCCACCGCGCGGGCCATATTGTCCACATTCCCGTGGGAATCGGAAAGTACCAGAATTCTCATAATGGCCTCACAAATGTATCCTGTTTGTGACGTATTATACCACGTCCACCTTGCAAACTCAACGCTTTTGCAGTATCATAAAAGCAACAAAAGTTCGGAGGTGCTCAATATGGTGGGCGGCGTGATGGAGCTGGATCTCCACGGCATGAATACGTACCAGGCGCAGATCGCCATCGACGCGGCGCTGCGCCGCTGCGGCGGCGGTGTCTACCGCCTGCGCCTCATCCACGGCTACCGGGGCGGCACCGCCATCCGGGATATGCTGTGGACGGTGTACAACAAGCGCAGTCAAGTGAAACGCCTTGTCAGTATCAGTGAGGGCGTCACCGAGCTGGTCCTGCGCGAGTATTAAGGAGGGGCCCCATGAAGCTGGCACAAATTCAAATGCACGTCACCGCCGACAAAGCCGCCAACCTCCGCCACGCGGAAGACCTGCTGCGCTCCGTCCGCGGCGCCGACATGGCCATCCTGCCGGAGATGTTCTGCTGCCCCTATGACAACGCCTGCTTCCGCGCCTACGGCGAGCCTGAGGGCGGTCCGGCGTATCAGATGCTCTCCCGCACCGCACGGGAGCTAAACCTCTGGCTGGTAGGCGGTTCCCTCCCCGAGCTGGATGGTGACAAGCTCTATAACACCGCCTACGTCTTTGATCCGCAGGGCCGCTGCGTGACCCGCCACCGAAAAATGCACCTGTTCGATATCGATGTGCAGGGCGGCCAGTCCTTCCGTGAATCCGCCACCCTGTCGCCTGGGAGCGATATCACCCTCTTCGACACGCCCTATGGCAGAATGGGCCTGTGCATCTGCTTCGACCTTCGGTTCGAGGAGCTGTGCCGCCTTATGGCCCTGGAGGGTGCCCGGGTCCTGCTGGCTCCCGCGGCCTTCAACATGACCACCGGCCCCGCCCACTGGGAACTGCTCCTGCGTCAGCGTGCGATAGATAATCAGTGCTTCACCGTGGGTGCCGCCCCTGCCCGGGACGAAGCCGCCTCCTATGTGGCCTGGGGACACTCCCTGGTTTGCGACCCCTGGGGCACGGTGCTGCATGAATGCGGCAGCGGCGAGGAAACCGCCGTCGTCGACCTGGATCTCTCCCGGGTGGATGCTGTCCGGCAGCAGCTGCCCATCCTCTCCGCCCGCCGGACGGATATATACGATATCCGCCGGAGATAGGTCCGCTATCGATTTCTTAGATAGCCAGATGGCGCAATTTTTTAAAATACTCGTTGACAAAAGTTTCCTTTTACGATACCATACGATTTGTGGATGCCCGCGCTGTCCTCGCAGCGCGGACATTTTCTGCGCCGCAGGCGCTGTTTGGATAGAAAGAAAGGATACCAGCTATGAAAAACCTCAACGAAAAGCGGCCCAGTGGGCTGGCGCTGCTCCCCTTCGCGATGTTCATCGTCATCTACATGGGCGCCGGTATTTACTACCAGGTAAAGGGTATGGAGATGGCCTTTTACCAGTTCCCCTCCGTCACCGCCATGTTCTTGGCGGTGCTGGTGGCCTTTATCATGTTCAAGGGCACCATTAACGAGAAGTTCGACACCTTTGCCAAGGGTGCCGCCAACGTGGACATCCTCACCATGCTGATGATCTACATTCTGGCCGGTGCCTTCGCCAACGTGGCGGCGGTCATGGGCGGCCGCGAATCCACGGTAAATCTGGGCCTGTCCCTGGTACCGGTGGAATTCCTGGCCGCCGGTCTGTTCGTCATCTCCGCCTTTATGGGCACCGCCACCGGCTCCTCCATGGGTACCGTCACCGCCGTGATCCCCATCGCCGTGGGTATTGCGGAAAAAGGCGGCCTGTCTCTCACCGTGGTCATTGGTGCCGTGGTGGGCGGCGCCATGTTCGGCGACAACCTCTCCATGATCTCCGACACCACCATCGCCGCCACCCGCAGCCAGCGCTGCGAAATGCGCGACAAGTTCCGTGTCAACTTCCTCATCGCTCTGCCGGCGGCACTGATCACCCTGGTCCTCCTGCTGATCTTCGGCCGTCCGGAGACGGTCATGCCTCTGGAGGCCCTGCCCTTCGATCTCATCAAGGTCCTGCCCTACGTGCTGGTGCTGGTCCTGGCCCTGTGCGGGCTCAACGTGTTCCTGGCCCTGACCGTGGGCATCTTCTCCGCCGGTCTGGTGGGCATCTGCTGCGGTGATCTGACCATTGCCGCCTTCGCCCAGAGCGTGTGGGACGGCTTCACCGGCATGAACGAGGTATTCTTCCTGACGCTGCTGTGCGGCGGTATGTCGGAGCTGATCGCCAAAAACGGCGGCATCGCCTGGATCATTCAGAAGCTGCGGAAGGTCATGAAGGGCAACAAGTCCGCCCAGGTCGGCATCGCCGCCATGGTCTCCCTGTGCGACTGCGCCACCGCCAACAACACCGTGGCCATCATCGTGGCCGGCGACATGGCCCGTGACGTGTCCCATGAATACAAGGTGGATCCCCGCCGCACCGCCTCCCTGCTGGATATCTTCTCCTGCGTGTTCCAGGGCATCATCCCCTACGGCGCGCAGCTGCTGAGCGCCGCCGCCCTGGCCAACGCCACCGTGACCTCCGACGCCCTGCACACCAGCCCCGCCGCCATCGTGGGCGGTATGTGGTACTGCTGGATCCTGGCCGCCGTGGGCCTGCTGTCCATCTTCGTTCCTTTTGCCGACGGTGTCTGCCGGAAAGACCCGTGGAACTGGGAGTACGGCTGCGCCCAGTCCGCCGTGGCCGCCAAAAAGGCCCTGCTGGAAAAGGAAGCGGAGGATGTCTCCGCCCAATAACGCTCCCTGTCTTTGCCGCCGCGGCACACCCCCCCCTGGCCGCGGCGGCACTTTTTTGTCAAAATATACGGTACCTCCCACCCATGCTGAGAAATTCTCTTCTGAGCTTCTGCGATATTCACAAAATGTGGTTGCATTTTTTGTGCAAATAGTGTAGTATAATTCGCAAGAAATCCGCATGGAACACAAGGAAACGGAGGAAATTGCAATGAAGAAGTATACAGATATGAGTCTTCAGGAGCGTCAGGCCGAATACGCCGCCGTGCAGGGGGAATACGAAAAGCTCAAGGCCATGGGTCTCAGCCTGAATATGGCCCGGGGCAAGCCCGGCAAGGCCCAGCTGGACCTGGTCACACCCATTTTCAGCCTGCTGACCAAGCCGGAGGACTTTGTCTCCGACGGCATCGAGACCCGCAACTATGGCGAGGTATCCGGCATCCCCGCCGCCAAGGCCCTGTTTGCCGACATTCTGGGCTGCAAGCCTGAGCAGGTGTTCGTGGGCGGCAACGCCAGCCTGCAGCTGATGTACGACGCCGTATCCAAGGCTTTCACCCACGGTCTGCTCCACAGCGAAAAGCCCTGGTGCAAGCTGGACAAGGTCAAATGGATCTGCCCCGTTCCCGGCTATGACCGCCACTTCAAGGTCACCGAGAGCTTCGGCGTAGAGATGATCTCCGTCCCCATGACCGCCGACGGCCCCGACATGGACCAGGTAGAGGCCCTCATCAAGGACCCCGCCGTCAAGGGTATGTGGAATGTCCCCAAGTACTCCAACCCCGAGGGCGTGATCTACTCCGCCGCGACCATCGACCGTCTGGCGAAGATGAAGCCCGCCGCCCCCGACTTTATGCTCATGTGGGACAACGCCTACTGCATCCACGAGTTCGACTGCGACTATGTGGAATTCCCCGACATCATCAGCCTGTGCGCGAAGTACGGCAATGCCGACATGGTCTACGAGTTCGCCTCCACCAGCAAGGTCACCTTCCCCGGTGCCGGCGTGGGCGTCATGGCCTCCAGCGCCGACAACATCGCCTACTTCTCCAAGCTCATCAACATCCAGACCATCGGCTTCGACAAGATCAACCAGCTGCGCCACGTTCTGTTCCTGAAGGACAAGGCCCACACCCTGGCCCTGATGAAGCAGCACGCCGCCATCCTGGCCCCCAAATTCCACGCGGTGCTGGACGCTCTGGACAAGGAGATCGCCCCGCTGGGCATCGCCGGCTACAAGCGCCCCGTTGGCGGCTACTTTGTCAGCGTGGACGCCATGCCCGGCTGCGCCAAGCGCACCCTGGCCCTGTGCAAGGAGGCCGGCGTCACCATGACCGGTGCCGGTGCCACCTTCCCCTACGGCAAGGACCCCCAGGACAGCAACATCCGCATCGCCCCCTCCCTGCCGCCGGTGGCGGAGCTGGAGCAGGCCATCGCCGTGTTCTGCACCTGCCTGAAGCTGGCCGCCCTGGAAAAGCTGGGCGTGTGAGCTGCAAATCCTCCCGCCGCACATAAAACCATCCCCCCCCGGCGACGCTTCACACCCCCATATAAAATCCCCCCGGCGAAGCCGGGGGGATTTCTTTTTCTTACTTATGCAGCAGCGGGCTCAGCGGTTTGTAGATCAGGAAGCACAGCGCCACGTCCAGCAGCCCCTTGCACAGTGTGAACGGCACGTTGAACACCATCAGGCAGTTCAGCAGCGCGTTGGAGGTCGGCATCTGCGCCACCGTCCCCAGGATCTCCTGATACATCCCCACAATGGCCTCCAGCGGCAGGCCGTACAGCACCACATAGGCGGGATAGACGATGAAATAGTTAATGGGTATGCTGATGACCGCCATGGCGGCGGCCCCGGCCACGGAGCCCCACAGCGCCCCGCCCCGGTTCTTGTGCTTCTTGTAGACGATACCCGCAATAAACGCGAACACCGCGCCCAGCAGGAAATTGGACAGCTCGCCCACGCCGGCGCTGGAGCCGAAGGGCAGGTGCAGCAGGTTCTTCACCAGCTGGATGGCGACGCCGTAGACGGGGCCGAGGGAGAACGTGCCCAGCAGGGCGGGCAGGTCGGAGATGTCCAGCTTGATAAAGGCGGGCATGACGGGGATGGAGAACTCCACGAACTGGAGGACGGCGGCCACCGCCGCCAGCAGGGCGGCCACCGCGATACGATGGGTCTTTTGCTTCTGAGTCATAAAAAAACACTCCTTCTTGATGATAAACACCCGGAAAATTGCCTTCCAAGGTGTACGCATCAAAAAAGAGCATCGCGAAATGCCATACACGCCTTCTCTCATCCAGACTATACTGTCGGTACCGGAATTGCGCCGGTTCCTGCTGCCGCAGCAGCTCGCGGACTATACCGCCGGTGGGGACTTTCACCCCGCCCCGAAGACAAATATGCGGTTGTTTTCGACAAGTATAGTACCACGCCGCCCCGCGGAAGTCAATACCGATTTTCAGCTTTACAGCGATACGGTTTTCGTTTACAATATACCGTAAGAAAGGCGGTGAGACCCATGCCCGCACGGCAGATGACCGTATGCTTTTCCGGCTACCGTCCGGAGAAGCTCCCCTGGGGTTATGACGAATGCGACCCCCGCTGCGCCCAGCTGAAGCAGCGCCTGCGCCGGGCGGTCTGCGCCGCCTGTGACGACGGCTTCCGCCACTTCATCTGCGGCATGGCCCGCGGCGTGGACACCTACTGCGCCGAGATCGTCCTGGCTCTACGTCCCCAGTACCCGGACCTGACGCTGGAGGCCGCCATCCCCTGCCCCAGCCAGTGCGGCGGCTGGACGCCGGACCAGCAGGCCCGCTGGCACGCCATCGTGGACCGCTGCGACTTTGAAACAGTGGTCCAGGACCGCTACGGCCCCGGCTGTATGCAGCGCCGCAACCGCTACATGGTGGACCACGCCGCCCGCCTCATCGCCGTGTTCGACGGTCAGGACGGCGGCACTCGCCGCACGGTGGAATACGCCCTGCGCTGCGGCCTCGAGGTCGTCTACGTGGACGCGGAATAGTCCCTCGTCCCCGCCGCACCCCTCAAGCCTTCCCCTTGAGGGGAAGGTGCCCCCGCAGGGGGCGGATGAGGTGTAGCCGCCGCAGCGGCTTAGAATTGCCTTCCCCCTGGAGGTCCGCGGTGTTGAATGACAGGCCGGTGGCCTGTCAGATCCGCGGACCGACCGACCCGCAGGGAGACAGGTGGCACGGCGAAGCCGTGACGGATGAGGTGTAGCCGCGCAGCGGCGTAAAACTCTCCCCCCGCGCCCGCAGGCGCAGCATCTTCCGCCGCCGTGGCGGCGCCCCCCCCAACAAAACATAAAAAAGAGACCGCAAGGGCGACTCCTCATAAGGACATCTTGAAAACACCAGATTAAACCGATTGAGAGAATCTCTTGGTGTCGACCAAACGGGAATAGCCATCAACCATTTCATCGTGGTTGGTGGCTATTCCTGTTTAAAGGTATATTCATGTTGAAATCCGAACCGGAATCTTTGTAAAATTTCCTACCGCTCTTTAACCAGAAACAATGGGTAACCGCATGCCTAACCGGGAGAGCAGTTCGTTGGTAATCGTCCCACAGCATGCAGCCAGTTCCTCTGCCCGAATCACCTGACCGCCATCCCGGCCGATAATAGTCACTGTATCGTCAGGAGCGACCTCCGAAAGATCGCTGACGTCCACCAGCAACTGGTCCATGCACATCCGCCCCACCATAGGACAACGCCGGCCCTGAATCAGCACCTGGCCGCCCCGCTGAGGCAGATCCCGGGGCAGACCGTCCGCGTAGCCGATGGTGACCACCGCCAGTTTGGTTTCTTGCTCTGCCTGAAAGACCCGCCCGTACCCGGCGCTCTCTCCGGCTTGCACAGTGCGGATACTGGCCACTCTGGCCCGGAGAGACAGAACCGGCCGCAGGTCAAGGCTTCGCTGAACAGGCGCATCATCGCTTCGAACTCCATAGAGTGCGATTCCAGCCCGGACATAGTCACAGGGCTGAGCTGGGAGGTTCCAAAGTCCATAGCTGGACTGGATATGAACTTTGCCGGGATCATATCCGGCAGTTCGGAGCCAGGCCACCGTATCATAGAACAAGGTCAGCTGCTCCTGGGTGTAGGCAACATCTTCGGCTTCCAGGCTGTCCGAGACGTATAGATGAGAAAAGACACCGTCCACTACCAGGTTTGGAAGCCGAAATGCCTCCAGGATCTCCTTCCGGTTTTCCGCCAGGATGCCCAGCCGGTGCATCCCCGTGTCCAGGGCCAGATGGACATGGACACGCCGCCCTCTGGCTGCCAAGGCCCGCCCGTGGTCAATATCCGCCACCGTCTGGGTCAGATGCCATCGTGTCAAGAGCGGAGCTTCCTCCGGGGAGGTATAACCTAAGATCAAGATCGTCCCCCGGATGCCCGCCTTTCGCAGAGCAATCCCCTCGGCCAGGCAGGCCACGGCAAAGGCCCGGACGCCCGCTCGCTGTAAGGTGCGGGCGGTCACTGCCCCGCCGTGACCGTAGGCCTCCGCCTTTACCACCGCCACCAGCTCTGTCCCCGGGGCCAATGTGTTCCGCAGCACCTGGGCGTTGTGCCCAAGGGCCGCCAGATCCACCTCCCGCCAGGCCCGAGCGGTGGGGCTGGGCTTCTTTTGAAGCCTCAGCAGGCAAGGGGCGGAGAGCAGCGCACTGAGCGCCAGCACCACAATGAAATGGAGAACACTGTTTTCAATGAGCATTTTTCCCAGTCCCAGTAGCTTTGCCGCTCCTCGGACCAGTACGATGCAGAGGGGATGGAGCACATACATGGCTGTGGAAAATTCCCGGACTTTCCTGGACTCGCCCTTGTTTCCGCCCAGCAGCAGAGAAAAAAGGCATACTATGCACAGGGGGAGGGCGAGGTACATGCTGTCGTGGCGCTGGACATCCATGCGATGGAGCCACAGCCCCTCGGCGCTCATGGCTGCCAGAGAGAGGAAGAAGCCCGCCAGAGACAGCTTTTGGTTCCACCGCCTTCCGGCGGCCCCAAGCAGAAGGAACAGTGGCGCGAAGAACAGGCCATTGCGGGTATAGCCGCACAGTGTAAAAATGCCGTCGTAAAGGGTCCGAAGCAGCGGGATCTGGGAAACCAGTCCATAGTAACTGTCCCCGCCCAGACCGATGAGATAGAGTAGCGCCGCCACAGGCAGAGCCACCCGCAGGCCCAGCCGGCTGAGCCACCGGGCGATGACGATGCCCAGAATGGTCGCCGGGAAATACCACAGGTGGTAGAAGGTGCCGTCCATCAGCAGTTTCCGCAAAACATCCGCCGGACCGGTGAAGCTGCCGGCATAGAAATTCACTGGCAGATACAAAAGGATGCAGACGCCGTAGAGCAGGCAGAGCTTTTTCAGCTGCCGCCCCACACCAGCCCAGTGATTCCGGCTCAGAAAGTACCCAGTGGTCATCAGAAAGAATGGGACTGCCACCCGGGCCAGTACCCGGGTAAGCCAGAAATCAGCCATGGCAGACACATCCGCCAGGGGCGAGGTGTGGTTCATCACCACCAGCAGGACTGCCGCCAGACGAAAGAGGTCCAAAGTCGGGACGGTTTTCTTAGCCGTTCTCATGGGTATCCCCCCACCATGTCAGGATAAATCCCTCCACATTGTCGCCGGATATCTGGCAGCAGCCCTCCGGCACTTCCACCTCTGTGACGGCTCCGGCGGCGGGCACATAGAACACCTGGGCCATGCGGCCGTTTTCCAGAGCGACGCTCCGGGGACCCTGCCGCAAAAAGTCCCGGTACTCCTCCAGACACAGCCCGTTGGTTTCCATCAGCTGGGCGTGGGGCGCCCCCACATAGCGGAAGTGCCACGGCTCAGCCGAGATCCCGGTGACTTCCTCCTTGCCCCGCTGGTAGCGTTCGATAAAGCCGTACCGGGCCGCCAGACGCCTAAATCTTCCGCAGACGCCGTCATAGGGAAAGGCAGGCCGGATGAAGTCGATGTATCCGGCAGCCTTTCCCAGGTCGATGGCGAGGCCGGTCTGATGCTCACTGCATCCTGGAAGGGCCACATACTGGCGGGTAAATGTCTCCCCATGCTCCGCCATGGAGTCGTCCCAGATCCGCTGCTGTTCCTGCTGGCTCCGCCAGCCGGACACCGGCACGATCTCCCGCTGTCCCCCCGCCTTTTGGATACAGGCAGACAGTAGCTGCCGTGCCCGGCTTTCAAGAAGAATGTCGGGGTGGTGCGGGTCCACCGAGGTCAGCGCAGATCGCTCTTTTTCATGCAGGGGATGCGCCCGGTTGACCAGGACCAGCGGCCCCTGAAAAATCTGCTCCCGGGGAATCGACACGGTTCTCATCCCGCCACCCCCAACTCGATCAGGCGGGTCACCAGCTCCCCAAAGGAAATGCCGATGCCCTGCATCATGCTGGGGTAGCGGCTGTGGGCGGTGAAGCCGGGGATGGTGTTGACCTCATTGAAGACGATCTCCCCATCCGGGGTGAGGAACAGATCCACCCGGGCGAATACCCGGCAGTCCAGGGCACGGTAAATGGTTTTTGCCGCTGCCTGGATCTCTGCCGCCTTCTCCGGCGGGATGCGGGCGGGACAGTGGATGGCGGAGGTCTTTAAGGTGTACTTCTCCTCATAGTTGAAAAAGCCCTCCGACAGCGCAATCTCGTCCACCAGACCCACGGTCAGTTCCTCGTTGCCCATGACCGCGCAGCCCACCTCAAAGCCGGGGATCGTCTCCTCCAGGATCACGGCGCTGTCGTGGCGGAATGCCTCCTCCATGGCGGCGGGCAGCTCTTCCGGCCCGGAGACTTTGGTGATACCGAAGGAGGAACCGGCCCGGACCGGCTTGACAAACACCGGGTATCCCAGTTCCTCCGCTGCCTGGGCGATCCGGCTGAAATCATCGCTGGAATGAAAGACGTGGCTCCGGGGGACCCGGATGCCGGCCAGGGCCGCCAGCTGGTGGGCCCGGTCCTTGTCCATGCACAAGGCGCTGGACAATGTCCCGCAGCCGATGACCGGGACCCCGGCCAGTTCAAAGAGTCCCTGTACCGTACCGTCCTCGCCGTTCTTGCCGTGGAGGACTGGGAATACCGCGTCAAAGAGGAGACGGCGGCCGGAGCCGTCCAGCAGTAGTAAAGCGTGGGCCTCCCGTTCCACCAGCGGGGTGCAGGGGATACAGTCTGCCGCCTGCTGCCAAGTACCGTCCTCCAGCCGGGAGAGGTCGCCGGTATAGCAGAGCCACTGCCCCTCCCGTGTGATGCCCACAGCCAAAGGAGTATAGCGGGCGGGGTCCATGTGGGACAGCACCGCATAGGCGGAATGGAGAGAAACTTCGTACTCCGTGGAGCATCCGCCGAAGAGAACGAGAATGGTTTTCATGGGATAAGACCTCCTAATCAAAATAAAGCGCCTGGTTCTGATACTGAAATGGTACCAGAACCAGGCGTTTCATACTTGTCTATCTACCAACGGATGCCTTGCAAGTTTTCTGCGAAATTCTTGTGATTTTCTTACGGCGCTTCTGAATGGTCTGACGGAAGACAGATGGTGAAGGTGATCCGATCCTCGGTGCTGTCCGCCCGAATGGTCCCGCCGTGGAGCTCCACGATCTCCTTGGCGATGGCTAAGCCAAGGCCCGCACCACCTGTCCGGGTGGCGCGGGAGCTGTCCAGACGGAAGAACTGTTCAAAGATCCGGTCCAACTTCTCCTGGGGGATGTTCTTTCCCGCATTGGAGAAGGTGAGTACGATTTTCCCGGCCTCTATCCGTCCGGCAATTTCCACCGTGCTGTCCGGCAGGCTATAATAAGACGCGTTGCGCAGGAGATTATCAAAGACCCTTGCCAGCTTATCCGGGTCACAGGAATAGTGCAGCTTGGGCGGCAGATCCAGGCTGCATGACAGCCCCGATTCTGCGAAAATGGGGCGGAATTCGCTGGCGACCTGCTCCAGCATCCGCGTCAGGTCCACGCTCTGCCGCTCCAGCTCCAGGCGAGAGAGGTTGAAGCGGGTGATGTCGAAGAACTCGTTGATGAGGTCCTCCAGCCGCTCCGCCTTCTCCAGGGCGATGCCGGTGTACCTGGCCCGGATCTCCGGGGAGATCTGAGGCTCATCCCGCAGGAGGGTCAGGTAGCCGATGACGCTGGTCAGGGGCGTTTTCAGGTCGTGGGCCAGATAGACGATTAGGTCGTTTTTCCGCTGTTCTGCCTCCCGGGCTGCCCGGGCGTCCCGGAGAGCCTGCTCCCGGGCCAGATTCAGCTGGATGGAGATGTCCTCCAGGGAATCCGGCAGCTGGATGGGCTCCTCACTGGGGCGGGATAATTGCTCTGCCGCATTGGCCACCACGTCCAGCTGCTTGATGGGCTTGGAGATAAAATAGAAGCTGATGACCACCCAGCCCGCCAGCACTGTGACGATGCAGACCAGAACGATGTAGTCTCGAACCCAATTCAGGAGGTCGTAGAGCGGCGAGGGCTGCCAGGTGATGCTGGCGCAGATGATGAAGCCCAGGAATGCCAAGGCCATCACTGCGACCACCCAAGCCATGAGGACCAGCAGGTAGCCGCCCCAGATGCGCAAAGACCTCCGGCGGCTGCGGGTATTTCCTTTCTTACTCAATGGTGTACCCCACCCCCCAAACGGTCTTGATGAATTTGGGCTTTCGGCTGGGCTCGTGCATCTTTTCCCGTAGCCGGGCGATGTGACTCATGACGGTGTTGTTGCTGTCCATAAACGCCTCGCCCCAAACATGTTCAAACAGTTCCTCGCTGGACACCACATTCCCCTGGTGCTCACATAGATACCAGAGAATGGAGAATTCCAAGGGCGTCAGGGCCAGTTCCTCGCCGAACAGGACGCACTTGTGAGTGGCCTTGGAGATCTGAAGGCCTCGAAAGTCGTATTCGGTGACCTCCTGGACTGTCCCCTCCCTGGGGTTGTACCGGGTGTAGCGGCGCAGCTGAGTCTTGACCCGGGCCACCAGTTCCAGAGGATTGAAGGGCTTGGTGATGTAGTCGTCCGCTCCCAAGGTCAGCCCCATGATCTTGTCCATATCCTCCACCTTTGCGGTGAGCATGATGATGGGGAACAGGTGGTCCTCCCGGATGCGCTGGCAGAGGGTAAAGCCGTCCATGTCCGGCAGCATCACATCCAGCACCGCCAGATTCAAGCGTGTCGTCCGCACACAAGCCAGGGCGTCGGAGGCATTATAGAATTTGTGGATGGTGAAGCCTTCGTTTTTCAGATAGACCTCCACCAGATCTGCGATCGCAGTCTCGTCATCGACGACTAAAATATGTGTAGCCATAGTTGCCGGCCTTTCGTGTTTTTCTGCATTATAGCACGGAACGTATAAAAAAGCGAGTATGACTCTTGATTTTTCCTAAACATGTCCTAAAGGGGACTGTTGCGGTCTCCTGTCTGCGCAAAATTCTCACCAGACTGTATCGAAACTACGATCTTCCAGACTCCTGATTTCGTAGGGTCGAAGTCGTGAAGCTGCGCCGCAGTGCTCTGTCATCCTTCGCTGGCAGGATCGGTCTGCGTATCATACGATGAACATTCCTCCAGATCTGCAGCCTGCTACCCGGATAGGCTTTTTTCAGCTTTGTGACAGCACGCTCCTTTGCCTTTTCAACGGCGGACTCCTTCATCATGTGGTACATGCCGATTTCCTTCAGCGAAGTTTTTTCAAATCCGAATACGCCGTAGAATTTTCCGAGGCTGTCCCTGTCCTTCTTCGGGAGAGCATCAAATAGTTCCTGCAGCAGCTCAATGCAGACTTTTCGATACACGACCTGCTCCGCAGAAACAGAGAGATTCCCAGGCATCAGCCGCTCAAAGGGATCACCGTCATAGCTCCCAGGGATAAGATCATTGACACCAACAAAATGGGTGTTGTAACGGATGTGCTTGACAGCCTGTTCCAGAAGGACATCCATTTTCTCCGCGATCTCTTCGATGCTGAACTGACCTGAATGATATAGCCTTTGTGCCTGCCGGACAGCATCCATCTCGTGCTTGCTCAGAGAAAGATTTCCGATATGTTGCTCCAGCCAACGGGTCATCCGGCCTTTCAGATGTGGGTACAGGTAGGTGGCAAGCACAGCACGGCTCTCATCGTATTCTCTGCTCTGGACCCGTGTCAGAAATTCCAACGCACCCTCGCCGCAAAGATCCTCCAGAATCGTTTTCGTATAGCCGGACAACTCTCCCGGTCTTTCCCTGTCCATATGCAGACAGTTGAACTCTCTGGCAGTCTCCCGGGCGATGCGCCGGATCAGCCCGAGATTCCTGCGGTACAACTCCTCCAGCGCGCGCTCATCACCGCCGTAATATCGGCGGACCAGTTCCTCATTGGTCATGGGTCCCACCCGCCTTTGCTTTCGGTGGACGCCCTCGGGGCTTGCTCACTCTGGTGATGCGGCAATATTCATACACTTGCGCAGTAGATATTTGTTCAGAAAACTCCTCAACAGAGATATCCGGGCTGCGCAGCGCATCGTAGAGCCGGTCTCGCACATGATCCTTGGCTCTTCTGGCATCCTCCTGAGAGATAGCTCCCCGCTGCATATCCTTCGTGATCCTGGAAAAGGCAGTCAGCTTGGCCTTCACCTTGGGGTTGTTCTTTGCCAGTTCCTTTTGAACTTCCACCGTGCCAAATTGCCGACAGGTGTAGCCAGGAGCGTGGGGACAGGCCCCTTCGCAGTACAAAGCGTGGACGCCGCTCTTCAGCATGAAGTATTTCCCGCAGATGATGCAGCGGCGGTTGTTGTGTCCGCTATTCAGGGCCAGCATATAGTCTGCCTTCATCAGCGCCTGTAAGCTGTCCGTCACATGCTCCTGACAGATGGCCATGGAGCCGTCCGGCAGCTCCCGCGGGACATAGGAGAGCATATATTCATCGTGTCTCCTGTAGTAGTCCCCGTGGTAAGTGATGGGGTTGACGATCAGCTTCTCTGCGGTGCGATCATCGTTATAGAAACCATAGAGCGCTGCCGCATAACTTTCCGGCCCATTGGTCGTGAGTGTGGAGAGGATAAACTTGATGAAATTCCGGATGGTAGGAACAAAGGCACGGATGTTGTGAAGATACATCATGTAGCGGTCGATGTATTTCTTGTAGGCACTCCAGGTATCTTCGCACGCTCCCAGGAGGCGAAACATCTCGTAATAAAACAACTCGCCCTTTTCCTCGCTGCCCTCTCTGCGACGAAACAGATCCAGCAGTCCCAAGGAGATTTCAGGATCGCTGTCCCCATCATCGCTCTGGAAGAATTCTTCCGCTGAGGCGCTGAGAAGTTTTGCCTGATCATCCTCTGAAAGGCTGTGCTCCTCGGGAGGAAACAAGCTGAACTGTCCTGTGATCTCCCGTATCACCGAAAAGAAAGCGTCATAGCAATCGTCCGGTAGCAAGCGGAACACAGTATATCGGCGAAGTCCCTGACAGAGCTGCTCCATCTCATCATTCAGTTTCCACCAAAGTTCACTCTTGCGGACATACTCGTAGATGTCCATAAGGGTACGGATGCGCACCATCCGTTCGTGCAGAGGGTGGTAGTCATCCGGTGATAGATTCAGCAGATCTTCGGTCAGCCTGCCTGCCTCAAACTGCTGCCCGTTCAGCTCCAAGGTGCTGCCGTAGGTATAGAATATGATGCTCCCCTCCATTTCCGCTGGCCCCCTCCTCTGCAATAATTTGTCCTACTTGATTTTTAATCTGTCCATGCTTTTTATCAGGATACCATCTTTTCCACCACAATACAAGCAGAGGGGCAAGGGGATGCTCAAAAGTCCTGTGGGCACTGCTCCTCTAAAAGAATACTACTCCCACTTCTTTCGAGGTGGGAGATTTTTGTATTCAGATATTTTGAATTGGAGGTACTGACTATGAGCAACAAAATGGACCGTCCTCTGGTCACGGTGGACGGTAGGACGCTGATGGACCGTCCGCTGGAGCCGCCCAATTTTGTGGTGGACACGCTGATCTCTCAGGGTCTGCATATCCTGGCGGGTTCACCCAAGGTGGGCAAGTCCTGGCTGGCCCTGTGGCTGGCGGTGACGGTGGCCAAGGGAGAACCGGTCTGGGGAATGAGCGTGAAGCAGGGCACCACCCTCTATCTCTGCCTGGAGGACTCCGTCCTTCGCATCCAGAACCGCCTCTTCGAGATCACAGAGGACGCGCCGGACAGCGTCCATTTCTGTACGGAGTGCGCTCCCATCGGCCAGGGGCTGGAGGAGCAGGTGGAGGGCTTCCTCGTAGCTCACCCGGATACTGTTCTGGTCCTCGTCGATACGCTGCAGATGGTCCGCCCCGTCCACGATGCCACCTACGCCAATGACTACCGGGACCTGTCCGTGCTGAAGCGGCTGGCGGACAAGCACGGCATCGCCATCCTGCTGATCCATCATCTGCGAAAGGAAACTGCCGATGATGTGTTCAACCGTATCTCCGGTACGACAGCCATCAGCGGGGCGGTGGATTCCAGTTTTACTCTGGTGGAAGATCGGCGCGGCAGCGGTAAGGCGAAGCTCTCCTGCATCGGTCGTGACATTGAATACCGGGAGTTGTCTCTGGAACGCAACGTTGAAAACGTGTGGGAGATGGTAGCAGACAGCAGAACGCAGCCGGAGCTACTGGGCGACCGGATCACCTATCTGGTCTCTGAACTGATGCGCGACCGTACGAAATTTATCGGCACTCCCACAGAGCTGTCTGAAAAAATCGACCCTGTCGGTATGGAGCGTATCTCGCCTAAGAAAGTGTCCCGCCTGATCCTGCAAAGCCTTGACGCGCTAAGCAAAATCGGAATTTTCGGTATGGTGCGCCGCAGCAACGGGAAGCGGCTCATCGAGCTGCGCCGTGCCGAAAGTGACGATGCCCAGGGTGTACCTGTGGTCGCCCCTGTTGACCCTGTTGGGGCGCTGTGTGGCGATTTGCGGGAGATTGCCGGGCATGGCGAGTAAACACCCGCAGGGAAAAAGAAACGCCGTTTGTGGCCATTTGTGGCCGAAAGCGGAGCGCGGGTGTTCGGTGCAGGGAAATCACCTCCTTGGAGGTGGCCAGCATCGCGTTTGTCTGGTCTGCGGCAACGCCGCTGCCCGACTTCCGCATGAATTCCGGGCAGAAGCCCGGGCCCACTTTATCTACGATTTGGAGGAAACGACATGAAAAAAGATGTTAAATTCAGCACCCGCATGGCGTCCACAGACCGGGAGGCCATCAAGGAGTTGGCGAAGCAGTCCGGGATGTCCATGAGCGACTACGTCACTGCCTGCTGCCTGGGAAAGCAGGTGGTGGTCATCGACGGCCTGAAAGAAGTGCTGAAGGAGCTGAAGTCCATCGGCAGAAATCTGAACCAGCTCGTCACCCTGGCGCACATGGGACGAGTGACCGTGATCGATCTGGAAAGTGTATGTCGGGCGTTCTCTGAACTCTGTGGTGCCGTTCGGATGATCCTTGAACGAAAGCGCTGGTAAGCTATGGCTATCATCAGCTTCACAAACTACAAGCGGGGCCAGACCACCGGATGCATGAGCGCCGTGATGCGGTATACCATGCAGGATAAAAAGACCGAGTTCGAGGGGCAGCAGTTGGTCACAGGTATCAACTGTCAGCCGGAATCTGTCTACGCGGATTTCATGACCACCAAGCGGCTCTACCACAAGACGGACGGTGTACTGTTCTATCACATGGTACAGAGCTTCCCGAAAGGCGAAGCAGTCGACCCGGTCACCGCTCACGCGGCCGCGCTGAAGCTGGCCGAGTACTATGAGGGATACGAAGTTCTGGTCTGCACCCACACAGACCGTGAGCACATCCATTCCCACTTCCTCATCAACTCGGTCAATTTCGATACCGGACGGAAACTGCATATCGCAAAGGAGCAGCTCCAGGAACTGCGGCAACGCAACGACATGGTCTGCAAGGAGTTTTCACTTCCTGTATTTCAACCCAGGGAACAAAAGCAGAAAACAAAGACTATGACCATCGGAGAGTATCACACGGCGGCCCGCGGTCAGAGCAAGAAGCTGCAGCTCATGAATATCATCAATGACTGTATGCGCCACGCTTCCAACCGCGAGGAGTTCATTGCGCTGATGGAGAGCGAGGGCTACAAGGTTCGCTGGGAAAAGTCCCGAAAGAATATCACCTATACCACGCCGAGTGGCTGGCAGTGTCGGGACCGTTTGCTGTTCGGTGACAAATATCTAAAGGAGAACATGGAATATGAATTCAGGATCAGAGAAGAAATTATCTATGGACGAGCTCATGGCCCTGAACCGGCCCGAGCCTTCACCGCAGCCGACAGCGCAGGAGTCGAGTTCACCGATCACGCCCATTGTCATCCAGTGTCCGTTGCCGGAGGCTCTGACGATGCTGACACAGAAGACAGAATCCATCGGGTGGGAAGTGCGTGGAATGCGGGAGTATCTTCCAAACCTGAGATCACACACAGACCTGACAGCGGTGCAGAACAGCATGGCGAAGATCCAGAAATCGTTGACGGAGATGACCACTCTGCTGGAACAGGCTGGGAAGAAGAAAGAAAAGCATTCCTGCAAATGGCTGGACTGGCTTCCGGACTTCGACCTGATCGTAGTGGCCAAATGGATCGTACTGGTACTGCTCATCGTGGCGGCACTGCTGGGGATGGGGTATGGCACAGCGACAGTGGTCAGCAACATCCGCAACCTGTTTCTATGAAGCCGCTCCACGCTGGACTGTATGGTCTGGCGGTAACTGGAGCGTTACTGGATGATGGTAACGAAGATGTCGAGGAACGTTACCGCCGTATCCAGGCAGAACAGGAAGCCAAAAATATCGGCGCTGTCATCGGACTGGTGGCCGGCGTAGCCATGGTGCTCACACAGGATGAGCAATCATCTACAGAACAGCAGTGGACCGAAGATCAGCAGGCAGAACAAACACAGCAGCAGACCATGTAACGGTCTGCTATTTTTGTTGCCTGACTGTAGCGTCAGGGGAAAGGAACGATATGGCGTATAAATTCAAATACAATGAGCGTCCCCGCTCCTACAGTGAAGAAAAGCATGGAGATGAGGATATTCCCTCTGCCAAGGCAGTGCGGGATACCGCAGTGGAAGAAAGGGACGGCAAGATTATAAAAAGCCGCCGACAGCATGTATGCGGCAGAGAGTACATTGTGTTCGCGGAATTCAGTTTCGGAGGAACGCAATCTACGGTCGATCTTATGAAACAGGTCATCGACCTGGAGCAGGACGCAAAAAATATTTCCGCCTGAAAAACAGGTTCGCATAGACAAACAAACCGATTGAGGGTATTGTATGGTTGCAATCTCTCAATCGGTTTGGCATTTTATGAAGGAGGTCAATATGTTACAGCCAAACCAAAAGATCACGGCGCTCTATTGCCGTCTGTCCCGAGATGATAATCTGGAGGGCGACTCCAACAGTATCCAGAACCAAGAGTTAATATGTAAAGGGTGGTTTCTCCCACCTAATACATATGACTGCGGCTCATTTGTGGTGAATGGAACAGCAGTTGTAGGAAAGGAGAAGAAAAGTCCGTATAACCGCTGGAAATCAACACAAAAAGGAGCTAATTTTTATGAAATCTCTATTTGAGGAAATGGGCGGCACTTACCGTCAGGAGGGCGATTATCTCATTCCAAACCTTGCGCTGCCAGAGGAACCGGAATACCAGATTGGCAAGTATGGACATATGCGCCGCAGCTATCTGAAAGAACATCGCCCTATTTTCTACACAAACCTGCTCACAAACGGAACGCTGCATCGGCACCTTGCCGAGATCGACCAAGCCTGCAACGAGCGCATGGAAATCATCGTTTCTGCAATGGTGAAGCAAGAAGGCGTGACCGAAGCACTCAAAGCTGCCGATCAAATGGAATGGGTACGCCGCATGAACAGCATCCGCAGCCGCGCGGAGGAAATCGTTTTGACCGAGCTTGTATATGAATGACAAATGCCCGTTATCGGTTGCGTGGCCGATAACGGGCATTTTTACACTTTAGTTCTTTTGTTCCGTGCTGGCTACCAGACGGTCAAAGTCGCTCTGATACAGATGATCCTGAATGACGCGGTACTGCTCAAACTCGCTTTCGGCAAAGGCTTTTGCAATGGCAGCGGTGACTTTTCCCTTATTTTGCAGAATCTCTGCATCATTGAATTGCAGAAAAGCGTCCAGCTTGGAGGCCCAATCTGCCATGGTCATGGGAATATGCCGTCTGGCCTGCCGGGTAGCATAGTCCAGATACATGGTGACGATTTCGTTCAGTTCCTGCATTTCATCCATGGATAAGTAATTTTTTGCAACGGACACATCTGCCTTGACAATCTTGCCGTCAGGAGCATTCTTCCATGAGGTCAGCCCCATGTGTTCCTTGGTGTGATCGGCTCGTGCCATAATGACCTCTGCCGCTGTGCCGCCATGGACGGCATAGTGCATCTTATTCTGAACTGTGGCAAAGAAATCCTTTGTGGTCTGGCTATCGAGAGAGTAGTCCACAGCAGTGGCGTAAATATCCGTAATTTTCTGATAGAAGCGCCGTTCGCTGGCCCGAATCTCCTGAATCTCGGAAATCAGGTGATCGAAGTAGTCCTCATCAAAAATCTGCCCATTGATGAGCCTGCTCTTGTCCAGCACATACCCCTGCTTGGTGAAGGTGTCCAGCACCTTGGTTGCCCACTGGCGGAACTGCGTGGCTCTGCCGGAATTGATCCGATAGCCTACGGCTATGATGGCGGACAGAGAGTAGAACTTATAGTGATAGGTTTTTCCGTTATCCGCAACTTGTGCAAAATTTGCACAAGTTGCATCTTCGGACAATTCACCGCTTTCATATACATTTTTCAGATGCTTTGTCACAACGCTCCGGTCTACATCAAAAAGCCGTGCAATGGCCTTTTGGGTCAGCCAAACGTCGTGATCCTGTACCCGTACCTCAATGCCATCCTCATGGGCATCTTTCGTGAACACAAGGAAATCCACTGTGCTGTTGCGGATTTGCAGTTTATCCTTCTTGGCGTCTGCCATGTCGTTTCACCTCAATCTTCTTCGCTGGTTTTCTTCCCACGGCTCTTATAGACATTATACTGATTCTTGCAGCGGGGACTGCAAAAAGCGGAATTGGAGCGGCTGCTCAGGAACACCTTCTGGCAGTGCTTGCACAGCCGCAGGGGCTTCTCTCCGTCCACCAGCAGGAAGCTGAACATCATCTGGATGCCCAGCAGCAGCGAATGGAAGTCCCAATAGATGGTCGGTTTGTCCAGCAGCTCAATATGATAGCTGGGCGCAATGCCGCCGAAAGCAGCCATGCCTTTGCGATACAGATTCCGGGTATCCTCATCGATCAGGTCATAATCGTTGTAGTACAGAATAGATGTGGTCAGCGTAAAGGCCCAGTCCTTGAACTGCTGCGCCACCCAGTCATAGGCTTCAGCATACTCTCGCTGGAAGCTCATGGTTTTCGCCATGGGTTCACTCGCAAAGGTCATGGTCAGCGCCACCATCATGTTGTCGCCGGACACGCTCCATCTGGACTCAATGCCCTTCTTGACCAGATCCAGCTGGTCAAAGGGATAGAATAGCGCCAGATAGTCCTCGGTTTCCATGGATTCTGCCTTGATGAAGTGGTTTTTCGGCAGATAGACCGCCTCATAATCCATGAAGGACGGCGTGGTGGGCAGCGCTGTCATCAGGCCCAGCAGACCGTAATGGGTTACAAATTCCAGAATGGCCTTCTGCACCTCGTCCTCCGGGCTGCGGTTCATCATCAGCATTCCCACATTCAGCGCATCCAGCACGATTCCCGGCGCTTCCTTCAAGGGATTATATATGTCGGGCTTGGCATTCTTCCCCGGCGTGATATACCGCTTGCCGTCTGCGGCTGTTTTCAGTTCATAGCGGTCATACCGTACCCAATGGGAACGGGACTGCTCAAAGAGATTCTTCATGGCGCTGTTCCTCTCAACTCGTAATCCAACTATATATTAACCGTATTACTATTGTATCAACCGTCCTTGTCATCGTCAAGGGCGGCTTTCTTTTTTCTCGGTTTGGTTTTGTTTTCCCGGCGGATCACGGCATCTTTGCCCATGGTTTGCAGCAGTGCTTCATATTCCTCTACGAACTCGCGCTCCCGCAGAGTAATGCTGTAGTCCCTTTCCAGCTTTTCACTCAGATGCTCATACATCCGCCTTTGCAGCTTTTTCTGAATGGTCATACGCAACTTTCGGATATTCCGGTCGGACTGCCCACGGATGGCAGCAAGCCTTGTGGTGCTGTATTGCTTGACGAACAGGTAATACAGTACCTCCTTCTGTTCATCACTGAGGGTGAAGAAGAGCTTGGAGAGAAAACGGTTTGCTGTCAGCTCATGCAGCTCGTAGGGACAGGAGAAGATGATGTCGAGAAAATTTCCCTGACAGAGCTGGCGGAACCTTGGCAGATTCATCCAGAGGGGAGCAATTCTCGGCTCTGGCACGGCCTGAAACTCCAACGGCACATCCCCGCGCAGGTTTTCGTGGTCACGCTCCCGGCGTTCCCGATTTCTGTCCAGCTTGTTCCACTCGTCTACCACAGTCAAAAAATCCGATTCCGTCCGGGCTGCTTCCTCCAGCCGCCGCACAGCCTCTGCGCGAATTTCCCGCTTGAGCCGTTTTTCGCTGGTGGGCGCGGCTTCCTCTTCCTCGTCCTCCAGCTCGGCGGCATAGTTTCTGGGATGCTCGTCCTGCTCCAGCTCGCTTTCCAGCTCCAGCGTGCGTTCCTCTGCAAGCGCTTCCTCCAGCGATTCGTTCTCCGGCGCACCGTCCGACGCATCCTCCCAATCGGCAAAGCTATCCTCATACATTTCAAGGTCGGCTTCCTCTATTTGCTCCTCGGTATCTTCTTCCTCATCGGAAAAATCATCATCCCACAGCAGTTCATCCTCCCATGGTTCCACGACAGCTTCACCTCCTCGAAAAAATATTTTTCTTTTTCTCAAAAAACAGTTCCGATTTACACCCCGTTTTTCTCCTATTAGTGAAAGGGTAATCTAAACGCAAGTTACTAAGGTTACTATCTTAAACACAGAGGGTAGAAAGGAGAAAAAGAACATGGAAAACCAGCATAAAGACATGATTGGCTTACAGCCAACGGAACCGGACTTATTATACCAAAAACCAACAAATTACGCAAGGAGGAAGCCTATGGAGCAAACGAAACAGGAACAGTTCATCATTCGGCGCATCGGCGGCACCACCTATAAGGTAAGGGTCGCATTCAGCGAAACAGCGGTGGAGACCATGGAGGAAAAGATTCTGCGGATGATCCGCAATGAAGGGGTTACAAATGACGGCACTTGTGCTATAATGGAAGCACCACAAATGAGCCGTCAGTCTGAAAGGAGCGCCGAATGCGCATGAAACAGACTGAGGAAAAGATCACCGCTCTGTATGAGCGGCTAAGCCGTGACGATGACAATGCCGGTGATAGCAACTCCATCGTGAATCAGAAAAAATACCTCGAAAGCTATGCCCAGCAGAGAGGCTACACCAACTGCCGCCACTATACTGATGATGGATGGAGCGGCGGCAATTTCGAGCGTCCGGCATGGAAACAGCTGGTGGCGGACATTGAAGCAGGCAAGGTGGCCCATGTCATTGTCAAGGATATGAGCCGGGCGGGGCGTGACTATCTGCAAACCGGCTTTTACACAGAGGTATTCTTCCGGCAGCATGGCGTCCACTTTGTTGCCATTGCCAACGGCGTGGACAGTGATGACCAGAACAGCAACGAGTTTGCGCCCTTCCTCAACATCATGAACGAGTGGTATCTGCGCGACCTGAGCCGCAAGCAGAAAACCGCCATTCGGGTCAAGGGGGAATCCGGCAAGCCAACCACCAACTGTGCCATCTACGGCTATAAGAAAGACCCGGAGAACAAATACCACTGGCTGATCGACGAGGAAGCGGCTGCCGTGGTGCGGCGTATCTTCCAGCTGACCATTGAGGGCAAAGGCCCCTACGACATCGCCCGCATCCTGTTTGATGACAAGATCAACACGCCTGCGGTCTACTTCGGCAAACAGAATAAGGGCATCTGGAAAAGCAAGGAGGAGTTCCCCAACCCCTATAACTGGAGCGGCTACATCGTTGGGCAGATTCTCTCCAAGCCGGAGTATATGGGGCATACGGTGAATTTCCGTTCCCACAAGCAGTCCTATAAGGATAAAAACGCCGTGATGAATCCCAAGGAAGATTGGCTGATCTTCGAGAACACCCATGAAGCCATCGTGGATGCAGAAACATGGGAGCTGGCACAGAAGCTGCGGAAAACACCACGGCGGCATGATACGCTGGGCGAGGCCAATCCGCTGACGGGGCTTGTATTCTGCGCGGACTGCGGTGCAAAGATGATGAACCATCGCTCAAGAGGCGGCACGGAGAATAATCCTTATCCGTCGGACTTTTACGATTGTTCCACCTATACGCTGGCACATCAGAAGCGCACCCATGCTTGCAGCGGACACTATATCCGCAGCAAGGTGCTGCGGGAGCTGATTCTGGAAACCATCCGGGCAGCCAGCACCTTTGCCATCTCCGACCGGGACGCCTTTCTGGAGAAGGTGCGCTCTGCCTCCCAACTGCGGCAGGCAGAAGCGGCCAAGGAAACCAAGCGGAGGCTGAACAAGGAGAAAAAGCGGATTTCCGAACTGGATACCATCATCAAGAAGCTCTATGAATCCTTTGCCGTCGGGCGCATTACCGGTGAACGCTTTGACAGTCTGCTGGCAGATTACGAAAATGAGCAGAAAGCGCTGACAGCGTCCGTCTCCGAAATGGAAACGCAGATGTCCGCCTTTGCGGAGGACACCGACCGGGCCAAGCAGTTTCTGGAGCTGGCAAAGAAGTACACGGATTTTTCCGAGCTGACCACGCCCATGATCAACGAGTTCGTGGAGAAAATCATCGTACACGCTCCAGAAAAGATCGACGGTGACCGGGTGCAGGAAGTGGATATCCACCTTCGCTTTATCGGGCAGTTTGAGCTTCCCGCACCGGAGCTGACCGAGGAAGAAATCAAGCGGCAGGAGCAGCTCAAACGGCACCGCATCAAGAGCCGGGAGCGGTATCAGAAAATCAAGGCCGGTGAACACGCTGTCGGACAGCCCTTCATGCTGACCTGCAAATGCTGCGGACAGGAATTCGCCTCCAAGCGGACAAACACCCTGTTCTGCGGTCCCAACTGCCGCTCCAAATTTTACCGGCAGGAGGCGGCGGAGAGCCGCAGCCGGGAGTGTACCTGCGAAAACTGCGGCAAGGTGTTTACCACAACGAGGTCAGATGTCAAATACTGCGGTGACGATTGCCGTTATCAGGCACAGATCAAGCGACAGGGCGTGCGGAAGAAAGCCTTGCGAGGGGCGAAGATCGAACCGGCAGTGCCGGAGAAAGAAACAAAAACAGCATAAGATAAGACGCAAATGGCGGCTTGCCCCTTAATGGGCAGGCCGCCGTTTTTTGCGCAGAAATGGAGGAACAATGAATCTTTTCGAAATTGTAAAATACGGCGTAGGCTGCCGGGAGGCGGCGGAGCGGTACGGCGTGGAGGTCAACCATTACGGCATGGCCCTTTGCCCGTTCCACAATGACCGGCATCCCAGCCTGTATGTGGCAGATGACCACTACCATTGCTTCGCTTGCGGGGAACACGGCGATGTGATCGACTTTGCCGCAAAGCTGTTCGGTTTGCCGCTCTATGAGGCGGCACAGAAGCTGGCAGCGGACTTTCACCTTACCCCGGACAAGCCGCCCAGCGCAGCGGCGCTCCACGCAAAACGCATTCAGACGGAAGCACAGCAGCTCAGGGAAAACGAGCGGCTGTGCTTTTCTGTTTTATCCGATTACGCCCATGTGCTGCGGGACTGGAAGGTGCAGTATGCGCCGCAGTCACCTGACGAGCCTGTTCACGCACGGTTCGTGGAAGCCTGCCGTAACCTCGACCGGACAGAATACTACTTAGATATTCTGTGCGCCGGGGATTCCCACGAACGTGCCGAAGTAATTCAGCAGCAGATGGCGGACGAAAAGCTGGACGGGCTGCGACGGAGGTTAGAGAAAATTCACAAGGAGGAATTGGAAGATGGATATGACACCGCAGACGTGGCCTGAGTGGTACGACGGCAGGCACATCAACGAGGTGCTGTTCTGCCAGCAGTTTTTGGAGAAACACCCCATGAAATGTGTGCGTGGGCGGCTTTTCACCGTGGACGGACTGATCGAGGATGAGGGGCAGATCGGCAATCTCATTCTGGAGGAAATCTCCGGTGTGCTGACCGCCAATCTCTCCAAGACGGTTGCGAATCTGCTGGCCAGCATCAAACTGCAAGCCTATTCGCCGCCGCTGCCCATTGAGACGGACCGCATCCACGTTGCCAACGGGACGTATTTTATGAACGGTAGCTTTACCGCCGATAAGAGCTACTGCAACAACCGGCTGACGGTCGCCTACAACCCTGACGCACCCACTCCGAAAAAGTGGCTGCAATTCCTATCAGAGCTGCTGCAACCGGAGGACATTCCAACCTTGCAGGAATTTCTCGGTTACTGCCTGCTGCCTACCACCAAGGGGCAAAAAATGCTCATGCTCATCGGCAAGGGCGGCGAGGGCAAAAGCCGCATCGGTCTGGTCATACGCTCCCTGCTGGGCGACAGCATGAACACCACCAGCATCCAGAAGGTGGAGAGCAACCGGTTCAGCCGTGCAGACTTGGAAAACAAGCTCCTGATGGTGGATGACGATATGGATATGAGCGCCCTGCCCAAGACCAATTATATCAAATCCATCGTGACCTCTGAGTGCAAGATGGACATGGAGCGCAAAGGCGTCCAGAGCTATCAGAGCCAGCTCTATGTGCGTTTTCTCTGCTTCGGAAACGGTGCGCTCACCGCCCTGCACGACAAGTCCGACGGCTTCTTTCGCCGCCAGATCGTGCTGACCACCAAAGACCGGCCCGCTGGCCGAGTGGATGATCCGTTTCTGGTGGATAAGCTGCTGCGGGAGAAGGAGGGCATCTTCCTCTGGTGTCTGGATGGTCTGCATCGGTTGATTGGGAACAACTATCAGTTCAGCATTTCCGGCAAGGCCAGAGAGAATATGGAGACGGTCAAGCGCAGCAGCAACAATGTGATCGAGTTTCTGCAATCTGAGGGCTATATCCGCTTCAAGGCCGACAGTGAAGCCAGCTCCAAGGCACTGTATGAGGCGTATCAGCGCTGGTGCGAGGACAATGCGCAAAAGCCCATGTCTGCAAATCGTCTCAGCTCGGAACTGGCGCAGAACGAGCGCCTTTACAATGTAGAGGCCACCAACAATGTCCATGTCGGTGGCAAGCGGGTGCGCGGTTTTATGGGCATTGAAGTGGTCAACCCACTGCCGTATTAAAAATGAGAACCGAACTTCAAAATTGCCGTACACGCCGTACACTCTGTACGGCATTTTTCAACTTCATCCGCAAAATACGGTTTTGCTTGTGCCTTTGGTGAAGCAATTCACAGCATCGTGTAAAATCTGCCGCTGAATCGGCGTTCGGTACACAAAACCGGCGTACAGCAGCGTACACAAGCCGTCTATGCCGTACCGAGCCGTACACGGACAGCCTATTTTAACGGCTTCAAAATCAATGCTTGTGAAATCCGTAAAGATTTTTGTCGTAGGTCGAACGCACTGCACCATCAGGTGATTTACCGAAGCGTGAATCCGCTGCTCCGGATTGCGGCATATCCTGCCGTTCTGTATGTTCTCATGCCGAACGATGAAGCCGATAGGGCGCTGCTGCGAACAGGGCATCACGGGCAGAAATCTGAGCGGATTTGCAGCACAGCGGATTTTTCACCGACAAGCACACTGGCATCACCGATACGAAAACCGATTATACGAAATTATGGAGGTAAAACCAAATGAAATCCAATCTGAGAAATGAAATCAAGTCGTACATCGTCCGTCAGGGCATGACCATGCAGGAGGTGGTCGATCTGCTGCATGACGAACACGGCTGGTCTGACAGCGTATCTAACCTGTCCAATAAGCTCCAACGGGAGTCCCTGCGCTATGTTGAAGCCGTCCAGCTTGCCGATGCGCTGGGGTACGAAATCGTTTGGCAACGGAGAAAGTGAGGAGGGATTTTTATGACAGAGGCAGAGAAGAAACTGTTGCAAGCACAGCACCGCTTGGAGGAAGCGCAGGCACGGAACCGGGTCAAGGAACGCAAGGTCCGTACCCGTAGGCTCATTCAGGAGGGTGCAATCTTGGAGAAAGTGCTGCCGGAGGTGCGGACGATGGAGCTGTCTGCGCTGGAGGATTACCTGATGCAGAAGCTGCCGCAGCACAATTGAATCCGCTGGGAGGTCTCCGGGAAACCGGGGACCTCCTCTTTTCCTCCCGTAAGGGCGCACTTACTCACCACCCTAAAGGGCAGTGGTATTTCCTGCGGAAATCGTGCGCTCTGCGAGGCGGATGCGGCTGCTGCGGCAGCCTCCAGACAATGCCACAGCACTTGCAGGGTGCTGCTGTCATCGTCTGCGCAGGTCGCAGTTGTTTCTGCTTTGGAAACAGCTTGCACCCTGCCCGCACAAACCTGCCACCGGCAGCTTTGTTTGCGGCTATGCCCGAAGCTCATCTTCGGGGCATTTTCTCTTTTGCGAAAGAGAAACAGAAAAAGGAAGAACGAGGTGAAGAAGATATGGCGATTTATCATTTGGAAGCGAAGGTGGTCAGCCGGGGCGCAGGCCGCTCCGCAGTAGCTGCTTCTGCCTATTTGAGCTGCTCCCGCCTGTATAACGATTACGACGGGATTCAGCACGACTACACGAAAAAACAAGGGCTTGTCTGGCAGCAGATGTTTCTGCCGGAATATGCCCCACAGGAATGGCAAGACAGAGAAAAACTGTGGAACGCCGTGGAGGAAGTAGAGACAGCAAAAGACAGCAGGCTTGCCCGTGAGTTTGTTGTGGCTCTGCCCATAGAGCTAAACCGGGAACAGCAGATCGAGCTGCTGCAAGACTTTATCCGGGAGCAATTTGTGTCCGATGGAATGTGCGCCGACGCTGCCATCCACGACACCGACGGTCACAATCCCCACGCCCACATTCTCCTGACGGTGCGCCCGCTGGATGAGCAGGGACGCTGGCAGTACAAGACCGAAAAAGAATATCTCTGTATGAGAAACGGTGAAGAACGAGGCTTCACCGCCGCCGAGTTCCGGGCGGCGCAGAACGAGGGCTGGGAGAAGCAATATCCCTACAAGGTCGGCAAAAAGAAGGTCTATATGACACCGTCTGCTGCCGAGGCGCAGGGACTCATCCGGGCTGACAAGCATCCGAAGAGCACCCGCTACGGCAGACAGAACCCCATCTCCGAACGTTGGAATAGTGAGGAGCAACTTGTGACATGGCGGGCTGCATGGGCGGATGTGACCAATCTCTATCTGGAGCGCGCCGGACGGGCGGAGCGAATCGACCACCGCAGCAACGCAGCCAGAGGTCTGGATGAGCAGCCTACCATCCATGAGGGAGTGACCGCACGGGCGCTGGAGCGGAAAGGGATCATTGCTGACCGCTGCGAGATCAACCGGCAGATCAAGGCGGACAATGCCTTGCTGCGGGAGCTGAAAGCTGCGGTCAGGAAGCTGGCACAGGCGGTAAAGAACACCCTCCCGGTTATTGCCGAGGCGATGGAAAAGCTGCGGGCAAATATGATTGTTTTCCGCTATCAGCTGCGGCATATCGGCCGGGGCAGGCAGCGCATGAAAGATTATATCCACGCGGTTCAGCCGAATCTGGTGCGCTATACCGAGCTGGTTCAGGAGATTCGGGGCAAGGGCAAGGAACGCAAGTCTTTGCTTGCCCAAAAGAAGGAGACACCCCTCTATCTCATCCCGAAGCAGTGTGAACTGTCCCGCCATATTGCGGAGCTGACCGAGGAATTGGAAGAGCTGAAATCCGAGAAGGATATGCTGCTGCACTCGCTGGAATGCAGTGACGATGCCGGTATCGCTGCTGTGAAAAAGGACATTTCCACGATGGAAGCCGCACTAAAAAAGCTGTCGCAACAGGAAGAAAAGTACACGGCTGAGCTGAACGACGCTTTGCAGCAGTATGCTGATTTGAAGACGCAATCGGCAGAATTCGACCCAGACGAATTGCAGGACGCAAGGCTCGACCTGCGTCCTGCAATGGAGCGCTCTGTGGTTGACCGTGTGCAGTCTGCTTACGGAGATAAGTACGATTACTTGATGATGTACGACAGCAAGCGGGATGTTGCTGATATACTTCATGAGGAAACGGAAGCTCGCTCCATCCGTGAACATCTGCGTCAGAAACAGCAGGCACAGCAGAAGCAAAACAAGAAGAACAGCAGAGACACTTGGGAACGATAATATATATATGCTACCACATTCTTGCGCTTACCTCTATCCCAACTATTGACATAGAGCCGCACAAATTTAAAGGAGCACGGTCGTGGCTGACCGTGCTCCTTTAGCATCGCTTGCGATGCATAGTCACAGATGGAATCTGTGTCAAAGGGGTTCGAGGATTTTATCCCAGACAGGCGATTTATAAGCCCCTGCTGCGGCAGGGGCTTATAAATTTTGCATGAGTGGGTACCGCCATGCATTGCTCGTTAAGATCGTGCCCAACTTTTTTACTTACGCCGCATCGAATATTTGCGAGATAACAGCCCCTGTATATGCGCCTGCTGCACTGGCAATTAAGTTCACAAGTTCAGATTTTGCTTTTTGCTCACTTAACTTCAACAATTCATCACCACGAGGAGAACAGTCGTATGCGTTAGCACCATGTGGCGAGCCACATTTCGTCATTTCATAGGCTCACTAAAGAAGAGAAACCATTATCTCAGCTTATCGTTTCGATTTCTCCAAGCAAATCATTTTTTCCTGAGTTGCTAATTTTATCTGCAAAATTGACTTATTTATGAGGACTATCATAATCTGCACGCGCTGGAACACAAGAGCAACTTTTTGAAATAACGTACCTTTGAGGAGTCTGGACTGGCTCCTCTTTTTTGTTGCACAAATTGTGCAGGCGGTGCTTGCACAATTATCAACCTAACATCTGCATTCCATACAATCTCGATATTGTCCTCCTGTTGTTCTGCGTTATGCTTTCTCCGTGCATTTTCGTATTATTTATTCTGCCATCTGACTTCGCCCTTGGACAGAAGCGGATAACAGATCAGCTGATCTGAATCCAGATTTTCCGCATGCATGTCAACCGCTGTGATCTGATGATTATCATAAGTCGTATAATAATAAATACCTTTTGCTGTATTACAACAGGACGTGTATATCGTGATCTCATATTTGCCTTCTGTCACCTCACAGCATCCACGCTGCTGATCTACGGATCCTAAGATATGGAAGAACTGGCTTACACTCTCATCCTCTTCTTCACCGGAGATCGAATTTAATTTTGTAAAGGCAACTTTCACAAATCTTGACTGGCTGGAAAGATCTCCAGGTATTCCCATTCCACCCATTCCTCTGCTATATGCATCAAGCTGTAATACTCCTGCAAAAGTACTCTCCGGCTGTTTTCTGGATACTCCGGCATAATTATTCAGTGCAAACATCTGACTCGGGAATGGTGGATTATTGGTAAGCACTCCTACCGGATTATCATATACATGCAGCCCATCTTTCATAGACTCAACAACGATACAGGAGTCTTTGTCTGCAATGATCCAGTGAAGCTGTGCTGTCGGCAGCTGTTCACTGAATGCTGTGCCTGTCAGTCTCATTGCTGCCAGCTTCTCTCTCGCCTCTGCTACAGTAGCACACTGTGTAAGGATCCATGGGATGAACTCGAACTGTGCCACCTGGCTGACTTCTGTTTCATCTTCCGGCAAAGCTTCTTCATATGCCGCATTGCCGACAAAATTAAGACCTGCCATTCCAAGGCCTTTTTCATTAACAGCATCATAATAAAGCGGATAACCTCCTGCAACAAATGCCATTCCGATCAAAGCATAATGGCTTTTTATCTTCCCGGCAAACCGGAAATCAAATTCGTAATTTCTTGGCGTTATCGTGATCTGTTCCCCATAGGAAAATTCATAATCAAGCGTTCTGCCCATATAAAAATCTTTTGTTTTGTAAGTTGCTGCTGTACACATATCGAACACCTCTTCTTTCTGCTATAATAGTCCTGCAAACAATCTCATAAACAACTGTCCGAGCCATAAATATGCACTCCGTCCTGTGCGGTACTTTTCGGTCACTTCCCTGCATTCATTCGAGGATTTTTCTTTACACAATAGCTCCATATAATTACCGGAATCAGACAAAGCCGAAAAAAGAAAGAAGATTAGGAACCGTAATAATTCTATTCAAATTTTCTTTCTGATTCACTTCACTCTGCATGTACGGTCACCTCACTTTCCTTTTTTTTAGGCATAAACCAATAAAATATAACACAAAATGCTAAAGCAAACACAACACCAAAAACATTTTGACTCACTCTAAGACTAACCGCTCCTTGTAGTCCATATGTCTCTGCAGCAATGGCTAAAGCACCAAATGTGTTAAATACTGCCTGCCAGCCATATTGTGCTGAAAATCCTACACCGATTCCACCAAGAATTCCTATATATGCATAGATTGACGAAGGAAGCAGAAAATATAATACTGTAAAACATATAACACCTGCAATATTTCCGACAATCCTTTTACGGACTCTGTAGTGCATATCTTCCATAGACGGCAAAATCACGGACATGGCCGCAATACCAGCCCACATTGCACGTGGCATATTACAAAGTTCTGCAATGCAAAGGACAATCGGTACGCATAAAATCTGACATATCTGCCATTTTGTTCTGGAAGAAGTGATATCAAATTCTTGTATCAGATCTTTCAGATTTCTTTTATAAGTTCTGTTTTTATGATTTCGATAAAATACGAAGCAGGTAAGTGCTGCACCTAAAGCCATTCCGACTAATCGCATCTGATAGCTTTTTCCCGTAACATCATAACCATATAGCAGCAGATACCCAAGAACCAATGTAGATTGATTAAACATGGATGGATTATGGCATCCGAACAGAATCAACACAGCCAGTGCCGCAATATTTAACAGCATTCCCAATACCGGTGAAAACTGATTTGCTAAATGCGGACATACAGTCATAATTACAAAGAACAAAGCCAAAAGCATCGTAGATTGTCCGGTGTGGATCCCCAGATCCGCATTCCTAAACACCATGAGACATAATAAGACTACTACACCTACAATGCTGTTCTCATTTCCAAATAGGATGCTGAAAATACTAACAAAGAAAAAACAAAATGCCATTGTAGCAGCTATCTTCACCAGATATACCCACATATGATATAGTTTTTCTTTTAGTGTTTCACTCTTTTTCAACAGGTTTTTAGAACCTGCCTGATTTAACTGCAACTCCTGATAAAATGTCATATAAATACTCCCATCTTCTAATTTATCTTAAAACTAGATAATCTCATCTTTCTGCTTTGGCAGCTCTATAACAAATCTGCATCCACCATATTCACGGTTTTCTGCTTTGATTGTTCCTCCGGCACTATCTACAATCCGTTTTACAAGTGCAAGACCTAGGCCATTTCCTTCTGCTTTATGAGATCCATCTACCTGATAGAACTTGTCAAATATTCTGGATTTTACATCATCCTCTATTCCTGGTCCTTCATCTTCCAGAATGAACTTAACAGAATCCTGTTCTTGTTTCAGAAACATCGTAATTGTCCCCTTTGAAGGGCTGAACTTAATCGCATTATCTAAAAGATTTATCCAGATATGCATAAAAAGTCCTTCATTCGCAGTATATTTAACTTCCTCCAATTCTACCTGAAAACCAATTTCTTTTTCTGTCCATTTTGTTTCCAATGAAAGAACTGCCTGGCGGATCTGTTCATCCAGACGATTATCGTCAATAAACGCACAAACTATTCGAACGCCTGCTACATCATTGAGATATGTCTGTATTCTCGTCTGAGTTGCTTTGTACATTGGACAGCTTTCGTCGAAGCCTCTTTGCCAGTCCGCGCACGGGTACACTCAGAACAAAGGCCAGCAAAAGGCCTGATAAAATCGGAGCGAGCAAGCCAATACACGATTTTAGAAAGTTGGCAACATAGTTTAGATTGTTGAATGCCGCAAATAAGATCACCCCAAACGTGATTAGTAGAAGCGGCTTTTTGTAGGATTTATCCATGATTACATCCTCGTAAGAAATCGGTTTGTTTTATTATTGGGGAGTATCTTATAGGCAATCCACCAACCAAAGAAACAGACTGGCAATGCAGCGAGAACATCCATGATAGAATGCTGTTTCATAAAAACGGTGGAGAGACTGATACACACGGCGATTGATGTAGCAGCGATTTTCCATCCGACGCTTTGGAGCGCCTTGCAATCCCATAACCCAAACATCGCGGCAACAGAGCCTATTACATGAAGTGAGGGGCAAACATTTGTATTGGTATCGAAACTATAGAATAATTCAATAAAGCGTGTAAGTAGATTATTGCGTACAAATGCTTCTGGCCGCAAATTTTGGCAGGTTGGAAAGAACAGGTAAATCAAAACCGTGATCGTATAGGTGACTATCACAAAATACATCATACGCCGAAATGCAGGTACATCGACGAAAAAAGTATAAACCAACGTACCGATTAGAAAGACAAACCAAAATAGATACGGAATCAACGCCCATTCACAAAATGGTATTATATCATCGAGTCCACAATAGACGGGATAGTAATTTCGTTGCGGTTGCAACCGCTCAAGAAACAAAAACAGCAAGCCGAAAATTGGCCAGTAAAGCAATAGCCTGACGTGAGAAAATTCAGGTGTATTAAGTTTATGGATGCGGAACTCACGGTAATTAACTTCCGGCTTTATATGATTACTTTGCATGACTGTATATCCATTCATAGATTTTATCGGCTGCCGTACATTCCGTCTGCGACCGCATTGCCGCGCGCATTTTAGAAAGAAGCACTGGGGCATTTAGCGTTTTTATTGTGGTGTCTGCGATTGCTTTTGGCGTATTGGCTGTGACGGCCATTCCATTACGCAGAAAAAAATTCAGATTATGTGTCTCGCAGCCAGCCACTGCATCGATAAGCACCATTGGTAACTCTGCCGCCATTGCCTCAGATGTACTTAGACCTCCGGGCTTTGTCAGGAATAGGTCTGAGGCTTGCATGAGCTGCGGCACATTATTGACGGTTCCCAGAACATGAACTTGAGAATACTTTTCTGTTCTTTTTTGGAGTTTTTTGCGTAAATCATCATTTGTGCCGCATACAACACTAAGTTCTTGTTCTGTTGTGAGGGAAGGGCAGAGATACGATATAATCTCCTCCATTGGACCGCAGCCCATGCTACCGCACATCATTAAAATATGCTGATGAGCAGGAGAGATTCCGGCGTTGGCTTTTCCTGCTTCTTGTGACACACGCTGGTAGAATTGCTGCCGCACAGGGATTCCACTGGCGATCAGCTTTTGAGGTTGAAGTCCACATTGTTCAAACTCACCTAACAGCGAAGTGGACGGAATGAAATACCAGTCCAGCGCAGAATCCGCTGTGCAGGGAGCGCAGGTATAGTCTGTAGAAATGTGGCTCGTTACAAGCTGTAAGCATGGGTGCTGTCGGCGCATTTCTGTCAACGCCAAGGCTGGGAATACATGAGTACAGATAATATTATCGTAGCCTGCAGAGCGGATGTATTGATACATCCGCTCTGCGCCGGAGGAAAGTAGCTTATAGATCGGCGTTCCCTCACAAAAAATATCTTCGTGAGATTCCGCACGCTGATACCCAGCATCAAAAAGCCTTGGAGCATGGCGGTAAATTCGGGTATGCAAATTAGAAATAAACGTGGATGCTTTTTCTGAAATAAACTGCAAAGAATCTGTAATATTGCAGATTTCTCCGCGAGAGTGGTAGGCTTCCTGAACTGCTTGCGCACAGGAGTTATGCCCTGCGCCAGTGTTGCAGCTTAGAATTAGTGTTTGCATTTGAATCTCCTATTTTTTCCTTTGCTGCATAGCAAACAGCTTTTGCAGGCGTGGGCGATTATAGCGCTGGACAACAATAAACGGCAAATTACCCAGCACAATGTAGATAATCGTTATACATACCCCGCCAACACCGGACCATATTTTCAGCAGTCCAAGACCGGCGATAGACAACAGAATATGTGTCCACTCTGCCACGCAAGTTTCTTCTATCATGCGCGGCAAGTTCTCATAGTTTTCCTTTGTCAGTTTCTTTTCCGGCATGATTTTAACGAATATGCGGCTCATATCGGGGATCTTTGCCTGCCATTTCCGAACATGAAGCCGCTTCCATAGTTTTTGCTCTGCCGGGTGGCAGACCCAAGGAAAACGATCGGCGTGAAACCAATGCTTCGGGATCAAGCGCCCCACTACAAAGGAGAGAACCCCTAACGCCGCGATATATAGCAGACACATAAGAAAATGCTTCATAAAAACCTCAACATAGCGGTGCGAAAATACGAAGGACACCATCTACGACCCAGCGGCGCGAATAATGTTTCATATCATAGGGCTTTACCTCTTTACATTTTGCCTGTGTAGCGATGAAATCGTCCTTTATTGCTGCAATAATACTGGAACGATAAAAGAACGAATTGTTTTCAAAGTGGAGAAAGAGACTGCGGTAGTCCAGATTGACAGTTCCTATCGTCGCAACTTTGTCGTCTGATACAAAGCTCTTTGCATGAACGAAGCCGGGAGTATACTCATAAATCTTGATGCCGCCAGTCAGCAACACCTGATAAAAGCTCCGAGACATACGGAAAATCAGCTTCTTATCAGGGATGCCGGGCATAATGATCCGCACGTCTACACCACGTTGAGCAGCGGAAATCATTGCATCCATCAAGTCATCGCCAAGCATAAGATACGGTGTAAAAAACCATGCGTAATCCGTGCTTTGAGAAAGCAAGTCAATAAAGAGCTGATTACTGGTAGCTTCATGGTTAAGGGGCGAATCGTAGTAACTAAGCACATAACCATCAAATGTGTGCGGCGGCGCAGGATACCTTTTGGGATATGTGGGCATTGCAAGCTGTCCTGCTTCTTTTTCCAGCGAAAATGCGTTCCAAAAGGTCAAGAACATATGGGTAAAATTTTTTACTGGCTCACCAGTAATCCGAAAGCCTGTGTCCTTCCAGTGTCCATAGGGATGTTCCAAATTGATATACCGATCTGATAAGTTGATACCTCCGCTATAAGCAACTTCGTTGTCAATAATCAGCATTTTGCGATGATCGCGATAGTTTGCAGTTCCTTTTAAGGCAAGGAAAGGATTAAAAGGAATACATGGAATGCCTTTCTTTTTCAGTTCACGGACATTACTGAAATTGAACGAAGAAATACTGCCAAGATCATCGTATATCACACGTACATCAACGCCCTGCTCCATTTTTATTTCCAGTTCGTTCACGATTGCGTCCCACATATGCCCCGGCTCAATAATGAAGTATTCTACGTAAATCGAGTTTCTTGCATTTTTCAAATCGGCAAGCATATCAGGGAACATATTATCGCCCAACGGATAGTAACGAACCTGCTCAACTGCACACATCGGATATTGCGTTTTTTCTTCCAGCCACCGCACTGTTTGCCCCATGCGTTTTTCGCCGTCAAAGGGCGCTTCTTTTATTGGAAGAGGCTGCGGATTGCAACTCTTTTGAACTTGCTGCAAGCGCCTTTTTAGAGGGCGGGCCGTCCGTTTATTTCCAAAGAGCAGATATAGTAACGCTCCTACCAAAGGTAGTGACAGAATAACCAGCAGCCAAAGCAATTTATAAGCGGTTTCATCTCTCTTTATAATAATAAATACCACCAAGAAAAACGCTGCAACGGAAAGCAGTGACACAATAATCGGTGCGTAAGGGGTCAGCCATTTCATCAACAGCAAAAGCCAGAGCGATTGTAAAGCCACCGCTGGAATAATTGTTAGAATGCGTCGAATGATTTTTCCCATATGTTTACCCCCCTCTATGTTATTTCTCCTCCGAAGATGCTTCCCAATCGCAAACTATTTGTGCCATTTCCTGTGGGGTTTCTTTATAGCCTCGTAATACCCACGCATTCATAAGCCCAAACAATCCATATGTAATAAATTGGATAAAGTAGTGCGTTTTGGCATCGGCATTAGCGACAATGGATGCCGCTTCTTGTAAATAGAAGTTTAGAATCACATATTGGCGATCAGCTGAGTAGAGCAGATCACAAATAGGACGAGTGGAAAGGCAAAATTCAAAAAACAGCCTGATGCCGTCATAACTACCAGTGGCGAAGTTGGTAGCACCGTGTTCGTCGGAAAAGCGCTTCCACAGACATGTGATTTTGAAAGACAGAACTTCATCTTTACTTTTGAAATAACGGAAATAAGTGGAGCGACCTACATCTGCCTTGGCAGTCATCTCCTCAATACTGATTTTTTCAATGGGTTTTTCTTTCATTAGTTCCAGCAACGCTGTACCCATACATTCTTTCAGATAGTCTGTTGTAGCCGTTGTCCTTCGCACAAGAAACGTCTCCTTTAATTGCGTATCATTGAAACAAGGATTGTCATTTGTTCCACTTTCGCTCGGACTATTGACAACGCCTGCTTCTGTGATATTCTAGCATCTATGATACTATTGTCTCATTTATACTATCATTTGTTATTTGCCCTGTCAAGCTAAAATGCGAGTACGACGAGCAGAAAGGAAAACTATGGGTACGATTTTTTCCCGTGTAAAACTCAGCGGAAAGCATGTGGCCGCCCTCTTGGCGCTGATGCTGCTCTCCGCTGTGACAGCCATGCTGCTGCCTACTGCCCTGGCCAGTATGATTGACATCGGAGTGGCCGGAGAAAACCGAAACACCATCCTAATCATTGCGGCGGTGATGGCAACCCTGGCCATTCTG